>Ga0335085_10000182_pt1 | contig 196751 bp, 151 predicted proteins | sample Lox_Sample_45_FD_206712 | JGI IMG/M metagenome (GOLD analysis project Ga0335085, IMG submission 206712) | Soil microbial communities from Loxahatchee National Wildlife Refuge, Florida, United States - Lox_Sample_4.5 | ecosystem: Environmental > Terrestrial > Soil > Wetlands | place: USA... | reverse complement strand
TGGCAACGCCACTTTGGCGGAGACAAGAATGTCGTTGGGCGGTCGATCACGCTTGACGGCAACGCGCGCGTGATTATTGGAGTGCTGCCACAGAGCTTCGCGTTTTTGGATTACAAAGACACGGATCTGCTGCTGCCGATGCAGCTGGACCGCGCGAAGACGAAACTGGGCGGCTTCAGCTATGAAGGAGTGGCGAGGCTTAAACCCGGCGTGACATTGCAGCAGGCGAGCGCCGACCTGGCCCGTCTGTTTCCCATTGCTATACGGAGCTTTCCTCCACCGGAGGGATTCAGCGCGGCGGTGTTTGAGCAGGCCCGGTTTACACCTGACCTTCACACTCTCAAGAAAGATGTGATCGGAGATGTGGGCAACGTGCTCTGGGTGCTGATGGGCTCGATTGGCATTGTTTTGCTGGTGGCGTGTGCCAACGTGGCCAACTTGCTGCTGGTGCGCGTGGAAGGCCGCCGGCAGGAACTGGCCATTCGTTCAGCGCTGGGCGCCGGCCGCAGAAGCATTGCTGCGGGATTGATGGTGGAAAGTCTCTTTCTCGGATTTGCGGGCAGCATGATCGGCCTGGCATTCGCGTACGGCGCGTTGCGCATTCTTGTCGCCGCTGCGCCGACGGGACTGCCGCGCCTGCAAGAGATTGGCATCGACATTCCCGTGCTGCTGTTCACGTTGGGGCTTGCGCTGTTCGTGAGCCTGTTTATCGGGATGATTCCGGTGATCAAGTACGCCGGGGTGACCGCGAGCACGGGCCTGCGCGAAGGGGGTCGCGCGTTGAGCCAGAGCCGCGAACGCCACCGCGCACGCAAGATTCTTGTCACAGTGCAGGTGGCTCTCGCGCTGGTGCTGCTCATCTGCTCGGGCCTCATGATCCGCACATTCCGCGCGCTGGCCCATGTGTCTCCAGGGTTCTCAGACCCCGCTTCGATTGAGGCTTTCAGCATCTACATTCCGGAGACGCAGATTCCCGACACACAGAAAGAGCGGGTGTTACGCACCGAGCAGGCCATCTACGACAAGATCGCAAGCATCCCCGGCGTGTCGTCGGTGGGGATGACAACGTCGGTCCCCATGTCGGGTAACGATTCGTTCGATCCTGTATATGCGCAAGACCACATGTATAAGGAAGGCGAGCTCGCGCCGATCCGCCGCTTCAAATTTGTCTCACCGACTTACTTTTCGACGATGGGGACGCCGCTGGTTGTGGGCCGCGACCTTACGTGGGACGAGGAATTCCAGAAGCGGCCGGTTGCGGTGATCTCAGAGAACTTTGCGCGCGAGTATTGGGGATCGCCGAGGAATGCGATTGGGAAATTCATCCACGTAGGTTCGAACGATCCATGGCGCGAGATTATAGGCGTCGCGGCCAACGTGTACGACGACGGCGTGAGCAAAGCGCCTTCGACCGCTGTGTACTGGCCGCTCTGCCAGGACAACTTTGAAACGCAGAAGGAAATGATCCGGCGCTACGTGAATTTTGTCATTCGCTCGCCGCGCGCGGGGCAGGCGGCGTTCCGCCAGGAGATTCAGCAGGCTGTGTGGTCGGTCGATCGCGATCTGCCGCTCGCCGAGCAGACGACTGTCGGCGTGCTGTACACGAAGTCGATGGCGCGCACCTCGTTCACACTGGTGATGCTATGCGTGGCAGGGAGCATGGCGCTGCTGCTGGGGATCATCGGAATTTATGGCGTGATCGCGTATGCGGTATCGCAACGCACGCGCGAAATCGGCATCCGGATGGCACTGGGCGCGCAACGCGAGACGCTGACCAGCATGTTTGTCCGCCAGGGGCTTACGCTGGTCGCCATCGGTGCGATTGCCGGTATTGCGATTGCATTTGGCACCATGCGCCTGATGGCGTCGATTCTCTTCCATGTGGGCCCGATGGATCCATGGACGTATGGGTGCGCTACCGGGACCATCCTGCTGACTGCATGGGTTGCCTGCTATGTTCCGTCACGGAAAGCAGCTGCGGTCGACCCCGTGCATGCCTTGCGCGCTGAGTAGGCGCGCAGCGGGCGCGGGCATTGGGTAGCTGCATAGGGATTCCGGTTCGTGCGCGAGTCAGCGCCTTTGTTTTTTTGCCTGCGAAGCAGCTTTGGGGTTCTTGTTCCAGCCGTGGAAGGCGGAGTAATCGCCGGCCTGCCAGGCTCTGCGGAGCTCGGGCTTGCTGATATCCCAGTCGGGGCGAATCTCGCGCGTGGCGTCGCGCAAGTCGCGCCAAAGTTCGGCGATGGATGGGCGGCCCCAGAACCAGTAGCCGTTGTAGATGCTGTGCACGACGAGGCCAGGCTTAAGTACGAGCGTGTGGGGAATCATGGGATTGTGCTCGGGATCGGTGTACTCCTGGATGTCGAGGTCTTTCTGGACGGTGCGTTCGGGATCGGAGAGGAATGGCCACTGGGCGCCGACCGAGGCGCGGAACTCCTGCAGAGTGTGGTGATCGTCGGTGGTGATGGTGGCGATCTGGGTGTAGGCGACAGCGATCTGCGGATAAAACGAGGCCAGCTCGTGGTGCTGCTGATGCTCTTTGGGGCAGAAGTGGCCGCGCGCCAGCGTGAGGATCAGCGGGTCGTCGCCCTGCAACTCGCTGAGCCTGCGCCGGGTGTTGGTGTGGTCGGGCAACTCGTAATCAGGGAACTTTTTTCCGGGGGCAATATCGGGGCGCATGGAGAGGCTCCTTTAGCGGCAACGCCGGGCTCGCATCTGTTTAGATGCTTCCATCGGTCGACTTGCCCTTGGGGGAGCGGCGTTGACGAGACATCGCGGTTTCAGTTGTGTCGTCGCCCGTCGTTGAGCGTTGAGTGGCAAGCGTGGAAGAGATGTTCTGGAAGCCTCGAATGATCAGCTGCAATCTGGCATCGGCATACTTGAGCCGGGCATCCTGGATGTCGAGGAAACAGAGTGTTTGAACATCCTCCCATGCAACCTGGTTTTTCTGCGCGTCCCATCGGGAACGGGATTCGCGAACTACAAGCTCGCCGGGTCCGCCAGGGGCGGGACTTTCTAATGAAAGCATGACGAATTGTCGTCCAGGGAGTGGTAAATCTCTTTCCTCGATTCGTGAAAAGACTTCCCGCATAGAAGCACCTCCTCTGAAACAAGAGGAAAACCGATGACCGATACGCTCGAGAGTTTTCATGATTTCGAGCTCTACAACTGTTTTGGCAACTCGGTTTCTTTCGTTTACGAATCGCGCGATTATCCAGTGGCACATTTGATCCATTGCTCTAAGGCGCCGAGAGCAGAACCATTCCACCGGACCAGCAAAGAAGTAGACCTCCAATTTCGCATCGGTCCGTTTCGATGACCCGAGCGGCAAGGGGGTTGTCATGGGGAAATGAAACCAGCGAAACGCAGTTTGACGCGCTTTTGGGACCGAGCGGAAACTCAGTGTTTTGTGTGTCGATGCGCCTTGGCGCATCGGGCTTCCAACCAATCTCATCCTTGCCGCATCGAAGCGGGCGAGTCGTCGTGAAGACGGGAATCCATTCCGGCATCAAAGTGCTCATCGTCGACGACGAAAACGCCGTCGCCGATTCGCTGGCCCTCGTCTTTTCGGTAGCGGGTTACGATACGCGTGTTGCGAACTCGGCAGAGGAAGCGGCAGAGATCATCAGGCAATGGGAGCCGAGGCTTGTCATCCTGGATGTTGTCCTGCCGGGCATGAATGGAATCGAATTCACAATTCAACTCAAGAATTCGCACCCCGGTTGCCGAGTCGTTCTCTTCTCAGGGCAGGAGATCACATCGAGCCTGGTGCAGAACGCCCAGGAGAGGGGCCACGAGTTTGCGATTCTTGCCAAACCGGTGCATCCGACGCTTCTTCTAGAGGAAGCTTCTCGCCTGTCCGCCACTGGGACGGCGCCAGGAAACTGACTCTGGTACTGCTTGCCGACTGGCAGGTTCTCAATAGTAATCGGCGCAGCTCATGTAGTAGCCGCAATGGGCGCAGATGAGTTTGCAACGATGCCCGCTCAGGCGATGGCCGCAGGTGGGGCAGATCTGGCAGTGGTGATCGATTTCGTTTGTGGCTGAGGACGCTGCCTCGGAATCGGAGCAAGACGCACCACTTTGTGAGATTTCCTCCGGTGGATCCTGGGCAAAGTCGGAATTCAGGGCGCGGGGAAGCTCCGGCAACATGCCCGACAGATTAGCATGGAAAAGAGGCGGCCTGCGCGGCAGTTTTCCCGCAGGCGCCGGAAGGATCAGCACTCGACTTCGGAAGTCACACGGCGCGCAACCAAAACTCCCGAGAAGCACTGCGCCGTCAACCCACAGGACAATCAGCAGTCAATTGGATTTCTATCCCCATAAGGAGGGACTATGGCAAGCAAGGCAAGTGCGGTTTGGACAGGATCACTGAAAGAAGGCAAGGGAACCATTTCGACGGCGACGGGCGTACTGAAGGACGCCAATTACTCATTCGCGACGCGGTTTGAGGGCGCGAGTACGGGCACGACGCCCGAGGAGATGATTGCGGCAGCTCATGCAAGCTGCTTTTCGATGGCATTGGGCGCGCAACTGGGCGGCGCGGGCCTGACGCCCAACAAGATTGAAACAGAAGCTGCGGTGACGCTGGCGAAAGTGGACGGCGGCTTTGCAGTGACGCGGATTGCGCTGACTACGACGGCGAGCGTTCCGGGTGCGACCAAGGAAGTATTTGACAAGGCCGCGGCCGATGCCAAAGCCGGATGCCCGATTTCAAAGCTCTTCAAGAACAACACCGAGATTACTTTGGACGCGAAGCTGGTATAGCGCGAACTGCCGGTCAGACGGCAGGTTCGGCAATTCTGGATTCTGGATCCCATCTCGCTGCGGCGATGCATCTGCGCGGCGCGATGGGATTTTCAGTTTGCGCAGCAAGCAAACGGGTAGCGGCGATTTCTGTTGCGCGGGCCGGTGACGTGTGCAAGAGTGATCGCACCGGTTCACATGATGGGCTGGTTGGACGCGAGGCAAAGTGCGCATGAAGAAATACAAGTTTAAGGCGAAGATTCAGGAAGCGAGCGTGGGCCCGGGCGGGGCGTACGTGTTGTTTCCGTATGACGTTGAAGAGGAATTTGGCATTCGCGGACGCATCCCGGTGAAGGCGACCTTTAATGGCGTACCGTACTCGGGGTCGCTGGTGAAGTATGGCCAGCCTGAGCACATGCTGCCCATGTTGAAGGATATTCGCGAGAAGATTGGCAAAGGGCCGGGCGACACCGTCGAGGTTGTGCTGTGGAAAGACGAAGACGAGCGCACGATTGAAATTCCGCCTGCCTTCAAGAAGCAGCTAAAGGGCGAGGGGCTGCTCGCAGGGTTTGAAAAGCTCAGCTATACACACCGCAAGGAGTACATTCGCTGGATTGATGAAGCGAAGAAGGAAGAGACGCGGCAGAGGCGCGTGGCCAAGGCGATCGAAATGCTGCATGGGGGTGTGAAGACGCCGGGATAGGAGCGATTTGCCCGCCGGCTGCGCGTACCGCGACGCGGAGATCTAGACGAGGCAGGTAACGATTGCGCGACCGCCGGCAGCGGCATCCGTGTAGAATTCGCGCAGCCGGCGCACGGCGGCCAACAGATTCTCGGCATCGGATTGACGCCATCCGGGGTAGATTTCGAGCTTCGCCATGGCTGCGGGGTCGAATCGGCCGGCCGCTTCCGCTTCGAGGGCAGGCTGATTGATTGCGATTGCGATGGCGGCGACTTTTTGCGGATCGAAGCAGCGAGCAGGCCCGTAGCCGGAGAAGCCTTCATCATCGTCTCCGATTATGTCGCCGCCGAGGACGGCCTGACTGAGCAGCGAGGAGCCGGGCTCAGCCCCGCCGCAGAGAACGTAGTGAACGCCATGCCATTCCTTTTCGAGCGATACCTTCTGCCGCGAGCCGGAGAGCTTTGCCATGCCGGCGGCGCGAGCGCTGCGTTCCTGCATGAGTTTCAGCAGGGCTTCTCCGCCCTGGCCGGAAGCAAGGGCTTCGGTCGATTGGCCCAGGCGTTCTTCAAGCCGCTGGCGCAAGCGTGGGTCGAGGTGCGAAAAGGTTTGTGCGACCAGTTGGGGTCCCATGGTGCGGATGCGAGCCTGCATGGTTTCGTTTAATTGCAGGAAGGCAGGTGGGATCATTGGCCCGTCTTGAAAGAGCGCCTCGGCCATCGATGGATCGGCCTGGATGCGGGCGAGTTCTTCTGCGTCGACCTGCACGAACACGGCGTTCATTGACATGGCATTGCAGCCCTCAAGGTGAGTTATCCGCGGTAGGCCCAGTCTAGCGTGTATCTGGAAATTTGCCGCACAGGATTGTGTTCGGGTGTGACACGGCGGTTATTTGACACTGCCGGGCGGCTTTGCGAAACTCAAAGATGCTGCCTGCTCAGGGGGCGTCTCCTGGGCGCTTCTCGCGTGCCGAAGTGGCGGAATTGGCAGACGCGCATGGTTCAGGTCCATGTACTCGCAAGGGTGTGGGGGTTCGAGTCCCTTCTTCGGCACCATACATGATATAACTTATTGATTATATTGTGTTTATGCCATACATTCCTGGGTGTTGATTTTCCGACTAGTCTGACTAACTGCACACTTTCTATGCTGAGGCCATGGTCTCAAGCAGCATCGATAGTATCCCGCGAACGAATTAGCCGGACATTTCGACCAGAATTGGAGCCTCGGAACAAATCGGAACGTCAAGCTGGAATACCGTCCCCATTTTGAGGCGGCTCGATACGGTCAGTTCGGCATGGTGCATCTCGGCGATCCACTTGGCAATTGCGAGCCCCAACCCTGCGCCCTCGGTCTGGCTTCGCGATGGGTCGGCGCGGTAAAAGCGGTCGAAGATATGTGGAAGGTCGGCTTCGGAAATGCCTGCGCCGCTATCACGCACGATCACTGTCGCTTTTATGGTTGTCGCGCTCAGAGTTACTTCAACCCTTCCCAGCGGTGGCGTGTATTTGAGGGCGTTGTCCAGCAAAATCCATAGCAGTCTGCGCAAGGCGGTGAAGTCGCCAAGAACGTTTACCAGCCGCACTCCGAATGAGATCGTAAGTGCAAGCTGACGAGCATCCGCTATGGGGCGTGCCATTTCGCAAACCTGCTCTACCACAGCGACCAGATTGACAGACTCCAGCGCGACGCGTCAGTCTTTCGGCAAAGCTTGCTCCGATGTGCGGTCTATGTACCGGAACCCCGGCTGAAGATCCGTGCAATTGCAGTCGACATTCGCTTCCAAATACTTGCTGATAAACCGACAAGCGGGCTTATGGTTTGAATCAGCAAGAGCGAATTAATACCTGGTTTGGCTCGTTCTGGAATCCAGGGCCTCACCATTGGAATCGCAGACTGAGCTGAATCAGTCGAGGATCATAGGAATCTCCGATTTTGCCCACGGAGCTCTGATCCAGGCGATTTTCGGGCAGCTGGAAATTCGAATGGTTGAACAGATTAAAGGACTCAATACGAAATTGCGCTAGCCTGGCATTTCGAAGCGGGAAGTCCTTCAAGAGGGCAAAGTCCTGGTCGATCATCTTCGGGCCAATTAAGCTGTTACGCCCGACATCACCGGGCCTGCCAGCTAGTGGGAAACTGAACACGCTTGGGTCAAAGGCGCCTTCGGGATTCCTCATATTCTGTGGCACCCTCGTCACTCCAGGCTTGAGATCAACCCGGTCAGAAAAGCCCCCTGCAGGAGTCCAGCGATTCAAGCCTGTGAAGTCTGTGTCAGAGCTCGCGAGGACCGTGAATGGAAATCCGCTTCTGAAAGTGGTTACGCCTGAAACGGTCCAATCTTCCATGATTTGCCTTAGAACATCTCTTCTACCTACCGAGTCTGTCCGCCTCAGTGGAAGTTTGTAGACAAACGAAGCGATCACACGCTGCCGAATGTCAAAGGAAGATAGTCCATAATTCGAGATTCTGTTTTTCGAATCTGCATAAATCGAAGTGTCACCATCGGACGGAAAGAATCCGGAGTTATCATCCAACGATTTGCTCAGTTCATAAGAAGCAGTGAAATTGGGACCTCGGGTCATTCGCTCATGTGCCACGAGAGAAAGTCCATTGAAATTCGAGTTGCTGGCAAACGCTGCCTGAAGGATGTTGGAATACTGCGGAAATGGAAAGGTCCGCTGATTTGGCGCCTGGTCACCGCGTTTGGTGACATCATTCACCATGACGACTGGCTGGTTTTGATCGAGTGCCACGGCGAGTTTTCGACCCTGCGAACCCGTATAAGATACCTCAAGTGAGAGACTCTTCCCAAGTTGTCGTTGAATCTCAAACGCGAAACTCAATGAATAGGGATTGGAAGGATGTGTATCCATCGCGTTAAACGTGAGGATGCCTCGTTGTGCTTGAGGCAATACAGTTGGGTCGGGAGCGTACAACCGCTGATTCTGGTTCAAAACTGTTGCCCACGTGTAACTGCCCCGGGGGAGCGTAGTCGCGAGAACGGGCGGGAAATTTAATCCCATGAGCGCGGGCATGTCGTCGAAGATGTCGTCATAGCTGATCCGAAAGCCAGCGCGGATTACTGTACTTCCAGGGGCAAGCAAGTGGCGCCAGATTGTGGGCGAGTAAGCGATGCCAACAAATGGGGAAATGTTCTTCTTTGGGACGCTGAATTGTCCGTTCCGAGGGAGCCGGGCATTGACGGGGGTCTGCAACAGCGCGGCACGCCCAAGTTGGGTTGGGTCCACATCGATGCGCAAGTTACTGTCGATGATCATCTGGCCTACGCCGGGAACGAAGTTGCTGCCTCGGTTCCCCATTTCTGTCATTGCAGCCGGGTATTCCCACCGCAGACCGAAATTGAATGTGAGGTTGGCGCGCGGCCTGAATTCGTCCTGTGCATATAGATAGAAAGGGACGCGGGACCATCTTCGAAACGTTTCATCAGCACCTGTCGCCAAACTTCCTTTACCTGGCTGGCCCGATGCGAACGCGTTCCAGTTCGGAAAGGAAATAGAACCTCGAAAGAATGCATTCAGAAAAAGATTGGCCGTTTCGATGCGAACTCCTCCGCCAAGGTGGAGGGTGTGTTGGCTGTTCCCATTAGGTCCGATCAAAGAAAGATCGTCGAGAATCTCGTAGGAATTTGTCGTGCGCCCTTGAGGATAACTGCCCCCAACACCCAACCCGCCATTGGTGAAGCCGCTGATTGTAATGGTAGGCAAGCCGCCGTCCAGGGGGTCACTCCGAGTGTCGATAAAGCCTGGCATCGTTTTTCCGCTACTATCTGTGAAAATGGCAGCCGGGTTGATATTCGCGTCGGCCGGCTGAAGGAACGCCTTGTTTCGCGAATAGCCGAAGCGGGCCTCGTTCACCAAGCGATGATTGCTGTAAGTGTCCTGAACGAGCAGCGAAGATTGTTCAGGAGAATTGTTGATCGCCCCGTCGAACGGGCTGGTCTGCCTGGCAAGGGTGCTGCCGGTCAACCAGATATAACGGCCAGTGAGCAGATGATCCTTGGTCAGCTTCTGATCGATTCGCCAGAGGTACGTTACGTCCCTGGCTTCGTTCGGGGTGGTCCCTGTCCAGTTCATTCCGGTGGCCAGCAACAATTGCGGCGTGTTCGCTCTGGGCCAGAATTGAAGCAGAGATTGCGAGACCGAGTCAGTAACTTCTGCACGTTCGGTATCTGTAGGCACGCGAGCAGTGGCTGGGTCCTGCACAGATTGGCCGTAACGCTCGAAGCTCATAAACCAGAAAGCTCTGTCACGACGAATGAATCCGCCGACTGTGCCGCCAAATTGGTTGCGATGCAAGGGGTTCTTGGGCAGGCCGGCACGATTCAGGAAGAATGGAGTTGCATCGAATGCGTCGTTTCGTGCGTAGTAGAAGAGCGTTCCATGATAGTTATTTCCGCCGCTTTTCGTAACGATGCTCACTTGAGCGCCGCTATTGCGCCCGGCCTCTGCTCCAGGGATGCTTGTGTCAACATTGAACTCCTGCACCGCGTCTGCAATCCGAAAGAGATTGAGCGGACCGTTGATGTGAGGGTCATTGTTGCTGATTCCATCCAGGGTATAGTTGTTTGATTGGCTTCGCATGCCAACCACGGTGAAGGTCTCGACGGAAGATCCTGCAACGCGAGTTCCCGGCGCACCAGGAATTGTGCCGGGTACGATGAGGGCCAAATTCAGGAATTGGCGATCCTCCAACGGAAGATTCTGGATGGAATTCAGGTCGACAACTGCACCGATGGAGACCTTGTCAGCCTCGACGAGTGGGGGCTCGGCATTCACCACCACGGTATCAGATACATCACCCAACGGCATGGTCACGTCGAGATGTACTACGGACCCAACGTTGACTATGATGTTTCGCTCTACTATCTGTCGAAAACCGCTCGCTTCGATCGTGAGATCGTACACGCCCGGCGATAACTGCGGAAACGCGTAACTTCCCAAACGTGATGAGGTAGCTGGTCGGAGTGCTTCAGTTGCAACGTCGCGCAGAACCAAGTGCGCCTCGCTCACTGAAGCACCGGTTGGGTCATGAATTTCCCCAGCGATGCTCCCGGTCGGTGCCTGGCCAATGATGGGGCAGGCAACAGACGCCAGAAGCAACGAACCGATCCAACCTCTCCACGGTTTCAGTGAATCCATGCGTTACATTCCCAAGGGAATCAATATCACTAGGAAGGAAGACCGATGCGCCGAATGAGATCAATGAATCTCGGGTCTGTTCGCAATCCTGAAAACTGAGGATCATATCGTATTTCGAGCAAATCTCTGGCGCGTACCTGGTAGGCCGCTTCCAGCCAGTCAATCGCCGTTTCCTTTTGTCCCAATCCCAAATACACCAATGCGATTAAATCCGGATGCACGTGGCGCTGCTTTGAGATTGCGATCAAGTTCGCCAACAACTTCTGGGCGTCATTGCGCCTGCCGGCCAAAGCGTATGCGTACGCCAGATGGGCAATCGCACGAGGATTCTTTCTCGCACCGCGGTCTGTGGCCTTCTCATATTCCTTGACTGCGTCAATGAGATTTCCTTTTTGAACGTATACATCGCCACAATAGAGATGCCCAAGATCGGGATTCGTGTCCAGTTCCTGGATTTTCCGGCATTGCTCCAACGCCTCGTCATCTCGGCCGGCCATATAGAGGGACAACCAGCGATCCCAACGTATTCTGAAAGATAGAGGATCAAGCTCAACTGCTCGTCTCGTCTCTTCCAGCATTTCTTCAGTCTTGCCCATGGTGAGCAAGTAGCGGCTGCGGGAACTATGGGCCTGGGCAAGGTTGGGATTGAGTTCAATCGCGCGCTCGGCTTCCCGTTCAGCATCCGCCAAGTTCCATTCGCAAAAGTACTCTACGTCTGCATAGACCGCATGCGCCTCAGGAGATTCGGAGTCCCTCCTGAGTGCTTCAAGAGCTTCATTCTTTGCGTTTGTACAGTCCTCGTTCGGAATGGGAAGATTGAAACCCTCAGCCACATAGATCTCGGCCAATCCCGAATAAGGTAAAGACCAGGCCGGATCATCTTTGATTGCGAGTTGAAAGTATTGAACGGGCTTCGATGCATTGCCAGGGAGAGATTTCTCGTTAAAGAATCGGCCTTGCAGATAAGCGTCGTAGGCTTGGGGATTGACAGGATGGGAATTCGTCAACCGTGCCTGCTCCTCGGCAGATAGTTTGATCTGGATCGCATCGGCAATCGCGCGCGAAGCATCATCCTGGAGATCCAAAACATCCCGGACGTTTCCTTCGAAGCTGTCGGCCCACAGATGCTTCTCTGGCGCCACCTGGACGAGGTTCGCCGTGATTCGCACACGATCGCCAGAGCGCGCGACGCTGCCCTCCACCAATCCATCAACTTGAAGTTCTCGGGCGATCTCCTGCAATGATTCTTTGGTGCCTTTGTAATGCATCGCCGAGGTTCTTGAGATGACGCGCAGGCGCCCGATCTTTCCCAAGTCGGTGGTCAGGGCATCCGTCATTGAATCGACGAAGTAATCCTGTGCAGGGTCGCCACTCAGATTCTCAAGCGGGAGCACCGCAATTGACTGGATTGGGGCATGCCGCGGGTGGAGTCGTTGCCACAACTTGTCGAAGTTGAGATAGAGGAGCAAGGCCGCGATAAGTACGACAGAAATACCGGCAGGCCAGATCTTCCAACCTCGCAATGTTGCAAAAGTTCTCTGGGATTGACCATCAGCGCTTGGGAGCTGCGCGGCCGGACCTTCAATCGGCTCGACAGCAGCAATGAACCGATAGCCTTTCCGAGGGATGGTTTCGACATAGTGCGAGTTCTCGGCCGAGTCGCCTAAGGCGTCGCGCAGCCTCTTGATGGCGGTATTCAAGCCAACATCGAAATCGACAAACGTGTTATCAGACCAAAGCTTGGAACGTAACTCTTCGCGCGTCACGATCTCACCGGGGCGCTCGAGTAGAAGTTGCAGTACCTGGAAAGGCTGATCCTGCAACTTGATCTTGATGCCATGTTTACGCAGTTCCCCGGTGCGTAGATCAATCTCAAACGCGCCGAAACGCGCTTTCCGCACTTGCACTGGGGCTTCCGTGGGAACCTCCGCTGGGGCTGGTTGCAGCTTAACACCGAATCTGGCCTATGGGAACTCCCTACCGCATGTCAGATATCTCTGCAAAACACTGGAATTCAATGACTTATTAAGTCAGATTCTTGTCATCCAGTGGTTATAGAACGTCCATTGCTCACAGGGCGCCATTGAATCGAATCTGCCTGCATCAAAAGCTGGCCAACTGGCCGGGGAGGTTTGTTATGAAGAGGAACTCAATCACTAAGCTGGCGCTTATGGCAGTTTTTCTGGCAGCGGTATTCACTGCCAGGGCAAATGCGGAATGCGGCGACCTATCCAAATTAGGACTCCGCGGTAACCCTGTCCATCGGCAGGCGTGGAGAGGAATTCGGGCGGGTCAAATGGCGCCGCTGCTCGTTTCTGAATTTGAGGAGGCGGGTGAGCCGATCGTCGGTTTCTGGAAGGTCACATTTACGTCGGAAGGTACTGACGGCATACCGGACGGCACAGTCATCGACTCGGCCTATGCGCAATGGCATAGCGACGGAACGGAAATCATGAACTCCGCTCGTCCGCCCGTGACGCAGAGCTTTTGTCTCGGAGTCTGGAAAAGGGTTAACGGACGCAGGTACGAACTGAATCACTTTGCCATCAGTTGGGACCCAAACGGAAATCTGGTCGGACCGGCCAATATTCGTGAAGAAGTAATCCTGGAAGAGGGTAAAGAGCGATTCAGCGGAACCTTCACCATTGACCAATTCGATCAAGCAGGAAATACATTGGCTCACCTCACAGGGGTACTCGAGGGAAAGCGGATCACCGTGGATTCTCCACCGAGTATTGCGTTCTAGATTGCTGGTTTCCCAAGCGAGGCGATGCACCATGAAGAGGACTTGTCTGGTATCGGCGATTTGCCTTGCCGGGTTGATGGCAGGCTGTGGTGGCGCCGGAAGCATTGGAACTACCGGATCGCCGAGCAACCCCGGATCCGGGAGTAACCCCGGAAGCGGCAGTACTTCTACCAGCGCTGGTTGCGATAGCACGATAATCTGGGGTGGAAAGACCGATGGAACGCCTTCGTCCGGCACGTCGGCATTCGTTGCGACGGGAACCATGAATCGGCCGCGTGCCGGACATACCGCGACTTTGCTGAATGACGGGACTGTCCTGATCGTCGGCGGAGGGCAACTGGACATCGATGACCTGCTTGTCTCAATTCCATCTGCAGAGGTATTCGATCCCGTGCAGGGGAAATTCTCAACGGTTGGACAGCCATGTGTGGCCCGCGAATTCCACACGGCGACGCTTTTGAAGAATGGCAAGGTCCTGTTGGCAGGCGGAACTGAGTTCAACGGATACCCAACATGGCTCCCCGCAACTTCGTCCTCCGAACTCTACGACTCGGCAAGTCGCAGCTTCACCAATACGGGATCGATGCAAACGGGGCGCACGCAACACACCGCGACCTTGCTGGCGGACGGTCGAGTTCTGATTGTGGGAGGCTCAACGAGCGTTAATGCGCTGGCCAGTGCGGAGATCTACGATCCCGCGGCGGAGACGTTCACTGCCGCTGCAAACATGGCTTCTCCGCGAACGGGCCATACCGCAACCATGCTGCTATCAGGAAGAGTACTGATCGCCGGAGGGGAGAACAGTGAAGGAGCGCTTGCATCCGCGGAGCTCTACGATCCGGTTACGAATACATTCTCATCGACTGGGTCGATGTCCGCGCCGCGTTCCGGCCATACCGCTACTCTGCTCGCGAACGGCAAGGTGCTGATCGCGGGAGGTATCTCGAGCCGACTATTCTACCCTGGTCTGCTTTTCCCAACGACTCCTTTGCTGTCGACCGCCGAACTGTATGACCCGGCCACGGGCGCATTCTCGCCCACCGGGACTATGACGCTCGGTCGCGTTGCCGACACGGCGAGCCTGCTCCCCAGCGGAAAGGTTCTGATAACCGGTGGATACGTTCCCACGGGCAATCAGGGTGCATACGATGGCACCGATCGTGCCGAGATCTACGACCCCGCAGCCGGCTCATTCATCGCCATAGACTCAATGATCGTAGCCAGGTTCTGGCACTCCGCTACGCTCTTGTCGGATGGATCAGTGCTTATTGCAGGCGGAATTGGCGAAGACTGGACGCTGGCTTCAGCCGAAATCTACAAGAACTGAAGGATTGCAAAGTAGAGGCCCTGCCTCCACTGCTCAGATGAAGCTTTCGCGGGCGGGAAGAACTCAAATTCGATCAGGAGATCAACATGAACGACCCTCGCCTTTCGCATCATTACTGTCCCTGGCTTCTGATACTTGTTCCGCTCCTGCTCGTTGGATGCGTTTCAGCATCGGCGCCACTGCAGCCTTCTTCGAGCACACCTGGCAACTCGCCCCAGGCTGGGGTCACAATCACTTCGAGCGTAGCTGGGGTCCGCCACGGCGGCACTTTGACTTTTCGCGGGAACGTGACGGGCCTTAACAATACGAGTCTCACTTGGAGCGTTCAGGAAGGTGCGACTGGAGGCGCCATCGGCGGATCCGGAGTCTATACGGCTCCTGCCGCTGCAGGTGTTTATCATGTCGTGGCGACTTCGCAGGATGACCCATCGAAAAGCGCAACGGCGACAGTGACCGTGACAGAAGAAGGATTCACGTCAACCGGCAATTTGAACTACGCCCGTCTGCAACAAACTGCCACTTTGCTGCCGAGCGGTAAAGTGTTGATCATCGGCGGAGGACAGGGCCCCGACTACATTCAATATGGAACCGCTGGTCCGGTTCGCTATGAGCTGAAGGCCCTGCTCGAATTCCGGGATCGGCATAAAGTCAGGTCCGGCTACAGAGACCAAAATCCACCTTCTTCTGCGGGCGCTGTGATTTGCGTCAAGCGCACTATTTCCCGCCAATCATCGGGAACATGCAACGTTCCTCAGGCCGCGGCGAGGTTACAGGCCTGTCTCCGTCTCAATCGTTCATCACGTCTTCAGCACACCTCTTGCACATTCCTCGCAGTGCAACATCGCAAAGCTCGTATTCGGGTTGCAATAGTTGGCTGTTGCCGGATCAGCCTACGATCAACATCACACCTGGCCTTTCTTCATTACCTTTCGAATCGCCAAGTCGAAACTCAGAATTGCCATCGACAATGGAAAAACTTCATTGCGAAGCAAAACCCCGCGATTTTGGCTTGCTTTTTGAAGGGGTCATTTCTTACAGGGTTCTTGGAAGAACGTCAGGCACTTCGAAGGCGCGTCCCTTCTTCGGCACCAATGCCTCTCTCTGAATTCTCTGCTTTCCATTAATATTTGGAACTAAACGAGTTACGCTTTGCATTAGATTGAAGCAGCTGACCCTCATCATGGAATCCTGGCAGATTGAATGAGCTTTTGCCACACGCGGGACGAGAGCGTCTTCAGGATTGCATCGTAACCCACGCCTCGATTGTGGAGCTTCCCCACACCCTTCATTACACTCACGATGTCGAACCGCGCGGCTCGAGCCATCACCCAGTCGAAATAGAGCCGCACGAGCTGCTTTTCGAGTGCGCGGTACAAATCAATATCGAGGACCTCCTTGTACCCAAGCATCTTGACCAGAAACAACTCACTCCAGACAAACCGCCTTTTTTCGTTCGTCAGGAACAGATCGATCAGGTGAGTGTGATTCCTGCTCCTGTCGATTGTGACCAGCGCCTCGGATACAGCGCAAAATCTCGTTTTCAGCGACAACCTGAAGACCAGATCGTCGTCTTCTGAGACGCCTAAATCTTCGTCAAATCCACCGATCTCGTTGACCAGGCTGCGTAAAACAAGGAGACTTTGAACGTAAAGGCCGAAGTTCCAGAGAATATATCTTGCCGGTTCCTCGATTGGCCCATACGCGGATGGCATTTTCAAGCCTGCGTTCTGAAACGCAGTTGTATTCTCCCGCTCATTACCCACGAAACGGCAATCGGTAAAGCAAGCGCCATACTCGCCGCTCAGCGCAGCCAGAGCTTCGATCTGGCTCTGCAGCTTGCAGGGATGCCATTCATCGTCTGAAGCCAGAATTGCAATCCACTTCCCACGTGCAACGCGGATTCCAGCGTTCTGCGCAGCACTCGCACCTCTGTTGTCCTGATAGAAGTAGCGGATGCGCTTCATATAGGGGAGCAGACGATCGCGAGTATCATCAGAAGATCCGTCATCGATAACGATCAATTCATAGTCGCGATATGTTTGTTGAAGGACGCTCTCAATGGCATTGAACACCAGAGCCGAGCGGTTGTAAGTGGGAATGATGACAGAAACATTGGGCTCATTTCCTTCGCCCCCGCCACCAGCGACCGGTCGGCAAACTGGCGTCCCGTTCACGGCCTTGCTCCTCGATTCTGCGTGTATCCGATGCTGGCGCTGCTGGCACCACACTCGCGCCGCGCTCGCTGGCCACTCTCATTTTCATTGCCGGCGCCCAGGGCGCGGTCGGAGAGGCAAGAAATGTAATGATACGATTTCATCATAATCACAATAGAACAAAGTCAGCGTGATGAAGAAAATCTCTCTCACTTTCGACGACGGGCCTTCTCCTCCTTGCACGGAGGCGCTTCTTGCGGTTCTCTCCTACTATTCCGTCCCCGCCACTTTCTTCATGATTGGCGAACGGATGCTGGCGCAGGAGTCCACTGCCAAGCGCGTGCAGCAGGCGGGCCACGTGATCGGCAACCATACCCTGACGCATCGCAATCTCTGCGGTGAAACGCTGGAGAATATCGAGCGCGAGATTAACGGGTGGGGAAGATACTTCCGGCCGCCCGGCGGCCACTACGACGACCGGATGCTTGAGTACTTGCGGCGATATGAGATTCAACTCGTGTTGTGGGATGTGGACGGGTTGGACTGGAAACTCAAATCCGCCGAGGAGATTGTGGCTTGTATCGCGGCACAGATCGGAAGCTTCGAAGATGAGAGCGGCATCATCCTGCTTCACGACGGCGACTCGGAGGACCTCAATGGCAACCGCTGGGCTACAGTCGAAGCCACCGAGCGCGTCATCGGCCGCTACCGCGCGCAGGGATTTGAGTTCGTGCCTCTGAGTGAGATGACCCTGCCGAGAAAACCGAGGAAAGGATGGCGGGCGGTTCCCTGAGAGGGCTTCCGGAATGCGGCAGAGAGTTTGGGCTGGAAGCGCTCGCGGGAGTGCCCAACGGCAGCCCCAGCAGTAGATCGCAAACGCACGCGGAGCTCATCCGAAATAACCCGCGCCTCTACCTTTGAACAACTTGACCCGGACGATCGCTGCTGCCTCCTCTTTGGTCACACAGCCGTCTTTGTCGGCGTCAAGGCCGGAATTGCGTTCATATTGAGCGCTCGGTGCACTGAAGAGCGCCCAGGAGTTTGCCTTCCCGATTGCGGCCGGCCAAAGGATGGCCATGTAGACATCCTCGATCGTTGCAAGCAAGTTCCTGTAGGGATCGAAATACTTCTCAACGTAGTCCATCTGTTCAACAGCAGTCATGGCGGCCAGGTCTGCGATGGTGGTGCCAAGTTCGGATGCGGTTTCTGGAGTGAATTGGATCAGGCCGGTCGCCCCGTTGGGATTTGTTATCGATGGGCTGAAGGTTTCACCTGTTTCGAGGGCCATGGCGGAGATCATGTAGTTTGGATCAACGCCGAGGTTGTGGGAAATCTCAATCAACTTGGCCTTGAACGCGATGCTCACCCTGGCTCCCCATGCGATCTGCAGATCGCCGAGAGCCTCGGCCATGATGCCCTCAGTGAGGAAGTTAAATGTGGGGTCGTTCGGCTCCAACCTTCCAGCAGGCTGAGGCATGGAGAGACAGCTCTGAACTTTTTGGATAGCGGATATGGTCGCCGGCCCGCAGCGGCCATCCACAGCGATTGGGTGTTGCACGATCGAACTGAGATTGATAAGCCTCTGGATGACCATGACGTCCCCAAAGACGTTCGTGCCATTCCATCCGACCGAACTAAAGATTTTGATCTGTCCTGGCATTGCGGAGGTTCTCCCGCATGGGAAAACTCCATTCATAATACCCCTACCTTCTGAGGCACATTCCGGGTATATTGGTTGCAGTTTCGAATCACAAATGGAATTCTGGCTCAGCGTGCCGGTTTAGCCGGACGCGATAACGCGAGGCGATGCACTGTCCCAATGAGGGACCACGTTGATCGGGCCGGAGGACTCGCGCGAAGTGACGATGGTGCCGGACGGTTGCGGCGAGTGTACCTGCGACCGTAGACGAACTGAAGGCGTGGGCATGGATAGGTCGGAACAAGGGCTGCTGACGGAGAACGCAAAGGAATCCCGTGGATTCTCAGCACATTTAAAGCCCGGACCATCCTTCTGGTCGATGCGCGCGATTGCGAAGCCTACCATCAAAAGCTTCATTGAAAGCCCGAATTATTCTTCGCGCGATGGAACCGGCATCGACATGATCGTGCTGCACTGTACGACGTCGGCGAGCGCCGAGGGAACAATCTCGTGGTTCCAGGATCGCAAGTCGCAGGTGTCGGCGCATTATCTTGTCGATACAAATGGCGATATTTACCAGATGGTTCGCGATGAGTTTTCCGCCTGGCACGCAAAAGCGAGCAATGCAAGATCGATTGGCATAGAGCATGTCGGCACGACAAACGGCCGCCTCACGGAAGCCCAGAACGTGGCGAGCGCGCAGCTCATTCGCTGGGCTATCGCAGCATATGGAATACCGCTCGCGAATGTGGTTGGACACAGATTTGCCCCAGGGAACGAAGGAACCACCGACTGCCCCGGCCAACTCTTCGGCGATTCGACAGGAGACGCCATTGCGAAATGGGTCCGCACGAAGGTAGAGGATTCTTTGGAATCAAAAGAGTTCCGCAGAAGCCCTCAAGTTGTGGTTGGACCTATTGCACGCAGGGCTCTACAACTTCTCGACCGGGTCAAGCCGTCAACGTGGCTGGTGAAGCTTCGCAGCGATTTGACGCGAATTGATCAGCATGTATTGCCGTTGCCAGATTCGCACGGGGCCGCGTTGACTGCGCTGGACGTGATGACCATCGCCATTGAAGACAGAAGGTTCTTTTATCATCCTGGTGTCGACCTGCCCTCGATCGCCCGGGAGGGAATCAAGGCGATCACCGGCCGGAGGCATGGAGGGGCGAGTACCATCGACATGCAGTTTGTTCGTACGGTGACAGGATTCAGGGCGCCGACCATTCAGCGGAAGATCTATGAGGCATTCCTTGCTTTGGTTATCCAATTCCGTCACACGAAACTCGAAATCCTCCGGTCATACCTGGCTTGCGCTTTTTTTGGCTCCGGCCTGTTCGGGGTGAATGCGGCTGCACAAAGGATGTTCAACAAGAATGCCGATGAACTTTCAATCGAGGAGGCGTCCTTTATCAGCGCCATGCTCGCTTATCCGCGTCCGCTGCATGGATTGCCAAGTTGGGAACAGCGGGCGCGCCGCCGGGCCGCTTACGCGATCGCGGTTTTTGCCTCACGCAGGGCACGATTGACTGGCCCATACGAGAGCACCCACCTCGCCGGCTTGCAGCATTGCAGCCCGGAGGGGAGTGCGCAGCAATGAAGTAGACTTCACGGACAGGAGGCCAAGCGTCCGGGATGGGACTTCCGGACAACCCTGTCGGCTCGAGGTGTAATCATGCACGCACGAGGCCTTGGCACTGCCGCCGCGACTCTTTCCGCTCTACTGCTGGTTTCGATGGGGCTCGGGCATCCAGTTTGTGCGCAGCAGCCTGTCAGCGACTCCGGCGCAAGCCACGATGCCGCGCTGCCCGCCGATATTCAGGCCAGGCTCAACAGAATGCAGGAGGCACTCAAGGCAGCGCGAGCGAAGGGCGATGCCAGGGCCGAAGCAGACGCGCTCAACCAGCTCAGTCGCGTGTATTTCGACACCTCGGATTTCAAGAAGGCGCAGGACGGTTACAACGAGGCGCTGGCGCTGGCCCGTGCGGGAAAGGACACGTTCGAAGAGGTAGCCGCCTTGAATGGGATCGGAAACTGCGACCTGAGTATTTCAGACAACAACGCGGCGACGGAAGCTTATCGACAGGCACTTGCCGTAGCCGAGGCCTCAGGCAATGTGCAGGGCCAAGCCATGGCGCTGAGCGGTCTGGGATGGGCCAGCGCCAATATGGGCCACAACCAGGAAGCGCTGGATTTCTATCATCGAGCGCTTCCCCTCGCGCGAAAGGCATCGGACCGCGATGTGGAGGCCAGGGTGCTGCGGCGCACTGGCTGGGTCTACTACCTCCTCGGAGACATGCCCAAGGCGATAGAGTACGACAATCAAGCTCTGAGGCTATTCCACAAGATCGACAACCCATATGGGGAAGCTACGGCGCTCAACGATCTCGGACAGGCGTACTCCGCGATGGGCCAAAATCAAAAGGCGCTGGCGTACTACGCTAAGTCTGCGCCCATGTTTCGGCGTGCCGGCGACCGGGATAGCGAGGCCTTGACGTGGAACATGATGGGAATAAGCTATGGCGCGCTTGGCAACGGAGAGGCTGAGCTGGAGTATAACCAGAAGGCTTTGCCGGTAATTCGTCAGGCAGGCGACGTAGCCAACCAGGCGGAAGCGCTGAATGCAATCGGACACGCCTACAGCCTTCTCGGAGACAAACCACAGGCGCAGGCTTATTACAATCAGGCTCTACCGCTGGCGAATGCAGCAGATGACCCGATTATAAAAGGCAACATCCTCGATAACATGATGCTCAACCAAAGCAACCTGCAGCCTGCTTTGGCAATCTTCTATGGCAAACAGGCGGTGAACTGCGTTCAGCAGATTCGAAACAACATGCAGGGCCTCGGCGAGGAATTGCAGAAGACCTTTCTCGTCGCGAAAGGAGACTACTTCCATCATCTGGCAGACCTGCTGATCGAACAGGGCCGCCTTCCCGAGGCGCAGCAAGTCCTCGATCTGCTCAAGCAGCAAGAGTATCGGGAGTATGTGCGCGGTGACTCTGAAGACACGCTCAGCCCGCTTTCCCTGACTCCCGCCGAGCAGCAGGCGGAATCCGATTACCAGCAATCCACCGCGCAACTCGTTGCCCTGGGCCAGCAGTGGGCGGAACTGAGGAAGATCTCTTCGCGCACGGCCGAGCAGGAAAGTCAATTCCAACAGCTCTCCGCTCGACTGGAGACAGCCAGCAAAGGTCTGAATGATTACTATGCGCGCCTCTATGCGCTCTTCGGCCAGAATAGCGGCGCCAACAAGCAGGTTGCCGACGTCAAGGGCGACGTGAGTGTACTCAAGCAGACGATTGCCAAAATGCCGCGCACGGTTGCGCTCTACACGCTCGTTGGCAGGGATCATTACCGGGTTATCGTCATCACGGGCGCGACGACCGTGGCGCGGGAGTATCCCATCTCAGAGAAGGTCCTTAACCAGAAGATCGCGGCCTTTGAGCAGGTGCTGCGCAATCCCCATACCGACGTCAGGCCGCTCGCTGCGGATCTTTACAAGGTCCTCATCGGCCCCGTGAAGGCCGACCTCGATCAGGCGCAGGCGCAGACTCTGGTCTGGTCGCTCGACGGCGCGCTCCGCTACGTGCCCATTTCCGCCCTCTACGACGGAACTCATTATGTAGTTGAAAACTTCAACACGGTAACCATCACTCCGGCGAGCATTCCTCACCTTTCTGATCAGCCCAATGTGAGCAACCTCAGCGCTGTGGCAATGGGCATTTCGCGGCAATATGAGCAAAACCTGCCTCCCCTGCCGGCCGTGATCGGCGAACTAAAAGAGATCGTGAAGGATGCGCAGGTGCAAGGGTCAAGCGGCGTTCTGCCGGGAACCATCCTGCTCAACGGCGCATTCACTGAAAAAGCACTCGAGGAGGAGCTGGGCGGCTCACATACCGTGGTGCATATTGCCAGCCACTTCGTCTTTCAGCCCGGAGACGACAGCCACTCTTACCTTTTGCTTGCAGGCAAAGACGCGGACGGTCCCGGGTTCCATCTCACCGTCGCCGACTTTCGCGACAACCAGAACCTCGCGCTTGACGATACCGATCTGCTCACTCTCTCGGCGTGCGAAACCGGAATGAGCGGCAGCGCGGGAAACGGGCGCGAAGTGGATGGGCTTGGAACCACGGCGCAACTGAAAGGCGCCAAAGCAGTCATCTCGTCGCTGTGGGAAGTGAACGACGCCAGCACCGGCGCGCTCATGGCCGATTTCTACAGACGTTGGGCCGATGGCGCGCACAAGGTAACCAAAACAGAAGCACTGCGGCGGGCACAACTTGACTTGCTCCATGGTGAAGTCGCGCCACAGCCGGGGGCCAACGGCCGGGGGTTCTCCGCGGTAGACGACCAATCTGGACCGAGTGCCGGTCCGGCCGGCTATTCGCATCCATACTACTGGGCGCCGTTCGTGCTCATGGGAAACTGGAAATAGTGGCCGCATAGCGGGAACGCGAAGCCGGCGGTCAGGTTGTCGCTTACCCATGTTGGCGAAATCTCAGAAACTGTTGACCATGCAAAGAACAGTTCGGCAATTGGGAAAGCCGAAGGGCGGGGTCCGTGCATCCAAGCTAATCGGGCTGTCGAAGGGCGAGGATCAGCTCGCGCAGGTTGCGCAGCGCGCCCTTCGGCCAGCTCATTCCAGATTCGTCCCTATCTGGCTGAGAGGTGTTACGGCGGCGAATTCTGCGTCCCAAATACTCACTTCACCCGGAAACGTTCTAAACCCGCACAACCGGGGAAAGCCCTTTGAATCTCTGCCGCAGAGTTGCTTTGCTGGCTGGTGTCTCATTGAGCAATAACTCGTTTGCTTGAATCAGCGGGTTGGCATGGAACCACTGCTTGACGGCATCATCACGCAGCAAGTTGGTGATGGCCAGCAGCGACATTCCCTGATGGTGCGCCATCCATTGGCGCACCATCTCGGGAGCGCGCAACGAGGTTGAATAGTCGATCGCCTCGTAGAATCCGAATGAGCCAACCCAACCTGCCGATTCCATGCGGCGCAGGTTGTCCAGAGCCTTGGGGGCATCGACGCCAAGCGCGAGAAATGTCGAATAGGGAGAAATGACAGGGCCGGCTGTGGCATCGGGGCTCAACGCGACCGGCGAGAGGCCGTAGGCATGATAGCGATAGTGGCCCGATTCATTTTTGCGCGCGGTCCCGGATTCAGACACGCCCCAGGGCAAATCGAGCGATCGGGCAAACGCTCGCTGCACCTGCACGCAAGCATTTTCAAGCCCGGCGATCGTGGTACCGGGATGGCTATGAATCCAAAGGCCAGGCATGAGGTACTCGAACATCGTTCCTGTCCACGAAAGCATCGCGAGATGGCCGTAGGCGCAGGTGTATTCGCGCTTGAGCCTGAACCAACTCCGCTGTGGAAGGTCGCCGCGCGCGACGGCCAAGAAAGTGGCGAGGCGCGCCTCCGAGGCGAAAAGGTCGTACGAAGAGGTATGCAGCCTCTGGTTCCCGATGTCGTAGCCGATGGAAAGCACCTTCCCTTCGGGATCGACGAAACATGAAAAATCCGTCGCATCCGCAAGCTGCTCTGCGTTCTGCTCGATGGCTTTAAGATTGGCCGCGAGGGCGCGCAGATTTTCCTGTGCGGCGAGAAGCGCTTCGTGGAACTGCTCGGTAAGACCCTGATGCGAGGACGACCCAGCGCGTGTTCCGGAGATTTCGGCAATGCGAAGTCCGAGATTGCGGGCGAAGGGGATTGCGTCTTCAACTGAAAGCGATTCAGAATCGGGATTCACGTTCTGGCCGAGCACTTTGAGAAGCGGCTGGTATTCCGAGAGCATCCAGGGCAGATAGTCGCGCAGAAGAACTCGGATTGCGATGACGCGGCGAAGCATTTCATGGAGCCACCAGTTGTACTCGTCATCGCCGGTTCGCGCGCTGGAGGCAGCAAGCACAGCCTCAGCCGTGGGCAACCAGTCGATCCATGTGGTGATTGTGTCGGAAGGGCCGGGAAAACGCAGACGGGAGGCCGGAGAACGAACACCCTTGTGGGATCTCATGACCCGCCAGTACGCGCTCAAGGCGCAAAACAAACGGCGATGAAGCAAGGGCCGGCGGGGCAGTTGGTGGGCGCCGGCGCGAAGGGTGTAAAGAGATGCGAGAAAGTTGCCGCTGTCGACCGACGAGGCGAAGAATGCCGGACCTAAAGGATGAAGCGTTTCGGTGTCGTACCAGTTATAGAGGTGCCCTCGGAATTTTTCAAGCCCACGAATGACATCCATGCTGTGCCCTGTGAGCAAGGCAAATTCAGGCGCAGTGAGGAAGCCGAGCTCACAGGCAGCCTGGCGGGCGTTCAGCAGAAGACCAATATTGGTCGGGGAGACGCGAGGAGCCTCCTCGAGCCCGTGTTCATTCACGTTATCGGGAATGAGATAGTTGTGCCGCGGCGAACTGAATTGATAAAAGTAGCGCCAAATGCGCAGCGCGTGTTCAAGCAGGAATCTCTTGTCGGAGCGGAGGATGCGCTGGCGTTCATAAGGAGGGCTGTCAAGCCATCCAATCACCATGCTGGAAGACAGCCAGCATACAAGAATAGGGAGGGCGTAATAGATCGCGCTGTGCCGAGCTGCGAATAATCGAATCAGTCCAGCCAGGACAATCACACAAGCAGGAGTGATGGCGAGATAGCGATCGATGAAACTCTTTTGCGCAGACCGTTCCGCCTGAGCCGCAGTTTCCCATTCAAGCAGCCGTTCGCCCGTGACGAATTGCCTGACGAGGGCGCGAATCACAGCGTCGATGACGAGCAATGTCTGGTGGAAGAGCAGTATGAGATGGAGAAGCGCATGTACCGCAGAGCGGCCGAAGGCTGAGAAGGCATCCGCGCACTGGTGCCACTGCCCGCGGGCGAGTGCGCGGCCAAGGCCAAAGCATAGTTGAATGACGGCGGGGAGGAGCAGAAGCGCGAGACCGGTAAACGTCCAATAGAGCGGACCTCCGGGCAAATGGATCCAACCTGCGACGAAGATGGTGAGAAGCGCGGGGTCGACGAGGGAGCGGCGCAAATTGTCAAAGATCTTCCAGCGAGAGATTGCGGAGATCGGATTACGGACACGCTTTCCCGACTCGTCGGGCACGCGGGAGAAGATCCACTGCGCAATTTGCCAGTCGCCGCGCAGCCATCGATGCTGACGGCGGCTGTAAGCGCGATAATGCGACGGATAATCGTCGATAACTTCGACGTCGGTGGCCAGGCCCGCGCGTGCATAAGCGCCTTCGATAAGATCGTGGCTGAGCAGCGCATTGCGGGGGAATCTATGGTTGAGGACGGCATGAACAGTGTCCAGTTCGTAGATGCCCTTGCCCGTGAAGATGCCCTCACCAAAAAGATCCTGGTAGGGGTCGGATACGGCCCGCGTGTAGATGTCGAAGCCGCTCTGCCCCGAGAAGATCGCAGCCAGCCGCGAGTGAACGGTGGATCGGATGGCGACGCCCACGCGAGGCTGAAGGATTCCATACCCGGCAGTGACAATTCGCAAAGCTGGATCGATCACGGCTCGGTTCAGAGGGTGCGCGATGGCGCCGATAAGACGTGCGGCTGTCCCGCGAGGGAGCTGCGTATCCGAGTCGAGGGTTAGAACATAGCGAATGCCGCGCAGATTCTCCAGCGGCCCGGCCTTGACGGGGAATGCATCCTGTTCGCCGAAGAGCAGGCTGTTCAGGTCGAGCAGCTTGCCGCGCTTTCGCTCCCAGCTCATCCAGACCCCCTGACGCCGGTTGAAGGTGCGATGCCGGTGCAGAAGCAGAAATGAGCCACGTTGTTCGGCTCCATATTTTGAATTCAGCCCGTCAACCAGGCCGACGGCCAATTCGATCAGCGGATGAGAGTCCTGCTCGTTGGGCTTGGCTGCGGAATCGGGCAGATCGGTCAACAGGGCAAAATGCAAATGAGGCTGGCGATTTGCAAGGTAGCGGACCTCGAGATCCGAGGCCAGTTTGCGGACCTGCGATTCAGACAGGAGCAACGTAGGCACGACGACCAAGGTTGCGCAATCCCGAGGGATGCCCTTGCTGAAATCGAGCTTGGGCAGCGGCTCAGGATCGTAAAGAGCGGTGATGCATTGATTCACGAGATCAGACGCGGCCTGCATCGCGGGCGGAAGCAGAGCGACAGCGGCAAACGCCAGGGCAAGCAACGACGCGAAGCTGGGCAACACGGGAAAGAGCGCAGCCGCGAGGAAAAGGCACGAAAAGACGAGCGCGCCGCCGATGTAGAAATCCTCGGCATTGCTGCGGATAAAGGATCGCGCGCGAAAAGCCTGGGAGGGATGGAATCCTACGCGATGGGCCAAAGCGAAAAGGCCGTTGTCGAGCAGGTAGTAACCCACATGCATGCGGCGAAGGCGCAGCCGTTCATCAGTCGCGGGACGCTGACTTGCTTCAACCGCGAGATCAATGGCGGCTTGCGCAACTTCGGTTTCAGTGCGATCGGAGCGGCGGGAAATAAAAGCAACACGGTCGCGATAATGCTGGCGGCTTTGCGCGTCCATCTGCCCATACGAGCCTGAAGGGTCTTGCCGCAACAGATTATCGAAGACAATCAACGGCTCGATCAGGACAGACCACTCAACGCGCCGGATGGCATTCAGGCTGCTGACGAGCGCGGAAAACAGAAGTGGGGGAGCAGGTCCCGGTGAAAGCAGCCAGGTTCGCGCCTCGCGCAGAATCCACTCGAGCAATGAAAACTGCAGAAAGGCTGCAATGTGGGACAGTTCGTCGAGCGTCAGGGGCTCATGCGCCTGCAGCGCCTGGAGAAAAGCGCAAAGAGTCTCGGGGTCGAAGTTGCCGTCGACGGTATGGAGGTAAACACGTGCGACGCCTCCGATGCGCGGCTCTTCACGCTGGGCCGAGAAGATGACGCGCGGCAATCTGTGCAGCACAGGATCCCCGATCGCGATGGCGTCGAGCGCACTGCGCAGCGTGCGAAGATGAAACCGCAATTCTCGAAGGGCCGCATCGATGTGCTTTTGCTTAGGGCGAACTTTTCCGCGGTGGGCCGAACGCGCCGCGATGAGCCTTTCCAATTGCGTGAGCCGGTGCATAGCCGACTGAATCCGCTCGCCGAATTTGGCGGGCGAGGATGGCCGGTGCACAACGCTCCACGAGGCTACATGCCTCGCAGCGTTCTCCACGCGGCCGCTCTTCGTGTCAGGCGCGCCGGCGTCGTGTACTTCGAGAATGGGAGCCCGATCAGCCATAGTGTCAGCGATAACTGGCAGCCTGCATTTCGAACATGGCGGCATATCGCGCGCCAAGCGCCAGCAGTTGCTCGTGGCTTCCTTCCTCCACGATGCGGCCGCCTTCAAGAACCACGATCCGGTCAGCCATGCGGACCGTGGAAAAACGATGGGAGATGAGCAAGGCCATCTTTCCCGAAGTCAGTTCCGCGAAGCGCTCGAACACTTCAAATTCACTGCGCGCATCAAGCGAGGCTGTTGGCTCGTCCAGGATCAGCAACTGCGCATCTCGCAGATAGGCGCGGGCGAGGGCGAGTTTCTGCCATTCGCCGCCAGAGAGGTCTACGCCGCCTTCGAAGCGCCGCCCCAGCATTTGTTCATAGCCGTTCTGCAGACGTGCGATCACACCGTCGGCCAAGCTCTTCCGCGCTGCGTATTCCACTTCGTAATCGGGATGGTCTGTTTCAATGCGCCCGATCATGATGTTCTCGCGAGCCGTCATCTCGTAGCGCATAAAGTCCTGAAAGATGACGCCGATTTCAGAATGCAGATCAACCAGATCGTATTCGCAGAGGTCGACGCCATCGAGCAGGATGCGCCCCTCGCTTGGGTCATAGAGCCGCGTAATCAGCTTCACAATTGTCGTTTTGCCCTGGCCGTTCTCGCCGATGAGAGCCACACGTTCACCCGGCGAGAGGGTAAACGTGAAATTGTCGAGGATACGCCGTTCGGTGCCCGGGTACGTGAATGAAACATTGCGGAACTCGAATCCGCGCTGGATGGGACGAGGCACCGGCAGGCCATTCGGTTTTGATTGGACCACCGGCTTCATCTCAAAGAACGCGAGGAGATCCGTCAGGAACAGCGCCTGGTCAGCGACCCCAGAGGCTACGGTGAAAGCCTGCTGGATGTTGCTCATGGCTTGCATGATGGCAGTAGTAATGATGGCCAGATCGCCGACGGTGTAGCGGCCTTCGATGGTCCGGTAGATGCTGAGGATGTAGGCGGAGTAGTAACCCAGCTGACCGAGGATGGAAAGTAAACTGCCCCAGAAGAAACGGCGCCGATTGAGCGCGACGTTCTCTTCGTAGATGGTTTGCGAAAGCCGAGTGAAGCGCTCAGTAAGGTAGGTGCTCAGGTTGAAGAGCTTGAGCTCTTTGGCCGCTTCCTTGCTTCCGCCAACCTGGCGCAGATAGTCCATCTGCCGGCGCAGCGGCGTCTGGCGGAAATTCTTTGCATAGGTCAGAAACGCGAAGTGGCTCTCGCCCAAAAAAGCGGGAATCACACCCGCCACCAGCAACAACAGCAACAATGGTGAGTACCAGACGAGGAGGACGGAGAAGGCGATGGCCGCAACAGTCTGCTGAACGAGCAAACCCATTTGCTGGATCATGGCCAGCCGGTCGGTGGCTTGCACACGCGCGCGCTCGAGACGATCGTAAAAAACCGGGTCTTCATAGACGGTCACGTCGAGCGCAGCGGCTTTCCGCATCACCTCGACGCTGACGTGATGGGTGTAGCGATCGGCGAGCAGGCTGTCAAAGTAGGCTACGGCGCGCGACAGGATTCCGATGAGAACCGCGAGCACCGCTTCGGAGCCCACCAGGTACCAGAAGTAGGATGGCAGCGGCTGATGGAAGCGAATGCGATTGACGCCGTCAATGATTTTGCCAGCGATGACGCCGATCCCCACCGGCAGAAATGCTACGAGGAAGCGAATGGTGAGATTGCCGGCAACGACGCCGGGGCCCGATTCCCAGACAAAATGCAGCACCGGGGGGATGTTCTTCAGCGCCCGTACGCGTTCGCCCCAGGCGCCGGAAGTGGAAGATGAGTGCGAAGACCGCCCTTTGGACGCGTTATTGGACTCTGCTGGCTCGATCCTGGAGGGCATTCAACTTCCTTGGATACACGCTTCGCGTGCGGCGCCATTCCCACGTGCAACTCGACGCGTCGTAAAGCCAAGGCATTGAAAGCAAAAGTGTAAAGCTGGCGCTCGAGTTGGATGACACGGTGCCTTCGATTGTCTATTCACCTATCTGAGATGCAGTGGCGGAGCAGGGTGTTGTTTCTTCAGTAACTTCTCTGCATAGCGACGATTCTTCGCGGCGATGTGGAGAAGTCCGATCAGGGCGCGTGCTATCGAGGGACTGCTCCCGGGGGGTTGTCCGCATTTTCTGGCTGAAAGCCGGCGGCTGCCATGCCACGTTGCGCTTCAGGATTTTTCATAAAGGTCTGCCAGACAAAGCCCGAGCGTGCGTTTTCGGCCATCAGCATCGTGATGCCGACGTCGATGCCGATCACATCGGTGTCATACCAGTTGGTGAGCGGATTGAAGGCATCCACGAACCCATAGCGGCAGCGGGCGTTCGGATAGTGGTCATGAATTGTCCTGAGCACACGAATCGTCGCATTCGGGAGAAACGGCAATGAGCCCCCTGCCGCAGAGGGAACGACGGTGCCGTCAATCGGCCCCATGGCAGGCGGACCGCCCCAGGCAACGTATCCGCGCGCGGAATCGGAGGCAGTAATGCCCCAGAGGGCATTGCTGTAATCAGGAAACTGCGTGTTCAGCTCGAGGCAGAAGCGCCTGTGCACATCGGTGGCGATGACCGAGTTTTCAAAGTAATTCGCAAATTTATCGCGTTTCCCTCGAAAATCGAACCACGCCTGCGAATACTGGTGAATAAAGAGCGGAGCGAACGAGCCGATGTAACGGAGGCCATCGTATTCGAACTGCGTCCGTTTCCAGGCGAACCAAACATCGTTCGGCAGCGGATGGGAGGAGGATCCCATGGCGAGCAGGTACATCATCATCAGCTCGCTGTAAAGGTCCCATCGCGACGGGATGAAACCGACCTCGGGCGTCCAGCCCATCGCCAGCAGCGTCGTGTCCTCTGAGAGCCACGACCAGTCCACGCGATCGAAGATGGCGTGTGCCAACTGATCGATTTCTTTGTCCTCAAAGTGCTGGCGGCAAGTGAGCGCGCCGCACAGCAGGATTGTCGTGTCGATGGAAGATACTTCGGACTCCCATACCCTTTCGCCGGTATTGATGTTTGCGAAATGAAAGAAGAAACCGCGGTGGGTAGGCAGTTTGTGCCAGAGAAATGAAAGGGTCTGCACCACGCGAAGGCGCGCTTCGGCATGCGGAATGTAGCCACGTTGATCGGCAATGCAAATCGCCGTTAATCCGAAGCCGGTGGAGGCAATACTGGCGGCCAGGCTGGTATCGTTGCTGCGCACATTGCAACGGTCTTTGATGAGGCCGGTCTGCGGATTTGCCTGCTCCCAGAAAAACTGGAAGGTTTCGCGCTCCAACTCGTCGAGCAGCTGATCGTCCTGGGGCGCGAGCGATGTCGGCAAAGGTTCGAGTGCGGGATGAGAGTGCTGCTGCTCGGGGCGCTGGGAGTGAACGCGACGTCCCTGGCCTGCCATCGCTTTCAAGCGGGTTAACGGCAGTCCAAACGAGATCGAAGCGAGGTTGCGCAAGAATCTTCGGCGCGTGTCCGCCCATCGCCCCCGGCCACCTATCGTTTCGATTTGAGGCAATTTCATCGCTTCGACGCAGCGGGCCTGACGCCTGCACCCTTACGTCTGCTCCGAGTTGTGAACTCCGGCGCTAGTTTTAGATGCGGAGAAAGCGCAGCGGGTTACCACGCCGCAGGCGGCAAATCGTTCAAATACAGCGTCAAACAAACCAACAGGGACTGCAGAAATGAGTCGCAGACAGATTGCTGCCTGGACAATCGTGATTGCCGGAGCCGCGATGGGCATCCTGGCATGGCTCGGCGTGCGTCATTGGCGACCCCACTGGTCGGTCATTCAAGGGGCGGTCATTCGCCAGGATTCCGATACGCGTAAAGAACAGCCGGTTGCCGGAGTTTTGATCACGGCGGCGCACGGGACCGCGAGCCTGACGACGCAATCGGACGCTGACGGGTATTTCAAGATTGCATTTCCGGGGACAGTTTTGCCCGGACAAACAGTGACGATCAGCTTCCGGCGGAAGGATTATGAGCCTCTCGATCTGAGCGTTCCAATCCGATTTCGCTCATCGCTCAGGCATTTGGTGGTTGCTGCCATGACTCCCGTTCCGACGGCTGCCAGCAGTCCACCAGGCAAAGCACTCACTGTGATCTCCGACATCAAAGTGAGATATACGGTCAATTCCACCAGCGATTCGAATATTGGCACGGCGGTTCGCACATTCCAGGTGGACAACCGCGGAGATGTTCCCTGCCGCCACCAGGCCCCCTGCTCGCCGGATGGGTCCTGGAAGGCTACCACCAATTCAGTCACTCTGGATGCGGGAGCCGGCAACGAATTCAGAGACGCGCGAGTTTCGTGCATTGCGGGCCCCTGCCCGTTTACCAGGATTGACTCGAGCGGCTTCGCCGGCGCAGGCCGCAAGATTGTGGCCTCGGCGACAGACTGGTCAAATACCACTACCTTCTTGTTGCAGGCCGAGGTCTTTCATACTGAGATCGTGTCGCACGTGCGCGAATCGTATCCAGTGGTGTTTGGCCAAACGCTGAACTTCACTGTTCCGCCGACCGCCGAAGGCGTGAGCCTTGAAGCTGAACTCAATGGAACACAAATCGTGTTTCCTCTGGGTCCGGACCTCTATCTGAGCTGGGCTACGTGCGCCATCCGGACAGAATCCAACTCGGAAAAATCGACAGTCTATCAATGCGCCTTGAAGCCGGGGTTCCGGTTCTAATGAGGACCGGCAGATCCTGATCGCATCGCACAACGAGGCGCATCGGGTTCACAAGAACATCCACAGATAGCGCGTCGCGCATTTCAATCGCTCCTCACAAAACATCCTCGAGAGCCCGTATATTCCCAGAGCCAACCAGGCCAGGGCCACGCCGCTTTTCTGCGGCCTGAGCCGGCGTGTGAGCAATCGATTCTTGTCGCTGCCCAATACAACTTTCTGGGAGGGTGAGCGGACTTTCAGGCGAGTTTCATTCTGCGCCATCGTTGCTACGATTCGATCACCCCTTTTTTGCGATTAGATAAAGGCGCGCGGCAAGCAGTCGCGCCAATTATAGAAACCAAGCTGCGCCCCCAAAAGACTCGGGTGTATCCGGCTACAGCAGGCTCCTGGCATTTGCGGTCCAGAGAGCTGCGGCGATACGTGTGCGCGCACTGCGATGGTTCGTAGATAAAACGCTCGAAATTTGACCTTTACATAAATCCCGCCGGGAACGTTGGGCGTGGTCAGTGTGCGATTCCAGGGGGATCGATGACGCACGGTCGTCCACAAATAAGCTTTGCATTGGCTGCTCTTCTTTTGATGGTTCTGGCCGGGTGTTCGGCCGGGAATGGGCTCAACCTTGTATCAGGCGATACGGGATCGGGCGGTTCAAGCTCAGGCGGCAGTGGCACTTCTGGCGGATCTGGTGGTTCGGGCGGATCTGGAGGCACCGGCTCCGGAGGTTCGGGCGGCTCAAGTGGACCGAGCAACCCAGGTGGGTCAGGCGGATCAGGTGGGCAGGGCGGCTCAGGCTCCGGCGGATCAGGGAACGGCGGCTCAACAACTGCAAGTGCTCCGACGATCGCTCTTTCAGCACTGACTGCAAACAACACAGCGGCGTGCCCCGGCAGCGGAACACTGTCGGCTCAGTGCGAGCAGGCATTTATGGGGCTCTCGGACACCCGGCCTGGAGTGATGACGTCCAATTTCGATCCGCAGGCGGGCAATGTTTCCGATGAAGATCCGCATAGTTACATCACGCAAGGAGCAAACACAAGGATCTATGCCAGCGTGATGCTGGGGTTTTGCATCAAGGCAGGTTCCGCCTATTGCAGCAACAATGTTGAAACGGGCTACACTTCCAACGATTCCAAGACCATTGCGGCACAGGCCGAAGATTGGAAAAGACGGCATTTCGATGGCGCAATCATGACATGGCAGGGAGCAGGCACCAGTGAAGACGGGGCCACGCTGCTGCTGCAGTCCTATCTGAAGCAGAACGATTGCGACTCACAGGGATGCGACTTTCAATATCTGATCATGTACGACGGCACGTCGTGGAACTACAACGTGGCCTCCACCGGCATCCCCGGCACGTCAGGCGCAGGCTGCTCCGGCAAAACCGGCATGGTCTTCGAGAATTGTGCAATTGCTCATCTTCGAAATGACATGTGTTACATGAACGGCACGGAGTGGGGAAACCGCGCCTATCTGAAATCGAATGGGCAACCGGTCGTCATGAATTTCCCGAACGAATCGGTCATAGCGGCCACAGGTCCGGCGCCATCGTGGGCCGATGTGTGGGCGAACATTCAGCAATGGAACGAAGATCTGCCGGGCAATTGTCGGATCGCGCCGTACAACACGGATAACGGTGTTCCGCTCTTCGTATTTGAGAACGACGGAGGTTTCAAACACCAGGACTCTTCCGGCTCATACTACTGGATCGAACCTGCCGGGACCGATCCCGCCGCCGATCAGCTCACCTTGAACATCTCTCCCGTCTCGCTCGGCGGCACGCTCGATCACTTTCTTGACACGTCTCTCGGATACACCGACAAAATGACCTGGTCTGATGCGTTCAAGGGATTCAACAGTTCCCATGCCAACTGGGGTACGGGACGGATTATGGACCAGGGGTGCGGGCAAACCTGGATCAAGTCGCTCTCAGAAAGCAATCAGTACTTTCCCAACTCGGCGCTGCCATTTCTGCAAATCACTACATGGAACGATTACGACGAAGGCACCGAGATCGAGAGCGGCATCGACAATTGCTTTACGGTCAGCGGCAGCACCACAGGACAGAAAGTCTACTGGCAGCTGAATGCGATCAGCCTTTCCGCAAATCTCATGACGGTGTCGCACATCGAAATCTACGATTCTCTCGACGGCCAGAATGTGAGCTTGGTGGCAACCCTGCCGGCCGCGTTGAGCGGGAACTGGGACCTGAGCGGCCTGCAGAACGGAGCGCACACGCTTTTTGTGCGGATGGTTGGGAAGAACAGCATTCTCAATCGCATCTCCGACGGGATCCCGTATTCGAACTAGGCACACAAAGTGGCGGAGATAATGGATACCCCACTTCGGCCCGCCAATGTTTTTCGGCAGGTGTTGGGACGGCGAGGTGCTGGCGGCGCTTTCGGGCCGGGCCTCTCGGACTTCATCCTCCCATCAAGTTGGGAGCCCAGGCGAAAATGGTGGTTAATTCCGGCTGCCGCTGGCTTATGTCCTGCCCGTCTTTGCATCTAATAAAAGGTAGCAATTTCAGCCCGTTGAGCCACCGAGTATGTCCTCAGAAACCCCTGTGATTTCATATCAATGGCGGCTGGCGTCTCTGGCCGTTTTGGCGTTCTTTGTCTGGTGCGGAGTACCGGCCTCCGCAAACGGTCAGGCCGCAACCATCTTCCCGCCGCAGGCCCCCTCATCCCACGCGCCTCCCTACCAATCGGCGGCGATTCAGGATACGCAGGATCCCACAAGGCCCGAGACTCAGCCGTCGCTGGACGTCGATCGCGACCCGATTTCTTCGCCGGAGGGTAACGTGTTTACTACGGCGAATGTCTCGCCGCCTCCCGCATCCAATGCGCCCGGTCTTTCGAGCGCAGCAAATATCCCCAACGCGACCAATCATCAGGCGGGAATCGAAAAGCAAAAGAATGGCACCTACGTGCTGCGCGCTAATGTGGACGAAGTGCTGTTGAACTGTGCTGTGATTGACGCGAAAGGTCGCACGGTGACGAATTTGGATCGCAGCGATTTTCGCGTCTGGGAAGATGGAATTCCCGAGACGATCAACTCAGTACAGTATCTCGACGTGCCGGTGTCGATGGGAATCCTGATCGATAACTCCGGCTCGATGCGCGATAAGCGCGGAGCCGTAAACAACGCAGCTTTTGAGTTGCTCAGAGCGTCGAATCCGCAAGACGAGGCATTTGTCGTGAACTTCTCTGACCGAGCCTATCTTGACCAGCGATTGACGACGGACCGCATCGCGCTGGACCGCGGGATTTCGCGCTACGATTCGCAGGGCACAACAGCTGTGTACGATGCGGTAGCTGCGGCGGCCGATGAGCTGTCGAAGCATGGCAAGAACCGCAAAGAGGTCCTGCTGATCATTACCGATGGCGCGGACAATGCATCAAGGCTCAACCTGCAGGAGGCGATTCGCCGCGTTCAGGGGCTGGGCGGGCCAGTGGTTTACACAATCGGACTGCTGTTCGACACGCCCAAACAGGAACTGGGCGAGGCGAGGAATGCGCTGGAAACACTTTCGCAGGAGACCGGCGGAGTGGCTTACTTCCCATCATCGCTGCAGGACGTGAGCGATATCGCCGAACAGGTGGCCCGGGATATTCGTGAGCAGTATGTTGTCGATTACCATTCTTCGAAGCCGTTCAGCCAGGGTGGCTACCGCACGGTGCGGGTGGAGGCTATTTCACCTCGACACGGACCGCTGTATGTGAGAACCAAGCGGGGCTACTTCGCTCAGCCACAGACTACGCCCCATGTGCAGCAGGCAAATGAGCAATGAGGATGTGAGCGCAGCTGGTTGCTGCGGGCATCGGGATATATGTTCTAAGCCAGGCTGCAACGGCGTCCTGGGCGAACCGCGATGTCAGTGCAGCCGCAGCCTCAGTGCAAGCGGAATTCCACTTCGATGATCATCTGCACCGGGACGGGATGTCCCTCATACATGGCTGGCTTGAACCGATATTGGCGAACGGCGGCAACTGCTTCTTCATCGAGCCCCATACCGAGCCGGCGAGCCACTCGCACGTCCTGCGGAAATCCCTGAGAATCGACGATAAGTTGAATCGCGACGGTCCCTTGATGATTTGCCTCGCGCGCCTGCGCAGAGAATTGCGGCTCAACGGAATGGATGACAATCGGTGCGCTTACGCCTCCGCCGACGTTCATAATTCCACCACCAGATCCCCCATTGGCTCCCGGTCCCTGGCCAGTGCCATGGCCCGATCCAAGTCCGCCATTCATGCCGAAGCCGAATCCGCCTGAAGCTCCCGGCCCCTGCGAAGCCATTGCCACTTGCGGCGATTGAGGGTCTCCCAGTTTGGGCATTGGAGCGGCTTGCGGCATGTTGATCGGCGTCATGGGCTGAACGGGCAGCTTGGGCGGATCGACCTTGATGATGCGTGGCATCAGAATTACGGTAGGCCGTTTGACGACAGTTTCCGGCAGTTTTGCGCGCACGGGAGCAATGACGTGGTGCGCGCCGCCGCCCCCGCCGCCTCCCTTGACCGGAGCAACCTGCATCACGGGAGGCGGGGGAGCGTAGAGGGTGAGCTTCGAAACTACAGTCTGCGCGGTCTGGACAACGGGGCCATGAAACGCGAGTAAACCGAGGATTGCGGCAACAGCGCCTACATGGAGGCAAACCGAAAGGACCGTGGTGCTGCGGTCGCGCTTACCAATCCGCTGGTCGAGGCCCCGGAACATGGTGGGACCGCCGCCGGCGGCAGGCATGCGCTTCAAGACCGCGGTTGGCATCGGCTGCGCGCCGGGCGCAGCTTTTCCGCGATACTCCAAGGCAAGCGATGAAGGGTTGTAAGATTGCTCGTTGCGCGGATCTCGGCCGCGCTCTCTGTCTGACTGGGCCCTGCGTGGAGCTGGTCTGGAAATTCTCAATATTAAGTTGCCCATAGCCCATTGCCGGAAATACAGATTCTCCGGCGTCCTTTCTATCTATTGGTTTGAGCGAAGCTTTCGCTTTCTTCTATGTGATTCGGTGATGCGTTCCCCATTTGCATCAGATCAGCGTGCTTTAGTCTTTCCAGTTACCAAATACCTTTGTCGCTTCCTGTAAGCTTTTGTTTCGCTGCCGCGGCCGTGGCAAGCCAGGGCAGAAGGCTCAGACGTGCGCCGTTGTGCAATTCGCCACGCCCAATTGTGCCGGCAAGTTGAGATCCGTAGAGAAGGGCTGCTTGCGGCATAATCGGGACGCGCAGGAAGCCGCGTTCGAAGAAGATCTCGCTGCCGCCAAATCGTGCTGCCTCTTTGACAAACTCGGGCAGAGCGATGCCATATCCGCGATAAGTCTTTGCGTGGTCTGAGATGATCTCGAGCAGTGTTGCTACGCCTTTCCAGATACCCGCAGCTCGGGCGAAAACCTGAAGGTTTTCGTAATCGATCGCATTGGCATCAGCCAGCGCGATGGTATCCACGATGTCGCACAGCCGGAACAGAAAATGACGGTACATCCGCTGCAGGCTGGAGATCATCAGCCGATCTTCGGCGGAGGGCACCCGGAAAGCGTAGCCGCCGGCCAGCACAGTATGGGCGCGCTTTGGTAACGATGCAGCGAAGGCGGCCTGTTCTCCGGTCTGACCCAGGCGGCCGATATGAATCTCCACCGCTTCGGGCAGTCCCGGGATGCAGAAATTCCATTTATGCGCGAGCCGATCTCCCCAGCTGCGCGACGCGATGCGCGCGTTGAAGCAGCCTTCCATGAGACGTATTACCTTGTCGGGATGCGCATTGGTATAAAGATCGAGGTCGCTGCCGAAGTCGGGCCAGTGGTCGAGAGTCTTGATCACAACGACGTCGTAGCAATGTTCCTCGAATGTCGCACAGACCTCATGCAGGAAACCGAGCGCGATGGAAATGCGCTCACGCTCAGTCGAAAGCGCCTCTTCGGCCCATTTTGCTCGCGTCGAATCGTGTTCCTGACGGTACTGCCTGAGGCAAGCCTCCATGCCGCGTGCGACCACGTGGTGTTGTTGCGCGAGCAGAACCATCTGCTGAAACTCATCATGCCCGAGGTCCATCGGTGTGTTGAGCTGCGCAATCGCGGAGTGCTGCGGATCGCCGGGTGCAGGCTGCAACAGCAAACTTGCCAGGCTAACGAGCAGCTCGTGAGAACGGGATGACGTGGGCGACATGGTCATGAAGGCAGATACCTTTCGCAAGATCTCATTGATTGTTTGGTTGCGGAGAAGCCGGCGGTGCGGACGCGCCATTTGGCGATCGAGGTTGCAATTCAGGTTCGCCGGACGAGCCGCCTCGGGGAGTCAGTTCTACGGGCGCTGTTTGTTCTTTGCGTTGCCGGCTGTAGGCCGCCAGGGAGCCAGAAACTTTTTGGTCGCTATCTGTGGAAACGATGGAGAGGGGCTGTCCTTCCTCGGCCCGGTTCGTCGCCAAACCCACTCGCAAGCCGGCGCCGTCAGCTTGCCAGGCTTTTTGGTAAAAATACTGAGCTGACTCAAGGTCGCCGTCTTTCTCCGCCACATAGCCGCGATTGTTGAGTGAAAACGCGTTGGCGGGATCGAGCGAATAGGCTTTCATAAAGTCTTGCCGCGCGGCCTGCCAGTTGTTTTCATTTTCCGCAATCACTCCGCGCATGCTGAGCTCGTATGATTCGAGCTCATTGGAGCCCGTCCCGCGCAATTGGTTTTGAAGACGCCGGGCATTAGTACGGGCAATCTCACTCACAGACTTACCTTCCGATGACGAGTTTTGCGACAGAGCAACAGGTTCCTTTGAGCGCGTGTCAGCCGCCGAGCCGTAGTACCTCATGGCGGTCTGGTAATTGCCGATGGCTTCGTTTGCCACGCCGAGATTGTTGAGGGTGAAGGGATCGTTGGGATTGGAAGCAAGCGCCTGCTGAAGGAGACCGGCAGCCTCCATGGCGCGGTTTTTTGACAGAAGGCGCACCGCGTCAAGATTGAGCCGGTCCACATGCATGGGTGTGTCCCGAAGAGTGGCCAGGGCAGCCCGCATGGGTTGGCCCTTCAGCGTATCCACATTGCTCATATCGATGTTGGCGTTGCAGCCTTGTTCAGCCGCCAGCTTATAGAACGATTCGGCGCGATCCATCTGGCCCTGCACCTCTGAAATATAAGCAAGATTGTTCAGAGTGAAAGGATCGGCCGGATCGTAAAGATACGCTTTGTAGAAGAACCCTGCGGCTGTGGCATAATCGTGCCGCTCTATGGCCTTGACACCTTCTCGATTCAGGCGCTGAACAAACGTCAAGCTGCTGTGTCTGGGAATCGTGATGGTAATGGTGTGTGCTGATTGCGCGCGACAAGAGGTGACGATCGCAATAATTGCGACAATCGCAACAAGTTTGAAGGGCCCATTCTGCATTGTGCGCTATCACCTTCTGGCTTGAATGAGTCTGCGAGCAATTTTCTGCAGTCACACAAGTTAGTTAGATGCTCGGCAGGCACCGTCGTTGCCTCCCGGAAAATGCGGGGTCAGGGACCACCTGAATCGTTTTCAGATCATCTAAACTCTTTTGGCAAATTGCTGAGAGCATTGGTGTGCGGCTATGAAAACAATCCTTGCAATGGCGGTGCTGGGAGGTTTCGCGGTGGCGGCTGGGGGCGCATATCCACAGGATGGCCAAGCAAGTGAGCCGGCCACCACCCAGGCCGCAGACAATACGCTCGGAACGATGCCGGCGCTGCCTGCGCCGCCGGCAGGGAAGAGCACAATCCTGGGTGGGCAAATACGCGACGTAGACCCGGTACGCGACCAATTCTCCCTCCATAGCTATGGCGAGCGGCCGCTGACGATCTTGTTCGATGAGCGCACACAGCTGTTTCACGACGGAGTCAAGGTGCCGCTGCGTGAGCTCGGCCCAGAAGACCGCGCATCAGTACAGACGGTGTTGGACGGAGCCAATGTGTTTGCGATCAGCATCCACGTGCTGTCGCATTCTCCTGAAGGTGAGTGCCACGGCCGCGTCATAAGTTTCGATCCACGTACCAATCTCCTGGTGCTTGCCTCGGCGATTTCACCGGAACCGATCATTCTCGAGGTGCCGAGGGCTACGCCTGTTGCCCGCGAAGGCGAGCGCGAATTTGTTTCTGCGGGTACGGGGTTGTCTGACCTGGTTCCGGGCGCGCTCGTCACCGCAACCTTCGCGCCGGACTCGCATGAACATGACGTTGCCAGGCGGGTCACCGTCTTGGCGGTTCCCGGCGCCAGCTTTGTCTTCAGCGGGAATATCGCCTATCTTGACCTGCGCGCCGGATCGTTGACGATCGTGGATCCGCGAGACGGCAAAAGCTATGACCTGCGAATGAGTCCCGCCGCACAGCAGGCGAATCAGGACTTACATCGCGGACAAGGCGTAACCGTAACGGCGAGCTTCGACGGATCGAGCTATACGGCAACGGCAATTGTAGCGAACAATTAGTTTGGCAGGCTGTATGTTTCGGAAAGCGGGCGAAAGCGCCTTGCGGTCCTTTCATCTGCCCGCGAGTGGACGTGCAGGCGCAAGCGGCCGATCAGCGTGAGTTCGATTCTGTCGCCTGCGCACGTTGCGGTGCAAACGAGGACGGCGTGCAGGGATCGTGTCCAATCGCCTGCGCCGAAAGTGCAATCGGCGGAACCGGCGGCGTCTCCCAGGGAACATTCCCGAAGTCGAAGAATTCCAGCAAGTCTGGCTGGGCCGCATCGCGCGCCGTCAAACGAGCCGAGCCTCCGATGAAGCGGCTCTCAACGAACTTGATGATTGCGGTATGATCCATCGGCGTGTGAGAAACATAGTGTTTTCGAGTGAATGGCGAAATCACGATGTTGGGTACGCGGAAGCCAAGCTGCGCGGCAAAGCCCTGCGCGGCTGCGTCACCGGGAGTCGCCCCCGGGTCGGTTGAAGCCAGATCGCAATGCAGCGTTGGCGCGCCGCCGGGCGGCACGCACGGACCGTAGCCATCGGGATTCACGGCGATGGAAGAAATATCGGGAATGGGACCGAGAGCCGGACTTGTGTTGTCATTCGAGTGCCCCGGCACAGGAGGCACGTGATCGTACGGCCCACCACCCTCGTCATACGACAAAAAGAAGACGGAGGTCAGCCATTCGGGGCTTGCCATCAATGAATTCACGATGCTGGCTACCTGGCCCTGGCCGCCAAGAATAGATTGCGCCGACCCTGGGTGCTCGTCGTTATTTGCGTAGCCGGCCTCGATGAACGCAAAGCTCGGCAGCGCGCTGTTGGTCAAGTCAGTAAAGTACTGGGAAATGGGTGCGATATGCGTCGGATCGATACAGAATGAGTTGGACGAATCTCCAACCGCGCTCGACGGCTGCGTCGGAGCGGTGCAGGCCGCGCCGGATGGGTTCTCGTAAAGATACTTGTTGGCGTAAAGCAGATTTGAGAAGTCAGTCGCGGGGAAACGGGAGTTTGCAGAATTCGGGCAATCATCTTCGTTGACGCAAAAGCCCTCGGTCACTGTGTAATAGATCTTCCACGATACGTTGGCTGAATCCAGTTCCTCGAAGATATTCGGAATGTCGAGCTGGCCGAGGTGGTCATTGCCGCCCGGGTCCTTCACGAGTCCCTGGGTCGTCCCGCCGGTGAATGTCGCAACGCGATTATCAATACTCTTGCTCGCTACAGGCGAAAACCACCGGTCGTCGACGGCGAATTGCGACGCCATGAAGTAGTAATAGTTGAGGAAACCCTGATCGTAATATCCCATGGACCGTTGACCGGTGGTATCGGTGAAGTCGCCTGCGCACGTGCCGGCCGCGGCTGTCGAGCAGCTCTTGGCGTAGCCTTCGGCGTTGTGCACGAATCCATCCATGTTCATTGCGCGCGACGCGCTTGAGTCAAAGCGATTGACGTCGCCGTAGCTTGCAAGCCAATCGGAACTCATGTCGTCAACGCACGTGCTAGTGAATTTGAACAGTGGAAATGAGGCGCCTTCGTCATCCTGGTTGCTGATTGTGGTGAGTTTGTCGTCGATGCCGTCAACTTCGTAGTCCTTCCCGTCATCACCAATATTCCAACCATTGGCCTTCCGGTAAGGATTCAACATGCCGAAATAATTGTCGAAGGTGTGATTCTCCTGCATCATGAAAATCACGTGGTTGATGGCAGTCACATTGTCAGGGCCGTGAGGCGGAGGAGGCCCCTGCCATCCAGGCGCGACGGACAACGTGCCGCATCCTGCGATCCAGCAGGACAGGACGAAGCAGGCAGCAGCTGAAAACAGGATTCGAAAAGAAAGAATGGAAACAAGTGCTCTTCGCACGGAGTTCTCCTTCATTGGGCAGTGGAACACCCGATTGTCCGGCAGCAAGGAGAGGCAATTAAGCGGGCAGAGAAAGCAATGGGCATCACTTCAGATCCGATTTAGAAAATGCCGAAATCTTCGGGGCCCGGGGCCGTGCTTACGAAGCGTCGAATGGTCGTTGGTACGGTTTGCGGCCAAGCAAATCATCGTCCAATTGACCGCGCCCTCGATTCGATGATGGCCGTGCAACGCGGGATGTCCGCCTAAACCAGCGGCGGATCTTCATGAAATTCCGTTACATAAGCCGCATGGAACACTGGCGGCTACTGCATCGGCGTGCTCACATCTGACGAAACTGTCTCAGCAGGATATGTTCCCGGAGAGGGTTGCGTCTGCGGTTGATGTATGCGTCGCCGGCCAATCTGCTGTTTGATCTTGTTCAATTCAAACCAGCGAAGGTAGCTGCGAACCACGTTGGAGATTGTCATATCGAGTCCGGCTGCAAAATTGTGCTCAGCCATCTCGCGTTCAAGGGCCGGCGATTGCAGGATGGCAACAAGCTGATTGGCAAGGTCGGCCGGATCACCAATTCGATAGAAGCGAATCGCCATATTCTCGTTTTCGGCCATGGCTCGAAAGTCGGGCAATCCCGCGCTGACGATAGGAACGCCGAACTCGCACGCCTGATGGGCGGGGCCGCTGGATCCGGTAGCTGAGTCGTACGGCAGCGCCACAATCGAGCAGCCCTGAAACAGCTCCGGGATGTCGGTTTCAGGAACGTAGCCGCGAAATTCGATCGGCAGGGACGGCGGCTGCGCGTCGCGTATCGATTCCCAATAGCCGGGCTTGGTATGATGATTCGCTCCGGCGACAATCAGGCGGGCGCGCGGAGCTTTCTGCAAAACCATCGGAAAAGCCTGCATGAGCGTTTCGAGGCGCTTGTAAGTTCCCCAGTGCCCGATGGCAAGAATGCGTTGATCCGGGTTGCCTCTTTTTGTGAAATCCGGAGGAACCGGCGCCGAGGCGAATGTCCCATGCGTTCCAAGCAGCACATTTTTGGCCGAGTACTTCTTGATGAGCGTCCGATGATAGCCGGGAAGCAATACCGACACGGAATTTGCGCTCAGCAATGCTCGGGTTGCGACGCTCGTCCCAAGCCGGAAAAGCCGTTCATGCTTCACTCCCGCAGCAGCGAAGTCAACGTGCTCGATGATGTGATGCAGGGTGATATGCGTGTAAAAACCAGCGGCGCGCGTGAGAGCGGGCGCTGACAGTCCAGCAAACGCAGCGACCGGGTTCTCAGGAGTTGCAAAAGTGGAGAATACAAGGTTGTACCAGACGATATCCGGCTTCAGCTGGCGAATGGTCTTCAGCAGCCGCCAGGGGTTTCTCAGGTCGCCGAACTTCCAGCAGCGAACCACTTTGAAGCCCGGCAACTCCGGTTGCGCAACGAGCTCCAGGGGCTTTCCGTGCTCGTCGGTGACAAACCCATACTGAGTCAGTTCGTCGGAGAGGATCGTCAACTCTACGTCGCGGCAGTTCCGCAATTCTCTTGCGATATGAAATGCGTACTCGTTTAACTGACGGCCACTCGGTGGGAACGTGGCCACTAGGCAAATCTTCATCTATGGGGCCCTCAGAATATGCTGATCTCGATATACGGTCTTAACTGCTGGTTCGGTGCTGTCGTGAAATTGAAGAAGTCCTCCTCCTGCACACCGGCCGAAAAGCGAATCGGGTATTGAAGATTCACGTCTCCCGAGGGGGAGCGGAAGAGATGGCGGAGCGACCGGACATAGGAGACGGAAGCTCCATTCTGCGTGGCGTCATAGACGTGAAACCCTCTGGTGTTGGAATAAGCACTTGAGAATTTCACGTCCCAGTTGCGCGCCGGCGCATAATCCACGGTCACTGCGGGGCGAAGATCCTGGGCAATACCCCACCGTGAACCGAAGATCCGCCACGCCCGCAGATACTCGGCAAGGGCACTGACATTGAGGCGACTTGAGAACCTGTGCTCAAAACCGAGGTACGCGGAGGAATAGTAATCCTCAATGTGAGTCAGCCGGAATACCTGGTCGTTGACTCCCCAGCCGGTGATCATGGCGGTCTTGCCCCAGGGGGCCCCGACACGAAAATCCACGGCCGCGGCAAGGTCGCGCGAATGCAGGGTGACTTGCGTGAATGGGCCAGATTCCCGCAGGGCATACGCACTGACTGAAACAGCATTGAAGAAGGAACTGGTATTCATATACGCGAAAACCCGGAAGAGGTTCTGGTTCATGTCTCTCGGGTCGAGTGAATCGCGCCGCAAGGTTCCCTGCACTCCGCCGCTGAAGGTTATGACGTTGTCGCCAAGATGCAGAGAAGGATTCAGCGCGAAGCTCAAGGTGGAATCAGTGGTGTTGCGGTTCACGATGGAACTGGTGGCAGGCACAGAAATGAGTCCGCGAGCATTGCGCAGTTGAAAGAAGCCGCTGGCGGGCGGCCATTTGCCCATGTGCAGGTGAAATGCATCGGTCCACAGCGTCTGCAGCGAAGAACGCGGAGGTGGCAGAAGGCCGGGTTCGTAGGTGGCGACAGGGGAAGGGCCATCAACTTTGGAGTCGAGCACATACACGGTCGAGTCCTCGAAGATGGGTTCGATGGTTACATCCGACAAGACGCTTAATGCCGGGTTGATGCGCATGCCCTCGTTGGCGCCCGTTTCGAGCATCCCTTGCACGGCGCTTTGGTCCTCGCCCGCCGCATCGGCGGCCTGTGCGAAGGCGGTGAGAGCCTGGGCGCCCTGCTGCTGCTGGCGGAGCAAGGTGGCCTTGGCCAGCAGGTACTGGTAATTCTCCGTGCCATCCTGAGGGTCGCGTATCGCCGAGAGTTCAGCTTGCGCTTTCACTGTGTCGCCCAAAGCGAGATCGTTGTCGGCCAGGCCAATCCGTACTTCGGTGTCAGGCGCGCCGGCGGCCTTTGCGCGCTGCAGATACGTTTGCGACAGTTGGTAGTCGTGCATGGAGCGAAAAATGTCGGCAGCCGCGATCATCTGGCTTCCGCTTGGCGGCGCTGTATCTCCCGCTTCGGCTTCCATCCAGCCCAAAGCAATCTGCCGCTCGGCGTCTTCATTGTGGTCTTGCTGCGACATCACTTGAGCAATCGCCAGACGGACACCAACGCGATCGCTCGATGGCATCATGAGCGCCTTGCTGAAGCGATCCATCGCAGCTCTGTCGTCGCCGAGAGTGCTGAGCGCGTCGCCGGTGGAGATCAGAATGTCACTTTCTTTGGGCCCTTCTGCGCCGTTCGCCAGGAGCATGTGTTGCGCTTTCTCTTCGGCGAGCGCCACGTAACGCAGCGTCGGTCCACGATCGTGCAAATTGGCGTAGCTGCGGGCGAGCATCGCATCCACTTCCGCGCTCTGCGGGGCAAGGGCTGCCGCTCGCTCAAGTTCGTGAATTGCCTGCCTATATTCCCGCTCGGCAAAGAAGGTGCTCCCCAAGCCGAAGTGGAGGGAACCGTCGTTGGGCGTAAATCGGAGGGCAGCGCGGTACTCGGTCGCAGCATTCGACAGCATGCTTTCGCGGCCGTAAGCAGTGGCGCGAATCACGTGAACATCGCGGGAATCACCGCTGGCTTCCTCGGCCAGTTTGGACTGCCTGATTGCGGCTTGCGGCTCATGCAAGTCGAGATCAGCGTAGGCAAGGCCCAAATGCGCCTCGCCATTGTGCGGCTCTCGTTTGAGCGCGGTCTCAAAGTCGTTGGCGGCAAGCCGGGGCCGGTGCAGATCGTTGAGGATATAACCGCGGTTCACGTACGCGGTCACTGCGCTGGGATCGCGATTGATGGTCTCGGTGAAATCCTTCAGCGCCTCGTCATTCTGCTTGTTGTGCTTGTGAACGTATCCCGCAAGCAGAGGAATGTCGGGCTCGGTCCGCAAGATACTCGAATATTGAGTCGTGAGGCTGAGCAAGCCGTCGTAATCGCCCAAATGCAGCAAATCATAACCGAGATACACGACAGCATCCCGGTCTTTGGGCATGAGTTTGATGGCCTGGCGACCCACCCGGGCAGATGCAGCGTAGTCACCCTCGAACGTGAGATATCTCTCTTTTTCGCGAAGCAGCCTGGGGTCGCCGAGCATGGGATTCGTAGCGCGGCCCAACCACTTGCCTGCGATGGGAAGCTGATGCGCTTCGATCCCGGCGTTCATGCCGCCGGCAACGATGGCGGAGTCTTTCGGGTTGAGAGCATACGCCTTGCTATAGAAGGATTCGGCCTTGTTGTATTGCTTGCGCGCGGTGTCGAGGTCTCCGAGAGCCAGGTAGGGGACATACGAAGCCGGCTCCACTTGAGCCAGATGCTCAAAGCATTTCTCCGCATCGTCATCCTGTTTTGCCGCGTGGTACGCATATCCAAGAGAGGTGAGCGCCATGCGATTGTCGGGATCCCCGGCGAGGATTTGCTTGAAGGTCGCGATTGCCTGGTCGGCATGGCCAAGCTTCAGAAGAATATCGCCGTTCAGCTGCAGGTTGTCGCGATTGGTGCGGTCGAGAGCGAGCGCCTCGTTGATATCAGACAATGCGCCATTCAGGTCGCCAGCATTCAGCTTGATGAGAGATCGCAGGCGCAGAAACGGCTCACGATCCGGGCCCGAGCTGTTGACGCTGTTGATTTCGTTCTCAGCGATCTCAAGCTGTTGGCGTGCGGCGGTTTCATCTCCGAGGCTCTTATTGAGGTCGATCAGATCCACGTGCAATTGGATGCCGTAGAGAGGACCTTCGACAGGATTTGGCGGCATAGCAGCAAGGGCTGCTGTGTATTCATTGACCGCATCCTGGGTACGATCCTGCAATTTCGCGATTTCGCCTTTGACTGCGTGCAGACGATAGTCGTTGGCATTCAGGCGCGCAGCACGATTCAAAAACGAATCTGCGGCAGAATAAGAGCTGATTGCGACTTCGGCCTGCGCGGCGGAGACCTGCAAAGTCAAATTGCCGGGCTCGTCATTTGCGGCTTGCGCATAGGTCCTGGCTGAATCCTCGTACTTTCCGTCGAGTTGATAGGTATAGGCCAGTTCGGCTACGACGTCAGGCTTGGGCTTGCGAATGGATTTGAGGGCGTCGATTGCTTCGGGGTACTTGCCGATTTCGCGATAAAAGCCGGCCGCCGAACGCAAGACATCTACGTTGCCGGGCGCACGATGCTGGGCCATCTCGAGATAATGGCTCGCCTGATCGGGCTGCTTGAGTTGCTCGAAACAGATGGCCAGCAACACTTCTGAGCGCGCATCGGGCCGGATTCGCTCGGCTTCTTGCAGCCAATCGGCGGCACCGCTGTAGTCTTTTGTTTTCAGAGACAATTCTCCAAGCAGAGACAAGTCGTCTCTGCGCGATGGATTTGACGCGACGAGCTGCTGGAGAATGCGTCTGGCATCATCAGTTCGCCCCATCTCGCTATACACCTGCGCGAGACCGGACTTTCCGTCGGCTGCGGAGGGTTGAATACTTAGCCCATGATTGTAGGCGTCGACCGAAGCCTGATATTTATGGTCGAGTCGCGCGGCATACCCAAGAAGAAACCACAACTGCGGATCGTTGGGAGCCGATTGAGTGGCACGTTGCGCATCGTCAAATGCTTCAGCATAATTGCCATGCTGGAGAGCTAATTGCGCGCCGCGCGCCAGACGGGCGTTCTGGATATTCGATCCCCATCCGAGGGGCTGGTTGGGCGATTGCGTCTGGCTATTGTGAGTTTGGGGAGATTGCGAATCACCGGAACCCACTTGATAAACCTGCGCGCTGGCCGCGCCGGCAAGTGACGCAAACACCCAAACAAACGCAGCATTTAAGAATCCACGTCTGACATTCAAGAAGAGTCACCCGGACCCGAATTCAAGTTGATAAATTTGATGCCGCGAACGATCCCTTCGTTGGCTCTGAAATGAATTCACAGCCGCGTCGAGACAGCGAAGCGGGTTCCATTTCCAGCCGCATTTTGTGTGGGCATATAGAAGCAACCTAACAAGGGGATTTCCCAATCGAAGGGATAGAGGAATTTTTAACTAGAACGATCTATTACTCTCTTCAATTTGCCTCGCAAACTGAAACGGCGTTCGTGGAGTGGGCGACCGGTAGAAGCCACTTTCCCTTGGGAGTTGAGCGTGGAAAAGACTGAGCCGATCGATCCTTTGCAGCGGCCCATTCCGATGAGCCTGCTGCTGATGGCGGCCATCGCAGTTCATCTGCCTCTATTGCTGATGAAGCTGCCGCTGAAGTCGTACGACACGAATTTCCATATTTTCTTCGCATCGCACTACCTGCATCATTGGTTCAATCCTTGGAATCCCAAGTGGTACGCGGGCTTTTCGCAGACCACATATCCGCCGCTGCCTCAGCAGTGGGTGGCCCTGATTTCTCCAGCGCTGGGTTTTGATCTGGCCTACATGGCCGTGCAACTGGCTGCGATTCTGCTGCTGGTGGTTGGCGTTTACCGCTTCTCGATGCTGTGGACGAGCCGCCGTGCCGCGTCGATCGCAGCGTTTGCCGCTATATTCCTGGGAGCAGAGAGTTTTCTCGTATACTCCGCCGGCCAGTTGGGAACGACCTGCGCAGCCCCTATTTATCTGAATGCGCTTCCGTTTCTGTATGCGTGGGTGCGGCAGGGAAACGGTCGCGCGTTCATTAAAGCAATAGCTCTGTTCGCTGCCGCTGCTGCCGCTCACCACGCCACACTGCTCTTCGGTTCTATCTTCTTTGCGGGTCCTGTTCTGGCGCTTGCGCTGCTCGATCGCGTGGATGGCGAGCGACTGTCACTGTCGAAGTTCATCGGCAGGACGGCCGCGATCGCCCTGGTGACCGGCGCGGCAATCGCCGCTGTCCTACTGCCATTCTGGATCGCGCTCATTCACTATCCCGTCACGCAGACCCCCATTCCGCACCCGAGCCGGGCAAATTACATCCTGAGCCCGCAGTGGGGCCTTAACTATTTCCTCGTTCCCTACGGAACCTTGATCCTCGCGCTGCCATTCGTTTTCCTGCATGGCGCGAGGAATCCGAGGCTTCGACCGCTACTATTCGGCTTCTGGATCGCTTTTTTGCTTGGCCTGGGGGGCACGACGCCGGTCGGCCCCATTCTGCTCGGACGCGCGTTCAACGTCTTGACCATGGAACGCTTCAGCTACTGGGCCACGTTGCTTGCGCTGCCTTTTGTGGGGATCCTTGCTGTGCGGCTGCTCCACAGATATCGCCTTGCGGCGGCGGGCGGTTTGGCGATCCTGGCGGCGATCAGTTGCGCTTTTGCGGTTGCGTGGTCAACCTACCGGCCGGCGGACGCTGAGGATTTCAAAGTCGACCAGGTAGCTGCCTGGCTGAACCGAGACGGCCACGACCAATACCGTTACTTCACGCTTGGATTCGGGAATAAAATATCGCGGCTGGCCATGCTGACCGATGCGGGCAGCGTGGACGGCGAATGGAATTCCGGGAGAATGCTGCCGGAGTTGACTCGCTACGGCGGCGGACCGCTTACAAGTTCAAAATACTTTGGAACGGCCGGTCTGAACGCGCTTCGCGCCATGCTGCTCGACTCTGACCGCTATGGGTTGAAGTGGGTCTTCGTACGAGATCACTACTACGATCCGCTGATGTCGTTTGCAGGCTGGCGCCCGGTGGATTATCTCGAAGACAAGACCATTACCGTTTGGAGTAAGGACGGCGTGCCTCCGGCGCTGCCGGTGAATGCGCCGCAGATGCCGCCCCGCTGGCAGGGCCTCATGTGGGGAATTCTGCCATTCGGGAGCAGCATTCTCGCCATTCTAGTCCTTTTGATCCCTGAGAAGAGAAGACAGCGGGTCGAAGCGGAGTCGGATTATCCCGTCCCCTCTGAGGGAAATTTGGCCGCAAGGAGGATGGCTTCATGAGTCGAGGAACGCTGCTTGCATTTGTTCTGGGTGCGGCAACAGTTCTGTTCGTGGTGATCGGAACCATCTGGCCCGTTCCCTCGGCGCTGGCCTATGCCGGCGGCCAAAGACTGGTGGAATCATCGTCTACGCCTGAAGCTGCAGTGCGGAATCTCGGCGATGAGATTCGTGCGCAGGATTGGGGAAAGGCGTATTCGAGCCTGGCCAACAAATCCCAGTTCAGCGAACAGGATTTTGTGCATGACGTGACAGGGTACTATCCGAGCCTTCGCACTTACTCGACGTTGGATCATTTCGACGCGAGGCCTCTCCACGCCTCTGATCATGATGCAGCCTTTCAACTTACGCTCACGTGGTCGACAGTTGTCGGTCCGCAGTCGGATTCGTACGAAGTGGACTTGGTCAAGGACGGAGAACGCTGGGCGGTGGATTGGCCGATCGGCAAAAAGCCCACGGTGCCGCCGCAAGTGATCCCTGTTGAGTATCTGCGATGGGACGTCATCAATCGAGGCCCCGGAGACGACTGGGGTGTTCAGGATGTGGACGCGCCTTCAGTGAAGATCGTTGATATGCATCCTGTGCAACGTGCTGAAGGCGTGGTGGTCCTTGGTGAATTGCTCAACGAAGATGTTGTTCCGGCATACGTGTCGGTGACAGCGACTCTGCAGGGGAAAGATCAGAAGCCGATTGCAACGGAATCGGCATTCGACAGAATCTCTCATCTCCTTCTGCCGAAACAAGTGACACCGTTCTTGATTCAATTCCCCAATGCGTCACTATCGCAGGTAAGCAGCATTCGCATGAGCCCTTTTTCGACGCTGGTTTCGGCATCGGCGGATCCAGTAATCGCAATTGACAATGCGCAACTCAATCCCGCGCCGAGTGCTTCGTTGAGCGGGAAGGTTGTGAATGAAAGCGGCCAGGTTGTCAACGTGGCCCACGTACTGGGCACTCTTTATGACAAGAATGGTCAACTGGTGTGGGTTGTCGATCAGTATGTCGACCGCGCGCTTCTTCCGCAGACCCCCGTCGCATTCAACATACCCATTCCCGAGGATTTAGCCAGGAAGGTCAGCACGGAACGAACGGTGGTGGCGACGTACAGCTTCGGAGGATTCATATGAGGCGCTGGCAACTGCTCGCGCTGGGAGGCATCTGTATGGCCATGGCTCTACAAGTCATGGCCGAAAGCACGAGTATGAGCTTCCCAAAATCGGTGCAGGCGGGCAGCGCTTTCTCGATCCAGACGAACGGATCGGGCACAGGGACGCTGTACATCATGGGTCTGGGCCAGGTGCTGAAGAAAAGCGTGCAACTGGGAGAAGCTGCAGAGTTTTCCGCGGACTCGCTGCACGATGCAGGCCGCTACGTTGTAATGCTTGTGCAGCAGGCGGGCGTCGAGACTGATTCGTTGGATGTGACGCCGGCCAGTACTCCAGCGCATCTCGGCTTTTTAGCCAGACCCTCGCGCCTCCCGGTGAGTTTGCAGCACGGAATTACCGGCGCGGCTTACATCTTCGATACGTACGGCAATCTGCTTGTTACGCCCACCCCGATCTCATTTCAGCTATCGAGCCCGTCCGGCGCCGATCAAAAGACCGATGTTGTTACGCGCGATGGAGCCGCGTGGACTGAAATGGATACGACCAATAAGCAGGGGGTCGACAAATTTACGGCGCAGGCCGGCGGAGTTTCGAGCACACGCGTGGTAAGGCAGTTTCCCGGCGATCCCTGCAGCCTGAAGCTAAGTGCGTCGCGAGCAGGACAGCAGCTTCAACTGAAGACCGAACCGGTTCTGGACTGCAGTGGAAATCCGGTACTGGACGGAACCATTGTCACCTTCACCGAGACATACGATGGCGGCCAGTCGACAGTCGACGTGCCGCTGAAGCACGGAATCGCCCAGGCGACCTTGCCCGCGCATAGCGGAGCGATGCTTTCGGTGGCAAGCGGCGTTGTCCTGGGCAATCAGGTTCGATGGGAGCAATGAGCATGCTGGTAAAGCTTCTCATCCTCGGCGCATCTATGGCGACTGCCACCAGCTTGGCACAAGCACAACCTGCCGTGCGCGTGGATGCTTCTCATCTGGTTGCTCCGCGGCCGCTCAATGAGCAGACGCAAAGCGCGGCAGTTCGTGACTACCTGGAGTCGTGGCAAAGCATGAGCGAGGCGCTTACCCAAAACCGTGAGGATCTGCTCGATGCCGATTTTGTAGGCGCTGCCAGAGAAAGGCTCGGCGATGCCATTCACGACCAATCTTCAATGAATCTCTCAACTCGCTATCAGGATCGGTCGCACAACATTCAAGTACTCTTTTACTCGCCAGAGGGATTATCGATTGAGCTGGCGGACAACGCGGAATATGACGTTCAAGTTTCAGAAAATGGAAAGATACTCGCAACCTATCCAGAACACGCACGCTATATCGTAGTATTGACACCCTCTGAAGTGCGCTGGAGGGTGCGTATTCTACAGGCGACTTCAGATTAGCTCACCGTATCTATTCATAGGTAGAGAACGTTCAACCGATAGTAAGTAATCCTAGAGTGCCGTAATGAAAAAATCTCGCGCTAACTTAGTCTTGAGTCAGGAGCTAACAATGGTTTCTATAGTAGTCCCTATCTACAACGAGGAAGAAATCGTCACCCAATTTCATGAAGCGATTGTTCGGGCAATGGAAGATGTTCCCGTAGAGTGGGAAATTGTGTACGTGAACGATGGCTCGACAGATTCCTCGCTCGATTTGTTAAAGGGCTTGCAGGCAATCGATTCTCATGTAGTGGTGGTTGAGCTTTCGCGCAATTGGGGACACATGGGAGCCATCGCTGCGGGTATCCGCACCGCGAGCGGACGCGCCGTGATCCTGATGGACGGTGATTTTCAGGACCCACCGGAAGTTCTGCCGCGGCTGATCGAGTCGTGGGAGAAGGGCGCTGAGGTTGTCGTCGCCGTAAGAAGGAGCCGGCAAGAGAGCCGGAAGGTTCTCGCTGCGTTGTTTCCGCTGTTTTATCGCGTGCTCGGGACCCTCTCCGATTACCCCATTCCCCTCAATGCGGGGATATTCAGTCTCATGGACCGGAAGGCTGTGGACGCAATCATCGCGTTGCATGAAACCAACCCATATCTGCCTGGGATGCGCGCATGGGTCGGCTACAAGAACGCGATCGTTTATTACGATCGCCAGGATCGCGCTGGCGGCGACGGCAAGTTGTCGTTCTTGAGCCGCATCAAGTATGCACTCGATGCGATTACGGGATTCAGCTACAAGCCCATGCGGCTCAGCTTCGTTCTTTTTGCGAGCTGCTGCAGCGTGGCTTTCCTACTGGCAGTCGCGATGTTGTTTGCGCCGAGCGCAATCGCCACCGCAGGGCTGGGCGTGGCAGCTGCCGTCTTCCTGGTGGGCGGTCTTCTCTTTCTCTCGGTTGGCATTCTGGGTGAGTATATCGGCCGGGTCTATGATGAAGTGCGCGACCGTCCACTTTCCCTGATCAGCAATGTATATCGCTCGCGCATCCTGATCGCGACCCAATCGGAGAAGATGGGGCTTCCAAACGGAAGCTACTCCATCCAGTCCGACGGCAACTCCGGCAAAACCGGCATCAAGGCTGCATAACCAGAGTCCGAGACAACGGAGTTTGACTGGCCGGCCCTTGTCTAAGAGCAGCAAGAGCATCTTATAGCAGCTCGAGCCTGCGCGCTCACTTCTGATTGCCGGGTTGGCTTTGCTCTGCGGTGAGTTGATTGGTCGCGTCTTTCCCAGAGGCCGTCTGCTTCGAATTGTCGCAGGCGGGAATACCTGGTTCGATGGCAGTACCTTCTTCGTAATCATTCCAGGTCTCGATCATGACAAAGGGGATCGGTTCAGTGGAAGGAAAGTCTTCGCGCCAGAAGTTGTAAGTGTCTTTATAGGTTTGTCCGCAACGCGGTGCGATGTGGCGGTTCAATCCCCACGAGGCCTTCGCGTCATTGAATTGAGCCCACGCTCCACCCACAATCAACTTCTGAGGATACTTGTCACGCATGGTCTGGTAGAAGTTGGACAGATACTGTTGGCCCCAGTTGTCGCCGCTGGGATCCCACCCTTTTGCGCCGGGATTGACCCATGCATAGAAACCGTCGAACGCGTTTGCATCATTGCCAGGCAGATTCTCATCAACGAGAAACGGCACAGGGTTCCATGTATTAACGAGGGCCCTCACCTTGCTCCAATCGGTGTGCCCGCCTTTGGGAAATATAAAGATTACGGGCCTTCCCTGGTACGTGAGATATGCCTCGTGCCCAGGCGACTTGGAAGTTAGATATGCCTCGTGAAACATGGTGAAATCGGCGATTGCTTCGTCGGTTGCTCCAACGTCCTGATCGGTCTCGTCATACATCATGGCGACGTGGAACTTATTCTTGGCCGCGAGCTTCTGCATCAAGGCGTAGCTGCTGTCGATAAACGGCTCGCGATCGCCGTACCAATCCACTACGAAAGCTGAGATCCCCATCGATTTCGCTTGCTCAATCTGTCTTTTGATCACATCAGGATCCTGCGAGTTATAACCCACCGAAATATGCCGGGGATGACCAAACCACGCCTCATACACGGCGATAACTTCAGGAGAGCCGCCAGCAGCCTTGTATTGCAAAGGCATAGGATGGCCGGGCCCGGTAACGGTACATCCGCGAAGGAGGAAGAAAGAAATGAGTGCAGCGCAGGTGCGGAGAAACATGAATTCCTTTAGTTAGAGTTCGGCTCCAATTCCACTGGTTGTTTCATCCATTCACATTTTTGCAGGCCTTCATCTGGAGCAGCCATTGAAAGGATTCCGGCATCGGATTAAGTGTCGCCAACAGTGCCACCGCGCTTGATCTAAAGCACTTCTGGCGTGGTGAACCCGGAGTGCTAACGCGTGGTAACAGGTACGTCTTGCAAGCCAAAATCGCTCCATGGGCGCATTGTCTCGGGCAGCTTTGTGTTGCTTACGGGCTCCGCCCTCACGTCGGCGATCAATCTTGCTTATAACGTCATCGTTGCGTCGTTTCTGGGCCCTGCCGGCTTCGGACACGCTACGGTTCTTTACACCCTGCTGATCATTCTCTCCGCGGTCGCGCTCGCCTTCCAGATCGTCTCGGCGAAGGTCGTCGCGCAGCAGAAGTCGCCTGAAGGAAAGTCGCAGTGTTATCGAGTTTTCCATCGGGCCGCGTGGGGATGCGGGCTGATGATTGCGGTCGTGCTTCTTCTCTTTCGGGAAAGCATCGCAACCTATTTGAACCTTCCTGATCCGCTGCTGGTCGCGCTGCTGGCGATTGGCGCTGGTTTCTTTGTTCCATTGGGCTGCCGTCGCGGGTGGATTCAAGGCACATACGGATTTCGCAACCTGTCAATCAATCTGGTGCTGGAAGGCGCGGCACGGCTGAGTGGATCATACTTCCTCATCGTTTTGGGTTACGGGGTGCGCGGTGTGATCGCAGCCAATGCCGCCGCGATTGCCGTGGCATACTTTGCGATCGTGCCGAAGCTGGCGCCGCGCACCGTTAACCCGCTTCGGTTGGGCACGGCGCTACGGGAAACCGGGCAGGCCTTGTCGTTCTACGCGGGACAGATGTTCATTACGAATTTCGACATCGTTCTGGTGAAGCATCTTTTCTCAGCCGAAATGGCCGGGTTGTTCGCGGCAGTGGCTCTGGTGGGCCGCGTCATTTCAACTCTCTCCTCCGCAGTGGTGAACACGATGTTTCCCATTGTGGCGGGAACGGGCGAAAAGGAACGGAAAGATCTCAGGATTATAGCGACCTCATTGCTCATGGTGCTAAGCATGGGTGCGGTTCTTGCGATAGCTCTGAGACTTACACCGAACTGGGTATGGGCCAAGTGCCTGGGCGCGGGCTTCGCGACAAGCGGCGCAAACAACCTTTCTGATTTGGCTGCTCTCTATGCCATTAAGTCGGTCGTCTATTCCCTCAGCGTAGTTTTCATTACGTTTGAAATGTCGTACAAGATTGCGAATTCGAATGCAGTGCAGCTCTTCTTCAGCGTCCTTCTCATCGCGGGTGTCTACGATTTTCACTCTTCACTTCATCAGGTAATTCTCGTTGAGCTCGTGCTTCTATCGATCATGGTGGTGTTCTCCGCCATCCCCTTCTTCATCGACCTGAGATCCGGCGGAAACGAATCGCGGGAAGGGCAGGAATGCCGGCCGGTGCAAATCATTCGGCGCGTTTCAGAGGACGAAGTGATCGCAGAGTTTCTCAGGAGCGATTTTAACGACGCTGGATTTCGCGAGTGCCCGGCAAACATGCGCGAAATGATCATCCATCCGAACCTCGAAGACGCCACAGAAAACACGAAGCGCCGGGCTCTCATGCTGCTTCGGCATTTGAGTTTATGGAACGAGCTCCCCGAAGATACAGCGTGGTACGAAGTCAAAATCAACGAGCCATCCCTCGAACATGTCAGGGTTTTTCCGCGCGCGCAGTGGAGAAAGCTCGCCCGGGGCAATTTCTCGGTGACGCGGATTGTCGAGGACATTCGCAACCGGGAGCATAAATTGAACGCACGCTTCATCGCCAAGATCCAGGCGATTCGCAAGCAGCTGGCCCAGGAGAAGCTCCCGTTCGGCGCGGTGCTGCTTCTCGGAGTCAGCGAAGACAAGCCGGTCACACTTCTCGATGGCAATCACCGCCTGGTGGCGGCGATGACCACTTCTGCCGACGAAGTGTCGAGACTGCGGTTCATGTGCGGCCTCTCTTCGCGCATGGAGGAATGCTGCTGGTACGACACCAACTTCGCGACGCTCTTCAGATATGCCAGGCATTTGTTCGAGGAGGCGATCAGCAACCCGAGGGCCGAGCTCCGGCGCGTAGTGGGCGCACACGAATTGTTGCAATCGGAAGATGGTGCAGTGAAACAGCCGGTCAGCGGTCTGATCGGCGTGGACGATATCCAGCCTTAGAGGCACATGCGACGGAGGCGCAGCATGAAAAGTCCAGACAAATTTGGCGAAATCATTGTGAGATCGGTGCCTGAGAGATGCCATTTGCGAGAGCAGGGTGCATTCGTCAGCGATCTTGTGCAGTATATGAGCGAATACCGCCCCCGCATCGTATTGGACTGTTCGAAGCTGCAGACCATGGAGGGCGCGGTGATCTATCTCATCCTTTGTTGTCTTGAAGAGGCTCTAAAGCGGAATGGAGATGTAAGGCTGGCGGGAGTTTGTCCCGCCGCACTGGTGGTTTTGGAGAGTACCGGCGCGGATCGGCTGTTTCAGATTTATCCCTCGAGTGCGGATGCGGTTGAGAGCTTTCATCCCCGAGCGGCGCTTGCTTATGCGGCAGGCACGGAGATCGAAATTCAAGTAGCGGAGAGCGCCGCGTAGGCGATCTTGCGCGGGGGGTCGCGCTCACATGGAATGCCGATGGATGGAGGGTTTCTTGAGAATCTCAGATTGGCGCTGCATGAGCCTGATCGTTGGCGGTCTTGCGATTCTGTTGGCGACGACGCAGACGGTCGAAGCTGCGCCATTGCCCATCCAGCAGGACGTTGTGATGCTCGCGGCGCGAAACACTTCGCCTGCCGATGCTCGCGAATCTGACCGTAAGACGCCCGGCAATGCAAACTCAGGGCCGGCGATTTCGCCGGCAAACGCGGGCGCAGCGAGCGCTCAGATGGCACAGAATACCGGGGCAGCCGGTGCGGCCGGCAGTTCGAGCGCAGCTCCTCAGCAGCAAAGTGCTCCGGCAAAACCGGTTGGAACCGCTGCGGCTCCGGCGGCTGGCACCGAAGGAATCGCAGGATCGAGGTTGACCGGCGCGGTGATTGCGCCCGCCAAGCAGCGGCGCGTGCGGAAATTCGTGATCCGCGTGGCCATTGTGCTGGGCGCATGCGTGGCGGTGGGCACGGTTGTGGCTTTATCGCGGTCGAATCCAAGCCAGCCCCGGGGCGCCCAATGAGCGCCGGACCGAACAGTATCAAACTCGCGGCGCAAACGATCGGCCGCGTCCCAAGGCTGATCAGCTTCTCAGGAATTGACGGCGCGGGCAAGAGCACGCAGATCGACCGATTATGCGCCAGGTTCAACCGCGAGGGATTCAGTTTCAGGCTGGTTAGTTTTTGGGATGATGTGGCCACCTTTGCACATTTACGCGACGAAGCGGGGCACGCGGTCTTCGGAGGGGACCGCGGGGTCGGGTCGCCTGCGGCTCCAATCAACAGGAGAGATAAGAACGTTCAGTCGTGGACGATGACATGTGTTCGTCTGGGTATCTATTTTGCCGATGCAATTTCATTGAGGTTGTTGATCCGCAGGGCGCGAAGATGGAGAGTAGACATACTTGTGTTTGATCGATTCATCTACGATGAGCTTGCCAACTTGCCTTCGCGAAACACATTCGTGCGCGCTTATATTCGCGCGATTGCAAGGTTTGCGCCGCGGCCCAATGTTCGCTTCTTACTCGACGCAGATCCGGTTGCGGCTCGCGCCAGAAAGCCGGAATATCCAATCGAATTCCTCCGCGCAAACCGCAAATCGTATTTGGATCTGGATCAGTTGATCGGCAGTTTTAGCGTGATTGCGCCTACGTCGATCGAAGACGCGGAGCGGCAGGTCGCACGACACGCATTGCAAGGGCTGGCGCCCGACATCGATGCGCAGCGCGAGGCTGAGCAGAATCAGGATCGCCTAAAGCATGCCCCGGAGTTTGACCCGCCGCAATCTGAAAGCCTTAGCTTCTGATGAGTGCTCGCAAGACACAGTTGACCTTCGCTTCAGTCAACGGTAGCTCGAATGGAGGGGTGACAATATGAAACTGACTTCCGCGGATGCTCGCCGCGCCCTCTCGGCCGTGCTGCTATGCACAGTGGCGGCGGTTCCCAAAGCTTTTTCTGCTTCCTGCACTACGCAATCGCAAATGAATCCGGCCCAGCGCAGCGGATTGGAAGACACAGCTCGCGCTGTCCTGTCCGACGTACAGACGGGCAACGTGCAGGGAATTCGGTCGATGACGGTGCCTTCGGTGGCCGCCGACTTTGCTGGGCTCAGTGGCGCAATCACCCATCTGCAGCCGCTCGTTCAATCCGCCACGATCACGGTGGATGATCTTTACATGCTCGATGCGGCCGACAGCCCGGCCGGTGCGGCGCGCACAGATTTCTTCTGCGGCTCGCCGGTAGTGGCGATCACTTTCACTGGACTGCCCTCTGGAACCTATGCATTAGCCATCGTTCATGCCACAGGAGTGTTGCACCCGCAGCAAATCTCGCTGGTCCTGGCCAGGTCGCCGGACAACCGCTGGCTGCTCGGCGGCATGATGAACAAGCCCATGACAGCGGCTGGACACGACGGGCTTTGGTACTGGACTTCTGCGCGGAAGTACGCACAGTCGAGAATGAATTGGGACTCGTGGTTCTACTATCGGATGGCTGAGAATCTACTCATTCCCATGGATTCCATATCGAGCCCGAATCTCGAGAAACTGCGGCACGAGGCCGATCAGGTGCGCCCCGGTGAATTGCCGGGTAAAGCGGCCATGAGTTTCTACGACCAGGGCATGCTCTTCACAGTGACGGCAATTGATACCACCACGACATTTGGATCGCTTGACCTCGACGTCCAGTACGCGCCTGATGCCAATGAAGCCGCGCAGTTACGCGATCCCGCTTTGGCCCGCCGTCAAGTGACTACCGTGATGGCAAAATTGCTCGCGATGCACCCTGAGTTGCGCGGAGCGTTTCACGGGATTTGGGTTCATGCCGACCAGGGATCGAATTCGCTGTTCGCGCTTGAGTTGCCTATGGAACAAATTGCTGCAATCACGCCTGCGGCGAACATGCCGGGCAGCTCAATCCAGCATTGATGCGCGGCAGATCCCCGCGCTTCTGAGATTGTTTTCTGGGGATCAAGCGTATCGATCGTACGCATATCGTATGCGAAAGTTAGCCATCGAATCTGAAGGCCGTTGCGGCTCTCATGCCCATGAGAAAACAGTTGCCGAATGCGTTTGCGCGTGTAAGGATGGCTTTAACGCATAACGCGACTGTTTGCCTTACGGTCGAAACTTAAATAGATTACGGTGTCGTAATCCAAGGAAGAGCTCTGGAGATGGACCTTTCCGGAGATATTCAGGAAAGTCTGATGACATCATGCGAATAGGCGGCACACGCCGATTTCGTCACTGCATGTCGTTAATCAGAGAGGCTCGCTGAGCTACTTGATTCATTCAGGCTCAAAGCAGCCCAATTGAAAACCTGAGCAGCCGCGTCGTCAAAGAATGGCGAGGCTGGAGCGAGGCCGCGTGCGTCGCGCAACGCGAAGCCGTTCATGAGGCGTGTTTATGGCTGAGGCTGATGCTTCGGTCAACGAATGCGCACTGCGTTCGGCCTCGTGATTCGCGTGCGCGTGGCACGAGAGGCAATCGGTCGCGGAATCACCGATTCCGCGGATCCAATACATGCTTTGATGCACGGCCGAGCAATTCGGAAAATCATTTCATTCGTAAAGGTATCTTTTGATGAAGCGAGTCAAGAAGTTCGTCCCCGTATTTCTGATGATTGCAATGTCGACAATTCCCGCCATCGCGCAGACGACGGTCTCAAGCCCCTACAACGGGGAACAAGTTTCGTCGCCTTTCAACCTGACGACAGATTCGGTAACTTGTTCTTCGCTGCCGGTTACAGCAGTTGGTTTTTCGCTCGACAACAGCAGCTATACCGCAATCTTTTCGGGACAAAGGATGAACGGTCCCGTAAGCGCGCCCGCCGGATGGCACACGGTTCACGTAAAAGCCTGGAATGGATCAGGCGGCGTGTGCGTGACCGATGTTTCAATTAATGTCACCGGTGGCCCGGCTTCGGTGGTTCCTTCGAACGCCGCAAAAGTAGGAAGCCTTCAAACACTCGGCAACTGGACTGCAATTCACGATGGCGGCACTCCCGGGTCCTCAAGTGGAACCACGTATTTGGTCGGCTCGCCCTCGTTGACCGGCACCGCAAGGCTCTTCGCGAATCAGTTCAACTATTTTGGAGGGGAGCGATACTCCGCGCAATTCGGCGACGACTCAACCGCGCAAAACTATTTCTATGACGCCTGGATCTATATCGCAGGGTCCGCCGACGGGTTCAATAACCTCGAATTCGATTTGGACCAGACGATGCAGAACGGTCTGACCGTCATCATGGGATTCCAGTGCGACAGTTGGACCAGCAGGTGGGATTATGCCGTCAATGGCGGGTCGCCCACCAAGCCATGGGATACGTGGCTGCATTCGTATTCCCCCTGCAACGTGCATACATGGGGCACTAACCAGTGGCATCATATCCAGATCTACTTTTCACACGATGGGAGCGGCTGGGTCACCTATCACTCAGTCTGGCTCGACGGTCATGAACAGGATCTGAACTTCCGGGTCTTCTCCGGCTATCAGCTTGGCTGGAGACCTTCGGAACTGACGAACTTTCAGATCGACGGGAACAGCAGCGGAACAACCTGGGGAAATGTGTATCTCGATGAAGTGACCGTCTCCCGCTGGTAGTCGGTACCGCGCCCGGGCCGCTCGCTTTCGCAAAGTGAGCGGTCGGGCGCCTAAGCTTTCGGAGCGCAAGTCGATTCGCGAAGCACGAACCGTGTCTTGTACTCGAAACTGGTCTTTTTCTCCACGTGCTGAATCTCTTCAAGAAGCGCCTTGAACGCCAGCCCAGCCAGCTCTTTCGGCGAAAAATGAATTGTCGTCAAAGGCGGCTGCGTAAACTGGCAGACTGTCAAATCGTCGAATCCGATCAACGCGATGTCGCGGCCTGCCTGCAATCCCCGGCTGGCCAGCGTCCGCATCGCGCCTACGGCGGCCACGTCGTTGCAACACAAAATCGCCGTCGGCGGTTTGGGCAAACTCAGCAACGAACCCACCCCTTGCGCGCCACCCTCCCAGGTGTGATCGCACTCGGCCACCAGTTCTTTGTCAAACGTAGCCCCAGCCAATTTCATTGCCTTGCGCACGGCGTCGTAACGAGTCCGCATGGTGCTCCAGCTCAGCCGCCCGCTCAGATAGCCAATCCGTTGATGCCCGAAGTCCACCAAATGCTTTACAGCGTCACGGAATCCCGGCAGGAAGTTGATCCGGACATTACGCACGCCCTCCAGGTCGTGATCCGCGCCTGCATACACTACCGGCACATCGAGAGGAATATTGGCCAGTTGTTCTTCCATCCCAAACGTGAGTGCCGCGATGCCTTCCACTTGCCGTTCCTGCATCCGCGCCGCGCACGCGGCAACGTGGTCGGGCCGCGTCTCAGTATCGGCAAAGCTGATGAGCACCTCGTAACCCTGCTCCACCGCAGCGCGCTCAAAATACATGATGATTTCTGAGAAGAACGGATTGCCTCCCGCAATCTCGCTCACGATCAGCCCCACCGTGTGGCTGCGGCCGCGCGCCAGAGCCCGAGCCTGGAAGTTAGGCCGGTATCCTACCTCCTGGATCACCGCCTGCACTCGCCGCACCAACTTTGGATCAACCGTCTCCACCTGGTTGATGACTCGCGATACCGTCGAATGCGATACCTTAGCTCGCCGCGCAATCTCTCGTATATTCACTTGCTCGCCTCATTCCCTATGCCGCGCAAATCGCGCCGACAGCATCCGCCGTCCCTATATGGACCGGTTACTCGCCGCGCCTTCTGCGCCATCATCGGCTTTGCCCTAACCCCGCCGGAAAACAGAAGTATAGCAGCACGAGAACCAGTCTCTCCGTGAGCTGAAACATAACTCAACCATAAGAGCCGGCGTCCGTCAGGGACCGCGATGGGGGAGCGAAGGCGACGTCGGCGCAAGCGAGCCAGAAGATACCGGTCACCAATAAGAATTCAGAGGTCGACGATTGAGACGGCCCGTCTCGAAAGCTTTATGACAATTCCGCTCGACAATGCGGCGTGAATATCGCTTGATATCAGCAACTTACTTTCGACTATGGATTCGATACTGGTCTGGCCTTGGCTATGAGAAGACCTATGGATATCGGTCACTTAGATCAGTTTCACGCTAACTACTTTATTAGAATATAAATAACTGATAATAAAATACATAAATGAAATATACCGATTTCTCAATTTGCCCTTGACAACTTTCTGAGCCATTCCGTAACATTCCGGCGGGCGGTAAAGCGGTGTGGCGGCCCAGAGAAAGAAGGAGGAACCCGCATGTTCGTGCAATCGATTGTAAGCAATTGGCCATTGACCCAAACGAAAACTGAAGTCAAAAAGGATCACAACCAATTCCAGAGAAAGGGAAACGCCAGCCGCATCCTGCGCAGCCTCTTCGTTCTCGGGATTGCACTTTTAACGCTGTTTGCGAACCGCGCTTCCGCCCAGGTGGACCAGGGCACCATCGCGGGCATCGTGCTGGATACGTCGGGCGCCGTCATCCCTGGCGCCGATATCACCTTGACCAACGTCGACACGGGCCTGGTGATGCATGGCAAGTCTGACGCAAGCGGGATCTTCGTGTTTTCGCCTATCAAGATCGGGCATTATTCGCTGAGTGCGAGCGCGCCGAATTTTCAAACCACGGTGCAGCAAAACGTAAAGCTCGACCTCGATCAGCGGCTCAACATCTCCATCACGCTCAAGCCCGGCCAGGTAACGGAGACCGTGACCGTCAATGAGGCGCCTCCGCTCCTGCAGGACCAGGAGGCCAGCGTGGGCCAGGTCATGGACACGCAGACCATCAACAACACTCCTTTGGCCGAACGGAACTGGGTCTACATGGCACAGCTCTCCACAGGCGTGGTTCCTTCCTACGGCACGCGCGGCGGAGGCCATGGCGACTACGAGGCCAACGGTCAGCGCGCGGAGCAGAACGATTACCGGCTCGACGGCGTCGACAACAACGTGGATATCGTCGACTACATGAACGGGGCGCTGTACTCCGTAGCGCCACCACCTGATGCGCTGTCTGAATTCAAGCTCGACACTGCAGCCTACAGCGCGCAATACGGCCACTCGGCCGGCTCCGTACTCAACGTCGCCCTCAAGTCAGGAACAAACCAGATCCACGGCGACGTGTGGGAGTACAACCGCAACACGTTTTTCAATGCGGAGCAGTGGAACGCGAATCCGCTATTGCCCCTCCCTCCGTATCACTTCAACCAGTTCGGCGGCACACTCGGATTCCCTATTATCAAGAACAAGCTCTTCTACTTCGGCGACATTCAGGGAACACGGATCTCGCTCGGCGCGATCAGCAATATCATGAGCACTCCTACGGCGCGCATGCGCCAGGGCGATTTTTCTGAATTGCTCGATATCAAGAATACCGGCGGCAGCTGCCCGACGGTCCTGTACGCGCCAAACTCGAATACCGGCTTATACTCCTGCGCCGCTGGAAAGCCGACCACACTGACCGGCAACCTGCAACAGTACGGAACGCAGGTCACCACTTCAGCGAACGGATATACCTATCCAGCCGGCCAGAACGTCTTCAATCCTGCCACTCTCGATCCCGTCGCGTTGAACATTCTCAAGATGTATCCGTGTCCCAACTACGTGCTGCCCACCCTGGGCACGACAGTCAGCGGATCGGGCAACGGCAAATGGCAGACCGGAGACTGCAACAAAGAATCGACGCTCGACTATGGCCCGACCACAAGCAATCTGCTGGAAGTTTTGCCCACGTGGAGCAACATCGTGCAGTGGGACCAGCGCCTTGATTGGGACATTGCCGCGAAAGATCGGGCATATACCCGTTACAGCTACAGCTACATGTACAACAGGCTGACTCCGCCGCTCGGTCCCGTCCTCGACGGAACGACGAACTTCGCCGGAACGCGCCAGCACTATATGTCGCAGAACTTCATGCTCGATGAAACGCACCTGTTCACGACGAGCCTCATCAATGACTTCCGCTTCGGCTACAACTGGGGCGACTACGAAAACCTTCACGCCAACAACACAAACTGCAACCTGTCCTCTTCGCTCGGTTTGAACGGTGTGCCGTGCAGCGGCGCCGGCTATTACAAAAACGGCGGGCTGCCGGTAATCAACATCAGCGGCATCCAGGCGCTCGGCGCGCATGGCAACGATCCATCAGTCGAGCTCCAGAACATCTACCAGCTTCTCGATAACGTCACCTGGATCAAGGGCAATCACACGTTCAAATTCGGCGTCAGTTTCCAGAACTTCCGCATCTACTTCCTGCAGCCGCCGAACCCGCGCGGTACGTACGGCTACAACGGCCAGTACACCGCGGTCACTTCGGTGAACAACACCGGCTTCGGCGTGGCCGACTTCCTCGTCGACCAGATGCAGAACAACAGCATCACCACCGAACCCATCGACAACATCGAGAACTGGTACAACTCCGTCTATGGTGAAGACACCTGGAAGATGAGCCCGCGGCTCACCGTCACGCTCGGGCTACGTTATGACTACAACCAGCCCACCGGCGAGATGGCGGGCGGGTTTGCAAACTGGGTGACCCAAACCCACGGATTCACCGTGGACAGTGCGAACGCCAATCAGGTCAACGGCAATGGAACTGCGAAGTACGTTCTTCCAGCCAAGTGGCAGGGAAACTCGAGCGTCCTGGCAAGCAATTTCACCGCTCTGCTGGCGGCAAATAACGCAACCGTCCAGTACGACTCCAATCCCAGATTGTCTACAGGGCAAAAAACGAACTTTGCTCCGCGCGCCAGCATCGCTTTCCAACTTGATCCCAAAACTGTCATCCGTGCTGGCGCAGGTGTGTTTTACGGCGCGACATTTGGCCTTGGCTCCAATCCGAATATCGGCGGGAACTATCCGTTCATGGTTCGTTCGGGTCTCGGCGCGACAACCTGCGTCGCCGGCAATGCGAAAAACCAGTCCGGCATTACCACGTACTGCCCGTCGCTGAGCCCCACCACGTCTGCCAGCCTCGTGGGGGCAGGGCAGCCAGGCTCGGCGCAGAATTATCCGAGCTCAGGCCAATTCCAGAATCCCAATGACACGCTTGAGATCGGCATGACAAACCAGATCACCGGGCCAAGCGGCGTGAAGGGATTCATCAATTCGACGGTCATCAACGGCCGTGACGAGCTCATCAGGACTCCTTACGTGATGAATTACGATCTCGCCGTACAACGAGCTTTCACGAATAACATCTCCGCATCCATCATGTATGTCGGTAATGTGGCGCGGCATTTGCCTACATTGGTCAACACCAACGCGGCGTCAGCTCTGCAGGCTAACGGGAAGAACTCCACGCTCGCCTGCTGGTTCCCCTCCATGGGATGCGGCAATCCATGGCTGCACTACGGTGCAGTAAGCTCATACAACTCGTTGCAAGCCAAGCTGGAGCGGCGCTTCTCCAATGGCATGAGCTTTCTTGCCAGCTACACCTGGTCGCACAATCGTGACAACTCAATCGATCCGCTCGGCGGCGGCACCAGTTATCGCATGTGGCAGATCATTCCCATCTCACACGAAGTTACCAATTCAAACTACGACGTCCGTGAGCGTTTCACGTTCAACGGGTCGTACGCGCTGCCTTTTGGCAAAGGCCGCACGTTCCTGAGCACCGCGCCGATGTGGCTCGACGAGGCGATAGGGGGCTGGACCGGCGATCTGACCTTCATCGTGCAAACCGGTATTCCCTTCAGCGTGAGCACAAATGGCATCAGCACTCCCAGCGGACAGGGAGCCACCCGCGCATTCGTTGCGGGCGATCCGTACGCCGGCGGCGGTACCCCCAATGCGACCAATCCGCAGCTCACAGCCTGTCCGTCGGTCGTGAAGAACCGGACGCACTGGTACAACCCATGCGCGTTTAACAACCCGCTCAACGGCAATCTCACCGCCAACACCAACAACGGCATTGGCAACTTCCCGAAGGACACTATTACCGGATTCCAGCTTCCTATCAGCGACGAAGCGACGGCCATCAAGTACCTCGGTCCAAAGTCGAATCTGGTCTACGGACCGGGCATCAACCGCATCAATATTGGTATCTCAAAACAATTCGCAACGTTCCACGAGCAGTACTTCCAGTTCCGCGCGGAATCCTTCAACCTGTTCAATCACCCATCGCTCGCCAATCCCAGCAACACGGGGCTGGCGACATCCACCGCAGGCAATATCACCGGCCCTGTCACCCTGCAGACCAACGTGCCCGACGCGCGCATCTTCCAGCTGTCGGGAAAATACGTGTTCTAAGGCAGAGCCTCAACGGACGTACACTTTGAGGCCGCTCCCATTCGGGCGGCCTCAAATTTTGCCAAAGATAGACTTACTCCAGAGGAGAAGGGCGTGAATCGACGGACGTTCAATAAGCTGGCCGGATTGGCCGGAGCCGGTATCGTCGTGAATCGAGGCGCGCTTGGCGCAGCGGTCACCCATTCCGCACAACCCGGGCCGGCGGCAAGCGGTCGTGGACTGGGCGATCACTACCTGGTCGGCGCGGCCTACTATCCCGAGTGGTGGCAACCTGCTGAGTGGGAGATTGACTTCCGCGAGATGCGCGAGCTCGGCATCAATGCCGTGCGCATGGGCGAGTTTGCATGGGCGAGTTTTGAGCCGGCTCCGGGCAGGTTTCAGTTCGACTGGATGGACCGGGCCCTTGAAACTGCAAATCGCAACGGCATCGGAACCGTGATGGGTACGCCGACGGCGTCGATTCCGCCATGGCTGTTTCAACAGTATCCCGATGTGCTCAGTGGAAATGACAAAGGCCTTTTCACGTACGGTGGCCGCAAGGGCTACAACACAAATAGCCCGCACTATCTTGACGCCTGCGCGCGAGTTGTCACGGCGCTCGCCGAGCACTACGGAAAGAATTCTGCAATCATCGGCTGGCAGCTCGACAACGAACCGGGAAATCCGTTCCAGGAATACGATCCTGTGTCGCTGAAAGCGTTTCAGGAGTGGCTGAAAAAGCGCTATGGCACCCTCGACGAATTAAATCGTGTGTGGAACGGGGCCTTCTGGGCCAACATCTACACGGATTGGGCGCAAATTCCTTTCCCCACGAACTCTGCCGAAGGCGGCTGGCAGCCCGCCATCAGCCTGGACTACCGGCGCTTCTTCTCGGACTCGTTCCTGAATCACCTGCGGCGTCAGGCCGATATTCTGCACGCGAAGACCGAGAATCAGTTTGTGCTGACCAACTGGTCATCGCCTACCGGCGCCGTCGATGCGTATACCGCGGGCGCGGAGTTTCTCGACGCGAGCGCCTGGGACAACTACGTGAGCGCGCCGGGATTGAGCCGCTTCCAGCGTCAGTACACTGCCGGTTATCTGAGCGACATCACCCGCTGCGCCGGTCCCAAGCAGCGTTTTATCTGCGCCGAGCAGAATGCCTACGTGCCGCCCAACGCGCCAGCTGAGGGGCTGCGCCTGCAAGCCTACACCGATCTAGCGCACGGCAGCCATGGGACGCTCTATTTCGAATGGAGGCGTCCCATCGCCGGGGGCGAGGAACATCGTCCGTCATTCATCAAGGGATTTGACGGAAAAATCAATCCAGACAAGCCCATGCTCGAACAGATTGCCAGAGAAATGGCGCGCATCGGGCCGCGGCTGGCTCACGCAACCACCCACTCCGAAATTGCAATTCTCTACGACTATCCCAACTCGTGGGCGCAAGGCTCGGGCGGGGTAGGCGATCCGCATCCGCGCTACGGCGGAGAGGTGCAGGCCTTCTACGGCGGCTTCAAATTGCTGGGACGAAACATGGATGTTGTGCCGCTTTCGGCGGACCTCGCTGCGTACAAAGTTGTCGTCGCCGCGAATCTGCGGCTGATCGACGATGCAACTGTTGAGCGGCTAAAGAAATTTGTTGTGGGAGGCGGCACGCTGGTACTCAACTACCGCGCAGCCACGCAGAACATGGACAACAGCATGCGCCATACCCTCGCGCCCGGACCATTCGCTGAGATCGCCGGAGTGCAGTCTGTGGCCATCCTCGACTTGTTCGAATACAACTCACAAAACGGCAATCTTGACGCTGCTCACCAGGACACGCTCGGCATGCAGTTTTCCGGCAATAGTGCCGTCCTCAAGCCGCGCACGGCGATCGAGTCTCTCGTCTTGCACGGAGCAGAAGCCCTTGCCATAGTGCGTGGCGGCGGGCCCATGGAGGGCGGACCCGCGATTACCCGGAATCGGAGCGGGCGCGGCTGGGTGTTTTACGTGGGCTGCGATTCCGTCGACGATGCGTTTTACGAAACGGTAGCGCGCGCCGTGGGCTCGGCGTCCGGGCTCGCACCACTGATCGTTGCGCCCTATGGCGTTGAAGTGACGAGCCGTCAAGAGGCAAACACAACGTACTATTTCCTGCTGAACTTCACTGAGACTGCTCACGAAAAAATCACGCTGCCTCATGCGATGGATGATGTGATTCACGACCGCCGTGGATTAACAGAAATCGCACTCGGCCCGCTCGACGTGGCGGTTTTGTCCTCGAACGCGTGAGAATCACTGCATCGCGGCCGCCGCCAGGATGGCGTCGAGCGCAGAGGTCTGTCGCGTCGCATCTCCCGAGTCAAATGGCCCTTGCCAATATGCGCCGAACTCGTTGCTCGTTCCTTGATCGTTGTACCAGATACTGTCGGCATTGGCGTCAGCAAAGCTTTTGAATTGCTGCGCCTGGAAATTCGCGGCCGGCAGCACGGCGTAAAGCGCCATCAGGTTGCGCATGAAAATGCCTTTGAACTGTGGTCCGTCGCCGCCGGCAATCTTTCCCGGCTCGATGAGCACCCCGTTCGCAGAAAGATTCGCAATGGCCGCATTGGCAATCGCTTCGGCCTGCGGCACCAACGTGGAATCGTTATCGGCCTTGTAAAGTTCCACCAGCCCGCCGAGGATCACGCCCTGGTTATAAGTCCATGTGGTCTTGCCATTGTTGATGCAGGCATTTGGATCGCTGGAGTTCAATCCATCATTCACGAGGTTCTGAGCGTTGATCATGCCGGAAGCTTTGAACCAGGTCCACTCCTTCTGCGCCCATGCCAGATAGGCGGCCGACGCGGTTCCGGTCGTGCGGTTCGCCAGCTTCGCCGCAACCGTCAGAAAGAGTTCATTAGGAATGGCGTTCTTGTATGTCTGCGCGGTGCTCCACCACAGCCCACCGCCGCACGTGGAGTCCCATCCCCCCGTCATCTCCGTAAAGATGGTCTCGGCCATCGACAGGTAGGCTGCATTGCCGGTCACGTCGTAGGCCTGAATCCACGCCAGCGCCCACCAGCCATTGTCGTCGTAGTACTCATCCACAAAATTCGCGTGCGACGACTGCGCGGCCTTGAACGTATTGGCAATCGTCGAGTTGTAGTCAGTGCTTTTTGTTATTTGCTCATAATTGGCGAGCACCGTGATTGAGTTTGCGGCGTTCCACCACCCCGCGGGCGATGCGTAAAGCCCCGAGTTTTGCGCATACCAATTCTGGAGCGTCCCAATTCCCGCTCCTGCTTCCTGTAGATAGCCGAGGGCCGGCGTGCCGCCCGATCCCGGGCCCTGAATTGTGGAAATGCTGTTCCCTCCGCACCCGGCAAACAAAACGGCACCAAGTACACAGGAAGAGGTCAAATGAATGGAGTCAAGGCAAATCACTGCAAGAGCCCTCTAATGCCGTTGCCGGCCGGCACGCTCGCGAGGTGGACCCAACTGCCGGCAAGCGAAAATTGCTGCATGCTTGAGGCCGGTCTCTGCGCTTGGCCCCAACTTTAAACTGCGAAGTTATCGCAGGTCAAATCCCTGGTATGCGCTGGATTTTCGCTTCAGCGGATACGGCACCGGCGATCGCAGAAATGCATGGCGGAGAAATTGTAGAGACCGGTACCTCTCATTTACTATTGTCAGCGCTGGTGCATCCGCACCCTGTTGCCGGGGCGGGAATGCAAGACGAGGAGAAAAAAATGAAGCGGCGCGATCTATTGAAGGGATTATCTCTCGCAGCCCCCGGCGCCTTATGGCCGCGATCAGCGTGGGCATTGCTGGCTGCGCAGCAGACTCAAGCCAACGCCACACCGCTGGCCGTGCCGATTCGCGGACTGCTCCGCAAAGATGGCCGCCTCATGCAGCCCATCCAGATCGCGCTGCCCTCGGCGACACCCGGCGCAATCGCCATCACCAGTCTTGACGGCGCAGAGGTCGACACGAGAACACTGACGCCCGATCAAAACACGTTCTCAGTATTGGTCGACCCCGTGGACACTTCAAAGGATGTTCACGTCGCCGTCTCAGTCGGCAGCGCAACTACCTCCGCGACTGTCAAACTGCAACCGGTTCGCAAAGTCATCGTCTACATTCTTCCCCACTCCCACCACGATCTCGGCTACACCGACCGGCAACCTAAGATCGAAGAAAAGCAGATGCACAACATCGCGCTGGGCATCGACCTAGCGCGCAAAACCGCGAGCTACCCTGAGGGCGCGCGCTTTGTCTGGAACCTCGAAGTGCTCTGGGGCGCTGACCTGTTTATGCGCCGCAAGTCTGCGCAAGAGAAGTCCGAATTCATCGACGCTGTTCACAAAGGTTGGATCAGCCTGAACGGCATGTACGCCAACGAGCTGACCGGTCTGTGCCGCCCTGAAGAGCTGCTGCGCCTTTTCCAGTATTCTCAGGACCTGGGCCAAACCTGCGGCGTCAACGTTGATGCGGCAATGATCAGCGACGTACCAGGCTACACCTGGGGCGCCATTACGGCCATGTCACAGGCGGGCATCCGCTACTTCTCGCCTGCTCCCAACTGGTTCGATCGCATTGGCGGGCTCATGGTCGAGTGGCAGGATAAGCCCTTCTGGCACATCTCCCGTTCTGGCAACGAAAAGGTCCTCGTTTGGATTCCCTGGAGCGGGTACGCCTTTTCGCACGTCCAGCACGAGATGAGCGCTGAACTGGTTGCCAAGTACCAGGATCGGCTCGATTCCATCAGTTTTCCCTACGACATCTCCTACGAGCGCTGGTCTGGGCATGGCGACAATGCCGAACCCGATCCGCAGATCTGCGAGTTCATTCAAGACTGGAATACCCAATACGAGTGGCCTAAGTTTGTCATTTCCTCAACCAGCCAGGCGTTCGCGGCATTTGAGCAGAAATATGGCGATAGGTTGCCGCACTTCAAAGGCGATCTCACCCCATATTGGGAAGACGGCGCGGGCTCCTCTGCGCTGGAGACCCGCATCAACCGCAACGCGGCGGATCGTCTCTCGCAGGCCGAAACGCTGGCCGCCATGTATTCACCGCGGGCCTATCCTAAGTCAGAATTCAACGAAGCCTGGCGCAATGTGCTGCTCTACTCCGAACACACCTGGGGCGCCGGAGGCAGCGTGAGTCAGCCGTTGGCTCCGATGACCCTGGACCAGTGGGAGTTCAAGCGCGACTTTGCTCTCAATGCTGAAAAGCAATCGCACGATCTCCTCGAGTCCGTGCTGCAATCCCGTGGGGCCGGCCGCGATCCATCGGCGATAGACGTGCATAATTCCACATCATGGCATCGTTCGCAGCTCGTCGTCCTCTCGCGTGACCTATCGGCAGCCAGCGATCACGTTCGCGACGAACGCGGGACGCCCGTCCCGTCCCAACGGCTCGCTACCGGAGAGCTTGCATTTTTGGCGCACGATGTGCCTCCCTTCGCATGCGCGCGCTTTCATCTTTCTGCAAACAAACCGCACCGCCCGCACACACCCGTCACCGTCAAAAACGGCGTCCTCGACAACGGGATCATCCGCGCCACGGTCGATCTGGAGAGCGGCAACATCGTCGAGATCGTACTGCATGAGCGGCCTGGAAACCTGGTCGATACCAACAGCGGAGAAGCGCTCAACCAGTACCTGTTCCTCGAAGGAAACGACATCTCAGAATTGCAGAAGAGCGGCGCTGCGACTATTACGATCGAAGAACCGGGCCCGCTCGTGGCATCGCTCCGCATCGAGTCTTCCGCTCCCGGTTGCAACAGCCTGGTTCGCCGCATCCGCCTGGTCGCCGGCGCCGACTGGCTTGAGCTGTCGAATGTGATCGACAAAAGGCGGGCGGCCGTTGATCCGCATCCTGATGACCGCGCTTTTGCTGGCGCATTTTCGCAGCACGGAGGCAAAGAGAGCGTGCAGTTTGCTTTCCCGTTTTCGATTTCTGACGGCGTGATGCGCGTTGACATTCCGCTGGCCGAAATGCAGCCGGAAATAGACCAGCTTCCCGGCGCGTGCAAAAACTGGCTTCCCGTTGGCCGCTGGGTTGACATCTCTAACCAAAAGTACGGAGTCACGTGGGTGACGCTCGATGCGCCACTTCTCGAGGCCGGTGAAGTTTCGGCCAACCTGCTTGGATCGCAGCGCGATCCCAACGTCTGGCGTGAGCACATCGCTCCGTCGCAGAAGTTCTATTCCTGGGTCATGAACAACCACTGGGGCACAAACTATCGCGCGTTCCAGGAGGGCAAAGTCGAATTCCGGTATGCTGTGCAGGCCCATCAGGGATATGACCCCGCCCGCGCCAGCCGCCTTGCCATCGGTTTGTCGCAGCCAGTGGCCGCTTCGGCTGCCCGCGGCAATACGCCTGCCACACCGCTCGTGCAGATCGAACCTTCCGATGTGCTGGCCATTGCGCTCAAGCCCAGCGATGACGGCAAGGCATATATCCTGCGGCTCTTCGGCGCGTCGGGCGAAGATCAAAAGGCCCGCCTGAACTGGTCGACTCGGCCGTCGCAAGTCTGGCTCAGCGATACAGCGGAAAGCAAGATCGAACCGCTGCAAGGGGAGATTACTGTTCGAGGCTGGGACCTGGTTACCGTGCGTGCCGATTTCTCCGCGTAACTTGCACCCTGGTCTACGGTGGCCCTCGCGACGCCCGTACACTGAAACCAGGCGAGTGTTAGACAACAAATGCGACTCACGGCTCACTTTCTGCTCTCGGCGGTTTCGGCCGCGCAGTTTCCTGCGCCCGATGTATCCGAGGTTGCTTTTCTAGGCCGATCGAATGTCGGGAAATCAAGCCTGCTGAATGCGCTCGTCGGCGAGAAAGCGGCCAGGGTTTCGTCGACTCCGGGCCGCACGCGCGCCATTAATTTTTTTGCGCTGACCGATCGCCTCGACCGCCGCAAACTCGTCTTTGCAGATTTGCCGGGTTACGGTTACGCCAAAATCTCCAAAACGGTTTCGGCTGGCTGGCCCGCGTTTATTGAGCCATATCTCACCGACCGCATCACGTTGGCGCTTTGTGTTTGCCTGGTTGACGCCAACGTGCCGCCGCGACCTAACGATCGACAATTGCTCGACTGGCTGCGCTCCATCGGCCGCTCCTTTGTAGTCGTCGCTACCAAGGTAGACAAGTTAAGCGGCAACGAACGCACGCGCAATTTGGCGGCATTAAAGCGCGCACTCGATCTTGACGAGATTCTGCCGATTTCGGCAAAGACCGGCTATGGCATCGCGGAGTTGTGGCGCCGCATTGAGCAGGCGGAGATGAGCGATTAGGGGTCAGGAAACGCCCCGCCTCCCATCAAGAGGTTCCGGGGCTCATCCAATTCTTCTTCTCAGGATCGCGCACGTAAGTGCGAATCTCATAAGCAAAAGAGATCTCTCCGCGTTCCACCCGCGCAACCGTCTGCTCGGCAAAACGAGTGGCAAATTCCATGTGGCTTTTGAGCAGGTGCAGTTCCCGAGAGAGCCGTCCTAGAAAACGCGGCGCAAGGCGCACCCAGCGGCGTGCCGTCCAATCGTCCACTGCCAGGCAGTCAAGAGCGATCTCGTCGATTTTCGCCAAATCCCCGGGCAATGCTGAATCTACCGACCATGTCACGATCGCAGGGACATTTCTGAAGTCGGATTCCGCTGCTTCGCTCTTCGGCAACAAAAGCTTCTTGCTGCCTGCGACGAGCAAATCGCCGCGCAGCAGATCGGGCACGACCCCGCGCTCCTTCATCTCTGTTTCGATGGTTTCAGGCGGAATGGCGACGCTAACCGAGACCGTCTGGCGCTTGCGCAACTCGTTCTTGAGGATCCGCAACGCCTCGTCCAGCGAAGTGACTGCAAAATCGATGACACCGTCGCGGAGCGCCTGCTTTTGCGCGGCGCTATCTGCCGTCGCCACCAGTGTTGCCGCGCCGGCAATGTTGGCCGCGCTCACCAGCGCACGGCCTGCCTCATCAAGCTCTCCCGCGTAAAAAAGCTTTCCGCCCAGGCCGGTTTCCGGGTTTGCGAGTGGGTCCTCCACCAAGCCGACATATGCCTGCGCGACGGATAGAACGAACTCGAAGACGGACGTGGATGGAAGTTCGAACGCCACGACTCCATCTTATCGGGCGGATTGGCGGCTGAAAGAACGGCAGAACGTTTTCGGCGGGAATTCCATGGCCAATCACGGTCAACGTTGCCTTTGCCCGCGACCGTATGCTATACCCATTTCAGTCAACTTCCCCATACCCGACAATCGTTCGCGTTCTTATTTTCTTCATCAACAATAGGGCCCTGTTCACATTGCAAGTTGATGAAACAAGGAGCTTCCCCTATGCGTGTCTTCTGGTCGTTTACGTTGACTCTGGGCGTGTCTTTTGCAGCCGGCTGCGGGGTTCCGATCGTCACCACAACGCAGGGCGCCTCAACAACGCAAACCACCATCCACGGAAGAGTCCACGGTGGCCAGAGCCCAATCAAAGGCGCGCATGTGTACGTGCTGAACGTGAGCACGTCCGGATACGGCGGTCCGGGAGTCCCGGCGTCCAGCAGCAATGCGTCGTCTTCGTTTCTCACCAACGGTGACGGGCAAGACAGTCTCGGTTATTACGTGACGACGGACGCGAATGGCGAATTCTCTGTCACCGGAGATTACTCCTGCTCCGGAGACTTCAACGCCTATTTCTACGCGGCGGGCGGCGACCCTGGAACCGGCAACAGCAACTCGGCAATCTCCCTGGTCGCCCCGTTTGCATCATGCGATCCGTCCAGCTTTACCGTCATCAACGAAGTTTCCACAATCGTAGTCGACTATGCATTCGCCGGTTTTATCACCGATGTGACTCATGTGGGTAGTTCGGCGACCTCACTGGCTCGCTCGGCATTCAATATTGGGGGCGCTTCGCTCAACAACCTGCTAAGCATCAGCACAGGGCTCGTACCTGCCTCGACGTCCGGGGGCAACGGGACAATTCCTCAAGCTGAAATCTACACCCTGGCCAACATTCTGGCCGCCTGCGTCAACTCATCGGGGCCGTCTTCAACGCAGTGCACCACGCTGTTCAGCAACGCCATGAGCGGGGGGACGGCGCCAGCTGACACCGCCACTGCCGGAGTCAATATCGCCCATAATCCTGGCGCGAATGTGGCCAACCTGTTTGCGCTGCAAACCGCCGACTCGCCCTTTCAGCCCATGCTGAGCTCGGCACCCAACGACTTTACCATCGCGCTGACCTTCACAGGTGGCGGGCTGAACTCACCTGCTTTGATTGCCATTGACGCCGCCGGCGATGCCTGGATCACCGATAATGCCGCCCACAGCGTCTCCGAATTCGGCTCCGACGGCTCTGCCATCTCTCCTGCGGCTGGCTTTGGCGGCGGGGGTCTTGCCGACCCCTTTGGCATCGCCATCGACGCGTCTGGGAACGTATGGGTGGCGAACACCGGTTTGATCTCCGGGGTTCTCTGCAACTGCATCAGCAAACTCAGTTCCAACGCCACGCCAATTTCACCTTCGGCGGGCTACACCGGAGGCGGGCTGACCCAGCCTATGGGCATCGCCGTCGACACCTCGGGCAACGTGTGGGCTGCAAATACCAGCACGAACAGCATCAGCGAGTTCAACTCCAGCGGTGTCGCGCAATCCGGGTCCGGAGGCATCACGACAGGCGGATTGAATGGTCCCATCTACCTTTCCATTGATGGTTCGAATAACCTCTGGGTATCCAATTCCAACGGGAATGATCTCAGCGAATTCAACTCGAGCGGCGTCGCGTATGCCGGTTCTCCATTCGGCGGAGGCGGGCTCATTGGTCCAAGGGCACTGGCTGTCGATGAATCCAACAACATCTGGGTGGCCAGCCGAGGGAATAGCGTTTTGAGTGAGTTCAATTCAAGCGGTGGGGCGATTTCGACAACCGGCTATACCGGCGGCGGACTAAATCTACCCAACAACCTCGCTATCGACGGCGCCGGCAATATCTGGCTCACCAATCGAAACGGCAACAACTTCATCAGCAGGTTTGATTCCAGCGGCAATGCAATCACGACTGCAACGGGTTATCAGGCCGGCTTGAATGGCCCAGCTTCTCTGGCGGTCGACGGCGCTGGAAATGTGTGGGTAGTTAACGGCGGCAACAACACTCTCACCGAATTCGTAGGTGCAGCGGTCCCATTAGTCACTCCCCTCGTAGCCAACTTCATCAGCCCCTATACGCATGCTGCCAGCAAACCGTGATCGCTATCCGTACGAAAAGATTCTTGAAATGAACTCATTTGTATTTTGAGGAGAATATGAACTTGAGAAAAGCGCGATTCCTCTTCGTCCTGCCACTCATGCTGGCCGCGGCTTCAGTGTTGCGCGCCCAAACCGGATGCACTGACTCGCCGGAAGACCCAACTGTGGTTCTTGCGCTGGTTGGCGGAGCGGGCGCAATTGCAACGACGCTTACCAAGCGCTGGAGGCGCAGACCATAGGCGCGCAGGATCAGGCGTGGCGCATATCGCTCGGTGTGATGTGTGCGATTCTACCGGTCCGGCCGGTCGAGCCACCCGCGCTTACGTACAAAGAACATGAACTCGCCCGGCGTGGCCTTGTAGTTTGTCTTGCTGCACTCGTTAGGCGCCACTACGCCGGTCTTCAGAATGCCGGAGATCGGGTACCAGATATTCCTCTCCCGGTCGTTCTCCTTGGCCGCATCGCAGTTGACGTAGACCTCTGTCGACATGTCGTAGGTGGCCTTCACTGAGATCTCCTTGGCCTCGGCAGGAACCGTCACTGTGACGGTGCCGTCATCGGCGATGTGCACCCACTCGCTACGCAGCGTCTCGTCGTGATCGACGCGCACCAGGTAGTTGGATGCTTTCACAGGCAAGCCGGTCCTGCCGTCGCGCAGACGGATGACGATGGTGTTCGTAACCGGGGCATTGTCATCCTGCGCAGGGAGCGCTGCGCAGCAGGCGATAATGCAGGTGAAGACGGCCAAAGCGCGCGCCATTGGCATAGGCAGATTCCTCAATCCTGAATCGTACAGCTTGAATCTACCACGAGGAATACGGCTGTCCATCGGAACTGCTCTCATTGGAGCCGGAGTGCACGTTGTCAATGCCGGGCTCGGTCTCGTCGAGCGAGTACATGGCGTCGCTGGTGTCAGGCACCCATGAATCTTTGCTCTGCGTCATGGGATCTTCAGGAATCGTCTTCAGGTACCCTGACTGGACCAGGTCATCGAGCGATTGTGGCGCCTTCTGCTTGTCCATGGTGTAGGAATCGATCGCCGTACGCATCGTCTGCAGGTCCTCTTTCAGAACCGCCTCGCGCGCGCTCTTGACCGCCGCAGTATAGCGGGGAACAGCCAGCAACAGCAGTATGCCGATGATGGCCAACACGACCATCAGCTCGATCAGCGTGAATCCGGATTCGAGATGGCGATTTCTCTTCATCAAACGTCTCTTTCAACTTCAGGCATCAACCCTTCTGCCAATCATTGCCTGGTGCAAACTCTTCTCTAGTCTCTAGTCTCTAGTCTCTAGTCCCTAGTCCCTAATCCCGCTTTCTCACCAGGTCGAATACTTTGTCCCGTCCAGGGCAGTTCCCTGCGACTTGGAGTAGACATCGAAAACACTCTGCCCGCCCCACGAAGTGGAGTCGGGATCGTCCTGCATCGAGCGCATTCCCCAGTCCGCCTGGCCCGTCATCGGATCCACCGGAATCTTGCGCAGGAAGCGCAGCTTCTTGCCCTGCACATCCACGCCGTTCACCAGCGTTTCCAGGTCGGGCGGATAGTTCTGACTGTCGAGCTTGGTCTGGAAGGCGCCCCGGTCCGCGGCATCCTTATATTTGTCGATCGCGTCGCGCATCTCCCACAGGTCGAAGCGCAACAGCCGTTCGTTTTGCCTCTTTACCTGAAAACGCACAATCGGCAACGCCGCTGAAGCCAGAATGGTCAGGATCGCCACGGTGACGATGAGCTCCACCATGGTGAGGCCTCTTTCGCCACTTGGTATCGAATTGGCTCGCTCATGCTTCATCCGCGCTCTACTCTACTTGACGACGATGCTCGCCTGCGCGTTCTCGACGGGAAGTTGCTGTTGCGCGCTGTTCACGACCGAAGCGCGAATAATCTGCAGATCGGCGGCGCCCGCAGCTTTCGCCTGGAATGTCAGGACGCAGACCACGCCTGCGCCGTTCACTCCGTGCGTGCCGGGCGGCCGCGATGCGCCGATAATCAGATTGCCCGCCGGTTCATCGGTGTGAATCGGCGGCGCCGCCTGCCCATCGCGGCTGAGAAGATCTCCGGTAGAGACGTTCACGAGCGCAATTTTCGTTGCGTCGTAGTGCATCTGCAGCGCAATCGATGAGACGTCGGCCCCTCCATTCAGCACTACGGGCACCTGGAAGCTGGCGCCGGACGCCACCGGTGCGGCAGGCGCGTTCAGTACAAATCCTGCGCCGGTGCCTGCCGATGCAGCAGGAGCAGCAGCGGTAGGCGCACCCGGAGCTGCCGGAGTCGCGGGCTGCGCGCTGGGCACTGAGGCAGGGGGTATTTGCGGCGGTGCCTGTGCGGGCGGCGTTTGCGGCACGTTCATTGCGCCTGTATTCGCCGGCGGCGTTGCCGCCTGTGCGGTTGTCTGCGGACCTGAGTTGGCCGCCATATCATTGCGCAACTGTGCCAGCATCGCCGGAGCGGCTTCCACTGCGCTTTGCGCCGGAACCGTTCCGACGGCTGGCTGCGGTTGCTGCATGGCGGTGGGCTGCACAGCAGGCGCAGTTACGGGCGCGGTGCCGGCATCCGAGTGCCGCAAATCAATCGACTGGCCCTCTCCGGTGTCGATCACGCGCAGATTGGCCTGATCCAGTTGCTGCGACCTCACGATATGCGGCACCACCACAAACACAATGTCGTCATTCTGAATCGTCCGGTCGCGCGACCCGAAGATGTACTTGAGAATCGGGACAGCACTCAGCCCCGGTATCCCATTCCAGTTGTTCTGCTCCTGCTGGTTCTGGATGCCGCCCAGAATGCTGGCTTCGCCCTCGCGCAGCCGGATGGTCTGGTCCACAACGCGCTGGCTGATGATCGGCTCTGTCACGCCGCTGATAGTTTCGGTTCCGCTCTCCGCCGAAACTTCAATCTTCATCTTCAGCGTCACGTCGTGGTCGTAGTGAATGCTGGGCGTCATCTCGATGTTCACGCCCACATCCTGATACTGGAACTGCGTATTGACCAGCGAACTGACCAGTGCGGTGGCCGCGCCCGTCTGGTATGACCCGGTGGCAATCGGGATGCGCGAGCCGATCTTCATGGTCGCTTTTTGATCGTCGGTGGCGCGGATGCGCGGGCTCTGCAAAACCTTGGTGTTGTTGTCGGTCAGCAGCAGGTTCAGCGTGGCCGATCCTACGTTGACGGCGAAGTTGCTCGCGTTCAGGTGCGCCAGGTTGTAAAGGGTGGGGCTCACTGTACTGCCCGTGCCGGTACCGGTATCGGTGCCGTTGGTGGTACTTGAACAGGAATTGCTTTGCGCGCAATTGGGCTGCAGCGTCACCCCGAAGTTTTGCGGCCACGAGATACCCAGCGTCCTCTCCCAGTTCTTGCTCACCTCCAGTACGGCAACATCCACCACCACTTCGCCGCGCGCCTTGTCCAGGTCGTCAATAAGCTGTTGCGCCAGCAGCAGCTCATCGGGCGTTCCGCGCATCACGATGGCGTTCTGGCTCTGCACGCCGTAAACCTTCGCGTTGGGCATCACGTTGCGCAGGGCCGTCTGCACGTCATTCAGATCGTTCTGTTGCCAGGCATTGGTTAAATAGAACGTCTGCACCGCCTGCTCATCCAGCTCCTGCCGCTTGGTGCGCGAGTTCTGCGCTACAAAGATGGTGTTACTCGTGACAGGACGCCAGAATGTATTCGACATCACGCCGACAATGCGTAGCGCGTCGAGCAGCGAAACGTTGTTCAGATCAACCTGGATGCGCTTCGAGTTGTAGTCGGGATCGAAGAGCACATTCACGCCCGCCGCCTTGCCGATGGCCTGGTAGACCGTCTTGGCGTCTTCCGCCATGCGCAACGTGAGGGGTTCGTTTGTCTTTAACTGCAGAACGGCGGGCGCTTCCACTTGCTGTAACTCTTGCGCTTGGCCACTGGGTACTGGCAAACCGACCTCGGGCGCAGGCTGATTGGTGCCCTGCCGCTGCCGCACGCGGACAATCTCCTGCTGCGCGGCCTCGTTGCCGGGATCGATCTCAGCCGCGTGCAAAAACTCCGCGAGCGCCCCCTGCAGATCGCCCGCTTCGTACAGCTTGCGGCCTTTGGAGACATGCATCGAGGAAGCGGTGGTCCGAATCCTGGCCAGGGCAATCTTGAATCGAGCGTCCCGAGGGTCCTTGTTGTACGCCTTCTGATACAGATCGAAGGCGGTGTCGTAGTCGGCGCGCGACTCGGCGGCCTGGCCGTGCTTGAAGTCAGAGTTGGCCGACTCAGCATGCAACCGCACGCCCGGCAGCGCCAAGCTGGCGGCCGTGGCGAACAGCACAATCGTGAAGGCGGTTCTTAATGCCATCATTCCGGCCCATGCCGGTGCGGACTTGCGGCAGTTCATCCTGTTCCCCGGTATTCCTGTGGGTCCGCATGTGAACTGCCAGCCAGGCCCTTGCAGGCTGTGGCGCGCGTCGCCGGCGGGCATCCCAATGGGATTGTTGTTGCCGTACTTCTCAAAAAAACGCTGCCTCATTTTAGCAAAGCCCCATAGCATCAATCGAAATCCAGTGCGATGCTACGATGAAGATTCAAGGACGCTCGCCCATGCCCCGCCAATCCAGCCACGTGATCGCCGCCAAGGATGCCCCGGCCGCAAAGAAACCGGCCAGGCCCCGCGATCCTGTGGCCAGCGGCGAGCGCGACGCCGCCCACAACCGTGCTGCCAGCCACAACTACTTCCTGCTTGAGAAGTTCGAAGCCGGCGTGGCCCTGCGCGGGACCGAGGTCAAATCGATCCGCGAGGGCAAAGCCAACCTGAAAGACTCCTACGGCCTCATCAAAGACGGCGAGGCGTTTTTGCTCAATATGCATATCGGGCCTTACTCGCACGGCAATATCGCCAATCACGATGAGACGCGGACTCGCAAACTCTTGCTGCACCGCGATGAGGTTCGCAAGCTACTGTCTAAGACGCAGATTAAAGGGCATACGCTCATCCCTACCCGGCTCTATTTCCGGAATGGCCGGGTCAAATGCGAGCTGGCCCTGGCCAAGGGCAAACAGGACTGGGACAAGCGGGAGACCGAGCGCCGCCGCGAAGCCGACCGGGAGGCCCGTTCCGCCGTCAACGCCAGCAAACACCGAAACAGCCGGTAACATCGGGCGCACTGTTGCCGATTTGGGTCGGTCTCTGGACCCACTGGGACAGCATCCACCCTGTTTCCAGCTATGCGCCTGGGCAAAGCCGTCCGCGGGCGACGTCAGGATCGCCGGTTCCCCAGTCAAGTGCGCTCACCGTGATGGGGATCCTACAGTTATTCACCAGACGTAACCACAAACCACTGGTGCTGCCTGAAGCATCCGCGCTCTTTCTCTTTCCGGGGTGATCGAATTGGATGTAGACATACGGCTTCGATGCGTCAATCTCAAAGTTATTGTGAGAAATCTGCGCCTTTCCTGCTGTGGTTGATACCAGGAAAACCGCAAATCCCAAGAATGCTGCCAAGGGCTTATTCATGCACGAAAAACCTCGCGCAAACAGTCTTCGCACAGATTTCTGAGTGGGATGTCGGCAAACCGGACATTATTTGAGAGTCAACCTCGCGGCGCACGAAAGCTTTCTCGAGTCGTCCTAGCGGATCGGTGCGATCTCAATGTCCAGCTCCAGGGTCTTCCACTCCGCATTCGTCGTGTAGGCCGTGGCCTTGCGCCGCATGGCCAGCGCCAGGCACGCGCGATCGCCCAGCGAAAGCTCTTTGGTCCGCGATCGTCCGGCCAAATCTCCGGCGATGCGCGCCTGCTCTTCATCCATCGGGCAAACTTCGCAGCCAAGGCCGAGGAGCTGCCGCCATGCGACGCCCGCTTCCACGCCGCGCCGCACGAGAACAGTGTGAACCTCAGCCAAGTTGACGGCGCTCACCAGCGCTCCCTCGAGCAGCGGCACCACCGCATCGCTCCCCAGCTCGTTGAAGAGCACCGCCAGGATCACCGGCGCGTCGAGGACTACGAGGCTAGCCAAGCCACTCCTCCATCTCCATCCGCGTCTCCTCGCGCCGCTCCCCAAGCACTTCATCAGAGGCCGGCGCTCCCGGCCTGGCAAACTGCTTCAACTCGTTCTGGATCCGACGCACCCTGGCGCGATGCGGCTCAATGCGCAGGACCCCCTCTTCCAGCGTAAGCACCACAGAATCGCCCGGTTCAAGCCCCATCGCCCTGCGCATGCGGAAGGGAATGACGATTCTGCCGTTTTCGTTGATGCGTGACTGGGACGACAGCATTGAATCTGCCATATTCTATAAAACGTCAGTAATTATAATAAGGCCATCTCTGAATAAATGACAAATATTTTGTCAAGACCTCGACCGCTGCGCCTCCCCACACCGCCCTGATTTGATGGCAGATCTCCACGCCCTCAGTTTGCAGGGAATTTGAAGCCGTTCCGCTAGACTACGGGGAGTGAAAGAACGAAAATGCGGCGGCGCGCCTCGGCCCGAACCCCGCATCGAGGATCAAGCAGCCCCGAGCGGCTCAAATAATTTCTTATAAATCAGAGGTTTACGGCGCCAGCGCAGTCTAACTTCAATGTTGGCAAATATTTGCAGGCACGTGACTGCAGAATGAGCCGCGAGCCGAAGTGCGTCGTAATTTAAGTTCAATGAATGGAATAATTTAGGATATAAGCCGCTGAAAACAGAACATTTAGGCGAATTGATTCCCGCAACCCCAATAAGATGAAATATTTGCCCAAAAACACCCGGGGGGGAGGGGGTGGGGGTAGGGGTATAGACCGGGGACATGTCTGACAGATTGAACCGTAGAATTTGGCTGCTACCCGACGAGCGCGGCCTTTGAGCATTGCATCCTCAGCGGCCTTCCATGAAGAATGGGATCCATGCAGACCTCATTCTCTTTTGCTGCCGTTTCTGGAATCAACACCGAGTTGCTGGCCGTGCTCGCCGCCGACGCCCAAACCGGAAAGGGCCCTGACTCCAAGCCACAGCCCACACTGCTCACTGAGGATCCCGCCATTCAGGCTGCCGCAGCCTACGTGCTCTCCACCGGCGAGTTCAAGGCCGGCGCCCATGAAACTGTACTCCTGCACGCTCCCGCGGGCCTTTCGGCGAAGCGGCTTCTCATCCTTGGCGTCGGCAAGCTTTCAAAAGCCACCGTGCACAAGGTTCGCGACGCCGCCGGAACCGCCGTTCGCTTCGCCAAACCGCGTGGCGTCAGGGAACTGGCGCTGGCCATGCCGGGTGATTTTTCCAAAGGGCTGCCCCACGCAGTGGTCCGCGCCATCGCAGAAGGAGCCATCCTCGGTGACTTCGATCCCGACACCTACCGCAGCGACCGAAAAGACCAGAGCATTCAGTCCTTCACCCTGGCTGCCGCGCCCACAATGGACCAAACCGCCCTGCTGGCCGCTTTCAGCGAGGGCGTCATCATTGGCGAGAGCCAGAACTTTGCCCGCTCCCTGGTCAATGAGCCGGGCAACAAGCTCACGCCCACGATTCTCGGCCAGCGCGCCGCACTGATGGCGCAGGAGGCCGGCCTCGCGTGGGAGGTGCACTCCATCGAGAAACTCCATGAGCTCAAGATGGGCGCATTCGCGGCCGTTGCCCAAGGCTCTGCGGAGCCGCCCGCGCTCATTGTCCTCCGCTACCTGCCCGACGGCGTCACCGATGGTCCTGTGCTCGGCCTGGTGGGCAAGGGCATCACCTTCGATACCGGCGGCATCTCCATCAAGCCCGCCGACAACATGGACCGCATGAAATACGACATGGCGGGCGGGGCGGCCATGCTGGGCGCCATGCGCGCCATTGCCCTGCTTAAACCCAAGGTGCGCGTGCTCGCCATCGTTTGCGCCGCCGAGAATATGCCGTCGGGCACCGCCCAAAAGCCCGGCGACGTGCAGACTGCCATGCCGATTTCTCCAGATAAGCCCGGCAAGACCATCGAGATCATTAACACCGACGCCGAGGGCCGCCTGGTGCTGGCCGATGGGTTGACCTACGCACGGCAACTGGGCGCTACGCACTTGATTGACGCGGCCACTCTCACCGGCGCAATCTCGGTAGCTTTGGGCAAGATTAACGCCGGCGCGTTTTCCAACGACGACGCCACCTATGCCAGATTCGAATCCGCCCTTGCCCTCTCCGGCGAAAAGTTCTGGCGGCTGCCGCTCGGTGAGGAATACGCCGATCTCATCAAGTCCGATATTGGCGATATGAAGAACACAGGCGGACGTTACGGCGGCGCCATTACAGCCGCCGAATTCCTGCATACCTTCTCCGAAGACACTCCATGGATCCATCTCGACATCGCCGGTATGGCATGGATCGAGGAGGCAAAGCCATACATTGCCAAAGGTCCCAGCGGGATCGCCATGCGGTCCATCCTCGAATGGGTGCGAAGCTTTTAGAGATTTCTTTGTTCGCAGGGCGATTGAAACTGAAGAGATAGATTGAAAGCCGGCGAGCTTTCGATCCGACCTTGGCCGCCGCATCTGCGGCGCGTGTTGGCTGCTTTGACTCGAACCGCTCCACCTCCCACATTGACAATCCCCCATCGCGTGATGCCGCAATGAAGTTGTTCCAGATTTCGCCGATCTATTCAGAAAGGGTCGCGTGCGCGGTGCGTCTGCAGGCAAACCCGGAGAGTCCGCCACGGGATTTGGGGATGGCTGGGAAGAGGCTTCGATGACTGACCGCGCAGAACTGCTCGAAGCTGCACTTGACAGCCGGCCCGACGGGATTGTGCTCCTGGGCTCGACTGGCGAGGCCGTGTTCTGGAACCGGGCGGCCGAAGCGATTACGGGTTACGCGGGAATGGAGATTCTGAATCGGCCCATTCCAGCCGCGCTCGAGGCGTTGCTGTTCAATTCGGCGCTGCTGGGCGAACTGCCACTCGGCACCGCATTGCCCGTCAATGAGGGCGCTCTGGTGCAGGTGAGGCACAAGCTGGGACATACGTTGCAGACCCTTGCTCGCCGCGTTATGCTGCGCAACGGACTGGGCGAGCCGATCGGCATGGCGGTTGTGTTTCACCCCGCTGGCGCCCTGGATGCGCTGCCCCAAGGCGATTACCTCGAAAGCAGGCCAGCGGAAGAGAACCGGGCCGATTTTAACGAGCGGCTGCAAACCGAGTTCGAGGACTTTGCGCGCGGAGGCGCTCCGTTTGGCCTTTTGTGGGTTGGCGTGGATCAGGGCGCGGAACTGCGCAGGACGCATGGAGTGGCCGCATGCCAAGTCATGCTCGACCGGATGCGGCATGCACTGGCTCAGGGGCTGCGGCCCACCGAGGAGATGTGCCGCTGGGGCGAGAACGAGTTCCTGGTGGCGGCGCACGAACGGCACGGACAGATGCTTCGGGCGCACGCGCAAATGCTGGTGGGATTAGCGCGTACCGCAGACTTTCGCTGGTGGGGCGATCGCGTTTCGCTCACCGTGAGCATCGGCGCTGCCCAGGCTGAATACGTTTCGGGTGAGACGTTGCCCGGCCTGCTTGAGCGCGCTCATCACGCCATGGAAACAAGCGGCAGAGCCGGTGGAAACCGCGTGACGCTCGCCGCATGCTTCCCGCCCGCCGGAGCTGCCATGGAGGACGCTTCATGCTTGCCATCATAGGCATCCTTCTGGTCTTTATTGCGATCATCTCCGGCTTCCTCATGGAGAAGGGCCACATCGCGGTTCTTCTTCAGCCGGCAGAATTGCTGATCATTGCCGGGGCGGGCGTCGGAACCATGCTGGTCGCAAACCCCATCCGCATCCTGAAAGACATTGCCGGTGGGCTGGTGGCGATGCTCAAAGGCTCGCCCTTCACGAAAGAACGCTACCTGAGCACACTCAAGATGCTCTACCAGTTCCTGAACAAAGTGAGAAAAGAAGGGTTGCTGGCCGTTGAAAACGACGTAGAAAAGCCGTCGGAAAGCGCGCTCTTCAAAGATTATCCCGAGTTTCTTAACGATCATCACGCCCTGGCTTTTGTTTGTGACACACTGCGCACAGCCATTACCGGCGGCGTAGAGCCGTTTGACATGGACCAGATGATGGAGCTGGACATGGAAGTGCACCACCACGCCGCGATGCAACCGGTGGATGCGTTGTCAACAGTTGCCGATTCGCTGCCGGGACTCGGTATTGTGGCCGCGGTGCTGGGCGTGGTCATAACGATGGGCGCGCTTGGCGGTCCACCTGAAGAGATAGGTATGCACGTTGCGGCGGCCCTGGTGGGAACTTTTCTTGGAATCCTGTTGTGCTACGGCGTCGTCGGCCCGCTCAGTTCCAACATGCGCAAGTTAGCCGAGGAGCACAACGAGTATCTGCATGTGCTACGCGTGCTGTTGCTTGCGTTTCTCAAAGGTTCCGCGCCCATGATTGCAATCGAGTTAGGCAGGCGCGCGATACCTGCATATGTCAGACCCAGCTTTGACGAGATGGAAACGAGCTGTAAAAACAGGACGGTGCCGGCGCAGGCGGCAGCGGCGTAGGAAAGGGGCACTGGCGCCCGATCAAGTGAAGATCGCTTGCGGGGCTCCCGGTAACCAGTCGATGTACACGAGAGCAAAGGAACAGCGGGCAAGGCAGTGAGGTTCGAGAATTCCAATGACGACAAAGGCACGACCGATCATCATCGTCAAAAAGAAGCAGAGTCACGGCGGCGCGCATGGCGGTGCCTGGAAAGTGGCCTACGCAGACTTTGTTACGGCCCTCATGTCGTTATTCATCGTCTTGTGGCTGATGGGCCAGAGTGAACAGGTCAGAAAGGCGGTCGCCGGCTACTTCAACGATCCCAAGGGAACTGCAAACCTTCTTGGCACTACGATGTCGGGCAACGGCGTGAACACTACGACCCAGGTGAACGAGGATAGACAGAAGTTGCAGGAGCTGAAGGAGAAACTCGAGAAGGAAATCCAGGCGCGCAAGGACCTGGAAAAGCTCAGCAAGCAGATTGAGATCACCATCACGCCCGAAGGGCTCCGCATCGAGCTGCTCGAAACCAAAAACGGCACTTTCTATCAAAGCGGAAGCGCGCAGCTGAGCCCAACTGGCCGGGAATTGCTCCTGCTTCTCGCCTCAGAATTGAAGACTTTGCCGAACCAGCTTCTGATTGAAGGACACACGGATGCGGCACAATACGCCAGCGACGCCAGTTACAGCAACTGGGAGCTTTCAGCCGATCGCGCGAATGCTGCGCGGCGCCTGATGCAGGCAGATGGCGTGCGACACGATCAGGTGACGCAGGTGCGCGGCTATGCTGACCAGTTGTTGCGCGTGAAGAGCAATCCCTACGATCCTTCGAACCGCAGAATCACCATCCTGGTGAAAAACCAGGACGCCAGTGCGCCTCCGCCACAAATCACTCGCGGGCATGTGGTCGGCGAAATGCCGCTCCATTTGCCCAACGCTGCGAATTCCTCTGTAACGAGCCGTCAGCCGGCGCCTCCGCTGGCCGACTCAGCCAAGTCTTCAGCATCGCTCGAAAAGCCCAAATTGTCACTGGTAAGCGTGTTGAAGCGCATTCTGCCGGCACGAAGAGAGTAACCTACCTTCGATTCAACGAAGCTTCTGGCCAATTTAGAGATCGGTCTCCGCATCCACAGCACCGCTTCGCGGCAATGGTGTACTCTGGTGGGCGAATCAGGAAGCGTTTACCGGAGGATATTCGATGGCAATCGTCGCCGGAGTAGATTTCGGCACGCTGAGCGTTCGGGTCACGTTGGTCGACAGCAAAAGAGGGCCGATCGGCACGGAATCGGCCAACTATCCATTGCACCGTCGCCGCGAAGACCCTAATTTTGCGACGCAGTCGCATGCCGACCAGATGGCGGCGCTTGCAGCGGCAACGCGTGAAGTGATCAAGAGCGCGGGGATTGACGGCGCCGACGTTGCAGCGATTGCGCTCGATACGACCGGCTCAAGCGTCATTCCCGTGGGTGAGGCGCTTGAACCGCTCGATGAGTATTATCTCTGGTGCGATCACCGCGCCTTTGCTGAAGCCGAGGAGATTACCCGCAAGGCTCACCAGCTTGAATTTGAAGGCATCGAGTGGTGCGGCGGCACCTACTCGCACGAGTGGGGATTTGCAAAGCTTCTGCACTGGCTTCGCCACAACCCTGAAAAGCGCTCACGCTTTGTGACCGCGCTCGAACATTGCGACATGGTCGCGGCGACGTTGTGCGGAATTACACAACCCGCTGCCGTAAAGCGCAGCGTGTGCGCCATGGGGCACAAGTGGATGTGGAACCCGAAGTGGGGCGGGCTGCCGCCAGAGAGCTTCCTTGTCGCGGTCGATCCACTGTTTGCCGGTATCCGCGAAAAGATGGCCGGCGACTATTTGACCAGCGATCATATTGCAGGGCACCTGTCGCCGAAGTGGGCCGCAGAACTCGGATTGCGCGCAGGAATCCCGATCCCGGTGGGAGCCTTCGATGCGCACTGGGATGCAATCGGCGCCAACATTCGCGAAGGTGATGCTGTGAATGTTGTGGGAACCTCGACCTGCATCATGGCCATTGCGCGCCATGCAGAATTGGTTCCCGGAGTTTGCGGCGTGGTGCCGGGGAGCGTTCACCCGCAATTCATGGGCATTGAGGCAGGCTTGTCGGCCGTCGGAGACATCTTCGAAGCGATTGCCGGCCGCGCCGGCACAACCGTTGCCAAACTCAGTGAAGGGCTCGACGGGTACAAGGCCGGTCAGACGGGACTCCTGCGGCTGAGCTGGGATAATGGCGACCGCACGGTGCTCGTCAACCCGGAGCTAGGGGGGGTAACCCTCGGCTGGAACCTGGTTCACACCGTACAAGACGAACTTTTTGCAGCGATAGAAGGCACTGCATTCCACACCCGCGTCATTTTGGAACGCATGATGGAGCACGGCGTCCGAATCGACCGCGTCATCAATGCCGGAGGCATTCCTCAGAAGAACGAGGTCCTCAACCGCGTCTACGCCAATGTGCTGCAGAAACCGGTTCTGGTGCCTGCCGGTATTCCCACGAGCCTGGGATCCGGCGTATTCGCGCTGCTGGCGGCGGGCGCTTTCGAAACGATCGAGGAAGCGCAAGCCGCGGTATGCCTGCCATTCCGCACGGTCGAACCGGATCGGCAAACTGCCACCGTCTACGAGCAGCTTTATCAACACTACCGCGACATGTACTTTGCGTTGGGCAGGCGCGACGCTGCGCCAGTTGCATTGGGTAAAGTCCTGCCGGAGTTGAGGAGAATTGCCGCGCAGATGCATAAGGCGAACTGAATGCCGTGACTTCCTGTTTGCTCTGCAGCGACGATGAAAGATCCATGAGATACGAACCTGACCGCTGATCCCCAATCATTGTTGCTGCTGCATTTGCTGTAGTTCGAGGAAGGTAATCGCGGGTTCCGGGGGTTGTTGCGCGCGCTCCACGAGCACGCTCCAGTCTTCGGGAATGGGGAGCTTTCGATCGAGCGCCGGCGGCTGTTCGCCGGCCTCCACCTGCACAGCTACATACAACTCGCTGTCCGTTTTGCCGCGGAAAATGCCGTGTGTCGGGGGAACATCGGCATAGTCGCGGCCCACCGCCGTGCGAATGTGCCGGTGATGCGCGATCAGATTGTTCGTGGGGTCGACGCCGACCCAGCCCAAGTGCGGCATCAGCACTTCGACCCAGGCATGCGTGGCGTCGGGAGTCGATCGGTCGTGATCTCCTTGGCCGCGAAACAAATAGCCCGACACGTAGCGCGCCGGAATATGCACGTACCGCAGCAGCGCGATCATAGTGTGCGCAAAGTCCTGGCAAACACCTGCGTGCTTCTCAATAGCCTCGTCAATCGGTGAGTCTACGCGCGTGGAGCGCGGGGCGTAGTCGAAATAGCGGTATAGGCGCTGATTCAGCTCGAGAACCAGGCGCAGAGGATCGTCACGCCGCACAATTTCCAACTCTTCGGCGAGCTTGATCAGCGCAGGTGTCTCTGTAGCGAACCGGCTGGGCAGCAGCATCTCCCAGTAATCACCGGCCTCAACCAGTTGGTCCAGTTCGCTCCACGCATCGGGCGAAAGAAAGGCCGGCACGTCAGGCAACGGTTGCTGCTCCACGACCGACTCGGCCACGATGACCAACTGATTGTGCTCGCCGGGAATGTCGAAGTGCTGCACATTGTTGCCCAGGTGGTCGCGGTAGCTGAAGACGCGGCAGCGCGGACTCACCGAAAGTGAGAACGTGAGACAGTGCTGACTCGAGTCGGACCGCGGGTGCATGCGCGTTTCCATAATGCTCTCGCTAATGGGTTGCGAGTATCGGAAGCGTGTAAGGTGCCGTATGGAGTAGAAGTTCATTCCCGTCCCTAAACCGCCAATGCCGATTGAATCGAGTAGTGAACGTAATAGCGATAAATCAACTCGTGAATGCGCAAGCACTGCTCGCGAATCTTGTGAAGAAAGGCGGCAGGGTCGCCAGACACGATTTCGCCAATTGTTGTGTAACCGAGCATGGCATGGAGGCGCCCGATTCCGGCAATCAATTCGTCAGGCGAGCGGCGGCCTCCTGTGCGCTGGACCGACTCGATAGCACTGCGCACCGTGTCGACGCAGTAGCGGATAGCGTGAGGGAAGTCGCGATTCAACAGCAGAAATTCCAGGATGCGATCCGGGGTCAGGTCCGCGGTATAGACCTGGCAATAGGCCTCGAAGGCAGTGCAGCAGCGCAGGAGCCCTACCAATTCCAGGTACTGGTAGCCAGTGTGCTCGCGTTCCTGGACGTTCAACAACTCCGGCTGATACACCTCGAGCAAGGTGGCCGTTGAATAAGCGCGCTCGAGCGCGCGGCCAAGCCGAATGAACTGCCACCCCTGACCGTGAATCATCGTCGAATCACCTACGCCCTGAAACAGGTGGATTCCGTCAACCACCGAGGAAAGCAGATCATTCATGTTCGAACTGAACTGCGCCTGCGCGTGCTGCGAGTGAATCTGATGAAACAGCCGATTCAGGCGCTGCCACTGTTCGGTTGAGATTTCTTCGCGCACCTGTCGCGCGTTTTCGCGCGCCGCATTCACGCAAAAGATCACCGACGCCGGATCAAGATGATCGAAGATGAGTTTCCGCGCCATCTTCTCCAGGCCTCCGCTCCACTCCATCCCATCCGGCTTGCCCAGCGCGGCAACCATTTTGTGCCAGCGCGCCTCAACGTTGGCGCCTCCCGTGTCGAGCATCAGGCTCATGGTCACGTCAAGCAACCGAACAGTATTCTCCGCCCGCTCGAGATAGCGGCTCATCCAGTAGAGGCTGTCGGCAACGCGCGATAGCATCTTGCTTCTCTCTCTTCCGGCGCGAGTCTCTTCGACGCTTACGACTCCAGAATCCATGTGTCTTTGCTTCCACCGCCCTGCGAGGAATTGACGACCAACGATCCTTTCTCAAGCGCCACGCGCGTCAATCCTCCCGGCACAATGTTCACTTTGTCTCCAAAAAGAATGTAGGGCCGCAGGTCGACGTGTCGCGGCTCGAGCCGGTCGTCAACCAGGCACGGCGCGCGGGAAAAATCGAGCGTGGGCTGAGCGATATAGTTGCGCGGATTCGCTTCAATTTGCCGCGCAAACGCCTCACGCTGGTGCGCGGTCGAATGCGGTCCTATGAGCATGCCATAGCCCCCGCTTTCGCCCACTGCTTTAACCACCAACTTGTCGAGATTGGCCAGCACATGTTTGCGATCTTTCTCTTCGCTCATCAGATAGGTCTCTACGTTGGCGAGAATCGGATCTTCGTTCAGGTAATAGCGAATCATTTTCGGCACGAAGGCGTAGATTGCTTTGTCGTCTGCCAACCCGGTGCCGAAGGCATTTGCCATCGTCACGTTGCCCGCACGATAGGCGTTGAACAGGCCTGCACAACCGAGCGCCGAATCTGCACGAAATATGAGCGGATCGCTGAAGTCGTCATCAACGCGCCGGTAGATGACGTCGACGCGCTTCAGGCCATCCGTAGTGCGCATGTAAACGATATTGTCATGCGTGACCAAGTCGCGGCCCTCGACGAGGTCGATGCCCATTTGACGCGCGAGATAAGTGTGCTCAAAGTATGCTGAGTTGAAGACGCCGGGCGTGAGCAGCACAATATTAGGTTCCGACCTGCCTTCCGGCGCCAACGACCGAAGTGTGGCCAGCAACAACTGGGGATACTGCTCAATGGGGCGAACCCCGTAACTTGCAAAGAGCCGCGGGAATGTCCGTTTCATGACGCGGCGATTGGTGAGCATGTAGCTCACGCCCGAGGGGACGCGGAGGTTGTCTTCAAGTACCACAAATTCTCCGGTGTTCAGGCGCAGAAGATCGCTGCCTACCACCGCAATGTAAATGTTGCGCGGCACCTGCAGACCGCGCATCTGTCTTCTGTAGTGCCGGCAACTGTAGACCAGCTCACGCGGCACCACGCGATCGCCAAGAATTCTGGCATCTGAGTAAACGTCGCGCAGAAACAGATTCAGGGCGGTGATGCGCTGGGTCAGCCCGCGCTCGATACGACTCCATTCATTTGCAGTCACCAGGCGAGGCAACAAATCGTAGGGGAAGATGCGTTCGGTGCCCTCGTCGCGGCCGTAGACGGTGAAGGTAATACCTTGCGTCAGGAAGGCCAGATCTGCAGACTGCTTGCGCCGTTGCAACTCGCCGGGCGGGAGCGTGGAGAGGTTTTCCGCAAGGGCGCGATAATGAGGCCGCAGCTCACCTGTCGGCTCGCGCATCTCGTCGTAAGCCAGATCGAGTGGATAGTCTCCGAAGAGCGATCCCAGCTCTGCTGGGTGGCTTGCGTTCATAACACCGCTCTTTCGTTTCTAGCATGAGGGAGATAAAGGTGCCATCAGGAAATAGCCTGGCCCCAAATAGAAGCATCCCAATTCCTGAGTTACCCTGATCTGTCAGGGGTTTCCTCTTCATGCATGATCTTCATGTTCGCTCAATTGCTGTCCTGTCCCTGCTTGCCATGGCATTTGCGGTCGCGCCCACGGTTGGGCAAGAGCCGCCCATCCATATCACTGCCGACCTCACCGACGCTCCACGCAAGCTTTATCATGCCGAGATCGATCTTCCAGTCACGGCGGGACCGCTCACGCTCGTTACTCCACAATGGATCCCCGGTCACCACATGCCTTCAGGGCCAGCGAGCGCAATTACCGGCGTCGTGTTCACCGCCGAGGGGAAAACGCTGCCCTGGCGTCGCGATGATGTAAATCTTTACGAGTTTCACCTCGATATCCCTCATGGAGTCGCCACCCTCCATGTGCACCTTGACTGTATTGTGCCGGCACGCGTGTCGCAGAAACTGGCGGCACTCGAATGGGAATCATTGCTGATGTATCCGGCTAATACACCGGTACACGACATCCGCATTCAGCCGTCGATCAAAGTTCCGGGCGGCTGGGGAATCGGCACTGCGCTCACTCCGGTCAGCACCGGTTCCTGGCCGGTTCCGAGCGCTGGCGCCACGACGCGATTTGCAGTCACGAATGTGGAGCAACTCGAGGATTCTCCCGTGCTCACCGGCCAGTATTTCCGCGAATATCCGCTGGCGCCAGAGATCTCGCCCAAACACTACATCGACGTGGCTTCCGATTTTCCTGAGGACTCGAACCTCCGTCCCGAAGTGCTGGCAGCGATTAACAACCTGGTGCGAGAAGCCGATGCACTTTACGACTCGCATCACTACCACGTCTATCATTTTCTCCTCACGCTCTCGGATGTCGCCGGCGGCATGGGCCTGGAACACGGCCAGTCTTCAGATAATGGGGTCGGCGAAAAAGGCTTCGCTGACAATGACCATGAGCTTGCCAACGCGGATCTGTTGTCTCACGAATTCACGCACTCGTGGAATGGCAAATACCGTCGCCCTGAGGGACTTTACCAGCCGGACTTTGCCACGCCTCAGCAAGGAACTCTGCTTTGGGTCTATGAAGGCATGACGCAGTACCTGGGCAATGTGTTGGGCGCGCGCGCGGGTTTCGAGACGCAGGCCCAATATCGTGACATGCTGGCCATGAGTGCGGCAAACCTCGACACACGCCCAGGCCGCGAATGGCGTTCCACCGAGGACACCGCTGTTGCGGCGAGCATTCTGCGAACGCAGACCCCGTGGCTCAACTGGAGGCGCGGACAGGACTATTACCAGGAAGGCGAACTGGTCTGGCTCGATGCGGACACGTTGATTCGCAAGATGACGGATAACAAGAAATCGCTGGACGATTTTGAGAGAATTTTTCTGGCCAAGGGAGGGAACACGGGACCGCTTATCGTCTCTTACGGCTTCGATGAATTGGTAAACGATCTCAACGAAGTTGTTCCGTATGATTGGACGTCGTTTTTGCGCGATCGAGTTTACAAGATCAACCTGCGAGCTGATCTGGCAGGAATCGAGCGGGGAGGCTACAAGCTTGTGTATGAAGATCAGCCAAATCCATCGGAACGCATTCTGGCGAGGGCGGCGGGTGCGCGCGCGCAAGGATTGAATTGCTGGTTCTCGATTGGACTGCACCTGGAAAACGACGGCACGATCTTAGATGTCAGGTGGAATGGCCCCGCAGACAAAGCGCGGCTTGCTCCGGGCGAAAAGATCATCGCTGTTGACGGAAGAGTCTATTCTTCCGACGCAATGCGCGACGCGATCCGCGACGCCAAGAGCGCCACGGAGCCCATTCATCTGTTCATTCAAGCTGACGCTTATGTCGCGATGGCCGACATCGACTACCACGGTGGCGAGCGCTACCCGGTACTGCAGCGCGTTGATGGACCGCCGGACTTTCTCGACGACATCACAAAGCCGCTAACCGAGCCGCAGATGGCCGCCCCCGGTCAGAATGGAGAAGAGAAGTAACAGCAGCACGGCGGCCCTTGGGAAAGCACGAAGCCGCGGGACAATTCACAATGAGGGCGTAAGGACCGGCGAATCGTTGCTGCAGCGGCGGCCCTGGACCTATCAACGTTTCCGCTTCCACAATTCGATACACTTGGTGAGCAGATCGGACAAGGTGAGAACCAAGTCGAGAATCGAATCGACTTTTGTCGGCATGGCAGGCCCAAGCGGATTGGGCGTGCGCAGCGGATCGTTCAGGCCCTCGAAGCCTTTGCTATACAGCTTCTTGAGCGCCATTTCCGCGTCGCGCACCGTTTCAGCGAATTGTCGCGAAGCGGCACGCAACTCGGGAACCCACTGCGCCGCGGGTGACATGACGGAACCCGGACCGGGGCGCGAGGGCAGAGTCCGCGATAAAGAATCGACGCTGCCTTCGAGTCCCTTAAACTCCAGCCTTGCGGTGCCCAGCTTTTGCAGTAGCCGATTGGCTTCCTCTACTAGATTCCGGCTGTCAAAGTTTTTGGACGATGCTGCAAGGACATTTGCGTGCTGGGTGAATGCCTGAATATCGCTGCGCAGGGCATTCATTTTCATAAGCGTTTGCCGTGCCTGAAGCACCGCTACGGGACTATTCATAGGGCAGAGAATAATACCATTCAGGCGAGCTGGCAATCATGAATCAGCAAGAGCTCAGCTGTGACGCATGCGATATTCTGTTCATTCAGGAGTGCCCTCCAGCGATGCGAATTACGCGCCATCTGACTGTTTTTATCATGGTATTTTCCACTTTTGGTCTGGCTGCCGCCCAGCCCTCCACCTCTGCACCAACAGACGACTTCGTCCGCGCCCACTACACCAAGTATGAGTACCGCATCCCCATGCGCGACGGCGTTCATCTTTTTACCTCAGTTTATGTACCCAAACCATCGACGTTCCCTGACGACCCTGGCCCCTATCCATTTCTAATAGATCGCACGCCATACAACGTGGCTCCGTATGGCGAAGACCGTTATCCCGCGCATCTGGGCCCTTCGGATGAATTCGAGAAATCAGGCTACGTCTTTGTCTATCAGGACGTGCGCGGCCGTTGGATGAGCGAAGGCACATTTGTAGAGATGCGTCCGCACATCGATGTGAAGAAATCGCCGCAAGATGTGGATGACTCAACGGATACCTACGACACCGTCGAGTTTCTGCTTAAACATGTCGCCAACAACAATGGCAAGGCCGGCATCTGGGGCATCTCCTATCCAGGGTTCTATACGTCGGCGTCCATTATTGATTCGCACCCCGCCATTGTTGCCGCCAGCCCGCAGGCTCCGATGACCGATCTTTTCCGCGGGGATGACTCGTATCACGGTGGCGCTTTCATGCTCTCTGCCGGTTTCGGATTCTACGCGCCATTCTTCCACGCACAGCAGAATCCGGTACTGCCCGGGCCAACTATCCCATTCAATTTCGGCACGCCCGACAGCTATGAGTTCTATCTGCGAGTCGGGAACGTGGCAAACCTGGATAGATTCCTCACGAGCCCGGTGTGGCTGTGGGACGATCAATACAAGCACGACACATACGACAGCTACTGGCAGGCGCGAGATCTGTCACGCCACATGAAAAATGTAAAGTGTGCCGTGCTTGTGGTCGGTGGCTGGTACGACGCTGAAGATCTGGAAGGGCCGTACCGGACCTTTTACGCCATCCAAAGATTCAATCCCGAGACGCCCATCACCCTGGTTGAAGGGCCGTGGGTCCACGGTGGGTGGTCCCGCAGCGAAGGAGACCATCTGGGCGACGTAAGCTTCGGCGCCAAGACCTCGCTGTACTTCCGCATTAACATCCAATTTCCGTTCTTCGAGCACTATCTCAAGGGCAAGGGGAAGGCTCTCTCCAAGGCGATCGTGTTTGAGACCGGAACGAATGTCTGGCGCCGTTACGATGAGTGGCCGCCCAAGGCGGCCTCGCCAAAAATGCTTTACTTCCATGCCGGCGGCAAGCTAAGCTTCGATGCTCCACAAGAAGTGAGCAGCAGCGATAAGTATGTGAGCGACCCCGATCGTCCCGTGCCTTTTGTGGGGTACACCACCAACACAGTGCCTCAGCGATACATGGTCGACGATCAGCGATTCGCCAGCTATCGGCCTGATGTACTGGTTTACGAATCAGACCCACTCGCTGAGGACGTGACCATCGCCGGCCCCATTTCGCCACATCTCAAGGTAGCAAGTTCCGCCACAGACTCGGATTTCGACGTCAAACTGATCGATGTTTATCCTGACCAGGACGCCGATGCCCAGGGAACGCCCCTGCCGAACAAACGCGTGCTCGACGCACCACCCCTGCACATGGGGGGGTATGAGCAACTTGTGCGTGGCGAGCCGTTTCGCGCCAAGTTTCGAAATAGCTGGGAGAAGCCCGAACCGCTGATCCCCGGCAAAGAAACTGCGCTCGATTTCACGATGCCCGATCTTTACCACACATTCCGGCGCGGCCATCGCATTATGGTTCAGGTGCAGAGTTCGTGGTTCCCGCTCACCGACCGGAATCCGCAAACCTTTACCGACATCCCTTTCGCCAAACCCGAAGACTTCAGGAAAGCGACGGAACAGATCTTCCATCAGAAAGGCGCGGCATCGGGCGTGGAAGTTCTGGTGATGCCGCAGCGGTGAAATCGGGGGAGAGCCCGGCGGATCTGCCCCGTACGGTCTACCGGCGATGCGTGTCCGAGCGCACATCCAAAAGCAAGCGCCTTGCGTATGATTCATGATCGCGATTCGATCAATTATCGAGCGTAATCCATGCATCCGACAGAGGCGTTATGTTCTTCCGCGTTCATCGCAGCTTTCTATTATGCCTGGCGCTCATCGTCACGGCAGGATTTGTCCTTCATGCAGAAGAGGGGATGTGGACCTTCGACAATCCGCCGCTCGATCAATTAGCGGCCAAATACAACTTCCATCCCACACAACAGTGGCTTGATCACCTTCGATTGTCGAGCGTACGGCTTAACGACGGTGGTTCGGGTTCCTTTGTTAGCCCCAACGGGCTTCTGCTTACCAACCATCACGTGGCGCGCGGACAACTGCAGAAGAATTCAACCGCTGAACACAACTACATTCGCGACGGGTTCTATGCCAAAACGCCCGACGAGGAAATGAAGTCTCCCGATCTGGAAGTGAACGTTCTCGTGGGAATGGAAGATGTGACGGCGCGTGTACAGGGAGCTTCGAAAGGCATTCCGGAGACTGCCGCGGCGCTGAAGGCGCGAGAATCAGAGATCGCCGCAATTGAACGGGAGAGCAAAGCGAAAACAGGGCTGCGTTCTGACGTGGTCTCTCTCTATAACGGCAGTGAGTACTGGCTTTACCAGTACAAAGCCTATACTGACGTGCGACTCGTTTTTGCTCCCGAAGAGCAAGCGGCATTTTTCGGAGGCGATCCCGACAATTTTACCTATCCGCGTTATGACATCGATATGGCGCTTTTTCGCGTTTACGATAACGGCAAACCGCTTCACACCGAGAATTATCTGAGATGGAACGCAAAGGGCGCTGCGCCAGGAGATCTTATCTTTATCTCGGGTCATCCGGGATCAACGGCGCGCCAGAATACTGTTGCTCAATTGCTCGTAGAGCGCGATGTGCGCGTGCCCGCGATGCTTCTGTACTTGCGACGCCGGATCGCCGCGGCACAGGAATTCGAGAAACAAGGGCCTGAGCAGGCGCGGCTGGTAGCGAGTACGATATTCTCCCTGCAAAATAGTCTGAAGGTCTATGCAAACCGCGCAGATGCCCTCTCGGATACCGTGGTGATGGGCAGAAAACGTGCCGAGGAAAGCGACCTGCGCGTCAAAGTTGCCGCCAACCCCGATTGGCAAAAAGAGTATGGCGGCGCGTGGGACCAGATCGCCGGCGCTGAGACATTAGCAAGGCCTGAGTTGAGAAAGCAGATCTTTCGCCGGACCGACAGCCAGCTCTTCACACTCGCGCTTGAAATCGTTCAGTATGTGAAGGAGGTCAAGAAGCCCGATGGTGATCGTTTGCCGCAATTCCACGAGGCGGGACTGGCGTCGCTACGGTACCAGTTGCTTTCTCCGGCTCGGATCAATCCGTCGACTGAAAAGCTATTTATGGCAAATGCCCTGACACTCGCCTCCGAACAACTTGGAGCAGACGATCCCTACGTCAACGCAATCGTCGAAGGCGGCGAAATAGACAAAACCGTGAACGCGTTGGTGGATGGTACCAAATTGCTTGATCCCGCATTTCGCAAGGCGTTGCTTGATGGCGGAGAGGCTGCGATTGCATCTTGCGACGATCCGATGATCGAAGCGGCGCGGCGCGTTGATCCTGTATGGCGGGCAAGCTATCTCTTCATGCGCGATAACGTCACCGGCGTACTGGATGCAGCCAGGGAAAAATTAGGTCAGGCGCGCTTCGCGGTCTTCGGAAAGAATGCGTATCCCGATGCGACGTTCACCCTGCGGCTAAGCTACGGCACGGTCGATGGCTACCCGTACAACGGGACGATCGCGCCGCCGTTTACGACGTTCTACGGTCTCTATGATCGTGCGGCGAGTTTCGGCAACAAGCACCCCTTCGACCTGACTCCGAAAGAGGCCGCTGCGCGGGACAAGCTCGATCTCACGACGCCTCTCGATTTTGTCTCGACGGGCGACATTATCGGCGGGAACTCCGGGTCGCCGGTGGTAGACCGCGATGGCGACTTAGTGGGCCTTATCTTTGACGGCAATATTGAATCCATGTCCGGTGACTACATCTATGATGGCTCCGAAAATCGCGCTGTCGCTGTTCATTCAGCGGGTATGATCGAAGGGCTGCGCAAAATCTATGATGCACCCATGCTGGCCGACGAGCTACAGGGGAAAAAGTAGGCGGGAGCCTGAACGATAGCGGGGGCGTGCGCCCCCGCTTTTTCTTCCGGAGTTGATGAGACTTGTAAAGTCGCGATTCGCTGCAGCATGCCGATCGGCCTTACAATCTAACTTAGCCGCACACCGCGGAGAGGTGGCCGAGCGGTTGATGGCTCCGGTCTTGAAAACCGGCATACCCGAAAGGGTATCGGGGGTTCGAATCCCTCCCTCTCCGCCAAGTATCTTTAGAATCAATACTTTACGAGAATAGTCCCCCCAACACTCCCGAATTGCCCGGCAATTTCGCAAGATCCTCGATCAGCATGGAACTGGAGATCGTTCTCCGGTAGTGCAGATGCGCGACGTTTTGCCGGCACTTCTCTGTTGGCCAAACTGGCAGTTCCGTTTCGATGCGCATTGAAAGTGGAGAAATTTGATCCTGCAGCGATTGCATGATCCGGCTGGACGCGATATCGTCTGCATCGAAAATGCCCAAGCAGCCCGATGGCTGCTTGAGGGGTGGCAGATTGAAGAATTGGCGTGCTCGTTACGCGGACTTTTTAGACAGGCCGAGCGACTGCTCGCGCCAGTCCAGTGGGGTCGCAGCGAGCAGATCGTTGAGCGAGAGGGGCAGTGATTCGGGCCGAGTCATCAGCTTCTCGATTGACTGCGGGCTCAGTTGAACCAACTTCATCTGCATACGAATAAAGCGGGGTGACACGCCGTCGGTGGCGGCCAATTGCGCGATATTCGTAGCTTTGCCTCTTGTGATTTGTTCATACCATTGGCGTGCGCGAGCGATGGCTTTCAGAATGGCTTGACGGCTCGCCTCTGTCGTGATGTTTGTATGGCCGACGATCAGGCGCAGTGCGCGGCCCTGGGAAATGTGGCGGAAGGGGCATTCAATCGAGGCTATAAGCTGCACGCGGGCCTGCGGTATGCCGGCTGCGTTTCCGGCTCGGCTGTCACCTATTGGAGTATTGTTGCCGAGAAGTTGTTGGATGAATTGATTCACGCGGATTCGGATTTCCACCCGGGTCGGGTGGATGATGACGCGGTCAATGACCGCGCGGAGGAAATGCTCTCGGTCGGGTCCGCTGAGGGATTGCCAGGTCGCTGCGGTTGATGTAGCGCGGGCGACAATCTTTGTGAAGAAACCGGCAGGTTGATTTGCCTCCTCCTGGGTATTATCCCTGATGCTTGCAACGAGGTCATCCGGATCGCGAAGAAAGTTCAGAAAGCGTTCGACGACGGCATTTTCTATATCGGGCGCCGGGATGCGCGTGGGAGTCTCGATCTTCGCTGTCTTTTTGATGACCGCCTGTGAGGTGTAGTAGCGGTAACGACGGCCGTTCTTTGTCGCGTGGGTTGGGGTATAGAACGTGCCTTGAGCGTCAAAGAGAAGCCCGGTAAAGAGGCTGGCTTTGGTTGCACGCGGTTTTCGTTTGCCGCCCTGGCGGTTCTCGATGAGCAGCGCTTGCACCTTATCCCAGGTCTCACGATCGAGGATGGCTTGGTGTTGGCCGGGGCAGGTATCAGCTTTGTGACGGGTGAGGCCGATGTACAGTGGGCTGTGCAGCATCGAGTAAAGCGGACCACGGAAGAAATGGTTGCCCGATTTGCTGCGGAGATCATTTTCACGCAACCATTCCCGGAGGACGGTCACGTTGCCCAACCGCAGAAACTGATTGAAAATCGTACGTACGGTTGTGGCTTCCGCTTCGTTGATCTGTAACTGGCGGTCGTGCACGTCGTAGCCAAGTGGGACGGTAGCCGGCGGCGCACGCTGCGGGCAAACCGCGGGTGCTTGGCAGCATCGCGGAATGCCCGAATGGGCAATCTCGAATGCTTCTGATTGTGGAGTGCAATCGGTTTCCACTGAGCAGGTTGAAGGTGCTGTTTTAATTGGAAGCCTTCGGTATCGAGCTTCTCTGCAATTTCAATGAGGGATTGCCGAGACAAACCGCGGTCTTTCCAATGATCACGTACGAGGGCCCCGGCTACTCGATCAAACTCAGGGATAGGACCCAGTTCGGACGTCACCTCTTCTACGACAAGACCTTCCTCCTCCATCCACCAACGCAAAGTTGGATAACTGCACATTATCTGTCGGATGACATTTCCCGCAAAGTCGAAATAAGTCATGCCCCGAGGGAATTGGTAGCCTTTGAGCTTGTCAGAAAGCGACTTGACTGAAAATGGTTGAGGGGCTGATCGGGCCATTTCAAGGATGTGGTCATATTGGGTTAAGCCTGATGGCACCGACATGTTTATGAATTTCTCAAATAGAACCTTGGTGTCCCCATGCGCATCTCGAGTTCGTCGCGCATCAAAGTGTTTCCCCAAATACACTTGGTCGGATCTGAACATTGTCTTTCATACAATTCTAAGACCCTTGAAGGCAGCCCTTCTGGAGTGGTTCGATTTAGCCTAGGGCGATGTCTTCGACGGAACCGTCCTCTGCGCAGACCGGGAGGGTTCTCTCTCGGTCCTGACTGGCTAATGTTTGCGCCCAGCCCTCTTGCTCCCAAAACAGGGCAAGACGCTTATCGATCCCATATCCTTGAAGCACATTGTCTCGCTATTCTCAAGCCGATCCAATAATTCGATTATGTTCTGAAAGCACTCCTAGTCGCGCGCTGCCTTTCCGCAGCTACCGCAAACGAAGCAGCCATCGGATGCTCAGCGATAAAGGCGCTTATCACTGGTAGTCCTCCGGATTCTTGTGAGTTCGCGATGTCCGAGAGTGACTGAAAGGCCATCAGGGTACTTGGTCAGGCATTGCGGATAAATATTCTGACCCGTGATGGGCCCCGGCCTTTTTGAACCACCGCAAATGTTAGTCTTCGGCCATAACCGAGTTGGTTAATGCCCACCTGCGTGATCGGTGGCGGCCAGAGAACGTTGAGGGGTATTGAAGAGTGGAAAGCCAAGAGCGCTTCCCACTTTCCTACACCCCCGACTACTGCGGCGGGCAGTTATCTAACTCGCCCCCTGCGCTACACTAACAATCTCACTGGTACAAAAGATCGGGCAGGCCATGTATTCGTGGTAATTTGACTTTCCCGACCCAAGATCCTACGATTTACCTAACGTAGAGGTGACGGAGTTCACCCTTAACCGCTGTCCCATCCAATAGGCCGGACAGATGATGACTCCTGACAGGGAATCCTGTTGCGGAGTCATGTCCCGGCAGCGATCCCTGAAGAAAACTGAAGGAGCGTGGATCCATGAACGCATGGACCCTCTCAGCTTTGTGGTGGGATTTGCGCTGGCTACAGCGCAGCTTCGATGTGCCGGTCTTCCAACTGTCGTGCGATTGGAATCGCTCTCTCGCGGCATCCCCACACTCTAATCGACGAACACTAAACCACTGTCACTCAGGTGGCACAGTACTGCCTGACGGCTCTTGGTGACTGAGATGGGAAGCCCGGTTTTTGTTGGATTTCAGAGAATCCTGGTTGCCTTTGACGGGTCAACTCACGCGGAGCACGCTTTGAACGTCGCATTTTCCATGGCCGGAGATGCGAAAGCCACGCTGCATGTCCTCTCGGTCATTCGCCCACCGGAGCCGGCTGAGAGCGCAGAGTTCCACGCGGTGCTCGACGAAGAGCGGGACCGTTTTGAATGCTGTTTCGCGCCAATGCGAGAGCGTGCCAAGGAAAAAGAGATCGAACTCGAAACTGAGATTGCCGTCGGGCGCCCCGCCGAACAGATCATTCATGCCGCAGAGAAAATGCAAGCCAGCGTCATCGTCATGGGCAAGCGCAGCCACGCGATATTGCATCGCTGGATGCTCGGGTCCAACACGCAGCGGGTTCTCAAGTATGCGCTGTGCCTGGTCATGATTGTGCATTGAGGAGGCGAAGAGATTTGGCAATGAAACTCGCAGGTCAATGGAACGGCAATGCAAAGCGATGCGCCATCAAAGCCCCGGCGGTTGTCATCTCGTTCGCCGTAGTACGAATTTCTTCACAATAATCGGCCATGTGGCCGGGAAAGCGGAATCATCATGTCTGAAATCGCAAAACTCCAAGCACTTGAAATCCTGGATTCTCGTGGCAATCCCACTCTGGCCGTCACCGTAACCTTGGCCAATGGTGTCACTGCAACCGCAAAAGTACCCTCCGGAGCTTCCACCGGCAAGCGCGAAGCCGTTGAGCTTCGTGACGGAGACAAAACCCGCTACGGCGGAAAGGGCGTGCTGAAGGCGAAAGGCCATGTGGAAGGTGAGATTCAGAGTGCCATCCGCGGCTTCGATGCCAACGATCAAAAAGGACTCGACAAGAAGCTCTGCCAGCTCGATGCAACGCCTAACAAAGGGCACCTTGGGGCGAATGCGATTCTCGGCGTGTCGCTGGCCGTCGCGCATGCTGCTGCCAAAGATCATGGGCTCCCGCTCTACGCAACGCTCGTGGACAAGCCGGCCAATCTCCTGCCGACTCCGGGTCTCAACGTGCTGAATGGCGGCAAGCACGCCGACAGCAATGTGGATTTCCAGGAATTCATGATCTCGCCGGTAGGCCTCCCATCATTCAGCGAGGCACTGCGCGCCTCCGCTGAGACCTTCCATGCGTTGAAGGCGGTGCTAGGTAAGAAGGGCTATAGCACCGGCGTTGGTGATGAAGGTGGGTTTGCTCCTGAATTGAAGTCCAATGAAGAGCCCGTCGAACTGATTCTTGAAGCGATCCAGAAGGCAGGCTACAAGCCCGGGAAGGACATCGTCATCATGCTTGATCCGGCTGCCAGTGAGTTCTTCGATGAAGGCAGCTATGTCTTTGCCAAATCGGACAAGAGCAAGAAAACGCCGGCTGAGATGATCGCACTGTGGAAGAGTTGGCTCAAGAAGTACCCGGAGATCTGGTCGCTGGAGGACGGAATGGCAGAGGATGACCACGCCGGCTGGCAGGCAATTACGAAAGAGCTGGGCAATCAAATCCAGCTTGTAGGAGACGACAATTTTGTTACCAACCCCGAGATCTTCAGCAAGGGGATCAAGGATGACATCGCCAACGCGATTCTCATTAAGCTCAACCAGATTGGAACCGTCACCGAAACGCTCGACTGCATCGAGATGGCGCGGGCGAACGGGTATGGTGCAGTAATTTCCCATCGTTCCGGTGAGACGGACGACACCAGCATTGCCGATCTCGCAGTTGCGGCCGGCATGGGCCAGATTAAGACCGGGTCCGCATGCCGGGGTGAACGGATCGCGAAATATAACCGGCTACTCGAGATCGAGCGCGAATTGGGATCCAAGGCGCGGTATGCGGGCGCCAGCATTTACGAACACTGGAAGAGGCCAGTGAAGGCGTAGCAAGTCACGCGGTGTTGGAGTCCACCGGAACAGCTCACTTGGGCAAATGACTCCTCGAAGCGCAACATCCTTGGAGGAGTCATGCCCGAAATTGGACCAGAGGCCGCCGAAACACGGAGCCGAGGTGAGCTCAACAGCAATCAGCAGCGCCGCCTGTATATCACCTGCTCGTACATTGACAAGTTGCTCGGGGAGATAGAGGAGGTGCTCCACGAGACGGCCTCGCCGTCTCCCTTCGCGCGTCACGTCATCGACATCACGCCCGCGCAAGCGCGCGTGCTCGAAGACCACATTCGCCGTCTTCGCGAACAGCTTCTGCGCACGCTTGCATGGCAGCAGATGAAACCCGAGCCCGCGAAGATTCCCGCAACGCGGGCAGTGCTGACCCATCTTGAGTTCATCGACATTGCCGTTGAAGAGCTCAGGCCGAGCTACATGCGGGGCTCGGGAGCGGTTCCGACTGATGCGGTCGATGAGCTGACTGGCGTCGTTCACGAGCTCCGGTCCATCGTCCAGAGCATGCAGCGATATATTCGTCAGGAATTTGGAACCAACCTTCAGTCGCGGCTGGAAGAGCTAGAGCAAACCGGACACGACGTAGGTCTCCTGCGGGAGCTCGAAGAGATCGTCACCCGGCATGGACTAGTTGAGTTCCGGTCGCGCATCGCTTCTCTTGCCCACCGATTGGAGGACAACAGTCTCGAAGTGGCGCTCTTCGGGCGGGTCAGCTGTGGGAAGTCTTCGTTGCTGAATGCGCTTCTGGACACAAGTATCCTGCCAGTCGGCGTCAATCCGATCACGGCTGTGCCGACGAAGTTGCGCTATGGAAGCGCCATCAGGGCGGAAGTAACCTTTGCCACCGGGCGCGTTGAAGAGGTTCCACTTGAGGAGTTCGCGCAACTTATCAGCGAGCAGGGCAATCCCGGAAACTTCCGCAGCGTGGTTCGCGCCATGGCGGAAGTTCCGTCGCCACGCCTCAAGAAGGGCATCCTGCTGGTCGATACGCCTGGTCTCGGCTCGCTCGCACGCCGCGGCGCTCAAGAAACTATGGCCTACCTACCAGCCTGCGATCTGGGCCTGTTGATGATTGACGCCGGCGTGTCTCTCAACGAGGAGGACATCGGGACGCTCCGCTTGCTTTACGAAGGGGGCATTCCATCGATCGTGCTACTAAGCAAAGCGGACTTGTTGCGAGATGGCGACCTTCACCGGGTCACCGAGTATATCCAATCGCAGTTGAAGCACGAACTCGGAATCAACACCCAGATCCATCCCGTCAGTTCCTTGTCGGAGTACTCTCCACTGCTCGATCAGTTTTTTGAACAGGAACTGTATCCCAGGTTTGAGCAGGCCCGAAGCCTCCGCGAGGCGTCAGTCGCCAGAAAGATCGGAGCCCTTCGTGATTCGGTGATCGCGGCCCTTGAAACCACGCTTGACCACGAAAAGCGCGGACGAGAGGCGGTCAGCTCACTCGATGAACAAGAAATCGAGGTCCGCCTTCGCCGGATCAATGGAGAGATCGGTGAGCAGCGGAGCATGCTGGACCAGGCTTTTCTTGAGTTGGGAGAGCGGCCGGACGTAATAGTGGCTGAACTTGCAGAAATGGTCACTGCGCGCATTGCTGCAGGTGAAAAGAGGCACTTCACTCCTCATGAAATTTCCGAATGGACGCACGATACGGTACAGCGGCGCGTGGATCAGGCGATCGCCCGAACGCGGAGCAGCCTCATGAGAGCGGTCGAGACGTTGACGGAAATTGCCAGAGAGATGTCTCGCTCCGATTTACCCTCAACTGAGGATGCAGAATTGCTGCTGCGGGAAGTGCCGCGTTTTGAGATTGAAGTTGTCCCTGTAAGGATTGCCGCCGCTCGTTGGAGTTGGCTGGGAAGGAACATTGTTCGAGCACTGGTAAAGAACAGCTTGCGGGATCACGTTGGTCTGCTTCTCAAGGAGGAGCTGCATCGCTACAAGCGCTCGCTCGATCTATGGACGGAGCAGACAAGCAGAAAGATGGTTGTATTCGTGAATTCGTTCGCGGATGCGTACCGCGCACAGCTTAATCGCGTTCGAGGACTATCCGGTGGAGGTGAGGGATCGCCGGAGCTGGCTCGCGATCTGGCACGACTTCTGAGATGGGAATCGGAGAAGCACGCTGATGCACGGTAATTTTGAAGATCAATAAGGAGACGAGATTTGCAAAAATACTTCTTCATTGCGCTGGGAGGTTCGCTTGGATCCATCGTCCGATACTGGGTGGGATCGACAATCTCCGGCCGCTTGGGGACAAAGTTCCCCTACGGGACCTTCGTCATCAATGTGTCCGCATGCATCATTATCGGTTTTGCTTTGACTTTCCTGGGCAAGCGCGCTGATTTGAATCCTGCCTGGCGTTTTCTGATTCCAGTTGGGTTTGTCGGTGCCTATAGTACCTTCTCCACGTATGAGTGGGAAACGCTCTCCACTCTGCGGACGGGCGCGTTTGCCCTCGCCGCTTTCTACGCTGTTATTAGCCTATTCTTGGGACTTGCCGCAGTCTGGTGCGGCTCCATCATCGCGGAGGTAATCGCATGAGAACCCATAGACTGCTTGTCGCCCACCAGTCAATCGAAGAGGTACTGCATGAGACCGGATGTCCTCTGTGCCGATTCCTGAAGGATTTTCAGGCGATTCATTTACAAGGGGATTTGGCTAAAGACATCCATCACCTGTGCAATTTTCACGCCTGGGGCGTGGCCGCAGTGCAAGACGCGCAGGCCGCAGCCCAAGTCTTCCTGACCCTGGTCAACGAAAATGGATCAACGGCGGACCAAAGGTCAGACTGCGACGTTTGCCGAAAGGTAATCGACGAGGAGGAGCGGAGGATTCGCGAGCTGGTCACTTTGCTTGGAAAACCGGATGTCGTGAGATGGCTACGGATGGAGGCGGTCTTTTGTATTCCCCACGCTGTCAAATTGCGTCAAAAAGTACCACTGACGCTCACTGCGCGGATCGACACGGTCATCCGGAATTATCGGGAACAGCTGAAAGACGACCTGGTCCAATTGCGAAACGATCCCAGCCCTGATCGTTCGGGATGGGGCGCACTAGGACGCGCTGCAGAGTTTTTGGTTGCACAACGTGGACTCAGAGCATAGGGGGGAAAATGCTAAACGCCGGGAAGGCAGTGAAGGTTTCCATTTATTTGAGCGAGGGGTCCAAGCATCATGGGATCCCAACTTACTCGAGCATCCTTGATTTTCTATTTTATCGAGGCGTGTCTGGCGCAACTGTAATAAAGGGTGTGGCTGGATTTGGCGCCGACCATCACATGCATTCGGCCAGCATTGTCGAGATCTCAGACCATCTTCCGCTGAAAATCGAGTTCGTAGAATCTCGCGAGAAGGTCAACGAGCTTCTTGGGAAACTGGAGGAACTTGCCGGGAGTGGGATGATCGAGATTCAGGAAACCACTGTGGCGAAGCCCGCGCAGGTCTCAAAGCCAAAGAAGGTCACGCTCCCTGCGCACGTCAAGATGGAAGGCAAGGCAAAGATGATGCGCATCTACATCGGTGAGGCAGACCGCTGGAAGGACAAGCCTCTCTACAACGCGCTCGTTGAAGCTATGAGGGCCAACGACATCGCCGGCGTCACTGTCTACCGTGGCATTCTCGGCTATGGTGCACATCGCCACATGCACAAGGACAAGGCCCTGCACCTGTCGCACAATTGCTCGATCATGCTCTCGGCCGTTGACACGGAGGAAAAACTGCGAGCCTTTCTCCCTATTGTGGGCCAAATGGTGGAAGAAGGATTGGTCGTTTTGTCTGACGTGGACATCATTAAGTATTCCTACCGCGCGCTCGATGTTGACTTGTCGGAGTCGCAGCCGGGCAGCACCAAGGCATGAACGGAGGCTAAACAATGAAAGACCACTTTCAAGCGCGCATGTTGCGGATTCATTTCGGAGAAGGCGACAAATGGCAGGGCAAGCCCCTGCATGAAGCAATTGTGGCCAAATGCATGGAACTGGGAATGGCCGGAGCAACCGTATACCGGGGAATCGAAGGCTACGGAGCAAGCACAAGGATTCACCATGCCAGCCATTGGAAATTCTCGAAGGACGCACCGATCATGCTGAGCATAATCGATACAGAGGATCAGATCGGTAAGTTGATTCCCCACTTGGATGCAATGGTCGAGGAAGGCCTGGTCGCAATGTCCCATGTTGAGGTGATCCGCTATTCGCGGGCATCCGCAAAGTGACGGGAACGTCTTCGGGAAGAGAGTCAGAGTGATGCAGGAACACAACAGCAGTTCTATGGTGCAAGAGTACGGCAACCTTCCAACTGAGACATCCGCGGACGGCGCCTCTCGTCTATTGCTGCTTGCAGATCTGGCCCAGGAACTCGCAGCTGAGCCTGTGGCCGAGGAAGCGCGTGAACTCGCGGCGCGGGTTGCCGAAGGGCGTTTTTATGTAGCTTGCGTCGGTCAGTTTAAGCGAGGCAAATCCACTCTGCTCAATGCTCTGGTGGGCTATGAAGTTGTTCCGACCGGGTTTATTCCAGTCACGGCTGTGCCTACGGTCATTCGGTTTGGCGCCGCACTTCGCGCGCGCATTCGCATGCACGACGGTTCGTGGCGGGACATCGCCATGTCAGACCTGAAAGATTACGTAACCGAAGAGTTGAACCCCGAAAACAAAAAGGGCGTAGATGGCGCGGAAGTGTTCGTGCCCAGCTCCTTGTTGTCATCCGGCATGTGTTTTGTGGACACACCAGGTCTGGGGTCGGTCTTCACTGTTAATACGGCTACCACGCAGGCTTTCATTCCTCACATTGATGCGGCATTGGTTGTGGTCGGAGCCGATCCTCCGATTGCGGGAGAGGAACTGGCGCTGGTCGAAGCAGTTGGCAAGCAGGTTCAGGATTTGATCCTGGTCATCAACAAAGCCGACCGCACCAGCGACCCGGAGCGCGCAGCGGCGGCCAAGTTTACGCGTGACATCCTCGAAAAGCGGCTGCATCGCCCGATGGGCGAGGTGTTTGAGGTGAGTGCCACTGAACGCATGGAAAACCGCGGACCATTGCGGGATTGGGGAAAACTACTTGCGAGTTTGCATCACCTGGTTGACGACTCGGGAAGAACTCTCGTTCGTGCCGCCTGCGACCGAGGCCTCCAGCGCCTGAGCGAGCAACTGCTGGCCATCATCAGCGAGGACCGTGACGCGCTTCTGCGCCCAGTCGAAGAATCCGAACGGCGCATCGGGCTCATGAAGGAAACCATCAGCGAGGCTGAGCGCTCCATGCACGAGCTGAATTTCCTGTTTATGGCAGAGCAGCATCGGATCTCGGACCTCTTTGGTGACAGGCACAGGCACTTTTTCCATGCCGCATGGATCGAATCTGAAGCAGAATTTGCTCAGGAGCTGCTGCCCGCGCCACTCGGCTTTGGTCCACGTTATCGACGCCGAGTGATGCGCCTAGCCCAGGAGATCGCGCGCCGCAAGGTTATGCCCTGGCTCAAACCTGAGCACGAGGAGGGCGAGCGTCAATATCGGGCCGTGGCCCTTCGGTTTGTCGAGATGGGAAATAGCTTTTTGAGGAAGCTTGCAGATGCCGGCCTCAGCGAATTGACGCGGATGCCCCATGCGCTCGATCCGGAGAAAGGCTTCCGCGTCCGTTCAAGGTTCACTTTCGAAGAATTCATCGGAACTGCGCAACCCCCATCACCGCTGCGCTGGCTCGCCGACGCCTTTTTGCCGCTTGTCGGGGCACGCAAGGTGATCACGAACGAGGCTCGAGAATTTCTGCTGCATCTTCTGGAAACGAACAGCTCACGCGTCCAAAACGATGTTCTCAACCGCATCCAGGAAAGCCGGGATCGCCTGGAGGCTGAGATTCGCAAGCTGCTGCACGAAATCAGCCGCATTGCGGAACAGGCACTTGACCGGGCGCGGAAAGTCAAAGAAGAAGGCACTCCCGCTGTAGAGGCGGCAATTGAGCGGCTCAACCAATTGGAACAAGAGGTTTCAGCACTTGTGTAATCCCGTTCTTATGCTTCCGGGATTTGCGACATGATCGCATACTGCACCCATTGCTGGCGTGAGGTGAACTCGGAAGACAAGGTGTGCCCAGATTGCGAGGCTGATTTAACGCTGGATCATCGGAAGTACGAGGAAAAGTTGATCGGGGCGCTAGCACATCCGTCGCCGGCAGCAAGGGTACGCATCTGTTGGCTGATCGGCGAGAACTACATTCGGCAAGCGGGACCGGACCTGATGAGCCTGGCGACGAACGATCCGGATCTCTTCGTTCGCAAGGCCGCCTTGGAGAGTCTAGGCGTCTTGAGAGATCAAAATTCAACTTCGCTCTTGCGCAGAATCAGCTGGAGCGAGAACCGCTTCCTGGCTGCCGCCGCAAAGAAGAGTTTGGACGCCATTACCAAGGAGCAGGGGTCTTGCCCTGATAGAGCTTAGGTCTAGTCATCTTGAGAACTCCTCATACACTTCAAGCAAGGCACGTCTCTGCGACTCATCTTGAGAGATGGCCGGCGAATCTACGACCGCTATGAAGGACACGGATCTGGACATATTCTTCTGCGGGAGCAGGGCAGGCCTCCCCTCAGCTTGGTAAAGGCGGTCACAATATGGAAAGGCAGGCAAGTCTCTATGCCGCCCGAAACAAAAGAAGAATCAGCAGTAGGAATGCAAGGGCATACGTCACGTAGGCATTGAGGCGGCCATGATGCATACCAGCCAAAAATCCAGCAATTCCTCGCACGGCCGCGCCCACCGGCTGCAGGAAGACGCGATCCACAACGTGTGTTTCTTCGCGTTGCCGGTGTATGGCAGTGCGGAAATGCACCGCCACGGTTTGGCGTGTATCTTCCGTAATTTGGGGTTGAAAAATCGCTTGAAAAACGACGCGCACCGGATTGGAAAATCCCGTTGACGTGTAGTTCATTTGCGGCAGGAGCCTTGGAATCCCACCCGCCCAGAGTGGGCGCCGTACTACGGCACGTCGGTGCGTAAAGCGCATAACAACGAACCACAACAGCAAAAGCAAAATCGCTAGAGCCACAAAGGCATAAGCAGGGGACATCGCGAAAACCACCGGGTTCTGTTCCTGCCCGCGCAGCAGCACTACCAGGCCGCGGCCAGGCAGCAGCTTTCGGCCAGATTGGGCGCCAAGGTTATGAAAATCCTGGAGGAATGCCGCCGGGAGTTGACCGTTCTCCGCATTTGCCGTAAAGAATGGCGGCACCAGAGATTCGGCTGAGCCCGGGCTGATCAGCGGTTGCAGTTCGCGATTCAAAGCTGGAATGAGATAGGTCGGCAGAACTCCCAGTCCGACACAAAAAGCAGCCAGCAGCGCCATCGGCGCGATCGCCGCACCGCGTGCTTCGACTGCCTTCGCGGCACCTTCAGAGCGTGGCAGTCCAAGGAAGCCCATCGCAAACGCTTTTACAAAGCATGTGACCGCCAGCGCGGCTGTAAGGGCGAGGGTCGCGCCGCATAGGGCAAAGACTAAACGCAATGGGGTCGATGAGATCACGACGCCACGCAAAAGCGTCTGCAGCATCAGCCATTCACTGACGAAGCCATTAAACGGCGGCACCGCGGAAATGGCGAGCGCACCCACCAAAAATGCACCGGCGGTCCACGGCATGACCCGCATAAGCCCTCCCAACCTGTCGAGATCGCGGGTGCCAGCATGTTCATCCACAGACCCCGCGCCCAGGAAAAGGAGCGCCTTATAAAGGGAGTGGTTCAGCATATGGTAAAAGGCTGCGATCAAGGCCATGCCTGATAACAGCGTAAGGCCCAGAGCCGTAAAGATCACGCTTGCGCCCAGGCCGAGGGTTACGATTCCCATGTTCTCAATCGAACTATGAGCAAGCACACCTTTCAGATCGCTCTCAGTCGTGGCGTATAAAATGCCGACCAGCGCCGAGACGGTTCCCGTAAGCAACATCACCAACCCTGCGCCAACAGTGCCGACGGGAACAAGCTGAAAATTCACTCGGATGATTCCATAAACTCCCAAGATCAGGATCACACCGGACAGGATCGCGGATACATTAGCTGGCGCAGCGGGATGGGCCCTTGGCAACCAGGCGTTCACGGGAACGAGGCCCGCCTTGACGCCAAAACCGAAGAAACTCAGCAAAAAGACAATCCAGCGCGCGGCGGGTCCCATTCCGATTGCCGCTGTCTTGAGTTCCGAAAACTGCCATGTCCCTGCCTTAGCGGCGAGAAATAAGAACACAATCGCGACCGCGATGAAGCCGGCTTCGCCCATAGCCAGCATGAGGTAGCCTGCCTGGCTGGTTCCCTCGCGCTGGTGCTCAAAATTGACCAGCATATAGCTCGATATAGACATCGCTTCCCAAGCGAGTAGGAAACCGAAAACATCTTCCGCAATCAGGATCCAAACGATTGAAGCACACAAGACCAGGTACCACCCGTTGAAAGCAGCGAGGCTATAGTGGCCGGCGTACCGCTTCATATATGCGGCCGAAAAGACAGAGCTGGCGAGAATGACAATTGCCGCTATGAGCAGAAAGAATGCAGACACACGATCAAGCAAGACCGTAAGCGTGCCAATGGAAGGAATGGCCCACAGAGACTGGTGGAATTCGGCCCCAGTAACGAGTACGGCGCCTGAGACCCAGAGCGCCAGCATCGCGGCGGCTGATCCGGCCCAGGCTAACAGTACCGGCATGCGTCTCTCGGGAATGATCGTTCCCAACGCCGTGCCCGCGCCGCATACCGCAAAAACACAAGCCAATGCCAGCCCGACACAATTCATGGAACCCCTTTACGTCAGGAGCCTCCGCCTGAGTTCATTGCATGATCTCTTGAGTAAGCTTCGTTTCGTGGCATGCCATGAACAGCGGTGTGGGGGCGCTTCATTTTGATTAAGTCCCTCGATACAAGAAAAGGATCAGCAGGAAAAAAACCAGGACATACGTCACATAAGCGTTAAGCCGGCCGTGGTGCATGCCCGCCAAAAACCTGGCTATCCATTGCACGGCCGCACCCACCGGGTGCAGAAATAGGCGATCCACCACGTGGGTCTCCTCGCGTTGCCGGAGAATGGCGGTACGGAAATGCACCGCGACGGTCTGACGGGTGTCCTCTGTGATATTGGGTTGAAAGATGGCCTGAAAGACTACGCGAACCGGATTGGAAAATCCCGTCGCGGTGTAGGTCATCTGCGGTAGAAGCCGCGGAATTCCGCCAGCCCAGAGTGCGCGCCGCGCTACTGCGCGCCGGCGCGTCAGCCGGGTGACGACAAACCATGCCAATAGCAGCAGGACCGCAAGAGCGATGACGCTATAAGAGGGCGACATCGCGAAAACTACCGGGTTCTGTTCCTGCCCGCGCAGCAGCACGACCAGGCCGCGGCCAGGCAGCAGGCCCCTGCCCGACTGCGCGCCCAGATTGCGGAAGTCCTGGAGGAATGGCGCCGGAAGCTGTCCGTTCTCGGCATTCGCCGTAAAGAACGGCTGTACCAGGGAATTAGTGACGCTGGCGCCGGCAAGCGGCTCCACGGTCCGATTGAGCACGGGAAGGATATAGGTCGGGAGGGTCCCCAGCAGCAAACAGATAGCAGCCAGAAATCCCAGAGAGAATCTGGCGCCCCCGCGCGCGCGCAGCCGCGGCTCCCATGTCCCCCTGCGAATACCTAAAAAACTGATGGCATACACCTTCACAAAACAGGTCACCGCGAGTGCGGCCGTGAGGGCGAGAGCGGAGCCACAAAGGGCGAAGACAATCCTGATCGATGTGGACGACAGGACAGCGCTTCGTAACAGCGCCTGCAACGTCATCCACTCGCTGACGAAGCCGTTGAACGGGGGCACGGCGGAAATCGCCAGACAGCCCACAAGGAAGACGATCGACAGTCCTGGCAGCAGTCGAGACAGGCCGCCGAGCTGGTCCATGTCGCGTGTGCCGGTTTCAGCCTCCACATAAGCGGTACCTTGAAAAAGCAGCGTCTTATATATGGAGTGATTCAGCATGTGATAGAGCGCCGCCGAGAGGGCAATGGCCGCCGCAACGGGATGCCCAGAGGCGCGGTAAACCAGGAAGGCCCCCAGGCCGGCTACGATGATTCCCGCATTCTCGATCGAACTATGGGCAAGCATCGTCTTCATGTCGTTGTCTGTTGTGGCGTAGAGGATTCCCACCAGCGCAGTAATGCTGCCCACGACCAATGCCAGCACGCCCGTTCCGTAGCCAGTGTGAATCAGATCGCCATTGAGCCGCAGAATTCCGTAGAAGCCAAGATTGAGTGTGACGCCGGCGAAAACTGGAATGAAGATAGATGGGGCAGCCGTATAGGACCGTGGAAGCCAGAAATTGACCGGAACAAGACCGGCTTTTACTCCAAACCCGAAAAATCCGAGAAGGAACACGCTCCACAGCGCTTGCGGCGAAAGCCCGGCAGCGGCCGCACTCAGAGCGGAAAACGAGAGATCCGCTGCGTTCCGACCCAGAATGAGGAAGGCGACAACCACGGCCAGAAAACCGGCCTCGCTCATAGCCAGCATGATGTATCCCGCCGTCTTGTCCGATTGCCGCCGCTGGTCGAAGTTGAGCAGCAGAAAGCACAGGATCGACATGCACTCCCAGCTGATTAGGAAGAGCGGAGCATCGCTGGCCACGAGAATCAGCACGACCGAGGCCATCAGGGCAAAGTACAGCACGCCGTAGCGATGGGTGGGATATGCATCATCGAGTTGGTCTTTGATGAAGTTTTTTACAAATATAGAGATCGAGAAATAAACAATTCCCGCGGCTAGCAGAAATATTGCGGTCGACGCATCGAGTCGAAGGGTCAGTCGGCCGAACCCATCGAGCGTCCAGAGCGAGGCTTCGAAACTCTGGCCTGTTATAAGCACGGCCGTGGAAGCAAGAACCATGAGTAACGACGCCAGTGTCCCCGCGATCGCAATGACCAGCGGAGCACGCTTCCGGTCGGATAACGCCGAAAGGAGGATTCCTCCTGCACAGGCCAGGAAGATCAAGACCAGCGAAACGCCGGTAACCGAAGGCATAAATTAAGATCTCCCTTCGGAAACAAGTTCGGTTTGAGTTACAGACTTGCGTCCAGTGGCAACAAGCAGCCCATGCAAGATGGCCAGTGGCGGCGGCGGATTGCCCGGAATTTCAAAATCTACCGGCAACACCGAACCGGCGCCGCCAGCGCACATAAAGCTGCGGCCAAACACTCCGCCTGTAATGGCGCAACTGCCCACAGCCATCGCCCGCCTGGTAGTCGGCATGGCCTCCCAGGTCTTGAGCAACGGCCCTCGCATGTTTTCACTCACCGGGCCTACGATAAGCAGAAGATCAGCCGTGCGCGGGGTCGCCGTAAAGAAGAATCCTAGCCTGTGCATGTTGTAGAGAGGATTGTTTAGCTGCTTGACTTCGTGCAGACAGGCGCCGCAATCCCCGGCATCCACCACCATGATGTGCATGGATTTAGAGAAGGCCGAAGGCAGAGTGGCACACTCACTTTGGTTGGCAGGCAGCCTTGTCCATTCGTACCCGGCTTCCCAGTTCATGGGAGATGGCAAGGAGTGTAGACAGAGTTGGCAATGCACGCACTTGCCATGGTTCACGTACGTTGATCTTCCGTGGGCAACAATTGCATCCGTCGGACAGATTTCCGCGGCGAATTGAGCCTCTTCAACGGTCGGGAAATCCGTGTTCACCGGACGTCCCGGCGAGACTCCGAGTGTGTTTTCCGCTCGCGCAGGGTAGCCGGTCGACTGAACGCCTCTGCGCAAACCATGCCAGAACCAAAAGCTCATTCCAGTTCACCTCTACCGGTCACATTCGGTCGCGGACAGGCCAAAAGTCGCGAGAATGATCGGAAAATCCTGAAACGCAAAATCCTCGGCCGCCTCATGGAATCCGTGCCAATTACTGAAGGATGGCGTGATCGCGTGGTACCGTTCGACTAAGCCTCTTTCATCAAGACTCACCCAGTGCAGAGCCGCGCCTCGCGGCGCTTCGGCCCATCCGAGCGCTGCGCTGGGGTAACTGCCCTCGCTGGGAACACAGATAGCGCCCGGCTGCAGAGCGTCGATCGCCTGGTGAATCAACTTCACAGACTGGGTTGCTTCCGCGAACAATACACGCAGCCGAGCATATCCGTCCCCTTCAGTTTCATAAGGGATATCGAACACGTATCCCTCGTAACCCGAATACGGGCAGGCTTCACGAAGGTCGCAATGCTGCGCCGAGGCACGGCCAATTGGCCCAACGAGATTCAGATACCGCGCGCTCTCAACATTGACGGCTCCGACGTCTTCGAGGCGATCCAGGAAGCTGCTGCTGTAGCGAAGCCGATTCTCAAGGATGCGCAGATCCTTTTCCGCCTTGTCGATTGATAGGAGGAGGGCTTTCAATTCCTCCGCCCCAAAGTCGCGACTTAACCCGCCCGGAACGTTTAATCCGAAGAGATAGCGATGTCCGGCAAAAACACAGGAGGCGCGCAGCAATTCTTCTTCGATGATGGCGGCGTGTGCCGAGGAAACTGCCAGTGCGGTGGACTCGCAAATGGCGGCAATTGCGCCCGCGTGATGCCTCAGCCTCTCCAGTTCGCCAATCAGGATACGTAGGTGCGCGGCCCGAGCCGGCGCCTCGATAGATTGGATTTTCTCCACCGCCTGACAGAATGCAAGCGAGTGTGCAAACGCAGACGTTGCCGTGAAGCGCTCCGCCAGTAACAATACATCCGAGACACTTCGACCTTCGGCAATCTTTTCGACCGCCCGGTAATTGTAGAAAAGACGCGGCGACGCGCGAATCACGTCTTCCCCAACCGTCTCCAGCAGAAAATGCAGCGACTCGCCAAGGCCGCCATCGTATACCGGGCCCACCGGCATGGCGAACGAACCGGGATCTCCAACAATCAGCAAAGGTTGCCATTCCAGGTCGAGCTTCTGCTTCAGCTGACTATTGGTTGCGAAACTCTTGCGCATCGGCGCGATGCCTTCACGCCAGATCTGATCGTGAAGGATAAAGTCACCCAACCGAGGATGTCCCTCGAAATGAATCCCAAAAAGATCTTCAACCTCGCGTTCGTGCCAGTCGGCTGCATTCACTTCGGCAACGATACTTGGAACGGTTGTTGTGTCAATGGGCAACACGAGCAGCACGTCAATCCATCCCGACCCAGGGAGAAGAAACGCATAGTGCAGTTGCCAATGGGTGGATTGCTCTTCGGCAATCATGCCGCCAAATTGACAGCCGAGGTCAGAGAACAGAAATCGGCACAAAGAGGGCAGCGAACTGGGCTGGGCCAGAGAGAGGGTGAGCACATAGCCATGGCCAGCCGGCATCGGAGAGAGCACGCTCCCGAAGCGCTCTCCGACCGCGGCGGCCAGATCGCTCAGAGCAATTCTTCCGTCTCCCTTAACGGGTAAGATATCGGCAGCCATTTCAATGTCCTCCCAGTTGTTGTGCCGCAAGTTGCAAAAGGGAATGCAATGGGCCGGGAATGTAGACTCCCAGGACAACGACCGGTGCCGCGGCCAGCAGCACAGCCGTGCGGCCGCTTAGCGGCACCCGCTCCACCGGCGCAGTTGACTCGGGCTTGCCAAACAACATGCCGTTCACATGTCGCATGATCGCTACAAACGCTATGACGATAAGAGTGGCGAGAATCGCGACGGCAACATTGTGTCCCGAACGGAGACCCGCGGAGAGAATCGAGAATTCGCTCAGGAATATCGGAAACGGCGGAGCACCAGCTATAGCCAGCGAGCACAGCAGCAGCGCTCCGCCCACGAACGGTGAAGTCCGGAAGAGGCCACGCACCTCGCTGATCTGACGGGTTCCGAGAGTCAGTAAAACCATACCTGCCACGTAGAAGCAAAGGGACTTGGTGATGGAGTGATTCAGCATCTGGGAAACGGCCCCGTAATCCGCTTCATGTGTTGCAAAACCTGCCGCGACCAGGATGATGCCCATGTGTTCCACCGTGGAGAAGGCAAACATCCTCTTGTAATCGCGCACCTGAATAAGCAGGAAGGCGGCGATCCCGACAGAGAACAGGCCTATCACAACCATCCAATTGCCGATGCGAGCTTCCGGCGACGCCAGTATGATCGAGAGAAATCGCAGTATTACGTAGAGCGGTATTGTGGTCTTGATTCCGGACAGCACTGCGCATACCGGCGTGGGCGCCTGGCTATGGGCGTCCGGCAACCAGGTGTGCATCGGAGCAAGGCCCGATTTGGCGCCGAATCCTACAAATACCAGCAGGAAAGCGAACTTCAGCAGATTCGGCGGCATGGTCGATGCCATAGCAGAGAGGGAAGCCCAAGTCTCTGCCGTTCCTCCGCCGCTACTGTGGAATGCCCAGTACAGCACCAGGAACCCGAGTAGCGAGATCGGTGCTCCCATGATTGTCAAGATCGCCATCTTCCAGGCGGCTTCGAGTGCACCGGCATTACTCTCGAACGCTACCAATAGTGTTGCGAACAGGGTAACCAGCTCCACTCCAACCCAAACTAGGTTTGGGCTGGCGAGAGCCGGCACTACGGCCAGAGCAAAAACCAGCAGGTTGGAGTTCGAATAAAACCACCACAAACGTTCGCTTGATTGGCCGCCGTGACGCATGTAACCGCCAGCAAAGATAGCAGCCAGCGTGCAGACAAAAGTGACCAGCAAGAGCGCGAGAGAGCCTAAGCCGTCCAATTCAATCCAGCCTGGAATTGCAACGGCGCGTCCGTCACGAAGGACCTGTCCTGCAGTCATAACCGACGCGGCGAAGCCGATCGACAAACAAAACACCGTTGTGCCCCAGGCGATTGATCGCAGAGGTTTTACCCAGCAGAGCAAGGCTGAAAGGAGCGGAAGCGAGACCGCAACGATCAGCGCCATGACTGAGGCTCCTCTCTCAGCTCGCTCATGGACGCCGCTTCGGTCGTTCCTATGGTTTGAGTAATGTTCCGTGTGAGTACGCCAATGACGACAACAATCAGAATCACATCGATTGCGATTGCCAGTTCAGCAATCAGGGGAAGATCGGGCGCAATCGCGATCCCAGCAAAGAACGCGCCATTTTCCATGGCGAGGATGCCAACCATTTGGGGGAGAGCTTCACGGCGAGCGATCAGGGAATACGCGCCGATGAGGATCCCGGCCAAGCCAATAGGTAGATTCACGTGAATGACAGGGTCTGGCGTAATCGCGAGCAGCGGACTGACGAGGAACTCAGCTGCGATCGCCAGCAGCAGGGCAATCAGCAGAGACGAGGGGATGTTGATCACCTGGTTAATCTCACGGCGTTCATAGAGGTCACCCGGGAGAGTGCGCTTGAGAACCCAGGGAATGGCAATGACCTTAGCGGCAATAGTGATAACGCCAAGCGCCAACAGATGAATCGAGTTGCGGCTAAATCCAATCAGGAATGCGGACGCAGACAGAAAAAGAGACTGCACGACAAAGAATCGCATCACGCCCTGCACTTGACGGGTCGCCACCATCCCGAACGCGGTGAGAAGGATCAGTCCCGCCGATAAAGCGTTGAGCCCTTCGATCAACTGTGTCTGAGCACTGGCCACCGCCGACTCCTTTCTAAGCAGCCGAAGCTGAAAAAATGCTCGCGATCATCGCAGCCACTGAAATGATGAACGCGGCTCCAAGAAACTCGCTGATGCGAAACAGGCGCAGCTTGGCAAGAGACGACTCGATCATTACCAGGACGATTGTGAACAAAAGAATCTTGAACAGGATCAGCGGAATGGCAAGCAACACGTGGCCGGGCTCGACATCGCCGGCTAAACCCCAGGGCGCCAAGAGTACGTTGAGAAAAATGCAGGTGAGGACAAGGAACTTCATTTGACCTCCCCACTTCATCAAAGCGGCGCCCCGGCCCGAGTATTCAAGCCCCTTCGACTCATCGATCATGGCAAGTTCAAAGTGGCCTGACGGGTTGTCGACGGGAATTCTTCCACCCTCGGCCAGAATCAGCATCAGAAACGCGATGAGCAAAAGTATGTGCGCCGGAGAGAAGAATGCGGCAGGACTAGCCACCCATTTCTGCTGAACGATGTAAGGAATGGTGGACTGGGCCACAAACGACACCGTGAAGAACACAATTATGAAGACCGGCTCGGCGAGAAACCCAACCATCCTGGTTCTGCTCGCTCCCATGGGACCATAAGGATTTCCGGTGTCGACCGCTGCCAGGGCAGCGAAGAAGCCGCCAAGCCCGAGGAAAAACCCTCCCGCTAGCATGTCACCCATAAACGCGAACGCCAGTGGGTAATCCGTGAGGACCGGAATCAAGCTCGCAACAAAGAGCGGAACGACAAACACCAGGTAGGGTGTGACGCGAAAGATCCACGTGGTTTCCGATGAAACGACCTCGTCTTTGTGAAAAAGCTTCCAGAGATCCCGGTAAGGCTGAAAGATGCTCGGCCCGCGCTTGCTCTGAATGATCTCTTTTAAACGGCCGAGTACCCCGGCATACAGCGGCGCGAAGCCGAGCACGAAAAGGAGCTGAATGAGGTTGTACAGAATTGTCCGTGTCATCAGAACTCCCCAGAGTTTTACATTTTGAGTGGCCGTAGAGCTGTTAGGACGAAGGAGCCGCACCCGGCGCGGCTCCTCAGCAGCGGCGAATGGCTACTACAACGGCCTCTGAGCATGGCCTCGACGCAATCGGTGGGGGAGTCTGGAGGAGGAAACTCGGAGCGAATTGCTCAGATTCTTGAGTGGTCTTTTGCACGATCTTCTTCACGGCCCAACTCCTTTAAGGGTAGGAATCATCAGCCGTGAAGGCGGTTATCGGTGGAGTTCCATCACCGTTCCGACATGTGCTGCCATCATATTGAACCGTAAGGAGCTAGTTGTCAAGGCACGGCAGCCCGTTGCACACAGCCTCCCGCCGATTAGCATCGCGCGCTGACAGTCTTCCCGCAGGCGACCGGCAACTCACAGCCCGGCGTGAAGCGGGCGCCTGATTGACAGCCGGTTGCACCCATCCTGATACTGTTAGTCAGCGGGTGTTGGAGTCCACTCTGATACGCCCCTCGCACGAGGGGAAGATGACTCCTGCGATGTTGGACACGAGGAGTCGTCTGTGCCCGCAAATCCCGCCAATCACCCGAATTCCCCTCCCGCAAAGGGTTCCGGCCTTTTGAGTACTACCAGACCAGACGGAGCAATCCTCGAAACTGCACCCTTTCGCAGTATCTTGTTCAGTTCGTTGGACGATGAAGGGCAACTTGAGGAGCAAGAAGCCCCAGATTTCTTTCCCGATCTGAACCTTGAACAGATCGTTGATACGGTCACGGCCAGCCGCGAAGAATACCATCTGAAGCCATTTTTCTATCGCCCACTGGAACGCGTAGGAGCTGTCCGCTATCGCCAAGCCGTTTTTCAAGATTTCGAGGATCGAAAGCTGCTGCAGATAGTGCGGTCGTTCGCTGAAGAGATGCGAAACATGCGCGCTCACCTTGCGCGTTCCGAGAAACACTACTACAAGCTGCAAAAGCAGGCCTCCTTCCTCGACGCCGTTGAAACCTACTGGAAAGCGACTGTAACCCTCGCACAAGGGTTGGCGTGCGCCAAGCCCGATTCACGGGGTTTCCTGGGGCTCAGCGATTTTCTCGCCGGTTATTGTGCCTCAGAGGAGTTCGCAGTTATGAGGAGAGAAACGGAAAAGATTCGAACCAATCTGCAAGGGGTTAGATACTCGCTCCATATTCACGGAGCGCGAGTCACCGTCGACCGAGATGATCGGGACGGCGACTACAGCCAGGAAGTCCTCGAAACGTTTCAGAAGTTCCGGCAAGCCGATCCGCGGAACCACCGCCTCAAAATGCCGCTGTCAATCGAGATGAATCACATTGAGGCGCAAATCCTCGATCTAGTCGCCAAACTCCACTCGGGGATCTTTGCTCATCTCGACGAATACTGCACTCGTTATCGCAGCTACTTCCACGAGGTCATTGCCAGGTTCGACCGGGAGGTACAGTTCTACATTGCCTACCTGGAGCAAATGGACCAAGTAAGAAAGGCGGGACTCGCGTTTTGCTATCCGAATCTGACAAACCCTTCCAGAGAGATTCAGGCACTTGAGACATACGATCTGGCTCTCGCCAATCAATTGATCCGTGCGCACAAGGATGTGGTGACGAATGGCTTCTTCCTGAAGGAACCGGAACGCATCTTTGTCGTTTCCGGGCCGAATCAGGGGGGGAAGACCACGTTCGCTCGGACCTTTGGACAGATTCACTACCTGGCCGCGCTTGGTTGTCCGGTGCCGGGCGCTTCAGCGAAATTATTCCTGTTTGACAGGATCTTCACGCATTTTGAGAAGGAGGAGAACGTCCAGAATCTGCGCGGAAAGCTCGAAGACGAGTTGATCCGGATCAACGAAATCCTTGAGATGGCAACGGCGAACAGCATCATCATCATGAACGAGAGCTTCCTATCGACGACGATGAATGACGCACTCTTTCTCAGTCGCGAAGTCATGAAGCGGATCGCGGCTCTGAACTTGCTCTGCGTCACCGTCACTTTTCTCGACGAACTGGCCTCTTTTGGCGAGATGACGGTAAGCATGGTCAGTACGGTGAATCCGAGCGATCCACAGCAGCGGACATTCAAGGTGATCCGGAGGCCCGCCGATGGACTGGCCTATGCTGCCGCAATCGCCGAAAAATATCACCTGACCTACGATGCAGTGAAGATGCGAGTCGGCGCCAAGCAGAGTGAGGTACGCCGGTCATGAAGGTCTTTCTGATGTTTCGCAATCAAGACTTCTTGCTCAAAGAGGGCGTTCCAACGAACGCGCAGGAGCTCATCCAGGACCTCTCGTTGGATACGCTGTTCCGCACCATGGCTGGCGGCGATAATTTTCTGCTCGAAGTGGCCAAGAGCGCTGTACTTGCAAGCATCAAGGATCGAGACGCGATTCTATACCGGCAGGAGATTCTGACAGATTGCCTGGAATTCCCCGAGATCGTGAGAGAAATCTACGCTCTTTCGGTGGACGCAATTGAGCGCGAGAACAAGATCTGGGGCTGGTTCTCATTGTCCTCACCTGATTCTCTCCTCCACCGATCCATAGAGTCCCTTCGATTGTTCCTCAGTTCGCTTGAGCGGCTAAGAAAGCTCACTGACGAACACAGATCGAAATTCCGCTCCGAAGGGTTTATGCGGTTCTTCGACATGATCGTGCAGGAACTGGACGACGCCTACCTTCAGGCGGTGAAGAGCCATCTCGAGCGACTTGAGTTCCCGAATGGCATTCTGATGAGCGTCGATCTCGGACCGGATTTTCGCGGAAACAACTATATTCTGCATAGCTTGGACGTAAAAAAGCTCAGTTGGTTCGAGCAGGTTCAGGAATGGGTCGGCCAAATTGCGCACAAGAATGGCCCGGGGCTCACCTTCGAGGTTGATCTACGAGACGACGCCGGTTTCCGTGCATTGGAAGCGTTGTGGACAGAAGGGATCGCTCAAGTCGCAGTCGCGTTGGCGCAATCAAGCGATCACATTCTGAGTTTCTTCAAGGCGATGCAGTTGGAACTGGGGTTTTACATCTGCTGCCTTACCCTGCGGGATGTTCTCAGCGCAAAGCAGAAGCCCGTCTGCTTGCCTACCCCACTAGCGGATGACGACGAGGCACTTCGATGCCAGGGAATCTACGACATCTGCCTGAGCTTGAGCACAGCGGGTGGTGTGGTAGACAACGACGTCGCCGGCACAAATAAGTCGCTTGTGATCATCACAGGGGCCAACCGTGGAGGCAAATCAACCCTTTTGCGCGCCATCGGCTTGGCTCAACTCATGATGCAATGCGGCATGTTTGTGCCGGCTCGGGAATTTCAGGCGAATGTCTGCCGGGGCGTCTTCACACATTTCAAGCGTGAAGAGGATGCCAGCATGAAGAGCGGCAAACTTGACGAAGAACTCAGCAGAATGAGCGCCATTGTGGAGCGAATCACACCCGGCTGTGTGCTTCTGCTTAACGAGTCGTTTGCATCGACCAATGAACGGGAGGGTTCCGAAATCGCAAGGCAGATTGTTCGCGGTCTTCTGGAGAAGAAGGTGAGAATTCTGTATGTTACACACATGTTCGATCTAGCAAGCGGGTTTTTCCGTCAGCACATGGATTCAGTCCTTTTTCTTCGCGCCGAGCGGCTCGATGATGGCACGCGCACCTTCCGCCTCTTGGAAGGGCCGCCGGAATCGACAAGCTACGGAGAGGATTTGTTCCACCGCATTTTCCAGGCCGAATCTGAAAACTCTCAGTCTACTTTTCCGTGATGGTCTCTGCGGCTCCGCGAATTTGGTATTGATCGCTTTCCTTAAACCCGCCGGAGCATATACCGGCCTTGCCTTCAGGTTCATAATCGGTCTGGCCCCGGTGCTAAGCAAAATGGGACTTCCCAACGAAAACGCTGGACGGCACAACAATGGGCCGCTGAATACGAGCCACCACACGGCCCTCAGATTCGTGCTTCTGATCGGCGTAATGAGTTTCTTCGCCGATTTCACGTACGAAGGCGCGCGGAGTGTCTATGGCCCATTTCTAGCGGGGCTGGCAGCCAGCGCCACGGTGGTTAGTATTGTTACGGGCTTTGGCGAACTTGTTGGCTATGGCTTTCGCCTCGTGTCGGGCCGGTGGGCTGACCGGACAGGAAACTTCTGGGCCATCGCCATCTTCGGCTACTTTGTCCAGCTGCTTGCCGTGCCGGCGCTGGCTCTGGCGAACAATTGGCCAACCGCCGCGGCGCTGATCATTCTCGAGCGCTTTGGCAGGGCGACGCGCAATCCTCCTCGGGACGCGATGCTCTCTCACGCCGGCAGCGAGATTGGCTTTGGCTGGGCATTCGGCGTGCATGAGGCGTTGGACCAGTTCGGCGCTCTCTTCGGTCCGCTGCTGGTCGCTGCGATTCTAGCCTGGAAGGGGAGCTACCGTTTTGCGTTTGCTGCTCTGTTGGTGCCGATGGCCATTTGTTTGACGATGGTGCTGGTCGCGCATCACATTTATCCCAGACCGCATGATCTGGAAGTCAAGACTGGGAATGTAAAGACTGGGGGACTTCCGAGCGTTTTTTGGACGTACCTTGCCGGCGCTGCGCTGGTTGCAGCGGGGTTTGCTGATTTCCCGCTCATTGCCTATCACTTTACCCGGGCATCGACGGTGCCAAAAGACATCGTACCGGTCGCCTATGCAATTGCGATGGGAGTAAGCGGGACAGGCTCTCTGATATTCGGCAGATGGTTCGATCGGTTTGGAGTTGTCCTTCTCATTCCTCTGACGCTCATCGCTGCGGCATTCGCACCCCTGGCTTTTCTGGGAGGCTTCTGGCCAGCGTTGCTTGGCGCCGCGATATGGGGTTTCGGTATGGGAGTGCACGAGTCGATTATTCCCGCGGTCGTTGCCCCAATGGTATCCGCGGATCGGCGCGCCTCAGCTTACGGCCTCTTTACCGCCGGATACGGGATCTTCTGGTTTATAGGCAGCGCAATTATGGGGGTTCTTTATGATCGCTCGGTGTCAGAAATGGTCATTTTCTGTGTGGCAACCCAACTCGCCGCCATCCCGTTGTTTCTCATCGTGAAGCGACTGATGACTCGGGCGTAGCCTTTGTTTCCGATCCGCAACATGCCCGCCTCTGAGGATGTCGTGCTTGTCGACGGTCCTTCTCATTGTGCCACGCGGCGTGAGCCGCTACTCCCGTCGCCCCATGCGGTAATCGAGATACAAGACGTGAGACTTGATTTGGTCGCCCGCCCAGTATCTTGTGAAGTGCGCCATCTTCACCATGTGAACGATCGCACCAGGATTTCCCTTGCTGCTGTCGGCGAACAATCGCAGCACTTCGTCGAGGTTGGAAGCCCAGAGATCGGTTTTTCGCGCCTCCCACCGAGCAAACTCCAGTGCGATTGGGGGAGCGAATTCCTTTAATTCCAATCGCTCCGAACTCCGAGCGCACATGGGCTGCAATGCGCCAATGTCCTCCATATGCGGAGTTCTGGCCACAAAAAAAACGGGAGTTCGGTCAAAATAGTTCAGATCCTTGATTAGCCCGGTCACAACACGAGACGGGCCAGCAATATGGTCGAGAACCAAGAGAAATGGATATTGTTCGAGGGCACGTTGCACCAATCCCTTGAGTGATTTTGTGCTCATCGATGAGTAATTTTCTGGGAAAAGGACCGCCGGCTTCCCCAGGCGGCATATCTCCGCAACCAGGGTTAGCATCATTTCACGGGGAGATTCCACGCGTGGAACGGTAAGCGCCAATGGTTGAGTTTTTATGAAAGCCTGCAAGAGTCGCGTCTTGCCCACAGCTTCCGGCCCGAAAATCAGGAGCGACTTTCGTTTTTCAGCCTGGGCCTGCAGGCGAGCCATTTCCTCCGTGCGCTCAACTGCAGCAAAGAAGAGCTGAGGGTCAATGTTGCCGTTATATGCGTGCTTGGGCACGGGAACGGCCTCATTGGGCAACGGCGCTGTGAATAAACCGCTCATGACTTGACCGGATCACCTCATATGCAGCTTCCCGAACATTCCATCCAAGGATCTTTGTTTCCTTATCCTCAAGCTCCTTGTAGACGGAGAAGAAATGCTCGATCTCCAGCAAAATGTGCGACTGGATTTCCGTGTAGTTCAGAATATTGCTGAACCTTGGGTTCCCCATGGCATAGGCGAGGATCTTCTCGTCGCGCACCCCGTGATCGAGCATCTCAAAGAGTCCAACAGGCCGCGCAGAGTAGATGCATCCGGTAAAGGTCGGTGTGTCGCCGAGGATTAGGATGTCCAGGGGGTCGCCGTCCTGTGCGAAAGTCTGCGGGATGAAGCCATAATCGCCGGGGAAATGTACCGGGGAATGTAGGACCCGATCCAAGACGAAGACATTCATATTGCGGTCGTATTCGTATTTGTTGCTGCTGTCTTCGGGGATCTCAACGACCGCGGTCAGCACCTCCGGCGCCTTGTCGCCGATGGGCAGCTCAAGGTAGTTGTCCATGCATCTCCTTCATTCGCCATGCGATGCAGGAGCATAACAAAACCCCTGCCCAATCGCAGGGGTCATCAGCCGGTCCATATCGGTCGGCGGTTTATGGCGGATCCCTTCGCCATTCTCACCGTAGCACAATTCTTAATCTAACGGCAATGAAATCCCACCATCCAGCGAGCTGATCTTGCCAACCTATGGAGGAAAGGCGGACCACCAACCGCCGTCTGCGCAATGTCTTCCCCGCGTTAACCCTCATTCCGCACGTCAGAATAGGGAATGGATGTTCCATGGCGCGCACAAGCTCCGATGGCCGGCCAGCATCAAGAGCATTAACTGCGACGCCCGCCGTTCCTCTTCGCTGGTCAAGTGCCGGCGCAAAGCGTCGTGCCGCAGGGCGTACCGCTGGGCATCTTCGGCCATGCGCTCGAACAATTGGGCGTGAGCGCTCAACAGGGTCTCGGCTACACGTCCCTTACCTAAATGACCAACGATCATTGCAAGGTGAAGGAGGCAGCAGGCAGGCAGTTTACCGTTCGGCGACGCCTCCAATCGCCGCAGTGCGGCAACGGCCTCTTTGACTGCCTTGCGCTCCGCCTCAATACGGACCTGACAGACCCGGCAAGTATCCTGCGAGCCGCCCAGGTTTGTTATTAGCTCTGCAGTCCTAGTCCCGTCACTGGTTCCATCAGCTACCCTCTGGAGTTCCGTCGACATCCGGTGAGCCAGCTCAGGGTACGAGGTGCACACTCCGTAAGGAGAAGAGATGTTCTCGTATTGCCATGTGTGCAACGAGCAGAATCCTCCTCTCCTGGCATGCTCGCGCTGCGTGTCCTGATTGATGGTTAAATCGTACTGGTATTTGCTTAGGAAGTTAAAGACGGAGTCCAAAGCTTGACTGCAGATCCGGCAGCCGCTTCGCCTATCCAACTCCAGAGTGATATTAGAGGAAGTGGCATCTGGCAAATAATGGCCACGTTCCGCTGACGAAGTTTCCCCCGCGGGCTCTCGAAGCCCACGAAGCCGCTCGAAAAGCGACTCGTAGATCGGCCGTCTTTCGGCTTGCTTCTCAAAGTCTCGTCTCTCGGCAAGGAAGTCCTCAATACGTTCATACATATTTGTGAGAAAAGCTTCCGCCCGTTCTTCGATCAAGAATCGGAGCAGTTCTTCCTCGAACTGCAGAATGCCACTACCGGCAACAAGATCGGGCTGCTTCGACTCCTTCGCCTCCAGGGCCTGTCGCGCAGAAACCGAATAAACTTGGGGCGGCCGTTGGAATGAGAACCTCTGCAATTGCGTTTGGACGTAGTCCAGGACCTGCCCGCGGTCGCTTTCCCCCACGGTGTCCTGTTTGTTCACGATCACAAATAGCGTCTTGCCCGCCTGCCGGATTCTGTAGAGTGCACGATTTTCTTCGTCGGATAGAGGGCTATCGTAGCTGGTGATGAGGACAAAAGCATCCGCTTCCGGAAAGAACCGTTCGGTGGTCTGCGTATTCTCAGCAATCGCCGATCCTAGACCGGGACTGTCGACAAAGAATAGGCCCCGGCGAAGAAGTTCGACCGGCAACTCAATCTCGGCGTATGCGACATTCTTCACGTTGCCGGGATTCGCTTGTTGGGTGACATACTCAGCCAAGCGCGAAAGAGGTATTTCCTGGCGAAGCCGCGAATCGTTGAAATGCAGGACAACCTGGGTCCGGCTGCCGTAGCGGACAGTTGTGATCACAGAAGTGAGAGGAAGAATCCCGGTAGGAAGATGGGCGGCGCCCAGAATTGCATTTATCAGCGTGGATTTGCCGCGGCTAAAGCGTCCCACCAGCATCAGATTAAATCGGTCATCGGCCAAGCGCATTAGAAGGTCGCGCGAAGCGGACAGCAGATCCTGGTCTTTCGTGTCTACGGCCTGCGCGGCGCGAACGACCTCTGCCATCGAGAATTTAGCTTGCTCGTACTGTTTCAGATCCATTGAAATCACCGCACAATTTCGTGCTGAGCCGTCCGCGTTGCCATCAAGCGGCGCCGGGGTTTAGTTCCTGCATTTCAGTGCCGAGGATGTGATAAAGAACCCGCCAAAAGGGCGACAACCAATTGGGTATCTCTCCTCGCCCTGCAGATCGAGCGTGGACTTCTCTTGCCACTTGACGAGCGAGTAGCGGCCATTTGTCCAGAAGCTCAACCGCTTCGGTCTCCTGCGCCCAATTCATTCCCGCCGACGCTTCAATCAGCGCAGCGACAATCGGGAGTCTCTCAGCCGCCGGAGCACAGCGCAATCCAAGCGTGGCCGCCGAAATCACGCAGTCGCGGTCCTCATCCTCTAGGAATTCCCGCAAATCAGACCACTCATTCATGCCGATTCCAAGCTCGACGAGCAGTTGGAGGGTAGCGCGCCTGCGGCGCAAAGCATTCGAACCGCGGATGGGAATTTCAGTAAGACCGCGCAGCAGGAGAATCGCATACGCCCGAGCCGCGTCCGGCACCTTGCGTAACCCTTCTTTGGCATCTTCGCGGCACAGGTCGTCCTCGAGCAGATCAAATAGCATAGGGACGCTCTCAGGCCACCGGTATGCAGATAATGCCTGAACCAGGCCACTGGTTGCCCGCTTTTTGACGGCATCGCACAAGACGCGGAATGTCGCAGGGGATTCGTGATGCATCAACTCGCGAGCTGCCGCACTGCGGACCGCGTCTTCTGCGATCAGGACTGTAGCGTCGCTGGGTCGGACGCTTTCGCGCAGGTAACGAATAAGGCTGGAATAGGCTCCGAGCGCACCCAAGATACGAACCGCGCGGCAGCGCGATACGGAAATCGATTTTGGGCGCGACGTGAGAATGAACCGTTCGACAGCGGGAATAACCCTTTGCCCAAGCAAGATCAGTTGCTCCGCTGCTCGATCCCCGTCGATGAGCGAATCGAGAGCGGCGATCAACCGTTCAATTGCAACCTCCGAAACCTCGTGGGCCGGGCCTATCATATTTCATTCCTTTGTTCCCATGTGCTTGTTGAATACCAGTCTTCACGGATCAGCGGAAGCCGGTATCTGCCCCGCTCCGGTCGGCTCAGAAGAATCTGATAAACTGCGATGTCTCCTCTGCGAAAAGCCGCAGCCGATCCCGCCATGTACAGCAGCCAAATTCTGTATGTCTTCTCTGTAACGTAATTCCGCAGTTCTTCTTCGTTCTGGCGGAGACCCTCGACCCATTTGCGGAGCGTGAGTTCGTAGTGCTCGCAAAGATTCTCGACATCGCGGACCTCAAATCCGGCTGACTCGGCCGCGCTCACCGCTTCCGACAGAGTGGCTAGTCTGCCGTCGGGAAAAACGTAACGATCGATAAACGAATCTTTGCGGACGGGAGAGTGTGCAGAACGTGCGATACCGTGATTCAAGAATGTTCCGCCGGGACGCAAGAGCTTGTGAACAGTGTGAAAGTAGTGAGGCAAATTTTTAGGCCCCACGTGCTCAAACATCCCGACACTTGCGATCTTGTCAAATGAGCCAGAAAGGTGTGCGCAGTTTCGGTAGTCAAGTAGTTCCACAGTGCATCTGCGCGCGAGCTTGGCGTCATCGATCCTGCATTGCGCCACCTCTACTTGGGTCCGGCTGAGAGTAATCCCATGAGCGCGAACTTTGTGCCTGTTCGTTGCATGCAAGATGAGGCTTCCCCACCCGCATCCGATGTCGAGGAAGCGTTCGAGCGGCTGCAGCCGGAGTTTGCGGCAGATCAACTCAAGCTTCTGCGCTTGGGCCAAATCCAGAGAGTCATTTGTAGTTCGAAAATAGGCGCAAGAGTATGCAAGCGTGCAACCCAGCCAGGGGCGGAAAAATTCCACCTGCTGGTCGTAGTGATAGTTGATTGAGGCGCGGTCCCTGGCTTGCGAATGCCGGGCTCCGTGATGGAACCATCGATCCGACCCTGCAAGCGTCCGGAGAAGAAGATCTTTCGCCCGTTGCATAAGGCTCTTCGGCCGGCTTACAAGATACTCAACCAATGAAAAGACGGAGAAGATGTCCCCTTCCACGTCGATTTCGCGACAAATAAATGCCTCGCCGAGCGTTACTTCGTTTGGCTCCGCTAGCAGGGCCGCGAGTGCGTTAGGTGTTTCAACGACAAGTGTGAACATCGGTTTCTCACCGGGAAGAGAACTCCACTGCCAATCGTTCCAAAGCCGGATGGCAAATGCCGGGCCGGAATAGTTTCGAAACAGTTCGGCAAGCAATGTCCGCCTTTGTGTTTGAAGAGCATCAGGCATCGTACGTTCAGCCCCGCTTCCTGAATTTGCACCTTCTTTGCTTACTCGGATCACGAATTCGCCGCTTTCCGAGCCGGTATTTCGCCTGTTTGCAAAACTGTGATTAGAGCTTCCTGATCTTCCCGCGGAATCGGCATAGCGCGAATCCCGCGAATCGTCTCGGCAATTGGGTACTCATATTCTTTGAGGTGCGCTTGCCCATCCTCCCACACTGCGTAGCATGCTCTTGGTCGGCCAGTCTTCGGCTGACCTAGACTACCGGGATTGAGAATAATCGTTTTCCCCTCTCGGCGGACGAACGGCGTGTGTGTATGTCCGACCACCAACATATCGGCATCAATGCAGTCCACCTGCTCACGCCAACTCGGAGAATTTTCGGGACAGTAGCCGAATAGAGGATCGGTTGGCGTGGCGTGAACCAGATAGAACCGTGTGGGTCCAACCGATAGCTCTCGATAAATTGGTAGATCTTTGAGATAGTTAAGATCTTCCTTGGTACACAGCTGCAGTGTGAGGCGAAGAGTCTCTCCCGCGAGTTTCTTGTATGGCGCCGAACACTGCGGATCGGCATTGAATCCTGCGGCGTTATCGTGATTTCCACGAACGACCACGGTCGCGCTTTTCCGCACCCAATCGACCACTTCATGCGGATCTGGTCCGTAATCGACAAGATCGCCAATACACCACAATTGATCGTATTGGTGTTCAGGAAGTGCATCGAGGGCGGCAAGGTTTGCGTGAATGTCGGAAATGATGACGATTTTCACAGAACCTCCATTCTTGGCGCGACATGGGGGTCGCGCCCTTCACGAACGATCAGGAATCTGTGGGGATCGGCTCGATGGGCAGGCGACTCCCCGACGTATGTTCGTCAGGGGTCATCATCCGCCCATCCCTAGCAAACAGAGGAAGGATGGAACAGCAGTTCAGGCGAACCCCTTCGCCTTTTGCACCTGGAACTCCAAGGTGCAGGGATAAGAATACCAGATTCAAAGATTTCGCGTTTTCCGCGGACTCGAACACATAGTCACCGAGGCACTGTTCCAAGCTCCCGCCTTGTGTCGGCCGGTGAATCGAGTTTCAGTTTGCATCGCCACTTATAATCAGAACCGGACCGCCGCCTTTGAAAAGTCTCGGAGATATTTGATCGCGGAGGCGGGTTAGCAATCGATGACCCTTGAATCGCAAACCCGGAATCAGACTTCGATCGATGGGTCAGCAGGAGTTGCGGCGGATTTGCGCATTTTCGTAGCCGGACTCGAGTTCGGCGCGCGATTCGAAGAGGCGCAAGCCCCGCTCACCTGTACTGCCTTTCGAAGGCTCCTCCCTCTCAAAAGAAAGATGATCCATTGTCGGTGGAGCGGAGAGGGAGTCTGGATTCCTTTGGATCCGTGGCAGCTTCCATGGCGCACGGAAAATCCAATGAGCCGTCCTGCCCCTGGGCAGGTATTGCTCTATGCAGGCGGCCCAAGCGAACCAGAACTTCTGATTCCTTACGGACAGTGCATATTTAACAGCAAGTTTGGCGTGTTGTCCGGGAATCACTTTCTCACCATTGTGAGCCACCTTGAATCGCTTGCCGAACTGGGGAGAAGGCTCCTTTGGGAGGGAGCGAGGGACTGCACGATTGAGTTGCGATGCTAACTGCAAAAAGAGCCGCGCACGAACTTTGCTCAAGAAGGAACTGGACGCTGTGACACCTTATCTTCGACCGAGGTTCCAGCTTCAAAGCGGAAGTCATCGACGCGGCGATAGTCTTACCCTTTCCTGTATGTAGATTCCAAAGAGCGGGCGAAATCCGTGAGTACGCCGGCGTACGAGGGGCTGGCAAAATCTGTACAAGTAGTGATTAGACAGGCTGGTATGGAAGGTGGCAGTTGACTAAGGAATGCTTGGTGTCGGTATCAGGGAATTGTAATTCCCTGATACCGACGTGATATTTCCCTGTTCGGTCCCGCTAAAGAATCAGTATCGCGCGGCGGGACCTTGCATCTATTCAGCATTTTAGAGATGCCTGCAGGCAAACATTCGAGGCAGAACTCCCAAATTTCCCTGTATTTTTCCCTGTTAGCAGGGAATTCGGTTCAGAGAACGGTTCGCTTGAGACTCCATCCTCCGCCATAAAATATCTATAATCAGCAATATACGGAGAATCCGGCCATTACCATCTGATTTCCGGCGAAGTCCGCGATCTTCGTTCTAGAAAGCCAGTGGAGAGCAATTCGGCACTCCCAATTCTTCCCAGAAATCCAGCGAATTCTCTGTAACAGAATTCCGTAGTGCCCTTTCGAGTAGTCCAAATCATGAGTTCTCCTCGAGAGCGAGAGGAAGAGTAAGGTTATCCAGATCGCTCTGGCCAAAGGTTCGAATATCTGTGCCCCATCACGGTTACGCGGGAAGAACAGCCGTAACTGTTGCACCCAAAAGTTAAGCTCAAAATAGGCTCGCACTCGGCAGGACAGCTCGTACGGGCCTTCATGCAGTAAGGGCTCGGCATGAGTAGAATTCTTCCATGGCAGAACAAGCGGTTGTGCTACTCAACGGAGGAATTGACTCCGCGGCCTGTGCTCGGTTCTTGCAGAATCGAGGATACACAGTTGATTGTGTGTCAGCTGATTATGGACAAGCTGAACATCGCCATTCATCGGCTTCAGATTTCTGCCTGAGCCTCAATCATGGAGTACTCGGCCGTGTCGACGGGCTCGTCCGCTACTGTGTCTTCGCTTGATAAAGAATCTTCTGAATCCTCCGGGTGTTTGATCGCGAAAGCGCCTCGCATGATAAGTGGGGTGATCAAAGTCGTGAGCAGAACGACAGCCACCATGACTGCCACCTCGGTTTCATTGAAGATCCCCGTGCTGGCGCCCATTGCCGTCACGATCAATCCGACTTCACCCCTGGAGATCATTCCGCATCCGACTCGAAAACTGCGGACGGTTCCCATGCCCATGCCCAAAGCTGCCATTCCGCACCCGAGCACCTTGCTGGCTACCGCGACACCGAAGATGGCAGACAGCAAGAGCCAATGTCCTCCAAGAGCGCGGAAGTTGCTGGATAGCCCGATCGACACAAAGAAGATGGGGATCAGGAGGCCGTGACCGATGGCGGCAAAAGTGCGCTCAAACAAACTCTTGAGCTTCGCCTCGGCACAGACATAGCCCAGCAGATACGCACCCGTAATTCCGGCAATACTTCCCAACCACTCGGCACTTACCGCGTAGAAAAGCACGAGAGCGAGAACGCAGCTCGTTACTGCCTCATTGGCATCGATCTTCCGAAAGAGCCTGATAAGGGGGTCGATCCACTTCTTGGCGGCGCCATAACCGATTACGAAATAAACAGCCACGCAAGCTGCAATGAGACTCATCTGGACGACAAGGGGATGAACTCCAGCCCAAGGTACGTTCTGCTGTAACCAAAGCGTGAGGTGCGGCGCAACTGCAAAAGGATTTGTGTTTCTTGCGTTGCAGGCGGCAGCGAGAAACGCCAGAACAAACAGTCCCATTACATCGTCGATCACCGCTGCGCCAAGAATTACAGACGCTTCAGGCGAGGTCATCTTGCCGGCGTCCATCAGCGTGCGGGCGGAAATTGAAACGCTGGTCGCGGTGAGAGCGCCGCCTAAAAACCAGGCAGCATTCCAGCCGATTCCAAGAAGATGCGCGATCCCGGCGCCGAGAAAGAATGGCCAGATCACCCCAAGCAGTGCCACGAAAAACGCGGTGGGGCCTGCTTCTCGCATGCGTTCGATATCGGTCTCGAGACCGGCGATGAACATCAGCACCAGACCGCCGATTTGCGCCAAGAGGAGGAAAGCGTCTCCCGCGACCGTGCCGCTGAACAGGGGCCTGTGCAAGATGTTCAGAAGGCCGGGACCGGCGGCCACCCCGACCAGAAGCTCGCTGAGGATTGCGGGAATTCCGAATCTCTTGGTAACGGATGCGAGAATCTTTCCAGCAGGCAGCAGGATGGCGATCAGCAGCGCCAGTTGCAGATCAGCGGGCATCGTATCTACCTGGACCCAGCAACCACCGGGGCAGTTTTTGGTTTGCTGAACCGGCGGCGCGACGGAGTCAGAAGCGAACGAAAACTCTTAAAACCGCCGCGTTCGATTCCCTCGCGAAGCATGGTACGAATCGTAGCCGCCTGTTTTCGTGCCAGGTCCGCCTGGAAATCATTTGTGGCAAGCTGCGCGGCTTTCTGCGTCTCCTCGGCCGCCTGGCTGCATACACGCAGGCGCATAAGCAGCTCACCGAATTTCAACCGCGCAATGAAACAATCGGGGGCCTGTTGGTTGGCCTCGCGAAGCTGTTCCAGAGCTTCCTGCGCTTGCAGATCGACACAAAGCGCCATGCCGAGCAGAACGCGAAGCTCCGGAACACGCGGCTCCAGCTCAACGGCCGCGCGGAGCTGCGCAATCAAGTCGCCGCGTTCGCTCTTTTCGAGCACGCGGGGATCGCGAAACATGCGTACCATGAGTTCGGACGTTTCTCCGCCTAACATTGCCTGCCAAGGGAGCGCGACAGGCGCGGATGAATCCACAGAGATTTCACAGACATTGCCAGGAATTGATTCCACTGAGATTTCCTTCATGGTGTGCGCTCCAGATCGCAGTTCGTGAAAAGGGCAGCAAGGCTCGGTAGAGCCTTGCTGCATCAGGAAAATGCCCAGAGGGCAAAACCAGATCATCCATTGATTTTGCGAGGCCCCAGCAGGATGGAGTCCAGCAATCGTTGTTTGCGCGGGTCCCGCTTATGCGACCGCCATCTTCCCCGCGGTGACCATGAAATCCGGTTCGGGTTTGAAGACGAATTCGGGATAGCCAAGCTGTCCCATTTCCGGCAGGTCGAGCCCGGCAACCTCGGTTTCGATGGAAACTCGTTGTCCCAGAGTGATGTCGAGAATCCAGTTGAGAACGAAACTGAAGGTGAATACGAAACCCACCAGGGTTGCGCAACCGACGAACTGCGCAACCAACTGGCTGGCGTCTCCGTAGAACAGCCCCGTAACGGAGCCCGTCACGCCATTCCACGACCCGCCGTAATTACTTGTGCCATCAGCGAAGAATCCGATGGAAAGCACACCCCACAGGCCGCAGGTGCCATGGACAGAGACCGCGCCAACCGGATCGTCGACCTTCAGGACATTCTCAACAAACGCACAACTGAAGCAGACCAACACACCGGCAACAAATCCGATGATGGCCGCGCCCATAGTGTTGACAAAGCCGCTGGGTGCGGTAATCGCCACCAGTCCCGCGAGAATGCCGTTGCCGCTCATGGAGGCGTCGGGCTTACCCTTGAAGACCCACATATAAAGAAGTGCACCAAGTGTAGCCGTGCAGCCGGCGAGCATCGTGTTGACGGCGATGGAGCCGATGCGCAGGTTGCCGGCGGCGGAAGCGCCAAGCGTGCTTCCGGGGTTGAATCCGAACCAGCCGAAGGCGAGAATGAAACACCCGATCAGCACCGCTGAGATATCGTGGCCAATGATGGCGTTGGAGGAGCCGTCACGATTGAACTTGCCGATGCGAGGACCGACAATCATGGCCACTGCCAGAGCCGTGAGTCCGCCCACCGCGTGTACCACGCCCGATCCGGCAAAGTCGCAATAGCCCTTGCCAAGTCCGAGATTGACGCCCAATTGCGCCAGCCAGCCGCCGCCCCATGCCCAGTTTCCATAGAGGGGATAAGTGAAGGCGCCCATCAACACCGAGGAAACAGCGAACGCGAGAAACTTCCAGCGCTCGGCGCAGGCGCCGGTCACGATGGTCAGAGCCGTATCCATGAAAACCATCTCGAACAGGAAGATCACCATTACGCCGACGTCATAAGTACTCCTGGCGAGGAACATGCCGCACTCGCCGAAGATGCCCCAGTGCGTTCCGAACAGGGTAATCAGGTGCTCCGTGTTCAGCGACTGTAATCCGCCCAGATTTCCATTGCCTGCGGCGCCGCCCATCTGGATGGCGAAGCCGATAATCCAGTACGCGAACAGACCACACGTGTAAACAAAGAAATTCATCATGTAGGTGTGGTTCGCGTTCTTTACGCGACACAAACCCGCCTCGACCATGGCGAAGCCCGCCTGCATGAACATCACCAGGAATCCGGTGATCAGCGTCCAGACAAAGTTGATAGCGATCTTGTTCTGGCCGACCTGGTTGGAGACGTCGCCCAATGTGAGGCCGGTCTTGGCGTCGCCAACTGGCACGTCGTTGACGGTGCCGGTGATTACACCGCCGGGATCGCCATTGGCCAGAGTTGAGGTTGAAGGCGCCTTTGCGAGGGCGTCTTTCAGCTCTGCGGCGGACGCAGAGGCTGCAGCGTCAGCGCGAGCCAGAGTCGCTGCGCCTGCCATGAATAATATCGCCAGGGCGCAAGTCCAGATTGCATACCTTGCAGTTTTCATCGATTCAGCTCCATGATTGGGTTGAATATCGCCAAGGGAGTTTCGGGGAAATCAAGCCTTCCAAATAGCGTTCTTGTTGACCGCGGGCGCCAGAATGAAGCAGATTCCGGCAAGCGAGACGGCAAAGCCCACAATTGACGTGAACAAACGCCCGCCGATTCCGGCCGTCAGGTGCAATCCAAAAAGCACGAATAGCCAGCCGCCAAGCACCACGGCCACGCCGATCAGCTTCATCACGGCCGGTTGGGGGCCGTTTCCGGTCTCGCCTTCGAGCGGCTTGATCTTGAAGAAGCCCCAAAGGGACGCAACAACTGCGACCAAGCCGACGACGAGCGCCGACTTGCCCCCGCCCGTATCAGAGAATGCGATTCCGGCGCAGAGTGTAGTCAGCCCCGCCATGAAAAGAGTGAATCTTGAGCCTTGCGATTTTGTTGCCGCCATAATCTCCCCTCCTTGAAAGACTCAGAAGATATCGAATCCAGTAACCAAAAGTCCGTTTCCATTCCTGTTACAAACTTCAAAAAGCAATAGGAATTAGCCCGCCCATCGCTCCCTCAGCTACGGTGAAACGAAATCCGCACATCTTGGCGCGCATCATCACTGATGGAACGCGGTGAAACTCTTCATCCCACCGGTTCACGCTCCCTGTCATCACTAGTTGAAGTTGATGGCTCTTGTCGGTTCGAAACATCCGCAGTTGCGCAAGACCGACAGCGGGGAACGACCGGAAGATCATTGCGCGGAGCTTCAGCGCATCTCGGAGTGCCTGCAAAGTCTGATTCTCTGTCATTAACTCCTGTGGCAGATACTTGTCCCACGGATCTGCTGGCCGCATGAGCCAGTCGCACTCAACCAGATCGCCCTTCCACTCGACTCGGAGAAGATGGAGCGGCTCGCGCGACAACTCACCAGATTTCATGTGCTTTCGCGCTCGACGTAGAAAATTGGCGATGTCGGCCAACACTCTCATGAATAGGCGCCTCCTGCCGAAGGTGTGACCGAAGGCAAGGCCAGAAAGATGAGGAATTCCGCTAGTACGGTCAATTCAGCGACAAGTGGTGTACCAAGTTGGATTCGGACGAAAACGAGAAGCAGCACCATGCAGAACCACTGCCAGCGCGAGCGGCGGAGGCGCTCAAGGCGTCCTGTCAGTCCGAAAAGTGCGCGAGGCGCGATACCCGAAAGATCCGAAAAGGTGGTGGCACGCGCACGAAAACATGCCACGGCGAAGAACCCTGCCATCAGAAGCTCGATCATCAATGCCTGGTTGGTCACGTTTCCTCCCGTGGATACACGAATCCTGCTGGAGTCGCGAGCCCCATTCAGTACGAAGACAATGTCGTTGAGCCTTGAAGCTGCCATGACGCATTGCCAGTCATGGTCCCGCAGTTTGCGAGAAGAGATTAGCCCGGTCCTAAGCTGACTGCCCTAGGGTACCGGTGAAGCTTGTGAGTTAAAGAGTAGCGGTGATGTCGGAAGCCCGCAATCTAGCCTTTGGGATAATTCTCGGGAATCCTTACGGGTTCCTTACGCCAAGCGAAGGATTCGCGTCGGATTTCGCTGCGAATGTGCTGCGCAGGCACATCAATGTTTCTCCCACATCTTCACGAGTTCCGCAACAGAGTCGGCTTGCAGCTTGTCCATCGCCAAACGCCTATACAGCTTCACGGTCGGAACACTCAGATATAGCTTCTCGGCGATTTCGCGATTTGTGATGCCGGTCGTCACGAGTTCGATGACTTGTCTTTCGCGCTCACTCAGGGACTCAATTCGCGCCCGGACGGATTCAGTGGTTATCCTTTTCTTGCGCTTCTCGCGATCCAATGTGAACGCCTGCTCCACTGCATGGAGAAGTTCCTCGTCCTGAAAAGGCTTGGTAAGAAACTCGACAGCACCCGCCTTGAGGGCCTTGCGGACCATCGGAATATCACCGTGAGCGGTCATCAGAATAACAGGGATTTCGATCCCGGCCTCGACGAAACTTCCCTGCAGCTCCATACCGCTCATTCCGGGTAAGCGAACATCCAGCACAAGGCATCCGGCCATCGAAGGATTCCATGCGAAAGTGAACTCTTCCGCCGAAGTGAAGCATCGTGAAGCGAGCCCCGCGGACTCAAAGAGATCGCAAAGCGCTTCACCGACAGCCAGATCGTCTTCAACGATAAAGACGGTTTGCTTGACCTCGGGGTCGGAGGATTCGATCCCCGTCATTTTTGCACTCCTAGTACGACATGGAAGGCTGTGCCTTCCTCCAGCGAGTCAGCCCAAATGCGCCCGTCGTGTGCTTCAACGATGCTTCGACAGACGGAAAGCCCAATGCCGGTTCCATGTTGCTTGGTAGTGAAGAAGGGATCAAACATTCTTTCCCGTACTTGTTCGGTAATCCCAGTGCCGTTATCGAGCACGGTAATCACTACCTGGCTCGATCCGTTGGACTCGCTGAACACAGTGACTTCACGGGGGCGACCTGTCCCCATTGTGGCCTCCATCCCATTCATCAAGAGATTGAGGAGCAACTGCTGCACTTGAACAGCATCCACCGCCAGCCGAGGAAGGTCGTGCTTCAACTCGAGACGGATGGTAATGCCTCGGCGCACAGCTTCGTCGCGGAGTAGTTGTACTGTATCACCGATGAGCAAATTGACGTCGGCGAACTTGCGAAGCGGCTCTTTTTCGCTGAAAAGCGAGCGGACTCTGTCGACAACTTCGCTGGCCCGTGCGCTCTCGCGGACCAGGTTGTCGGCCGCAAGAACGGCCTTATCACGACTCATCGGCTCTGCGCGAAGCCATCGCCGGCACGCCTGTGCCTGTGTCGTCAACGCGGTTAAAGGCTGTTTGAGTTCATGAGCGATTGAAGCAGCTACCTCCGCCATGCTTAACGTACGCGACCACCGGGCGGAGTCGTCCTGAGCAACCCGAAGAGCCTGCTCTGCACGGCGCAGATTCTCGATGTCGATGTGCACCCCATACCAGCACGCGATTCCGCCGCCGGCCGTGTGCTGTGGAATTCCCCGAATCAGAAACCATCGATAATTCCCGGCTGCGTCGTGGACTCGTGCCTCCATCTCAAACTGCGTTCCTCCACGCCGGGCCATTTGCCAGTTCTTGCGAAACAAGGGAGCATCAAATGGATGAAAGATCGAATAGAATCCTTCGCCACGCAGCGATTCGATCGCTTCACCAGCAAAATCAACCAGGTCACGGTTGCAATATTCAATCATGCCATCGGCATCGGCGCGCCAAATCTGCTGTGGAATCGCTTCCGTAACGAGCCGCAATTGGCGTTCACGTTCCAGTGTTTCCAGGTTCGATTGCTCCAATTCGGAGGTGCGTTCACGGACTTTCGACTCTAGTTCGCCGCGCGCGGCTTTCGATGTGTTCTCGGCACGTCGGCGGGCGGCGCCGATTGCCGTAATCGCGATTGCGCAAACGATGAACGCGCCATAATAGGACTTCAGCTCTTTGTTGACCGCCATCGAATAGAGGGGCGGCATGAAGAAGTAGTCAATCAGGATTGACGACAGAAGAATGGCCCAGGCCCCAGCAATGAAGCCGCCGAACCATGCGCTGCCCATGATGGCGCCAAAGAAAAGAAAGACAAATGGGTAGGCGATAATGTGTTGGAGCGGAAACGTCCAGAGAAGCGCCACTAGAACGAAGACGACTGCGATGGCAGCCGGTTTCAAACCGTATTCAATGAGCCAGTTTGATATTCGAGATGCAGCCAAGGCTGTCATGAACGCATGATATCCCGCATACGGCACAATTTCATTTTCTCGTCTTTCAGCAACATGTGCCCGCGGGCCAATACAGCGCAATATGGACCGACCCACGCAACGGAAACACACTGGAGCCCATCACACTTCAGGAACGTCATTTCAAAAGCCAGATGATCGTGAATGGCTGCTCGTGCTCTCGCCAAAACGTCAGCAATGACCGTATCCTCCAAATCTTGCGACAGGTGCGCCTGAAGACGATACACTGAAAAACTGGAGTCACCGCTCACTGTATTGTGTCGAGGTTCTTGCTGATGAAAGGTGCGTCTACGGTAGTTACCGCGAAGAAGCTTTTCGACGGCGGCAAGTTGATCGATGATCCCGTCGTCGTCATCGAAGATGGCGCTATCGCCTCTATCAGCACTCGCTCGGCCAGCCCAATAAATCCGGATGCGCACGTCCTGGAGTTTTCCGGATCTACGCTGGCGCCATCCTTCTTCGATGTTCATATACATGGTGCGGCCGGACACGATGTGATGGAAGCCTCGCCCGATGCGCTCAACGCCGTAGCAAGGTTTCTGGCCTTCCGCGGAACAGGGAGTTTTTTGGCGACGACCGTGACGGCACCGCTCGATGCGACTTTGCGCGCCGTGGAAGGAATTTCGAAGTATATTGCCCAGTCAAAACAGGAAGGCATGGCTCGGGTGCTGGGAATTCATTTGGAGGGCCCGTTTCTCTCACACGAGAAAAGGGGGGTTCAACCCGCCGAACATTTGCTCGCGCCCGACATTGCAACATTCGATCGGCTCGTTGATGCCGGACAAGGACACGTGCGGCTGATGACAATCGCGCCGGAGCTCCCGGGCGCTCCGGAACTGACGGCGCACGCGGCCAGGCGAGGCGTCCGAATTTCACTTGGACATTCAAATGCAACTGCCGCGGAGGCCAGAACTGCCATTGCGCATGGTGCTGTAAGCGCAACGCACACTTTCAATGCAATGCGCGCGCTGGATCATCGCGAGCCAGGCATTCTGGGCGCAGTACTCACTGACGACCAGCTGTTCTCCGAGTTGATCTGCGACGGTGTGCATTCTGCGCGCGAGATCTCGCGCCTCTGGTGGCGGGCCAAAGGTCCGCAACGGGCGATTCTCGTGACTGACGCGATGAGCGCGACGGGCATGCCAGACGGCGAATATCAGCTCGGCGGCTTTGCGGTGCAGGTTGCGCACGGCCGGGCGATGAGAGACGGCGTGCTTGCCGGAAGCGTGCTGACACTGGATCGCGCTCTCACCAACTTTGTGGAGATTACTGGAGCCGAGGTAGAAGACGGGCTGCGCCTGATGACCGCAAACCCGGCCTTGATGACGGATCTTGAACGTGACACAGGTTTTCTGGCGCAAGGACGGCCGGCAAATCTGGTCGCCGTGAGCCCCCAAGGCGAATTGATAGCTTCCCTCGTAAATGGTGTTCCTGTTCCTCCTCTCTGACCGTGCGTAGAATGTCCGAGAATCGGTTTCTGGCAACTGCCTCTACGTTTTCGGTGAAAGCGAGTTGAGTTTCGCCATGATGCCGGAAATTCGCGCCATTGCGGCTTCGCTTCTTTGCGCAACTTTGGCGATGTGCACGGCCCGCGGCAATGCCGCTGAAAAGCCGGTGATCGCGGGGTACATTTTTCCAAGAGGAAGCGTACTCGCGAACGGACAGATTGACGCATACAACTTGACTCGGATCAACTATGCTTTCGCGGTTACGAAGGCTGGCCGGATCGCTTTGGGATCCGCTGCCGATGAACAAAATCTTGCGATTCTGGTTGCGCTGAAAAGAGATAACCCTTCGCTCACCATACTTATCTCAGTTGGAGGGTGGCTGGGTTCCGGGGACTTCTCTGACATCGCCCTCACCCGGCAGAGCAGGAAGGTATTCGTCGACAGCGTCATCGAGTTTTTGCGGCGCTACCGGTTGGATGGTCTCGATATTGACTGGGAATACCCCGGTTTGCCGGGGGCGGGAAACACTTTTCGCGCCGAGGACAAGGAAAACTTTACGCTGCTTCTTAAAGACTTGGGCCGGCGTTTCGAGAAAGAGCATATGACTGGAGTTAATCGTTACCTTTTGACAATTGCCGCGGGAGCTTCAGATGAGTATCTTGCGCATACTGAGATGAGGGAAGTGCAACGATATATCGACGCAGTCAACTTGATGGCTTACGACTACACTGAGGCCTCACCAGATCGATACACCGGTCATCATGCGCCGCTCTTCGCTGATCCCGGCGGCCGCGACGATGGCTCGGCAGACGCATCAGTCCATGCATTCGAGCATGCGGGCGTGCCCGCTGCGAAGATCATTCTCGGCGTTCCTTTCTATGGCCGCTCGTGGGAGCATGTAAGCAACAAGGACCACGGGCTGTTCCAGCCTGGAAGGCCTTCAAAGCAGGACTATGTGCCATTCAGCGTGATTGCAACTTCGATGATCGGACACGGCTTTACCCGATATTGGGACGATACCGCCAAGGCACCTTACCTATACAACGCGGAACAGGGGATCTTCGTGTCCTACGAAGATGCCGAGTCGCTGACCGTGAAATGCAATTACGTGATGGCGCGCCGGCTGGGCGGAATGATGTTCTGGGAATACTCCGATGATCCCAGAGGAGAGCTCCTGCAGTCCATTGCACACGGCCTGCGCTCCTCTGCGGCGAATGCGCACTAACAGGTACTCAGCGCATTGAAGGTATTCTGCGAGAGAATCTGGTACTGGCGAGGGGCTCGGTCCAAAGCAGGGAGCGGCCGGTTCATACAACTTCGCAACCGCGCCGGCAATCGTAACGATCATCATCGGGCGAAGGTCACGATACCGGCATGTAAACTGGGGTCAATCATTTGCTCTAGCGCAACTTCGAAAGTACTGCGAGGTCAATGCGTTAAATGATGCTTTCGCCGCCTGCTTGATGCCCGCGGCATTGGAAGGAATAATCCTCAGTTCAATTCTGAAACCGGCGCGGGGGCGTGTTCGAACCGGCTAAGGGGGCCGTTGAGAAATGGTCGTTCGGTTGAAGGATATCGCCAAGGACCTTGACCTCTCGGTCGTGACCATCTCGAAGGTCCTGCGCAATCATCCTGACATTGGTGAGCAAACCCGCAAGCGCGTATTGAAGCGCATGAAAGAGCTCAACTATCAGCCCAACTTCGCCGCGCGCTCGCTCATCACGGGGCGGACCTGGTCGATCGGCTTGGTCGTGCCTGACTTGCTGCATCCTTTCTTCGCGCAAATTGCCAAAGTCATCTCCGCGGAGGTTCGGCGGAAAGGATACAGCTTGTTCATCTCTTCATCCGACGAAGATCCCGTGCTGGAACAGGAAGAAATCGTGCAATTGCTGGCTCGCCGGGTCGACGTATTGCTCATCGCTTCATCTCAGTTGAGTGTGGAGAGTTTTCGGCGCGTTGAAGAGCAAAAGGTTCCATACGTTCTGTTGGATCGCCAGTTTTCAGGATTTGACTCTAATTTTGTAGGTGTCGACGACCTGGCCGTGGGTATGTTGGCGACAACACATCTGATCGAGCAAGGATGTAAGCGAATTGCGCACATTCGCGGCCCTGAGATCAGTACAGCGGTCGGCCGAATGAATGGGTATATGGAGGCGCTGGCGGCTCGCGAATTGGCGCCGCTGCCGGGCCACATCGTATCGATTGGCCCATCGGGTGATCACGTGGGCGACAAGGCAGGGTACGCGGCAGCTGAGAGGTTGCTGGCAGACAAGCACCGGCCCGATGGCATCTTCTGTTTTAATGACCCTGTGGCGTTGGGAACAATGCGCGCAATTCTCGACGCAGGGCTGCGAGTGCCGGAGGATGTGGCAGTTGTGGGTTGCGGAAACCTCTCCTACTCTGACTTTCTTCGCGTCCCGCTTTCTTCAGTGGACCAGAACAGCAAAATGATCGGGAAAATTGCGGCGACGCTGGCGCTGCAACTCGCACAGAGTAAGGCAGTAAGCCGCCCGAAAAGAACGACTGTCGCGCCACACCTTGTGGTGCGCGCCTCGAGTCTTCGTTTGAGAAAATGATGTGCGACCGGTCCTGCGAAGTCGGCAATTCAAGTTCGTGCTGGAGAAAGGTGATTCAGGAAATCAAGGGGCCACGATATCTCTGTGCAAGCAGCAGTCCGCGTGGGTTTGGCAGTTAATGCTCAGACCGAATCAAAAGCAAGTGTCCGAGTCAACGCATGTTTACGAGTGGTGCTCGTTGGCGCGGGATTGTGAGTGAAATAGATGATGAAAATCCAATCGATCGTCCTTGGGGCGCTAGTCGTAGTTATCGTTGCGTCCAAGATGTTGCTGGCACAACCAGCGGCGGGTCAGAACTCCCCTTGCACTGCGGCGACATGCCCCTATCTGAATCCGGCGCTGAAACCAGAGGATCGAGCCAAGGATCTTGTAAGCCGTATGACGCTCGAGGAAAAAGTCAGCCAGATGCAGGATGTCGCAGACGCGATTCCGCGATTGGGTATTCCCGCATACAACTGGTGGAACGAGGCGCTGCACGGCGTCGCCCGTAATGGCGTTGCGACAGTCTTTCCGCAATCGATCGGCTTGGCGGCCACATGGGATACATCGCTCATGCATCGAATCGCGGCTGTGATCGCAGCGGAAGGGCGGGCCAAGTACAACCAGGCCATCCGCGATGGCGATCGGAGCAGGTTTGCGGGACTTACCTTCTGGTCTCCGAACATCAATATCTTCCGCGATCCCAGGTGGGGGAGAGGAATGGAAACCTTTGGAGAGGATCCATTCCTAACCGCGAGCATGGGTGTTGAGTTTGTGGAAGGATTGCAGGGCGACGATCCAAGGTGTCTCGAGCTTGTGTCGACGCCCAAGCACTATGCAGTTCATAGCGGACCGGAGCCGCTGCGCCATGGCTTCAATGTCGACGTCTCGCAGCATGATTTGGAAGATACTTACTTGCCTGCGTTCCGCGCCACGATTGTGGACGGGCACGCCGGCTCCATCATGTGCGCGTACAACGCGATTGACGGCGAGCCGGCATGCGCGAATTCGATGCTTATGGAACAGCATCTCCGCAAGGATTGGGGTTTCTCAGGATATGCAGTTTCAGACTGTGATGCGGTTGCCGACATTGCGCGCGGGCATCACTTTGCTGAAAACACCGAACAAGCGGCGGCCGATGCCGTAAAGGCTGGTACCGATCTCGACTGCGGAAAGACGTACGCAGATCTGACCAAAGCGGTGAACGATCACCTCCTGAGCGAGGCCGATATCGATGCGGCGGTTGTGCGATTGTTTACGGCGCGCATGCGGCTCGGCATGTTTGATCCGCCGAACATCGTGCCATTCAATGCGGTTCCGATTTCTGAAGTGAATTCCGCTCCACATCGCGAGCTTGCACTGCGGGCAGCGCGCGAATCGATTGTCCTCTTGAAGAACCAGAACGAAACGCTTCCTCTGAAGTCTTCTGTGCGTAAGATTGCAGTCGTGGGACCGACTGCGGATTTGCTTGAGTCAATCGAAGGCAACTACAACGGCGTGGCATCCAGTCCCGTTACCCCGCTTGAGGGCCTGCGCAAACAATTCGGCAGCGAAAACATCGTCTATGCTGCAGGATCGACTTTGGCTTCGGGAACGCCGATGCCCATACCGTCCTCCTACTTGCGAACCGACGCTTCGCTGAGAACGGAAGGGCTCAAGGGCGAGTACTTCGATCACGCAGAGATTGAAGGCGCGCCAAAGATCGTGCGCGTAGACGCCAAAATCAATTTTGATTGGAATCGCGTCGCTCCAGCGCTGGATTTCCGAGCTGAGACGTTTGCCGTGCGATGGACCGGCGAACTCTTACCGCCCGCGCCTGGGGAATACGTGCTGAGTCTGCGGGGGCCCAGGGCCTTCATGTCATCGCCTGTGGCAGGCGTTTCCACCGGCACTGATCAACCCACTGCCAACATGGCCGATCGCATCCGGCTCTATATCGACAATAGGCTGGTCATGGACAGCCGCAGTAATCCGGCCAACGCGCACCTGACGTTTCAGGACGCAAAGCCTCATTCGATCCGCGTGGAATACGTGCACCTACCCAACGATCGCGACGTCGATCTGGAATGGGAGCCGCCTGCGGGCAGCTTGCTTGGGCCGGCAATCGAGGCTGCCAGGAATTCTGACGCGGTTGTCGCGTTCGTCGGACTGTCTCCGAATGTTGAAGGCGAGGAGATGAACGTACACGCCGAAGGGTTCGACGGCGGCGACAGGACTCGTATTGAGCTCCCCGAAGCACAGGAGCATCTGCTTGAGGCGATGGGCGCCACAAGCAAACCCCTCATTGTGGTGCTCACGGCAGGCAGCGCCTTGGCAGTCCCCTGGGCCAAAGAACATGCAGATGCGCTCCTGGCCGCTTGGTACCCCGGCGAGGAGGGTGGCGATGCAATCGCGGAGACCTTGTCCGGCGAAAACAATCCGGCGGGCCGGCTGCCGGTCACTTTCTATCGCTCCACCGCCGATCTGCCCGTTTTCACTGACTATTCAATGAAGAATCGAACGTATCGTTATTACCAGGGCGAAGTTCTTTATCCGTTTGGCTATGGCCTGAGCTATTCACACTTCAGCTATGCGCCGCCGGACGTGAGTTCTCGTTCGATAGTGGCTGGAGCCTCGGTGGCAGTGACGACCGTTGTGCACAACACGAGCGAGCGCGACGGCGATGAAGTCGTCGAGCTTTATGTGAAGCCGCCGCAGACTGCTGTGTCTCCCCACGTAGAGCTGGAGGGCTTCAAGCGAATTCACCTGCGGGCAGGCGAAAAACAGACCGTGCAACTCATCCTCACTCCGCGCGAGATGAGCGAAGTGGATGCGAAAGGCGATCGAGCGGTGATGCCGGGCGATTACACGATCTACCTTGCAGGCGGGCAGCCCGAGCAGGGAACACCGGCAGCGACAATGCACGTCTCGGGGACCATGGCTTTGCCGCGATAAGGTGAATCGCGAAGCGCGAGGTGGGCGATTACGGCTTCGCCAGTCTGCCTTGTGCTTCAATTTGTCCTGCGACAAAATCGTGCACGTACATCAGGTTCATAGGAGTCGTGACAGTCGCGGAATTCTCCTGCCCGGCCGCGTGGATCAGCAGAAGCGGTCGCGCGTCCCATTGTCCCCCATGTGAAATCCGCTCGTCTTCTGCGCTCCACCCGGGCTGCGGACGCCACATGTGAGTGCGCCATGAGTGATCGCCCTGCACGATTAGTGTCGTAGCTGGCCAGCGCGTCTGATTCTGGAGGAGATCGAGGACCTGTCCTAATATGCGGTCGGTATATGCGAGCGAATCGAGATACGATCCGCCTGATGCAAACGTGTCGCTGCGGCGATCCCAGAAAGCAGGGGGGTGCGGAGAAGGAAGATGGATGTAAATCAGATCGGCGTTACTGCTTGCGATGATTTGTAACGCGTGCTGGCTTACTTCCTTGACCGAGGCAATGTGGCCACCGGAATCCCAGGCCGTGATGTCTGCCCATGCTTTCCGTGGGGCGAAGTACTTTTCCGTCAGAATCCGCAATGGAAACCAGGCGTTCGCGGCGAAGCTGGCGCTGGATAACGTGGGTCCTCGGTCTTCCGCATCATGGTTATCCCAAAAACACTCCGTCGCCGTGTCCGCAAAGACGGCGCAGTACGGCAGATACCATCCAACAATTGAGGTTGTCATGCCGCGCTGCTTCGCCATCCCAATGAGCGCGCCGTCCGCGTCGAAGCGATGCCATTGAGGAGAGTCCCGGGTCTGCACCAGAAAGCGATTGTCCGGGGTATAAGCGACATTTGTCACTTTCCTGCCTGAGAGCAGGCTCGGAATCACGTGGATCGTCCAGTAATCGATGGGCGTAACGTTTGTGTAAAGCGTGCCGATGTCGCGCAAACGATCGAAATTGGGGAGGCCGAGCGAGGTGTCTCTCGATTCAAACGCAGCCTTGTATGACAACTCGTCGAAGATGATCCATACGATGCGCGGTTTTGTGGATGGCGGCGCAGAAATTGCGGCAGTAAAGGCTCGCGGACCCGGCTGCCACCGTGCGGCGCGGACCAACTGGAAAACCACCACTAGAGCAAAAAAAGCAAAGCCGGCAAGGACAGCGCTGCCGAACAGCCGAAGTCTGGCGGCAACGCCCGGCATGCGCAGAATGAAGAATACAAGCAAGCCAATCCAGAGCACGCTCGCAGCGAGTACAGCGACGTGAGGAACATTGAAAGGGAAGACATTGAGATTCTGAATCAGCAGAAATGGAGGGAAAAGGGCCATCATGCCCCATCGCAATTTTGGCCAGAACCCAGCCTTGCGCAAAATCGCCATCAGGCAAAAGAAGACGATGGCTACAATCGCCAAGTCGGCGAGCTGCGCCAGAGCGACTCGCGTAAGCGGCACAGGCGAGCGCATTCGTTCGTCGCCGGCGGAAGAAGTGAGGTCAATGTAGTTGGGCAGAAGCAGGATGGACGCGAAACCGAGTGCTTGTGCGATCCGTTTGATCATCCAGGATTCAATTCCGTCTGCGAACTGGGTTCGGCCTTAGGTGAAACTGCGCTGGTTGAAATTCGCGCGAGCAGCAAAAGGATACGCCCATTCCCGAGTTCAGTCCGATCGACGGTCGAGAACCAAGGCGCAAATGCCTGCAATACATCGCTCTCGGTAAAGTTACCATAAAGATCCTCGCGGCCGCGAAGCCACTCCTGGTACATCGGATCGGACGGGGGCACCCATTCCAGCAGAAGCCAGCGGCGCGTGAGAAGGCTGCAAAGCTCGCCGATAAGCTTGAGCGGTATCTGCTCGCGCAAGATCAGGTGGTGGATGACTGCAAGCATCAGGACCAGATCGAACTTGCCGGTCAGGCGATCGAGAAGCGAGAGTTGCTCGCTGTTTCTCCAGCCTGCTGCGGGCGTCGGCCTCGCAATATTTGCTACCAACGTGGTAATCGGCTTGTTTTGCCGGGCAGCGGTGAGCCACAGCGATTCGATAGCTGCGGCATCGGCATCGATGGCAACAACTTCTGCCCCACAATCTGCCGCTATCGACGAATAGGTCCCGGTGTTCGCACCAATGTCGAGCACCCGCGAAGGTCCGCAACGCTGCAGCACGTTCTTTACGAAATTCTGCTTGTCTTCGTGGTCAACCGGGCGGTAGTGGATCGCTGTTTGCGAATACGCGCTCCAGTTGCTGCGATTCCGCGTTTGCGCCGCGTGCTGAGTTTTCTTGCCAAGTCGCGCGATGCGTTTTTGCAGGATGTGCGTAGCCAGCTCAGGATCGACGGGCCGGCCAGCTTTTCGCGGCGTCTGTCTGTTTTTGCCCGGCCGTTCAAGCCAGGTGGCAAGTGTAATCACGTCGAGCAATCGGGGATTCAGCCGATGCCAGGGCCGAAGCGCCCTGTAGATAAAGGCAGGCTCATAACCGTCACGCGTGAAAATCGTGGCGCTGAGAGGCCAGCTCAAGTACCGCGCCGCGAGCAGCGGAAGCAGAAACGTGCGCACGAATTGGCCGTATGCCAGCCAGATGTCCGAGCGCGGATCACGCCGCTCGAATGACAGCACATCAACAAGGACAGGCCGCGCTCCCTGAAAGAGAATATTGAGCGGCGTTGCGTCCTTCAGCGTCCAGCCTGCGTCGATTGCCTGCCGTGCCACGCGCAAGGTGAGTTCTGCTGCGGCGTGCCATTGTGCAGGCACCCACTCCCACGGGTATGTGATCGGGTCGATGCGAGGATGCTCCAGCCAGAACTCGCCTGAAAGAACACCTGCGTGCTTTCCGGGCTCTGCAATTCTGCTTTCGATCAAATCTCCGTTCCGCTCAAGTGCCGTGCGCAGTGGAGATGCAAGGAAGGCCTGAGTCTCTTCGAGCGCTTCAGGGCGTATGTAGCGCAGCGCAAAGTCAGCAGTCAGCCAGAGGCTGCCAGATGGATCTCGGAAAGTTGGTACCGCTCCAATTTGTCCAGAAAGGACGCGTCGATCGCGAATTGGTGATTGCCGAACTGGTGACTCAGGCTGGCCACTCACGAGTTGGGCGAATCTTCCACGCTGGTTGTGTCAGCCAGGTTCTCGTGGTTGCCCTTTGGGGTATTGCGATGGAAGAACAAGTAGATCTTACGGCGCAAATACCAACCGGTTGCCACAAGGGCCGATCCCGCCGCCTGAATAGCCAGCAATCCACTGCCCGGGTCGGCATATGCGTAAGCTGGTCGTTCAAAGAGGATTGCTGCACCTAATGCGATCAGAGCAAGTGAGAGGAGACTCAAAGCAAATTTCGTCATGCTGGCGGGCGCCCCCTTAAAGTTTGGTCGGTCGTCGTTATGGGGGCCCATCGTGCGGGGTCCCTGGATTTGGGATTTCGCCCCATATTTAACGTAGACGCAACAATGTGCAATAGAGTTTACAAACCGCGCATTTAGGGGAGTATTCCCGTTTCGTGGCATGTAGCTAGACAGTAATCCCCCATTTGATTGCCCCTGATCCGGTGCACCCTGCACCTGCTTAACGCCTTGGCCGAAAGCGGCATTGCGTGTCAACAGTGTTCGCAGATATATGGTTTATCTTTCGAATCGAGAGTTAACGCCCGGAAAATGCAACCGTGGATACGAGGCAGGGGTCAGAAGGCTTGAACGCCACTTCCGCAAGCCACTCATCCGCCGAATTCCAATTCATCGAATCGCCGCCATTTGTAAATCGCTATCGAGATAACCCAACTCAAAGCGAAAACTCCAATGATGAAGTATCCCAACGTTGCGAAGCTGCCATTGAGTTTCAACACCAAATCCCAAAACGTCCCGCTTAAATGGAAGTGCCCGGCCAGCAATCCTAGCGCTTCGATTCCGCCCACGATCAGCGCCACTACCACCGAGACGAAGGTGATCGTCATGTTGTAGTAAAGCTTGCGGACCGGCTTGATGAAGGCCCAGCCGTAAGCTCCGAGCATCAGAATGTTGTCGGTCGTGTCGATCAGCGACATGCCGGCGGCAAACAGCGCTGGAAACGCGAGCACAGACCAGAGCGGCAGCCCCTTCGAGGCTTCCGCCGCGGAGATCGCAAGCAGTCCAATCTCCGTCGCTGTATCGAAGCCGAGGCCGAACAAGACTCCCAGTGGGTACATGTGCCAACTGCGGCGAATCATGGCGAACATGGGACGGAACAGGCGCGCAAGAAATCCCCTGCTGGCAAGCAGCATGTCGAAATCCTCGTCGACATACGGCGCCCCATTGCGCACACGCACGAAGGCGCGATAGATCGAGAGCAGCACGACGATGTTGATGACGGCAATGGCAAAGAGAAAGAGCGAGGAGACCAGGGTGCCAATCACACCACCAACGACACGCGCCGCATCCATGCGATGTTGCAGTGCGAGGGTGGCGGCAGCGATGCCGGCCGTGCCCAGAAATACGATCGTGGAGTGACCCAGCGAAAACATGAGCCCCACGCCAACGGGCCGCTTGCCTTCCTGCATCAGCTTGCGCGTCACATTATCGATGGCTGCAATGTGATCGGCATCGACCGCGTGGCGCAATCCGAAACTGTACGCAAGCAAAGCAGTTCCCATTAGCAGAGGGAAGTGTCGAAAAGCCAGGGCCGCCCACAGCCATCCCGCTGTGTTGAAGGCGATCAGAATGGCATAGATGCCGAAGACCTTGCTGCGTAAGTTCGCCGGGGAGTCGTCAAACAGGTGACGAATACCGCGCCACTGCAATGGCTGGCGAGCCTGACCGGGTTGCGATGCTGGGGCAATATCGCTCATATGAGCCCGCAAACATGACCTGGAACGCAGATCGAAGCGGGTGCAGTCTGGTGAGGTTAGCTCAATATTACCATTTTGAAATTCGTGCTATCAAACTGCGAGAAAAGCTTATACACCGGCTCGGAGAAGACACCTCTACGTGCCTTGAAAAGCGAAATCAGGGCAGGCAGATGCTGCTATTGCGTCGACGCGGCAGGCTTGAGGGCAGCGGCAGCGGGCGGAGGCGCCGGCTTTCCTTTTGGCACATCCTTACGGCCGGGCGCCAGGATGGCGTGCAGGATGGTCCCCTCCATGCGCGGCATGAATTCCACCAGGCCGGCATCGCCCACATCCTGGATGAGGCGATTGATCATGTTGTAGCCGAGCTCGCGATGGGCCATCTGGCGGCCCCGGAAGCGCAAGCTGGCCTTCACCTTGTCACCCTCTCCCAGAAAACGGATCACCTGGTTCTTCTTGGTCTGATAGTCGTGCTCGTCAACCGTAACGGAGAACTTGACCTCCTTGACGGTGATGACCTTCTGACGCTTGCGCGCGGCGCGTTCGCTCTTTTCCTTTTCGTAGAGATACCGGCCATAATCCTGGATGCGGCAGACTGGCGGAACGGCGTTAGGTGAAACCTCGACCAGGTCCAGGCCTCGCTCGCGGGCGATCTTGAGAGCTTCGAAAGGTGGGAGGATTCCAAGTTGTACGCCGTTTTCGTCGATGACGCGGATTTCGCGCGCGCGAATCCGCTCGTTGATGCGGATAAAAGACTTTGCCGAACGTTTATCGAATGCGATGGTACTCCTCCGAATTTGCGCCTGTTGCGCCGGGAAAGCAGAGCCCCTCTACCGCAGCGGCACAAACGCAAACTGAGTATAGCATTGGCTCGGCTCCCTCGAATAAAAGGGCTAAGCCACGGTTTGACCCAAAACAGAGCCGTCGGGGTTGAGCCGGCCAGCGCGAATGTGCACCAGTTGATTGGGCGGCAAAATCCCCTCGATCTCGACCGGAAGAAAGTTGTCTGTCAGGGCGGCGGTGCGGCCCTTTGCGGCAGGTTCAACCGGAGTGTTCAGGGTGATGGCGGTGAGGTTGCTGCCGATGAATTGCCGGCGATGCGCGAGGGTCTTTTCGGCGGCCAGCGCGCGCAGCGCCGCCATCCGCTCGTCAACGGCAGACTGAGGCGCCGGCGACGCTGCGTGCAAATTCCAGGCGCGCGTGCCGGGCCGCGGCGAGAACGGAAAGAGGTGAAGGTAGCCGAAAGGCAACGTGCGAACAAATTCGAGCGTCTCATCGAATTCGCGATCGGTTTCGCCGGGAAAACCGGCCATGACATCGGCGCCCAGTGTGAGCGCCGGGCCCACCGCGCGCAGCAACGCCGCGACCTTATCCGCATAGTGCCAGGGCCGGTAGCGGCGGTGCATGCGGCGCAGCACAGCGTCGGAGCCCGACTGGAGCGGCAGATGCGCATGACGAGCCAGCCGATCACCGCCGAATTCGCGCATCAGCGCGATCAGGTCGCTGTCCCAGTCCATCGGTTCAATGGAGCTGAGGCGCAAACGGGGCAACGCCGTTTGTTCGAGGATGGCGCGCGCTAAGCCTGCCAGCGACTCTTCTTGAGAGCCAGCAAAATCGCGTCCCCAGCGGCCAAGATTGATGCCGGAAAGAACAAGCTCCTTGCCGCCGGAGACAACGAATGCCTCGATTTGGCGCATGACTGTTGCGCGGGGCAGGCTTCGGGAAGGGCCGCGTGTCGCAGGGATGACGCAGAAAGTGCAGCGATTGCCGCAGCCTTCCTGGATCTTGAGGTTCGGCCGCGTTTGCGCTCCGGGCAGGAGCGGTGCGTCTTCGAGAAATGAATGGGCGAAGCGATCGTCGGCCCAGATCGGAGCTGATTGCGGGGCGTGCGGAGCAAGCAGTGAGCGGACGGGCACAAATGCAGGCGTGAAGCCGGCCGGCGGCGTGCTTTGCGCCAGGCCGAGAATGATTTCGGGAGCAAGAGCTTTGTGGCTGTTGCCCACCACAGCCGCAACGCCGGCCATGCCAGCCAGCTCGTGGGGCGCGCGCTGCGCGTAGCAGCCGGTCACAACGATTTTGGCTGCAGGATTCCGCCGGTGCGTGCGGCGTATGTAAGCGCGCGCGGCGCGGTCGGCCTCGGCGGTCACGCTGCAGGTGTTCACCACCACCACATCGACCTTCAATGACTGGCGTTCGGCGCCGGCTCGCAGTTGGCCGGCGATCGCTTCGCCGTCGGCGCGTGCCGCACGGCAACCGAAGTGTTCGATGTGAAACCCGGACATCGTTTTCAGTTTAGTTCCTGTCGCGGGAGCGGCGCGGAACGCGAACTCAAGATTAGAGAACGGTGGGGCGGCCGGGCGCGCCGGGCGCGTTGCTTTGCCAATCCCTGAGGATCTTTTCGCCGATGCGCTCCGCTGTTGAGCCAGGACTTTCCGACGCAAAATGTCAGGGAAGCCCCCGGTCCGCAGCTATTTACTGGTTAGTTATACCCCCCCCACCCCCCCATATGTTCATATCCAAATATTTCATTGCAAAGGGGTTAGAAGGCGGCACCAGACGGTAAGTCATTGATTCTAAAGAACAGCGGTTTCTGGTCTTTTGCGAATTTTTGCCTCATTTCCGGTGCGGATTGACGTCTTCATCCCATATTGAGGTGCGTATCGCCGCATTACGGTGTTGGTTTTCGGGCAGCCAGGCCGGTGGCGAATTGGCTGCGGCTGACTTTCGGGTCAGTGCGGCTCGCGCTTGCGGCGGAGATGTCCTGGAATGATTGTGCGCCAGTGGCAGGATATTTCGTGCAAATGGAAGTCGCTACCCTTCAGCGAGTTGACGGGTTTGCGGCTTGACGGCAAAGCAGGGAACCTGGAAGGACCCTTCGCAGGCTCAGGGCGATTTCTGCGAGCACCATCGACGGGGTGGGATCGCGCAGAAGGCCCGGGCCACCTGCCTCGATTCCGACGTAGAGCCGACTTCTGGTTACCAATCAATCTGTTAACGGTCTGCAGGTGCGGTTTCCATTCGATCGGTCGCGTCGGCAGAAAAACCGGCCGACAGTCACCTATGTTGCTTCAATTAGGTTGTCCGGTTCGAGATCGGGGCCACCCGCTCGATCGTGGCCCGGAAGCTGCGCGGCGGAAAGATTTTTGCCGCCGCCGCGCCAACACGAGAACCGGCTTGAGGGTATCCGCCAACACAGCCTTAGGGCGATGACCTCGGGGTAGAATGTCTGTCAGCTTCGTCAGATCCAGGCGTACACACCCGGCAACACGCCGGAGACATCGCGTCAATTCGGCAATCGGAACCACTCGCGCAACTGAATTGTGCAGCCTTCCGAGAAGGGGTGATGATCATGTTTCGCAAGGGCGTTTTATTCGCTGCAATTCTTTTTCTGAATCTCAGTTTGTCTTTGCGACTGGCGGCAGCGAACGGATATTACGCGTACGAGCCGCATTATTTGCACAGCGTGGAGGACGCTTCCAATCAGGTCAAATTCCTCTCGCCGCATTTTGCGCCCATGGAAGTCCTCAAGAAAGTTGGAGGTACTACCATCGGCTTGACGAGCGGATACTCGCTTGTGAGCGCCGATGTGAATCAGCTGGGAATCAACCTTTCCTTCAGCAAGAGCGGCGTCATTCAGGACAGCAAGTGGTTCTGGTCTTGGGGAGGTGGATACTCCGCTCCGATCTCCACCCCCTATAAGGACGACATAGTCACCTCCGTCCCATTCGCTGACATAAAGTACTTCGAGATACAGTACATAAATCAAAAGGGAATGCCGGCACCCTGGTGCGTCGCGCCCCAAGGCACTGGGTTAGGCCCGAAAAACTGGATATGTGTCGTTACCGAGAGGGACGCTGAAGGACTTGTCGATGCCCTTGCCACACTCGTAATAGCCAGTGGAGGAAGCCTCGAAACTTCCCCGGGCGTATATATGGGGAGAAGGACGTCGGCAAAGGATTTGCAGAAACATCCTGCACTAGCCTGCACAGTTGGGTACGTGCTCACAAATGGGCCATCTCAAAAGGCCGGTATCCAGGTTGGCGACGTTTTGCAGTCCTTCAACGGCAAGTCATGCACCGGTGAAGAGGACTTCCGCGATGCCCTCAGGAAGGGCAATGGTCAAGTTCATATCGAGGCGCTCCGCAAGGGTCAACCCCTGGCGCTCGACCTGCACTACGCCAACCCGGATGCGGCCGCTGCGCAACTGCTGCAGAAGACATCCGCGGCATCCCGGCACCCCGTCGGGTCAGTTGTTTCTTTGCCTGAAGGCGCGTCGGCCGCGCCTCCTTCTGCCCCACGGTTCGGGTTCCAGGTTCGCACAGTCACTGACGTCGATGTGTCTCAATTCAATCTTCCCAAACCGATGGGACTTCTGGTGGTGAGCGTGGACAAGGGTGGTCTGGCCGAAGGGGCAGGCGTGCTGAGCGGTGACGTGATCCTCGAGGTGAACGATTCGGAGATCAACGACCTAGATCTCTTCAAGCAGTTGCTCCAAAGCGGCGTCGCCCGAAAGTTCCGCGTGTGGCGCAAAGGCCAGGCCCTCGATCTATCCGTTCCCCAAAACATGTAGGACCCAGGGGCGGATTGCCCGGCGTGGCCTCGGTCCTTTCGAAACCACAGGTCAGGGTGCACCTTTGCACTTGAGGACCGGGGATGTCACAGACCTCAAGAGGCTCTTAACTCAATCACGATCATCCCAATCAGCCCCGGTAAACCGGCTTCTCTCTGTAAATGCGGGTCGTGATTTTCTCAGATCGGGTGTTGCGACGAGACACCTCATTAGACTGCGGGCCTGCGCTGTGGGGTATCGTCTGTGGATTGCTGCGCGGGCTTGGGTCCGGGCCTGAAGGCCGCGGGGATTTTGGTCGCAGGGTTTCAGGAGCCTGAAGGCTCCTGTTCCTTCCGTGCGGCTGCGCCGCGGGGTTTCGTTCTTCAAAAAAAGGCCGGTTACGGCATCGCTCAAGTCACCCCAGCGACGACGACCTGTCGCTGGGGACCCCGAGAAGCGATGCCCTGATACGAGCCCACCCAAGCAGGGCCTGGATGTGACACCCGTCCCGAGAAGCGATGTCCTGATAGGTGCAGACGATTCCTGGGCCGTTTCTTTCGCACGCCAAAGCGGGCTTTTTGATCAAGATTGGCGCATGGTCCCCAGTCTTGCGACTGGGGCTACCGTATGTCGCCCGCTGAGGCGGGCTGGCGTCCGGGCCTGAAGGCCGCGGGGAGTTGGGTCGCAGGATTTCAGGAGCCTCAAGACTTCTTCGCATGAGTTCTTCCGCAACATGTAAAACCGGCTCGGTCAGGGATAGACAAAGCTGTCATCGGCGATGGTACGATTTGCCGTGAGGAGGCTGACCATGATCGTTGTGCGCAACAGTTTCATTGCCAAGCCGGGGCAGGCAGGCAAGCTGGCGGCTCAAATGAAGGAGCTGGCAAAGGCCGGGAAACTCAGGAACGCCCGCGTGATGACGGACCTGACCGGGGAATTCAATCACGTGATCATGGAGCACGAAGTTGAGACGGCAGCGGAGTTCGAAGAGCTGATGGCGAGATACTCCTCTGATCCGAAGATTCGCGAAGCCGCCAAGGGGTACACGGAACTGTGGACCACGGGCCGCCGTGAGTTGTTCCGCGTGCTCTGAGTGATTTTGCATGCGCGGGTGGGCTTCGCGGAAATGGCGCCGGGAAGCCCAGATTCAAGTTGAAGTAAGCAAATGGCTTAAGTAAAGCGATTCTCTAAGGCGTTTTCGCGGAAATGCTTATCCGGTATACTGAATAGAGAGCAATTCTCCAACAACTCTCAGTTCCTGCTATGTCCTCTTCGACAAGTGCGTACATCCCGGTACAAGCGCGACCGGCCGCAAAGAACCGGACATGGCACATTGCCGGATACGTATACTTTACGTTTATCTGTTACGTCTCGATCGGCTTGCCGTTGGCGGTGCTGCCGCCGTTTGTACACCTGCGCATGGGCTACAGCACGGTGCTTGCCGGCCTTGCCATCAGCATCCAGTACATTGCGACACTGGTGAGCCGGCCGTGGGCGGGACGCATCTCTGACCACATGGGCGCGAAAGTGTCAGTGCTATGGGGCATGGCGTGTTGCACGGCGAGTGGCGGGCTTCTGGTGGGCGCGGCAGTGCTGCACGAGATGCATCTGATGAGCTTTGCGGTGCTGATTGTGAGCCGCCTAGTGCTGGGCGTGGGCGAGAGCCTGGGCTCGACCGGATCGACGTTGTGGGGAATTTCGGCGACAGGATTTGAGAACACGGCGCGCGTGATCGGCCAGAACGGCATCAGCACCTACGGCGGTATGGCGCTGGCCGCTCCGCTGGGTGTGGTGCTCGATCGGCAATTCGGGCTGGCTTCGATCGGCGTGCTGACGATTCTGATCGGCGCGGTGAGCTTTGCGATGGCCTGGCGCAAAGAGGCGGTTGAGGTTGAGCCGGGCGAACACCTGCCGTTTGCCCACGTACTGGGGCGCGTGGCGCCGCACGGCATGGGATTGGCGCTGAGCGGCGTGGCGTACAGCGTGCTGGCGACGTTCGTCACGTTGTACTACGTGCACCGGCACTGGGAGGGTGCTGCGCTTTGCCTGACAGCGTTCGGCGTGGGTTTTGTGATTGCGCGCATCTTCTTCATCCGCACCATCAGCCACTTTGGCGGATTCCCGGTGGCGATTGCGTCGCTGGTCGTGGAATCGGTGGGAATGGTGTTGCTTTGGCAAGCGGTGTCGCCCTGGATGGCCATGGCGGGCTCGGCGATTGGCGGGCTGGGGCTGTCACTGGTGTTTCCTGCGATCGGCGTGGAAGCGGTGAAGCGTGTGCCTGAGTTCAACCGAGGCACAGCGCTGGGCGTGTATACGACGTTCGCCGATGTGTCGTTTTTCATGGTGGGCCCGATTGCCGGAGCGATTATCGGGTGGTTCGGCTATGCGAGCACCTTCCTGTTTGCGCTGGTGTGCGTGCTGGCGTCGCTGGGGATTGTGCTGGTGCTGAAGGCACAAAGATCAGTGATCAGTGGTCAGTGATCAGTCGTCAGAGATCAGGGATCAGACTCACTCAGTAGGAATCGGTTGTTGCAACCCGGCGAGAAGCGCCGAGCGGGTGCGGCGGGCGGCGGTAGCAATGACGGCGAGTGCGAGAACCAAAAACAGCATATGGCTGGCGAGCACAATCGTTTTCGGCGCGGGGACGACCGGCAACTGCGTGAAGGCGTGCACTCCGTAAACCAGCGCGCCGGCAGCTCCGATCGAGAACGTGTGCAGCGCGGTCCAGGAACTGCGGCGCGAGAATGCCCGGAGCAGAAGCAGAAAAACGAGATCCGCGCACAGGATCCACGCGACGGCCGCCCAGCCTAGATTCGCATTGAAAGCGTCAAAGAAGTTCATGTGAGCCCTTGCGCCGCCTCGCATTGCGACCAGGATCACCGTGATGGCCGGCGCAAGGAAAATCGCGAAGCCGAGAAGGAAGGCAGCCAGTCCCGTGAGCCAGGGTGAGGGCGCGGGCCCGGTTTTTGTGCGGGGAGCGGGTACGGGGATCAGGAAAGCAGCGGCGACGAACAGGGCGCAGAAAATGCCGGTGATGGCGAACTGCGTTGTCGAAGCGATGAAGTGGTAGTGGCGGATCATGTAAGCGGCGTTGACGGCCATTCCGGCGGCGCAAAGAACGGCAGCAACGCAGGCGCCCACTTTGCCGAGCCACGGCGCGCGGGCGCGCGCAGGGAAGAGGCCTTCAGCCAGTGCAATGGAAACGCCGATGCTCCAGAAGGCATGCACGTTGAGCATGAAGATCGTCCACCAGCCGCTGATGCCGAGAGCGGGGATCCAGGCGGGGACGAGCAAGTGCATCCCAAACGAATTGGGGTTGAAGAGAGTTTGCGTGGAATAGCCCTCTTCAATGAGGCAATAGGCGCAGCCGAGCAGGAGCATGGTGGGCCAGCCGCGGCCGGTGCGGCGGGTGACTTCGCGAATCAGAAGCGCGCCGCCGCCGTACATGGGCGTCATGATGATCAGGGGAGAAAGAAAGGTGACGGCAAAGTCGCCCAGCAGGTATTCGGCAACCAGTGGCGCAAGGATGAACAATGTAACGGCGGCAAGAACGGAACGTTGCGGATAAGACATGGACGCCTCTTTCCGGGTCAGATTTCGACCGGGGTGATTCCAGCACGCATAGGCCTTTGTGTTTCCCACCCATCGCGTAAAAAGCTCCGCGATGGATGGGGCACGGATGGCCTTGTCAATGCTTGAATCAAATACTCAAGCCAATCCGGGCCACTGAAACAGGTTCCGCCTAGACCGATTCGAGTCCGTAGAGGGTGCGAATGCTTGGAATGCTCGATCGCATCTTGTGGCCAACGGCCCGCCCCAGAAATTTTGTGACAGATTCGAAGCGCATCATCGACGCGGCCCTGTCGTTGAGATCGAGATTGAAGGCGGCGAGCAGCCGGTCCTGTTCGGCCTGCGGCCAGTTCTTGTAATCGTTCCACGCCTGGATATTGCCGGCTCTTACGGCCTCATTGCCGCCGTGTGCATATTCCGCCAGCTGCAGCCACTGCCTCGTAAGATCCTGGGCGGGTTCGCTCGCCGGGTCCAGATCGATGTTGGCTTCGATCTCGACGAAGACTTTCCGCAACGCCTGCACATTCTTCTTGAACTCTTCGGCAGGCCTTTCGCGGGCGAGACGTTCCTTATCGATCCAGGCCTGCTCACTGTAGTACTTCCGCATTGAGTTCTCTTGTGGCTGCATGTCGATCACCTCGATAATCTTCCGCAGAACCGACGAGTCGGTTGTCTGCCCCGATTGAATTTCCTTTTCCGCTGCTTCAATCGCGACGACGGCGCGATCGATCAGCTTTCGCTTTTCGGCTAACGCCTCGCGTTGCATGTGGAGCGAGTCGGCAAGCGACAGCGGTCCATGCTTCAGGAGCAGTTTGATCTCCTGAAGCGGGATTCCCAGGAACTTGAGCGCGGCAATCTGCTCCAGGCGCTCCAGGTCTTCCATGCGGTAGAGACGAAACCCCGAGGCTCCGCGCTGCGGCTTGAGCAGACCAATGCGATCGTAGTGGTGCAGCGCTCGAACAGTTACCCCCGCCAACTTCGCGAATTCGCCAATACGGTAACTGTGGTTCATGGCTCTCAGACCATAGTCAGCCCTGACGCAGCGTCAAGGTCAAGCGGAGAATTGGAAGGCGACCTGGTCAGCCGGCCGAGAGGCACGGAGAAGCGTCGACGGCTACCTCCAATTGCCGGTAAGAACGAAGGGCGCCCAGTAATAGGGATGAGTGAACCTGGGCGTTGACGGCGATTGCGTCTCGGGGACAACATCGAAGCCGCGTCCAGCACCATTGCTTTCGCTCGTTGTGCGGCCGCTGAGCAGATCGAGCTGCGCCTGGCGAAGCGCTTCAACCTTCATCACTTTTCCGTGTCCGTCTGCCCAGCGCTTATAGAAGTCGGCCATCAACGCGCCGGTACTGGTATCGTTAACTTCCCACAGTGAAGAGATCACCGCTTCTGCGCCCTGGCGCTGCGCCACCGACGCCAAACCATCGACCTCGACTCCATTGGAAGCGGTGTCGACACCGGTGTCGCATGCCGAGAGCGTCAACAGGCTGGTGCCTGCCAGGCTCAGGTTAGGATCGTCGCGAAAATCGGCCACTGTAAGGTGGTAGCCGGATCCGGGAGTGTCCTTTCCGGCGAGCAACAAATAGGATGCGTTTTCATCTCCCGGCTTGAGCACGAAATGACTGGCGATATGGACGATTGCATGCTGTCCGCTCAGCCCGTCTTCCATCGCCTTTTGAGTGAACTGGCCGTCGAGCAGAATCGATCCCGGCAAGACGCCATCCGCGCCCGCTACTTTGGGATCTTTGACAATGTCATCCAGCTCAGAGACGACCGAAGGCAGCGGATTCAGATCGGATTCGTATCTTCGCGAGATGCCCATCGCAATAGCGGTCAGCTGATCCATGTCGGGCTGGTCGCCCAGATGGTCGTAGCTGGCGGTTGTGACGGCTACCGAATTGTATTTCTGGACCAGGTATGTGGTGCCATCGTAGAGCGCAGCCATGGGAATGTAGCGCAGCGCCCCGTCGAGCGACCAGATGAGAGTTTGGGCTTGCGCCTGGTCGAGGTCGGCTTGCACCGGTCCGATGAGAATTTTGTAAAGCTCATGGGCGGCCGGCCGCGGATCGTGCGCAGGATTGCGGAGCGCTTGCTGAAAGTCGGCGATCTTCTGGTTAAGCTCAGAGCGCGTGATCGAAAAGTGGCGGGCTACGCTGGCCGCGCTGGTCACGACGATGACGCTGTAGACATCTTCGCCGACGACAGTGCGCAGGCCGACCGCATGCGGCGTCCGCGCAATCTGGTTCTTGAGAATGGCCACATCGCCCTTGATATCAGCCAGCGAAGTGTTTGCGGCGCTGCCGGCGCCAAGGAGCTTAAACAGACGCGTGTAGTATGCAGACAATTGCTGATTGGCTTTCGCGAGCGAAGCCGACAAGCCCTGAAACTCCTTCTCTTCTTCGGATGTGCGCGCCGTGTTCTGCTTCAATTGTTGCCAGTGGGCAGCTTCGTTCACCAGCGTCGCTGTGGACTGCTCATAGTCCGCTTCGGCTTGCTGCTCTGCGGCGGTCAGCGTGAGCGGGCTGAGCATGGTGGTGGGGCTGCCGCGAACGAAATCTGTGAATTCCTGCTGCTTGAGCAGATCGAGAACCTGCTCGGCTTCGGGAAGGCGGCCCTGTGTGATCAGCAGATCGGCAAGCTGGCGATAGTAGTCGTCCTTTGAAGCAAGGAAACTCGCTTGCAGGTCCTTGTCGAGCCCCTGGATATTGCTGCGAACCTGCTGCAAGAGATTGACGGCGCGCTTGCCGTAGAAGATCGCGAGTACAGGTCGCGCGGAGTGCTGGGCAACCATCATGCTCTGGCAGACGATCGCCTCTTTGAGAGGGTTGCCGGCTTCCCTGGCAAGCAGCAGGGCCTGATTGAGGTAGTCGAGGCCTGTCTCTCTTTGTCCCAGCGCGATGTGGAGCATGCCGATGTTGTTAAGCGTGGTGGCTTCGGCATCGCGGTCGCCCACCTCGCGCTTGATGGGCAAAGCCTGGTTGTAATACTCCAGCGCCTTCCGGGCCTGGTGCAGATCGTGGTAGATGCCACCGATATCGTCAAGAACGCTGGCCTCGCCGTGCCGGTCGCCGGCCGAGCGATACGTGGGCAGCGCTTGATTGTAGTAGTCGAGCGCTTTCTGCAGATCACCGCTGAGCCTGTAGGTATTGCCGATATTGGCCAACGCCATGGCCTCGCCGCCGCGGTCATCGAGCGCGCGTAAAATCGATAGCGCCTTGTCTAGTCCCTCCAACGCTTTCTGCGTAGCACCCAGGCCTTCATAGACGGCGCCAATGTCTGACAGCGTCCTGGCCTCGGTATCGCGGTCACCTGCGGCCTCGAAGACGGGCAGGGCCTGGGTGAAGGCGTCCAGCGCCTTTTGCGGTTCGCCCAGGCTTTGATAGACGTTGCCGATATTGACCAGCACCTTGGCCTCGCCGGTTTGATTGCCCGCCGCGTGAAAGATGGGGAGCGCCTGGTTCAGGAAGTCCAGCGCTTTTTCCTGTTCGCTTGTCAGCTGGTAAATAATGCCGATGCTGGCCAGCGCCATGGCTTCGCCATCGTGGTCCTCTACCTCGCGGTAAATTGTCAGCGCATGCTCGTAGGCGTCCAGCGCCTTCTGTGGATCGCTCTGGCTGTGGTAGATATTGCCAATATTGGTGAGTACTCTCGCCGCGCCGTCGCGATCGCCGGCGGCGCGATAGGCGACGAGTGCCCGGTCGTAGGTATCCATCGCCTTACGCGGCTCATTTTGACCCATGTAGACAATTCCCATGTTGGCCAGCGCGATGCCTTCGCCGTCAGTGACATCTGCGCCGTGGAAGACAAGCAGCGCGCGGTTGAGATAGTCCAGAGCTTGTTGGGGCTGGTTGATGCCGAAATAGATCAGCCCGAGGCGGACGAGAGCAAGGCCCTCTTCCGTGCTGTCATTCGCGGCGTGGGCGGCCGTTACGTCGGCCTTCTGCGCATCGATTTTCGCCTGAATATCCGGCGGCAGTTGTGTTGAGAGAGTCACCGGCGCCTGAGACGGCTGCACGGCTTGCGCGAATCGTGAAGCGGCAACGCTTAGGAGCAGCAAGGCGAGGAGCGCTGTGAAAATTCGCGTATGGGCAAAGGCCACACTTTTCACGCGCCGGCCGCTCCAGGATCGAAACTTCATCTTCGGCTCCTCCTGCGAGAACGCCGGTGGCAACGCGTTCAGCACACTTCGATGCCAAACGAATCATGTTCACGGCGCGCCGGCTCACTGATGAACTTGGGGGAAGGGCTTCAGTTCGAAAGGGGACCGAATTGGAAGGAATCTTAGCACAAGGATGGTCGATTGTCGTCTCGATGCTGAGGGTGATCGCATGAAGGGCGCTTTCAACGATCGTGCTTGATCAACGGTCGGGTCATGCGGTTCGGGCATGCGTCGCCCCTGCTGCGCAATGGCTCCTCAGGATGACAAATCCAGTTAAAGAAGCATTGTCACAAAAACTTTGGGCGCCCGCGAAGGGCGCCCGTTTTTACAGGGGCTGGAGCCCATGTTCAAATTAGCGAATCGTCATCGGCACGATTGAAGTCGTGCCTTGGTACAAACCTTTGAGAGTTGCGCTATCCCAGGTCCGAAAATCCGGACCTGGGGCACCCACAATTGTGTTGTTCTCGAGGTTGAAACCCCGGATTACTTAACGCTCGTTCTTCCAGTTGACCAGGTCGCCCAGTGTGGTGGTGGAACTGGAGACGGGATGTTTGCGCGTATCCGTCTTGTAGTTCTCCACAGTGGCGCGGCTGGCTTCCTGGCCGGTGACGGCGCGCAAGCTCAAGCCGACTTTCTTCTCCTCGACATTGATCTTGATGATCTTGAAGTCGTGTTCGAGGCCTGTTTCGAGCTTGGAATGATCGCCGCCTTCTCCCGCTTCGGAGATGTGGCAAAGGCCCTCAACACCCTCGGCAATTTCGACAAAGGCGCCGAACTGCGCGGTGCGCAGAATCTTGCCGTGCACAATGTCGCCGACGCGGTGTGTGGCGAAGAAGCTTTCCCAGACATCGGGCTGCAACTGCTTGATGCCCAGGCTGAGGCGCCGGTTCTGCGGCTCAACGCCAAGAACAACAGCCTTCACCTTTTCGCCCTTCTTAACAACCTCGGAGGGATGCTTGACGCGCTTGGTCCAGCTCAGGTTTGAGACGTGGACGAGGCCGTCAATGCCGTCCTCGATTTCGACGAAGGCGCCGAAATCGGTGAGGTTGCGCACGCGGCCCTCAACGACCGTGCCGGTGGGATATTTGTCGCTCAGGTTCTCCCAGGGATTCTCCATCAGCTGCTTCATGCCGAGAGAGATGCGGCGATCGGCCGGGTTCACGCTGAGAACCACGGTATCGACCTCGTCGCCCGGCTTGACCAGCTTGGAGGGATGCTTGAGGCGCTTGGACCAGGTCATTTCAGAGAGGTGAACCAGGCCCTCGATGCCTTGCTCCAACTCAATGAACGCGCCGTAGTCGGTAACCGAAAGAACGCGGCCGTGGACCTTGGCGCCGACGGGATAGCGCTCCGCGGCGTCGAGCCACGGATCGGGCGTCAACTGCTTGAAGCCGAGAGAAACGCGCTGCTTCTCTTTGTCGAACTTGAGCACCTTCACCTGGATCTCGTCGCCGACGTTGACCAGGTCGCGGGGGTGCGTGAGGCGTCCCCAGCTCATGTCGGTGATGTGGAGCAGGCCGTCGATGCCGCCGAGATCGACGAACGCGCCGTAATCGGTAAGGTTCTTGACCGTGCCGGTAAGAACCGCGCCTTCGGCGAGATGCTCCATGGTGGCCGAGCGCTTGGAGTTCTGCTCTTCTTCCAGAATCTCTTTGCGGCTGACCACGACGTTGCCGCGCTTCTTGTTGAGCTTGATCACGCGGACTTCAATCTGCTGGCCGAGGTAGGCGTCAAGGTTGCGCACCGGGCGAATCTCAAGCTGCGAGCCGGGCAGAAAAGCCTTCATGCCGATATCGACAGTCAGGCCACCTTTAACGCGGCTGACCACGGTGCCCATGACTGGCGACTTGTCGGCGGCAGCTTTCTCGATGGTGTCCCACACGCGGAGGCGCTGCGCGCGCTCGTAGCTGACGAGGTAGCCGCCTTCGGGCTCCTCGCGCTCGATGACCACGTCAATGACGTCGCCTGGCTGGAACTTCACCGCCCCGGTGTGGTCGGTGACCTGCTCGAGAGGCACAAGGCCCTCGGACTTAAGGCCGACATCGATCACGAGGTACTTTTCAGTCTGTTTCTCCACCTTGCCCGAGACAAGCTTGTCTCCATAGGCCTCGATGGCGGCCGCTTCAGCGGCCTGTTCGCGCTCAAAGGCGGCAAGAGCAGAGGAAAAATCTTCAGCCGATTCGGCCATTGAGCCGTGCGGAGCCGGAGGCGCCGCAGCGGCCGGAGTTGCGGCAGTTTCAGCGGGTGGGCCGGTCTCATCGGCCGCCGGAGTTGCGGGTTCCGCAACGGCTGACTGCTGCGTTAAAGCAGCTTCAGCAGCGGGCTTGGTTAAGGCATCTGCGTCCAGCGAGGGAGCTTCGACAGCTGAGGGAGTCTCAGGGTTGGACGTGGATTCACGCGACGGCTCTTCGATTCTCGGTGGAGTTTCCAGCTCCGTCGCAGGTTCGAGGGTTGGGGTTTCCAATTCGGTGTTCAGGGTTGTGCTCTCGGTTTCAGGATTGAGGACGTTTGCCATTACAGCCAGCTCCGGGATTCCTTGCTCCAGCCGTGGACTGCGCCACAACTGGGTGGCTCCCGCGCCGAGATTGCCGCGTTCCGGTTGCCCTCGGGGCCTTAATTCACCCTTGAGGCGCGTCACGCGTCAGTTTCGTCTTCCACAGGAAAAAGCCGACCTTTCCGGCTGCACTGGCGAGGTTCGCCACGGCGGAACGAACGGTTTCCTTGGGAAACGCCGGCAGGCAACGGCTTGCTGAGAGGGCGGCCGCAACTCACTGCTGGAATCCGCGCAGGAAGCTACGCCCTTAAGTGTAGCAATCTCCGCAATCCAGCGTCAATTGAGCAGATCACAGCGCAGAAGCTTAGCGACAGATTCTACATGAAATCATCTCGGTGAACCCATTTTGTTGGTCGAATCAGGTAAGCAGGTATTTGATCTGGCCGCTATCCATCAGCAGGTCGAGCGAATTCGCCGCGCTATATAATGGAGCACTGGCGAACCGCCTTCCACGACACATTTATCCCACGACAAGCAAATTGAACGGAAGACCTGCATGAAGACATTACTGACTTTGGCCATTTTGTTGATCGCAAATGCGGCCTTTGCGGAGACTTGCACTCTCGAGACCTATGCCTCTTCCTGGATGGCCTCAGGTACCCCATTTTCAGTAAAGTGCCCGTCTGGACCCTATTCAGGCCATCTGGTATCGACGCCCGCTCGACGTTTTTTCAGGCGGGGCCATTTGCGGCTCGTGTTCGATCAGCCGGTCGCTGTGCAGTCGAAGAGGGAATCGGACGAGGGGAAGATCCAGCCAGGGCGCGGCAGGCAAATCGCGAACATACTGACCGACGGCGGCGCGGGAATTGGGGCAAAGGACCTGGCCGACGGCTTGTCGGGAGCCGTATTCAAGTCCTGGTACATGATTCCCATTACTTGCGTGGGGCTGGCGTTTTTCTCGAACGGCGGAGATGTAAATCTAAAACCTGGGTACAAGCTCGAAATCACGCCGCTAAAGAAGTGAATACTTGCGCCGAAAACGCGCCGTTTGACCCTTCTATACTGGAGCGGCGAGCCAACTCATGGACCATCTTTGGACTCCCTGGCGTTATGCCTACGTCTCGACAGCCGAGAGCGCGGTGCGGGCGGGCGTTCCCGAGTCTCTGGCTGCCTGGCCAGGCGACCTGGGCTGCGTCTTTTGCAACCTGATTGCCTCGATCGACCACGCCATCGCCAACGGAATGGCTCGCGACAAGGCTGAAGCTGCCGGCGGGCTCGTGCTGCGCGCCCGACACTGCTTCGTCTGCCTCAATGCGTTCCCATACACGTCGGGCCATGTGATGGCCATGCCCTACGCGCACATTGACCGGCTGGCCGCGCTGCCGGCCGAAACCCTGCACGAGCTTACGGAACTAGCCCAACTGACGGAGCGCGCGCTGGAGCGCGTGTACACGCCGCACGGCTATAACTTCGGCGTGAACATCGGGCAGGCGGCCGGCGCCGGAGTGGCCGGGCACCTGCATCTGCATGCCATGCCGCGTTGGGTGGGCGACACCAACTTCATGACAACCGTGGGCGAAACCCGTGTGCTGCCTGAAGATCTGGAGGCTACGTGGCGCAGGCTGAGGGAGGCGTTTGCGGAAGTGCAGGGACTAGCGACTAAAGACTAGGAACTAGGGGTGTCGAGTTCTTGGCCTGGTGTTTACGCCAGCGTGAGGGACGGGTCGGCGGAGAGATCCGCCGCCGCGAATTCGCTGGCCAGCAGCCGCGGCCATGCAGCTGCGGCGATCATGGCAGCATTGTCGGTAGAAAGCGCGCGTGTGGGATAAGCGATGCTGACGCCGCGGCGCGCGGCTTCAGCGGTGAAGCGCTCGCGGAGCTCGCGGTTGGCGGCCACTCCACCGGTGACGAGAATGCGCGCGACGCCCAGCGACTCAGCCGCCGCGAAGGTCTTCTTGATCAGGTCACCAATTACGGCGTGCTGAAAACTGGCGATCAGGTCGAGCGTCGCTTGCGGACAAAGCGCGAGTGCGTCGTCCTGTGTCTGCGGCGGCTTGAAGTTTGTCAGCACGCGGCTCACGCGAGCTTTGGCTTCGGAGCGCATGCCGTGCAGTTCCACGTAGCGCAGCACCGCGGTCTTGATTCCTGAAAATGAGAAGAGGAAGTGCGGATCGAGGCGCGCGATAGGCGCGGTTTTGGCGTCCTTGGTGCGCGCTGGCCTGCCGCCCAGGTGGGCCTTGGTCTTGATTTGTGCGAAGGAGAAGGGGACGGCATTGGGATTGCCGAATCTTGCGAGCGCATCGATCCACGGACCGCCGGGATAGCCGAGGCCGAGCAGCTTGGCCACTTTGTCGAAGGCTTCACCGGCAGCGTCATCCACGGTGCGGCCGACGAGGGTGTAAGTCCACGAGCCATGCGCGGGGCGGGCAAGGTAAAGGTGAGTGTGTCCGCCGGAGACAACGAGAGCTAAGGCGGGTTCGGGAGCACGTTCTTCACTCTCCCAGGTCCCAGATGCGGGACCTGGGGCACCCATCTGTTTTAGTGATTCGCGCTCATTCAGCAGCACCGCGTGGATGTGACCTTCGAGATGATTCACCGCGATCAGCGGGAGATTATTTGCGAACGCCAGAGCCTTGGCGTAGGTGATGCCGACCAGGAGAGCTCCGGCGAGGCCGGGGCCGGAGGTCACGGCGATGGCGTCCAGATTGGACAGCGCAAAGTGTGCCTCGGCCAACGCGGCTCGGACGACGGGAACGATGGCGCGAAGATGCTCGCGGCTGGCGAGCTCGGGGACGACGCCGCCGTAGCGGGCGTGCGTGGCAATTTGCGAGGCGACAACCGAGGAAACCGTGCGGGCTCCGCGCTCGACGATAGCCGCGGCGGTCTCGTCGCAGGAGGTTTCGATGCCGAGGATGAGGCCGGAGCCGGGCATATTCCAAGTGTAGTCGGCGACTTTAGCGGAGCTGGCGGAGGTCGCGGAGGTAGATATTCGCTTAGGTAGGTAATGGAGTGAGAATAGAAGCATTGGCGATGGCGAAGACAGCACAGTTCGAAGCAGCCTTGCGAATCGTCGAGACCCTGCGCGCGCACGGGTATGAGGCGTATTTCGCCGGCGGGTGTGTGCGCGATCTGCTGCTGGGGCGCGAGCCTGCCGACTACGATGTGGCAACCAACGCGACACCCGACATCGTGCTCGACATGTTTCCGCGGACGTTTGCCGTGGGCGCGCATTTCGGAGTTGTTCTTGTAGCCACCTGCGGTGGGGCAGATGGCGCTAGCGCGCCCAGTACCTCACACGAAACTCCAGAGGAATCATCGAGCGCGGGATTCGTGACTGAAGTTGCCACGTTTCGGTCGGACTTCGCGTACTCGGACGGGCGCCATCCCGATGGGGTGCGGTATACACAGACTGCCGAGGAGGATGTAAAGCGGCGGGACTTCACAATCAATGGGCTTTTGCTCGACCCGGTGAAAGCTTTCCCTCAGGGGCGAAAGCCCGCCTTCTTGGCGGAAGTGAATGTACGGGCTGAAGCCCGTACCCTTCAAAGAACTGGCAGCCATCAAGGGAAAGACGATCTGGGGTCGCCCTTGCAAGGAGAAGAAGCAATCGCAGGCCTTTCGACTGCACGAGCTGGAGAAAACGCAGCTTGCTTCGCTCAGGATGACAATCGGTTTTTGCTTGAACAGCCTAATGAGGCGGCCAGGGAGCGAACGGGTCTGCGCGCCGCAGTGCTGGACTATGTTGGCGGGCTGGCGGATCTGGATGCCGGCGTAGTCCGCGCCATCGGCCGGCCAGAGACGCGCTTTAAAGAAGACCATCTGCGCATGTTGCGCGCGGTGCGCTTTGCAGCGCGACTGGGATTTGAGATCGAGGCGCAGACGACCAGAGCTATTCGCGCGCTCGCCTCGAAGCTTCAAGTCGTGAGCCGCGAGCGCGTGCGCGACGAATTCACCAGGATGCTTACGGAGGGCCATGCGCGGCGCGCGTTCGAATTGCTGGACGAAACGGGATTGCTCCGCGTAGTTCTGCCGGAAATCGGCCACATGAAAGGCGTGGAGCAGCCGCCGCAGTATCACCCAGAGGGCGATGTGTGGGTGCATACTCTCATGTTGCTGGAGCAGTTGGAGGCAGGCTGCTCGATGACGCTGGCCTGGGGCGCGCTGCTGCACGATGTTGGCAAGCCCCCAACGTTCCGGCGCGCGGCTGATCGCATCCGCTTCGACGGGCACGTGGAGATCGGCGTAGCCATGGGCGCCGAAATCTGCCGGCGTTTCCGGTTTTCCAACGAAGAGACGCGGCAGGTGCTGGCACTGATTGAAAACCACATGCGGTTTATGGATGCGCAGCGCATGAAGGAGTCGACGCTGAAGCGCTTCTTCAGGCTCGATCGGTTTGACGAGCACCTGGCGCTGCATCGCATGGACTGCATGGCTTCGAACGGTTTCCTCGATCATTGGAACTTTGTGCGAGAGCGTTTTTCCTCGACCCCGCAGGAAGAGGTAAAACCGCGCCCACTCATTACCGGCCGTGAATTGATCGCGGCCGGATACACGCCGGGTGCGCGCTTCCGCGAGATGCTGCAGGCCGCTGAAGATGCTCAGTTGGAGGGAAGCGTCGCGACGGTCGAGGACGCAATGAAGCTGGTGCGGGAGAAATTTCCGACGTGATACGGCGGCGCGCAGCCGGCTCAAGCGCCGATCTTTTCAGTGGCGCCTGGCGGGTTGACCTCAATTCGATTCGGTTGTTTCCCTGAACGAGTGACGTGGTAGTTCTCAAGGAACAGGTGCTCGACGCCTGAATTCAGGAACGTAACGATGGCCTCTTCGGGGGTGTTCGCGATCGGCTGGCCGCCGAGGCAGAACCCCGTGTTGAGAACCATCGGGCACCCGGTCCTGCGGCCAACAGCAACAAGAAGCGCATGAAAGTCGGGATTGTCTTTCGCGTTGACGGTTTGCAGGCAAGCGGAGCCGTCGGTTTGCGTCACTGCCGGCAACTGCTCCCGTACTTCAGGACGTACATTGACCGCACCATTCATGTAGGGGAATTCGCGGCCTGGCTCCATCTCGAACCAGCGGTGCGCCTCCTCAGCGGCGCAGGCGGGCGCAGGGGGACAAGAGAATTCGCCTTTTTTGAGCAGGGCGTTGATTCGGCCGCGCATCTCGGGATTTCCGGGATCGGCCAGGATACTGCGATTGCCCAGTGCGTTGGGGCCATATTCCATGCGGCCCCGTGACCACGCGATGACGTGACCTTCGCCAATCAGCTTTGCAGCGGCATTGCACGTCTCTGCGACAGACGCGTAGCGTTCGTAGCGGATCCTGCCATTGCAACGATACAGAGTGGACTCGATATCTGCCACCTTCAGCCGAGGGCCGAAATACGGGACGGCAAACCGCTCGTTGGGAATCTTCATCGCCAGCGAGGTGCGGTAGAGCGCGGCGCCCAGCGCGGTACCGTCGTCGCCGGCCACGGGCGCCACATAGATTTCGTCGAAAAGCGGCGAGCGGTCGAGTCTGGTGGCGGGGCAGTCGAGAGAGATTGTGCCGGCCAGCGCGAGACGGCGATGGCCGGTGGCTTTGCCGAAATGCTCGCAGATATGCGCGACCGCGCGCTCAAGGCACTCTTGCAGCGCCGCGGCCGCATCATGATGGTCTGAAGTGACGGGCTCACCGGGGGCACGGCGCGGCATGAGGTGCTGGTGAAGAAACGCGCGTGTTGCGCTGAAGTCTTCGCGCTCCTCGCAGCTTTGATTGAGCTGGAGCATGGGGATGCGAATGCAGCCATCGGGACAAAGCTCCACGGCATCCTCAAAAAATTTGCGGTAACGAGTTGGGTCTCCGTACGGGGCCATGGCCGCCACCTGGTGTTCATCAACCGTAAAGTTGAAACCGAGGTGAAAGGCGACAAGCGAATAGAGAATGCCGATGGAATCTTCCGAGCTGATCGTATGGAGCTTCTGGAGCGCGCCCTCGCGGAAGTTGTAAACGCTGGTACTCTCCATCTCGCCCAAGCTATCAATGACGGCGACAAGACACTCGTCCCACCCGGAGGTATAGGCTGCGCTGGCGGCATGCGCCAGGTGGTGGTTGACCTGATGCACATTCTCGAGTTTGAACGAAGGCAGCTCACGGCGCATCTGGACAAGCAGTGCCTCGCGCGAAAGCACCTTGTTGTAGAGTTCGGTGGAAAATTCGTTGCCCGTATAAGCGTCGCGGAAAGGAGCGAAGTCGAAGCCATGCGCGACTTCGTCGATTTCGTGAATCGAGACCCCGGCCTGGGCGAGGCAGTACTCAATGGCATCGATGGGAAAGTCGCCGGAATGCTTTTTGCGGTTGAAGCGCTCCTGCTGGGCGGCGGCCACCAGCCTGCCGTCGACTACCAGGGCAGCCGCGGCATTCTGTCCGGGGACCATGCGGTACTCGCGCTCGTCGAGGCCCGGCCGATGGGCCTTCCTAAACGGCACTGAATTTTCGAGCCCGCTGATTCCGATGATCTTCATTGAGGATCCCCAGGAGGCCTGTTTGACGGGTGCGGTCTTCTGCAAGAGCCCTGGGAGCGCGCGAGAAGAACACCGCTAACTCGTGAATCGCAACCCATGGCCCGAGAGTAACTTCGAACGAAGGAGCCGGAAATCCCACCGACGTGGACCCTAGGGCGATTCAGTAACCTGCGAAACGGTGACTTTAGGATGGTGAAAGTGGCCGGTTTTCGATACGGGGAGGCCGCTGCCGGCGAGGGAGTATTCTTCTGAGTCGGGAAGACTGGAGATGGCGAATGAAATGGACCGGGTGGATGGTGACGATGATGGTTTTGCTCGGCGCACGGATGGCGAGCGCGGGTGGGAGCCCGATCCGCGTGGCGATTGTGGACGGCCAGAGCGGTGGCGCCTACCACAACTGGAGACTGACCACGCCGGTGCTGAAGAAGGAGTTGGAAGAGACCGGGCTGTTCGCGGTCACGGTGATCACTGCGCCGCCGGCGGACGGCGACTTCAGCAGCTTCAAGCTGGAGCTAAGCCAATACCAGGCGATCGTCATGAACTACGACGGGCCCGATTGGCCCGTGGAATTGCGCGCGCAGTTTGAGAAGTACGTTGCAGACGGAGGCGGACTGGTGGTGGTGCATGCGGCCGATAATGCATTCCCTGACTGGGCCGCGTACAACCTGATGACCGGCATCGGTGGCTGGCGCAAGCGCGACGAGCACGCGGGGCCTTATTGGTATTGGCAGGACGGCAAGATGGTTGCAGACACGACACCGGGGCCGGCGGGAGAGCATGGCGCACGGCTGCCATTCCAGGTGACGGTGCGCGATACGGAGCACCCGATTATGAAGGGGTTGCCGCCGGTCTGGCTGCATGTAAACGACGAGTTGTATGGAAAGCTGCGCGGCCCGGGAAAGAATATGACGGTACTGGCCACCGCGCGCTCCGATCCGGAGAACAAGGGCACCGGCCACGATGAGCCGATGCTGATGGTGTTGCGCTACGGGAAGGGAAGAGTGTTTCACACCACACTAGGACACGATGTTTTTGCGCTGAGCTGCGTGGGATTCATCACCACGTTTCAGCGCGGGACCGAGTGGGCCGCGACCGGACGCGTTACGCAAAAGGCGCCGGCGACGTTTCCGACGGCGAATACGGTGAGCTATCGCGCGGATATTGCACAAATGGATCCGGGGTTTTTGAATGGAGCTTCGCCGGTGGTGCCGTAGAAGCGACGTCTTCTTGGAACGGTGGCATTATTAAGGACGAAGCGATTGCCATTCCCATGTCCCAAAATCGGGACATGGGGCACCCACGCCAGCCAGATATAAAGCCTACTTCCTGTTTACTGGTGCCTAGTCCCTGCTTTATTGCCAGCGCCGCATGATGAGCGAGGCGTTTATGCCGCCAAAGCCGAACGAGTTCGACAGCGCGATGTCGAACGAATGCGCGATGGGCTTGTTGGGCACGTAGTCGAGCCGGCACTCGGGGTCGGGATTCTGAAGATTCATGGTGGGCGGCAATTGCTGATTCACGAGCGCCAGCACGGTAATACCGGCTTCGAGTCCACCTGCTCCGCCGAGCAAATGGCCGGTCATGGACTTGGTGCCGCTGATCTTGAGCGTATGGCTCAGCGCGTGCTCGCCGAAGACCGCTTCAATCGCCTGCGACTCATTGCCGTCGCCGGCAGGTGTGGATGTGGCATGTGCATTCACGTAGCCCACTTCTTCGGGGCGAATGCCCGCGTCTTTCAGTGCAGCCCGCATGGCGCGCTGCGCGCCGGCACCCTCGGGAGCGATGCCCGTCATGTGATAGGCGTCAGCGCTCATACCGTAGCCAATCACTTCGGCAAGAATCTTTGCGCCGCGCGCTTTGGCAAATTCCAGCTCCTCAAGAATCAGGATGCCCGCGCCTTCGCCAATCACGAATCCGTCGCGATCTTTGTCGAACGGCCGGCTGGCGTGGATGGGATCGTCGTTGCGCGTGGAAAGAGCGCGCATGGCGGCGAATCCGCCCACCGACATGGTGGTGACAGCCGCTTCAGCGCCGCCGGCGATCATTGCATCGGCGTCGCCGTGCAGGATCATGCGCACCGAGTCGCCAATGGAGTTGGCGCTGGTGGCGCAGGCCGTGGCCGTGGCTGAAATAGGGCCACGCGCGCCGTAGCGGATGCTGATCTGTCCGGCTGCCATGTTCACAATCGCCGCAGGAATAAAGAACGGCGACATCTTGCGCGGACCACCCTGCAACAGGTTGGAGTGCTCGCGCTCGATGATTTCGAATCCGCCGATGCCCGAGCCGATGAAGACGCCGACGCGATCGGCATTCTCCTCATTGATCTGCAGGCCGGACTGCGCCATTGCCTCCTGCACCGCGGCAAAGGCGTAGTGGATGAAGCGCCCCATCTTGCGCGCTTCTTTCTTTTCGACAAATTGGAGAGGGTCGAAGTTCTTGACCTCGGCGGCGAAGGTGACCGGAAAGCCGGTAGCGTCAAAGCCCTGAATCGGGCCCATGCCGCTGGCGCCGGCCAATAGCTGGCGCCACACCTCGGGTGCGGTGTTCCCCACGCCGCATAGGAGCCCCAGGCCAGTAATGACGACTCTGCGAGTTGGCGCCTGGGTCAATGCTTACTTGCCGCCTTTCGCGTTCTTCTCGATGTAGTCGATGGCATCCTTCACCGTCTTGATCTTCTCGGCGTCTTCGTCGGGAATCTCCATGTCGAAGGCTTCCTCGAACTGCATTACCAGTTCGACCACGTCGAGTGAATCGGCGCCCAGATCTTCCTGGAAGCTGGCGCCCGGGGTGACTTCGGCTTCGTCCACCTGTAACTGCTCGACAATGATCTGCTTCACTTTTTCTTCAACGGCCATGCGTGCATCTCCTCATGTGTTTAGGAACTGAAAAGAAAACCTTCAGGGACTGGAACATCGCTTCGCCCCCGCCAAACTACCATACTGGCCGGCGGCGGGACAGGACAACCACCGCGCCACAAAAAGATGCGCATGGCCCCGAATCTTCAAGTCTACCGGGCGGACCTTGGGGTGTAAAGGCGCTGGGCAGAGGGAAACGATTGGAAAGACAGGGACTAGGGACCAGGGATTAGGGAACAGGAAGGCGATGGCCCGATGCACAGCGGCGAGGCGTATATTTGGCGAAGAGGAACTCTCCATGGGAAGCTCTGCAATCGTCCTGGCGCTGGTTGTTGTTGCTGCATTTTTGTTGGGATTGTGGCTTGGCCACCGCCAGGGGCGCGGAGGTGCGCAAGCGCAACTCGATGAGGCCAAAAGCGAGTTGAAGGAACTTCGGCTCAAAGGGGAAGAACTCGCTGCAGCCAAAGCACGCGAAACCGCACAAGAAGAAAAATACACGCAGATGAAGGCAGATGTTGACAAGGCCTTCGCTGACCTTGCATCCAAAGCACTTCGGGACAATAACGAGAGCTTTCTAACCTTGGCGAAGCAGAAGCTAGGCGCTCAATCACAAGAAGCCGAACAAACCCTAGCCCAGAAGGAAGAGGCGATCAAGAATTTGATTGACCCGTTAGACAAAACCCTGAAGAGTCTAGACGAACAGACGCGCGCGATGGAGAAGGAGCGCTCTGGCGCATATAGCGAAGTCAAAACTCTAGTCGAGACAATGCAGAAGTCGATCCCTGCGTCCCTCGATGCGCTGAAGACCGAGACATCGCAACTGATCGCGGCGTTGCGCGCTCCTAAAACGCGAGGCAACTGGGGAGAACTGCAGCTGCGGCGGTGCGTTGAATACGCCGGAATGATCGAACATTGCTCGTTCTCGGAGCAGGTCACCGCGAGAGACGAAGACGCTCGGCTACTGCGGCCCGATCTGACGATCCAGCTTCCCAATGGCCGCGAAATTGTCGTGGATGCTAAGACTCCGCTGGATGCATTTCTTGACGCAACCGGAAGCACTGACCCTGCTGAGCAGAAGCTGCGCTTTGAGGCACACGCGCAACGCGTGAGAGCACATTTGAAAGAGCTCTCTGGAAAGGCTTACTGGAAGCAATTCGAGAAGGCTCCTGATTTTGTCGTTTGCTTCCTGCCGGGCGAAGCCTTGTTCAGCGCCGCGCTCGAAGCAGATCCGTCCCTGATCGAGTTCGGCGCGCAAAGCCACGTCGTTCTGGCCACGCCAACGACTCTCATCGCGCTTCTTCGCGCGGTCGAATTTGGTTGGCAACAGATGGACATAACAAAACACGCCAAAGCGATTCACGAGCTAGGGCGCGGAATTTACGAAAAGCTCGTGGTTGCCCAGGGCCATGTCACACGGCTCGGGAATGCGCTCTCGACCAGCGTTGACATGTACAACAAGTTCCTCGGCTCGATTGAGGGCAAGCAGGGCAGAAGTGTGTTCTTCCTCGGACGCCAGTTGGGCGATCTAGTGCATTCTGATCAGGATCTCGCGGAAGTGCCGAAGCTTCAATCTGACGTGCGCGACCTGGAATCGCAGGAGTGGTCGCAGCCAACGTTGACCACGACTCCTGAAGAGTCCGGCTTGGCGCTGGCTGCGAGCGCGGACCCGGCAAAGGGCACACAGAATTAGGGACTGGCGCACGGAGCGCCCAACCTGGTGAAGCGAATCGCGTCCAGTGCGCTTACTGCGGCTGGGCGGTCACGCCGGTCGGAGCTTGTGGCGGATTCGCGGGTGTCGCCGGAGTTGCGGGCGGCGCTGCCGGCGCCCGTTTCAGCGTCAGCTGCATGCCGGGAAAGTCTCCCGAATCCGACTTTGTCGACATCTTGATCGTGTCTCCGTCAACGGTGCAGTCGTGGTGAATGGTCATGCCGTTGATCGACACGTCAAAGGTGAACTTGTCGCCGTCTACCTTGCCGTTGCTGATGTCGAGCGGATCGCCCTGGGGTCCCTGCACCGTGCCGGTCAGCTTGTCGCCATCCTGCTTGAAGTTGAAGGTGAGTTGAAAGCTGTTGCCGTCGGGGGTTTGCATCGACGTGGTCCACGTGCCGGTTACGTCGGCGGCGAACGCGGTAGAAGCGCTGAGCGTCATGGCCAGAGCAGCGCATAGAGAGAGGAGTATCTTCATGAGTCCCTCGCAGCCGTTTGCACGGCGCACTTAGGATACATGGAAGCCGGCTCGATCGGACAGGAATCGCTTGCAGGCCGTAAGACTATTTGACGGCGTGGTAAATTTCGGAGCCTGCCAGCAGATATGCGCCCACGCCGTAGACGTAGCTCGTCGTCTCGCTATATGCGCCGGGCGCCGCGCCAACCGGCTGGATGCAACCCAGGCGGCCATCGGCGTAAACATGCGTTAACATTCCGGCCCATGCTTTTTCGACGGCTGGCCAGTACGTAGCGCGATCGAGAATCCCCTCGTTGACGCCCCAGGCCATGGCGTAGGTGACGAAGGCGCTGCCTGAGATTTCGGGCAGCGGATAGTTGTCCGCGTCGAGCAGGCCGGGACGCCACAGGCCGTCTTTGCCCTGGATGGAGAGCATCTCCGCGGACATCTCTTTGAGCAGCGCGACATACTTCGGACGCAGCGGCGAATCGGCGGGGAGTTCTTTGAGGACGCGCACGATTCCGCCCATCACCCATCCGTTGCCGCGCGACCAGAAGAGTGGCTCGCCGTTCTTTTCTTTTTTGTCGAGGTACGAGGCGTCGCGGAAGTAAAGATGTTTCGCCGGATCGTAGAGCAAGTTGCTCGTGATGCCCCACTCGTGATCCATGAAGGCAAGGTATTTGGTGTCGTGCGTGGCCGAAGCCATGTCGGCGTAGACAGGCGGCGCCATGAAGAGCGCATCGCACCACCACCAGAGCGGGCGCTTGGGATCAGTGGGGTCGGGCGTGGCGATCTCGGTGTCGAGCCGCGCGCGCATGGCCGCCATCATTTTTGGATCTTTGTGAATGAAGTATTGCTCCATATACATCTGGCCCACGGCCTGGTCGTCGGCGTGCATCACGCGCGGGCCGGGCTGCCAGTTAAGCTGCTCGGCGACGTGAAGCATAGCCTGCTTGTACTTGTCGCCGGCAACTTTGTCGGGAACGCCCATGAAGCCGGCGTAGAGCGCGGCCCACGTCCAGTCGACCTGCGCATCGGCGGGCATGCGGCTCAGCTGCCAGTCGGCTACGAGCTTCATGGCTTTGGCCAGATCGCGTTTGTCGACTTTGGGAGAAAGTTGCGCCAGCGGGCCGGGCGTGGTGAGCGTATCGCCGGGGGTGGCGACGGGCGCTTTTTTCTCCTGCGCACCGGCGGCGGCCGGCAAAATGATCAGGGCGGCGAGGACTAGCAGAATGCGAGAACAGGAGTGCATGAATGGCTCCGATGAGACGAAAAATCAGATCGGAATGATTGTAGGCGAAGGATGGGAGGTTTAGATCAGTTGAAATCCCCTGAGGCGTTTCGCTGCATTTTGATCGAAGGTAAAAGTTGCAGAGCAACCTCTCCAAATGCCTAACCCACCGATCAAAGCGTCTTCAAATGTCCCAGTTCCGCTTCTAAGAGCAACTACAGCCTGATAGACTTCCTGCTCGTTTTGGACCTCAAGCGTGTCGGCTGCCAATATCATTTCGATATGGTCAGCCATCTGCAAATGGGAGCGCTTGTAGAGAGCCCCGAGGACCCAGACGATTTCGAAGATACAGACAAGGCTGACAAAACCAGGATTCTGCTTTGTGAGACGGCGTTCGATGATCTCAGTCGCCAGGGGCGACTGCGTTGGATCGTCCTGAACCAGGTAGCGCAAAAGAAGATTCGTGTCGAGACCGATCATTTCCGCCCGCCGATCATTTCATCCGTTGGAATCTTGCCGTTGCGCCTGCCTTGATTGCTTTGTCAATTTCTTTGAGTGAGACCGGTCGCGCCAGCGAGGGAACACTGCCCTTCAGCCGCCTGGTGGGGATTTTCGGAAGAATGATCACGCCGTCAGGATGGAAGAAGAACTTGAACCGGTCTCCCGGCTTAATCTGCAAACGTTCGCGAACCACTTTGGGAATTGTGGCCTGACCTTTGCTGCTGAGCTTGGATTCCATCGCAAGTACCTCCCTTTACATTTTATCAGAAGTAAAGAATCGATTTGTTCATGAGTTAAGCAATTTCCCGTTGCTGGAATGTGTGGACAGCGCTAAAACTTCATGCGCACGCCGAATTCAATCTGGCGCTCGCGGTAGAAATCCGTCGCATTGATGTTGAGCGGCTGGCCGAAGGCGGGCAGCGGCGCTCCCGTGCCGCTCGCGGTCGTCGTTCCGCAGCCGGCATAGCCATTCGTGTTCATCGTCAGAAAACACAGAGTGGGCAAGACGCCCGACGCGCCGCTGTTCTCAATGGAGTAGCCGGTGGTTTCAATCTGGGTGACGTTCTGGTGGTTGAAAAGATTGAAGGTTTCGGCCATCAGTTCCAACTGGCGCATTTCGCCCAAATCGAAGCGCTTGGCGAGCCGCAGGTCTGCTTTCCACGTGGCAGGATAACGGAAGGTGTTCCGCCCCACACCGTAGACGCGGTTGTCGCCGCCCGAGCCGTTCATGCCGGGCCCGAGCCCGGCGATCACCGCGCCTGTGCTGGTGAATTCTTCGGGCAGCGCACCCGAAGTGCGCATGGTGTAGGGCAGGCCGCTGTGAAACTGTCCGATGCCAGAGAGAGCCCAGTTGTTGGCGAAACGGCCGGCAAGGTCGTGCAGCTTCCATGGCGTCGCCAGAATCGCGGTGACGGCCGCAGAGTGGCGCACATCGAGATTGCTGGTGCCGTACTCCTGTCTGAAGCTGACGGGATCGAGTGGATCGCTGCCGGCAACGAGCGTGGTCTCGTTCGGATTCCAGTCCATGGCGTGGGCGTAGGTGTAGTGCGCATGCAGCGACAAATCGCCGCGGCCTTCGCGCGCGATCCTTATGCTGGCTGCTTCGTAGGTGGAGTTCGCGCGGCTCTCGATCTCGGCGATCTGCTGGTAGTTGGGATTGAGCCGGCCGGCTGTGCCGGTGGGAGAAGTGGCCACGGGCCACGAAGCATAGAAGGGCACTGCAATTTGCGAAGTCTTGATCGGTCCTTTTCCGGTGGGGTCTTTCACGTTGTAAGTGATGGTTTGGGGATTGAAGGCGGGATCGAAGTTGGTATCGATCGAAACCGGGAGGCGACGGCCGAGCGAGAGCATCGCGCTGGTGGTGAGTTGCACGCGGCCAGGCAAGGTTTCTTCGACTGCGGCGACGGCCTGGTGCACCTCAGAATTGCGAAATCCCGGCGCGAACTCGACTGCGTCCGGCTTGACTGCGCTCGAGGGCATCCCGGCGAAGACGTACGGAAACGGCGGAGCGCCGCCCGCGCAAAACTGGCAATCGTCCGACGGGCGCATGAAGAAGCTCAGATCCCCGAGCAGAGAGCCGGTCTGCGTGAGCGCTGTTTCGATGGTGGCGTTATGCACGCGGCCGTAGTATATGCCGTAGCCGAAGCGGAAGATCGGCCACGCGCTTCGGGCTGCGCCGACAGCGAGGCTGACGCGCGGACCCCAATTGCTGCCGAGAGACGGCAGTTTTTGTGTGAGAGGCAGATCGGGGTTGGCGAGCGACGCCATGGGTGGCGGCAGTTGCTGCAACTCCCAGCGCATGCCAGCTGATACAACGGCGAGTTTTGTGGCTTGCCATTGCGCAGTGATGAATCCCGCCCAGTCGTTGGTGCTGAGATGCCAGTCGTTTGGGCCCATCGTCTGCGTGTAGTAGGAGTAGCAGGGCTGGCTGCCGAATTTTGTGCTGCTGGCTCCGCAGTTGTGCGGGTTGCGCGGATCGAGCGCGCCAGCGAACCCGAATTTCTCGAAGGCCAGCGCGTCGGAGATGAACGTGGCCACCGTTGAGTAGTGATACGTGCCGGTCTGGTTGCGCAGGAGGCTTGTGGCATCGGCATCGTGATCGAGTTCGAATCCAGACTTGACGAGCAGGTGGCTGTGCGCCCAGTCGAGCATCTGCTGTCCGTGGACCATGCGTTCGTCGGGATAGTTGCCCCGGCCGAATCGCGACGGATTGCCGATCGTGAATCCGTAGCGCGAATCCACAACGATCTGCGGCAGCTGGCCCCAGAAGTTCCCGCTGAGGAACGACTTTTCAAACGACGAAGGCGCACTGGGCGGTGCGCTTGCCACCTGCCGGCCCACCGAACCCTGCGTAACAGTGAGGAGGTTCGGCGTGAGATAGGCCTCCCAGCGACCGAGCAACCACTCGTCCGCAGATTTGGTTGCGCCGAAGCTGTGATTGCCATAGCTGGCTGACACGCGCGTCATTCCTCCGCCCGCTGAGTTCCAGTTTGCGGCGGTACCTTCGAATGTGAAATGCTGCCGCTCGGTTGCGTGCCAGTCGATGCGGGCGAAGCCCAGCCATTGCGCGGCAGTGCGCGGCGCGGGACCGAGCAGCGCAGCCAACTGCTCAAGGCCTGCCGGCGCGTAGCCCGATGAAGAAATGCCGAGGTAGTCGCTGTATGCCTGGTTGGCGCTTTCGCCTAGTTGCGCGCTAAGCAGCGTGACGGCAGAGCTCGTCGGCTCGGGCAGGTGAAAGAACTGGGCCGGACTTTTTACCGTCGCCAGGCCGGGATCGTTGCGGTGGTTGCTATCGAGCGCGGCAAACCAGAACAGCTTGTTGCGGCGAATGTCGCTGCCAGCGCCGATTCCCAGCGCGGTTTCGTGGTCGGGCGGAGTGTATGGAGCGGCGGCGAAGCTGGGCGCGGCTACTGTGCCCACGTTTTGCAGCCATTGCGTGAATGGATTTCGCGCGCCCCAATTGTTTTGCCGATCGAAGAGGAATCCCTGGCCATGAAGAGCGTTGCTGCCGCTTGTGGTGCGTATGCTGGTTTGTCCGCTCGACGCGTACATTCCTTCGGCGCCAGCGTTGCCGGCGGCAGTTGTCACTTCGCGAATCGCCGATTCACTCACGCCGACGCTGCGCCCGCCCATCCAGGCGCGAGCGCTCGGTGCGGATGCTGCGCTCGCCGGGTCCCCTTCTTTCCCAGAAGCATCAGAACCGTAAGCGCCCGCGGCCACACCGAATGCCAATTGCGCGCTCGCGCCGTCGATGCTGATTCCCGCGGCATTTTGCCCGCCGCGAAACGATAGCTGCGATGAGTCAGCCGCAGCGGTTGCAGCCGGAGCATCTTGCAGAAACTCCTGCCAGCGCCGGCCGCTCGCGGGCAGCTGCTCGATTTGCGCGGCGGTGACTGCGCTTGCGACAGCCGGAGCCGCAGGATCGGCCTGTTGCGCGGCAATTACAACCGGAGACACGGGAGAAAGATTAAGAACGGCTGCGTGCAATCTGCCGGCGGCGGCGACACTCGCAGCAGGCCGGGCCGGGAATGCGGCGACCAGCGGAAGCGCGCGGGGCTGAATGGTTGCAAGTGTCGGCGCGATCAAAAGAGGCTGCGTTTCAAGCGAGGCGCGCTGTGGTATCGAAGCAGCCCGGATATCTGCTTGAGCCGCCGGCGCGATGGTTGGCGCCGCGGTCCCCGATGCTGCCGTCAGGGGCCGGTGAGCCGCGGTCGCAGCAGCGTCGCCTGGCGGGGGCGCGGCCGCCTCGAATCGTATCGCGGCCTGCAGGCGTGTTTCTCTTCCGCCCGCGACGAAAACACCGTCGAGGTGGGCTCGACCGTGGGCGCCGCCGTCGGCGTCAAGCGTATATGCGCCCGCATCGAGAGCCGAAAATCGGAACGCGCCATTCTTCTCGGTGACAACGCGAATCTCAGCGCCGCTCGCCTGGCCATGCAGAATGACCGTGACGCCGACCAGCGGAGCCGAGTGCAGATCGGTAAGGCGGCCTGCCAGCGATCCCATGGGCTGCGTGCGGACCTGAACAAAGCGGGGCGGCTGCGATGCAGCAGAGACAGACTGCGCGACGGCTGCCGTGCCCCAAACCAGGCACAGCGCCGCCGTCGCGAACCACTTGTTCCAGTTCTGCCTTGCCTCTGCCATTGCCAACGCTGCTGCGGCAGATCCCGGGAGAAAGATTGTTCAGAAAACCGTCTCGCTCTATCGGCGAATCCGGCGGCAGACAGCGAGCGGTCATCCATATCGCTGTCTGAAATTTTGCTGCTTGAATTTGGGAGCGATTCTATGCCGCGCAGTCCGGTATGCAACGTAACGCACATCACAGATGCATGTGCCGGTCCTAGAACGGGTTGCAAAAATGGCATGGGCGTTTATAAAAACATCCCTCAGAGGCTAAAGCCCGCCATTGATACGTATTTCACGGCACGACTGAAGTCGTGCCCCTTCAAAACTGTATTTACGCAACCAGTTCTAAGTCCGTCATGGGTCTGCCGGCGATTGACTGCGGCTGCATCGCGCAGCCGCAAAGCCTGCGCCAGGGTCCGATAAACTGAAATGACGACGTCCTCCGTCCTGCGGCTCCTTGCACAGTGCGGTTCCACGTCCTGAGCCCTGATCACTGAGCACTGATCCCATGTTCATCGACGAAGCCAAAATCCGCGTGAAGGCCGGCGACGGCGGCAACGGCTGCATGGCCTTCCGGCGCGAAAAGTTTGTGCCGCGCGGGGGCCCCTCGGGCGGCGACGGCGGCCGCGGCGGCGACGTCATCATGCAGTCGAGCCAGCGCCACAATACACTCATCCACTTCCGCTACAACCCCGAGCACAAGGCGCAGCGCGGCGAGCACGGCATGGGCTCGAACTGCACCGGGCAGGACGGCCGCTCGATTACGCTGCAGGTGCCGGTGGGCACGTCGCTTTACGATCTGGAAACGGGCGAACTGGTCCACGACTTTCGCGAGCCCGATGAGCGCATCGTGATCGCCAAGGGCGGGCGCGGCGGGCGCGGCAACCAGCACTTCGCCACCAGCACGCACCAGGCGCCCCGCGAACACGAGCTTGGTCGTGCAGGCGAAGAGCGCAGCTACCGGCTGGAGCTGAAGCTGCTGGCCGACGTGGGCCTGGTCGGCTATCCCAACGCCGGCAAATCGACCCTTATCTCGCGCATCTCGGCGGCCCGGCCCAAGATTGCCGACTACCCATTTACGACCCTCGAGCCCAATCTCGGCGTGGTCACGGTGGGCGAAGAGCCGGAGCAGCAGTCGTTCGTTGTCGCCGACGTGCCGGGGCTCATCGAGGGCGCGCATCTGGGCGCGGGCTTGGGCACGCAGTTTCTGCGCCACATTGAGCGAACGCGCGTTCTGGCGCACCTTGTTGACGTTTCCGACGCATCGGGACGGCCCGATCCGGTGGAAGACTTCAGGGTGATCAACAACGAGCTGGCCAGCTTTGGCGCCGCGCGTGAGGGCGAGCAAGAACATCTGCTGGCTGGCAAGCCGATGATTGTGGTCGCCACCAAGATTGACGCCGCGAATCCCAGCAAGCTGAAGAAGCTTGCGGCCCATGCGAAGCGTCGCAAGCTCGAGTTCCATGCCATCTCTGCAGTCACGGGCGAGGGTATCGACGAGCTCAAGTGGGCGCTCGCCAAACGCGTGCAACCCGCAGCCGGCTGAAGCGCATCCGCCATGTCTTGAGTGCAAAAATTTCGTCAATTGAGCGGGAATTTTTTACGCGCGCGATAAGAATGCATCGAACTATTTTGTGTATGCTCAGCTGCTTGGGTTTTGGAATGAGGATTGCACTTAAGGGCGCGCCGGAGCCGGAAAATTCGGCGGGCCCGGCGAATTCCCCTCGGAGGTATCTCCGCATGCAATCTCTCAAGCGCGATCTCGCAGTAGGCTCCGGCATCAGCGCGCTCACTCTGGCCTTCGCGCTGGCCTGGGGCGGCCCGTTTGTGGGCACGCGGGCGGCGTATGCCGAAGGTCAGTCGGCGCAGACGCCGGATCCGCAGCAGCAGCCCGATCACGATCAGAAGTCCACCACGTTCACCGGAAAGATCGTCAAGAGCGAGCACCTCTACGCGCTGCGCGATAGCTCGGGCAATGTCTACAAACTCGACGATACGGCGCGAGCCCAGCGCTTCGAGAACAAGATCGTGAAGGTGACCGGCGAACTAGATGAGCAGGCCATGGTCATCCACGTGGAAAGCATCGAAGCTGCGGAGGGATGAGCGGGGTTCGCCCTCGCTCTGCACGGCACGACCATAGATAGAGCACGGATCCTTAAAGTATCGGCACGAAACACGGGCGGAGAGAAAGCTCACAAGGCTTGGCTCTCCGCCCGATGTGCGTAAGACAGGGAATAAGGGAACAAAGTTCCGCTAGCCGGCCGAGAGCCGCCGAGACTCGGCGAAGTGGACTGAGAAGCGCGAGACGCAGGCCGGGCCACCGCTGAATGCCAAGAGCCAGCAGCTAGAAGCCAGAAGCTGCCGACTAGCACTTCGGGTGCGGATTTTTGAAGACCAGCTCGATGGGCAGCCAGCCGGAGACGAGCTTGTCGTTCACCTGGTCTTCGGTGGCCTCCAGCGGAATCGACGATTGGACCAGCCCAACGGAGATTTTGACCTTGCCTTTCATGCAATAGGCGCCGAGCATCTGGGCCAGGTCGCTGCTTGCTTTGTTCACGTAGTCGGCGGGCAGCGTGCCCTCGGTGCCCGAGATGTCCACCGGAGCCATGATCATCTGGTCCATCACAGGCCCTGCATTTTTCGCTCCCGAGGTATCAAAGTGCACCACGAGATCCACCCTGCGTTCCAGCGCGTTGGGATTGGCCGTGAACTTGATGGGCGGAATGGTGAGGCCAGCCGGGTTCGGCTTGGCCGGCGGTTCGCCAAATGCGAGGTGGTAGGCAGCGCCCTGCCACTTGGGCGGAGGCGGAGCCGTGGGAGCCGGGTTCGATGGTCCGCAGCCCGCGATAAATGCCAGTGCCCCAATGGCAAATCCGCTGGTGAGAATGATGGCCTTTTTCACGTCGTTCTCCTTGGTTGTCAGGATTGACGCGACAGAATACCACTCCTTTCTCTGGGGGGAGCGGGGTGTTTACTTTTCGGTATACCCCCCACCCCCGGGTGTTTTTAGGCAAATTCTTCATCTTATTGGGGTTGCGGGAATCAATTCGCATAAATGTTCTGTTTTCAGCAGCTTATATCCCAAACATTTCCATTCATTGGGGTTAGCTCCCCGGTTGGGGTGGCGCGCCCTGATCCCTGACGACCGATCCCTGATTCCCTATCTTTAAGTCTAGTGATTCGGCGGAAATAATCGGCAAAGCGGGCGGCTTCCATGCCGAATGGTTTCAAGAGGTTGCCGCAGATCGTTTCGGAAGACGGTTGACAGCGGAAGTCCATCATTCCAGCATTAGTGGGCCAGAATAGGCGCCGTGGAATTACCTGTCCCAAAGCGAGGCACGAGTAGACCGGGCGATATTCATCTGCGCATCATTGAGGTCATGAAGAGGGTTCCGAACAGTGTGTCATTACCTGTCGACAAAACTAAAACTTGATTTTTCATTCGCAAGCCGTCCCACCCGCAAGAGCACATAATCGACGCGCACGCGACTGGAGGAACTCCGCCTGCGGATTGCTGCGATCTTCCAATTGAACGGGGCTTGCCTCAATTCTCGCAGCCGTGACCTCCACGAAGCCTGCCGGGCTATTAGCGAAATCAGCCAAGAAGGGACGGGCCGTCCTGCCCCGAATGACCGTAGCAATTCTCCAATTCGGGCGTGAACATCTTCGTAGGACGAAACCCGTCGTAATGTGTAAGGGCTGACCCCTAAGGAGCGATGAGAGGCACGAAGACCGGCGCTGCACTCGAGGCAAACGACCCACAGTCCACTCGCGTCGCAGTTTATGCAGGATGGGCATTCGTCCGGCACCAGCGTGACACCGTGCTTGGCGGCACCCCTTCCACACATTTGGCAGTTTCCGCGCATCTGGGGAGCCGAGTTGCTTCTTTCGTGTTGATCGTCAGTGGAATTCCGGCGTTTTGGTTTCAGCATTTGTTGGTTGTCTTCGTTCTATTTTAGAACATAATTCGGCTCCTCAAACATTACGCTTCCGGTGTGCCCAAAAAAGCGAGCAGGAAGAACATTTCGGGAAGGCGCATAGCAGAGGCCCGCAACTTGGCCAATCCGCGACTTACCCAGGATGATCTTTCGGGAAAGCTCGCCAGGCTCGGGGTCCAACTTGATCGCGCGGCGATTGCAAAGATCGAAAATGATCTTCGCGGGGTTTTGGACTTTGAACTTAAGGCGCTCGCCAAAGCGCTGCGTGTGCGAGTGGAGTGGTTGCTCGGCGGTGAGCAATGAAGGACGCCTCCGCACAGCTCCGGACTGCCACTAGGCGGGCCAAGTCCGACGTTGCGAACAAGCTCGTGAGCATGTTCCTCCACGAGTTGAGTAGGCGAGTTTCCCATGACTGGCCGTTAAAGGTGGACGGCGAGGAATACGAAAGAGTCGTTCGAGATGCATTTCAAAATCGGTGCCCCTACTGTTTACGTCAACTTTCGGGTGCAGACTGGGTTGTGGAGCACCTCGATGGGATGAATAGATGCAGGGCTGGTCTTCACGTTCCGGGGAACGTAGTCGTGGCCTGCAAAAAATGCAACAGTGAGAAGCGCCGTGACGATTCTCAGCCAACCCTTTCACTAGCAGCCTCAGGATGGGAGTCGTTCCTTTCGCATGACGGAACTAGGTGCAGGCCGCTATGCCAGAGCTGCGTTTACTGGAAGACGGTTTGGCCTGACGAAGCCGATAGACAACGAATCATGGCGGAGAATCTCGAAAGGATCCGGCTATTCCGTGCTAGGTTCACGGAGTTCCAAGCTCTTATACCGTCCTTGGTGGAAACCATGCCAAAGACATTGGCGAAGCTCTATTTGGACTGTCAGCAATTTGCAGAAAACGAGATCAGTGCGCTTCTAGAAAGGTTCGATGAGGGCCGCCCCGACGCAGGCTAAAAGGAGAGTAACATCGCGCCATCCTTGGCCTAAGTTCATCGCGCGCCGCACATGGGGCATGCGGCGACGTGGTAGTTGGGCGCTACTGCGATGGCGGTTCTCTCTTACGCCCGCCAAGGCGGGCTGCACGGCGGTGGTGTGGGTGTGAACCCCAGGCTTGCGCCATGGGGCTACAGTATGTCGCCCGCTACGCGGGCTGTGCGGTGATGGTGTGCGTGTGAACCCCAGGCTTGCACCATGGGGCTACAGTATGTCGCCCGCTACGCGGGCTGTGTGGCGATGGTGTGCGCGCGATCCCCGGGCTGGCACCATGGGGCTACTGTATGTCGCCCGCTACGCGGGCTGTGCGGTGATGGTGTGCGTGTGAACCCCAGGCTTGCGCCGCGGGGTAAGTTTATTTCGCCTGCTGCGCAAGCTCGAGGTTGCGCGCGTCGAGATGATTCGAAGAGGAAGGTGTTTCGTCAGGAGCCAGAGCAGTTTCAGAGAACCTGAGTCCGGTCAATTAGTTCGCTAAGGTAGGGCTCCCTGTTGGTCACGCCGGCTTGGGTGCCTTGAATGCGGATGCACCATCTCTGAAACTGCTGTAAGCCACGCGTTCGCTTTTTTGCGCGCTTTTGCGGCATGACTGGAAGTCATGCCCCGATACAAGCCGCCCGCTTGAGCGGGAGAAAGCACGATCCTCACAGCCCGGGCACGTTCGAGGCGGATTGGTTGCGATATCTGCACGCTAAACCGTGACCGTGGTCACTGAATCGTTGATCCCCCGACATTTAAGCAGATGAACGTGTTGAACGCGCTGGCATTCAATGGAGCGTGCGGTCGCGGCGCGTCAAGACAGAATCCTAAGCCATTTCTTGAGATCCATATCGAGGGGGAACCATGCATTCATGGGTACGACTGACGTTGTTGGGAACTTTGCTGGCGTGTTTGCTTCCGCGGCCAGCGGGCTCGCAGGAATCGAGGAACAGGGACTTTTGGTTTTTGAACAACACGGGGAAAACGATTCGCGAAGTTTATGTTTCTCCGCACGAAAGCAAGAGCTGGGGCCAGGACGTACTGGGCCGTTCGACTCTTGCCGACGGAGTGGGAACCTTGATCACTTTCCCGTCATCCTGGCAAACGTCGTGCACGATGGATTTCAAGATCGTATTTGACGATGGAGACTCGCAGACCTACCCCGACGGACGCAATGTGTGCTCGTTGCATGCGGTGCAGTTCGACGAAGATACGTCAATCGGATTCTGAACTTTAACGGTTTTCTCCTTAACTTGAATTGGCGACAACACGGAGGTGGCCATGCGGAAGGTGCGCGTGGCCACGCGCGAACGACCTCTCCCAGATGCTAATGGGCGCTGAGGGGAACGCTCCTCTGCGTGGATGTGAGGCGGACCATCACGGTCGCGGCCCGGGAAGCCGGGCGGGCGGGAGTTTGTCGCCAATTCACATTTCTTTCACAATTCAAAATGAGAATAGGAATCGGGAAGTTGCCGAGCTTCGGCGATGCAGGCAACTGGCGACAAAGAAATGACATTCCGAGAACAACTGCATGTAGTGCTGCTCCGTAAGATCGCCAATAGAACAGGGCGATAGTCATTTGCTCAAGTAATTTTCTTCGGGCCCGAGCTGACTTCCCGTGTTTATCCCCAGCCCCCGTCCTCTGCAGAGTGACGATTTCCGATTTTGAAAGGAATAGGACGTTGAGAACGAAGAATGCAAGTGTGTGTCCCGGACTGGCAAGCATGTTCGTGAGCTTGGTTGTCTTGTCTGGATGCGGAAGTGGAGCGGCAGGGATGAACCCCAATCCCAATCCGAATCCGAACCCAACGCCGAGCCAGGCAAATTCGAAGTTTTTGTATGTTGTGAACTCGATCGAAGAGACTGTGCTCGGATTCACGATCAACGCAACGACAGGCGCGCTGACGCAGGTAGGACCGGCGACGCCGGCGGGCGATGCGCCCATTTATGCGGCGGCCGCGCCGAACGGAAAATTTCTGTATGTTGCGAACGGCGGCACCACATCAAATAATGTCTCGGCCTATCGGATCGATCCGACGACCGGGGTGCTGACGCCGACAACGCCTTCAACATTTAAGATCAATGGCGATTCCGATCCGTACGGCATTGTGGTTGACCCTAGCTCGACCTACTTGTATACGGCCAATGCGCAGAGCATTTCTGCATTCAGAATCGATCCGACGAGCGGCAATCTGACGGATTTGGCGGGCACGCCGGTGGCGGTTCCGGGGACGACGCAGGTGGGAACGCTGGCGTTGACGCCGGACGGACAGTTTCTGTATGCGACGGATACTCTGAACGATCGCGTGTGGATGTTCAGCATCAATTCTGTAGGGCTGCCCATGAGGATGCCGGCGACGGTGGCGACGGGCCGAAATCCAATCGGGATTGTGGTGGACGCGTCGGGCAAGTTTGCCTACGTGGCGAACTGGATTTCGAACGATGTGTCGGCGTACACCATCACGGCGGGCACGGGAGCGCTGGTTGGGGCTTCGTCGACGGTGCAGTTGGAGGTGGGATGCAGCCCGCAGGAACTGGCGACCGATCCGGGATCGAAGTTTTTGTTTGTGAGCTGCGCGCCGTTGAGCAAGATTGCGGAGTTCGCGATCGATTCGACGACAGGAAAGTTGACGGCGATGCCCTCGTTCTCCACGGGATCATTTACGGCGCCGCGCGGCATTGCGGTGGATGCGTCGGGGCAATTTGTCTATTCCACGTGGAACATGCAGGACCGCGCGGGCTCAGCAGCGGTTGGCACGAACGGAGCGATGACGGCGGTGACTGGGACTCCAGCGACAGGGAGAGGGCCGCTGGGGGTTGCACTGGCGGGGCGGCAGTGAACGGGATTCAGAGGTTGGCGGTTCCCGTCCTAAACGCAGCGAGCGCGTTGAGGATAAGGCAGCCAGCTTGTGAAATCAATTGAAGCCGGGAAATCCCTGGTCCCTAAAGACGAGGGACCAGGGGCACCCAAGTAGATTTGCGCGGGAAGAAAAACTATTCCTCTTCTTCCTCGATGGGCCGTTTGGCGTTGGCGAGGATTTTTTCAGAAACGAGCTGCGGCACGAAGTCGTAGTGATCCATCTCCATGCGGTAGCTGCCCTTGCCTTGCGTCATGGAAGTGAGCTGCGTGCCATAAGAAAGCATCTCGGCCATGGGAACTTCGGCGTTGATGACGGTAGTGCGACCCTTGGTGTCCATGCCCTGCACGCGGCCGCGACGGGAGTTGAGATCGCCCATGAGGGTTCCGGCGAATTCGTCGGGGGCCTCGATGGCGACCTTCATGATGGGCTCGAGCAGCGCGGGCTTGCAGACTTCCATGCCTTTCTTGAAAGCGATGCGGCCGGCGGTTTTGAAGGAAAGCTCGTTGGAGTCGACGTCGTGATAGCTGCCGTCGTAGACGATGACCTTGAAGTCGACGACGGGGTAGCCGGCGAGGTAGCCGCGTTGAGCCGCCTCGACGACGCCCTTTTCGATGGCGGGGATGAAGTTCTTGGGGATGGCGCCGCCGAAGATCTCGCTGGCGAACTCGAAACCGCCGCCGCGGGGCATGGGCTCCATGCGGATTTTGCAGTCGCCGAACTGGCCGTGTCCGCCCGATTGTTTCTTGTGGCGGCCGTGGGCCTCACCTTTGGCGCGGATGGTTTCGAGATATGGAACCTTGGGCGCTTTGAGAGTGACTTCGGCGTGATAACGCTTTTTGAGGCGGCTGACGATGGCTTCGATATGAGGCTGGCCGGCGCCGGCGATGAGGA
>Ga0335085_10000181_pt1 | contig 197567 bp, 168 predicted proteins | sample Lox_Sample_45_FD_206712 | JGI IMG/M metagenome (GOLD analysis project Ga0335085, IMG submission 206712) | Soil microbial communities from Loxahatchee National Wildlife Refuge, Florida, United States - Lox_Sample_4.5 | ecosystem: Environmental > Terrestrial > Soil > Wetlands | place: USA... | reverse complement strand
TCGGGTTCAAACCGTCGAGCAACGCCCAGCTGGTCCCGATCCGCCAGATCGACTTGTTCCGCGCCAAGCTGAAGGCGGAGTCGGATACGACCATGAGCGCCGTCGAGCGCGAGGCCAAGCTCGCCGATATCAGCAAGAAACTGGCCGATCTCAACCAGCAGCTTGCAATGCAGAAGTAACCTTCGCCGGGTTCTTCTCCTCCTTTGCGGCGGCCTGGGGCCGCCGCTTTTCTTTTGAGCTAATACGGCCTGATGCATGCGTCGCAACGGCTGACATCAATACTTCACGGTCCCGCAACAATCCGTTCACGCTGCAGTAACAAGGGCGCCTCATCATATGCGCTTCACGACGAGGAATTCTCGCATGACGCCTTCAATCCACGTTTCCAAAGTGACCAAGACCTTCAACCGCAGCAAGGCGCTGGATCAGGTGGATCTTGCGATAGGCAGTGGAGAGATGGTCGCGCTCATCGGGGCTTCGGGCTCGGGAAAATCGACGCTGCTGCGGCAAATTGCGGGCCTGAGCAGCAGCGACCACGAAGTCGCACCTTCTTCAATCCGCGTTTGCGGACGAACAGTACAGCAGAACGGCTGCATGGCGAACGACGTGCGTGAAATTCGCGCCGAAATCGGCTTTGTGTTCCAGCAATTCAACCTGGTCGACCGGCTCCCGGTCATCACTAACGTGCTGACCGGCATGCTGCACCGCGTGCCTGCCTGGCGCAGCGTGCTCAAGCACTTCACCCGTGAGGAGATCCGCGCCGGATTGGAAGCCATGGCACGGGTCGGCATACAGGAGCACGCGATGCAGCGCGCTTCCACCCTCTCCGGCGGGCAGCAGCAGCGTGCCGCCATTGCACGCACTCTGGTGCAGAAGGCGAAGGTCATCCTTGCCGACGAACCGATCGCCTCGCTCGATCCGGAGTCCTCGCGCAAGGTGATGGACATTCTGACGCGAATCAACCGCGAGGACGGCACCACCGTGCTGGTGTCGCTGCACCAGGTCAACGTGGCTCTCAAATACTGTCCACGCACGGTCGCCCTGAACAAGGGAACAGTCGTCTACGACGGCGCTTCGGCCGCACTCACGCCCGCGCTGCTGCGCGATCTGTACGGCGCCGATGCCGATGAAGTCCTGCACCTGCCGGATCATCACGGCGCCGAACCGCCGTTCGCGTTTCCGGTGCATGCCAAGCACTCCGCCCGGCGCACTACGGCCCCGGTCCAAGCCCAAGCAATCTAACCCAAGGAGATCCATCCATGTTGCGCAAACTGATCAGTTCCATCACTCTGGCCGCGGCGCTGGTCGCGCCGGCCGCGGCCGAAATGCCCAAGGAGATCAACTTCGGCATCATTTCCACCGACTCCTCCGCAGCCCTGCGCCAGCGCTGGCAGCCGGTGCTCGACGACATGGCCAAGCGCGTCGGCGTCAAGGTCAACGCGTTCTTCGCGCCCGACTACGCCGGCGTGATCGAAGGCATGCGCTTCAAGAAGGTCGACCTCGCCTGGTTCGGCAACAAGTCGGCGATCGAGGCCGTGGACCGCGCCAACGGCGAAGTGTTCATGCAGGTGGTGGCGCCGGACGGTGCCGGGTACAACTCGCTGCTCATTACCCACCGCGACAGCAACATCAAGACTTTCGACGACGTGCTGAAGCATGGCAAGGACATCAACTTCGGCATCGGCGATCCGAATTCGACTTCCGGCTTCGCCGTGCCGAGCTACTACGTGTTCGCGCTCAATCACATCGATCCGAAGACCCACTTCAAGACCATGCGCAGCGCCAACCACGAAACCAACCTGATGGCGGTGCTGAACAAGCAGCTCGACGTCGCCACAAACAACACGGAACAGATGTACGTGCTGAAGAAGCGCATGCCCGAGCGCTACGACGAGATCCGCATCCTGTGGACTTCGCCGCTGATCCCGTCCGACCCGCTGGTCTGGCGCAAGGACCTGGACGCCGAACTCAAGGCCAAACTCCGCGACTTCTTCGCCGCGTACGGCTCGAGCGGCGCGGAAGCCGAACGCGAGAAGCAGACGCTGCTCGGCATTCAGAAGTGGATCGGGTTCAAACCGTCGAGCAACGCCCAGCTGGTCCCGATCCGCCAGATCGACTTGTTCCGCGCCAAGCTGAAGGCGGAGTCGGATACGACCATGAGCGCCGTCGAGCGCGAGGCCAAGCTCGCCGACATCAACAAAAAGCTGGCGGACCTGAACCATCAGCTCGCGTCGGCTAAGTAAGCGCCTCCCATGGTTCTCCCCCTTTACGGTAGCCTACGGTCGCCGTTTTTTGAATGACGAGATGCTGACACAGACCCACTCTGCCCTGGCGACCGATCTCGCAGCCGCGGCGGGCAAGCGCAATCTGTGGCAGCTTGCGGGCTGGGGCTTGCTACTCGCGATCCTCAGCGCGTCCTGGAGCGGCGCAGACATGCGGCCCGGGGACCTGATTCGCGACGCGGGGAACATGGCGACTTACGCCAGCGGTTTCTTCCCCCCCAATTTCCGCGACTGGCGCATCTACCTGTCCGAAATGCTGACCACGCTGCAGATCGCCATTTGGGGAACGGCCCTGGCCGTGCTGTTCGCGATTCCCTGCGGCCTTCTCTGCTCGTCCAATGTGGTGCCGTGGTGGATCTACCAGCCGATGCGCCGCCTGATGGACGCGGCGCGCGCCATCAACGAAATGGTATTCGCCATGCTCTTCGTCGTGGCGGTGGGCCTGGGGCCTTTCGCCGGCGTGCTCGCGCTATGGGTGCATACCACCGGCATCCTGGCCAAGCTCTTTTCCGAGGCGGTGGAGGCGAGCGACCCGCAGCCGGTGGAGGGCATACGCTCCACCGGGGCGAGCGCGGTGGAAGAGGTGGTGTTCGGCATCATCCCGCAGGTTCTGCCGCTGTGGATTTCGTACTCGCTCTACCGCTTCGAGTCCAACGTGCGTTCGGCCACCGTAGTCGGCATGGTGGGCGCGGGCGGCATAGGCGTGGTGCTGTGGGAAATCATCCGCGGGTTCTACTATGCCGAGACCTGTGCGGTGATGATCATCATCGTGATCACCGTGAGCCTGCTCGATCTGCTGTCCGCGCACATCAGGCGGCTGTTCATTTGACTATGAATGGCGGCGTTCCTGTGGGATTGCGCTTGCAACTGGCCTGCTGACGAATGGACGCAAACAAACTGCAGGGACCGAAAATCGCCGAAACGGTGATCGATCCGAGCGTCGCGCTGCGGGAGGCGGCCATCGGACGCTGCTGCGAGATACTGCAGCGCACGCAGGTCGAATACGCAGCGCTCGGCGACTATTCGTATCTCGGGCCGGACTGCATGGTAAGCGACGCGAGCATTGGACGCTTCTGCGCAATTGCCGCAAACGTTCGCATCGGCGCGCCGAACCACCCGATCGACCGGCCTTCGCTGCACCGCTTCACCTACTGTCCGGAATACTACAGTCCTGGGGCCTCCCGCGATCACGCATTCTTCGCCGCGCGCCGCGCGGACCGCGTGCTAATCGGAAACGATGTCTGGATCGGTCACGCGGTGACGGTCCTGCCCGGCGTTACCGTGGGCGATGGCGCGGTGCTCGCCGCCGGTGCCATAGTGACAAAGGACGTCGCTGCTTACACCATCGTCGGCGGCGTGCCCGCGCGTACGCTGCGCGAGCGGTTTTCCCGGGCGGTCGCCGCGCGTCTCACGCGGATAGCCTGGTGGGACTGGCCGTTCGAGACCATCATGCAGCGCCTCGCGGATTTCCAGGCTGGTGACATCGAAGCGTTCTGCGAGCGTTGGGACCCCGCGCCGCAAGGCGTCGTCTGACGCAATCACGGCGGCGCTGCGCGCCTGCCTGATCTAAGCAGCGGATTCGAGCGCGAAAGCCGCGCCCTTCGTCGCGGCGGAGATCTCCCGCAGCAGGCATTCTCCCGCCTGTTCCAGCGCGCCGTCATTGTCGATGAAAATCGCGCCAGCCGGCGGCGCATAGCGCTGTGCCCGGGAGAGCCGCGATGCGATCATGCCGGCATCCTCGCGGCCGCGCGCGCTCAGCCTCGCGCTCAGCGTAGCCGCAGACGCCCGCACCCAGATGACGACCATTTCCGGATAGCGCAGGCGGGCTCCATCCATGTATTCGCGCGAGCCGTTCACCACGACATCGCGCCCGCGCGACAGCCAGTGGTCGATCTCGGTGCCGATGCCGTAACGGTGCCCGTTGCTGGTCCAGTGCATGGCGAAATCGCCGTGGCGGGCGCGCACCTCGAATTCCTGCTCGCTCAGCGCGACGTGGTTTTCGCCGCCGGCGTTCTGTCCTCGCGTGATATAGCGGTGGGCGAAGGCAATCGAACTGCCGGCGAGGCGCTCACGCGCATAGGCGAGCAGGCTGTCCTTGCCCGCACCGGAGGCGCCGACCACATAGAACAGGCGACCCCGCGCCGTTGCGCTCCGGTAGGCACTCGTGACGCCGTCGAAACCGAAGCGATGAGTGAGGCGGAACGGCGTGCCCGGGGACGGCTGCTCGAAAACGCAGATCGCATCGACCAGCAGCGCTTCGGCGTTCAATCGACGCACCTGCGCCAGCAGCGGCGGTCTCAGGTCGGCGCAATCGGCGGCGCCCAGGTCGCGCGTCAGGGTCATGTGGAAATGCCATTCGTCCATGACGTAGGGATAGCCCCAGCGCTCCAGCAGTTCTTCCTGGCGCGGCGTGAGCCCCGCGGTCCGCCGCCGCGCAAGCTCGTTTTCCCCGGGCGGTGCGCGCAGCGGATCAAGGCGCTCGACACAGGCGCGCGCCAGGGCGGAACACCCGTGCGGTTCCTCCGCCGGAACGAGCGCGAGAAATCCGCCAATCTGGCGCAGCTTCAGTTTTCCGAGCGCAAACGGCTGTTGTGAGCGCGCCAGCGCGGCGGCGGAACGGTACAGGTCCTCGGGGCTCGCACCCGCTGCGAGCGCAAACGGGGGCTTGAGCGTCGCGTGCAATCCGTAGATGCGCGGCATCGCGGTGAGCCCGATCAATCGCTCAGCACTCACCTTTGGCAGTCTGAATTGCTCCAGCGCATCCCCGGAGATCGGATCGCGCCCGAGCCATTGGCAGCCGAAGCGCCAGCAGCGGCTGCCCGGCGGCGGCGCGTAGTAAACCGCATACCGGGCCGCCACGCCAATCAACGCAGCGTCAGCGGCCGCGCCACGTAGCGCGGCACGCCGGCGACGAAAGTCGCCACCAGCTGCGGCAAGCCGGGCCGCGAATCGTCGACCAGCACCAGGTCGCCGCGCAGCCCGGGCGCGAGCTCGCCGCGATCGACGAGGCCCGCCGCGCATGCAGCGTTGCGCGACACGATGGGCCAGGCGGCGTCGAGCGGCGCGACGCCGTCGGCGGCGAGCCGGAACGGCGCCGCGAGAAGCGACGGATAGTAGTAATCCGAAGCGAGCACATTGCACAGACCCTCGGCGATCATTTCGGCAGCCCGCGTGCCGCCCAGGTGGCTGCCGCCGCGCACCACGTTGGGGGCACCCATCACGATGGCATTGCCGAATTCGCGCGCGGCCAGCACCGCCTCGCGCCGCATTGGAAATTCCGAGATGGCGCAGCCGAGATGCTGGTAGCGCTGCCGATCGGCGCGGGTCATGTCGTCATGCGAAGCCGTGGTTACGCCCCGCCTGCACGCCTCGGCCGCGAGCCGCTCCACCGCCTGCGGAACGTCGGCCGTGCGCTCGGCGGTGCGTGCCAGCAGTGCGCGGAACTCAGACACGGACCGGCCGCTCCTGTCAGCATACTTGGTCAGCTTGTCCGCGTGGGCGATCTTTTCCAGCATGCCAGGCAGATGATCGTTGAAGGCGAGGAAATCGATCAGTCCGCGCTCCATCCATTCGAGCACTTCGTCCACCGCCTCCAGATTGTGGTTCTCGAAGCGCAGGTGCACGCGGTTGTCGGCGCCGAAACCGTTTTGCCGCGACAGGTGATCGATCAGGTTCCAGGCCATGTCGCGCCCGCGCAGCCCGCCCTCCCAGGACAGCGTTATGCCGTGGAACGCGGTGGTGATGCCGTTGGCGAGCAGCTGGCGATCGGTGTCGGCCAGCGCCATGTCCACCGGAAAGGCCGCTTCCGGGCGCGGCAGGAGCTGGCGCTCGAACGCGTCGCCATGGATATCGACGATGCCGGGCAGGACCAGCAGACCGCTTGCGTCGATGCGCCGCCGCGCCCCGTCAATCGCGCCGATTGCGCTGATGACGCCGTCTTCGAGCAGCAGGTCGGTGACGACCATCCCGCCCTGCGGCAGAAGCACACGACCGTCCACGATGCCGATAGCGCTGTTCATCGATTGCACTGACCAATGATTTGAGAACCTAAGCTTACGCATTGGCGATTACCACAATGTGACAGTTCGCTCGAAACAGCCGCCGTCAATGAACAGCCTCTCGGTAATAAAAGGTTCATCCTGGCGTGGTCTACTGCCGTACTCATGCTTCGCACCCAAGATTCGTATTCGGACACAAGCGCAGACGTCGATGCACGTCGGCGCTGGATGGCGCTGCTTGCGCGCGCCAGCGTCGAGGAACTCGAGGCAGCCTGGTCCGGCCTTGCGTCGCCGCCGGAGTACCTGTGGCTACGCCGGCCCGAGACCGGACTCGCCATGCTGCGCGCGCGCGCCGGGGGGACCGGCGCCAAGTTCAACCTCGGCGAAGCCAGTCTGACGCGCTGCGCGCTGCGCACGGCGCACGGCCACACCGGCGTCGCCTATGTGCTTGGTCGCAACCACCGTCATGCAGAGCTGGCCGCGCTGTTCGACGCCTTGCTGCAGGATGCCGAACAGCGCGCCATGGTCGAGCGCGACGTCATTTCCGCTCTGCACGCCGCGCAAGCCGCCACGCGCGAAGCAAGCAGCCGCAAGGCGGCAGCGACCAAAGTCGAGTTCTATACCCTGGTTCGCGGAGAGGACGACTGATGCTCAATGCTGCGCAGACCCTTGCGCCCGGACTGCCCGACCCGGTGTTCAACAGCCAGCGCGTATTCCGGGCCGTGCTGGACGCGTTCGCACGACCCGGCAGTATTCATGAGATCGTGTTGTCCGTGCCCAGTCCAGCCCCGCTCAAGCCGGGGACCGCCGCTATCGCGCTGACGCTCGCGGACTTCGAGACACCCGTGTGGCTGCAGCCGCAGGAGCGCGGTCCGGCCGACTACCTGCGCTTTCATTGCGGCTGCCCGATCGTCGCCGATATGGCTGCCGCGCGTTTCGCCATCGTTGCGGACGCGCATTCGCTTCCGCCGCTATCCTCGTTCAACGCCGGCGACATCAGCTATCCGGACCGCTCGGCAACGCTGATCGTGCAGGTCGACGCGCTCGCCGCGCGCGCCGGCGTAAAACTGCGCGGACCGGGCATACGCGAACATGCGCTGCTCCATGTCGGAGGGCTGCCGCCGCGCTTCTGGAGCGAGTGGCGCGAAAACGCGGCGCTGTTTCCGCGCGGCGTCGACGTCATCCTCATCGCGGGCGAGCGTATCGCTGCGCTGGCGCGCACCACGCAGGTGGAAACCTGAAAGTGTCGGTCGAAGCCAGCCGCAGTGCCAGGTTCACTTTCTGCGTCCCAATGGGAGACTGACATGTACATGTACGTGGCAGTAAAGGGCGGCGAGACCGCGCCGCATACGAACAAGAGGGCAATGCCCCCTTGCATGTCCCCCAATCCAGTTCTCGCCGCAGCAGCGGAGTTCGAATCATGTACGTAGCGGTCAAAGGCGGCGAGACCGCGATCGAGAATTCCTGGAAACTCCTCGCTGAAACGCGCCGCGGCGATCAAGCTGTGCCAGAGCTTTCGCTCGCGCAAATCGTCGAGCAGATGCCGCTTGCCGTGGCGCGCGCGATGGGAGAAGGCTCGCTTTACGATCCGGAGCTTGCCGCACTGGCCATCAAGCAGGCCAGCGGTGATCTGGTCGAAGCGATTTTCCTGCTGCGCGCCTATCGCACTACGCTGCCCCGCTTTGCCGCGTCTCTGCCTCTGGACACGTCGCGCATGCACTTGCGCCGCCGCATCTCTGCCATCTTCAAGGATCTCCCCGGCGGGCAGGTGCTCGGGCCGACTTACGATTACACCCAGCGCCTGCTCGATTTTTCGCTCGCCGCGAAGGGCGAGCCGCGCGCCGAGAGCGCGGCAGAGCCGCTGCCCGGCGCCATGCCGCGCGTTGCCGACCTGCTTGGACACGAAGGCCTGATCGAGGACGAAATTCCCCCGCCCGGCGACCCGGAGCCTGGGGACCTTACGCGCGAGCCGCTCGATTTTCCGGCTGAGCGCGCAGTGCGCCTGCAGAATCTCGCGCGCGGCGACGAGGGTTTTCTGCTCGCGCTGGGCTACTCGACGCAAAGGGGCTACTCCTGGAACCACCCTTTCGCCGGCGAGATTCGCATGGGCGAAGTCGCGGTGGAAATCGTGCCCGAGGAACTCGGATTCGCCATCAATATCGGCGACGTTGCACTGACCGAATGCCAGATGGTGAACCAGTTCGCCGGCTCGCCCGGCAAGCCGCCGCAGTTCACGCGCGGCTACGGCCTCGCCTTCGGCCACGGCGAGAGAAAGGCGATGGCCATGGCATTGGTCGATCGGGCGCTGCGCGCGCGCGAACTGGGCGAGGACGCGGATTCGCCGGTGCAGAACGAAGAATTCGTCCTCTGCCACAGCGATAACGTCGAAGCCTCGGGCTTCGTGCAGCACCTGAAGCTGCCGCATTACGTGGACTTCCAGTCCGAACTCGAGTTGCTGCGCAAGCTTCGCGCCGCGGCCGCCGCGAAGGAGCAGGCCGCGTGATCGACAACGGCTACAATTTCGCCTACCTCGACGAACAGACCAAGCGCATGATCCGGCGCGCCATCCTGAAGGCGGTGGCGATCCCCGGCTACCAGGTCCCGTTCGGCTCGCGCGAGATGCCGCTGCCCTATGGCTGGGGCACGGGCGGCATTCAGGTCACCGCGGCGGTCATCGGTCCGCACGACGTGCTCAAGGTGATCGACCAGGGCTCGGACGATACCACCAACGCGGTCAATATCCGGCGCTTTTTCCGCGCCACCACCGGAGTTGCCACGACCGAGCGCACGACAGAGGCCACGCTGATCCAGACGCGGCACCGCATCCCCGAAACCCCGCTGGGTGAGGGGCAGATCCTGATCTACCAGGTGCCGATCCCGGAGCCGCTGCGCTGGCTCGAGCCGTCCGAGGCCGAAACGCGCAAGATGCACGCGCTGGAAGAGTACGGCCTGATGCATGTGAGGCTGTATGAGGACATCGCACGCCACGGCAAGATCGCTACCACCTACGACTATCCGGTGCGCGTGAACGGACGCTACCTCATGCGCCCCTCGCCCATCCCGAAATTCGACAACCCGAAGATGGACCGTAGCCCGGCGCTGCAGTTGTTCGGCGCCGGTCGCGAAAAACGCATCTACGCCGTGCCCCCATGGACGCCGGTGAAAAGCCTGGACTTCGAGGATCACCCGTTCGAAGTGCAGCGCTGGGACGAGTGCTGCGCCTTCTGCGGTGCGACCGACAGCTTCCTCGACGAAATCGTCACGGACGACAAAGGCGGCCGCCTGTTCGCATGTTCGGACACCGACTACTGCCGCGAACGACGCGATAACGGGGCCACCGGGCCGCAGGCCGTCCCATCGGAACAGGTTACGGCATGACTACACCATTGCTCCGCGTTGATGGCGTCAGCAAGCGTTACGCGGCCCACGTCGGCTGCCTTGACGTCGGATTCGACCTTTGGCCGGGCGAGGTGATCGCGATCGCCGGCGAGTCGGGTTCGGGCAAGACTACGCTGCTGAATTGCGTTTCCGGGCGCCTGTTGCCGGACGCGGGCTGCATCGAATTCAACACGCGGCACGAAGGCCTGCAGGATATCTATCGCATGTCGGAGCCGCGCCGGCGGCTGCTCGCACGCACCGACTGGGGCTACGTGCACCAGAATCCGCGCGATGGACTGCGCATCGGCGTGAGCGCCGGCGCCAACGTCGGCGAGCGCCTGATGGCGGTGGGTGCGCGCCACTATGGCCGCATACGCGATACCACCTGCGACTGGATGAACAAGGTGGAGCTGGACCCGCTGCGCATCAACGACCTGCCGGCCACCTTTTCCGGAGGCATGCAGCAGCGGCTTCAAATCGCGCGCAATCTGGTGACCCACCCGCGCCTGATGTTCATGGACGAACCCACCGCGAGCCTCGACGTATCGGTACAGGCGCGCCTGCTCGACCTGTTGCGCGGCCTCACACGGGAACTGGGCCTCGCCGCCATAGTCGTCACCCACGATCTCGCGGTGGCGCGGCTGCTCACGCACCGGCTGATGATCATGAAGGAAGGCCGCGTGGTCGAGTCAGGGCTGACCGACCAGGTGCTGGACGACCCGCAGCACCCCTATACGCAGTTGCTGGTTTCCTCCGTGCTGCAGGCCTGACCGTGGATACGATGATCCGCATCCGGGGCCTGGCCAAGACCTTTACGCTGCATCATCAGCACGGCGCGGTCCTGCCGGTGCTCGCCGGCATCGACCTCGACGTGGCGCGCGCCGAGTGCGTCGCCTTGCACGGCCCGTCGGGTGCAGGCAAGAGCACCCTGCTGCGTTCCATCTACGCCAACTACCGCACCCAGCATGGCAGCATAGAAGTGCGCCACGAGGGGCGCTGGGTGGACATGGCGCGCGCCGGGGCGCGCGAGCTGCTGGAGGTACGGCGCGCGACTATGGGTTACGTCAGCCAGTTCCTGCGCGTCATTCCGCGCGTGCCTGCGCTCGCCGTGGTGGCCGAACCGCTCATCGCAGCGGGCGTGGCGCGCACGCAGGCCGAAGACCGGGCGCGCACCCTGCTTGCGCGGCTCAATATTCCGGAGCGGCTCTGGTCGCTGCCGCCCGCGACGTTCTCCGGCGGCGAGCAGCAGCGCATCAACATTGCGCGCGGCTTCATCACCGGGCACCCCATCCTGCTTCTGGACGAACCGACCGCTTCGCTCGACGCCGACAATTGCGCCGCCGTCGCCGAATTGATCCGGGAAGCGCGCGCCGCCGGCGCCGCCATCATCGGCATTTTCCACGACTTGGACGTGAGCAACCTGGTGACGACGCGGCTCTACCCCCTGCACATGCGCGAAGCGACGGCATGAGCGGCGAACTGATCGTGCGCAATGCGCGCATCGTCATGCGTAACGAGGAATTCCGCGGCAGCGTGCGCATTGCCGCAGGGCGCTTTGCCGCGATCGATAGCGGCGGCGCCGCGGGCCATTTGGGCGAGGATTGGGAAGGCGACTGGTTGCTTCCGGGCCTGGTCGAACTGCACACCGACAATCTGGAAAAGCATCTCATGCCGCGGCCGGGCGCGCGCTGGCCGGCATTGCCCGCGGTGCTAGCGCACGATGCCCAGCTCGCGGCGGCGGGCATTACCACCGTATTCGATGCGATTGCGCTCGGCGACGTCAAGCCCGGCGGATCGCGCAGCGAACAGCTGCATGTCATGCTGCAGGCGATCATCGAGGCGCGCACGCACCGCCTGCTGCGTGCCGAACACCTGCTGCACCTGCGCTGCGAATTGTCCACCGACCGCCTGATCGAGCAGTTCGAGCCGCTCGCCGCCGATCCGGCGCTGAAACTTGTCTCGGTGATGGACCATACGCCGGGGCAGCGCCAATTCATCAGCCTGGAAAAATACCGCGAGTACTACCAGGGCAAATACGGCCTCAGCGACGGCGAAATGGAGGCGTTCACCGAGCGCCAGATCGAGAATCAGAAACGGCACAGCGGCGCAAACCGCGGCGCGATCGTCGCACACTGCCGCGACCGCGGCATCGTGCTTGCCAGCCACGACGATGCCACGCCCGAGCACATCGCGGAATCCGTGGCCGACGGCGTGACCATCTCCGAGTTTCCGACCACGTTTGCCGCGGCGCGCGCGGCGCACGCAGCCCAGCTCGGCGTCCTGATGGGCGCGCCCAACGTGGTGCGCGGCAAATCCCATTCAGGCAACGTCTCGGCGATCGATCTGGCCCGCGACCGCCTTCTCGACGGACTTTCGTCGGACTATGTGCCGGCCAGCCTGCTGCACGCGGCTTACCTGATGGTCGGTCATGCCGGCTGGAGTCTGCCCGACGCGGTCGCCTGCGTCAGCGCCAAACCAGCGCGCATGGCCGGCCTCTCCGATCGCGGCGAGATCGCCCTCGGCCGGCACGCCGACCTGATCCGGGTGCGCGCCAGCGGGCACGTGCCGGCGGTACTCGCGGCCTGGCGCGAGGGGCGGCGGATCTTTTAGTCCCGCGTGGATAGACGCGGAATGCGGCAGCGCGCCCGCGGCGCGGGCGCGGCAAACCGTGTTCTCAGGCCGCTCTGGCCGCGGCATCGCGCAGCGGCTTGATTTCCAGGCGCAGGCCGATCGACTTCCACTCGTCGGCTTCGTCGGCGAGCGCCGCCGCGCTCAAGGGGCGATCTTCGAGAAAATCCGGCGGCAGCAGCAGGCGAAAGCCGCTCTCCGTCATTTCGCAGGCAAGCCGCGGCAGGTCGAGATCGGTGCGGCTGCGGCAAAACAGGCTCGCGAGACGCAGGCAGAACACCAGGTCCCAGTCCGCGGGCGCGGGGCTGAGATCCTGCAGCTTGGCCAGCTTGCCTCGATGGGCGAGCACCAGCCGCGCCAGCTGCGACTGTTCCATGCGCGAGAACCCGGGCATGTCGGCGTTGGCGATGACATAAGCCGAATGCTTGTGGTAACCGTTGTGGGCGATGGAAATGCCGATTTCGTGCAGCGCCGCGCCCCAGGCGAGCGCCTGTTCCGCATGCGGGTCATCGTCGGCCCGGCGCAGGTTGCGATAGAGTCTGGCTGCCAGCTCCGCGACGCGTTGCGCCTGCGCCGTGTCGACGTGATAGCGGCGCATGAAGTGGCGAACCGTGACTTCGCGCATGTCGTGCTTCTGCACCCGGCCGAGCAGATCATAAAGGACGCCCTGGCGCAGCGCGGCGTCGGTGACGCTCATATGCCCGATGCCGAGCTCATCCACGGCGGCGCACATGATCGCAAGCCCGCCCGGGAGTATGGGCAGGCGGTCCTCGCGCAGGCCGGACAGGGCGAGGCGACTGACGTCCCCCGCCTTGAGCAGTGCGCTGCGCAGGCGTTCCAGTCCGGACGCGGTTATGCCGTGCTCGCTCCAGCCATTGGCTTCCAGGATCGCGGCGATCGAGCGCGCGGTCCCGGAAGATGCGACGACCTCGGCCCAGCCGTGCCTGGTGTACTGCTTGACGATGGTCTGCAGTTCGTTGCGCGCGGCAAGCTCGGCCTGCTTGAATGCGGATTTCTCTATCCTGCCGTCGGCGAAGAATCTCATGCTGAAACTGACGCAGCCCATGTACAGGCTGTCCATGAGTACGGGCTCCACCCCGATGCCGATGATGAATTCGGTCGAGCCGCCGCCGATATCCATCACCAGGCGCTTCTCCCGGCTGAGCGGCAGGCTGTGGGCGACGCCGAGGTATATCAGCCGCGCTTCCTCGCGTCCGGCGATGATTTCGATCGGGAAACCCAGCGCCTCCTTGGCCTCGGCCAGGAACTGGCGCGAATTCTTCGCTACCCGCAGCGCGTTGGTGCCGACCACGCGCACCGCCTCTGCGGGAAAGCCGCGCAACCGGTCGGAAAAACGCCGCAGGGCTTCCAGCGAGCGCACTTGGGTAGCGCGATCGATGCGCTTGTCGCGCGTAAGACCGGCGCCAAGCCGCACCGGTTCGCGCAGACCGTCGAGCAGATAGACCTGCTCATCGACGATGCGGCCGATCTGCAGATGAAAGCTGTTGGAGCCCAGGTCAACCGCGGCGAGCGTTTCGTATTGCATGGCCAGGTTACCTTAGCACTTGGACTATCGGCGCGCAATGACCAAGCATCATGCCAAGCGCGCAGCCCACCCCGTCCTAGGACTTGATCGCCTGCTCGATTTCTTCCGCACTCAGGTGGCGCACGTCCCTGCCCTTGATCATGTAGACCACGTACTCGGAAATGTTCTTGGCATGGTCGCCCGCGCGCTCGAGTGCCTTGGCGATGAACATGATGTCCAGGGTTGCGGATATGGTGCGGGGATCCTCGATCATGTAGGTGAGCAGCGAGCGCAGGACCGCGCGGAACGAATCGTCCACCTCCTCGTCACGGCGCGCGATCGCCGGCGCAGCCTCCGCATCCAGGCGGGCGAATCCGTCCAGCGCCTGGCGCAGCATGTCGATGACGATCATGGACATGCGCTGAATCTCCGGATAGCGCGGCATGTGCGCGCGGCCGGTGCGGAAGAATTCGCGCGCGATCAGTGCAATCTTCTTGGCCTCGTCGCCGATGCGCTCGAGGTCGGTGATGGTCTTCACCACCATGGTCAGCACGCGCAGGTCGATCGCCGTCGGCGTGCGCCGCGCGATAATGTTGGTGCACAGGCCGTCGATTTCCATTTCCAGCGCGTTGACCTGATGCTCCACATCCAGCACGCGTTCGATCAGGTACATTTCCCCTTCCTGCAGCGCCTGTACCGCCATGGACAGCTGGTCCTCGACCGCCCCGCCCATGAACAGGACCTTGGTGCGAACCTGCTCCAACTGGGCGTCGAACTGCGAGGAGATATGATTGTGTTGCATGGGAGGCCGGCCGATTCGATTATCCGTTCGCTTGGAGCATGCTAGCAGTCAAATATGACAATAATGTTGCCCCGATGCGAATGCAGTAATATTGCTGCAACATTCAAGCCTTACGCTATGTTATTTAAGAAGAAAATCTAAATGCTCCCGTCACAGGCACTGTTCCTCAATCGGGAAATCGGCATTCTCGAGTTCAACCGCCGCGTGCTGGCGCAAGCCGAGGACGCGGATACACCGTTGCTGGAACGCCTGCGCTTTCTTTGCATCGTCAGCAGCAATCTGGACGAATTCTTCGAAATCCGGGTCGGCGAGCTGAAAGAGACGATAAGCGGAAACCTGTCCAGCGCCGGTCCCGACGGCATGAATCCGCGCGAGGTGTTTGTCACGGTCAGCCGCATCGCGCACGAGCTGGTGGAGCGCCAGTACCGGCTGCTGAACGAGCAAATCCTGCCGGAGCTGGAGAAGGCAGGCGTGCGCTTCCTGCGCCGCAACGATCTCAACGAAGCACAGCGCAGCTGGGTGCGCGACTATTTCATCAATGAAATGATGCCGGTGCTCACGCCGATCGGGCTGGATCCGGCGCACCCCTTCCCGCGCGTGTTCAACAAGAGCCTGAATTTCGCCGTCGAGCTGGAAGGGCGCGATGCATTCGGGCGCGATTCGCGCGCCGCCATCGTGCAGGCACCGCGCATCCTGCCGCGGATGATCCGGCTGCCGGAAAGTCTGCAGCAGGGCAAACAGCAGGATTTCGTTTTTCTCTCCTCTGTCCTGCACGAACACGCGACCGAGCTGTTCGCCGGCATGAGCGTGCGCGGCTGCTACCAGTTTCGCGTAACGCGCAACAGCGACCTGTTCGTGGACGAGGAGGAAGTGAAGGACCTGCGCACGGCGCTGCAGGGCGAACTGCCACAGCGCAACCTGGGTGCGGCGGTGCGCCTCGAAGTCGCGGACAACTGCACCCAGAGTATGGCGGAGTTCCTGCTGCAGCAGACCGAGCTGGACCCGGAGGACCTGTACCAGGTCAACGGCCCGGTCAATCTGGTGCGCCTGATGCAGATTCCCGAACTGGTCGACCGGCCGGATTTGCAATTTACGCCGTTCCGCCCAGGGCGCCCTGCGGTCCTGGCGAAGCGGGACGACATCTTCGCCGCAGTGCGCAAGGGCGACGTGCTGCTGCATCATCCGTTCCAGTCATTCACGCCGGTGGTCAAATTCATCCAGGAGGCCGCCGCAGACCCGCAGGTGGTCGCGATCAAACAGACCGTGTATCGCATCGGCACCGACTCGGCGATCATGGAAGCGCTTATCCTGGCCGCTGCGCGCGGCAAGGAGGTGACGGTCGTGGTGGAGCTGATGGCGCGCTTCGAAGAAGAGGCCAACATCAACTGGGCCGGGCGCCTGGAGGAAGTCGGCGCGCACGTGGTCTACGGTGTGGTCGCGCACAAGACCCATGCGAAGATGGCGCTGGTAGTGCGGCGCGAGGATGGAAAGCTGCGCCGCTACGCCCATCTGGGGACAGGCAACTACCATCCGCGCACGGCGCGCCTGTACACCGATTTCGGCCTGCTCACCTGCAACCAGGAGATCTGCGCCGACGTCAACGAGGTGTTCAAGCAGCTCACCGGCCTGGGCAAGGCGGGGACGCTGCACCACCTGTGGCAGGCGCCGTTCACGCTGCACGCGAACATCATGGCCGCGATCAAGAACGAAACCCGGCTCGCCAAGGCGGGCAAACCCGCGCGCATCATCGCCAAGATGAATGCGCTGCTCGAGCCCACGGTGATCGAAGCGCTGTACGCGGCCTCCGCGGCCGGCGTGCGCATCGACCTGATCGTACGCGGCGTGTGCGCGCTGCGCCCCGGCGTAGCCGGGCTGTCCGATCGCATCCGCGTGCGTTCCATCGTCGGACGCTTCCTCGAACACACGCGCATTTTCTATTTTCAAAATGGCGGAAAGGAGAACGTCTATCTTTCCAGCGCCGACTGGATGGACCGCAATTTCTTCCGCCGTGTCGAATTGTGCTTCCCGGTGCTCGATAAAAAGCTCAGGCAGCGCGTCATCAACGAAGGTATCAAGCCCTACCTCAAGGACAACCGCCAGGCGTGGGACATGAATGCCGACGGTCACTACACGCGCAAGAATCCGCGCGGCACCCTGCCGCGTTCGGCGCAGCTGAAGCTGCTGGGAGAGCTTGCGCGCGATTAGCCGCAGCGTGCGCTAGCTTGTGCCTTCCGGCGTCCGGTCCAGTTCCGCCAATCGCACCACGCTTTGTATCCAGGCCTGCCGGCCGATGCGCGCGCGCCATGAATTGCTGCGCTTAGCATCCAGCGCAAACCTGATCAAAGGGTGTGCGAAGCGCACGTGAATGACCGAACCCGTCGACGCTTCGGGCGCTTCGAGCGGCGGCGACGCCCACGCGCGCCGCGTCGCTTCGATGATTGCGTCTGCCGCCTTGCCGATATCGGCACGCCGGGCCGACTGCTCCACACAAGTCAAGCGCTCGCGCGTTGACGCATCCAATTCCTGATCCTGCATGTTCGTTTCCTCCTGCGTATTGCTGCTTGTCCCGGGCGGACCGGTATGAGTCCGCCGCACAGGATCGACGATAGCGCGCGCAAATGACGCGGCGTTGACGGATATGTGAATTGTTGCCGGCGCCGGGCGCGCCAGGCTCAGTGCCGCTGCAGCGGCAATACGCGCGCCAGTTGCGCCGGCGCCGCTGCGGCGGGCTCCTGCCACAGGTCCTCGCCGGCTGTTTCGCTTTCGAGCCAGTGCACGAGTTCCATGCGGCCGTCCGCGTGCTCGACGATGGCGGTGCAGCTGTCGACCCAGTCGCCGCAATTGATGTAGATGATCCCGTCCATGTTCTTGATCGCCGCGCTGTGGATATGGCCGCAGACCACGCCGTCCAGTCCGCGCTGGCGCACGTGGTGCGCCACCGACTCCTCGAATCCGTAGATGAATTCGAGCGCGCCCTTGATGCTGCGCTTGGCATAGCCGGCGAGCGACCAATAGCCGCTCAAGTGCAATTTCCTCCTGATCCAGGACAGCAGGCCGTTCAGGCGCACCAGCACGCTGTAGGCCAGGTCTCCGAGCAGCGCCACCCAGCGGTGATGGCGCGTGACCTGATCGAATTCGTCTCCGTGCATGAGCAGATAACGCCGCCCATCGGCCGCAGCATGAATGGTTTCCTTCACCACGCGGATATCGCCGAATTCGCTGCCTGCATATTCGCGCAGGGCTTCGTCGTGGTTGCCCGGCACCAGCACTACTTTCACATCGTGGCGCGCGCGCTTGAGCATTTTCTGCACGAACGTGTTGTGCAGCGCCGGCCAGTAGATGCCGCGCCGCAGCGACCAGAAGTCGATAATGTCGCCGAGCAGATAGACATACTCTGCGTCGTAGGCGCGCAGGAACGAGAGCAGGCGTTCGGCCTGGCAGGCGCGGGTGCCCAGATGAATGTCGGAGAGAAAAATGGTCCGGACCTGGGGCATGGTCAGCAGACCGGCCTGCGTCCGATATAGAGGTAATAGGGTACGCGCAATCCGCGCAGATACGGAACCGGGGCGCGGCGCTGTTCGCAGCAAACCGGTTCGGTATGCCGCTGCAAATAGGGTAAGTGCCGCGGATCGATGTTTACGCCGTCGTGCCGGAACCAGCGTCGCCAGAAGCTGCTTGCAATGCGGGCGCGCAGCGCGCGGCGTACGCGCGCATCGTGCGCCGGCTCATGGAAATCGACCGCGCCCAGCAGGCCGCCGGGGCGCAGCATCGCCAGCGCGTTGTCGATCGCGGCGCGCCAGTCAGGGATCATGCTGAGTGCGTATGAGAAATATACGCAGTCGACCGCTTCGGGCGGGCGATAGACGGTGGCGTCGGCCTCGATCGCGTAGGCCAGCCCGGGCCAGCGTGCGCAGCGCCGCCCTGCCTGCTCGAGCAGCGCCGGACACAAGTCCACCACTTCGACGCGCGCAAATGACAGCAGGCGCGGCCCGAAGTACTCGAGATTGCGGCCGGTGCCGCCGCCGAGCTCCACCACACGTGCGCCCGGCGCCGGCGCCAGCCTGTTGATCAGATCCTCCCTGCCGTGCAGCAGGCGCTCGCGAAACGCGTCGTAGTGTTCCGCCTGCGGGCGGTAGAACGCCTGCAGGCGCTGTGCATGGCTGCCGTGCGCCGCGCGCCCGCGTGCAAGTTGCATCAGCGTTCGGGCATCGGCAAGCAGGTTCACCGGTACAACTCCTCGCGATGGGTCCGGCTCATGCGCGCAGGTCCGCGATGTGGAAGCCGGCATAGGTGTGCACGCGGTCGCGCGGCTGAAGCGCGGCGGACAGGCCCTCGTCGAATTCGAGGCGGTCGCGCAGCGCGCAGCCGTCTCCCAGGCGCACTCCGTCAAGATAGCGCGGCGCTCGGTGCGCGCTGCGGAAGATCACCCGCGCGCCGTCCGCGGCGCGCGCGCAGATCGCGTCCCACTCTTGGGCGAGCGCCTCCGGATAGTAGCCGCTCATCCAGTCCATGTGGTCGAGCAGTACGAAGCGGCTAAAGCGCTCGCGCGTACCCTGCAGGAACTCGGTCACGGTGCTGGTATGCACGGCGATGCGCGCGGCCAGCCCTACCTTGAGCGCGGAAAAATTTTCCGGGCGCAGGTATTCGGGGCAGCAATCGGCGCGGTAGCGGCCGCGCAGATAGAGGGTCCAGAAATAGTTCGTCCACAGCGGCAGGCTGCGAAACACGTAATCGACCGCTTCGCGCACGAATCCGGCGGCTCCACCCTGGTGCTGGCGCTCGACTTCCTTGCGCTGCGGATGCGGCACTCCGAGCATGCTCATGGTGAGCTGCCGCGACAGCGCCCAGTTCAAGCCGCGTCCCCACAGCTGCGGCCGCACCTGCTGCTCGTAGACTTGGCGCTGGTCATCGAGCGAACGCGTCTCCTGCAGCGTCTCGACCCAGCTGCGCAGGCCGGGATTGAGCCGGAGATAGCCGCGAAACCCGCGCGCAACCATGCCCGACAGGCCATGATAGTAGAAACTGCCGCCGGCGCCAGGTTCGCAGAACCAGCGCCCGTTACGGTCCCAGTAGTCGCGCGCGAATTGCGGCAGCCGCTCGCGCAATGCAGTGCGGTAGATCCATTCGAAGCGCGGATGGCGGCCCTCGCCGAAAACGGCGAAAAAGTCTTCGAATTCGAGGTGCCGGATCCCGGCCAGCTTCAGTTGCAGCAGCGCTGTCTGCCGCGGATTGGCATCCACCGCATGGATGCAGGCAGGCGCGACCAGCGCATAGTCGAGCACGTTGCAGCCGGCGCTGGCGATCACCAGCATGCGGTCCTTCGGACCCAGCGCCAGCGCCACGCGATCGACTGCAGGGTCTTCCCAGCAGGTGTTGTAGACCAGCGAGCGGGAGTAGATGGCGTCGAACACCCTCTGGTCCAGTCTGTCGCTCAGCGTCTGCGCATACTCAGCCAAATGGCGCCCATCCCTCGAAGCCGATAATTCGGAACCGGCGCGAGATTAGCGTGCCCGCATTACAGCAGCATGACCACGCAGCCGCCAGACATGCGGCCGCGGGCGGCGCAGGCAATCAGCCGTGCTCGATCTCGGCTATCGCCTTGCGGCAGAGCACGACGATGCGCCGGTAGGCCGTTTCGCGCTTCTTGCGCGACGCGTACTGCGGCATCTCCTCGACCTTCTTGATGGTCTTCTTGCACGCAAGCAGCAGGTGCTTCGCGCCTGCGACTATTTTTGGATTCCTGCGTATCGCCGCAATGTCCTTGCGCGAGAGCATCTGCAGCACCTTGTGCTGCGCGCCGGTGACCTTTATGGTTTTCATCGTTCCTCCCTTTACGCTGACATTGCCTGCAGTTGGCGCCTGCTCGGATACGGTGTGCTGCCGGACTTGCCTGCCCGAGCCAGGACAATTTACCCACAGATTCTGTGGATAGAACTGTGCACATCTGCGCCAAAGGCGCGCAAGTTATCGTTGCACAAGCGCTTTTCAAAGTTGCCTAAAGAATAGTCTGGCACGGCCTGTGTTACGAAATGATGACAGCCGGCGCAGCCGCGCGAGGCTGAACGATGGCCGAGACGGCGATCATGCGACCTGTGCGACTATGTGCGGCGCGCAGAAGAGCGCCGCGGCCAAAGCCGCGGCGCATGCCCGTCCTCTCAGGAGGAGAGGATGGAAGGAAGAGTGAACCCCGGCGCTCAAGCCGCTCTTCTTTTTTGAAGCAAACGCAAACTACGAATCCTGGGGGCTTTCATGCGGCCTTCGCCAGGAAGCGCTGCGCGTAACGCGCATTGATGTTCGCCAACGGCAACAGGATCAGCAGATCGGCCACATTGAAATCCGGGTCCCAGGCCGGCTCGCCGCAAATCCAGGCGCCGACGTTGAGATAGCCTTTTATCAGCGGCGGCAGTTCGGCCGGCCGCGTCGCGTCCAGGTGTTCCAGCGGCAGCCGGCACCGCGGAAACGCGCGGTATTCGAGCGGACACAAATGCCGTTCCCTGATGCGCGCGTAAATCGACGCCGCGGCGTGGCCGCCGTCGCCCATGCTCAGGCTGGCGCAGCCTATCATGTGCGCGTAGCCGTTCTGCTGCATGTAGCGCGCCAGCCCCGCCCAAAGCATGAAGATGGCGCCGCCGCTGCGGTAGTCGGGATGGATGCAGGAGCGCCCGACTTCGACCATGCCGGAACGCAGGCGCGCGAGGCGCACCAGGTCGAACTCCTGTTCCGAATAGTAGTTGCCGATGCGGTGGGCATTGCCCGGCGGCAGGATGCGGTAGGTTCCCACCACTTCGCCGCTGTCGTCGTCGCGAACCAGCAGGTGTTCGCAATGCGGGTCGAACCTGTCGTGATCGACGCCGGGCTGCGCAGTCTCGATGCGTGCACCCATTTCGCCGGCAAAGACCGCGTAGCGCAGGCGCTGCGCCTCGACGATCTCGCTGTCCTTGCGCGCAAACCCGACACTGAGCCTGCGCCGCGGCTTGCTCACAGTTTGCAGTTCGCGGTTTAGCATCGCTTCCCCTCAACGGTGATGAACGCGGGGGCCAATGTAGGAGCGGCGCGTTACGCCGCCGTGACCGCGAAATTAAGTTTTCCTTACCGTCCTGCGCGCGCACCCGCGCCGGCGCCCTTGCCTCAGGCGGCTTCGGCATACACCGCAGCCATATCCCCGCTGCGCAATCCGAGCGCCTGTGCGATGACTTCCTGCGCGCGCAGCGCAATTTCGCCGCGCGAGCGTTCGGCGCCGGGCAACGCGGCGAGAAAGCGCAGCTCGAGCGCGATCGCGGGTTGCTTGACGATGGCAAATATGGAGTCGAGCAAGGTTGCGTCCCCCACCCACGCCGGCTCCTCGGTGCGCGCGCCCTGCCGATCGACATAGCGCAAGGCGAGCGGGCGGACCTGCGCGCCGGTGTCCACCGCCGCCTGCAGCAAAGCGGGACGAAACGGCCGGAGCTCACCGCCCAGCGTGGTCGTCCCTTCCGGGTAGACCACCACCGGCCGCGCCCCGCGGTGCAGCGCCTGGACGATGGCGCGGCTTGCGTGGCGTGCGCCGCGCGCAGTGCCGCGCTCGATGAAGATAGTGCCGGTGCGCTCGCACAGCTTGCCGATGAAAGGCCAACCGCGCACATCGGCCTTGGCGACAAACGTCGCCGGGAACACCGCGCTGATGGCAAAGATGTCCAGCCAGGAGACATGGTTTGCGACCAGCAGGCATCTGGCCGGCAGCGCGCGCGGTTGGTCGTAGCAGCGCAACTCGACGTTCAGTATGTGCAGCAGCCGCCGGGACCAGGCCTGAATCATCGCGTGCTGGCGCTCGGGCGGCCGGCGCGGATAGACCAGCGCGCCGAGAATTATTCCCTGCGCCAGATGCGCGCCGAGATGCAACAGGCGCGCGCCGCGGGTGAAATGGCCGGTGACGGCCGTTGCGCTACTGTCGCGTTGGTCTTCACCGTTCTGCCCGAACATAGTCTGGTCCCCTTGCCTGTTGCTGCGCAGACGGATCCGCGCCGCCGGATGTCCAGGCTAGCAGGCGAAGGTGACAACAAGTTGACGCAGGCATCAATCGGCGCGGGCTGCGCATCGGGCCCGCGTCTGGCTGCAGACGGTTTTCTCCCCGGCAAAAGGCGTAATATTGCGCACGGGCGTCAAGCCCCGCGCGGCGGTGCGTCGCGCACCTTCAAGGAGACCCAATATGAGCAGAGAAGTGGTGGTGCTGAGCGGTGTGCGCACCGCGATCGGCGATTACGGCGGCGGGCTGAAGGACCTGGCGCCGACCGAGCTTGCGGCCAGAGTCGCGCGCGAAGCGGTGGCGCGCGCCAAGGTGGACGCCAAGGACGTAGGCCACGTGGTGTTCGGCCATGTCATCCATACCGAGCCCAAGGACATGTACCTGTCGCGTGTCGCCATGATCAATGCCGGGCTCGCGCACCATACGCCGGCAATGACGCTCAACCGCCTGTGCGGCAGCGGCATGCAGGCCATCGTCAGCGCAGCGCAGACCATCATGCTCGGCGATGCCGACATCGCGCTCGCCGGCGGCGCGGAATCGATGAGCCGCGGCGGCTACCTGATGCCGACGTTGCGCTGGGGCCAGCGCATGGGCGACGGCGGCACGGTGGACATGATGGTGGGCGCGCTCACCGACCCCTTCGACACGGTGCACATGGGGATCACCGCCGAGAATGTGGCGGAAAAATGGAACATCACGCGCGCGCAGCAGGATGAGTTCGCGGTGGAAAGCCACCGCCGCGCGATCAACGCGATCCAGAAAGGCTATTTCAAGGAGCAGATCCTGCCGATCGAGCTGAAGACGCGTAAAGGCGTGGTGATGTTCGACACCGACGAGCATCCGCGCGCCGACGCCAGCATGGAGAGCATGGCCAAGCTGAAGACGGTGTTCAAGAAAGACGGTTCGGTCACCGCCGGCAACGCCTCCGGCATCAACGACGGCGCGGCCGCGGTCGTGCTGATGGAGGCCGGCGCCGCCGCGAAGAAAGGGCTGAAGCCGATGGCGCGGCTTGTCGCCTACGGCCATTCCGGCGTCGACCCGAAATACATGGGCATCGGCCCGGTGCTCGCGGTGCAGATGGCGCTCGCGCGTGCCGGCCTCAAGGTGGGCGACATGGACGTGGTCGAATCGAACGAGGCGTTCGGCGCGCAGGCCTGCGCCGTGGCCAAGGACCTGCAATTCGATCCGGCGAAAACCAATCCGAATGGCGGCGCCGTCGCGCTGGGCCATCCTATCGGCGCCACCGGTTGTTTGCTCACGGTCAAGGCGCTGTATGAACTGCGGCGCAGCGGCGGTCGCTATGCGCTGGTGACCATGTGCATAGGCGGCGGCCAAGGCATCGCCGCGGTGTTGGAACGCCTATAGCTCGTCTTCGTCGAAGCGGAAGCGCGCTATCTAACCGGTGTCTCGGCGATGCGTTAAGCGTTCCGATGCGACTGGCGCAATGCCTGTCGTGCATTTTGCAAGCCGCGGGTCTGAAACCCGCGGCGTCTTCATTCTCGCCTGAGAATTGCGCGAGCCAGCGCGAAAAACCGCCAGGCGGCCGGCCGAGTCGGAGTTGCCCGATTGAACTTGATCCCGCGGGAGCCGGATTCGGAATGAGGGAAAGCGTCCCCTCAGAAGTCGGCTATCGCGCCTTTTTACGCGCTTTCTTTGCCACTTTCTTTTTCGCCGGCGTCTGCGCTTGCTTCGCCGCAACGGCTGTGCTGACGGGAATATTGACTTCGGCCACGCCGGTTGCGTGATGCGCGAGTCTGGCAAGAGTCGCGAATGCTGCGTTGCCGACGTTGAAGTTCAGCGCTGCGACCCGCTCGAGCGCGCCGAGATGGACCTGGGCAAGCATATTCAGGGCATCGAACCCGGCTTTGCCGGCGGCCTTGACTTGATCTGCACTAAAATACATATCGCTGTCTCCAATCAATCAACGGTTAGCGCGCGGCGGGACCCCAGGCCGCGTCCACTGCCGCGCGCGGATTGCGCCGCGGACAGCGCGGGCGCCGGATGTGCCAGGGAATGCGCCTCGACCAGATCGGCAAGCGTGCGCGCTGCCAGTTCCGGGGCACCGGGATTCACGCCTATCAGACGCTGCAGCCTGTTCCTTGCGTGCTGATCGATTGCGCCGATTTCGAGACCGACACCGAGTTGCGAGCGATGCGCTACTCTGGCCTGGACTTCGAACGCCTGATTGCCTTTTTCGGTCAGCACGCGCAAACGCGCTTGGTCACCCGGCTTGATTTCAGCCCGTCCCTTCATTGCGACCAACGCCGCATGCGCGGAGATGTCGATCAGCGTCACTTCATACAGCTGCGGCAAACGGATCAAGACCGCGTTTGCGCAACATGCAAATGCGGGCAATCGCCGCGACTCGATCTGCATTTGGTCAATTCTCCAGAATATTGGACAAGGCTGATCCTGCACCAGCGGCATTACCGTTTAATGACCCCGGGTGTGCCGTACTAAACAAGCAGCACCGCTTGCGCAACGCCGGCCCCTATAGCCGCGCCGGCAAGGACGTCGCTGGGATAGTGCAGACCAAGAACCACACGCGAAAGCGCAATCAGCAATGTAAATGGCAGCAGCGCCGGCGCAAGCATCGGGAAATAGGACACCGCAACCACAGTGAACGCAACCGCATGCAGGGTGTGGCCGGAGGGGAAGCTGAAGGCATCGAGCGGATCGATTCCGGCCTGAATGTCGCGCAGTACCTGAAACGGACGCGCCCTGGCGGTGCTGGATTTGAGCAGCTTGTAGGCGATGAGGCCGAGGAAGCCTGCGGCAAGCATGCGCGATGCCGCTTCCAGCCCTGCCATTCCCTCCGTGACGATCAGCACAAGCATCAGCGCGTACCAGAACACCCCATTGCCCAGCCGGCTTACCAGACGGAACAGCGTGCGTATCGAGGTGGTGCCGGCGCTGGCGTTGAGGCGGCGCGTCCAACGCCGGTCCCACTCGAGCATGGATTCGAAGGCATGAGCGCGCAATTGCATGGCGGTTCCCGCTAGTCCGCCACTGCAGCTGCAGGCGCACAGGCGGGCGGGATGCCAGGCCTGGTTGCGGCAAGCTTGAGCAGGGATTTCTCGAACTCGTCGAACGCACTGCTCCAGCTCAGACGCTCCGCAGTCTGTCTGGCGCGCTGGCGCAGCTTCTTCACATCCTGCGCGGAACCGGCGAGGCGCAGCGCGTGCCGTCGAAACGCGACTTCGTCGCCGCATTGCGCCACGAGGCCATTGTGACCGTGCACAATGTGCTCGCGCGCCGCGGCGTAGTCGAACGCCACCACCGCCAGCCCGCTCGCGAGCGCCTCCATCGTCACGTTGCCGAAAGTTTCGCTCAGGCTCGGAAACACGAACAGGTCGGCGGAAGCGTAGTGGACCGCCAGATCCTCGCCCGTGCGCGTCCCGGCGAACAGGAAATCCGGGTTCTCCTCGCGCAGACTCCTGCCCAGCGGACCGTCGCCCACAATCACCACGCGCAGATCCGGCCGCGCATAGCGCGCAGCCCGAACGGTCTTCACGAACAGGCGCAGGTTCTTCTCGGCGGCAAGCCGGCCTACGTACAGGACCACCAGGCTTTCGTCATCGCAGCGCCAGGAGCGGCGCAATTCGGCGCTGCGTTTCACCGGGCTGAAGAGCTGCGTATCGATGCCGCGCCCGACGATGCGCAGCCCTTTGATTCCAAGCGCGTGCAGGCGGTCGCGCATTTCATGCGTGGGAACGAAGGTGCAATCGCAGCGGTTATGCAGCGCGCGCAGGTAGCCGGTGACAAGACCAGCGATCCAGCCAAATCCATAGTGACGGCTGTAGTCGTGGAAATTGGTGTGGAAGTCGGACACCACCGGTATGCCCAGCTTGCGCGCGGCGCCAAGCGCGGCCCAGCCCAGCGGGCCCTCGGTGACGACGTGCACGATATCGGGCGGCCGCAGGCTCCAGTCCCGCACCAGCCGCCGCATGCCGATGATGCCGATGCGCAACTCCGGGTAATTCAGCAGCCGGAACCCTTTGGTAAGCCGCTGCTCCAGCCCGCGTACGGGCGGTGCGCACTGCAGGGCGCCGTCGCCGGCCTGGCGCGGCCTGAGCAGTTCGATTTCGTGCCCGCGCGCCAGCAGCGCGTCGACCATCAGGCCGACGGTACGCGCGACACCGTTGATTTCAGGAGGGTAAGTCTCCGTTACGACCGCGATGCGGAGCGCTATCTGGGAGTGAAGCGGATGCACAGGGGCCTGCACAGGGACCAAGTGTGCGGGCACTGGGTGACATTTCGATTACATCGGCTTGAATATTCGATGACAGGCATTCATCCCAGCAGGACGACAAGCCACACCGTTGTGAGGCAGATAAGGCTGAGCATGACGGCCGCGCTGCCGATGTCCTTCGCAACCTTGGCCAATTCATGGTTGTCGAGCGAAATGCGATCCACCGCCGCCTCTATGGCGGAATTGAGCAGCTCCACGATCAGGACGAGGAACACGCTGGCCAGCAGCAAGGCGCGGCCGCTTGCCGCCACCGGCAGCAACAGCGCCGCTGGAATCAGCACGGCGGCCAGCAAGACCTCCTGGCGAAATGCGTCCTCCATGCGGAATGCGGCGCTAAACCCGTGCATCGAATAGCCGAAGGCATTGATCAGGCGGCGCAGGCCGGTCTTGCCTTTGTATGGGCTCAGCATGAGGTCGGAGTAGGCTCCCTGTGGATATTTGTGCCCGCGCGTTCTGGACAAGGTCCGGGACAACGTTCGCCGCGCCGCAGTATCGACAAAGAATGTTTCACTTTCGTGTCAGACGACCGCCGCACGACGGTTTTTGCCGACAGTTGTTATCTATATTTCGTCTCACAACCATAGATTGCACGACTCCTTTTCCCAAACGGTAGCCTGATGGTCTTCTCGTGCAGCTCACATCGTGAGCCGGCTCACGCGACGCATCCGGGCAACATTCAGACCCGGGCTTCGGCATTGCCAAGCTCTCGCAAGTTGTTGCGCGAGCCCGGCAACGGCCTTAATCATTCTGTAATCCAAGACCAATAGGATTAGCCGTGTAGACGTACAAAGGCAGAGCGCGTCTATCAACCCCGCCAAATCTCCAGGAGATTCATTCCGTGAAGTTGACCATAGCCATTATCGCCACCCTGGCCGCCAGCGTCCTGCTTGCCGGCTGTGGAGGAAGTTCCTCGACCATATCCACGCCCACTGCCACCTCGATAGCCCCGACCCGCAGCATCATAATGGTCTGGGACGGCCTGCGTCCGGACTCGGTAAACGCTACTGACACCCCGAACCTGTACGCAATGCGTCAGACCGGGGCCAATTTCAGCGACAATCACTCGACCTACCCGACTTTCACCATGATGAACGGGTCGTCCTTCGCCACCGGGTCCTTTCCCAAGACCAGCGGCTTCTACGGTAATACCTTCTGGACGCCGCCCCAAGGCAGCGCCAACACCATTCCGGTCGGCAATAGCGCCGGTGGTAGCAGCCAGGATTACGTGGATCCGGTGTTCACCGAGGACTATCAGGTTCTCGCCACGCTCAACACCTACTACAGCGGCCAACTGCTGCTGGTGAAGAGTTTGTTTGCCGCCGCGCAAAGCGCGGGTATGGTGACCGCCACGATCGGCAAGTCGGGGGCGGCTTATATCCAGGATCTGGGACAGGGCGGGTACTTTTTGGACGAAAATTCGGTAATGCCGCGCAGCCTGGTCACCGAACTTCAGAGCAACGGCTTCGCTGTTCCAGCCAATACCGTCAAAGGCTACTCCGGCGCCAATGCCGTTACGCTGGCCAGCACTAACGGCAGCCCGACCAGTCGCTCGGGGTATGTCACCTTCAACACGACTGCCTACGACCCCGCAGGCGTGATTGCCATCGCCTCCCGCGACCCCACCGATGCCACCCAGGGCGCGGGCGAGGATGCCGCCAACAAGTACATGATGTCGGTGTTCACCCAGTACCTCCTGCCCAACAAAAAGCCGATGCTGTCGTTGATCTGGTTCCGCACCCCGGACAACAACGAGCACGGCTATGGCCCGGGCACCGCCAATGTCACCGCCAGCCTGCGTTCGCAGGACGCGCGTCTGGGTGAACTGATCTCCGCCCTGCGCGCCAATGGCATGGACACCACCACCAACATTATCGTTGTATCCGACCACGGGCACAGCAGCGTATCCGGTCCGCTCAGCCTCTATCCGCTGCGCGCGATCAACCCGTCCGCCACGCTGCCCAACGGACCACTGGTCAACGGATCGACCAGCGGCACGAACACGGCATCGATCGGTGCGGTGAACACCGGCGGCTACTCCTTTTCCGGAGATGTGCGCTCAGCCGACCTCTTGACCTTCCGCGGATTCAGCGCCTACGACGGCAGCGGGTGCTCAACTGACGCGATGTATGGCCTGAGTGCGGCCGGGGTTCCGACCGTCCCCGTCAAGATCGATACCACGGGGAGCCTGTGCGGAACCGCCAACACTAAGTACCAGGCGATCAGCTCCACCTTGACCACGCCGATTGCCAAGTTCACCGTTCCCGCCCCCGGCAGCCTGCCAACCAATGCCATCGTGGTTGCGGCCAACGGCGGCTCCGACTACTTCTACGTTCCAGGACATGACGCCACCACGGTGAAGAACCTGGTCAAATTCCTGCAGCAACGCGAAGAATACGGAGCCGTCTTCGTGGACAGCCGCTATGGTGCCATCGCCGGCACCCTTAGCATGGCGCAGGTCAACCTGGAAAACGCAACGCGCCAGAACAACGGCCAGCCCGACGTGGTAGTAAGCTTCAACTGGGACAACACCGTGTCGATCCAGGGTGTGGCGGGCATCGAGTTTGAAAGCTTCGGCGCAGGTCAACATGGCATGCACGGCAGCTTTGGCATCGCCGATGTGCACAACACACTGATCGCCAATGGCCCGTCCTTCCGCTCCGCGAGCACCATCACCAACCCCTCAGGCAATGTCGACGTTGCGCCGACCGTCGCTTATCTGCTGGGAACATCCCTGCCTCAGGCCGATGGGCGCGTCCTTAACGAAGCGCTTGTAGCGCCGGCAAGCGCCGCCACGCCGAGCGTGGCTATATCGACGCTGACCCCCGCCAGTACGGCGACCGGACTGCTGTTCGAGTTGCCAACCGACCCGACCGGCGCGACCAAAGACGCATCCTTGACCGGCTCCTACAGCATCAACCTGGCGGTGAAGGATCTGACCGTGGACGGCAAGACCTATCGCTACTTTGACTACGCCAAGGCAGTGCGCCAGTAAGCACGCCGCAGGATCTTGAAACCGGAACTCTGTCATTGAACCACGTCATTCCGCGTAGCCATATGGGACTGGGACTGCGGCTTGCCATGCTTTGCGTGGCAGCCGCGGTTTCGTTGAATGCCCCGGCTGAAGACCTGAATTTCGATCAGGTTTTCAGTAACAAGGGCGAACCCAGCGTCCTGCATTTTCGGGCGGTGTTCGTCTCCGACGGAACCGAACATCAGCTGGAGGTCTGGCGCGACAGCGACCAACGCCTGAAGCGCCGAACGGATGGTGCGATCGAAATCTTCGTCTTCCGCAAGCCGGGCGATTCCGAATTTCACATGTCGATCCTGGACATGAAGAAGCGGATACATACCCGGATCGACCGAACCAATCTATATCGCATCGGCAATTTCACCGACTGGTTCGACCTAGCACATGGCCTGAAGCATCCCATGGGGGAATATCGGTTAGCCAAGGCGCACGCACCGGATGGTGCGCCGAAGGTCATCGAAAGCTGCCAGTGGTATGCCCTCACGCAGGACAAGCGCACCAGCCATGTCTGCTGGAGTGCGCGAAGTCGCCTGCCCTTGGTGATGCAGGCGCAGGACGGCGAGGTGGTATGGAGAGTCGCGAACTTGGACCGCGACCCGATCTCGGCGAAAATATTCGAGGTGCACGACGAGGGATTCATACGCAACGACGCCAATCAGGATATCGAGCGCGACTAAGCGTCGCACACCGGCGGATCGCTCCGTATTTGTCCCTGAAAGCGACTCCAGGCTTGTGCCGCTGGTCGAGTCAAAAAAAGCCGGTGCATTGCGGGTGCATCATTTGGCGGAATAGGGTTTCACCGCTGCTCGGCTTGCTGCAGCGGTGTCAGCGTTGCGCGACATGATCGCAATGGCGTGGCGAACCAGCGCCAGTTCAACGATGAGCAATCCGCCTGTCCCGGTGCGCGATGTCGAGTCAGGCAAGGTCGATCCCTTCGATCAAATACCGGGACCAGACTGAGCCATCCCACCATACTGTGATTCAGCCCATCCGGAAATCCAGGCACACACCGTCAAACAGGTGTACCTGCATGGTCCAAGACGGTGTGAGCACAGAGGTTGAGGACCGTGCGTCATGCGCCATTCCCGTATAAACCAAACTGGTTTCCGGCCGGGGTTAAGTGGACCACTGAAATGCGGTCAGCAAAATGCGCTGGCCGCTTCTATCGGCAATGTAAGCTGACCTGGAAATTCAATCCTTGCGCTTTGCCCTAATCCTGGCGACACTCTTGCGCCACTCCTTCAACTGCTCGTCCTCGAACTCCAACTGCAAGGCCAGGGCTTCTGTCGCGGAATACTTCTTGTCCTCGAGCCTGCGGGTGAACCGGCCCCTCATTCTGGCCATCAGGCGCTCGGCATCCTTCTTCGACAAGTCCTTCGCTTTTTCAAGATACTCCTTCGCAGGCGGATTCAGTTTCTTGCGTCGTTGTTTCATCCCAAATTTTCCTTTCGTCAGGCGACCGGCTCGATGTTTCCCGTAGGTGGCGGAAAGATGTCGCTGCAGGCGCGGGCGATCACCGGGAGACCGCATTTTACGCCATTCGAACTCAACTCTGCCGCAGACGGTCGGCCGGCACTGCAGGCGCGCGCCATTTGTCCTGCCGGGCTTTTCGCGTGTGCGGATTCTCTTTATCATGAACTCCGAGCAACTGTTCACGGGAATTCCCAATGACTGACGACAGGACCAGGGCGCGCCTCGAATACGAGCGCCGGATTCAGGCCGAAATGCTGGACAGCTTCGACGAAGAGCTGGAGATGGAAATCGATGATGAGCGCATGGACGAACTGGTCACGGCCGCGACGCTGCCTGCGGACGAGGCGGATCGGGGCAGGCATTTCTATTTCAAGGAATTGTTTCGACTGCAGGGCGAGCTGGTCAAGCTGCAGGACTGGGTGGTGCACCAGAAGCTGAAGGTGGTGGTCCTGTTCGAGGGCCGCGATGCGGCCGGCAAGGGCGGCGTGATCAAGCGGATCACCCAGCGTCTCAACCCGCGGGTCTGCCGCGTGGCGGCGCTGCCGGCTCCGAGCGAGCGGGAACGCAGCCAGTGGTATTTCCAGCGTTATGTGTCCCATCTGCCGGCCGGCGGCGAGATCGTACTGTTCGACCGCAGCTGGTACAACCGCGCCGGCGTCGAAATGGTCATGGGTTTCTGCAGCAACGACGAGTACGAGGAATTCTTCCGCACCGTGCCGGAATTCGAAAAGATGCTCATCCGGTCCGGCATCATCCTGATCAAGTACTGGTTTTCGATCACCGACGACGAGCAGCACCTGCGATTCATGATGCGCATCCGCGATCCGCTCAAACAGTGGAAGCTGAGCCCGATGGACATGGAATCGCGCCGTCTTTGGGAACAATACACCCGGGCCAAGGAGACGATGCTGGAGCGCACCCATATTCCCGAGGCTCCATGGTGGATCGTGGAAGCGGTGGACAAGAAAAAGGCCCGCCTGAACTGTATCCATCACCTGTTGGGCCAGGTTCCCTATGCGGAAATCGAACGCGAGCCCGTAGTCCTGCCCGAGCGCGTGCACAACCCGGATTACCTGCGGCATCCCGTCCCGCGGGAATTGTTTGTGCCAACGGTCTATTGACCCGTTCAGCCGCTACCCGCCGGCAATGAAACTGCAATATTGCTTGGGTAGATTGGCGATGCGGGCAAATGGATAGGAGGCATGGCGAATGGAATGCGAAGACCTTACCGAAGCGGCGGACCGTCCGGAATACGACGACGACCAGTTGCAGGACGATGAAGACGAATAATCGCTGAGTGGAACACCATTCGGAGAGAGCACGCAGAAGCCACTACGGTGGCTTTTTTTTCGCGGAGAAATTGACCCGCGGCAGGCGGCAATCGCCGTCGCAGCCGTCGATGCGAGTGCGTAAGCCGTGGACAAGATCGATCTAGCCCCGGTCATGGAAAGAGCGCCCTCCCCGCTGTCCGGGACCTCCACCCTGGCCAGGGCCTGGCACAGCCTGCGCGGCCGAGCCGAGCGCAAACCACAACTGGAGGCGCTGCCGTGCATTCCGCTCGCCGCCGACCGCATCCTGGGGCTGACCGGTCCGGCAGTCTATCGGGAGACCCTGCTGCGCCTGATCGCGCAGGCGAGGGAACGCATCCTCATCGCAACGCTCTATCTGGAGGACGACGACGCCGGCAGGGAGCTGCTTTCAGCGCTTTACGCCGCCAAGGCGGCGCGACCCGCGCTGCAGATCGCCGTGTTCGTGGACTGGCATCGGGCGCAGCGCGGGCTCATCGGCAAAGCCAGGAGCGCCGGCAATGCGCGCCTGTACCGGGAGATGGCAGGGCGCCTCGGCCCGGGTGTTCCGGTGTACGGCGTGCCGGTGCAGACGCGCGAAATGCTGGGCGTGATGCATCTGAAGGGCTTCATATTCGACGATGCCGTCCTGTACAGCGGCGCCAGCCTCAACGATGTCTACCTGCATCGGCACCAGCGCTACCGGCTGGATCGATACCACCTGTTTCAGGATCGCCAGTTGGCCGACAGCCTGGCCGGCGTGCTGTTGCGCGTCGTTCGCCCCAGCCCCGCTGTGCACGCACTGGATGCCGACGTCGTTCCGAGGACCGCTGCCCTGCGCGGCCAGATCGCCGGCTTCCGTCGCACGCTTGCGAAAACCCGTTACCACCTGGCCGAGGGCAGCATCCGCGGCGGCGAAGTAGGCGTCACGCCCCTCCTCGGCTTTGGCGGCCGCGACAACGAACTCAATGCCGTGCTGCTGCAGTTGATCCGCCGCGCCGAGCGCCAGCTGATCCTGTACACACCCTATTTCAATCTTCCCGGCCCGGTTCGGCGCGCCATCGACGCGAAGATCCGGAAACGATGCAAGGTCACCCTAATTCTGGGCGACAAGGCCGCCAACGACTTCTACATCGCACCGGAAGAACCGTTCAAATCGATCGGCGCCCTGCCCTATCTCTATGAGGCCAACCTGCGGCGCTTCTGCAAGTCCCACCAGCGCGCCATCGACCGCGGACTGCTCAGCGTGCATCTGTGGCGCCATGCCCAGCATACTTTCCACGTCAAAGGCCTGCTGGCGGACGATGACTACGTCCTGCTCACCGGGCACAACGTCAACCCCCGGGCCTGGCGCCTGGATTTCGAAAACGCCCTGCTGATCCACGATCCGCAGCGGCTGCTGCTCGAGTGCAACCGATCCGAGTTGGCGCGCATTCTGGCACACACCCGTACCCTGGATCACTATACGTCCCTCGAAACCGTCGACGCCTATCCCGCCCCGGTCCAGCGCCTGCTCAGGCGCCTGGGCCGCACGCGCATGGACCGCCTGCTGAATCAGATGCTGTGAGCGCGCGGGCCGCGGACGCCGTTTCAGGCGGCAGGCAGGCGCATGAGCCGCTCGCCCACGCGGATGCGCGCACCCTCGCCTATGCCCTCGCACAGCGCGAATCCGCGCGGCGCGAATACGATGATGGTCGAGCCGTGCTGGAACCAGCCCATCTGCTCACCCTTGCCAAACGCGGCGTCGCAGGCAATGACATTCGGACCCCGGTAGCGCAGGTGCAGCGGCGCGCCGAGGAAATCCAGCTGTATGCTCGCCACCAGCACGGCGGCCACCGGCACCAGCACCAGCGGCGCGCCGTTCGCTTCGAGCCGAATCACGATCGCAGCGCGCTCGTTCTTGCAGAACAGTTTCTCGACGCGCTTGAGCGCAATCGGATTGACGTTCCAGGTGTCGCCCGCGAAATAGGTCACGCGTTCCACCCGGCAGTCGTGCGGCGCGTGGAAGCGGTGGTACATGCTCGAAGTGATGCGCAGCGTCGCGTAGCAGCCGTCGCGCAGCAGCGCGATCGTCTGCGCGTCGCCCAGCAGGTCTTCGAGCGCATAGGGAAAACCCTTCGCCTGCAGCACGCGCGTGCCCTCGATCGGCCCGCAGGCGCCGACGATCGCGTCGCAGGGGCTGGTCAGCACCGCCGGGTCAGCATCGACGGGCCGCGCCCCGTCCTTCAGTTCGCGGATGAAGCAATCGTGCATGCTCGCGAACCGCGTCTTCTTCGCTTCGCTGAGGTCGAGCTCGGCGAACAGGCGCCATAAACCGATCGACAAAGCGCGCACCAGCGGCTGCTCGATGCGGCTGAACCAGCCCATGAAGCGCGTCAGCGCCTGGCGCGGAATGCGGTTGGTAAGCAGGAAATTGATGTCCTCCTGCTGCAGGATGCGCGCCAGCTGCGAGCGGACAGTCATCAAACCGTAAACTGCGTCAGGTACACGGAGGGTGGAGATCCGATATGGAAGAAACCCTTCTTTTCTACACGCTCGGCGCGCTCGCCGCGATTGCGGTGCTGGTCAAACTCAAGGCGCGCCTGGAGCTGTCCAAGGCCAAACACCCGTCGCTGACCGGGCACGCGCGCCTGGCGCGCCGCATGGCGGCGCTGGTGCCCCACTACGAGTACGGCGAGTCGCGCTTCTTTTGCTGCGACAATGCCCCCGAGCCAGTCGCCGCGCAGCGCCGCGCCGGGTTCATGCGGCTCGCCGCGCTTTACCGCGAGCGCTACGCAAAGACCGCGGCACTCACCGCAGCAGCCGCACCGGGCATCGCCGACCTTCAATTCACCAGCGCCTACCGCGTGCCCTTCCAGTTCAGCCGCTACGTGCGCGAACACCTTCAGGGCGGCGCGTTTCTCGAGTCCTCGTCGGGCGTCACGGTCACCGACCTCGACGGCAACCGCTTCTACGACCTGAGCGGATCCTACGGCGTCAACGTCTTCGGCCACGATTTCTACAAATCGTGCATCGACGAGGGCGCGGCGCGCGCGCGCGCCCTCGGGCCGGTACTCGGCAGCTATCATCCGGCGGTCGCCTACAACGTGGCGCGGCTGCGCGAAATCTCCGGTCTCGACGAGGTCTCCTTTCACATGTCGGGCACCGAAGCGGTGATGCAGGCGGTGCGCCTCGCGCGCTATCATACGCGCCGCTCGCATCTGGTGCGCTTCTGCGGCGCCTATCACGGCTGGTGGGGCGAGGTGCAGCCCGGCGTCGGCAATCCGGTTCCGGCGCGCGAAACCTATACGCTCAAGGACATGGACGCCGATGCCCTGCGCGTGCTGCGCAGCCGGCGCGACGTTGCCTGCGTGCTGGTCAACCCGCTGCAGGCACTGCACCCGAACGCAGGCGCCCCCGGCGACTCCTCTCTCATCGACAGCGCGCGGCACGCACATTTCGACCGCGAGGGCTATGCCGCATGGCTGAAGGCGCTGCGCGCAGTGTGTAGCGCGCGCGGCATCGTGCTGATATTCGACGAGGTGTTCGTCGGCTTCCGCCTCGCGCCGGGCGGCGCGCAGGAATATTTCGGCGTGCGCGCCGACATGGTGACCTACGGCAAGACGCTCGGCGGCGGCCTGCCCGTCGGGGTGGTGTGCGGCCGCGCCGACCTGATGAAACGATTCCGCGCGGACCGCCCCGCCGACGTCTGCTTTGCGCGCGGCACCTTCAACTCCCATCCCTATGTAATGGGCGCGATGCAGGTGTTCCTCGAACGGCTGGAAACGCCCGCAGTGCGCGCGCTGTACGCGAACCTCGACGCGCACTGGGACGGACGCGCGCAGCGCCTCAACCTGCGTCTGCGCGAGGCCGGATTGCCGGTGCAGGTGGCGAACCTGTCGTCGATCTGGACCGTGGCTTATACGCGGCCCTCGCGCTACAACTGGATGCTGCAGTATTACCTGCGCGCCGAGGGCCTCGCGCTGAGCTGGGTCGGCACCGGCCGCCTGATCTTCAGCTTCAACTTCAGCGACGAGGATTTCGCGGTGGTGTGCGACCGGTTTGTCGCCGCAGTGCAGGCGATGCAGCGCGACGGCTGGTGGTGGGAGGATGCCGCGCTGAGCAACAAGGCGATCAAGCGCAGCATCCTGGGCGAAATCATCCGGCACCGCTTGCGCGTCCGCTGAAGCCATCGCAGCGCGCAGACGCCGGGCGGCGGCGGTCCCGATCAGGCGCGCTGCTCGTGCAGCATCGGATCGATCAGCTCGCCGCGCAGCAGATGGAACGGCGATTTGTAGTACAGCTTCAGGTCGTGGAACGGGTCGGTCAATATTTTCGTGAACCAGACCAGCCCGGTCTGCACGTCCTTCAGATAGAACAGGTGGAAAGTGCGGAACATGAGCCCGCCCACGCCGACCGCCAGCCACACGATGCCCAGATTGTGCACGAACCCCGCCTGGCCGGCCGGCGCGAACAGGCCGAACAGGGTCGGATCGAAATACAGCGCGACGGTGGACAACGCCCAGACGCCCAGCAGCACGATCTTGCGCCGCAGGTTGTAGCCGACCTTGATCGATTCCTTGTATTCGTGGCTGGCGTGGTTGACTTCGTCGTAGTCCCTGGGTTCGAAAAAGAAGTGCCCGATCTGGCGGCTCACCATGGCGGCGAGCCAGCCGATCAGCGTCGCCGTCACGAGGTCGGCGAAGACCAGCACGTAGGCGCACAGGAAGCTCAGCGCGCTCAGCAGGTGCAGGGACTGGTTGATGCGGCTGTGGTGGTAGAAGCGGTGATCGTCCCAACGCTGAACCCTGAGCGCCTCCAGAAATTCTTTCATCGCGCGTCTCCTCGGTGTATTCGAAAAAACCCATCGCTATGGTGGCTGTCGAATGTTGCGGTCTGTTTGCGAATGCGTGACACAGGCATGACAGCGGGCCTTGAGCTGTCATCAAATCTTCTTGATCAGCTGTCACGCTCGCGGCATGGAGATCGACAGTGTCGTCCTGGAAAGGCTCCCGGTCATGCGTAAAGCGCTGCGCGTCGCCTTCGTCACGGAAACCTACCCGCCGGAAGTAAACGGCGTCGCCAATACCGCGGTGCATTTCGTCGAGGGACTGCGCGCGCGCAATCACGAAATCCAGCTGGTGCGGCCGAGACAGGGCCGCTCGATCGAGCCGGATGACCAAACGGGCCAGCGCGAAGTGCTGATGCGCGGACTGCCGATCCCGCGCTACCCCGACCTCAGGATGGGCCTGCCGGCAAAGCGCGCGCTGGTGCGAATGTGGTCGCACTATCGCCCGGACATCGTGCATATCGTCACCGAAGGACCGTTAGGCTGGTCGGCGCTGCAGGCCGCGCTCAAGCTCAGGATTCCGGTGAGTTCCGATTTTCGCACCAATTTTCACGCCTACAGCCGGCACTACGGCATCGGCTGGCTGCGCAAGCCGATCGCAGCCTATCTGCGCAAATTCCACAATCGCACCATGATGACCATGGTGCCGACCGAATCGCTGCGCAGCGAGCTGGCGGCGACCGGCTTTCGCAATCTGCGCGTCGTTGCGCGCGGCGTCGACACCGAGTTATTTACCCCGGCGCGGCGCAGCGACGCCCTGCGCGCGAGCTGGGGCGTCGCGCCGCACGAAACGGTGCTGTTGCATGTCGGCCGGCTCGCGCCGGAAAAAAATCTTGGCCCGGTGATTGCGGCCTATGAGCGCATTCTGCACACCGTGCCGCGGGCGAAGCTGGTCTTCGTCGGCGACGGCCCGGCACGCGACAGCCTGCGCGCGCGCTGCCCCGATGCGATCTACGCGGGCATGCGCACCGGCACGGATCTTGCCACGCATTACGCCTCGGGCGACGTGTTCCTGTTTCCGAGCGTCACCGAAACCTTCGGCAACGTGACGGTGGAAGCGATGGCGAGCGGCCTCGCGGTCGTCGCCTATGAATACGCGGCGGCGGCCGAGCATATCGTGCACGGCCGCAACGGGCTGCTGGTGCGCTATGGCGATGCCGAGGGCTTCGTGCGCCAGGCCAAAGCGCTGGCGGCGGATCGCGCCTCCATCCGCGCCTTCGGCGAGCGTGCGCGGCAGACGGCGGAAACGCTGGCCTGGAGCCGAGTTGTCGGCCAGTTCGAGATACTGCTGCTCGCCGTGGCAGGCACGCAGTCAGAGCCGCGGGACGCCGCGCTGCTCGACGCTGTTGCCGGTGGCGGCATACGCTCCTGAGCCCGGAAGCTGCGCGGCGAAAATGCCCGCACGCCCGCGTATGACCCCGGCATAGAAATCGACGAGGCGCTGCGCCTGCGGCGCGGCATCCCAGGCGGCGGCGAATTGGCGGCCTTCGGCGGCAAGCCTGCGCCGCAGCAGCGGGGACTCGAGCAGCAGGCACACCGCGTCGGCGAACGCCTGCTCATCGGGCGGTGCGGTCAGCGCACCCTTGCCGGCCTCGAGGATATCGATCGCCCCCATCTCCGCAATCGCGACCACCGGCACGCCTAGCGCCATCGCCTCGAGCAGCACCAGTCCCTGCGTCTCCGTGCGTGAGGCGAATACGAACGCGTCTCCGGCGCGAAAGCAGTCGAGCAGGTCCGAGGCGCGGTCCAGATAGCCGACGAACTGCACGTTGGCTTCGAGGCGCAGGCGGCACACCAGATTCTTCAGCTGCGGCAACGCCGGACCCTCGCCTGCGATCAGCAGCAGTACCTGCGGATGCTGAACGCGCACATGCACCAAAGTGCGCAGGAGAAAATCGATGTTCTTCTCGAACGCGACGCGGCCGACATGTACCAGTACGGGGCGTTCGGCGGGGATGCCATGCGCCCGGCGGAAGCCCGCACCATCGCCGCCGGCAAATTCCGCCAGCGATATTCCGGTCGGCAATATGGTCATCGGCGCGCGCACGCCGTAGGCGGTCAGCGTGGTCAACATGGCGCGCGAGGGCACCACCAGCGCATCGACCTGGTTCCCCTGGCGGCGGGAAAACCCGCGGGCGAGCGCGCGCATCAGCGCGCGCGGGGCGAACGGCACGTAATGATAGAGATATTCCTCGAAGAAGGTGTGATACGTGGCGACGCAGGGCACGCCGAACTCGCGCGCAAGGCGCAATCCCGCATAGTGCGCGGCGAACGGCGTCTGGATGTGCACCAGGTCGAACGCGCGCGTGCCCAGGCGCGCCGGCAGCTCGAGCAGCGCGCTGCGCCGCATCAGGCGGTCTTCGGGATCGCGCGGCACGCCCCGCGCAGCGACGCGGACGATGCCGGCGTCCGTCTCGGGCGCCGATTGCACGTACTCCGGGGCGACGACGACCACGTCATGACCTAGGGTCTGCAAGGCGCGGCGAAAGCTGCGTATCGACGTCGATACCCCATTCACACGGGGGAAATACACGTCCGACACGTAAAGTATGCGCATTCGGCAGCCGATGCTTGCGTAACCCGCGAAGCTAGCAAACCCAGGTTACAGCCGTGCTACAAAAGCGCGGGGCAGGGCCCTATTCGCGGCGTTCGCGCCTGCGCGCGGCGAGCGGCCCCGCGGATTGCCAGGGGCCGAGGCCGACTGCCTGGCTGAAGCGAGGCATATAGTATCGAAACATGCGCAGAACCGGCATTTCGGCCTGCCTTAGGTTCACGCGCTGGCGGCTGCCCACCTGCAGCGTAGCGCGACCCGCCGCGGCCGGCACGTGGATCAGCGCGACGCTGAACCACACCGCCACGCTGAAGTACAGCGACATCCAGATCACTTCGCTGTGCCAGTCCTGCCAGCGGTGCGAAACGACCCAGCGACCGGAGACGTCCAGCAGGCCCTGGCCGATGCTGAGGTAGTGCCGTCCGCTCGTCTCGTCCGCGATCCAGCGCGACCAGTACATCGGCACATCGACCAGGAACATGAATCCCACATAGGCGATGCCCGCGGCGCACCAGAGCGCGAGCAATGGGCGCAGCTTCGCGTCACAGCGTGGCCAGATCGCGACCAGGCTTGCGACCAGCAGCGCCGCGCTCAGGCCCCAGATGGATTCCTCCGCCACATGGCCGATATTCGATGTGGTGAGCACCGAGTACCAGGAACAGGTTTCCGCAAGCGCGATCAGCGGCACGATCAATGCCGAGGTGGTCTTTCCGATGCCGCTGCCAGTCGCCTGCGAAATCCCGCGCAGCAGAAGCGCCCACTGCGTGACGAAGCACAACTCGGCGAAGGTCGCGACCGAGCGCCCGACGACGACGCTGGACAGCCAGGAGTCGAACAGACACAGGCGCTGCACGTCGTAGACCGGCAAGGCGGAACGAAAAGCACAGCCGAAAACATATCCGGCCGACAGGTAGAGCTGCAGGCGGCGCGTGGCGCGGACCTCCGCGGAAAGCGCTGATTGGCGCCGTCCCAGGGCAACGGCGGAAAGCGACCACGCCAGAATATTCACTGCGCTCACTGCGCAAAGCAGGAACCACCACGAAAAAACGTCGCCTGACATCATGCTGCAATATTGCCATGTTAAAGGCCAGCGGCCAATGATTGGATTGGGACGCGCGATGGCATGACGAATTTGTGACGATCGCGTGACGAGGTCGCGCAGGCGGAATTTCGTGCAAGCTCCCGTTATTTTTATCGATTCAGGAACGTACCGCGCGGAATTCAGGTGTGTTGAGCGAAAACGCGCAAACGTAGCTGAACTGGCTATCATTTCATCGGATGACACATATCATGCAAAACAATCGCCGGATCGCTGGCGAAGTCCCTCGACGGCGAATATAATCGTCCCTGCTGTATCGCCACGTTCGTTCTGATCCAGAGGTGCCGCGCGCAATCGGCGGCACCGGCATGAACAGCAGACAAATGGAAACTACAGATGCCCCAAATCTACGCCAGTCCTGAAGCCGAAGCGCTTCACCTCAAGGCAATGCAGTCGCTAGCTACTGAAACCGGGCATGAGCTCGCGGTAGTGAAGCAAGTGTACGAGGCGCAACTCGCCCAGCTTCAACCCACGGCGCGCGTTGCGGAATTCGTGGTTCTGCTTTCCTCCCGCAGGGCGCGCGAGGCGCTGCGCAAGCGCGCAAGCGCGGTCCGATCGGAACCGGTCACCGCGTAACGGCGGCGCGGCTGCGGTGGCACTTGATTGCCGCGGTTGCGGCGCGTGCTGCGCCTACTCGGACTCCTGGCCGGCGTTCATCGGCGATGGCGACAGCGCAGGAATTCCGGACGAATTCGTCGATTTCGAACATGCTCGCATGCAGTGCCATGACCGACGCTGCTCGGCGTTGGTCGGGGAGATAGGACGACGCGCGCAATGCGCCGTCTATGCCGATCGGCCGCTGGTGTGCCGGGAGTTTCAGGCGGGGTCGGACGACTGCATCATGGTCAGGCGCAGCTTCGACCTGCCTGACGGGTAGTCCCGCACTCCGCACTCTTCGGCGCCCACACTTCACACGACGCTCTCGCCGGGCGTGTGCTCAAGCGGGTTTCCCCGGCCCCTTGGCTTCGAGTAGCCGTCTGGCTTCCCGCGCCTCGAACAGCTTCAGAGCGTGGTAGGTCGCCCAGCCGACCAAGGCTGAACCAAGCAGGAATCCGGCATAGGCTGCCGGCCATCCGATGTTGAAATCCTTGGTCATCATGGAGAATTCCGACATGCCGCCGATGCCGGCGAGAATGTTTATCGGCACGAAGATGACACTGATGGTTGTCAGCTTCGACACGCGCTTGTTCTGGTTGATGTTGATAAAACCAACCGTGGCATCCATGAGAAAGTTGATCTTGCCGAAAAGGAAAGTCGTGTGGCCGTCCAGGGACTCGATATCGCGCATTATCTGCAGTGCTTCGTCCTGCTGTTGGGCAGATAGCACTTTGGCGCGCATCAGAAAGGAGAGCGCGCGCCGGGTTTCGAGAACATTGCGGCGTATGCGGCCGTTCAAATCCTCGCCGCGGGCGATCTCGGAGAGAATCTGCGCCGCCGCGTCGTCGGTCACGTGGGGGTTGAGCACTGTGTTGCCGACGCTTTCGAGATCGGCGTACACGTCCTCCAGCGCATCGGCCGAGTATTCGGCGTCGGCGGCGTAAAGATCGAGCAGGACATCCTTGCCCTCCGCGACGTAGCCCGGCTGGGTGCGCGCACGCAGCCGCTGCAGACGGAACACCGGCAACTCCTCGGTGCGAACCGAGAACAGGATGTCCTTATGCAGGATGAATGCGACGGCAATATTTTTGGCGTCGTTGTCGGCATCGAGCAGAAAGTCGGAATGCAAATGGATTTCGCCATTGTCCTCGACGTAAAAGCGGGCGCTGGCCTCAAGGTCGGTAAGGCTGCCAGGATCGGGCAGATCAATGCCGAAGAACTCGCCGACCCAATAGCGCATCCCGGCTGACGGCGCCACCAAGTCCACCCAGATCGGCTTGATGTCGGCAAGGTCGGCCTTGTTCACCACTTTTACCTGGCGCAGCCGGCCGTTGTGGAGGTCAAAAGCATTGAGAGAGATTTTTTCGCTCTGGTGCGTGGAGGAGTTAACCAGTTCCTCGCGCACGGCATCGATGAGCAGGAGCAGGATGCCGTCCAGGCGATCCTGCCTGATCTGCTCCCAGGCGAGCAGGCGGTCCGCTGGCGGCAAGGCCTCGAGGATACGCGCGGCGTCAACAGCGTCGAGGCGGTTGAGCAAAGCGCCCAGCTCGCCAAGATTCTGCCTGTGCACTAGACTCTCGACCAGCCCGTGCTTGGGCATCTCCTGACGGTTGACAAGATTTTCGACTAGGCGGTGACGCGACAGAAGACGCTGCACCTCGTGCAAATGCTCGGTCAGGCGGTCGAATTCCAACTTGGGCGTCTGACCCGATTCCTTGTCGCTTTCCACGAAGTTACCCGGTGCTATTAGATGATGTAGAGGCGGAGCGCCGCGCTCGTCCCGATGCCACGCGCTCGCGATTTTGGCCCTGCCTCCGGAGTCACTGAATCACGATATCCGGGTGATCACGCATGCGGGCCCTACCGAACCGTCGTCGAGCAGCCGCAATGCCGCGGCTCCTGGCTACTGCTTGCCGGGCCATATCCGGAGGCTTATGCACCAGACACACTAGCGTCGCAGCATTACGCTTTTGTGACAAAAGCCCGTCTTTTGACCCTGCCAATCCGCGGATCGGAACTGCCAAATAACGTCCCGAACGCCATTTTTCGCAGCGAAAAGGACAGGCCGTGACCTCGCGCCCGAAGTCTCCACCGTCCCGCCTCTCGTGCCGGCGGCGACGCTCGTCTGGCAAGCCGACCAAGCGCATGCATCGCTTGCGCGCCAGGACGGCCAGAGCGATCCGCTCGGCATCAACGACGGCTACGGACTGTAACAAATGGGTCACACAACTCTGGGAATATGGTCTTGATCCTGCGGCGTCATGCCGCAGACCTTAGCCCATCCGCGCCGATGACGGTCGGTCATCAGGATTTCGTCATGGCTCAAAGCAAAATGATCCGACTGCTTCTTCCGTCCTCTGCGCACCGCGCCTTCCTGCGCCATCCACTGCTGATCGATGCCGAAACCCTGGGGACGCGCAAATTGGTCGACGTCTATTTGGACACGCCCGACCTTGCCCTGCGCCGTCACGCGATTGAATTGCGAACGCGCAAGGAAGGCCGTCGCCGGCTGCAAACGGTGAAACGCACCACGTTCGATCTCTGCCAACAGCGGGCGCGGCACAGATGGGAGCGGCCGTACGACGATAGTTTCGATTTCAGCCACATTGGCGACCGGCAGGTGCGCAGGTGGCACGGTGTCAATGCATCGGGTGCACGGCCGTTCGAAGCGAAGTTATCGCGCACCTCATGGCGATACGCCCCGGCGCGCAGAACCTACGTGTCGAGTCGCTGCACGAAGCAGTCGCATTCGCCAGTGACTGGCACCGTCCGCGCAGCGCGGCGCTTCGCGCCGCCCTTCCCAGGCAGATAGCGCCGCTGCTCAAGGCGAAGCATTTTCGCCTTGAACTCCATCACCGGGACGCCCCTTGACGAATCGTCCGGATATGCAATCGTGGCTAGAACTCCAGGGTGTCCTGGATCGCGGCGATGCCCGCTTTGGCACAGGCCTCGTCCGCCTCGCCGCCGGGCGCGCCGGAGACGCCGATCGCGCCGAGCATCTGTCCGCCGCCCTCTATCATCACACCGCCGCCGAGGATTACCGCACGCGGCAGATTGCGCAGTCCGCTCTGCGGCTTGCCCGGCTGGGTCAGTTCCACCAAAGCGCTGGTATTGCTGCGAAAGCTTACCGCAGTCCAGGCCTTGCCCGCCGCGGTGCGCGGCGTGTGCGCCCCGGCATAGCGATCGCGCAGCAGCACCTGGGTCAGGCCGCCGCGGTCGACCACCGCCACCGCGACCTGCCAGCCGCTGTCGCGGCATTTCTTCAGCGCCGCCTGCGCTGCCTTCAGCGCAGTCTCGACCGTGAGGTTGCGCGTCGAATACGTGGCTGCGTCTTCGGCCAGCGCCTGTCCCTGAAACACGCATCCGAGTATCAGCAGCAGGCATGATTTCTTCATTTGTCACCTCCGGTTTGCGTCGACTCTGTCCGGCCGGCGGTCGGTTGCAGCCGCAGCGGCCACGTGCCCTGCCGCCCCCAAGGTGCAGATCAACAGGCTGCTTCTTGCCCTGGTCCGGCAAACTAGCCGCCTCGATCAGAATTCCGCATGCAGCCTTGCACCCAGCAGGGTCACCGGACCCCGGTTGGAATTGTAGGCCGGGTTGGCCACGCGCTGCCAGTCAAGCGTAAGCCAGGTGCTCCTGGTCAGGTTGATGTTGTAGTAGGTTTCAAGGGCCTGTTCAGGCTTGTAGCTGAGCTTGCCGTCACCGATGAATCCGTCGATCCCGCCCAGCTCGAGGTACCTCACGTGCGCGGCGGAAATCCGGTTTTGCGCGTAGCCCAGGCCGAGGGCATCCTTGGCGCGTCCCCAGGCGGCGCCGCCGACGATCGCGCCCAGGGACAGCGAACTGTCGCTCGCGGTATAGGAAAACACTTCGGTCCTGCCGTCCGATTTCATGCCGCGGAAGAACACGCCTACGTTGTCGGAGAACTGCTGCTCGGCGGCGACGCCCAGTCCGATCTTGGTATTGCGCTTGCGCGCCCAGCACAGATCGGGGGCCCCAGCGTTGGCCGAGCCGTAGTTGAAGCCGGTGCAGGTCGTGGCATTCCTGCCGGGATCGCTAGCGAACGCGTTGACCGCGTCGTCGAAGCTGCCCATGTTCTCCACGTTGCGGTAGGCAAGGAGCCGGAACTTTCCCGGTCGGCCGGCGAACCGGTGCCGGTGTTCGAGTTCGAATTGGTCGCCGTAGTGCTTCATGAACTGCAGGTCCAGGCGCAGCTGGTTCGGGTCGCGCGGCCCGAGGAAGCGCCCGAAGCGCAGCACCCAGTCGTCGCGGTAGTATTCGCCGGCGACGCCCCAGCTGTAGCCGCGCGCGTCGGCGGCGAAGTCGTACGCGGCATACGTGAGGAAGTTCATGTTGAGGAATTGCTGGCGTACATCGCCCGCATAGGCGAGCCGGTCGAACAGGTCGATGACGCTCAGGCTGCCCGCGGTAAGCACGAAGCGCCGGCTGTCAGCCGAACCGGCGAGTTGCATCGGTCCGGATTCCACCCGGCTCGTTTCCCCGCCGAGGTTCCAAGTCTGCCGCAGGAACAGCCGCGACACATACACAGTCGGCGTGACGGTGCCGTTCTTTTCCAGCTCGCCGTTCTGGATCGAGCCCGCAAGGCCGCGCAGTCCCGACAGCGGCAGTTCTGAAATGATTTCAGGCGCCAGATAGAGTTCCCCTCCCCGCCACGTCCGCAATCCAAGGTATCCCGTCACGGTGGTGGTGAAGCTGCGTTCCTTGTCGGGCAGGAGCGAGTTCGGGGATCCGTTCAGATTGGTGTAGGCCGCGGAAAACGCATCCTTGCGCTGCCAGATGTACGTGGCCTGACCGTACGCGTTCCAGCGCTCGTCCTGCGGCTCATCTGCGCGGGCGATCTGCGCCAGCAGCGGGCCGGCGAGCAGTGTGCAGCCTGCTGCTATACGCAGGATCTTATTCAGCATGGTGGTCACCCGTTCGGATCTCGACAACGAAGCGCAAAGCGCGTGATTGTATCGCCGCTTGGTGACGTTCAAATGACAATCGTTGCGCCCGGCAGCCTTGCGCCGGGCGCGGACCTTGCTCAAATTGCGCCCAATGGCATGTCGCCTACAGGTTTTGCTCCAGGCGCTCCACGATGGTCCTGAGGATTTTCACGCGCGCGAAATACTTGTCCTCGGCCTCGACCACGGTCCAGGGCGCGATCTCGCTGCTGGTGCGGTCTATCATGTCGCACACGGCCTGCTCGTACTCGCCCCATTTCTTGCGGTTGCGCCAGTCCTCCTCGGTGATCTTGAAACGCTTGAAGCTGGTCTTCTGGCGCAGGGTGAAGCGCTTCAACTGCTCGTCCGCGCTGATCTGCAGCCAGAACTTGCACACGATCGCGCCGTTGCGCGCCAGCTGCTCCTCGAAATCGTTGATTTCGCTGTAGGCGCGCATCCAGTCGGCGACGCCGCAGAAGCCCTCGACCCGCTCCACCAGCACGCGCCCGTACCAGGAGCGGTCGAATATGGTGATGCGTCCGCGCCGCGGCGCATGGCGCCAGAAGCGCCACAGATAAGGCTGCGCGCGCTCTTCCTCAGTCGGCGCCGCCACCGGGACCACCTGGAAATGGCGTGCGTCGATGGCGCCGGTGATGCGCCGGATCGCCCCGCCCTTGCCGGCCGCGTCCGAGCCTTCGAACAGCAGGATCAGCGAGTGCTTCTTGAAATACTTGCTGGCGCGCGACAGCAGGTTCAAGCGCCCCTGCCACTTTTCCAGCTGCGTTTCATACCTTTCCTTGGTGAGCTTCTGCGTCATGTCGAGGCCGCGCAACAGCCCGAGGTTGTCCATCTCCGGCAGCGGCGGCACCTGCACGCGGCGCTCCTTGTAATTGCTTTTCTCGAGCCGCTTTTTCATGGCATCGAGCAGCATCTTGCCCACGGTGAGGCTGCGATAGCGCGGGTCCATGCCTTCGACCACGGTCCAGGGCGCGTTGGCGTTGCTGGTCTCGCGCAGCGCGCGCTCCGACACCTTGCGGAAGGCGTCGTACATCTTGAAGCGCTCCCAGTCCTGCTTGGTCACGCGCCAGCGCGTGAGCGGATCTTTCTCCAGTTCCAGCATGCGCTTCTTCTGCTGCTTCTTGGACAGATGGAACCAGAACTTCAGCAGCAGCACGCCCTCGTCGCAGAGCATTTTCTCGAAACGCACGATCTCCTCGAGGCTGCCCTTGAGCGCCGCCTCGTCCGATTGCGCCAGCACCCGGCTCACGATCGGCGCCGTGTACCAGGAGCCGAACATGATGCCGATCTTGCCCTTGGGCGGCAGCTCGCGCCAGAAACGCCACATGCGCGGGCGCTCGGCTTCCTCGTCCGAGGGATCGCCGAATGCGCGCGTCTGGATGTGGCGCGGGTCCATCCATTCGTTGAGCAGGTTCACGGTCTCGCCCTTGCCGGCGCCGTCCACCCCGCCGATGACGATCAGCACCGGAAATTTCTTCGCCTGCGCCAGATCGAACTGCGCGTTGAGCAGGGCTTCGCGCAGCTTGGGCTCCTGCCTGGCATAGACCTGTTTCGAGATTTTGTGGCCAAGCTCTGCAGATTCAAACATGACGCCCCCTATTCGAAAGTTAGCTGACTTTATCTCCAGTATGGCTTTTGCCGCTGCCAGTGTTCCCATGCCCGGTCCAGCGTGTCGAGCTGCAGATGCGTGCTCGCCGCGCTCCATCCGTCGATCATGCCGGCGACATGCGCATTGGGCGCGTGCGCGCCCGACAGCACTTCAGGCAGCAAGCGCAGCAGGGTGGCGGCGTCATTCAGCGCGCCGAGCACGTCCTGCATTGCGGCCAACGAGCGCACGTAAGGCCGCACGCGCCGCTTCGGGTACAGCGCGGCGAAATACTCGGCGGCGTAGCGCAGCTTCTTCGCCGCAATGCGCAGGCGGTGGCGTCCGGCCGCGTCGAGCTGGCGCAGCCGTTTGCCGCGTTTTTTCACCGCCGCGGCGCGCTGCTGCAGCACCGCCGCCGCGAATCCGCCCAGCGGCTGCGCCAGCGCCGGCTGGCCCTGCTGCCAGGCGGCGTCGGCCAGAATCCGGCCGAATTCCAGCCACAGCTGCTGCCAGGCTTTCGCCGCGACGACCGCCTGGGCGGCACGCAGCTGCACGCGGCCCATCCTGACGCAGCGCCGCGCGAACGCCGCCACTGCGGCGTCTTCGGCGCGCTGCCTGCGCAGGGCATGCAGCATCTCGTGCACGAACACATCCCAGTCGCGCGCGCGCCCGAGCACCGTGTTCTGCGCATGCAGCTGCGTCCTCACGAGTGCGAATGCCGCCTGCGGCAGCACGGCCCCGAACAGGCTGAAGCAGGCGCGCAGGCGCCGCACCGCGACGCGCACCTGGTGCAGGTACTCCGGGTCGCGCCCGGCGAGCAGTCCGGCTTCGTTCGCCTGCAGGTGCGCGATGCAGCTGCGCGCAATGGCGGTGAAGCCTGCGGCCACACTGCCGTGTGCATCCAGCTCCAGCGCAGCGGCCTTGACCGGGCGCGGCGGGAGCCCGCGCGCCAGCGCGTAGCCGCGCTCGGCCTTGCTCGCATGGCCCAGTCGCAGGGGCAGGCGCTCGGCCAGTTCCAGCGCCAGCTCGAACAGGCGCGCCGGACTGCCGGCAAGCAGCTCCAGCTCGGCTTCGCTGATCACGGCGGCGCGACGGCCGCTGCGGATGGCGCCGCTGTCCAGGCACAGTTCCGCCAGGCTGCCGTCGGCGAAGGCAAGGTGCAGGCTGGTGCGCGTGAACTCGGTCGCAAATGCCGGGCGCAGCGCCGCGCGCAGGCGCGCAGAGCGGAACAGGCGGGCCTGCGGCATCTGGGCGATCAGGCCAAAATCCAGCGCCGCCTGCGCCAGCGGCCACTCCCATTCCTCGCGCACATGCAGTCCGGCCGCGGCCTGGCCCTCGGTCTTGAGCGTCTGCAGCCAGCGCCTGCCGTCCTGGCGCAGGCGCAGCGCCAGCCCCGCCTGCAACAGGGCATGCGCGGGCGTGTCGTAATAGACGCTGTGAACGCGGCGCGTCGTCGCGCGCCCCTGCTGCAGGGCCTTGATCCGCGGGTCGCGGCGCAGCCGGCGCAAATCCTGCGGCGCCAGCAGCAGCTTGAGTTCGGTTTCCACAGTCGGCCCTATCTTCTGCTCGCGGTGAGCACCCCCTGCACTTCCCGGACCTGCGCCAGCGTGCGCTGCAGATGCTCCAGGTTGGAGATTTCGACGGTGAAGGACATGTAGGCCATGTGCTGCTTCGACTGGGTGTTGACGCCGGTGACGTTGATCTTCTCGCGCGAAAACACTTCGGAGATATCGCGCAGCAGGCCCTGGCGGTCCTGTGCCTGCACCACCACATCCACCGAGAATACGCCCTCGCCGTGCTGGCCCCAGTCGGCTTCGATCATGCGCTCGGGCTGCAGCGCGGCGAGGCGCTGCAGGTCGCGGCAGTTGCGCCGGTGGATGGAGACGCCGCGGCCGCGGGTGACGAAGCCGGCGATCGGGTCCGGCGGCGCCGGCCGGCAGCACTTGGCCAGCTGGGTCAGCAGCTTGTCCATGCCGACCACGAGTATGCCGCCGTCCTTGGCGTCCGCGCGGATCTTGCCCGGCAGCAGCAGATCCGGCGGCTCCGTCGCGGTCGCGGCGCCGCGCGGCGCCTTGGCTTGGGGCACCGTCGCGCGCAATACCGTCTGCAGCTGCTTCGCGCCGACCTCTTCGCGCCCGGCCGCCGCGAACAGCTCCTCGCTCTTGGCGAAACCGAGCTGTTGCGCCAGCTGGTCGAGATTGGCGCCGGTGGTCCCGACGCGGTGCAGCTCGCGCTCGACGATGGCGCGCCCCTGGGCGACGGTCTCCTCCAGCGCCTGCGTGTTGAACCATTGGCGCACCTTGCTGCGCGCGCGCGAGCTCTGCAGGTAGCCCAGGGCCGGATTCATCCAGTCGCGGCTGGGGCCGCCGGTCTTGGCGGCGATGATCTCGACGCGCTGGCCGTTGGCCAGTTTGTAATTCAGCGGCACCATCGCGCCGTCGACCTTGGCGCCGCGGCAATGGTGGCCGAGGTCGGTATGCAGGTGGTAGGCGAAGTCCACCGGCGTCGATCCCTGCGGCAGGTCGATCACGCGGCCCTGCGGCGTGAGCACATAGACCGTGTCGTCGAGCGAGGTGCGCTTGAACTGCTCCACCCAGTCGACCGAATCGGCAACGTCGTCGCGCCAGGCCAGCACCTGGCGCAGCAGGGCGATCTTCTCGTCGAAGGGGTCGGGCCGCGCCGCCTTGCCGGCGCCCGCCTCCTTGTAGCGCCAGTGCGCGGCCACACCCAGCTCCGCATGGCGGTGCATTTCGTGGGTGCGGATCTGCACTTCCAGCGCGCGCCCGTCCGGGCCGATCACCGCGGTGTGCAAAGAGCGGTAGTCGTTGCTCTTGGGGCGCGAGATATAGTCGTCGAACTCCTTCGGAATCGGCGTCCACAGATTGTGCACCACGCCCAGCGCGGTGTAGCAGTCCTTCACCGATTCGACCAGCACGCGCAACGCGCGCACGTCGTAGAGCTCGGAAAAGTCCAGGCCCTTGCCGCGCATCTTGTTGTAGATGCTGTAGATGTGCTTCGGGCGGCCGAGCACCTCGGCTTCGATGCCGGCCGCGACCAGTTCCTTGTACAACGCCACCATCGCCGCGGCAATGAAGCTCTCGCGCTCGACCCGCTTCTCGTCCAGCATGGCGGCGATTTTCTTGTACAGCGCGGGCTCGAGGTAGCGGAAGGCATAGTCCTCCAGCTCCCACTTCAATTGCCAGATGCCGAGGCGGTTGGCGAGCGGCGCGTAGATGTCCAGCGTTTCCTGCGCGTAGGGCCGGCGCGCCTCGTCCGACGCGCGCGCCATGTAGCGCAGGGTCTGGGTGCGGCTCGCGAGCCGCAGCAGCACCACGCGGATGTCCTCGACCATGGCGAGCAGCATCTTGCGCAGCACTTCGGCCTGCGAGCTGTGCGCTTCGCCGTCCTGCTGCCCGGCGAGTGCGCGCGTGACCACGCGCAGGCGGTTGAGTTTCGCGATGCCCGCCACCAGGCCGGCGACGCCGCTGCCGAATTCGGCGCTGAGCCTGTCCTCGCTGTGTTCCAGGTATTGCGGCGCGGCGAACAGCATGCCGGCGATGCGCGATTCGACGTCCAGGCGCAGCGCCGCCAGCGAGCCCGCCAGGCCCAACGCGTGCTCCAGCGCCGGTTCGCCGGTGCCCAGGCGCTTGTCGGCGTACATCGAGACCGCGAAGTCGCAGGCGCGGCGCAGGCGCGCGGCTTCGGACGCGGCGAGGCCGGCCGAAATCGAATCCAGCACCGCTTCGACCTGATCGACCTGATCGACCCGATCGACATTGGCCGGCTGAGCCAGCTTGTCCATGTGGGGATTATATCGCCGCCCCGGCAAGCCCAACCGTGAGCAAACGCAAACCGGCGACATTCCGGGAATTCGCGACAAGAGCCATTTATTACAGCCAGATTCCGCAGAGCAGGAGGCGGGACGCCCGCGATCCGGAGCGCGTCAGCGGAGACATTCCCGGGATTTGTAATATGCTTCGAATATGACAGGCTTGTTCAAAACCTGGCAGCGCAAACGCGTGCTGCGCCGCTTCGAGCTGGATCCAGCGCTGTGGCGGCACGTCACCCGCAGCCTGCCCTTCCTGCGCGGCTTGCCGCCGGAAGAAATGCAGCGGCTGCAGGACTTGAGCGTGCTGTTCCTGGACGAAAAGGAAATATACGGCGCGCGCGGCTTCGTGCCCTCCGATGCGGTGCGCCTTTCGATCGCGGCGCAGGCCTGCCTGCCCATCCTGAATCTCGGCCTGGATGCCTATTCGGGCTGGGTCGGCATCGTGATCTATCCGGGTGAGTTCCGCGTGCGGCGCGAGGAAATGGACGCCAGCGGGGTGGTGCACGAGTACATGGACGAGCTTTCGGGCGAAGCCTGGCCCGGCGGGCCGGTGATCCTGTCCTGGCAGGACGTCGATCTGGGCGACGCCGGCTACAACGTGGTGATCCACGAATTCGCGCACAAGCTGCACATGAGCCGCGGCGACATGGACGATTTTCCGCAGCCGCACGCGCGCATGGACCGCGACACATGGCTGGACGCCTGGGACAGCGCCTACGACGCGTTTTGCGACCAGGTCGACCGCGGCGTGGACACCGCGATCGACCCCTACGCGAGCGAGCAACCGGCGGAATTCTTCGCCGTGCTGTCCGAGGTTTTCTTCACCCTGCCGCAGGCGGTGCGCTCGATCTATCCGGAACTGTATGCGCAGCTGGCGCTGTTCTATCGCCAGGATCCGGCCGCGCGCCTGCCGGCCTAGAATCCCTTGCAAAATGCCAGGAGCGGACGTTTCGTCGGCGCAGGATTAGCAAAACCTTGCGCGCTTCGCGCGCCAACCGTGATTTCTGTACGGATAGAAAGCATCCGCACATAAATCACGGTTATGGCCAAAAGCGGGAAAGCGCTTGGGCTTCAAACAAGATCGCCGGCTGCATGCGGATAGTTACATCATCCGCATGCAGCCGGCGATCCGCGCGGACGGAATTATCGTCCGTGCAAGTTCTTGCTACGTCATTTTGCAACGGTTTCTAAGCCGGCAGGCGGCTCAGGCCGCGAGCAGGAAGTCGCGCACGATCGCGACCTGGTCGGCGTGCATCAGCGTCGGCGCATGGCCGACCCCGGCGATCTCCACCGTCTTTGCGCGCGGCCCGCGCCTGGCCATTTCATCGAAGGTCTCGCGCTTGAGCACGTCGGACAAGGCCCCGCGCAGCGCCAGCGTCGGACATTTGATCGCGTCGTAGTAAGGCCACAGTTCGATATCCTTGTCGGCCGGAGTGGCGTTGAATGGCACCGCGATCGCCGGATCGTAATGCATGCGATAGCTGCCGTCGGGCTGCCGGCGCACCATGTGCTCGGTAAGCGTGATCCACTCTGCGTCGCTGTGCGCGCCGAAGGGCGCGCTGACCGCGCGTATGTACTGCACCGCCGCGGCGAAATCGGGGAAAGCCGGCGCCTTGCCGATGTATTCGCCGATGCGCTTGAGCGAAACCGCGGCGAGGACCGGCCCGACGTCGTTCAGCACCAGCTTCTGCAGCGGCGTGTCCGCCAGACTCGCGAGCGCCATGCCTATCATCCCGCCCATCGAGGTGCCGACCCAGTGCACGCAGTCCGCGTCCAGGCGCGCGAGCAGCGTCACCATATCGGCGACATAGGTCTGCACCTGGTATTCCATCGGGTTCTTCAGCCAGCCGCTCAGGCCGCGGCCGGGCACGTCGGGACAAACGACGCGGTATTCGTCCGCCATCGCCTGCGCCAGGGTGTCGAAATCGCGCCCGCAGCGCGACAGCCCGTGCACGCACACCAGCACCCTGCGCTTATCCGGATCGCCCCACTCGCGATACGCCATGCGGTGCAGCCCGCCCGGCGTGATGCATTGCACTTCGCGCTGCCTGAATTCCTCGCTCATCTGCCCTCCTCCGGATCGCCGCCGGCGCGATCGCCGCGCCGCAGCGGATTATAGTTTGAACGCCGGCGCATTGGCTTGCAGGATCTGCGCCGCTTCACGCATCCGCTTCGTTCGGAATCAGCATGAGCAGGTCGGTTACGCCGACGTCCTCGCCCGCCTGGAACAGCAGCGTGCTCGCCTGGCCGCGATGATGGGTCTGGTGGTTGAAAAAGTGCAGGACGAGGCTGCCGAAGCGCTTTTGCGCGGCAACGCCCTTGGTGTTGGCATAGTGCAGGACGTGGCGCAGGTCGGCTTCGCTCAGAGCAGCGGCCCAGGCCTTGATCACCGCATCGAGCAGCCTGCGATGTTCGCGCAGTGCCTGCAGCTCGGCGAACAGCACGGTGTCGAGCGCCGCCGGCGCCGGCAGCGCGCGCACCGGGTCCAGCGCAGCGTGCCGCGACGGATGCAAGGCAAAGCGCTTGAGCCAGATGGTGTCGGCGACGACGATGTGGTTGAACGTCCCGATGATGGAGCCGAAGAAGGCCTTGCGGTCCGCCGCGAGCGCCGCCGCGCCCAGCTTGCCCGCCGCCGCGTACAGCTTGTCGTTCATCCATTCGTTGTACGCCGCCATCAGCACGGCCTGGCCGGGTGTGATCATCGCGATTTCTTCAGCGTCGGATTGACCATGTCGATGTCCGCCTGCACCTTGTCGCGGCTGCGCTCGTACACGATCTCGCGGCCCATGACGCTGCCGGCATAGGCCAGGCCGTTGCGCGTCGGCGTGAGCTGGCATTTGACGTTGTGGATGCCCTCGCCCAGCACGATCTCGATCGCGCTGGCGCGCTTGGACAGGACCACGACCTCCATGGTCTGGCCGTTTTCCAGGCGCACCTTGATCTTCTCCGCATTCATGGACCGTCCTTCCTGTGTGGCACAGACGCCAGATTACACGAGGAAGGCGATCCCGCGCTCGCTAGCGGCGCAGGCGGGCGCTGAAGGGACTAGGTCAGCACGCCCTGCGCGATAGCATAATATTTCTTGCGCTCTGCCATGCCCTTGTAGCCGCCGTTGATGGTAATGCTGATGAATTCCACCGGCGACACCTCGATAACCTTGCGCCGGTACTTTTTCTTCAGCCGATCGTCGTCGGCGTGGTTCGCGACGTCGTTCAGGCCGCGCGTCCTCCAGTACTCGCAGGCGCTCCAGACCGCGTATTCCGGCTGCTCCAGCAGCTCCGGGCTGTTGATGAAAAGGTCCCGGTGTCCCTGCTTGATGCCCAACTGCAGATAGTTCGCGCGCCCGGTGGTCTGGAAAATGCCGCGCCCCTTGAAGCGCACGCCGTCGCCGGGCTGCGTGTTGCCCAGATCGGCGCGGCCTTCGTAGGCGCGGCCGGAGGCGTATTCGCGCAGGGTTTTGAAGCGATCGGTCTCATGGCAGGCCTGCGCGAGGAAGTGGCAGTACTCCTGCGGCGTGTCGATTTCGTAGTCGGGGCAGGTGGCGTTGATCCACTGCGCGAGCGCCTCCATCAGCAGTGTCGCCTTGCCGGCGATCGCGGCGAGTTGCTCCGGGGTGATTGCGTAGGCCATGGGCTGCGGTCCCCTCTCGATTGATTCGTTCCCTCTACTGCCACGCTCCAGATTCAATAACGCCGGCCTGGCGCGCGCTGTCGCGCCAGCTCCGGTGCATTGCGGGCCTGGGCGCAGCCTTCACCCGCCTGCCATTTCCAGAACTTTGCAGACCGTCCTCCAATTGCGGTCCGTCATCGGCACGCCCAGGCACTTCTCGGAGCCGGCGGCAAGTTTCGACTTCCCAACGCCCTCGGGCGCATGCAGGTAGAACACCCCCGGCGTCAGGTGAAACCGTTCGCTCTCCTTTCTCAGGCTGGACAGCTTGTCGAGATCGGGCTTCCTGGGCGGAAACGCCAGGAATCCGAGATGCAAACTGCCGGGGTCGACGACGGCCTCGGGAAACGGGTTTCCCGCGACGGCCGCTTCGAGCGCTTCAAGCGTAAGGATATGCACATGGGGCGCGAAGCCGCGGCGCTTCAGGATTTCGGCGGCGAGTTGCGTCGAAAACCCTGCCGAATGCTTCGCGGCGCACTCGAATACGGCATTGCCGCTTTGAATGTAGGTCCTGACTTTCCTCGCTCCTATCCCTTCCAGCATTGCCACTAGCTCCTTCATCGACAAGGCGCAGTTGCCGCCCACGTTGATGCCGCGGAGCAAGGCGATGTATGTATTCATTCAGCCACCGTTCAGGCGCGGGTCACGGAGACGCCCAGCACAAAGCCGGGGGGCGCGCCGCGCCTGCGTGCGTCCTGCGCGCTGCAACGTCAGGCGCCGGCGCTTGCGGGAAGGACTCCGTACAGAGCGAGAACACGCCCTGCCTCCTCGGGACCTCTTGCCACATGAGCATGCATTCCCAGTTTCACCGCCGCATCGATGTTGCGCAAGCCATCATCCAGAAACAGGACGTCCGACGGCGATAGGCCCATTCCTTCGAGCGCGACCAGAAAGGCGTCGGCGGCGGGTTTCATGCATCCGATCTGGTGTGACAAATACAACTGGTCGAAGCGGTCCACCAAACCCATTGCCCGGATCTTGTCCCAATGCACCGCGTTCGTATTACTCAGCGCGGCCACCTGATAGGCGTCCGGTATTTCATCCAGCAGCCGCAGCGCGCCCGGCAAGAGCCCCGTCGGCCAGTTGGAGAAATCCCGCAGGAAGCAGTCGGCGCTGACTGGCAATTCGAGCTCCGCCACGACACCAGCCGCAAACGCTGCCGCATCTATCTTCCCGGTTTCGTGCGCCACGACCGACGGCGACTCGATCCAGATTGCGTGCAGAGCTTCGTGTTTGGGCTCCACGCCGAGCAGCTTCGCCATGGACGGTACCCCGTCGAGCGCCACAAGCACACCACCGATATCGAACAGAATGCCCTTGATCTTGTGGCCCATGACCTGGGTGCGCCTAACGGTCGCGCTCACAGGCGGCGAGGCGCGCTAGCGCCGAAGGCATCCGTTCGACCTGAAGTTAGACTCCCACATACCCTACAGCGCCTTTCTTGGCGCCGGGAATGCATGCAAGCAGTTCCGGGATGAGAAGCTTCAAATCAGCGAGCCGGTTGGACGGTGCGCGCAGTACGATGACCGCGATAGAAAAGGCGGGGAGATTCTGCTGAAAGGAAAGATTCCGGTCGACAGTGACAAATACGTCAAACGCCCCGGCGGCGAGGGCAAGCAACTCTCCATTCTTGATGGTCGACCAACCCATCTGGCGCGCCGTCTTGACCTCGTGACCTACGAGGTCGCGCGAGAGCCGCCAGTCAACACATTCGTCGACAAATACCTTCACGAAGCGGCGGCGACTAGACGGTCTTTTGCCTGTTCGAGGAAGCTGACGACCTGCTCTCGACTGACTGAAGGAAAGCCGGCGAGAAACTCGTCGATGGACTCTCCGCCTTCAAGGTAGTCAAGGAGCGTTTGGACAGGTACCCGAGTGCCCGCAAAAACGGGGGTGCCACCCATTACTTCGGGGCTGCAGGAGATGACGGAGATTTCCATTCGCCCAGATTACTCCCTATTCTGCGTCCGATGCAATCGCAGGAGTCTAACGTCCGCAATGACGCGCACATGGTCGGCGTGCGTAGCGCCGCTGGCCATGTGTCACTATCGATTGCGCTGTTAGACGGCAGTTCCCGCATGTGTGCCTCCAATTCGAGCGCCGGTTAGCATTTGAGTTACCGCTACTTGCTCTCTACATGTTTTGGAGTGTCACGCCTAAAATATGCACTCAGTGAAGTGAGTTCGGTCGCCATGAATAGAAGTGGGAGAATAAAGATTACCGCAGTAAAAGGCAGATCACCAGCGAGAATTGCGGAGTGAACATCAGCGTGTCGCACCAACATCGTTATCACGACCATCAGCAAACCAAGGGAAAAGAAGCCGAACGCTACCCACGCTATTCCCACCGACGCCTTGCGGAAAGCATGCGGTGGCCGTAGCGTGGTGAAGTGGATGCAAACATAACAACGATGAAAAGCCAGCACCGACAATAGCCACGTTACGATGGTATCCGCATAGAATCGAATATCGCCCTCAAGAAACGGTACTAGTGGGCTGCCTAAGTAAAAAGCGAGATTATTGATCTCCGGACCAAAGTCCATGTGCAACGCAAGAGAATCGAACACATATGCCGCGAGCCAGTTCACCAATTGGAAAAAAGAGGCCAAAGCCACCGGAATAAACATAAACCAATAGAGGATGGTTCGCATGTTCGCCGCCTAACGTGAATTAGTCGCCATTTTTTTGTTGGCAGTTTGTCACCTATCTCAGCGCCGCCAATTGCGGCTTTTTCCCTGAATCTCGCATCTGCACATGACCTTAAGCCATTTAGCACTTCCACGCGGTCTGCCCATTGCCGCACAGCCACCGCGCCCGCTCGGCGGAAATTCGCCGCCCGCGATCCGGACGTTCCCCGGCACCCCATCCCGCTGCGGGTACACGCCCACTCTATCGGATTGCAGCCCGCCCGGACAGCCGCGGACCCAGCCGAATTGCCTGGGTCGTTCGTACCATGAACCATGCCTCCCGACCGGCCCGGCGGCCCAGTCCGGCATCAGTCCGCGTACCAGTACCGCCGCCGTAATTCGCGATACGGCTCGACGCGTATCCCCTCGCCGTCGATCTTCACCAGCATTGCGCCCGCCCGGTCGGTGCGCAGCATCCGCGCGCCGCTGGCGCGGTAGCGCTCGACCACTTCCTCGCGCGGATGGCCGAAGCGGTTGCGGTAGCCGACCGGCAGCAGCGCCCATTGCGGCTGCACCGCGGCGATGAATGCTTCGGTGGACGAGGTGCGGCTGCTGTGGTGCGGCGTCACCAGCACGTCCGCGCGCAGCGCATCCGGCGCGCGCGCGAGCATTTCCTTTTCCGAGCGCGCCTCGATGTCGCCGGTGAGCAGCACCGCGCCGTTCGCCGCGCTGATTTTCAGCACGCAGCTGCGGTCGTTGGACTTGATGCGCTCACGCGCGTAGCTCGACGCGTCCGGATGCAGCAGCTCGAAGCGCACACCGTCCCAGATCCAGCCCTGCCCGGCGGCGCAGGGCAGGCGGTAGCCCGGAGCGGCAAGCCAGGCGGGGTGTTCGGACGGAACCGAGGAGTAGAAGGCCGCCACCGGCAGCCCGGCTAGCACGGTCGCCGCGCCGCCCGCATGGTCGTTGTCGTCGTGGCTGATGACCATTGCGTCGAGCTGCCCGATGCCGGAAGCGCGCAGGAAAGGCAGGATCACGCGGCTGCCGCTGTCGGCGCCCGGGTTGAACGCGGGGCCGGCGTCGTAGAGCAGCGCGTGGCTGCCGGTCTGCGCGAACACCGACAGGCCCTGGCCCACGTCGAGCACGGTCAGCCACAGCGCGCCGGGCGCGGGCGCGGCGGGCGCCAGCGTGAACAGCGGCAGCAGCAGCGGCAGGCCGAGCCAGCGCGCCGGCACGCCGCGCGGCAGCAGCAGCCAGGCGCAGCCTGCGAGCGCCAGCGCCACGGTCCAGCCCGCCGGCGCGTGCTGCTGCCACACTGCGGCCGGCAGCGCGGCGCACCATTCGAGCAGCCACATCTGCAGCGCCATGAGCGCGTGCGCGAGCTTGAGGATGAAGTCGAAGGGCAGCACGCTGCCGGCGAGCGCGAGCGGCGTCACCGCCAGGCTCACCATGGGTATGGCCACCGCATTGGCGAGCGGCGACACCAGCGACATCTGCTGGAACCACACCAGCAGCAGCGGCGCCAGCGCCAGCGTGATCGCCCATTGCACGCGCCCCCATTGCAGCAGGCCCGCCGCGCCCCGGCGCAGGCCCTCCGCGTGAGCGCGCGCGCCGGCGGCGGCCGGTTCCTGCGCCGGAGCGGCGCGCAGGCGGCCGGTCGCCACGTACAGGATGATCGCGACGGCGCCGAAGGAGAGCCAGAATCCGGGCGCGAGGCCGGCCCAGGGATCGAGCAGCAGCACCAGCAGCAGCGCCGCGCACAGCACCTGCGACACCGAATTCACCCGGCCCAGCCACAGCGCGAGCGCGACCACGCCGACCATGTAGAGCGTGCGCTGCGCCGGAACCGCGAAGCCCGCGATCAGGCAGTAGGCGAGCGCGGCGAGAAATCCCGCGAGTGCGGACGCCTTGCGTGCGGGCAGCGCCAGCATCAGGCGCGAGGAGCGCCGCCACAGCCAGTGCACCAGCGCTGCGAACAGGCTCGCCACCATGGTCACGTGCAGGCCGGAGATCGACATCAGGTGCGATACGCCGGTGCGCGCGAACAGCTGCCATTGCCTCGCGTCGATCGCGTTCTGGTCGCCGATCGCGAGCGCGATCAGGATGCCGGCATAGGGATAGCCGGGCAGCGCGTCGCGGTAGCGCTCGCGCAGGACTTCGCGCGCACGCTCGATCAGATAGGCCGGCCGCAGCACCAGTTCGTCGAGCCGCGCGGTTGCGCCGGGGCGCACGTAGCCGGTGGCGCCGATCGCGCGCTGCAGCAGCCAGGATTCGTAATCGAAGCCATAGGGATTGGCGCTGCCGTGCGGCCGGCGCAATCGCACCTTGAAGCGCCAGCGCTCGCCGGCACGAATCGGCTCGGCATCCTGGAACTCGCCGCGGCCGGCGCCCCTGTACCAGGCGAGCGCGATGCGACGCGGCAGGCGCGCCGCCGCGGGCTCGGCGCGCTCGACGTCGAAGTCGAAGCGCACGCCGCCCTCGAATGGCTGCGGCAGGCCCGCCGCCACGCCCGTGAGCGTCAGGTCCACGCCCTCCCACTGCGCCGGCAGGCGTTCGGCCAGGCGCCACTCTGCCCGCGCCGCGGCGTAGAAGAAGCCGGCGGCGGCAAATGTTATAAAGCACAGCACCCAAGCTGCGGCGGCATGAGCAGGGAGCAGGGGCCCCGCGTTGCGGGGATGCGACCGGCCGCGATTGCCGCCAGCCGCCGACAGTGACATCGCACGAGCCGAAGCTAAGGATCGGAGGCGGCGCCAGCACGCGAGCAGCGCCGGCAGCAGCAGCCAGGCCCAGGCGAGCGCGGGCAGGCGCGCCTGCTGCTGCAACAGGCAGGCGCCGAGGGCGAAGGCGATGATACAGGCTCGCATTTGGACTTAACGGCCGAGCGCAGCCGCGGTTGAATTGCCTTGCGTGAATTGCCTTACAATCGCGTCCATAATGCAAACCGCGCTTTCGATTGCAGATTCCATGCCACGCAAGTTCTTCCGCAAGTATCTGCCCAGCCACGAAAGCGTGCGCAACAACCGCCATCTCGCCCGGTTCGGCGGCTTCCTGCACCATCCCAATCTGTGGCATCTGAACCGGCGCTCGGTCGCGGGCGGGGTTGCGGTGGGCATGTTTTCCGGGCTGGTGCCCGGGCCGCTGCAGATGCTCACCGCGGCGCTGCTCGCGGTGCCGCTGCGGGTGAATCTGCCGGTGGCGCTGGCCACCACGCTGTACACCAATCCGCTCACCATCGGGCCGCTGTACCTGCTCGCCTACCTGATCGGCCGGCTGGTGGTTGACGGCCACGCCGCGCCGCTTGCGCAGCCGCCGGAATTCGCATGGTCGCATCTGGGCGCCTCGATCGAAGCGTTCACGCAGTGGACCCTCGCCATGGGCATGCCGCTCGCCGTAGGCCTGCCCATCCTCGCGCTGCTGCTGGCGGCGCTGGGCTACGCCTGCGTGCAGATCGGCTGGCGCGTGTATGTAAACCGCGCCTGGAGCCGGCGCCGGCAGATCCGAAGCCGACATGGCCGCTGACATCACGGCACAGCGCATCTACCAGCGCTTCGTGACGCCGGCACTGGCGCTGCTTACCATCAGCGGCATCGGCACCGTCGGCTACAAGATTATCGGCGGCGAGCAGGTGACCTGGCTCGACTGCCTGTACATGACCTTCATCACCATCGCCACCATCGGCTATGGCGAAATCGTCGATCTCAGCCATTCGCCGGGCGGGCGTGTGTTTACCATGGCCATCGCCCTGATCGGGATCGGCGTCGCCACCTACATGATTTCCACGCTCACCGCCTTCATCCTCGAAGGCGACATGAACCAGGCAATACGGAGGCGGAGAATGCAGAAGCGCATCGCAGCACTACGCAAGCACTACATCATCTGCGGCATCGGCCGCGTCGGCACCAACGTCGCGCACGAACTGGAAGTCACCGGCCGGCCCTACGTCGTCATCGAGAGCAACAAGGAGGCGATCGAGCGCTATCTGGAGAGGCATCCCGAGGCCTTGTGCACGCACGACGACAGCGGCGAGGACCAGGCGCTGATCGAGGCCGGCATCGAGCACGCGGCCGGATTGTTCGCGGTTACGGGAGACGACAGCAAGAACCTGGTGATCACGCTTTCCGCCAAGCTGCTCAACCCGGCCGCGCGCGTAGTCGCGCGCTGCCACGATATCAACTACACCGACAAGATAGGCAAAGTCGGCGCCGACGCCATCGTATCCCCGGATTTTACCGGCGGCATGCGCATCGTCTCGTCGATGGTGCGGCCAAAAGTAGTGAGCTTTCTCGACGAGATGCTGTTCGCTGACAACGCGCTGCGAGTGGAGGAAGTACATATCCCCGAAGGCTTTCCCGCAAAGACAATCGGCGGACTCAAACTGAACCGGCGCGACTTCGTCCTGATGGCGGTGCGCGCACACGACAAGTGGGAGTTCAATCCGGCGGAAGACTTCGGCATCCAGCCGGGCAACACCCTCGTCGTGATGACCACCCCCGAGGGGCGCAAGTCGCTCGAGCGCAGCCTCGGCACGGCAGCGTAGTCAGGCGTGCGAACGGCATGAACCTCAACGTCTGGCTGGCTTTCATCGTCGCCGCGCTGCTGATCAGCCTGTCGCCCGGCCCGGGCGCCATTTCCTGCATGGCGAGCGGCGTGCGCTACGGCTACCGCCGCACCATCGCCAACATCCTCGGCATGCAGCTGGGCATCGCGCTGCAGCTGCTGGTGGTCGGCGTCGGCCTGGGCGCGCTGCTCGCCGCGTCCACGCTCGCGTTCGAGCTTGCCCGCGGCGTCGGCGTGGCCTACCTGTGCTACCTCGGCTGGCAGCAGTTCCGCGCCCGCGACAATCCGGTGGAGATCGGCTCCCAGAGCCGGCCTCCGGGCACCCTGCGGGCACTGCTGATGCAGGGCTTCCTGGTCAATGCGAGCAATCCCAAGGCGACCATCTTCCTGCTGGCGGTGCTGCCGCAGTTCATCGACCCGCATGCGCCTGCGCTGCCGCAGTACCTGGTCTGCATGGCCACGCTCACCGCTACCGACCTGCTCATCATGAGCGCCTACGCGCTGTTCGCCGCGCGCGTGCTGCGCCTGCTGCGCGAGCCGCAGCACATCCGCTGGATGAACCGCGGCTTCGGCAGCATGTTCATGCTCGCTGCGGGCTTTCTTGCGCTGTTCCGCCGCGCCTGAGGCGCAGCGCCGATTGACCGCTTATCAATGGAGAAACAGGAAAATGCAGTTCATCAAACGAAGCGCGTCCGCCATCCTGCTCACGGCCGCCCTGGCGACCGTCATGGGCTGCGCGGCAACCGCGACCAGGGAGAGCACGGGAGAATTTGTCGATGACGCCGCCGTCACGTCCAAGGTCAAGGCGGCAATCCTTGACCGCCCCACTCTGAAACTGCTCGATATCCACGTCGAAACCGTCAAAGGCGTGGTGCACCTCTGGGGTATCGTCGCATCCCAGTCCATGATCGACGAGGCAGGCAAGGTCGCCGCGGGCGTCGCCGGCGTGCGCTCAGTCAGGAACGAGCTTCGCCATATGTGAGCGCAGCCGGCTGCGGCCATTCAATCGTCGAGATAGATTTCGACGCGCTCGCTGCCCCGTCCCCGGTTGTTGCGCTTCAGCCTGATGCGGCCGATTTCGCCGGTTCGCCTGACGTGGGTTCCGCCGCAGGGGACGCGGGAAAATCCGCTGATCTCCCAGTAACGCCTTTCGTTTTCCTCGTCGTCGAAGCCGGTTTCGATTTTCAAATCGGCGGCGACAATTTCGTTCGCTCTGGCGGCGATCGCAGGAAGCAGGGGCGCGATGCTTTGCGCACAGGCGAAATCGATTCGCGCCTTGTCGCGGGCAATGTGCGCCCCGACCTTGCTCAGGCCGACCCGCGCTGCATGAAAAAGCTCGAGCACCAGCTCGGCCGCGAAATGCAGACGCATCAGGCGGTATCGCCGATCCCAGTCGATCTCGACCTTCACCTGCTGTCCGACGCCCAGGCCATGGTCTGCGGCAAGGGTGTAAATGATCTCCCGGCCATCCCTTCGTGCAGACATGACCGGACAGCCTTCGATGGTCCCCGCATCGCTCTCCTGCCCTCCGGAAAAAGCGAAAAAGATGGTCGACTCAAGCGTGATGTCCGCGCCATCGACCGTCGCGACAGCCGTGCCGTGGCTGGTCTGATAGGGGTCCGACCAGAAGACTTTCTGCGTCATCGTTCAGCGGATGCCATGCTTGCACCTTCCAGCAGACGCTTGCCACCGCGGGCGCCGGACTCGGCGTGCGCAGCCCGTCCGGATCCGTCTGTGCGCTTAGCCCCTGGCCGCGTTGCGTCCATGCGTACGCGCAGTTGCCCGGTCCGACATCGCCGCAGGTGCGCCATGTACGATCGCGCGCTCGGCAGTAGCCCGGGCATAGCCGCGAAATTCTTCGTAGGCTTCGATCGCCGCCGCAATGCGCGGGCCCATATTGATTTCCGACTCATCTTCCCCGCGGCTGCGCACGATACTGCCATAGCGAATCCATTCTGAGGGATCGCCATACTTGGCTACCCCGGTCATGGGAAAACATGCATAGGTTTCGGTCAGCGGAATCGAAAGCCCCAGGTATTCTGTAATTGCGGCCAGGGTAGCGGCGCTATCCTCCAGCAGCGCCTCTGCCTCCAGATAAAGCGCCCGGCCGCGCCGGCGATCCAGGATCTCGCGCAGCTGCCTGAGCCGCTGTGCATAGTGATCGGCGGACTCGTCCATGCTACAGTGCCCGCCCGAGCCGATCCTGACGATGCTGCGTATCGTTGCCTGGGGTTCCCGCACCATCAACATCACTTTCAGATCCCTGCGCTGCAATACCGCGTCCTTCATTTCTAGCGGGTGCAAAATCTTGTCGAACAGGAAACGTCCCGGCGGCGCGTGGCCGCCGGCCAGTTCGATCTTGTGCGCAAGCTCGATCAGATCGAGCCAGGTCCGGTATTTCTGGTGCGCCTCGAAATAGCCCGCGACTTCGGGATTCGAGCCGATCTGGTGGCTCAGCAGCGTACTGAAGGAGCGCATGTGCCCGAACAGGAATATCAAACCGCGAGACTTGGAAAATCCGTGCCTCGCAATCCGCTGGTAGGAGATATCAAAGACAGTCGAAAGTCGCATCTGGGCGACGGTAGCCCCAAATTGATCGCGTGACGCGTTAAAAATGCACGGCACCGCGTTAAAAGTCAATTGTCCAAAAGTCACGCTATGGCATCGACGGTATTGGATTGTCCCGGACGCAACTCCCAAGTTCGGCGACGAACCGAAACCGCGCCATCGGCGCAGGCCTGCGTCATAATTGGCTTGGGCGAAGCGCTATACAGGAGAACGTGATGCGACTGATCGTAGTTCTCGCAAGTCTGGTATTGGCCGCTTGTGCGTCGTACAGCGGAGCCAATCTTCGACCCGGCGAATCGCGGCTCGAAGATGTGATACGGATTATGGGACAGCCGGCGCTGCGCTGGCAGGATCCCGACGGTTCGATTCAGCTGGCGTATCCGCGCGGCCCGGAGGGAATTCACACTTTCATGGTGATGCTTGGTCCGGACGGGCGACTCAAAAGCAAGGAAAACGTGCTGGATGAAGCCGGGCTGGCCCGGATCCGGCCGGGCATGACGAAGGAACAGGTGCTGCGTGTACTTGGTCCACCGGACTCCAGCCGCACCGCCTATTTCAAGGCGCGCAATGAACTGGTTTGGGACTGGCGCGCCTGCACCTATAACCTCAATATCCAGCGCATTTACGTGCTGTTCGATGCAAGCGCCGGCACCGTGCGCAGCACCATGACCCAGGATGAATTGTTCGGCCACGAAGGGGTCACCTTGCCTTGCGTCCGCTGAATTGCCGGCACGCAGCCAGGGGACAAGACCCCGAGCGATGCATGGGGTGCAAGGCCGCCAGGGTCTGAAGCACAGGGCCAAGACGGCCCGGGTACATGCGGCCCGAGATGTTCAGTCGGCGACCAGCACACCGTCCTGCAGGCGCAGGATGCGCTGCGCACGCGCAGCGATGGCCGGATCGTGGGTGACGATGACGAAGCTGGTGCCGCGGCTGCGATTGAGCTCGAGCATCATCTCGAACACCTGCGCCGCGGTGTGGCGGTCCAGATTTCCGGTAGGCTCGTCGGCGAGCACGCAGGCGGGCCGGGTCACGAGCGCGCGCGCCAGCGCCGCGCGCTGGCGCTCGCCACCGGAGAGTTCGGCCGGGGTATGCGTCAGTCTATGGCCCAAGCCCACTTCTTCGAGCAGGGCCGCCGCGCGTTCGCGCGCCTCGGCTGCGCTCATGCGCCGGATCAGCAGCGGCATGGCCACATTCTCCAGCGCGGTGAATTCCATCAGCAGGTGGTGGAACTGGTAGACGAAGCCGAGCGACTCGTTGCGCAGGCGCCCGCGCGCCGCGTCGGACAGGCTGTGCATCGGCCGGCCGAGAATGCTGACTTCGCCCGCGCTGGCGCTGTCCAGGCCGCCGAGCAGATGCAGCAGCGTGCTCTTGCCCGAGCCCGAGGCGCCGACGATGGCGACCAGCTCCGCCGCGCGCACGTCCAGGTCCACCGCCAGCAGGACATCGATGTCGTTCGCGCCCTGCCTGAAGGTCTTGGCGAGGCCGCGGCAGCCGAGGACGACGTCACTCATAGCGCAGGGCCTCGGCCGGATTGACGCGCGAGGCGCGCCAGCTCGGGTAGAGCGTGGCGAGCAGGCTCAGCACGAAGGACACCGCGGCGATGGTGACGACGTCGCCCCACAGCAGCTCCGAGGGCAGCTCGCTGATGTAATACACGTCCTTCGCGAGGAAGTGGACGCCGAACAGGTTTTCGATGAAAGGCACCACCACGTCGATGTTGAGCGCGAGCAGCACGCCGCCGGCGACGCCGATCAGCGTGCCGATGACGCCGATCAGCGCGCCCTGCACGATGAACACCGCCATGATCCCCGAGGGCGCCGCGCCCAGGGTGCGCAGGATGGCGATGTCGGGCTGCTTGTCGGTGACCGCCATCACCAGCGTGGAGACGATGTTGAACGCGGCCACGGCGACGATCAGCAGCAGGATGATGAACATCACGTTCTTCTCCATCTGCACCGCGCGGAAGAAATTCGCGTGGCTGCGCGTCCAGTCGGTGATGTAGGCGTCGGCGCCGAGCTTCGGCAGCAGCGCGAACGCCACCTCGCGCGACTTGAACAGGTCGTGCAGCTTGAGGCGCACGCCCGAGACCTTGTCGTCCATGCGGTACAGCTTCTGCGCATCGGCCAGATCGATGAGCGCGAGGCCGGAATCGTATTCGAACATGCCGATCTCGAAGATGCCGACCACGCGGAACTGCTTCAGCCGCGGAATGATGCCGGCCGGCGTCACCTGGCCCTGCGGCGCGATCAGCGTCACCTTGTCGCCGACCAGCACCGCGAGCGCGCGCGCGAGCTCGCTGCCGAGCACGATGCCGTATTCGCCCGGCTTGAGCGCATCCAGGGAGCCGGACTTCATGTGGCTGCCGATGGAGGCGACCTGCTCCTCGCGCTGCGGCAGGACGCCGCGGATCATGGCGCCGCGCACTGCGCCATCGTAGGTGAGCATGCCCTGCACATTCACGTAGGGCGCCGCGGCCGCCACGCGCGGATCGGCGGCGGCGACGCGCGCCACCGCCTCCCAGTCGGAGAGCATGTCGCCCGGGCCGCTGATCTGCACGTGCGAGGCCACGCCGAGGATGCGCGTGCGCAGCTCGTTCTGGAAGCCGTTCATCACCGACAGCACCGTGATCAGCGCCGCCACCCCGAGCGCGATGCCCAGTATCGAGGTGAGCGAAATGAAGGAAATGAAATGGTTGCGTCGCTTGGCGCGGGTGTAGCGCAGCCCGATGAACAGTTCGTAGGGAAGTGAGCTCATTGTTTGCAGTGTATGCGCGCCGTTGGCGGCATGCGCGCGGGCTATTTTGACACACTCGCGAGCGGCTGATCGCCTCGCGCCAATGATAAACTTTGGCATGCATGTCCAACTGTTGCTTCCCGACCTGTTCTGGCCCGATCAGAGCACTGACGAAATCTATGCCGGACTCGAACTCCCGGTGCTGGAGCGCTTGCTGGCCAAAGGACGGCAGACGATCGGGATCGCCGCCGAAGCCCCGGCCTCGGCCGAAGACTGGCTGGGCGAACGCTTCGGCCTGGAGCCGGAAGCCGGCTGGCCGATTGCGCCCTGCAGCCTGCTGGCAGACGGCGGCGAGCCCGGCGCGCACCACTGGCTTTGCGCGGACCCGGTGCATCTGCGGCTGGAGGGCGGGCGCCTGATGCTTGCCGACAGCGGCGTATTCGCGATATCGCAACAGGAAGCCGAGGCCATCGCGGACAGCCTCAATGCGCATTTCGCCGGCGACGGCCTGCTGTTCTATCCGCTGCGGCCGGAACGCTGGTATTTGCGCCTGGCGCAGGCGCCGGCGCTGCAGACGACGCCGCTCGCGCAGGCCGCGGGCAGAAGCATAGCTGCGCTGCTGCCGCGCGGGGCCGACGCCGCGCTCTGGCACGCGCGCCTGAACGAGATCCAGATGCTGCTGCACGGCCACGCGGTCAACGAGCGGCGGGAAAGCGCGGGCGCGCTGGCAATCAACAGCGTCTGGCTCTGGGGCGGCGGCAGCCTGCCCAAAGGCCTGCCGGCCGCATTCAATGCGATCTGGTCGCGCGACCCCTACGCCGCGGGGCTGGCGCAGGCCGCGCGCGTCGCATCGCGCCCGCTGCCCGACGATGCGTCCGTGCTGCTCGCCGCCGGCGCCGGCAGCGGCGTGCACCTGGTCGTGCTGGACCAGCTGCGCGCGGCCGCCCAGTACGGCGATGCACAGGGCTGGCGCGACGCATTGCTGCAGCTCGAGCGCGGCTGGTTCGCGCCTCTGCTGGCCGCGCTGAAGCAGGAACGCATCGGCATGTTGAGCCTGCACGCGCTCGGTCCCGCGGGCACACTGACTTGCGAAGTGACGGGCGGCGATCTGCGCCGCTTCTGGCGCCGGGCGAAGCCGCTTGCGCACTACGCATGAACATGACCCGCATCCTTACCCGCCCCATCCCCCAGCGCGCGCGCGAGCTGCTCGCGCAGCAGGGGCTGCATCCGGTGCTGGCGCAGCTCTATGCCGCGCGCGGCGTGCTGGACAAGGCCGAGGTGGAGGGCGAATTCGCCGGCCTGATCGCGCCCGAGCGCCTGCTGTACGCGGACCGCGCCGCGGTGCTGCTGGCCGATGCGATCGAACAGAAGCAGCGCCTGCTGATCGTCGCCGATTACGACTGCGACGGCGCCACCGCCTGCGCCGTCGGCATGCGCGCCTTGTCTGCATTCGGCGCGGACGTGGGCTATCTCGTACCCAACCGCTTCGAATACGGCTACGGCCTCACGCCGGAAATCGTCGAGCTCGCCGCGCGCGCGCCGCGCCGGCCCGACATGCTGATCACGGTGGACAACGGCATCGCCAGCAACGAGGGCGTGGCGCGCGCCAATGAATTGGGCATCGCCACGCTGATCACCGACCACCATTTGCCCGGCGACGCGCTGCCGCAGGCGAGCTGCATCGTCAACCCGAACCAGCCAGGCTGCGACTTCCCGAGCAAGGCCATCGCCGGCGTAGGCGTGATGTTCTACGTCATGCTCGCGCTCAGGATGGAACTGCGCCGGCGCGGCCGCTTCGGCGAGCAGCCCGAATTCAATCTGGCGACGCTGCTCGACCTGGTGGCGCTGGGCACGGTCGCGGACGTGGTGCGCCTGGACCGCAACAATCGCATCCTCGTGGCGCAGGGCCTGAAGCGCATCCGCGCCGGCAAGATGCAGCCCGGCATCGCCGCGCTGCTGCGCGTGGCCGGGCGCGAGGCCAAGCGCGCCTCCTGCTTCGACCTGGGTTTTGCCGCGGGGCCGCGGCTGAACGCCGCCGGGCGCCTCGCCGACATGGCACTGGGCATCGAATGCCTGATCACCGACGATGCGGCGCGCGCGCTCAACATTGCGCAGGACCTGGACCGGCTCAACCGCGAACGGCGCGATATCGAAGGCGGCATGCAGGAGCAGGCCCTGGCGATGCTGGAGCGCCTTGAAACGTCTGCGGCAGCGGATGAAGACGAGGCCTATACGCGCACCCTGTTCGATCCGTCCTGGCACCAGGGCGTGGTGGGCATACTCGCGGCGCGCATCAAGGACCGACTGCACCGGCCGGTGATCGCGTTTGCCGCGGGAACAGCGGGTGAACTGAAGGGCTCGGGGCGCTCGATTCCGGGCCTGCACCTGCGCGATGCGCTCGACCTGGTCGCCAAGCGCGCGCCGGGGCTGATCCTGCGCTTCGGCGGCCACGCCGCGGCCGCCGGGCTCACCATACGCGATACCGGCCTGACGCAGTTCGGCGAACTGTTCGAGAGCACGGTGCGCGCCATGCTCGATGCATCCGACCTCGCACGCAGCATCGAGACCGACGGCCCGCTGGAATCGGCCTACATGAACCTCGATACCATCCGCCTGCTCGAGCGCGAAGTCTGGGGCCAGGGATTTCCGCAGCCGCTGTTCTGCGACCGCTTCGCCGTGCTCAACCAGCGCGTGGTCGGCGAAAAGCACTTGAAGCTGCGCCTGCAGAAGGACGGCAAGTCCTACGACGCGATACGCTTCAACGCGCCCGCCGCCGCCGACAGCGCCATCCGCGCCGCCTATCGCCTGGCGCTGAACGAGTACAATGGCGTACAGAGCGTGCAGCTTATCGTCGAGGAGTGGGAAAGCGCAGCATGAACCTCGGCTTCCTCGAAAGCGGCGGTCTCGCGCCGCTGCCGGCCTTCCTCACCAGCCTGGCGCTGGGTCTGCTGATCGGCCTGGAGCGCGAGCGCAATCCCGCGAGCAAGGCGGGCCTGCGCACCTTTGCGCTGGTATCGCTGTTCGGCACGCTCGCCGCCCTGATCTCCGGCAGGACCGATTCGCCCTGGATACTCGCGGCCGGCCTCGTGCTGGTCGGCCTGATGATGATCGCGGCCTACGCGCGCGACAGCGAGGAAGCGGCGGATCCGGGGACCACGTCCGTGGCAGCAGTGTGCGTATGCTACGGCCTGGGCGCGCTGATCTGGCTCGGCTTTCCGACGCTGGCGGTGATGCTGGGCGTGATCACCACCATGCTGCTGTATTTCAAGCCCGAGCTGCACGGCATGTCGCAGAGCCTGTCACGCCAGGACCTGCTCTCGATCCTGCAGTTCGCCGTGCTCAGCTTCGTCGTCCTGCCGGTGCTGCCGAACCAGGACTACGGCCCCTACAGCGCGCTCAATCCGCACCAGATCTGGCTCATGGTGGTGCTCATCTCCGGCATCAGCCTCGCCGGCTACGTCGCGCTGCGCATCACCGGCGGCCACCACGGCGTGCTGCTGCTGGGACTGTTCGGCGGCCTGGTGTCGAGCACGGCCACCAGCATGGTCTACGCGCGCCATGGGCGCGGCCCCAACATGCTGCATCTGTCGGTGGTGGTGATCGTAGCGGCCAACCTGGTGGTGCCGGCGCGACTGGCGGTGCTGGCCGCCGTGGTTTCGCCCTCCATCCTGCCGCGGCTGCTGCCGGCGCTGGCCGCGGCGCTCGTGTGCAGCGCTGTGGGCGCGTTCTACTGGTGGCGCAGGCTGCGCGAGCAGCCGGCGCTGACCCTGCCCGAAATCCGCAACCCGACCGAAATCCGCGCCGCGCTCGGTTTCGGCTTGCTGTTCGGCGTGGTGCTGCTGTGCTCGGCCTGGCTGTCCGACGTCGCCGGCAGCGGCGGGCTCTACGCGGTGGCGCTGGTGTCCGGCCTCACCGACGTCGACGCGATCACGCTGTCGACCCTGCGGCTCTACGATCTGGGCACGATCGCATCCGCCGAAGCCGCCGGCGCGATCGTGCTGGCGCTGGCGTCGAACATCGCGTTCAAGCTCGGCCTGGTGTTTTTCGTCGGCGGCGGCGCGCTCGCGCGCCGCTGCGCGCCGACCATGCTCGCTGCTGCGGGGGCGGCCGGCGCCATGCTCGCGATTGTCCCTGTTTGAGGAGCGAACCATGGAACGCAAGCCCGTCAAATCCGACAAAGTCCGCGCGGTCGGCTACGACCCCAAGTCCCGGGTGCTGGAAGTGCAGCTGCGCGACGGCACGGTGCTCGCCTATAGCGGCGTATCGCAGGAAGTGCATCGCCAGTTCATGAATGCACCTTCACCCAGCAGCTATTACGAAGACAAGATCGCCGACGAGTTTTCGGCACGGCGCTTGTAGGGTCAATCTGCCTTATTTCCCGCCGGCGACGTTTCAGGGCATCGCATTTGCGCGGACGAAAAATCGTCCGCGCGGATCGCCGATTGTGATTAAAACCCCTGCACTGTCTTTGTTGTTAACATTAACCGTGTTTTCTGTACGGATGCGCTTTTCATCCGTACAGAAAACACGGTTGGCGCTCAGAGCGCGCAATGGCTGTTCTAGGCATGCAACGGCGATTGAGATGCCGCGTACAGCCCGACTCTAGAGACTGCGCATGTGCTGCGCCATGCGCCGGCGCATGGCCGCGTCGGGGAGGCGGCCATGCGCCGCGCCCATGTTGTCGACCAGGTAATCCGGATTGCGCGTGGCCGGAATGGCGCAGGTCACCGCCGGATGCGACAGGATGAATTTCAGGAAGAAGCGCGCCCAGCTGTCGCAGTCGAATTCCGCCGCCCATTTGGGCAGTTCCTTGCCCTTCACCATGCGGAACAGTTCGCCTTCCTCGAACGGTTTGTTCACCAGCACCGCGGTCTTGTATTCCGCGCACAGCGGCAGCAGGCGCGCCTCGGCCGCAGTGCTGACGATGTTGTAGTTGAATTGCGCGAAATCCAGTTGTTCCGATTTGATCAGGCGCTCGAGCTCGGCGTAGGCGCCCTCGTGGTAGTGGGTGATGCCGAGGTAGCGGATTTTGCCCTGCGCCTTCCATTCGCGCAGCGTCCTGAGCTGGGTCTGCACATCGACGAGATTGTGCACCTGCATCAGGTCGATGCGCGTTGTTTTCATGCGCCGCATGGATTCTTCCATCTGGCGCATGCCCGCTTCGCGCCCGCTGGTCCAGACCTTGGTGGCGAGGAACAGCGATTTCCCCACGCCCAGATCGGCGGCAAGGTCGCCCACCACGGACTCGGCGCTGCCGTACATGGGCGAGCTGTCCACCACCTGCCCGCCCGCCTGGACGAAGCGCACCAGCACTTCGCGCGCCGCCGCGCGCGCGCCGGCGTCGCTGCCGATGTCGAAGGTGCGCGCGGTGCCCAGGCCGACCGCGTGCAGCAGCTCCCCGCTCTTCGGGATGGCACGCTTGAGCGGCGCATCGGCCGCACGCGCCGGCGGCATCAGCGCCAGGGCAGGCGCGCCCGCGAGCAGCTTGAGCATATGGCGTCGCGACAATTTCGGTCTGGTATCCATGGTCAGATGCGCAGCAATTGCGCCCTCCGCGTTTGCCGGGAACGGTCCCGTGCCGGAGTATAATTGCGCAATTCTGACCAAAAAGCCAATCATGGAAGCCGAAAAACTCAATGCCCTCGCCAACCATCTCGCCGACCTGGGCGAGCGCGCCAGGGAAATGCGGAGGTATCTTTGACTTCGATACCAAGCAGGCGCGCCTGATCGAGGTCGGAAGACAGCTGGAAGAACCGGACGTCTGGAACGACGCCAAACGCGCGCAGGATCTCGGCCGCGAGAAGAAAAACCTGGATGGCGTAGTCGGCAACCTGGTGCTGCTCGATAGCCAGCTGCGCGATGCGGGCGAACTGTTCGAAATGGCGCGCGCGGAAAACGACGATGCCACGCTATTGAGCGTGGCCAAGGACCTCGATGCGGCGGAGAAGCTGGTCGCGGCGATGGAATTCCGCCGCATGTTTTCCGGCACGCTGGATGCGAACAACTGCTTCCTCGACATCCAGTCGGGATCGGGCGGCACCGAAGCGCAGGATTGGGCGGCCATGCTGGAGCGCATGTACCTCAAATACTGCGAGCGCAGCGGCTTCAGCGTCGAAGTGCTGGAAGAGTCCGAGGGCGAAGTCGCGGGCATCAAGAGCGCGACCATCAAGGTCAGCGGCGAATACGCCTACGGGCGCCTGCGCACCGAGACCGGCGTGCACCGCCTGGTGCGCAAATCGCCGTTCGATTCGGGCAACCGGCGCCACACCTCGTTCGCGAGCGTGTTCGCCTACCCCGAAGTCGACGACACCATCGAGGTCGAGATCAATCCGGCCGACCTGCGCATCGACACCTACCGCGCCTCCGGCGCCGGCGGCCAGCACATCAACAAGACCGATTCGGCGGTGCGCATCACCCACCTGCCGACCAACATCGTGGTGCAGTGCCAGAACGACCGCTCGCAGCACCGCAACCGTGCCGAGGCGATGGCGATGCTGAAGTCGCGCCTGTACGAGCAGGAACTGCGCAAGCGCCGCGACGAGCAGCAGAAGCTGGAGGACTCCAAGACCGACATCGGCTGGGGCCACCAGATCCGCTCCTACGTGCTGGACCAGTCGCGCATCAAGGATCTGCGCACCGGCGTCGAGACCGGCAACACCCAGTCGGTGCTGGACGGCGACCTCGACCTGTTCATCGAGGCGAGTTTGAAAAAAGGCGTATAGAAGGCGCGCCCGGGCAGGCGCGGAACAACACCAACCTTTAGAGAAACACCATGGCTGAAGAAAAACAGCAACCCGTCCTGGACGAAAACCAGATCATCGCCGAGCGCCGCGCCAAGCTGGCGGAACTGCGCAAGCAGGGCAATCCGTTTCCGAACGACTTCGGGCGCAAGGACCTGGCCGCCGACCTGCATGCCGCCTACGGCGAGAAGTCGAACGAGGAACTCGAGGCCAGTCCGGTGCAGGTGGCGATCGCCGGACGCATGCTGTTCAAGCGCGTCATGGGCAAGGCGAGCTTCGCCAGCATCCAGGACATGAGCGGACGCATCCAGCTCTACATCAGCAACGACCGTACCGGCGCCGAGGCGCACGATGCGTTCAAGCACTGGGACCTGGGCGATATCCTCGCCGCCGAAGGCCCGCTGTTCAAGACGCGCACGGGCGAGCTGTCGGTGCAGGTCACGCGCCTGCGCCTGCTGACCAAGTCGCTGCGGCCGCTGCCGGAGAAGTTTCACGGCCTCACCGACCAGGAACAGCGCTATCGGCAACGCTACGTCGACCTGATCGCCAATCCGGAAGTGCGCAAGGTATTCAGCCTGCGCAGCAAAGTGATCCAGGCGATCCGCGCCTTCATGGTGGGCAAGGGCTACCTCGAAGTCGAGACGCCGATGATGCATCCGATCCCGGGCGGCGCGGCGGCCAAGCCCTTTGCGACGCACCACAACGCGCTCGACATGCAGTTGTTCCTGCGCATCGCGCCCGAGCTCTATCTCAAGCGCCTGGTCGTCGGCGGCTACGAGAAGGTGTTCGAGATCAACCGCAATTTCAGGAACGAGGGCATCTCCACCCGGCACAACCCGGAATTCACGATGATCGAGTTCTATGAGGCCTACCGCGACTACCGCTACCTCATGGACTACACCGAGGAGCTGCTGCGCGCGGTGGCGATGGAGGTGCTGGGCACGACGTCCCTGCCCTACGGCGAGCACATGGTGGACCTGGGCCAACGGTTCGAGCGCCTGACCGTGGTGCAGGCCATCTGCAAGTACCACCCGCAGATCAGCGCAGCCCAGCTCGCCGACCGCGACTACCTCACCAACGCGCTGAAAAAACTCGGCGTGGACGTGTCGCGTGCACATGGGATGGGCTCGCTGCAACTCATGCTGTTCGAGGAAACCGTCGAGACCCAGCTGATCCAGCCGACCTTCATCGTCGACTATCCGGCCGAGGTGTCGCCGCTGGCACGCCGCAATGACGCGAACCCCGATATCACTGACCGATTCGAACTCTATATCACCGCGCGCGAAATGGCCAACGGCTTCTCCGAACTGAACGATCCCGAGGATCAGGCAGCGCGCTTTGCCGAACAGGCGAAGCAGAAGGAAGCGGGCGACGAGGAGGCCATGTATTACGACGCCGATTACATCCGCGCGCTCGAATACGGGCTGCCGCCCACCGCCGGGGAAGGCATAGGCATAGACCGGCTGGTGATGCTGTTCACCAACAGCGCGAGCATCCGCGACGTAATCCTGTTCCCGCATATGCGGCCGGAGTAGCCGCCACCGGCGGCCGCGCCGGTAACAATTCGTCACAATTGCTCACAACTTCGGCGCTACCCGCTTGTCAAACTGGGCTGCATGGATACGCCGTGTTCAACGCGTATCCGAACAACGGAGGCGGCAATGGAAGCGAACACCAGAAAAAGCATGCATCCGCTCACTGCGATCGCGGCAGTGTCGGTTACCCTGTTCAGCCTGGTCGGCATAGGCGCCATCACCGGCCTGATTCCGACCAGCCGCGGCCAGAGCGCACCCGCGCAGGCGGCAATGGAAGCGCCTGCGCCGGCGAAACTAGTCGCGGCGACTGAGCCGGCGACAAATCCTGCCCCTGCGACCACAGAGAGCGAGCCCAAACCCGCGGCGCACAAGGCAGCGCCTAAGCAGGTCAAGCCGGTCGAGCACGCGAAGCGCTCCGCAGTTGAGCCGGTGAAAGTGGCCACGGCCGACACAGCGGTCCCGATGGCGCAGAACAATCCGCCCGCCTATCCCCCGGCCAACATGGCGCCGCCGCCCCCGCCAGACGCCGCGCCGCCGCGGCCGATCTGCCGCGATTGCGGCGTGATCGAGTCGGTGCGTGAAGTCGAGAAACAGGGTCAGGCCAGCGGGTCCGGCGCTGCCATCGGCGGCATCGCCGGCGGCGTGCTCGGCAACCAGGCCGGTCGCGGCAACGGCAGGACCGCCATGACGCTCCTCGGCGCGATCGGTGGCGCCATCGCCGGACATGAAATCGAAAAGAACACGGCAAAGGTAAAGAGCTACGAAATAGGCATCCGCTTCGACGACGGCACGACGCGCCTGATCACTCAGGACACGCCGCCGGTGTGGCGTTCGGGCGACCGGGTCAGGGTGCGGGACGGCGTCATCACGGCCAGCAACGCCTATTGAGGTCCTGCATTTGCCGGGGAGACCCCTCCTCCACTCTCAGGCAAATTGAGGCCGCCCCGGTGCTACCGGAGCGGCCTTTTCTATTTGCGCCGTTGCGCATGCGGATTGGGTGGCGATGCGGCTCGGCGCGCGCAAGCGGGCCGTCCCGGCGGCCGCATGGCCCGCTAACGGGTGCTCTGCTAAACTCGGGGACCGATGATGCAAAACCCGCAGCAGGATCTCAGAATCGCGCTGGAACGCATGGCGCTGCTGCACCCGGGCGAGCAATTCGACGCCGAAACGCTGGCGGGCGGCGTGTCTTCGGACATCCTGCGCATCACCCTGCCCGAACGCACGCCCGCGCTGTCATTTTGCTTCAAGCGCGCGCTGGCCAAGCTCAAAGTTGCGGCCGACTGGCGCGCTCCGGTGGAGCGCAACCACGCCGAAGTCGAATGGATGCGCGTCGCCAACGAGTTGGCGCCGGGCTGCGTGCCGCGCATTCTCGGCGAGGATGAGCAGGCGGGCGCGTTCGCGATGGACTATCTCGACCCCGCGGCGCACCCGGTATGGAAGAACCAGCTGCGCGACGGCGAAATCCGGACCGAAACCGCCGTCGCGGTGGCGAACGCGATCGCCGCGATCCATGCGGGGACCGCGGGTCGCGCGGACATCGCAGGGCGTTTCGCCAACGACCACATCTTCCATCCGATCCGGCTGGAGCCCTATCTGCTCGCCACTGCGCAGCACCACTCCGACTGCGCCGCGCGCCTGCGCGAGCTGGTTGAAACGACTGCGCACACCAAGCTCGCGCTGGTGCATGGCGACCTGAGCCCGAAGAATATCCTGGTCGCGGCCAGCGGCCCTGTCCTGCTCGATGCCGAATGCGCCTGGTACGGCGATCCGGCCTTCGACCTCGCCTTCTGCCTCAATCACATGCTGCTCAAATGCCTGTGGCGGCCGCAGTGGCGCGAGCGGTATCTGGCCTGCTACGACGCGCTTGCGTCGACCTACCTCGCGCGCGTCAGCTGGGAGCCGCCCGCCGGGATCGAAGCGCGCGTTGCGCATCTGCTGCCCGGACTGTTCCTGGGGCGCATCGACGGTAAATCCCCGGTGGAATACCTAAGCGACGAGAAAGACAAACAACGCGTGCGCGACGTGGCGCGCCGCTTCCTGTTGCAGCCTGCCAACAAACTTGCCGTCATTCGCGACGCCTGGAATGCCCAAATCAAGGGGAATGAATGAGCAGCGACACCAGCATAGTGAAAGTCAAAGGCCGCAGGGTATGGGATTCGCGCGGCCGGCCCACGGTGGAAGCCGAGGTCGAGCTTGCCTGCGGCGCGATCGGCCGCGCGATCGCGCCCGCAGGCGCCTCGCGCGGCGCGCGCGAGGCCATCGATCTGCGTGACGCCGACGGATTCGGCGTGGACGACGCGGTCGCCAATGTGAACGGGGCCATCGCGGCCGCGCTCGCTGGACGCGACGCGGCGAAGCAGGAAGACATCGACGCGGTGCTGGTCGCGCTCGATGGCACGGCGAGCAAGGCGCGGCTCGGGGCCAACGCCACGGTCGCCGTGTCCCTGGCGACGCTGCACGCTGCGGCCCACGCGCAGGGCCTGCCGTTGTTCCGCTATCTCGCCCAGGGGCGGCCGGCGCGCCTGCCGCTGCCCGAAATCCAGATATTCGGCGGCGGCGCGCACGCCGGCCGGCGCATCGACATCCAGGACCTGATGGTGATGGCGCTCTCCGCGACGAGCTTCGACGAAGCGCTGCAGATGACTGCGCGCGTGTATCACGCGGCGGGCGAGCTCATGCGCGACGCGGGCAAGCTGCACGGGGTCGCAGACGAAGGCGGCTGGTGGCCGGAATTCGCCAGCAACGAGGAAGCCATCGAAACGCTGGTGCGCGCGATCGCGCGCGCCGGTTTCATCCCGGGCGACGAGGTCGCGATCTCGCTCGACATTGCCGCATCGGAATTCGGCACTGCCGGAAATTACCGGCTCGGCCTCGAAGGAAAGAACCTGGACAGCGACGGCATGTGCGAGCTGGTGCTCGGATGGCTGGCGCGCTATCCGATCGTTTCGGTCGAGGACCCGCTCGCCGAAGACGACCGCGCGGGCATGATGCGCTTCACCGCGGCAGCCGGCGAGCGGGTGCAGATCATCGGCGACGATTACCTGACCACCAGCGCCGAGCGCGTGCGCGCGGCAATCGGCGACCGCGCATGCAATGCCGTGCTGCTCAAGCCGAACCAGTGCGGCACGGTGACCGAGACCCGTGCCGCGCTGGATCTGGCCAGGGCCGCGGGCTGGGGCTGCATCGTTTCGGCGCGCTCGGGCGAAACCGAGGACGTGAGCATCGTGCATCTTGCAACCGGCTGGGACGCAGGCCAGCTCAAGGTCGGCTCGTTCGCGCGCGGCGAGCGCATGGCGAAGTGGAACGAAGCGCTGCGCATCGAGGAGATGCTTGGCGCCGGCGCGCGCTTCGCCGGGCGCGCGGCGCTGCCGCTGAAGCCATCCTAGGGCCCCTCTGTAGGAGCGAGCTTGCTCGCGAATGACGGAATTCGCGAGCAAGCTCGCTCCCACAAACCCGGTTATCGCGCGCGGGCCAGCTCGCTCCCACACGGGCTATAATTCGCCCGTCGTGAACCTGCAATTTTATTCCCGGTGTCTGTGAGCGCGGCCGCGACCGCGCATACGCGCTCACCGCGCGGCCCGGTGCTGATCATGACGGCGGTTGCGCTGTTCGTCGTCATGGACACGATCTCCAAATATCTTTCCGGCTACTACCCGGTGCCGGAGATCGTCTGGGCACGCTATTTCTTCCACATGCTGCTGGTGCTCATCGTGCTCGGCCCGCGCCTCGGCCTGAGCCTGATGCGCACCCGGCGCCTGGGCGTGCAACTCGTGCGCGGCCTGATGCTCGCCGGCTCGACCCTGTTCTTCGTGTTCGGGATCAAGCAGATGCCGCTGGCCGAGACCTCGTCGATCACCTTCATTTCGCCGGTGCTGGTCACGCTCATGGCAGCGTTCTTCCTTAAGGAAAAAGTGGACACCGCGCGCTGGCTCGCGGTCGCGGCTGGCTTTCTCGGCGTGCTCGTCATCATCCGCCCCGGCAGCGGCATATTCAGCTGGGCGGCCCTGCTGCCCTTGTGCTGCGCCGCCAGTTTCGCCTGCTACCAGATCCTGACGCGCAAGCTCGCCAATCTGGAGAGCCCCTACACCTCGATCTTCTACTCGGGCATGGTCGGCAGCGTGCTGATGTCCTTTTCCCTGCCCTACGTCTGGGTCTGGCCTCACAGCGCGGCGCACTGGCTGCTGCTGGTCATCATCGGCATCATCGGCGGCCTGAGCCACCTGATCCTGATCAAGGCTTATGACTACGCGCCGGCGTCCAAACTCGCACCCTTCAGCTATACGCAACTGATCTGGGTAAGCCTGTCCGGCTATCTGGTATTCGGCCATTTTCCGGACCACTGGTCGCTGGTCGGCATGGCGGTGATCATGGCCAGCGGCATCTACATCGCGACGCACCAGCAGATGTCCGAGCGGCAGCAACGTGCCGAACTGCAGGAGAGTGCGCCAGGGGCCTAACCGGGGTAGCGCTTCAGGAAATCCTTGTATGCCAGCGCGATGCCCTCATCCAGGCGGGTGCGCGGCTTCCAGCCCAGAGCCCTGATGCGGTCGGAGGCAAGGAGCTTGCGCGGCGTGCCGTCGGGCTTGCTGGTGTCGAAGCGCAGCTTGCCGCGAAAGCCGACCACGCGCGCGACCGTATGCGCGAGTTCCGCGATGCTCTGGTCCTCGCCGTAGCCGATGTTCACCAGCGGCGGCTCGCGCTCGGAGATCAGCTTCGAGAATTCCGCCTCCGGAAGGCCGAGCAGATGCACGCAGGCTTCGGCCATGTCCTCGCTGTAGAGCAATTCGCGCAGCGGCGCGCCGGTGCCCCAGATGACGGCTTCCGCTGCGCCAGCCTTCATCGCTTCGTGCATTTTGCGGATCAGCGCCGGCAATACATGCGAATTGTTCAGGTCGTAGCTGTCGCCCGGCCCGTACAGATTGGTCGGCATCGCCGCGAGAAAACGCGTCCCGTACTGCCGGTTGTAGGACCAGCACATTTCGATGCCCGCGATCTTGGCGACGGCGTAGGGGCGATTGGTCGATTCCAGCGGGCCGGTGAGCAGGTATTCTTCCCGCATCGGCTGCGGGCAGTCGCGCGGATAGATGCAGGACGATCCGAGGAACAGCAGGCGCTTGACGCCGGCGCGCCAGGATTCGTGCAGCACATTCGTCTGCACCGCAAGATTGCTGTGGATGAATTCGGCCGGATAGCTGCTGTTGGCGATGATGCCGCCGACTTTGGCCGCGGCAAGGAACACATACTCGGGCCGTTCCTGTTCGAAGAACCCGTGCACCGCAGCCTGGTCGGTGAGTTCCAGTTCCGCATGGGTGCGCAATGCCAGGTTGCGATAGCCCTTCAGCTCGAGTTGCCTGAGGATCGCGGAACCGGCCAGGCCACGGTGGCCGGCGACATAGATTTTGGATTCTTTATCCATTACTCGTTGCGATCGAATGCCTTGTGACCGTGGCTTTTGACCAGCGCATCGCGCTCAGCGGAACGGAGGTCCTCGCGCACCATTTCCGTCACCAGTTCATTGAACGTGGTCTTCGGTGTCCAGCCAAGCTTCTCCCTGGCCTTCGTCGCGTCGCCAAGCAAGGTCTCCACTTCGGTCGGCCGGAAGTAGCGGGCATCGACTGCAACGATGCACTTGCCAGTCTGATCGTAGCCCTTCTCGTCTATATCAGTACCTTTCCACGTTACGCGGATACCCAGTTCAGAAGCGGCAGCGTCGACGAATTCTCGCACGCTATATTGCTTGCCGGTTGCAATGACAAAGTCCTCAGGCTGCTCCTGCTGCAGCATGAGCCATTGCATCTCAACGTAATCCTTGGCATGCCCCCAGTCGCGCTTTGAATTCAGGTTGCCGAGGTACAGGCAGTCCTGAAGTCCAAGCTTGATCCGCGCAAGCGCGCGGGTAATTTTGCGCGTAACGAAGGTTTCGCCACGTACCGGAGACTCGTGATTAAAGAGAATCCCATTGCACGCATATATTCCGTACGCTTCGCGGTAATTGACGGTGATCCAGTAGGCGTACAGTTTGGCCACAGCGTAGGGGCTGCGCGGGTAAAAGGGTGTCGTTTCCTTCTGCGGCGTCTCCTGCACCAGGCCATATAGCTCGGAAGTCGATGCCTGGTAGAAGCGTGTCTTTTTTTCCAGACCAAGAATGCGTATCGCCTCCAGGGTACGTAGCGCGCCGAGCGCATCCGAATTGGCCGTGTATTCCGGTTCCTCAAAACTCACCGCGACGTGGCTCTGGGCGGCCAGATTGTAGATCTCGTCCGGTTGAACCTGCTGAATGATTCGAATCAGACTGCTCGAATCTGTCATGTCACCGTGATGCAAGATGAAGCGGCGATTGGGTTCATGCGGATCCTGATACAGATGATCGATGCGATCGGTGTTGATCAGTGAAGTGCGGCGCTTGATGCCATGCACGACATAGCCTTTCTGCAGCAGGAATTCGGCAAGATAGGCGCCGTCCTGGCCGGTAATACCTGTGACTAGTGCGGTCTTCTTCATGTGTGAGCTATTTCCTTCCGTAATTGTCTTCGAGCCGGACGATATCGTCTTCCCCCAGATAGTCGCCGCTCTGCACTTCTATCATGACGCATTCGACCGCGCCGGGGTTGGCGAGGCGATGGGCAGTGCCAGCGGGAATATAGGACGACTGGTCCGCATTCAAAAAAATTTCACGATCGCCGTTCACAATCTTCGCGCTTCCAGAAACGACCACCCAGTGCTCGCTGCGCCTATGGTGGTATTGCAGCGACAAGGAAGCGCCGGGTTTGACCACGATGCGCTTGATCTTGAAGCGCGGTCCTTCCTCGAGCACGGTGTAGGTGCCCCAGGGGCGATGCACGGTGCGGTGCAGGCGCGCGCTTTCGTGCCCCTCGGCCTTGAGGCGCTGAACGACGGTCTTGACCTCCTGAGCGCGGCTGCGGTCGGCCACCAGCAAGGCATCCGGCGTATCCACCACCAGCAGGTTCTGCACGCCCAAAGCGGCGACCAGGCGGTCTTCGCTTTGAACGAAGCAATTCGCGCTGTCGACGAGCATGACCTCGCCCTGCACGCGATTGCCCTCTGCATCGGCCGGCAGCAACTCGCCCAGCGCCTGCCAGGAACCGATGTCGCTCCATTCGAAGTGCCCCGGCACCACGGCCACGCGTTCCGCCTTTTCCATGACTGCATAGTCGACCGAGATGTCGGCTACGCGAGCGAAGGCCTCCGGGTCGATCACCAGCGGGACCTGGCCGCGCGGCGTCGCCTCCCAGGCAGTAGCCACCGCTTGCGAAACTTCGGGCGCGCTGCGCGCGAGTTCGGCGAGGAAATTGCCGACGCGAAAGCAGAACATGCCCGAGTTCCAGTAATAGCCCCCTGCCGCAAGATATTGCACGGCCTTCTCGCGCGTAGGCTTTTCGACGAAACGGCGCACGGTCAGCCCGCCGCCGCTGAGCTGGCGCGACTGGTCCGCTTCGATATAGCCGAATCCGGTCTCCGGTCCCGCAGGCGCAATGCCGAAGGTGACAAGATAGCCCTCCCCGGCAAGCTTCTCCGCCGCGCGAACTGCGCTGTCGAAGGCGGCGACATCGGCGATCAGGTGGTCCGAAGGCAGCACCAGCATCGTCGCATCGTCGCCGAACTGCTCGCGTATCTTAAGCGCTGCGGCGGCGATGGCCGGCGCCGTATTGCGCCCGACAGGTTCGAGCAGGTAATCCAGCGTGATGCCTCTGGCGAGCGCCACTTCGGCATAGGCGTCACGCGTGATGAAGAAATAATCGCGGTTGGTGATGGTCAGTATCGATGCGGGTTTCAAAACCGCGGCGCGCAACAGCGTCTTCTGCATCAGGCTCTGCCCGTCGGGCAGAACGATGAAAGGTTTGGGATGCGCTTCGCGCGACACCGGCCACAGGCGGGTGCCGGCGCCGCCGGATAATATGACTGGGATTAGCAAGGGAAGGATTCCGTTTGGTTTTAATTGCGAATTTTAGCCTACAATCAAGGCCGCGACTGACTCACGATGGTAAGACATCTCCGATTTGTCATTGCGAGCAGGGCGCGCCCCGAGGGTCTCGATCCCGCTCGACGGGAAAGTCCCCTCGGGGGAGAAATCTGCTTTTTCCGACCGACCAAAAGCGGATTCCTCAGGCTGTGCCCTCGGAATGACAAGTAGCGCTCAAACGTATGTAGGCCGTCCTGTAAGGGGATACTTGGGATCGTTATAGCCCGGCGTGGATGGATGGCCGCTCCTGACCATGGAATCGACCAAGGCCTCGTCCTCCGCGGAAAAGCGATGTTCGAGCGCACCCAGGTATTCGGTCCACTGTTCCAGGGTGCGCGGCCCGGCCAGCACCGAACTGACGATGCGGTTGTTGAGCACCCAGTTGAGCGCGAACTGCCCCGCGCTCATGCCGCGCTGTTCCGCATGCGCCTTGAGCTTCTGCGCCATGAGCATGGATTCCTCGCGGAACTCGGTTTCCATCATGCGCTTGTCCTTGTGCCCGGCGCGTGAATCCGCGGCAGGCGGCTGGCCCGGCGCATACTTGCCCGTGAGCACGCCGCGCGCGAGCGGGCTGTAAGGCACCACGCCCAGTCCGTAATTCGCGCAAGCCGGCAGGACCTCCGTTTCGGGCATGCGGTTCATGGCATTGTAATAGGGCTGGCTCACGATCGGCGCGGGCACGCCGAGCTTGCCGCACAGCTCGACGATCTGCGCGATGCGCCAGGCGCGGTAATTGGAAACGCCGAAATAGCGCGCCTTTCCGGCGGAAACGATCTCACCCATGGCGACGAGCGTTTCCTCGATTGGCACGGTCGGATCGTCGAGGTGCAGATAATAGATATCGACCCAGTCGGTGCCGAGGCGCTCCAGGCTTGCGTCGATGGCGCGCATCAGCCAGGCGCGCGACAAGCCGCGCTCGTTGGGCCCCTTGCCCATGGGATTGCCGACCTTGGTTGCGATCACCCATTGCGCGCGGTCGCCCGCGACCAGTTTTCCGGTGATGCGCTCGGACTCGCCTTTGGCATATGCATCGGCGGTATCGATGAAATTGATGCCGGCGGCGCGCGCGGAATCGACGATGCGCCCGGCTTCGATGGCTTCAGTGCGATCACCGAACATCATGGTGCCGAGGCAGATCGGCGAGACTCTTAGCCCGCTCGCGCCCAGTTTTCGATATTCCATGCTCGTACTCCCTCAATTAGCATTGTCATCCTGAGCGCAGCGAAGGATCTGCTTTTGAATTCTCCAGTAAAGCAGATTCCTCGCTCTGCTCGGAATGACAACTATTGGATCAAGCTTCCCCACAAATCATGCGTATCCGCGCGCTCTATCCTCACCTTGGCCCAGGCGCCGGGTTTGAGCGCCGCGCCGCCGGCGATATGTACCACCCCGTCGATTTCCGGCGCATCTGCGGACGAGCGCGCGACCGCGCCTTTATTGTCCACCGCATCCACCAGGACCTTCAGCGTTTTTCCGATCTTGCGCTTCAGGCGCTTGCGGCTGATTTTTTCCTGCGCCTGCATGAAACGTGCGCGCCGTTCTTCGCGCAGTTCCGCCGGCACCGGGTCCGGCAAGGCGTTCGCCTTGGCGCCGTCCACCGGGGAATAGGCGAAGCAGCCTACCCGGTCGAGCTGCGCCTCTTCCAGGAATTCGAGCAGCTGGCGAAACTCGGCTTCAGTTTCGCCGGGAAAGCCGGCGATGAAGGTGCTGCGGATGGTGAGTTCGGGACAGATCGCGCGCCAGGCACGGATGCGTTCCAGATTGGCTTCGCCCGAGGCCGGCCGCTTCATCAGCCTGAGAATGCGCGGGCTGGCGTGCTGGAAGGGCACGTCCAGATAGGGCAGCAGCCTGCCCTCGGCCATCAGCGGTATGACCTCGTCCACATGCGCATAGGGATAGACGTAGTGCAGCCGCACCCACAGGTCCCCGGCCGTGCCGCCGAGCGCGCACAACGCGCGCACCAGTTCGGTCATGCGCGTCTTCAGCGGGCGGCCTTGCCAGAATCCGGTGCGGTACTTCATGTCCACGCCGTAGGCGCTGGTGTCCTGCGAGATCACCAGCAGTTCCTTCACCCCAGCATTCACCAGGTTCTCCGCTTCCTGCATCACCTCGCCTATCGGCCGGCTGGCGAGATCGCCGCGCAGCGCGGGAATGATGCAGAAGGTGCAGCGGTGATTGCAGCCTTCGGAGATTTTCAGATAAGCGTAATGCGCCGGCGTGAGGCGCACGCCCTGCGGCGGCACCAGGTCGGTATAGGGATCGTGCGGGCGCGGCAGGTGCTTGTGCACCGCCTGCATCACCTCCTCGGCGGCATGCGGCCCGGTGACGGCCAGCACCTTAGGATGCGTCTTGCGCACGATGTCACCCTTGGCGCCGAGGCAGCCGGTGACAATGACGCGCCCGTTCTCCGCCAGCGCCTCGCCTATGGCGTCGAGCGACTCCGCCACCGCCGCATCGATGAAGCCGCAGGTATTGACCACGACCATGTCGGCTGCGGCATAGGAGGGGGAGATGGCGTAGCCCTCGGCGCGCAGCTGCGACAGGATGCGCTCGGAATCGACCAGGGCCTTGGGACAGCCCAGCGAAACGAATCCGACTTTGGGGGCAATGGCCATTTATTATGGGTGCGAGAACGATAGATTGTGGGAGCGAGCTTGCTCGCGAAGCAATCGCGAGCAAGCTCGCTCCCACGGGCACCGCTTCAGGACTTGTCGCCCTCGTCCTTTTTTGGCGGCGCAGCTTGCCCGGGGAAGCCGGGAAAGGGAAAGCCGGTGAACATGTTTTTGGTCTGGTCCTGCAGGCGTTCCTGCATTTGCATGAACACGTTCTTGCTCTGGTCCATATAGGCCGACATCATGCCCTGCAGCGCCGAGCCCTGGAAGTTCATGAACTGCGCCCACAGGTCCTTGTTGATCTTGGTGTTGTCGCCGTACATCGCACGCGACTGCTCCTGCAGTTGCTTTTGCACCTGGACGAAGGTCTGCATGTTCTTCTCCAGGTAATTGCCGACCATGCCCTGCATCGCGTTGCCGTAGAAGCGGATCAGTTGCGACAGCAGGTCGGAAGTGAACATGGGCATGCCGCCCGCTTCCTCCTCGAGAATGATCTGCAGCAGAATCGAGCGCGTCAGATCCTCGTTGGTCTTGGCGTCCACGACCTGGAACTGCCTGTGCTTGAGCACCAGTTCCTTCACGTCGGCCAGGGTAATGTAGCTCGAGGTCTGCGTGTCGTAGAGGCGCCGATTCGGATATTTCTTGATCAGCCGCACCGTGTCAGCGGCGGCAGCTCCGGAGCTATCCGGTTGATTTTGAGCCGTTTCCTTCTTATGTTGCATTGCAGCATTCCTCTTGACTTTTCAGCCTGTTCAAGTAAAATGACGCTTTGTTGCGTTGCAGCATTGAAAACTTTCCACCCCGCCTGACCACAGCATCCCAACCTAGGAGCACATGATGGCCAACCCCAACGAACAATTGGCAGCCTGGCAAAAAGCCGCTCTGGAATCGACGCTGAGCTACGCCAAAACCAGCCTCGCCGGCGCTGAACAACTGCTGAAACTCAACCTCGAAGCAGCGCGAAACGCGCTCGAACAGGCCGGCAAAAACACGCGCGACCTGCTCTCCATCAGCGATCCGCAGGAACTGACCGAGCTTCGCTCCAAGATCGCGCAGGCAAACATGCAGCAGACCGCCACCTACGCCCAAAATATCTACGAGATCGTCAGCCAGACGCAAGCCCAGCTGACCAAGCTCGGCGAGGAGCAGAATTCGCGCCTCAATAAGGAAGCTGCCGCCGGCGCCGAACAGCTCGCCAAGGGCGCACCCGGCGCCGAAGTGGCCGCTGCCGCATTCAAGTCCAGCCTTGCCGCTACCAATGCCATGATGGACAGCCTCAACCGTGCGACCAAGCAATTTGCCGAACTTTCCGAGGCCAGCATCAAGGCCGCGACCGCCGGCATGTTCAACATCGGCAAGAAATAATCCCGCCCCGCATCAAATCGCAGGCCCCGCCACTTTCCGGCGGGGCTTTTTCATTTGTTGCAGCGTAGCACAAAACCCCCGGCATCGCCCTGGAAGATGCCCTCACGGGCTTGTTTCCACTACCGAAAAGCAGATTCCTCCCCCAAGGGGACTTTCCCGTCAAGCGGGATCGAGACCTTCGTGGCGTCGCTACGCTCGGAATGACAGTTTTTCTTAAGCCTGCCGCAAATTCGACTACTGCATGTGCTGGCCACCGTTGATGGCGATGTTGGCACCGGTCACGAAGGCTGCCTCTTCCGAGCACAGGTAAATAATCAGTCCGGCCACCTCTTCCGGCTTGCCCAGGCGCCCCACCGGAATCTGCGGAATGATCTTGCTGTCCAATATTTCCTTGGGAATAGCGGTCACCATCTTGGTGCCGATATAGCCCGGCGAGATGGTGTTCACGGTGACGCCCTTCTTCGCGACTTCGAGCGCCAGCGCCTTGGTGAAACCGTGCATGCCGGCCTTGGCCGCGGAATAATTGGTCTGGCCGAATGCACCCTTGGAGCCGTTCACCGAAGACACGTTGATGATGCGCCCCCAGCCGCGGTCGACCATGCCATCGCAAACAGGCTTGGTCATGTTGAACACGCTGTCCAGGTTGGTGCGCATCACCGCATCCCAGTCGGGCTTGCCCATTTTCTTGAAGGTCATGTCGCGCGTGATGCCGGCGTTATTGACCAGGATTTCGACCGGCCCGACATCGGCATGTATTTTCGCGACGCAGGCTTGGCAGGAATCGTAGTCAGCCACATCCACCGCCACCGGATGAAAGTCGTAGCCGCGGGCTTTCATGTCCGCGTTCCAGGACTCCACTTTGGTATTGCCGGGCGAATGCGTCACCACCACGCGAAATCCGGCGTCATGCATCTTGGTGCTGATCGACTCGCCCAGACCGCCCATGCCGCCGGTAATCAGTGCGATTCGTTTTGGCACGATAGTCACGGTTGTCCCTCCTCTGATTGATGCGGCCCGATGCGGGCCCGATACCGCTTCTTGTGATGATACGGAGCGATTATGGCATCAAATTGACGCGCGTCAAAAAGGCGCCGGGTCAGACCACTAAACCATGTGCAGTCCGCCGTTGATGGAGATATTGGCGCCGGTGATATAGCCGGCGTCGTCGGAGGCAAGATAGGCGACCAGTCCGGCTATCTCATCGGGCTGCGCAAGGCGCCCCATCGGTATCGTAGCCACGATCTGATCACGCACTTCCTGGCGTATCGCCATCACCATTTCGGTTGCGACGTAGCCGGGTGAAATGGTGTTCACGGTCACGCCCTTTTTCACCACCTCCTGCGCCAGCGCCTTGGAGAAACCATGCATGCCGGCCTTGGCTGCTGAATAATTGGTCTGGCCGAACTGGCCCTTCAGCGCGTTGACCGAGGACACATTGATGATCCGGCCCCAGCCGCGGTCGGTCATGCCTTCGACCACCTGACGCGTGACATTGAACACGCTGTTGAGGTTGGTATTGATGACGTCGTACCAGTCGGACTCGGACATGCGCTTGAACACGCCGTCGCGGGTGATGCCGGCGTTGTTCACCAGGATATCCACCGGGCCGATGATGGAACTGATGCGGTAGAACATGTCGGCGCAGGAATCGAATTCCTCGACATTGCCCTCGGCGGCATGCACGCTGTAACCCTGCGCGCGCATGCGCGACAGCCACTCGTCCTTTCTGTCATAGCCAGGCAGGCAATTGGCCACCACTTTGTTGCCGTTCGCCGCCAGGCGTTTGCAGATGGCAGTGCCTATGCCGCCCATGCCCCCGGTCACGAATGCTACGCGCTCAACCATGTTCTATTCCCTTCGAAAGTTGCTGTAGGAGCGAGCTTGCTCGCGAGTCTTGCCGATAGTCGCTACTCATTCGCGAGCAAGCTCGCTCCCACGAAGCCATCCTCCCACCACAGCGCCGTCTCAGCGCTCCACCGCCAGCGCCACGCCCATGCCGCCGCCGATGCACAGGCTGGCGAAACCTTTCTTCGCATCGCGCCGGATCATTTCGTGCAGCAGCGTCACCAGGATGCGGCAGCCGGAGGCGCCGATCGGATGGCCGATGGCGATGGCGCCGCCGTTTACGTTGACCTTGTTCGTGTCCCACTTCATTTCACGATTGACCGCGATCGCCTGTGCGGCGAAGGCCTCGTTGATTTCCATCAGATCGAGATCGCCTACTGCCCAGCCCGCCTTCTTCAGGCACAACTGGCTCGCCGGCACCGGACCCATGCCCATGATCTTCGGGTCGACGCCCGCCGACGAGTAAGCACGTATGGTCGCGAGCGGCTTCAGGCCGAGTTCCTGCGCTTTCTTCGCGGACATCATGATCACCGCGGCAGCGCCGTCGTTGATGCCGGAGGCATTGCCTGCGGTCACCGTGCCCGCCTTGTCAAACGCCGGGCGCAGGCCGGCAAGCGCTTCCAGGGTGCTGCCGTGCTTGGGATACTCGTCGGCGTCGAACACCAGCGCCGCGCCCTTCTTCTGCGGTATTTCCAGCGGCAGGATCTCGTCCTTGAACTTGCCCGCCTTCTGCGCCGCCTCGGTCTTCTGCTGCGACGCAAGCGCGAACGCGTCCTGGTCGGCGCGCGTCACGCCGTACTGCTTGGCGACGTTTTCCGCAGTGACACCCATGTGATAGTTGTTGTACACGTCCCACAAGCCGTCGACGATCATGCTGTCGACGAGCTTGGCGTCGCCCATGCGAAAGCCGTCGCGCGAGCCGGCCAGTACATGCGCGGAAATGCTCATGTTCTCCTGCCCGCCGGCGATGATGATTTCGGCGTCGCCCGCCTTGATCGCCTGCGCCGCAAGATGCGTCGCCTTGAGTCCCGATCCGCACACCTTGTTGATGGTCATTGCCGGCACCATGTCCGGCAGTCCCGCCTTGCGCGAGGCCTGGCGCGCCGCGTTCTGGCCCACCCCCGCGGTCAGCACTTGCCCGAGAATGACTTCGGAAATCTGCTCCGGCTTCAGGCCGGTCTTGGCGAGCAGCCCCCGGATCACATGCGCGCCCAGGTCGGACGCCGGAATCTTGGCCAGGCTGCCGCCGAATTTGCCCACCGCGGTGCGGCCCGCGGCTACGATCACTACGTCTGTCATTTGAACCTCCAATAAACGTTGCCGGCTGCCCCGCCCTCACCCCAACCCTCTCCCGCCCAGGCGGGAGAGGGAGTCTTCCCTCGCCCCGCTCGCGGGGAGAGGGCTAAGGTGAGGGGAAGCTCGCCATGCGCATCCATGCTGCTTGAAGAATCCGCGAAATATCTCCTCGAGATAGAACCCGGCACATCACACCCTCACCTTCACATACCGCCCCGGCGCAGGCTCGATCGGTTTGTACTTCGTATTGCCCAATTTCTTTGGCGCCGCGCGTTCGCCGCCGGCAAACCGCTGCAGCCACGCGTCCCAGTCTGTCCACCAGCTGCCGCGCGCTTCGGTCGCCCCCGCCAGCCATTCATCGGAATCGTCCGGCAGGCGATCGTTGGTCCAGTAACTGCGCCGGTTCTTGGCCGGCGGGTTGATCACGCCGGCGACATGGCCGCTCGCGCCGAGCACGAAGCGCAGCTCGCCCTTGAGATGCCGCGTGGATAGATAGGCCGACCTCCACGGCACGATATGATCTTCGCGCGTCGCCAGGATATAGGTCGGCAGGCCGATCGCCCCCAGATCGGCCCTCACGCCACAGATGGTCAGCGCGCCCGGCTCGCGCAGCTTGTTCTCCAGGTACATGTTGCGCACATACCAGCAGTACATCGGCCCTGCGAGATTGGTGCTGTCGGCGTTCCAGTAGAGGATATCGAAAGCGTCCGGCGTCCTGCCCTTGAGGTAGTTGTTGACCACATAGGACCAGACCAGGTCGTTCGCGCGCAGCGCCGAGAACACGAAGGCCAGGTCCTTGCCCGAAAAAATGCCGCCTTTGCCGATGGCCGCCTCGCGCGCCGCCATGCTGGCTTCGTCGATGAATACCCCGATATCGCCCGGGTAGGTGAAATCGAGCATGGTCGCAAGCAGCGTCACGCTCGCGATCCTGTCCTCGCCGCGCGCGCGCAGCACTGCCAGCGCCGCGCCCAGCAGGGTGCCGCCGACGCAGAAGCCGAGCGCGTTGATCTGTTCGGACTTGCTGATCGCGCGCACCACGTCGATCGCTTTCAGCACGCCATCCTCGATGTAGTCGTCCCAGGCGAGCCCGCCCAGGCTGTCTTCGGTGATATTGCGCCAGGACAGCATGTACACCGTGTTGCCCTGCTCGACCGCATAGCGGACGAACGAGTTCTCTGGCTGCAGGTCGAGTATGTAGAACTTGTTGATGCAGGGCGGCACCATCAAGAGCGGCCGCGCGCGCACCTTCGCCGTCGTCGGCCGGTACTGGATCAGCTGGATCAGATCGTTCTCGAACACCACCTCGCCCGGGGTGACGGCAAGGTTGCGCCCGACTTCGAATGCCGATTCGTCGGTCATCGACACCCGGCCGCGCTCGACGTCCTCGATCAGCTGGCGGATGCCCGCGTGCAGGCTTGCGCCCTTGGTTTCCAGCGCAAGCTTCAGCGCCTCCGGATTGGTCGCGGCGAAATTGGCCGGGCTCATGGCATCGATCAGCTGGCGCGTGTAGAAGCGCAGCTTTTGCTTGACTGGCGGCTCCAGCCCGGCAGTTTCGACCAGATCCGTCAGGAAGCGGGCGTTGAGCTGGTAAGCCTGGCGCAGGTAGTCGTGGTAGGGGCTGTCGCGCCACGCGCGTCCGGAAAAGCGCTTGTCGCCGTCCCCGCCGGCCGCGCTAGGGGGCTGCGAAGCCGCTCCGGACTCGCGCGCGAGCATTGCCCCCCACAGGGCAGTTTGCTGCTGAAAATAGCCGGTTTGCAGGGCGGCCAGACGGCCTGCGTCGGCAGTATGGGCCTTGATCAGCGACTGCCAGGCCTCGCCAGCCTCGGAGCCGGCCGGGAACAGGCGCAGGAAATTCTGCAGCAAGGCCCCGCCCGCCTGGGCGTAAGCGCCTGAATTGTCCTCGGAATTTGCTTGCTGCACGAGCGTGCGGATCTCCGGAAGCGGTGCACCAAAACGAGCCAGCTGCCGCAGGGCTAAGCCACGGGAAAAGCTAGCTAAACTCGCGCATTTTGCGCTGCACCAATACTGCTGTCAATCGGCTTAGTGCAACAAGAAGGACAAGACATGAGGCCCAAAGACCAGCGCCCCCACGAACACCGCACCGATTGCGGCCACCAGCACCGCGCCTGCCGCCACGTCTTTCGCCTTGGCAGCCAGGGGGTGCAGCTCGGGGGAGGCCAAATCGACCAGAAACTCGATAGCGGTGTTCAGCGCCTCCGCCGTCCACACGCCCGCCACCGCCAGTGCGATCAGCGCCCATTCGGCCCGCGAAAGCCCCGCAGCGGCCCCTGCAGCCAGGACCAGAAAGGTGGCCAGCGCGTGTATCCGGGCATTCTGTTGGCTCTGCAGCAGAGTCTTCAAGCCGCGAAAAGCGTGGCCGAAACTGCGCAGGCGGCCGTTGAGATAGGAGTCAGGCATTGGCGGATAGGGAGCGTGGCGACAGGGGAATTATGCCTGATCGGACACCCGCAGGAGGTATCCCCTGTAGGAGCGAGCATGTTCGCGAACGGTGGGATTCGCGAACAAGCTCGCTCCTACGACCACTCAAATACCTCGTCATGCGCGAGCGGGCTGGTTCCCACAGAAGATATCGTGGGAGCGAGCTTGCTCGCGATCTTTCTCTAAATCACAGCCATACGGCATCCCACAAGGAATAATCACCAAGGTTCGTAACCAGCCCCGCACGGATCGGATTGGCGACGATATACCGCACCACCTCTTTCATGTCTTCATCCTTGCGCAGCGCGTGGTCATGGTACCCGGGCTGCCAAAGCGCAGCATTGCCGAGAGTAATCCGATTAACTGCTATGGCGCTGCGCGATTTTACCCGCTGCATTAAGCGCGCAAGCGATTCTTGCCGCAATATACAGAGCCAGTGGAAGTGGTCAGGCATCACCACCCAAGCGAGGGAATCGGCAATGCCAAGCTCTTGGGCGGCCTTGAATTCCCGCACAACCAGGCGCCCCAATCTCCAATCCGCGAACACGGGCGCACGGTCCATGCATACTGAGGTCACGAGATAGGCACGACCTATTTCGGAATACCGGCCTCTGCGCAAATCGCGTGAATGTCCGTGCACCATTTTTCGGATCCATTCGCGAGCAGGCTCGCTCCCACAAGCACTTGAATACCCTGTCATTCGCGAGCAAGCTCGCTCCCACAGCCCCTTAGCGGTTTGTCTCCGCCAAAGCCTTACGCCTGAGAATCTCCTCGACCAGCTGCCGAAAGCGCGCGCGCGTTTCCATTTCGACCATCGCGCGGCCGATCAGCGGCGGGATCCACACATCGGGGATCGATTCGAGGTGATACACGACGCGGGTGCCGCTCTCATCCGCAATCAGCCGAGTCGTGGATTCGTTTTTCTTCATGTTGCCGCTGACCAATCGGCCGCGCAAGGTTTCGTAGGGGGTCAGATGCACCTCCGTGACCGTCTCCAAGGGCACCGAAAACGGGCCCCAGCCCATGGTGCCTTTCTGTGTCACCAGCAGCGTGTCCGAAGTGCGCGACAGGATCTCGCTTTTCTCCAGCTTCGAAATGAATCGGGTCGCATGATCGTAGTCGGTCATCACCGCCCAAGCCTGCTGCGGCGTGACCGGCACGTGAAAGCTGACGTCGACGAATACCTCTTTGCGCTGAATGCGGACCTCCACCGCGATCGCCCGGTCCGGATTCGCCTGCGCAGGCGCAGAAAACAAACCAACCAGCGCCAATGCGACCGGGACGAATCGGCGCAGGAACCAGCAGCAGCAAGGCGCAAGTGGCATTTGTTGAGATTTCCGCAGAATCAGGCTATGGTCGCTGTCAGCGGCCGGCGAGAGTTGCAAAAGTATGATTTTCCTCAACAGGCCGTCGAACAGATTCGCTGACGATACAAGCTCGCGACCGGCCTGGCAACGCGTATCGGCCGGGCGTTCGCTTTGACGATGTGCTTATCGCTACGGGAGGCTGTTATGCGTCGATCGACCTTGCTTGCACTATTCTTCAGCTTGTGGACCCTGCTTGCAGCGCCATTGGGATTTGCCAACGGCATTTACGAAAGCATCAGGGGCGATGTCAAGGCCGCCGTCGGCGCGGCCGCGCCGGCGAGCGTTACCGCGAACCAGCGCTTTACACCCGGAACGACGGTGCTCACCGGGCCCGGCGCCCAGGCCATCATGCGCTTTGACGATGGCCACGCGGTGGTGCTGAACGAAAACACCGAATTTCGCGTCAATCAATACAGCTTCGACAAAGCCAAGCCGCAGGACGACAGCATCGCCCTGCAGATCTTCAAAGGCGCGCTGCGCTCGGTGAGCGGCGCCATCGCTTCGCGAAGCCGCCAGGCATTCGCGCTGATCGCGCCCCAGGCGACCATAGGCATACGCGGCACCGACTTCATGATTGCGCTGGTCAACCCGGCCTACCTGCAGGTGCTGCAGGGCACGATCTCCGCGAGCAACGTGGCCGGCACGGCAAGCTTCTCCGCCGGCGCCACTGCGGCGGTCGAGTCAGCCACGGTCCTCGCAGGTGCCATTCCAGCTTCGGCATTGCCCGCTTCCGTGGCCACGACCTTCGGCAACCTGAGTTCGGTCGCGGTCAGCGTGGTAGGCGCAGGCGCCGGCGCAGCGACCGGCGCAGCGGCCGGCGGCATAACCGCAGGCATGGTCGCAGCCGGCGTCGCAGTAATCGGCGTCGCCGCTGCGGCTTCGACTTCGAACAATAACGGGGAGCAGACGACTACGACGACGGTGACGACGCATTAGTTTGATCAGGGCGCGTGGGAGCGAGCTTGCTCGCGAAATTGCTCATTCGCGAGCAAGCTCGCTCCTACAGAATCGGGAACACCTTACACACAAGGCTTCCAATCTTCCGCTACTGACCAGAACATCATTCCCTTGACCAGCGGCCGCTGGGCGATTACATGCGGCTGCTGGCCCGGATCGTCGACGCGCACTTCGATGCGGTCGGCGTCGACCGCCGTCACTACGCCGCGTATCCAGTCGTGCACGGCGATGCCCACCAGCAGCGTGCGGCAAACTTTGACGCCGGGCTTCGCCACCGCCGCGAGCGTTTCCGTTTTCGCGCGCGCGCGCGCGATCATGGCTGGCGTCGGCATGCCGGTGATCTGGTCGTCGACCCACTGTCCGGCGTAACGATCGCCCGAAGGCCATTCGTATACGCCGTAGCCGTTGCGCCGGTCGTTGTTCCAGGCGCCGCTGTAGCTTTCGCCCGCTGAGGGGCCACCTGGGCTCCAGATGTACTTGCCTTGACCTTCCCTGCGATCGGCCACGAAATCCCCCTCATAGCGATCGCCGGAAGGCCAGGTCTTGACGCCCTTGCCCTGCTTGCGCCCGGCGTGGAAACCGCCGTGGTATTCGGCCGCGCCCTTGGCCTCGCCGTAGCCCTCGGCCAGCCCGTCCTTGCAGCCGCCCTGATAGACGCCTGCGAGCTCGGGATCGAACACGCGGCAGGCAGTCTGGGCCGCCACAGGCAGCGGGAACACCGTCACGACCGCAAGGAACGCGAGCAAGATTCCCGGCGGGATCATTTCAAAGCCTGATCTTGTCATTCTGAGCGGAGCGAAGAATCTGCTTTTCAAGCAGAGCAAAAAGCAGATTCTTCGGCCAGAGCCTGCCCCGAGCGCAGTCGAGGGGGCCTCAGAATGACAATTTCCTGATTGGCATTTCAATTGAATGCCCATGAAACATTGACACCGGAAGGATGTACCATCACCCGCGGTTCGCCTTTCCTGGGCGCGCGCGAGGACTCCCAGAACACCCGGCCGATGGCATAGCCGAGCACGCTGCCCGCGACGGTGTCGGACACGAAGTGATTGCGGCTGCCGACGCGCGCAAGATTGGTCACCGTCGCAAGCCCGTAGAGCCAGGGCGCATCGTATTCCTCGGCGAAGGGAGTGGCCACCGCCCACATGACGATGGTATGCCCCGACGGGAACCCGTCGTAGCCGGCCGTCATGGAGAAGGGCTTGAAGCTGTGACTCCCCGCCTCCACGTAGGGTCGCGCGCGGCCGAACGCGGTTTTAAGCCCATAGACCGCCAGATACGCCGTACCCCCGGCCTCGAGCGCTGCATAGCCCGTGCGCGAACGCCGCGGGTCGCTGCCATCCAGGGCCGCCGCCCCAGCCCCGGCGATGGCCAGCCAGGGCAGCGCGTTGCCAAAGCTGTCACCCGCCTTCACAAACCGGTTTTGGGCATGGTCCTTCGCGAATTGATCGGCGCGATTGTCGAGCAGCGAGCTCGCCAGCACCGCACCGGTACCAAACAGGGCCATGCGCGACCAATTCGTGTCCGCCACCGTGCGCGCCGCGCCGGCGAAGTCATCCTTCACCCGCCGGAACGTGCCGGGCTCGGGCAGTAAGACATCCGCCAAATGCCGTTCCTCCGCCTTGGTATCCAGATCGCCCAGCAACGCAAGCGGGTCGGGCTCGCGCGCGGACGGATCCTGATAGTCGATCGCGACCGAATCGGCGAGTTGGGCTACATTGATCTCGCCGTCGAAATAGCGCTCCAGCCGCCTCAGGTCGGCGAAGTCGTAGATCGCCACCGGATCAGTGCCGCGCGTCAGTGCAACGCGGATTTCGCGCATGTCCAGCGGCCCCAGATGCAGCGCCGTGCGCGCGGCGCGGCCGATGGCGCGGCTGGCCGGATGCAAATGATCGTTCGACAGCGTCAGCGACAGGCGGCGGGTGCCTTCGTAGGCCACGCGGATGTTGCGGAACTGCTGCCGATAGAGCGCTTCGGTGAGGCGGTATTCGTAGCCTTGCGCATCGGCGGCCCATTGCTCGGCCACCGGTTTCGGTGCCACTTGCGTATAGGGCTCTGGCCCCTTGGGCGGCGGCGTCCAGAGTTCGCGCCGGTTTTCCGGGATCGTGTCCTCGTTCGGCGGTGACGCCGGCTTCGCGCGCAGGGTGCGATCGTCTCGCGCGCGCGTAAGGTCGTACAACTGCACGCTGCGATTAAGCTTGGCGCCGCCGTCGCGCGTCAGCGGCTTCCACATGACGTTCGCGCGATTATTGGTCGTGCGCGTGAGGAAGGCGTCGAAAGGAACGCTCAGGTACACGCCTTTGTCGAAGCTGCCTTCGCCGAACTTCGCCGCCGATACATTGGTCTTTGTGAAGAACGCGCCGAACTTCACGCCGTTGTCGAACTGGCGCGACAGATCGACGGTCACGCCCAGGTCCTTCGCGAGATAACGGCCGGCGCTCAGGTTGGCCTGCACATCGTTCCAACCAGTGTCCCAGTACAGCGTCGCATGGCCGGTGGCGACGCGATAGCCGGTCTGATCGCCCGCATTATTGAAGCTGAAGTCCTGCTCGAAACTTCGCTGCTGCACGTAATTCGCGTCGATACCGAGCGCGACGCGGCTCGCGAACGGCCGGTACAGCCACTCGCCGCCGACGCCGCCGAACATCGACTCGAGATAGCCGCCGTACAGGCTGTAATACTGGTTCTCGCCGAATCGGCCGACGTGGGTTGCCTGCAAGTTCGGCACCGTGACTTTGGACGTAGTCACGTATTCACGCAGATAGGTACGCACCCGCGGCATGTCGCTGGAACCCGTGTTCTTGTATTTGTCGTAGTTGTCGTAAAGCCCGACTTGCAGCGTACCCTGCAGCCAGGTGTCGTCGCGCAGCCAGAGCTTGGCGTTTTCCGCAGCCCCGATCTGGAATAACAGGAATCCGTCCGGCCCGCCCAAGGTCTGCTGATAGTGCGGCCCCAGACCCGATTCAAATGCGGGCCGCTTGTCCTGGTATAGCGGGTTTGCGGGCGGCAGCTTTTCCGGCGCCTGCGCGATCAGGGACGCGCGCTCCTCGTGCGGCGGAAGCGGCTGCGTTTGCTGCGCCACCCAGGCGTCGCGATCGATCACATGCTCGGCCACATCCACTCCGCGCTGGCGGTAGGTGAGCGCAAAGCGGTCCACATTGGCCGGTGCGTCGCGGTTGAGCACCGCCGCCGCCCGGTCCGCACGCTCGCGCCAATAGGTGGCTTCGGCATCGTCCAGCGTCACCCGGAGTTCACGCCCGCGCTGCTCTATTCTGCGCACATGCCAGTCGGTCTGCGCCGCGATATCACGGCTGGTGGCCGACCAGTCGGGCGCCTGCTGCGGGCGGTCGGCAGTCACGGGCACCCGCGGCGGGTCGCTCAGCTTGGGCACCGTAAGACCGTCGAGCTGTGTATGCAGAGTGACACCGAGCATGGCGGTGTTGCCGCGCTCTACGCCTAGGGTGACATCAACTGCGCGCCCAATGCGATAGACGGCGCCGATGTTCCAGGGGGAGCTTTGCCGTTGGTTGTTCCCTTGCGGTTCGTGCTGGTAATCGTTGCCGTCGTATTCCAGCTTCAGCGTCAACGGCTCCCAAGGCGTCTGGTATTGCACGCCGCCGAATAAGGCGGTGGAGCCGTGGAAATAGCTGCCGAAGGCGAAATTGCCGGTGGCGTCGGCGCCTTTCCGCTTGTCGAACGACGGAAACAGTCGCCCCAACGGGTTGCGCAAGTTCCCCCGCCCGCCGACGTAACCCCAACCCAGGCCGAGACTCCAGTCGAGCGGGCCTGTGCGCTTGCTCCCCACCAGATATTCACTCGACCAAAGTCCGGTGCCTGCAATGTCGCGAAATCCAAGTGCGACTTCGGGCACATAGGCCGATTCGGTCCAAAGCCGGAATTTTGCGTCAAAGCTTTTGTCTAAATAGGCAATTGTGCTGAAATTTGGATCCGCGCTATAGAGCCGGTTGCTCACAATGGAGTAACGAAATCCCGCCTCCAGCCAATCCAGGGGCTGCACCATGACATTCCCCTGGAAATAGGGATAAATGCGGCTGAAGTTGACCGTGAGATTGCCGGCTTTCTCCATGCGCGCACTAGGCGTCTGCAGCAGCCCGACGCCGCCCCAGTCACTTGCCGTAGTCACCAGACTGCGCGAGCGCGATGAAGGGTTTGGCGGCGGCAGCATTGGCGCGCTGCCGGCCTCCACCGCGCCGCCGTCGCCAACTCCCCGCCAATCGCGCAGCCCTTGCCCAGCGCTGCCAAGCTCCGGCAGGCCGGAAGGCGCCCACGCTGCCGCTGCCGTCCCAGACACGCTGGTTGAGGTGGTACCCTCACCGCGATCAGCCCCAATGCTGTCATTCCGAACCCCGCGAGGAATCTGCTTTTTTGTCAATTCGGCATGCCCGCGGCGATCAACGTCACCAGCCGGCCCCTGCGTAGCCAGAAACGTAACAAGCTGCTGCGATAAATGCTCCGAAAACCCGCCATTCCACGCCGGCGCCCAAATCCACGCCCCCGGCGCCGGCTCGTCCTGCACCTCGCCATTCCAGGCTGCCACACCAAAGCGCTGCACCCTTCCGTCTGGTTGCGCGATCCATACCCAGTCAGGCTTCGTGAATCCTGCCAAGCCCATCCACCCTGAGCTAGCCGGAGCGCAGGCCTGCACATAATCCATCGCCTCGGCGCCCACCGTGTGCGTAACTGCGCAGCGTATCCCGCGCGAGGTAATCACCGTCACAGTACGTGGACGTTTCGGCAATACCACGCTATCGCCAGGGCGAAGTATCGGATCTGGCGTCGGGTTCGCCTGCAGCCAGCGCGCATCCGCCACCGGCACCGGAACGCGACCCGTAACCGGCAGCGCGCGCACCAAATCGCTCAATCGCCCTAACACCCCGGGATCAGCCTTCACTTCGGGATCAGTGCCGGAAAGGCTCTTGAGAACGTTGAGCTTCAGCGTGCCCTGCGCAGGCATCTCTCCAGGCACCAGCCAACTCAGGCCCAGTGGGTAGGCCTCCGGATCTATAGCCTGTTCCAGCAGCCAATCGCTCAACCGCTTCGGATTGTTAATGATTGAACCTGGCGCAACAACTGTAGTCCGCGCTTGAGGAATAGGCGCCGAAGCAGCCTGCCCATAAGACACAGACGGTGCCACGGCGAGCGACCCAATCATTGCAATGACAAGCCTACAAGTACTCCCTATAGTCCCGATCTTGTCATTCCGAGTCCCCCAAGAGGACTTCCTTCGGGGCGCAACGCGAGGAATCTGCTTTTCTGTATGAGGCGCGCCCTCGCCGTGATCACCGCCAATTTCGCAGTCCAATCGGCGCCTCTCCGCGCTCGCTAGCGGCAGGGACAGCGGAGTTACTCCTTCGCCCCGCATGCGACCGAAGGAAGTCCCTGCAGGACGGGGAGAGGGCTGGGGTGAGGGGAAAACCGCGGCCCGAAATATCTCTACCCCAATCACTTCTGCCCAACCGCGCTCTGCGCCTGCACCGGCCACCTCTGCCAGGTAAAGCACAATTCAGCAGCAAGGCACTGCTCCCCATAGACCACAGTTGCCTGATCACCCTGGAATTCCACCGCATACCGCGCCAGCGGCAGTAGAGAGTCGGCAGCATTGCCGAGAAACGCCGAAAATCCCTTACCTGCCCCAGGTTCAACCCGCTCCTCAAACCAAGTCAATAGCTTCGGATCCGACCCCTGCAACGCACTCCGCCGCGGGGCACCCACCACGCTCAGCGAAAGCTCATCCTTCACCGCAAACCGATACCCCGGCATGACATCGCGCATGCGAGTCCAGCGAAACGCTTTGTTGGCATGTGCAGCCGCGGCCCACGAAGGCAATTCGGGCAACGCAACATCGCGCCATTCCGTCGTAAGTCCGACCGCCCCAACGACGCGCCCGTTTTGCAGTCGCAACACTTCGCGCTCGGCACTGTACCAGACTTCGATCGGACCCTGAGGACCGCTGTCCACATTGCCCAGTGCAAGCAGAACGACGCGGCCGCCGATGGTGACCCTGAGATAACGGAAATTTGGATTCAGCCTGGCATTGTCTACAGCCGAATTTCGCCCGTACGCGTGCGGCAGGGTCTGCAGGATGGCATTACCCGTCGAGGAGCAGCCAGAAAGCACGTAAACCACAAACAGTATGGTGGTTAGGGCTCGAATCTTCACGTTTGCGGGGAGAGAACTCAAGGCGCCATCTTAAGCCAAGCGCTCATCGCTATGGGCCTCCCACTTCGAAGAAGGAGGAACAAGGGGGAATTCGCTAGCAGCTCAGGTGGAAGCCGGCAACGATTCCATTCGGGAATAGTAGAAACAAAAAATCCTTGGCTAAACGGCCAAGGATTTTTTGGGGCAACGCTCGAATAGCTATTATTTTGTCGTAACAGTCGTCGTTGTCACATTTTGATTGTTGTTGTTAGTGGAAGCCGCTACGGCAACTGCAGCAACCGCCACGCCGGCGGCAATGACACCCGCCGTGATCCCTCCGACCGCAGCAGCCCCAGCGGCGCCAGCCCCAGCGGCGCCAGCGCTACCGCCGGCGGCACCCGCACCACCCGCACCACCCGCACCACCCGAACCACCCGAACCACCAGCATTCTGTGCCAATGCACTACCTGCAACAAACATGGATGCCACCAAAACAGCAAGCGCTTTCTTCATTTTTCTCTCCTGTGTCAATCTAGGCAAATACCGAATTCGAAGGATAATCTCCGCGACGGGAGGTTCATTATCCACAAAAACCAAGAAGTTGCAAGCTTTGACTCACTATATGCCATTCCCGTTAGGAAGCATTATCCACGGGAAATTAGGAAGTTGCAATTATAGTTGCGCCGCACAATTCGGTATTAGTTCGCCTTGTCGCGTCAATACAACAATTTTGCGCAGAACCTCGACCGAAGACCCCTGCTTTGCGCAATGTGATCCAGCCTTTTTCTGGCAGAATCGCACACGTTGTCTTTATCGAATAGTAATACCCATGATCCTCATCACCGGCGGTGCCGGCTACATCGGCTCTCACACCTGCGTGGCGCTTGCCCAAGCCGGTCGCGACATCGTTATCCTCGATAACTTGAGCAACAGCCGGGCGAGCGTCATCGATCGACTGGGAACGCTCTGCGACAAGCGGCCGCAGTTCATTCAGGGCGATGTTCGCGACGCCGCACTGCTGGACCGCGTCTTCGCCGAACATTCGATCCAAGCCGTGATCCACTTCGCCGGCCTCAAAGCCGTAGGCGAATCCGTTGCGAAGCCGCTCGAGTACTACGACAACAACGTGCGCGGTACACTTGAACTTCTCGCCGCCATGCGCCGGGCCGGTGTCAGAACACTGGTATTTTCCTCGTCCGCCACGGTGTACGGCGACGCGGCCAGCGTGCCGATTCGGGAAGACTTCCCTCGCTCAGCGACCAATCCCTACGGCCGCTCCAAACTCATCATCGAGGACATCCTCGCCGACCTCGTTAACTCTGAGTCCGACTGGCGTATCGCGCGCCTGCGCTACTTCAATCCAATAGGCGCCCATGTGAGTGGTCGTATCGGCGAGGACCCGCAGGGCGTACCCAACAACCTGATGCCCTACATCGCCCAAGTGGCCATTGGCCAGCGTGAGTTCCTCAACGTCTTCGGCAATGACTACCCCACCCCGGATGGGACTGGCGTGCGCGACTATATCCATGTCGTAGACTTGGCGAATGGTCATATCGCCGCGCTGAATAATCTTAACCAAAAAGGCGGTCTGCTCACCGTCAATCTAATGGGATGGACGCCCCCTTCCTGCAACGGCATCAAGGTGCCAAAGTGGAAATGGGATCAATCCACTGATAGGGAAAGGAGCGTCCGTGATGAAGATTACGACAGTTGGGATCGATTTGGCAAAAAGCGTGTTTCAGGTGCATGGAGTCGATGAGCGCGGCAAGGCGGTGCTGCGTAGGCAGCTCAAGCGCAAGGACATGGTGAGGTTCTTCGCTAATCTGCAGCCTTGCGTGATCGGCATGGAAGCTTGTGGGAGTGCCCATTACTGGGCGAGGAAACTCACTGAGCTTGGGCACACGGCGCGCCTGATGGCGCCGCAGTTTGTGAAGCCCTACGTGAAGACGAATAAGAACGACCGTAACGACGCCGAGGCAATCTGCGAAGCGGTGGGGCGGCCGAATATGCGCTTTGTGCCGGTCAAGACGGCTGAGGCGCAAGCGGTATTGGGGCTTCACCGAGCGCGCCAGGGATTTGTGAGGGCACGTACCGCGCAGGCGAATCAGATTCGGGGATTGCTGGCTGAGTTCGGGATCGTGATCCCCAATGGTATCGGGCACGTCACCAAACGCTTGCCAGAGATTCTGGAGGACGCGGAGAACGGTCTACCGGGGATGATGCGCCAGTTGCTGGAGCGCCTGGTTGAGCAGCTGAAGCAACTGGATCGCCAGGTCGGGGAACTGGAGCGGCAGATCAAGCTTTGGCATCGCGCGAATGAGCAAAGCTGCAAGCTGGAAGAAATTGCCGGCATTGGGCCGATCACAGCGAGCGCTCTGGTGGCCTCGGTGGGCGATGCCAGGAGCTTCAAGAATGCTCGGCAAGTACCGGCTTGGCTGGGTATGGTGCCCCGCCAGGACTCCACCGGAGGCAAAGCGACGCTGGGCAGGATCAGCAAGCGGGGCGATGTGTATTTGCGCACGCTGTTGATCCACGGCGCGCGCGCCGTCATCTCGCAGTTCGAGCGCAAGCCCGATCAGCCCGATGGTTGGCTCAAGAGGCTGCTTGCCCGGCGCAACAAGAACATCGCCGCAGTGGCGCTGGCGGCCAAGAACGCGCGCATCGTCTGGGCGCTGCTCGCAAACGATCGGACTTATCAGTCCGATTACGCTGCGAAGCGCGCGGCCGCGTAATCGCAGTCGGCTAAATTGAACGAGAGAACCGTTTAGGAAAGGAGGACTTCCGCAGATTGCTCAGGCAATCATGACGTGATGGCAAGATAGGTCAGACCGTGACGGGGTAAACCTGCAGTGCCCAGAGCACTTCGAGTGCGAAAATCTGATGAGGGCCCCGTCAGCCGATTCCATCAGGGACCGAGGCTTAGGCCTCATGCAAAGTCCGGATCTATGGCTGCAATCTTCACCTTCTGGTCATCATGAATTGATCGCTTGGCAAAACAGGGGCGTCCATCTATGGGTACTGGCCAAGGCTATTCTGTGCTGGAAATGATTGCTGCGTTCGAGCGCACGAGCGGCCGTCCCGTGCCCTACCGCTTCGCTCCTCGCCGTCCCGGAGACATCGCCCAATGCTGGGCCGATCCGGCTCTCGCCAGCCAATTGCTCGGCTGGAAAGCCGCACGAGGGTTGGACGCTATGTGCGCCGATACGTGGCGCTGGCAACTGTCGGAGAAGCGTTAGACTGGCCCCTCGCGGCAGTGGTTTGCGCTATTATCAAGTCGGATCGCTTCAACCGTGACACCTCGACGCCGACCCCGCCCACATGACCCCATTACCTCCGGATTCCGCGATCGCAGCCAGCTGCCGCGCCTTGACGATTGCCCTGGCCGTCTTTCTATTTGTCGCCAGCAGTTTTCCCGCGGCTGGACTAGCATTTCCCGGTATCACGCACCGGGTCGCCCATTTGACAGCCTACGCTGTGATCGGCTTCGCCTATGGTTTGGGCTGGCAAAGGCAACCGTCCCTGCCTATTTTCGGATTCGTCGCCGCGCTGAGCGCAATTCAGGAATGCTCCGAAATCTTCACTCACCACCACGCGCTTGACGTCGCAGACGTCCTCGTGGATTCCATCGGCGCCGCAATCGGCGGGGCGCTTACACGTCCCTTGGTCCCAGCCACAGCGCGTGTATAACCGAGCGACGGCCACGCGAGCGCTGCTTAACGAATAAGATAGGATAGCGCGACTTCTCTCATCCATAGAAAATTGGCCGAGACAGCTGCCAACAAGATCGCGAGACCACTGACGTGTTCAAACGCCACCTCATCCCACTTGCGCTACTCATAGCCTGTTTGCTCATCATTGCTGAATTCGGCCAACACATTCGCCACAAAGGCAACTTCGCCCACGTTACGATTCAGGCTGGCGATGAGCTAACGCTTACCTTCCTGCGCCAGCACATGCGCGGACGCGAGGCCTGCGAGGCGGCCGCCGAGTCCTTTTCCGAACTGATGGTTGCCAACTGCACGATTTGTAGAGTCACACGCCAGGAATGCTTGCGCGAACTGAGTCCCGAACAGAGCGTCCTGTTCAGCGAATCCCCCGTCCCCTACGCCTCGGCACGCCTACAGAACGGCGTAATGGCCTATCAGGCCGCAGACCCTAAAGTCGCCCTCGCAACCTGTCTTATCAGCGAGCAACGCTCGCCTAGCGGACTGGTCATTTGCTCTCCGCCCAACTCCCCTCGCCCTCTCCCCGACAAGCTGCGCGAACGCTACGAAGGCCAAGACAATGCGTTCCGTAGTCTTGCCTGGCTAGGAGGCGCACTACTCCTTGGCCTGGGGCTCTATCTCCCCCGCCAATGGCACAATCGCCATGCAAAGACCTCCACCTCTCCGCGCTCGTACAATCCGTGGCCTGCCAAAATCACTCTGGCAGCAGGTGACGCCCTGGTCATGCTCGGCACATTTCTCGCCATCGCATGGCCGAACGGCCCTGCGGTCGGCGGTCTTACCCCCCTAGAACGCAATACCCTGCTCATTCAAGTTGGGCTAGTCGTAATCACTATACTCTGGTTTTGGGTGCTGCTCGAGCACTATTCCCGCCGCCGCCCTTTCTGGGACGAACTAAGAGAAATCGCCCGGGTCATATTTGTTATGTTCCTGGTCGCCGGCGCCACCATTTTCCTTGCCAGCGTAGAATCCTCACCCAGTGTTTTACTAAGTGTCTGGGTCTTCAATCTACTGTTAATTCCCCTTGGGCGAGCGACCTTTCGCGGAGTGCTCAACTGCTTGGAACTATGGCAAGTGCCGACGGCCATCATTGGTGCAGGAGAAAATGCGCGCGATGCCGCCGCTGCCTTGGCGGGCGAAAAATCCATGGGCTACCAAGTCGTAGCGTTTATTGACATGGACTCCGCCCACCCCGCCGTCATTTCTAACGACGCAAAGCAGTCCGATCCTCCTGTACTTTCCTGTTCAACGAGCCACAATGCTTCGATACAACAGCAACTCGAACAACTGCTTACAGAACTGGGCGAACCACAAGTCGTTGTTGCGCTGGACTCCCTCAGCACATCGGTAAACCAGCACCTCGTTCAATACCTGAGCGCAAGCGCGCGCAACATCCATATCATCCCGGCTATCCGCGGCTTACCGCTCTTCGGCACGCAAGCGTCCCACTTTTTCAGCCACGAGGTGCTTTTTCTAACGGTCCGGAACAACCTCTCGCGCCGTGCGTACCGCTGGACCAAGCGCGGCTTTGATCTGGTCTGCGCAGGACTGCTACTGCTGCTGCTTTCGCCCCTATTTCTCGTCTTGTCGGTCCTCATCCGCCGAACTGGGACCACCGCCCTCTACGGTCACTCTCGCATTGGCCAGAACGGTAGGCCGTTCAAGTGCCTAAAATTCCGTTCCATGCGACCGGATGCCGAAAAGGTGCTCCAGGAACTTCTGGATAAGGATCCCGTTGCCCGAGCCGAATGGGACAAAGACTTCAAGCTAAAAAACGATCCGCGCATTACCCGAGTAGGTCATTTCTTGCGCAAGACCAGTCTGGACGAACTACCCCAACTGATCAACGTGATCAAAGGTGAGATGAGCCTCGTTGGCCCCCGGCCTATCGTGCAGGCAGAACTGGCGCGATACGGGGAACGGGTCGAGCTCTATCTCCAGGTCACGCCTGGAATCACCGGCCTATGGCAAATCAGCGGCCGGAATGACACTACCTATGCGGGGCGTGTGGCCCTCGACACTTGGTATGTGCAGAACTGGTCACTTTGGTACGACATCGCCATTCTGTTCAAAACGGTGGGTGTGGTATTCAATAGGCGAGGGGCTTATTGAATGAAGCAACGCCAACAAGTTGCAGTTTGCGCCGAACGAGGACACAATGCTCTTAGCATGGGAATTGCGTCCACTAAATGGGGTGGTTGAAAATAGCAGCCTCGGCCAGGCCACAGAGAATATGCCCCAAGACCAGGTGACCTTCTTGAATTTTTGGGGTAGCGCTAGATGGCACCGCGAGCAGATGGTCGCACAAATTGTTCATGGGCCCGCCCCGATTCCCAGTTAGACCTATGCGAACCAGACTCTTCTCACGCGCTTCTTCAAATGCACGAAGGATGTTAGGTGATTTGCCGGAGGTAGAGTAACCGATAAACACGTCGCCATTATTGCCAAGTGCTTGCACCTGGCGCGCGAAAAGAGTTTCATACCCGTAGTCATTGCCAATCGCCGTGAGAATTGACGAATCTGTGGTCAGCGCTATCGCCGGCAAGCCAGGGCGATCAAATGCGAAACGGCTGACAAACTCGCCCGCAATGTGCTGGGCATCTGCGGCGCTGCCACCGTTGCCCGCGAGCAATATCTTGCCGCCGCTCTGTAGGCAAGCGATGCAAGCAGCAGCAGCAGCCTCTAACGCTGTAACTAGAGTTGAATCAGTCAACATAGCCGACATTACTCGCTGTGCTTCGGCAATCTGCGCAGAAATGTAGCGCCTTCCCAACTTTTTCATGCTTGTGCACCTTCCTTTGCGAAGCCGCAGCGACCCATGCGGCCCTCGGTGAGGTCTAATATCCTCATCAGGATCATCGGTTATCCAGAAGTACAACGCACATCATAACGCGACCTCCGTCGGCATCAGGTGCGCCGCACTCCGATCCAATTCTCGCCTTGATGTTTTCACATACGCCGCCGACGATCCCAATACCCCTTATGCATCGAAAGGCGGCGATGCCACTGATGCGGCAGGCGCTCATGCGCAAGGCCAAGTCTATACCCTGCGTACTTCAAACCAGTACGAACCGCGGCCGACGGGATCAGCCATGGCGCGTGCCGCATCAGATAGCGAATCTCAGAGATCACAAACCGTCTGCCTTCGCCATGCGGCTTACCAAAGTTTTCGAGCAACCATTTTTCTTGCGAGTGAAATACGCCGATGTCGAAATATCGGCAAAACTCCTGGAGATAGGTATAGTCGTGAGAGTGCTGGACCGTCGCATCGGCGCTGTACGCGATCTTCCATCCGGCGGTCAGCATGCGTGCAGCGACCACCGTATCCTCGCCTAAGATGACATCGCAGGGAAATCCGCCAACGGCAGTCAGTGCCCGTACCCTGTAGGCCGCAAAGGAATTAGAGAGGAATGCAGTCTTGATTCCCAAACGCAACGTATCGGAAAGCTCACGTACGTCAGAGCATTCCGGGTAATTGAACACTCGGGCATGTGCGCCAATGGGCCGCGCGCTCGCATGCGGAATCTGCCGTCCGAACGCAGCTCCTACACCATTATTGTCAAATTTCGTTAGTAGATTGCGAACCGAATCCTGTGAGACAAGCAGCGCGTCTTGCGTGAGAAAGACGACGATTTCACAGTCGGATAAATGCTCCACCGCAAGCTGCCGCGTGCCGCCGTGATTAAAATCAGCGCGACGGATTTCGATAGTCTCAAATCCTGCTTCCCGTGCGAACGCGACAGTATCGTCATCCGATTGTGAATCCACGACAAGCCTACGCGAATTTGCTGGGAGCGAACGGACCGCCCTCTTCAGCCACTCGCGCCAGGCAGCACCGGCGTTTAGTGTCGGAACGCACAAGCCTATACGCATATGACCCACCACCAATTTTCCGAATAAAACAATGCGTACGGAAACACTTCTAATCTGGCGCAGCTGCAAGCAGAATACAGCAAATGGTAATTCACCGGGCAAAGTGGGCCCGATATCAATTTACGGGACTTCGCAGTAAAACACTTGCGCGGGTGGTTTAGCTGTCAAATGGGCGTGAAAAAGAAATTGTTCAAGTACCGGCCGCTCGAAAAATCCTCCCATTTTTGATGGCGCGAGACCGAGAATTCGCTCAAAGGGCGCACGCGCCCGTCGGAGTAGAAGTTGCCCTTATATCCCAGCGCGCAGATGCGATTCATTACATCTTCAATTGGCTCCGTTCCATGGTGCCTTTGTTCAATTTCCACAAGAAGTACAGGGCGGCATTTGCGAATTGTTTCGCGAGCCCCTTCAATCACATGCATCTCGTGGCCCTCAACGTCGATCTTGATAAATCCGATGTCGATAAAGTTAAAGCTATCGAGCGTGCGAACCTGAATATTGCGACGGCCACCATTTTCTTGTTTATGTTCGAGACTTGCCAAAGGTGTATTCGGATATCCAGCCACAATCGGGAAGTGGATAGTCATTTCGCCTTCTACGTCAGACAATGCTTCCGAATGCACATGAATACGTGAATGACCAAAAGCCAAAATCACCAACGCACATTCTGTCAAAGGCTCGAAACTCTCGACTGTGGAGCCCAGTCGAGAGAGCGCGTAGGAATAGATGCCAATGTTTGCACCGACATCGATGGATCGCTTTCTCGGATTCACATATTCCGAAAGAACCGACAGTTCAAACTCGTGCATTCCGCGGATTGCTCGGTACCAGTACCTTGCTGGAAGCTCCCATTCTTGGGGTATTAGATCGAGAGCGAATTTCTTAATTTGGAACATCTTCAATATCCTGCTACGACTTATTGGTCGGCAATGCGTCTGGCAAGTCACAGTTGCTTAAGGAGAGACCCCAGATACGTCCGTGTTCCCCAAAATGCCATAGGTTCATAATCCGGATACGGGTAATAGCCGAAATTAAGCTTGATGTTCCAGCTATTATCGACTAGCCAACGTTCCACGAGTTCTCGGACTGAGATTGGCGTCCCGGAACATAGATTCACCGGACCGGCGTTCGCGCGTAAAAGAGCCAAGTCAACAATTAGGCGGGCCATTTCGCTGATTGGCAAATAATCGCGCTGCTGCTCACCTCCGGACATGTTGAATGATTGATCTCCTCGCGCAATGGCAGACTTAAGTTGAGAGTAAAGGGAGTTGCTCGCCTGCCCATCGCCGAACATGTAAAACAGCCTTGTCCAGGTGAGGGCAAATGGACGTGTGAGGCGTAGAAATTCCAACTGCCGTCGTAGAGCGTCCTTGGCGTAGCCGTAAGGATTGCTTGGATTGGTGCTCATATCTTCAGCTAACGGACCCGATCGCATGCCATACTCGAAACAGGTTCCCGTGACGAGCAAAGCCGGCAGCCCGGCCTCGATCAAGCCCTTGAGAAACCGGTATTGATGTGGTAGTTCCGTCTCAAAATGATGTAGCGACCGGTAATTAGGCAAACCATCCCATGCGAGATGAATCAGCACATCCGGACGGCCTAGCTTGTCGTAATCATTTTCCTTCGGACGGGCAAGGTTAAGATCCACGATCCGGATGATGTCTTGCCATTCCGCTAACTTGGTCAAATCTCGGGTAGTCGCAACCACATCCATTGATCGTCGGGCGAGATCCGCCAAAACATATCGCCCGACAAAGCCACCCGCACCGGTAACGGCAACCCTCACTGCGTCGCTCTTATTGGACTACCAGCCACGGCACCGCCGTGACAAACTGTCCACCCCATTCGCGAATGTATTCAAGTTGCGTCATGACTTCTTCGCGCAAATTCCATGGCAGTATCACCACATAGTCTGGACGTTCTCCTCGCAGATGTGTCTCGGAAACGATGGGAATTCGGCTACCTGGAAGATATTTCCCTTGTTTGGCGGGGTTTCGGTCGACGACCCACGGCAAGAGGTCCGGACGCACGCCAGCATAATTGAGAAGAGTATTTCCCTTGGCAGCAGCGCCGTAAGCTGCGACTTTCTTGCCCGCTTGCTTAGCTTCGATCAGCATAGCGAGAAAATCAATCTTCACTCGGTCGGTCTTGCCCTGAAATCCGGCATAGTAGCGGCGTGTGGTCAAGCCTTCGTCCGCTTCGCGCATCAGCATTTCGGCAACATGGCGCGTTTGCGCCTGGCTTCCGCAATCCTTGCGCTGCGCAAACAAACGCAGGCTGCCTCCATGGGTTGGCAACTCTTCAACGTCGAAAACCACCAGACCATTTCGTTCGAATATGCGGGTGACAGCAGTCAGCGAAAGATAGGAAAAATGCTCGTGGTAGATGGTATCAAACTGATTTTCTGCCACTAACCGCAACAGGTGCGGAAATTCAAAGGTGGCCACTCCTTCCGGTTTGAGTAAGTGACTAAACCCGGCCGCAAAGTCGTTAATATCCGGTACATGGGCAAGGACGTTATTGGCAGCGATAAGATCGGCCGATCTGCCTTGCTCGACTAATTCGCGCGCAAGCCGAACTCCGAAGAAGTCCTCAACTATGTCGACACCGCGCGCGCGCGCGGCCGCTGCTGTGCCGGCAGTTGGCTCGATGCCGAGGCAAGGTATCCCGCGAGCTTTGACATACTGCAGGAGATAGCCGTCATTGGCAGCTACCTCGACAACGTTCGAGGAGGAACCCAAGGCAAATCGCTCCACTATGTCATTTACATAGCGCTCTGCGTGGGCAAGCCAGCTCGTTGAAAAGGAGCTAAAGTAAGCATAATCGTGAGCGAACAGTTCCTCGGCGCCAGCGTAGTCCTCAGTTTGTACCAGCCAACATTCAGTACAGACTAACACGCGAAGGGGAAACCATTTTTCCGGCGCCCGCAGTGAATTTTCGCTCAGATAGGCATTTGAAGGCGGCGCGCTGCCTAGGTCGACAAGCGGCAAGGTCAGAGTTGTTCCGCAGTGGCGGCATTTCATGCATAAATCCCCAAAAAGTCGACACCAATGAAAGGATGCGCCCGATCCCGCTCGGATAGTTCCGTAATGGGCAAGGGCCACGAAATCCCGAGCTTAGGATCCTTGACGTTGAGCGCGCTTTCGGCTTCCGGATGATACGGTGTGGTGTGTAGGTATACCAGCTCGCAGTCGTCGGTAAGACTCTGAAAACCGTGGGCGAAGCCGCCAGGGATGAGTAGGCTACGATGGTTATCGGCGGAAAGAATTGCGCCGTACCACTTAAGGAACGTCGGTGAACCGCGTCGTAAGTCAACAGCAACATCGAAGACCTGTCCTTTGAGGCAATTTACTAGCTTGCTCTCCGTATAAGGAGGGTACTGGAAGTGTAGACCCCGCACAGCGCCACACTTGCGGGTCAGGGTGTGGTTTATCTGCGCAATCGGTTTGCTCCAACCAACGGCGCGAAATTCCTCAGCGCAATACAGGCGCGCAAGAAAGCCCCGCGTGTCGGCGATCGGTTTGCGTTCGATGAGCGTTAGGCCCGCCAAATCAGTGATGAGAAAATCGAATCGTGACAAGTCAATCTCTCGCGTGATTGATCGCGAAACCGGTGCCCAGCTTTTCAGTCCAGCGCAACTCCTGCGTGAGAATGCCCGACTCAATGCTTTGTGTGAGCACCTTCAGTCTCATTAAGCGCGAGCTTCGAAAATTCTTATCAGAAAACAGTAATGCCTCAAGGCCCGCCTTCAACTCCTGAATTGTCTGGGCAAGTGTGGTCACTGGTTGATGCTCTGGGGCCAATTCAGAATATCGCGTAAAATCCACTTGATAGGATCTCTTATCTGGAGGTGCATCCTTGTTGATGGAGACGCGTGTACCTGGAATTTCGTTCGCGACAGCATTGGCCAAGTCTTTTACCTGGTAATTCCATGCATTGCTACCGGTATTGATCGCTAGGAAACCTCCTCCGAGCCTCGCTGGGCGGGATATCGCCCAGTCAATTCCTCTTGCCATGTCCTTCACGTCAATCAGAGGCCGCCACGGTGTCCCATCACTCAGGACTGTTATCTCACCAGACGAAATTGCGCACGCAACGAAATCGTTCAATACCAAATCAAGCCTAAGGCGTTCGGACATTCCGCACGCAGTTGCGAAACGAAGGGCGGTCACAGTAAATTGATCGTCAGCCAAGGAACCAAGCGCTTGCTCCATCGCAACTTTTGATTTGGCGTACGCGGTTAGCGGATTCAAGCCGTCAGATTCTTTTCGCGGCCCTCCCTCGGCGTAGCCGTACATGCTACAACTTGAGGCAAACACAAAGGACTTCACTCCATGCCTCTTCGCTTGTTTGGCAAGCGCAATACTTGCGTGAGAGTTGATACTCTCGGTTACGGCCTCAAACTGATTTCCCATCGGGTCATTTGAAATGGCAGCCAAATGAACTACGGCGTCCGCTCCCTCCAGCAGCCCTGAAGGAAAATTCCGAACATCGCCCCAGTGCTGCTGGTCCATACGCAATTCAGGAAAATATGCGGGGCCAGTCAGACAGTGTGCAAAGTAGCCGCAGTCAAATCCTACTAAGGTCGCCCCGGGTCTGGATCCGCGCAAGTACTTTGCCAAAACAGGACCGATATAACCAGTATTACCCGTAATCAATATCTTCACGAATTTTCCTCAGAAACAATGGAATCAAGAATCCCGCCACACCATTACAGCCGCGTTTCCCAACAAACTGAACCAAGCGGTTTGACGTAATCCTGAGACGTCATGGTCATCGGGCCGCATGATAACAGAGCTAGCTCGAGCAGATGAAACGTGACCTCTTTCGTTGAACGACTTGCGTGACACGATCGAGAGTAATTTCTTCACTCAATTCTGCGATCTGAGGGCGCTCTATGCCGCATTGCATGTGAACCAAGTAAGGGACGCGGGGGATCTGTCGGCCTGGTCTGGCACCTAACAATATTCGCCAGGCACCTAGTTGCGGCCAGAGGAACTGCCGTCTGCCATCGAAAACAAGCAATCAGATGTCGCGGATCCGCTTGCAGTAAGAGAAAACAGATTTCATGACCATATCTTCCATGGGGCTCGTCCGGACTGCCAGAGTCCGTCGAGAGCGATCTTATCGCGCAAGGTGTCCATCGGTTGCCAGAAACCGTCATGGCGGTACGCTGCCAACTGGCCGTCGCGAGCGAGTCGTTCTAACGGCGCACGCTCCCAGACCGTGCTATCGCCTTCAATGAGGTCAAGCACACGCGGCGAGAGGACGAAGAAGCCGCCGTTAATCCAGCCGCCGTCGCCTTGGGGCTTTTCATTGAATCCGGCGATGCGGTTACCATCAACTTCGAGGGACCCAAAACGCCCCGGCGGCTGCACCGCGGTTACCGTCGCCTGCAATCCCTCAGACCGGTGAAAACTGATTAAGCGCCCAATGTCTACGCTACTAACACCATCACCGTAAGTAAAGCAAAACGCGTCTTCGTCCTTGACAAAATCGGCGACACGCTTTAGACGGCCGCCGGTCATGGTGTCTTCGCCAGTGTCGACCAGTGTGACCCGCCATGGCTCGGCATACCGGTTATGCACATCCATCTTATTGCGTTCCATGTCAAAGGTGACGTCGGACATGTGCAAGAAATAGTTAGCAAAGTATTCTTTTATCAGGTAACCCTTGTAACCACAACAGATAATGAAATCGTGTATGCCATGAGCGGAATACGTTTTCATGATATGCCAAAGAATCGGCTTGCCGCCGATTTCGACCATCGGCTTGGGCTTGAGGTGAGTTTCCTCAGATATTCGTGTGCCCAGACCACCGGCAAGGATGACAGCTTTCATTCGATTACTCATTTTGTAGAAATCCAGATGACGCTCAATCGGTAATGGCCATTACTGACGCTTCCTCGGGAATCAAAGCAACTATCCGCACAAATGCAGGGTAAGCGCAAGCAGCAGCCACCCGCCCCGGGTCGGAACCAAACATTTGCGACGGTATATAAACCGCCAATTTGACCTACGCGGATACATTTCGGCCTGCATTTTGACAGCAAAGTGAGTTGGGCCACAATGATAAAATTCGGCTATATTTTGAGCCCGGCACGGACGCGCTCAACAAATTAGGCGTTCTAATCACATCAGGGGTGAAATGAATACTTACATTGTTATCGTCAATTACAACGGATCGACAGACTTAATAGAATGTCTCGAGAGTGTGTACCGTTTAAGCGAGCCAAATGTTGAAGTAATAGTCTGCGACAATGGATCGACAGACGCGTCGGTAGATAACATAAAGAAGTGGGCTCAGGGGGAACTAATGGCGACACCTGAATCCGATGACGATACCATTAGTAAATGCGTATCGCCTCCGATTCCAAAGCCGATACAATTTGTTCAATATGATTGCGGCGATACGGAGCAAGTTACCAAATTGAATCGTGACTCTGCAGCAAAAATGACTTTAATCACCCTAAGCCCTAACATTGGATATCCGGGGGCTGCCAACGTAGGGATGAAATATGCGTTGGCGAGAGGTGACTTTGAATACTTGTGGCTGCTTAATCCTGATACAGTTGTTGATCGATCAGCCTTGACCAATTTACTCAACGAAGCGAGGAGCAATCCCCTCATCGGCATGTGCGGATCCACCGTTGTCCATTATTACGATCCGGCAATTATCCAGATCGCCGGAGGGGGCACATACAACAAATGGCTCGGTTCAATCCGCGGCCTCAAGCGAGGGGCTCCACTGCATGAATCCATTGACAAGCACCAAATGCTGAAAGCCATGGATTTTACCTATGGTGCGTCAATGCTCGTTTCAAAGCGGTTCCTGGAACAGATCGGCCTCATGCGCAAAGAATACTTCATGTATTTCGAGGAATTGGAGTGGATCTGCCGCGCAAGAGGTCAACTTGTCCTTGGATATGCACCGGACAGCATCGTCTATCACAAGGAGGGCAGAACCATTGGAACAAATGCTGGTAAAAAGCGAAGTCTAACGGCAGACTACTTTAGCGTGCGTAATCGCCTTCGCTTCACATTCGAGTATTACCCTTATGCACTTGTCACGCTTTATCTTGCTCTGTGTGCCGCAGTCGTTCGCCGTTTATTTCGGCGTCAACCTGATCGCGCTGCAATGATCGTGAAGATGCTGCTCGGTGGCCCTCGCGAGTGGCGCCGCCTACCACAGCGACCTTGATCTTTGGCATCTACACGGTCTTCGATTACTCGCGGTTCAACGTTCGGCCAGCGCCGGTTTCCGTAAGGACTGAATCGTGGCTACATACACCACCAGTAGTAATAGATAGACCAGGAACTTCATGCGAATTTGACCATAATCTCCCATCGCAAGAAACTCAGCCGCAAAAATCAAGAATAATTTGTAATAGAAGGAAAACACAATCGCTCCATGTCTCCTTAATACGACAAAAAGCAATCTCAGGAATACCTCTACGTATATGAGAATAAACATAAAGTTAAGCGCCAGAGCGACAGCATAGTTAAAGTGGTAGACAAATATCGCAGGATAGCCGGCGGTCAACCGGACATTGTGCTCTAAGTACCCGTGCGCATCAGATCCAAGCAATACATACATCAATCTCCCAAATCCGTATTCAGCAGTGGTATTGTATGTTCCCAAAGAAAAGAAGTTGGATACGTAGGCGATTAGTGCATTTGCGTCAATAAATCCGCTTGGCAGCTTGACATTAAGTACCTCGTAAAACGTTTCGCCTTGCATTGCGACCCGGGCTAGAAACGCAATATCCTTCGCTTCGAGCAACATGCTTTTGTAGATGACAGCTGAAACGAAAAGAACAATCCCTGCCGCATAGTGGGCTCTGCTTATGGATTCGCCGCGAATTCTTTTTGCTATCAGAAACCAGACTATTATTTCGAGAAAGGCGCCGAACTCTGCGCCCACAGCATAGTTTAATAAAGCCATCGATGCCCCTGCGGCAATTCTGCTTCTGTCGCTACCTGCGCTCAAAATTGCGAAGACAAAGAATCCGTTGACGAATGCATGCAATGTCGAGAAAGCGTATGGCATCGGCAGCAACGAATAGACCTCGAAGCGATCAATCGCAGCACCCTTCAGCCGCAAAACAAGCAGCGGGATAGCCAAGACCAGAGCCGATATATAAAACAATGCAGCAAATCTTCTTGGAAGGCCGATTACCCACTCGCGATGCCTTTGAACCAAGTAATAAAAGAAGACCATGCTAATTACTGCAAACAGATAGAACAGAAAAAATGCGCTATTCTTGCGCTCGATGACGATCTCAACATCAAAATTAAAATTGTCAATCAGCAGGAGGGAAACCAGAATTCCCACATGACTAATGAACATAAGAAGGTAGATCGAGAAAAGATTGGACTGCTTCCAATAACGAAGGAATAGCAACCCATAGGCACTTAGCAGAACGATCTCGACACTAATCAATGCCGGGTTAATCATGAACGGTTTCGTGCGATCGGAACCCGATGGCGTCTGCCCAGGTTGGACCTGTTCAAACGCCAGGTGAGAACCATGCCAATTGGTACGGCGACTATGAAACCCGCCACGCCTGCGTTCCCCGCTTGGTGAAATTGCAGTACATGATCTCGCCTTCGCACTCTTTCAATGCCCTCAGCACCTCCACGCGGCGAAGTGGATCGACAAAGAACATCATAAACCCGCCTCCACCCGCACCGGACACCTTTGTCGCATAGGCGCCCGCACGCCACGCACGCTCCGAGATAGATTCAATAATTTCGTTGCTTACATTATGAGCAGTCCGCTTCTTCGACTCCCACCCCATTTGCATCGATCGCCCAAATTGCTTTAGATCGCCTCGCAAAATGCACTCCTTCATGCTAACCGCTTCATTTTTCACCTCGTGAAATGCCTGGATGGAAGCACTATCATTTCTAGTCACATTCTTCGCCTGCTCGTCGATGATAATAGCGGACTGTCGCGATATGCCCGAATAGAACAGAACGATTGAGGCCTCAAGCTCGGAAATAATCCAATTCGTCACACGCAACGGATTAACGATCACACGATCATCCGCATAAAACTCCATGAAGTTGAACCCACCGAATGTCGCCGCATATTGATCCTGCTTGCCGCCGTTCAATCCAACATCCTTTCGTTCGATCTCATATGCGAGATGCGCAATATCGTACTCGCCTAGAGGCAAGTTAAGCAGTTCAGCGAACGCTTTTACCATTGCCACAACCAGCGTTGATGAAGCGCCGAGCCCCGACCCCGCCGGTGCGTCAGAGAAAGTGGTCAGCGTCATTGCAATCGGCTGACCACGATTGAATTGCTTGATAATCCGGTTGTACACACCTTTGTGCAAGTCAAGCGTACCGTCGAGATCGAGCCGATCCGTAACAGGATATTCTGATGATGCGCCACGGTCGATCGCTGCGAATCGTATGACATTGGCTTCACCCGTGGAAATTGTGGCGTAGGCATACTTGCTGATCGTGGCGTTCATAACAAAGCCACCATGCAGGTCGCAGTAGGGTGAAACATCCGTTCCGCCACCCGCAAATCCCAGACGAAGTGGCGCTCGTGCGCGAATAGTTGCAGTCACCTATGACCTCTTATCAACGCGTCAGGAAGGAGTGGTTCTGCTTGACCCGATCGCGCCAATAGCTCAGTAGATCTCGCATAGTCCGCTCAAATGGAATTTCGGGCACCCAGCCAGTATGCTTCGTAAACTTCTCCGTATTAGGCACCTGCAGATCTGCGTCGATCGGACGCAGGCGTTCGGGGTCAGTCTCGATCTTGATATCCTTGACAGACGAGAAGGACAATAAGGTCTGAAGCATCTCGCCGATGGTGCATGTATGGGTGCCGCCTATGTTGTAATACTCCCCTGCGGTCGGATTGTGCGTCACCAACATATAATAGGCGCGGACGGCATCGCGCACATCGGCAAAGGTTCTTAGCGAATCCAGATTCCCCGTCTTAAGAACCGGCGGAATCATACCGGCCTCGATCATCGCAATTTGCTTTGCGAATGTCGACTCGGCAAAAACATCCCCTCTACGCGGGCCGCTATGCGTGAACATACGCGTCGTCATCACGCACATCCCATAGGCCTCTGCATAATACCTGCCCACCATGTCGGTTCCTATCTTGGAGATCGCATAAGGAGAGGCCGGGTGGAAAGTGCATTCCTCATCGATGGGCAGCTTCTCCTTGGGAACGCGGCCAAATACCTCAGAAGAACTGCAAACGTGAATCGTTGCGTGACTTTTGTTCAGACGTAAGGCCTCCAGCACATGAGCCGTCCCTTGAATGTTGGTTTCGAGCGTGTCAAGCGGAGACTCGAAGCTAGTGCGGGGATAGCTCTGTGCGGCCAGATGAAATACGTAATCCGGATTGGATTTGCCGACGACATCGTTTATCGACAGATAATCTCTAAGATCTCCATAGACCAGGTGAATTCGATCCTTTTTGTTTATCCGGGGAATCAGATGCGCGATGTTATCCAGAGGGCTGCGCCAGCGATACATACCAAATATGTCCCAATCGGTATTGTCCAGAAGAAAATCCGCCAAATGCGATCCCACCATCCCCGTAATACCCGTGATTAAGGCTGTCTTTGGCATCTTATCTACCTCGATTTTGTGGAAACTCTCGTCTCATGGCCTGCCGAATGGCAGTCGGCTCATACCCGATGACCCGGCTGAATACGCCTGATCCCATGTTGATGCACTTTGGCCTTGCGGCAAAAAATGCTTCGGTCGGTTCGCTGATTTTCAACCGGAGTGCCGCGTTTACCTCCTCTTGATACATTGTTGCGATGTCCTCCCGTGAAAGAAGGTCTGGTCCGCACGCATTTATGACCTGCGCGTCAACAACGCTCCAGCTCTCACACAGCGCTTTGATCGCGCCAAGCACATCATTCAAGTAGACCACTCGGCGCAAGATAGGCCTAAATATCTCCGCCTCCACCTCGGACAACGCGCACTTATGCAAATATGACGTGAATTTGTCTTCCCGCGAAAATACATAGGACAGTCGCAGTGTCTTAAAATCGATTTCTCCGGCAAAGCGGCTTTCGACGACGCGCTTCATATTCGCATATGGCCCGATGGGGTTGACATCTGATGTTTCATCCACTTGGACAGCGCATTCTCCGAAAACCGTGTCGCTGGAAAAGAAGAGGACTTTCGCTTTCCGTGCCAGGCATTGTTCTATGAAATATGCGGTTCCGCTGACGTTCACGGCGTAGGCCAGGTCGTACTTGTTTGCACATAGGTCTGGGGACGAAATCGCAGCCAAGAGCACGACGCGCGTGGAAGAATCGATTGCGCCGTAATCAAACTCTTTAGGCTTTAGCAAATCGAGTGATAAGGTATCGTGGCTTACTTCCCGTGATGATGTATATAAGACCCTGCTCCTCGGATTTAGACACGGTGCCAGCTTTTTCGCCAGAAACCCGTTCTTACCGACTACAAGGACGCTCATATATGAATGCGCCTACGGTATTCTGACCGCTCGCTCCGGGGTAAGCGCACCGCATACATGCGTTACGTCCGGTGGCGTCAAAACCATATCGGCAATCATCTGGGTTGGCTTCACAACTCCCTTGCCAAGCAATTCGCTGTCGAGCGCTTGCACCCTGTCGATAAAGTTTCTGTCCCACTCGACATTCGGATCAAAGTTGGGTCCGAAGGGCCGGTCAACAAAAACATCGATGATGTTGGAATGGCCAATAAAGAGCTCGAAGTAAAAGCGCCTCAGAAGTAGCGGCAAGATATCCTGGGCTCGTATGCCTTCCATTGTGGCAACGGAACAGTCCCAGTTTACAAACGACCGGTAGGTCTTCTTATGGAGGTGATGGAACTTATATTTCTCCGGCAACTCATTCCATAGTGCCTCAACAACTGTCAAAGCTTCGGGCCAGCGCATGTGCCCATTTCGGCCAATCATATCGACCACGAGAAAATGGCCCCAAGGCAGCAGCGCGCTCTTAACATTGTCAAATAGCTTTTCCAGATGCACGACGTGGTGCAGAAATTGAGTCGTCATTATTACGTCGTATTGCTGGTCCGGCCGCCAGTTGGCAATGTCCGCCTGCCGAAAAAGGAGATGGTCGCGAATGCCTTTATCCTCGGCAGTCCGCTTCCCCCGCTCTAGCATTGCGCAATTGATATCTGTGCATTCGATCACGTACCCTTCAGCGCCGGCACGAAAGAGCTCATGGGCGATTGACGCCTCCAGATCGCAATTCCCCGCGCCCACGCTAAGCACGCGACATTGAGTTCCTCGCGCCTTTGCGCCGTCGCATGCCCGTTTGATGCGTTGAAATAGAAACTCCTGCGTCGTTTCAAATCCGAACGTGCGGAAGCTGGGAACTAGATACTTTTTCTCGTAATAACTCATGATGGGAGGAGTATCGTTAACCTGAATGACAGACTTGTATTTGAGTTGTTCCGCAAGAAGGCGAAGCCGATAACCCCACGCTTTGGGAAGTATCTTATAGAGAAGCCGCACAATCGGTGCGATTGGCCGGTAAAGCTGGCGCAGAGTGATATTGAAACTCAATTTTGAGACTCCTGATGCAACCTCTACTTCCAAATACGAGAATGCATAATTTGACAACGGCCATCGGTGCAGAGCAAATACCGAGCTCAGCTATTCGGCCGAGAGGATATTTCGTGCAAGCGAGCTCAATATTAGTGTTGACGCCGAGTGTGACTATCAAGGCAAGTTATGGAATTAACACAATCAGCCCTTGGCAATTCCACGTTAGAGTAGCTCGCCGGCTTTCTCCAGAAAAAATGTTGTCAACTCGTCTAAAAACGCATCACAATTTACCACGGTAAGCTTCTCACCTAGTTCTACACCTTCGGCCCCGACAGGCGAACTAATTACCGGGATGCCCGCCTTAAGCATCTCAAGGGTCTTGACCTTGATGCCCGCGCCCTTCCGCAACGGCACGACACCCACACGAACTTTCTCGAATATTTCGGTCGGATCGGCCACAAATCCCGTCACGACCACGTTCTTGCCAGTGCACGCGAGCAGACGAGCAGACGGCTTGTTGCCCACCACATACAACTTTGCGTCCGGAATCTGTCTTACCAGCTTCGGCATCACATTCTCTATTAAGAACATAGCAGCGTCTTCGTTCTCGCTGCGATTCATTGCTCCCCAATACATCATGGAATGCCTCTCGCATCTCGCTGGATCTCTTTTGATGGAATATACAAAATCAGACAAAACTGGCGGTTTAACGATCACATTCCTGGCCGAATACAAGCCAGTAAGCAGATCTTTATCTTTTTGGCACTGCACGACAAGTTCGTCAAATTGCTGAAACAATTTAGACTCAAACCTGTACGTATAGCCCGAAAATAGCAGGCTCTCCGCTGCCGTGGCGCGAAATACCACTTGGGCTTGAACGTCGGCCATAGACAGCCTCGACTTTGCCTTGGAATTAACGAACCGTATATACGGGCCGGCTTGTGAGAACTCGCAGACAATTAGTGAGTAGTCATTATTCTCCACCATATTACGAAGACGCCTGACAACATGCCAAGAAAATCGAGTTGCATAGCGAGGGGGCAGGAAAGGCAGAGCCGCGATAACCGCGAAGGCTTTATCTAATCTAGAGAATGGGTGTATTGCGACTTCATTAAGACCTAGCTCGTTGCCAATATTCCGGTCGATATGCTCACTAGCGTTAACTAGAAGAACCAGATCAATCGCATATTGCCTCGCGTATTCCGCGATAAACTCATAGGCCGTTTTGTGCCCAGCCTGGCTGGCGGTTCGCGACGGCGCCTGGGCACATATAATCAACGCGCGAGGCTTGCTTTTTGGAGTAAGCCCTCGCGCCGCAGTCACAGATTCAATGGAATTCGCCATTCCGCTTTCGCGGGATTTCCCCGAGCAGGCCTACCAACAGCATGGTTCGCATCCGCTAGACAATACTCAGTGCCATACGTTTAAATTGTTGCGGAAGTTCCGTTTGCGCCCGTTCATAGTCCTCGGGAATGCCGATGTCGATAAAATACGTATCACTGACATAGCCGTACATTTTCATCTCGGCATATTGAACGGCAAGAAAGTCCTGCTCAAAGGAGAAGACCTCCGGCAAATGTAATGCCTCAATAGTGCTTCGATTGAGCAAATAAATCCCTGCGCTTATCAGACCGGGTCCTACATCACCTTTCTCCTTGAAGCGTACAATGCGGTCCCCCATCATGCCGATATTGCCGTATCGACTTGTCTCTTCAAGCGGTTTCAAGGCAATAGTCACCTCCGCTTGCCTAAGGCGATGCAGCTCCAGCATCTTCGTGTAATCCAATTCAAGGAACGTATCGCCATTCAGCACGAACACCTCGCCCGGTCCTGCTAATCGTAAGGCTCGCCAAATAGCCCCTCCCGTGCCTAACGGTGCCTCCTCGATCGTGTAACGCACACGCAGGGAACCGAAACGATTTGTAAAATGAGAAATAATTTGTTCGCGTAGATAGCCTACGCAAAGAATTGCGTCCGTAAATCCGGATGCTTCCAGATACTTGAGCAGAAGCGCCAGAAATGGAACTCCAGCGACTGGCGCCATCGGCTTGGGCGCATCGGGCACCGCCAAGCGAAGGCGCGTACCGAACCCTCCCGCGAGAATGATTGCTTGCATCGAAAAAGTGCCCCTGACGACCGTCTAGAAGGTAAGTTGTTTGAAATCGGCCCTTGACCAGCCAATCAACCGCGGTACCCGCCAAATGCACAATGCGACCAACAGGGAATACGAAAAGCCGCTCGCCATAAAATTCGCAATGCCTGTCAGGCCATAGTGGCTAAACATGCTAGATGAGCCCCATGCTAAAAAAACAAACAGTGCTGCCACAACAATTTGATGCAAGAGAAACAGGCGAAAATTCAATTGGAGCCTTTTTGCATTGAACCACAATTGGAGATTCACCGCGAAGAATTGCACCGCGACTAGATTGAGAGCCAATCCCAGGCTGCCGCCAGCAAGCCCGCCATAATTCTTCGGTGCCAGAATGAACCAAGTTGACACCAAACCCAGCACCATAGAAAGAATTCCGATGTTACGATACAAACTAGTCTGGCCCGTCGCAAAAAGCAGTGATCCGTTCATTTGGCCGTATGTTTGGTGCATAGGCGAGAGCGCCATGATCATCAACGCTGGACTCGCCGCGGCAAACTTATTGCCCCCCAAAATCGCCACGACCGTTTCGGCCTGAGCGCAAATGAACGAACTAAAATATGCGGCAAGGGTGTATAGAAGTGGGCTGAAGCGACGGAATAAGCGGCGCAACTCGTCTGTATCGCCCGCGCCGTGCGCCCGCGCGAACTCGCGCATGATAAGCTGAGTCATCGCTGAGGTGAAAAGAAAGCTCACCGCCGCGACCCGAAACGACAACCCGTAAAAGCCCTGCTCAGCGGGACCGGCGTAGTGCTGTAATAGCCAGCGACCTGCGATGCCGCTTACGGCTCCGACCAAGGCGTAGATCAGCAATGGAGAGCAATATGACCATAACTCCCGAAGCACCTCCACGCGGCGGCTAGAGAAAGAAGATTGCGCAAGGCTTCTGTTCCAATATCGCAGGGATATCGAACCCAGCCCAATTATCACCAGCCCGCTAATGACCAACTCCTTTGCAAACGCGGTATTCAGCGATAGCCAGTCGCCCCAAAAGAGCATGGCGACGGCCAAGGCACCAAGTCCGCGCAAACCCAGCAACAACGACTCGCCTGATATTGTTCGCCCGAAAGCGTCTACTACTTTACGCAGGATCTCGCTCACCCACGCCAGATACCCCAATAAGGCGGCAAGCAGAATATAGCGCCACTCCTGTTTGGGCCACACCCATTGCCCCCATCCGAAGCTCCAAATCACTATGAGTCCGCAGAATGTTAGCAAGAGCAAAAAGACAACATATTCGGCATAGGTACGTATGAGGCCCGCGTCTGCATTTCGATGGGAGAGCTTGTTAAAAAAGAAAATTGAAGTTCCTGAGTCTACAAACTCAGTAAGTTGCTGAAAGAAAGTAACCAGAAAATCAAAATTGCCATATGCCACAGGGCCGAGAGCCCTTGGAATCAAGCTAATGTTAACGAAAGTAAACAGGGCCCCGAACACATTGGTGCTCAGCTTGGCCAGGTATCGCCGTCTCAGGGGGGGAGTTTCAGTGCTCAAACTTCGCCCGCCATTACTTTTCAATGTCCGAGCAGGGCAAAGAAGCGGGTTTTAGATACGATAGAGGAGAAGAAAAGAAAGTCATGTGACTGAGGCCGATTGTCAGGAAGACGACAATCCTGCCATCGTAGGTCGCCCGTTTTTGGATTCGACAATCACTTCGCGCAACGCAGCTTCCACCCTGTCGAACATGTCGTCAGGTCGACGGCAATAGCGCTCGGTGAAGCGCTGCAATACATCTCGCACCGGCGCGCTCTTCCACCAAGCGTCGACGTCATCCCATATGGCCGCCAGGTGCCGAGCGGCGGATTCCGGTGTTTCGTGGAAGATGCCGACCCGTTTGAGGTCTTCGAAATACGGGTCGGCCGAATCACGCACCGCGTGATATCTCTCATCCCAAAAAATAATCGTCGGAACATCCATGGCAAAGGTTTCAAGGTAGCCAGTGGAATTGTAGCTATAGATAAAAACCCGGCTTTCGTCGATCAACCTATAAATGGAAGTTGATCCGTCGTCGTAGCGAACATCAGGAAATGCGTTGGACCACCGCATCGGCTCGTCCCAGCCGTAATTTTCCGGATAGAAGCGAACCAGCAATTGCTGCCTTACCATCGAAGGCAGGCAATCGACAAATCGATGACCCTCGGCGATCAGGCTCGTCATTGAAAGCACAGCAGGAACGAAGAGCCAAGAGTGCCGCGGACCGGAGCCCAACACAAAGAGTGCCAGTTGCCTATTCAACACTTGTCTTCTTTCTCTCCCCATTAGCTTGAATATCCCTACTGGGATTACTTTTTTATTGGCAGGGTCATCCCACCCCCAGCTAATAAACCGATCACATATTTGCGTTTCATGCCTCTCGGCCCAATAGTTTTTGAGCGCCCCGGGGCCGCCGCCGTGCTGACCATAAACCAGCGGCACGCCATACTCCACCTTCTCTGCCGTATACGCCATGGAAACCGTGTCGTGCCACAGCACATTGGACGTAAAGATTGCTTGAGGCCGCTTGGGCCAGGGCAGATTACTCGCTTGCTCAATCAATTGTGCGTACCCTTCCAAATAGAGTCTGGGTATCTGCTTCGGAATCAAGGCTAGGGCGAATTTTTCAAAGTCCGACCTGTGATTTCCCGTTGTAATGCCCCAATCCCGCTGTCTCCAGTCGACCGCTACACGCACGGGTGGCACAGTGCGCCACAATTGCGGAAACTGGCCAAGTCGCCAGTGCATTTTCATCTCTTGAAGCGACGGGAGATAGGTAAGAATGAGAAACGCGTCCTGGTCTCGAACGAAGCGGCTCGCCGCCCTCATATAACCAGAGACCACTGTTTGTTTCAAACGCTTCTTCAGGGGGAAAGCGGGAGCCGCCTTTTGCACCACAGCGGCACCCTTGCACGCTCGCTCGATGCATGAAACCGTGGTGAACTGCTGCAGGATCGTGGCGTAGATATGATGATTCCATTCGTCATCGCCAATGAATTTGACAAACTCATTCATGTCATTGGCGACGTAGTCCTCCGCCTTCTGCTGGAGAACAATGCTGCTCGTCAGGTCATAGTTCTCGACCGCCCGCTTGATCATTTCCCATCGATCAAACAGGACAGATATGAAATATCCAAGCCACGGTCCAATCAGTATCCGCCAATAGCGCAACGAGCGATTGAGTTGATGAATTTGGTTTAGCTGCTTTGCCAATTCGTCAAGCAGTCGTTCGTAAACATCTAATTGCGTTTGGTAGTCCTTATCCCATTTCTCAAAACTCTCCCAGTGATAAGGAATGATCTCGGCATTCATGGCCATCCAGCGATGCCTGCGCGAATAGAGCCTGCACCATTCGCCAAGGAAAAGTACCGGTTCGTCATCGCGCCATGTCTCTTCCAGCGCCGTAGTAATCAGGAAGCGCCTTGGTTTAGCTCCGATGGATGACCTTTGTAACGGCTCGATAGTTAGATCCGCTCGTTCCATCACGCCGCCGCCAAATTCAGCGTGAACTCTGGCATTACTCCCTCCGGCCTCGATGTGTCATCCACCTCGCAGATGGAAAAAACCAGGCGTGTTAGCGCGTGCGGTTCTGCCTGTCTATGCACCAACATTGGCACAGCAGCACACTGCCATGGATCCCAGGTCATCGATACGCGCCGTTTCCCATCTCCCACGACTATCTCCCCTGTGGTTGCACCAAAGCCGGTTGTAGAGGAGACCAGACTGGACGAAGCAGCACTATGGTCGACGCTTCGGTCGAGCACAAAGCGCTCGGTATCTGGTCCACCGTTAGCACACTCGAGGGTCACTTGACCGTCAAACGCTTCAGGCAACAGGGTAACGATCCCGGCGCGCACGATGCTGCGCATTTTCTTCCAACCGGGAAAGCGATAACCCAACGATACCCGTTCCCCGTCTCGCTCTACCGTAACTGTCTTGACGATCGTCCCGTATCGAGTTTGAATCTGTGCCTGCAGAAGGAGTTGCCCGCTTTTGCTAAAAACTTTCGGCACTACGCGTTCCAGATCCGTTACACGAGCGTGCTCGCCAGGCATCTCAATGATCACCCCCCCTGAATAGAAATCTGCGCCCAGCTCGATGGAGCTAAAGTAACCTTGTGGCAAAGTGCCTACTACAGACTCGTAGTCATGAGATTTAAATGCCAGCGACTTAATCGTCAGGCCGCGACGCGCATTCAAGACAAGGTGAAGGTAGGGCGTCTTGATCGTCCACAGAATCCCCTCCTCGTCCTGCACAATCTGGACGCCTTCCGGCAACGTGATTTCACTCAAAGGCCTATGAGTTCCTTCCGTTTCGCCAACGTTACGCTGAAGTTGTTCCAACCCCAAACGACGCATAAGATCAGAAATACGGGCGACAGCATCACTCCATCGCGCCTCCGTGATGTGGGTACGAAAATCGCTACCCCAGAATTCACACAGTTCCCGCCAGTTACCATCGTGCTCATCGCCATTTTGCACTAGTGCCCGATGAATCTCATGACACGAGGTGTTCAGCCACAGATTATCTCGCCCCGTCACGGCCCAGCGATGAATGTTGTACTTCGCCTGCTTCTTGACGGGAATCGGCTGACTCACTGAAGTCAAGCGCTTGACATTCTGGTTTGGCGATGACACCTGGCGCTCCAACGCCTCGCTGGGGCTCAGCCAACCTAGCGCAAGGTTTTCTTGCAGCCGCTTGCAAACACGTTTGAGCCGTTCCCACTCCCCCTCGGGATGCAGCCGCGACTCTGTCGTAAATCGCCCCGGCCGATAGTCGAATATCTCTGCATCATTACAGTAAATGGGCAACACAGCGCCGTCCTGATCTGCGCGTTGCTTGACGTACGCCATATATTCGGAAACCGGGATATCGCCGTGTACGACCCGCTGCAACCGCTGAAAGAGTATTGAGTCCGCCCACAGCACTGGCAATGAAACATCTCCACACCCCATGGCGTGTGTTGGAGTCGCCGATATCGGCGCATGATCCAAACCCAGAGCAAGGCGCACATTGTCACGGTCCATGACAATACCTTCGTAACCGGCCCCGACATACATATTCACCAATCCAGTTGAGAAGGCCATCTCATTGACTAACGCGATTCTTGGTGTAACTCCCAAAATCTGCCAATAAGCCTCCAGCCCAAGTTTCTGATTCCAGCGATTCACATCGTATGGCACCAGCGGCCCGATTATCTGTGACCAGCCGCTGCCAATCAGTTCGCACTGTTTAGCATCAAGCATCTGGCGAAAGCGCTGAACCCAGGACTGATCCAGCGAAGCGATCTGCTGTAGTGTCCACCCAGTCAATTCGATACCAATTGGAATCCCTGTGTCTTCTGCCAGATCCAGTAGTGGCCAATAGCACTTGCGGATCACATCCGGGCGTGCCTCAGCCGGAATCGACGAGAATGCGAGATTGAGGTGAAAGATAAGATAGCCTTGAGCCATGACTACGCCAACAACTCCGCCACGGCCCGCGCGAATTTATGCCCACCCAGAGTCGACATTCTCCGTCTCGCGTGATGTGACAGGGAGACAGCCCGCTTAGGATCTGCCATTAAGTCCTTCATTTTTCCCGCTGCGTCCACTTCATTCTTCGCTACTAGCGCAACACCCTCTGCCGCTATTGCGGCCAGTACCGTGTCGTCCCTATTGCCGTAGGGCGAGAACACCACTGTCGGCACGCCGTAATAAAGCAACTCGAAAAAACTTACGCCGTAAACTGTCACCGCATAGTTTGTTTCTGCCATCAGGTCATCCAGCCCGGATGGGGATTGATGATTCAACATCCGTAGCCGAGGAGAGGCCGGCCAAACCGGAGCTTTTGCATAGGGGCCGGTAACCCAGTGCAGCTCAGCGCCGCCGGGAAGCGCCTCATTCAGCAGCGTTGGTAGCGTCTTACCCAAGCCAGCTGCGTCGCTGCCCCCGGTCAAGGCGAGAACTTTCCCGCCCGCCTTCCACTCAATCGCAGTTCGTTTCACGTTCAGCAAAAAGCAGTCCCATCCATACAAAAAAGGCGCCGCCCCAATTGAGTCCTCCGGCGGCGAAAAATGAAACGCTGGGATAAAAATCAAATTTAATCTGCTGCGATGATCGACGAGGCCATCTATGCTGATGACTTTGCAATTACCTTGCCTCAAATCCTGCAGAAGCTCGCCAATATCCGCCGGCACAAGACGAGGATGCAAATCAAGAATCACAGCTTGTGCATCGATATGCCGAACTTGCTTCCGGATTGCATAGAGCAGATCTTCCTCGCTCTCCAGAAAATGATACTCAAACTCCTCCAGATCGGCGCGCTGAACCGGATCTCCCTGAATCAGAAGTTGTGCATTGGCTCCGAGTTCTTGATTTAAAGCGCGGGCCACTACAAGAGAGCGCGTCAAATGCCCAAGACCCACCCCCTCGCCCGCATGACAGACAATCAGGGCATTCATGAAGGACCGCCATGCCCCAATTCCGTTACTTCCACTGCTCGCGAATCTCCTTCAGCGGCCGCAGTCCATCGGATGGATCTGCGCGCCATAGACGATCAGGGACTTCCGAGGGGACAGGCTCCTTGATTCCATTACCATCAGCTTCGAGGCCTTTCTTCACATTCGAAATGACAGCCGCAATCTGATCTGGAAGCCAGCAATGGCCCGCCTCAAACTCCTCTCCCTTGCCGTCCAGATCCAGGTGAAATTCAAGCACTTTAGCGCCCCAGCGATGAATCGCCCGGTACATGACCGCTGGTTCCACGGTATGGTCCGACCAGCCTACGTCGCAACCTGTCACTTGGCGAAGGGTTTCGATCGCAGCGAGGTTAGCTTCAACATATGGCGTGGGATAGGCCGAAGTGCAGTGAAGGAGCGTCGGTGAATTACAGCCGTTCTGATGAAGCACTGCAACCGCGTGCTTGATCTCATCAATCGTTGCCATTCCGGTAGAGAGAACCACCGGTTTGCCAGTTCGGGCGCAAGCGGCCAATAGGCCATCCCAAAGCAATTCATAGGAGGCGATTTTGTAAAACGCCACGTGGGATTCAAGTTCTGAAACCGCGTCAAGGTAGAACGGTGTGCAAGCGAATTCGATGCTCAATTCACGGCACCGTTGAGCCAGCTTCGGTAAGAACTCAAGCGGTAGTTCCCATTCTTTGCGTTTCCGGTGTGACTCAGACTTCTTTAGAATTTCTGGCGCAAAAAGTTGGTCGATGCGAAATAGCTGAAACTTCACTGCATTGCAGCCAGAGGAGGCCGCCACATCGATAAATGCGAGCGCACGGTCCAGATTGCGACTATGATTGCTTGATACTTCAGCAATAAATTTCATTAAATCCTCTCTGATAATTGTCCGACATGCATAACTGTCGAAATCAATCACGCATTGCAGGTGGTGAGATTAATCGGGCCGGCCCCACAAACCACAAAAAATGGATTGAGCGTGACAGAGGGGTTGGCGTAAGAGAGCGCCTCACCCGTCAATTGGATCACCCGTCCACCGGCCTGCTCAACAATACATTGCGCTGCGGCTGTGTCCCAAAGTGAGGTCGGCCCTAGTCTCGGATAAACATCCGCATGCCCCTCCGCCACCAAGCAGAATTTGAGTGAACTACCCATCGGCACAAATTCATGTGAGCCGAGGTGTTGCAGGAATTTCGCCAGAGTATCTCGTGCATGCGAACGGCTCCCAACCACGCGCCACGTATTACCCTCTGCGCAAGTCGCCACATGAATTGCCTTTCGAGAGACATTAGCGCTTACCTTGAATGCCCCTAATCCCGTAGCTGCAGAATAGGCCACATTGAGCGCGGGCGCATAGACCACACCCAGAACAGGGCGTCCGCCTTCAATCAACGCAATGTTAACCGTGAACTCGCCATTGCGATTGATGAATTCCTTGGTGCCATCCAGCGGATCAACGAGCCAATAGCGCCCGGAACTGTCCGGTCCGGCAAAATCATCTGCCGCCTCCTCAGACAGAATGGGTAACGCAGGTTGCAGACGAGCCAGTCGTGCGGTGATAATCGAATGAGCGGCCAGGTCGGCCTCTGTGACCGGGGACTCATCCTCTTTTTCTTGGACGGTGAAATCGCGCGCATAAACACCCAATATTGCCGCGCCAGCCTCACGCGCAATCGCGTGGACTTCATCGAGCAAAACCATGCCTAAATCAATCATCAAACCTCGTTTCGCCCAATGACGCCTCGCCCCTGCAGAAATTCAATCACTTTGGTCACGGACGCTTCCAACGTAAGAGCGCCGGTATCCACTGCCAACTCAGGATACAGCGGAACCTCATAAGGTGAAGAAATACCGGTAAAATCCTTTATCTCGCCCGCGCGGGCACGCTTGTAAAGTCCTTTCACATCGCGTTCTTCGCACACCTCCAACGGGCAATCGCAATAAATTTCGAGAAATTCCCCGTGCGGAACCAACGAGCGTACACGAGCGCGGTCTGCGCTAAATGGTGAAATAAACGCAGTCAGCGCGATTACACCCGCCTCCAAAAAGAGCTTGGCCATTTCCCCAACGCGGCGAATATTTTCGACTCGATCTTCAGCGGAAAATGCCAGGTCTGCACAAAGTCCGTGCCGCACATTATCACCGTCGAAAACAAAAGTACGACAGCCCGATTGGTGCAAACGCTCCTCGACCGCATGTGCCAAGGATGACTTACCGGCACCAGATAGTCCTGTAAACCACAAGATCACACTCTGGTGACCGTTCAGCTTTTCACGACGCTCCCGTGTCACCGTGGCATGGTGCCACACGACATTGCTCGATTTGCTATTTCCCGACATCACTATGTCACTCCTGTTGGCAGGATGAGGTAATAAAGAACGGACAAAAGCTAATCGTAGAGCAATCGAAGGGAGACAGCACGAAAAGGGGTGCTAAAACTCTCCTCACACCTGCTCCACCGTGATCTCGATCGATTCAATGGCTTTTTCGGCTAGCGTGATCGCCTCTGCCCTTGTCTCGCCCGTAACAATGACCACGCCCGCGCGCGCTGGATGATCATCAACAGTTCGCAATAAATCACCCGGCTTAACGCGAATTTCACACAACTCGACGCCAGGCCAATTTGTCACTTTGTCGTGCCCCCGAACCGAAATCACTCGACCTGGAGTTGGGAACAGATAGCGTTGGCAGACACAACGTTGATGGCGAGGCGCAAGATCACCGGCATTGGGCCGCTCTCCCAGAGCAACACGAATTGCATTGCCAACTAGATCGACACCCGTATTGAGCGGTATTTCATGTGTGCAAAAGTAGCCACCGCTTAGCCGCGCGGCCAACTCAATGACATACGGCTCGCCATCGCAGACGACAATGTCCCCTTTAACTACACCATTGCGAATACCCATGCTGATCGCGGCACGACCTACTAGTTCCCGAACGGCCCGTTGCACCTCCGCAGGTAAGCAGCTTGGCAAATCACCGCCATTTTCGATAATGTGTGGCGCATACTTGGCAAGGTACTCATAGTTCCGATCGGAAAATCCCGGAGTGTAGGCGACACCATCAAGCATCAAAGATTCTGTGCTAACCTGCGGCCCTGAGAGAAACTTCTCAATCATTACGCGCCCGGTCGGCGAGTGTTTCTTGGCTTCATTAAACGCCCAGTCGGCGTCAACCTCCCTTGTTAGGCGAAGCACGCCGCGGGCGCCCCTACTGTCCACGGGCTTAATGACAAGAGGACAACCCTGCGCCCCAATGACGTGCTTCAATTGCTCGGGGCTGTTCACCGAAGCAAACCACGGAACCGGTATCCGATCGGCGTGAAATTTCTGCTTCATTGCCAGCTTGTCCATCGCGAGACGCGCGCTCGCGGTGGAAATGCCGGCAAGTCCCAATGCTTCTGCTATCGTCGCGACCGTTAAAGGTACATCAGATGCAATACACATGACTCCGTCAATCGGTCTTCGCTCTTTAGAATATTGAAGGGCGGAGTAGAGCGTGCCTTCAACGTCGTACGTGCTCGCTACGATCCGGTCATTTGCAAATGCGAATCCGGGCGCATTGGGGTTCCCATCGCTGACGACTACGAAAAGGCCCATGTCGCGGGCAAGCTTGATACCTGGTATCGCTTCGATGCCCCCGCTAACGATGAGAAGGGTTTTCACTAGAAGTACAGTCCGCCATTAACATTGATTGTTTGGGCAGTGATATAGCGGCTCTTTTCTGACGCCAGAAAGACAACTGCATCCGCAACCTCATCTGGTGTGCCAAAACGCCTTAATAGAATGCTCTCGGCCGCTTTTGTCACTACAGGCGATTGCAGTCCAGCGGACGCCATCTCCGAAGCAATTAGACCTGCGGCAATAGTATTGCAACGGATGTTGTCCTTAGCCCCGAATCGTGCGATGACCTGCCCCAAGGAGATCAATCCAGCCTTGCTTGCTGCGTAATGTGCCGTACGAGGGCCACCATATTGCCCACTCACAGAACCGATGTTGACAATGCTTCCACCTCCCCTCAGGCGCATCATCGGCAATGCCTCCTGCGCGCAAACAAAGGGTCCCCGAAGATTCACCGCCAAGATTTCGTCCCAGTCGGCATCCTCAATTTGATCAAAATCGGTGGGCTTATTGATGCCAGCATTATTCACCAGAATGTCCAGTCCTCCATTAGCCAGCCTGATTTCCGTGAAAGCCCTTCGAATCGATTCACGGTTTCTAACGTCCATTTGCAGATGTTGGCCGATGCCCCCAAAGGAATAAATCTCCTGTACCACCTCCTGAGCCTTGTTCTGCTGCCTTTCATATGTAATCACTACATTCGCACCGGCCTTTGCTAATGCAATGCTAATGGCGCGACCGATTCCGCGGCTACCCCCAGTGACTAAGGCGACGTTTCCTTTAAGCATTGCGATGTTTTCCCTTACGAGCACATACACGCCGTGCTGCTTCTGCAATATGGTGTCCAGTTAATCGGTACTTCTCCGCTAATTCGTCAGGTTCACCAGACTCCCCAAACTCATCGCGCACTCCTACAAACTCCACCGGACAGGGAAGATGCTGAGCGAGCGCCTCACAAATAGCGCCCCCTAATCCGCCATAGATGTTATGGTCCTCGGCTGCAACGATTGCGCCAGTTTCGGCAGCGCAACGAATGATAAGATCCACGTCAATCGGTTTGATCGTGGAGATATTGACAACACGGGCAGAAATGCCTTGCTGCGCAAGCAACTCCGCTGCGTCAAGCGCCCTGGCCACTTCTACCCCACATGCCATTAGGGACACGTCACTACCGTCGCGCAATATTCGCCCCTTGCCAATCTCGAACACATAGTCGTTACCAATGATTCTGCGGGCAGGGCTGCGGCCTGTCCGCATATAAACGGGGCCATTGAATTCCAGGATCGCTCTTGTCGCCAGTTCAATTTCATAAGGATCGGCTGGAGATATCACCGTCATTCCCGGAATTGCCCGGAAGGCTGCAAGATCCTCCAAACACTGCGCGGACCCACCGTCAGGCCCGACATCAAGCCCTGGATGGCTAGCAACGATTTTGACATTACGCTGACAGTATGCAATTGAAAGGCGCGCCTGCTCATAAGCCCGTAGACAGAACACTGCAAATGTCGTCACAATTGGAATAAGCCCTGTGCTAGCCATGCCTGCCGCCGCAGACATCATGTTCTGTTCAGCGATACCAAACTGAAAAAACCTTCCAGGAAAGGCTTTGCGGAAATGGTGGGCACCAGTCCCACCTGCTACATCAGCATCTAGGACAACGACTTGCGGAAATTCTTTGCCCAGTCCCACCAGCGCCTTGCCAAACGACTCCCGTAGCGAGTCACCTGATGTTCCGATCAGAGCGGGCGCCACACTCAGCGGTGTTGATTTATTTCCAGAAATTGCCATTTAAGTAGGCCTCCAGTTGCCCTTCATCTGCGCCCAACTCACAAAGAGCGACGCGCAGTTCTTCATTTTTGATCTTTACACTGCCGTGCCATGCTGCAACGCCTTCCATAAAGGAAACCCCTTTCCCCTTGATCGTGTGAGCGATGACCAACTGCGGTTGCCTCTCGATCTGCTTGGATCTGACAACGGCTGCCCCGATCGCCGCAAAATCATGGCCGTCAATTTCTTGCACATACCAGCCGAAACTCCGCCACTTGTCGGCAAGCGGCTCGATGCCCATGATATTGGCGTTCAGATCATCACTTTGGAGCTTGTTGTAGTCGATAATGGCGCACAGATGATCGAGTTGGAAATGGGCTGCGCTCATTGCCGTTTCCCAGACTTGTCCTTCTTGCATTTCACCATCTCCGAGAACGGCATACACTCTTGATGGAATTTCCTGGTGGCGCAAACCTATAGCCATCCCCAACGCGGCAGAAAATCCTTGCCCCAAAGATCCGGTACTGGTTTCCACCCACGGTGTGTCCAGTACATGCGGGTGGCCCTGTAGGGCGCTGTCGATCTTCCGGAGAGTGCGGGCCAATTCCGGCGGGATCAAACCTGAACGCCCTGCGAGCGCAAAAATCGTCGGAACGGAGTGGCCCTTTGACAAGACCAGTCGGTTACGATTAGGCTTTTCCCAATCAGAGATTGCATAGCCCAGTTCATTGATCCAAAGATACGAAATTAGGTCGGCGCATGATAAGCAGCCACCGGGATGGCCAGAACCCGCGTGATACAGCAGTCCCAAAATGTCCTTTCGACATCTGTTGGCAACAATGGCCAAATTCGTATTAGTCGTCATAACAATTCCATCTCCATTTCCATTCTTCACCATCCTGGTCTGCGATTGATTCGTTGGTAGCGGCCACCGAGTCGCTCACCCTAGAGCACGCCGCGTGAACTAACCCGAATGGTGCAATTAACTTAGCACGCCACAAAAACGACTCGACTCTGAGTTTTTACAATGAATCTTTCCCATTTCAAGCAAGGACGTAGCGATCACTTGCGCCGTCATTCGATCGCGCGATTCAATGGCAACGATATTCGCAATTCAAGCCCCCTCTAAGAGCCTAGGCTCGCCACAACGACGCCAAACGGGAAGAATCTAGCCAACAGGTGATTGGAGCCCTTTCGCGCGTTGTCTTATCTATTCCATTAAATCAAATACGCTTATTACCTTAGTTTCCCGAACACACAGTTTCCTGACATTCAAGGCAATTTCATCGAAGTAGGTCCGCGAACAAATTACGACAACCGCTGGCTCCAATTCTGTCAAAGCCGTCGGAAATCTCACTTTAACTCCGTGCATTGATTCGACATATTTCGGAAGCTCGCTATCGACGACCCCTCTTATTACCTGAACATCAAACGAACCTTCGCGTACCAAAAGATCGAAAATACGACCTGCTCCCCAAATAACAATTCCTTGTGATGACAGCTTTTCAATTTTCCTCGCGGCAATCCCAAAGCGCTCTTTGCTACGTCTCAGGCTATTCGCATAGACTGATATCCTTTCTTTGGACTGCATTGCCTCACGTCTAAGGTCGCATTTGCGTTCCTTCTTTGGCGCAGGACGAACCAAGAGACCAATATTTTCAGTATCGGACCATTCGTCAATGATTTCAAATCCCGCTTTGCTAGCAAGACAAGAAAGTGTTTCATGGGAAAAGTGATACAAATGTTTGTCGATAAAGAATTCCTCGACCACATCATCTCTTGCAATGAAATCAATACTGGGCACTTCCAGGTACATCACACCGTGCGCAGCCATCGAGTTGCGAATTTGATTTAGCACCGCGAGGGCATCACAAACATGTTCAAGCGTATGGCTGCAATGGACAAGGTCGAAATAATTGGCTGGCAATTTGACATCTTCAATTCGTTGCCCAACAAATTTGATTGCTTGATTTTCCGAATAATCACTTACTACACGCGTATCAGGTTCAATCGCCCAAATCGCCTCTGCAGAATGTTTCGCCAGGTATATATTCAGGAACGCACCTCTATTGGCACCCACATCCAAAATTCGGTTACGGACGCCTTTTGGCACTGCAGCGTCTATTTTGTCCAACGCATATTGCGCTCGAAATCCCTTGCCATAGCGAACGTTTCCCCAATTTGCCCCACCCGATGTACTCAAGGTCCTTACCGCCACGCGGTCGTTCCGGGGTAGACTCTGAACCAGCCCACAGACTGGACACACATAGACGGTGAGATCACGTTGCGTATCCGGGGCCCTATAAACCGCGGCGCCCGTATCAATATCCGTCGCGCACAGGTTGCATTTATCTATTGCATTCATCTTCATTGACTCTCGTATTTCATAATATATTCTGGCCGAAGATCATAACCGAAGTAACTCATCATATCTCCGGAAATGTGCTCAAGTTGCTCGCATTGCTTTTTAGTCAATAATTGATCTTGTGGTCGATTGACGTTATGCGGGCGCTGGAGCATCTCAAAAAAGCTAGGAGAATATTCAAGTTCGAGGAAGATGAATAATTGCCGCAACAGGTCCTCATCTTTCACCAGGTCCTCAAGCCTACAAAAGAAACGCTGTTTGGAAGGCAATATTTCCAAGTGCTTCAAAATGACCCTGTTAACCTCTCCCCAATGGAAGCAGATTCGCTGGAATTGATCGAAGCTTCGGAAATCTTTTGCGATCGGAGTTCCTTGCCTTGGAAGAGTCCACCAGTATTTCTTTTCTGGCGGGGGGCGGAGGACGGACTGGGGATCGTCTACCCATGCTTGAAGGATAGCCACGCTTCTGTCGTCGTAGCATTCGTCACGCAATTTGTGAAAGAATGAACTCGTAACTTTCCTGCCATCTCTTACAATATGAACAAACTTCGATTTAGGAAACGTTTCCGAGAGGATGTCAATTATCCAAGATATCTTGTTCGAAGAGTCACCCCATAACGGACGATCCGTATAGTTTATTGCTGCCCCATAGTATTCATAAATTTTTGCAGCAAGTTTTTCACGCGCATCCAAACCCATGTAATATTCCACAGCAAGCGGCTGAATGTAATTCACCAAATACTCATGGTGCATCTCAACCGATGGGAGAGTAGATAACAACTTTTCGAGCATCTGGGTACCCGATCGGCCGCTGCCTACAATAAAGAAGGGTTGGGTATTTAGCATGGCTATTCAACCTCCAGTCCTCGAACAAATGGGCGCCAATCGGAGTCCTCGGGCATGAGGTAACGGAGGCTTGTCCAGTCACCAGATTTTCGGCAAATTGCAGTTGGGTTAGCGCTGGCTTTTAGGATTGTGCTGATACCCACTAAAATTTCTTGATGGCGCCCATTTGGCGCCACAGAATATCGTTCGTTCTTCTTGGCTGGCCGGAACTCTTACGATTTTCTTGCGTAGATTACGATTTCTCTGCCAATTCCATGGTCAGCCAAGTCCAAATACAGCTTTTGCAACAGCTGTCCCTGACCACCCTTCGTCAGCGCCTTCTCAAAACTCATGCGCTTGACATGACACGCTCGCCCCAACTGATCGTTCCCAACGTAGTTTTCGCCCATGAGCAAGAACATATCAATCGGAAATGTCGCCTCTTTGCGCACTATCTCAAAACCACATCGCTCTACAAGCCTTGAAAGTGACCGGAAATCGAAATAGTTGATGTGATGCGGAGGAGCAACCCACCATGGCTTCAGCCCGAAGTGATCACGCAGGACGAGTTGGAAGGGGTTAAAGTCATTCGGCGCTACAATGCAAACGATACCGTCTGCGCTCAATTGACGATATATCAACGACAAGAGTGCAGCGGGATCCGGGATATGCTCCAGCACCTCGCCCATGTTGATCGCATCGAAGCGCCCTAAAGTGGACGCAGTCTGCGGGGAAAAAAATACATTTTCCACATCCAGACCCAAGCTGCGGCTATGCTCTGCGGCCTGAACCGATGGCTCAATACCCTTCACCTGCCAGCCCCGCGCCTGGCCATTGAGCAGGAAGAAGCCTGGCCCTGAGCCAATATCCAGCAAGCGCCGCCGCTCAACGGGCAGATGCTGTTCCAGAATTTCGTAACGCTGGGCGTACACCATATTCCACCACTCAAGATCTTCTCGATAGCGTTCGATGTAGAGCGGCTTTTCCTGCGCGTAGTAGTCGTGCTGATAAGCGTTTTCCAGGTCCTCTTCGGTTGGGATCGAGATGATGTGCTTGAATCCGCAAAGTGTGCAATCAATGACATCGAAGCCATTGGCGGAGGCCGCCACGGCTCCTTCGTGGTCTCGCCATTGCTTTTCCACGATTTTGTCTTTGACCACGCTTCTACTCTTTCGAGAGGCGGTGAAAGCCAGCATGTGCGACCGGGGTATCGAGACTGCCAGCGGGTTCAGCGGCAATGAGTGCAAAAACCTCGCTAACCGCATTTTGATATTGACTCAAATCCGTCGGCTGATGCGCCAGCGATGGCTTGAACTGACGAAATCCCAGAAAACCCCGTCTGAGCATCTCAATCGTGAAGCGTGTGTTCAACGCCATCGCATTGGGGCTCTGGAAGGCGAATGCCGCAAGCGAAGGCAAACCCGTCACATTGATTTTAAGGCCATGAACCTCAGCAGATCCGCGCCAGATTTGCTTAACCTGATTTCCCGTATCGATTAAGTGCTTTTCCACTCCCAATCGCTGGTATTTCCTTAGGGTCGCCAAGGCCGCGGTTGGACCGATGCGGTCTGTCCAATTGGTGCTGGAAATGAAAGTGGTCTGTGCGGATTGCATCACCTTCTCGGTCCCCATCACCACGGACATGGCATAACCGTTGGCCATGGATTTGGCAAAGACCGCCATATCGGGGTGAACCCCATAGTTGCGGTGGATGCCACCGGCGCACATACGGAATCCGCTGGTGATTTCGTCAAACATGAGAACGGCGCCGATCTCCGCCGCCAGTTCGCGCAGGGCTTTGAGATATCCGGCCGGAGCATCCTCACCCCTCGCGGGTTCGATGACAATCGCGGCAATCTGCTTTTCCTTGCCCCGAACTTTTTCGCGCAGTGAGTCGATTTTGTTCGCGTCGAATGGAATGGCCGTGCCAAGTAAGCCCCTCGGAACGCCGTTTGGCTGAAGGCCGGGCATGAGCTGGCCATCCAGGCTCGCACGGTCAGCGAGATTGGCGGCGAGGTACCAATCGTTCCAGCCATGGTAGCCACTGAACATGATGACATCGCGTCGTGTATGGGCGCGGGCGATGCGCACGGCCAACCCCATCGCCTCGCCGCCGCTTCTGGCGTAACGCACCATGTCGAACCATGGGTGGAGTTCGATGAGCGCCTCGGCCAGCGCGACTTCTTCCGGGCAGTTGAGTGAACTATTGACCCCATCACGGAGCGCCTGAACGACAGCATCATCCACCTCATCATCAGCGTAGCCGAGGATGCAGGCGCCGACCGCCATGATCGACATATCGATGAACTCACGCCCATCCAGGTCCCAGACCCGACAGCCCTTAGCCTTGGAGAAGTATGAGGGCCAGACATCGGGCGCAAACATTTCCGGGCGCTTCGAGAGCAGTTGCGTGCCACCGGGAATAAGCGATTTTGCGCGCCCGTAGAGCGCCACGCCCTTGCTCCGTTTCAGTTCTTCAAGGCTGTACATCGGATCTCCTGTCTTCTGCGAGGGATTTCAAATAACCTTCGTTTCGAATGATGTCGCTGTTGATAGTTATAAGTGCCGGTTCTCTCTCGAGAAGCGCAAGAACTTCCTGTGCCAGGAACGGGGCGCCCTCCCGGTACAGTCTAGCGAAGATGGCCTGGAGAAATTCGTAATCGCGGGGTTCATCCAGTGTCCAGCGATGGTGTGAAAGTCCCTCGAATTTCTTCAACCCTCCTGTCCTGAAGAGTTCGTGATGTTTCTCGATATAGGGTCCGACATGCTCACGCTCGGATTTTAGCGTGGCCTCATGCCCTGCGCGCTCCAGCGCCGAAAAGGAAAATACCGTGCAATCCAGGCCGTCAGGGAACTCGCCCGAGAGGCCGTAATAGTCATACCCGCCTGCTAAGAAACCCTTGACCACCTCGTCCACAATCGTCGGATCAATTGCGGGGCAATCCGCAGTGATACGCACCACGGCATCTGCCTTGTGTATAACTGCTGCTTGGTAGTAGCGATCGAGCACATCTTCCAGACTGCCACGGTAATGGCTGACGTCTTCCTTTTCGCACCATGCCTGGATTGCGTCGTCAGTGTGGTCGGTTGACGTGGCGACTACCACTTTCGCGACTGTCTTGCAGGCTCGAATACGTCCGACGATGTGCTCCAACACCGGCTTGCCAGCCAACGGCATCAAAACCTTTCCCGGCAGGCGCGAGGAACTCATCCGAGCTTGGATGATGGCAACGATGTTCTTATTCTGAGTTACGGGTTTTCCCCAGCGCGCAGGATTGATGAGATCAATATCGTTGCTCTGAAGCGCTTCCGGCAACTCAGTGGTTGGACCTTCGGCCGCCAGTAGAATCTCCTGAAGTTGTACCAAGCTGTCGACGCCCACAATTACTCGCGCAATGCCCGTTTGCGCCAGTGCATGACGCAGGCAGGCTTGCAGCGGCGTCAAGCCAGTCTCGGCAAGCCATTGCTCCCATATCTGCCAGATCCGCTGCCAACGATTGAATTCGTCCGGTCGTTTCGCGTTGGGCATGAGCAACAGCCCCTGAAGGAACACTGAACGGGCGTGCAATTCGATATTCATTCTGGCCAAACGATCCAACCAGCCAGAAGTAATCAAACGGCGATCGAGAATATTGAACGGTGCTTGCACGATATCCAGTTGGAAGCATTGAGCGAGCGCGTCAAGTTCGGCAGGGTTGTAGATCGAAATACCGATTTTTTCCACCAAGCCCTGCCGTTTGAGTGCGAGCAGGGCCTGATAGATCTTTTCTCCATATTTTCCGAGGAGTTGCTCTGGCCGATGCAGCAGCAAGCCCCGCAGACTCGTAATGCGCAATCGGTCAAGCGAAGCCTGAACCTGATCGCGCACCCATGCTTCGACATCAGGGCATTGATTCGGTATAGCCGGCAATTTGGAAATCACCTGCCAACCTGTTACCCCGATTTCACCCAATCGCTGTTCGCTGTTGCCGTAGTTGATGGCGGTATCCAAAGTGCCAATGCCATGAGCCTTGGCATGGTGCAGGATAGCTTTTGCGCCATCTTGGCTGATCTGGCCGCGTGCGTTGGCGACACCATAATCGAGACCAAACTGGACGGTGCCTAGGGCGAGCTTCATTGCGCCAGAGCTGCGCGTAAGGCACTAACAACCCGATCCTGCTGCCTGTCCGTCAGCCCCGGATACATCGGCAAGCTTATGGCTTCGGCGTAATACCGCTCGGCCTCCGGGCAATGTCCCGCCTTGAAGTCCATTCGTTCGTAGTAGGGCTGGCGATAGACTGGAGCATAATGCACGTTCACGCCCACGCCAGCTGCTCGCAGCGCCTCGAAAACTTCGCGATGTGACTTGCGGATCTCGGCGAGCTTGAGTCGAATTACGTAAAGGTGCAGCCCGGAATAACCATCCGGATGTTGCCATGGCGTGACCAGCGGCAAATCAGCCAGTAGTTCGTCATAACGCTGGGCGATGGTATGGCGTTTTACTACGAACTCATCCAATCGCTGCATTTGGCTCAAGCCCAATGCCGCCTGCAATTCGGTGAGACGATAGTTGTAGCCAAGGGCGATCTGTTGGTAGTACCAGGATCCGTCCGGGGCGTGAGTCATGTCGGCGGCATCGCGCGTGATGCCGTGGCTACGCAACAATTGCATGCGTTTGGCAAGTCCTGCGTTGTTGGTCACAGCCATGCCGCCTTCGGCGGTGGTAATAATCTTGACAGGGTGAAAGCTGAACACCGTGATATTACTGTAGCGGCCGTTGCCGATGGGCTCGTCCTTGTATCTGCCACCTATTGAGTGCGACGCATCTTCGATAATTTTGAAGCCGTAGCGCTGACTGAGCGCATGGATACCAGCCAAGTCGCAGGGCTGTCCGCAAAGATGGACTGGAATCACCACTTTGGGTAGGCCGCCAAACTTTTCCGCCTGCGCCAGTTTCGCCGCCAAGCGCTCCAGACTCAGGTTGTAGGTACGCCGGTCAATATCGACGAAATCCACATCTGCGCCGCAATACAAAGCGCAGTTGGCGCTTGCGACAAAAGTAATGGGGCTAGTCCACACCCTGTCACCCGGCCCCACGCCCAGTGCTAGACAGGCAAGGTGCAGGGCGCTGGTAGCGCTATTGACGGCTACTGCGTGTTGCGCGCCACAGTAGTCGACGATGGCTTTTTCGAACGCCGGAACCGCAGGGCCTTGCGTCAAAAATTCCGAACGCAGGACGTTAACCACTGCCTCGATGTCGGCATCGCTGATGTCCTGACGCCCGTAGGGGATCATCCGTGCCTCAGTCTGCTTCGCTTTGACCAACGTGCGTCCGGATCAGGTTTCGCAACTCCTCCACCGTCAAGAAATGCGTATTGCTGCCGCTGTTGTAGCTGAAACCGGGCTCAACCAGTTCGGCGCCGGTCTTGCTGCAGTAGTCATCGATGGTGTAGGGACCGCCCACCGGTAATATCGCGTAGTAGGCGCCCAAATCTACGGTATTGAAACTGTCACTAGCGGTGATCATCTCTTCGTGAATCTTTTCGCCGGGGCGCACGCCGATAACCGCATGTTCACAGTCGTCGCCGATGGCATCTGCCACATCGCGAATGCGATACGACGGAATCTTGGGCACCAGCACTTCGCCGCCCCAGGCATTGTAGACGCTCCACAGCACCATTTCTACACCGTCCAGCAAACTGATATTGAATCTGGTCATCGCCAGATCAGTTATAGGCAGCACTCCAGTCTTGCGCTTCTCAAGGAAAAAGGGGATTACCGAGCCGCGGCTCCCCATTACATTGCCATAGCGCACCACGCTAAAGCGTATGTCGCGATGCCCTTTGATATTGTTCGCCGCGACAAACAGCTTATCCGAACATAATTTGGTGGCGCCATAAAGATTGATCGGCGCCGCAGCCTTATCGGTAGACAGTGCGACCACGCGCTGCACTCCGGTATCGAGACACGCTTCGATCACGTTCTGCGCTCCCAAGACATTAGTCTTGATACACTCGAACGGATTGTACTCAGCGGCCGGCACCTGCTTGAGGGCAGCCGCATGAATTACAACGTCGATGCCCTCCATCGCACGACGCAGGCGATCCAGATCACGCACGTCGCCTATAAAGTAGCGAATACCTTTATACCTACTCTCTGGAAACTTCTGGGACATCTCGAATTGCTTGAGTTCGTCACGCGAATAGACTACGAGACGCTTGATATCCGGATAGCGTGCAAGGACAGTTCTTACGAAAGCTGTACCAAAAGACCCGGTGCCGCCAGTGATTAGGATAGATTTTTCGTTAAGCATGAGTCATCCGTAAGAGAATTGCGCAACCGCATCTAGTCGCGATTAGGATCTGGGAGCATTGCCCAAGTGTTTGGGGATCTGCCGGGCTAACGTCCAGCTTCTGTCGACCCGATTACGTCGTATTCAGAGTCTCGTCTTCGACAGCGCTTCTGTTTCAAAGCCGATCTAGGCGACCGAAATAGGCGAATATGAAAGCGCATTTGGCGACGGGGACGCAAATATTTCGCCCAGACTACGCATTCTGAATTGGTCACCCGTACACAATCATATTTTCGGGCGAACTTCTGGCTACGACCGCTACTGACAGCGCCAGATAGATTGACAATAATCGGATATCTCGGATTTGACCGCTTCGACTGTGAGCTTAACGCCAGGCGAGGTAACGCTTGAGTACCTGCATACGATCTGTCTGTTGAGGGTCCGCGCTGACTTTTGCTATCGCTTCGTAAATGAAAGCCAATGACACCGCGACAAACAATCCCGCCAATGCTGAGAGTAGAACTATGAGAGCGCGATAGGGTTTAGACTTGCGGTCCGGCTCGATCGCTTTGTCCATCACCTGAACAACGGCGGAATCTTTGGCTTCATCAATTTTGGCGAGTTCGAATTGTTTGGCAAGCAACTCATAAATTGTCTCTCGGTACTTCACGTTGCGTAACAAACCTACGCTATCAATGCCGGAACTGTCCTTCTCGAGAACGCTCCCAGACTTGCCGCCCGAAGTGCCCTCGATGCGGGCAAGTTCACGCTTGAGCGATTCCAGTTCCTGTTGAGCAAGCTTTAGATCCGGATTATTATCGGCCGCGAATGCCCGCATAGCCCCGATCTGCACCTCCTTCACCGTAATTTGCCCACGCAGGCGGGCGGTATTTTCAATGATGGCGCGGCCCTGACCTTCAACTTGGACAAGGCCGCCTTTTTCCATAGCCTGCCGGGCATCTGCCTCAGCTTTCGTGAGGTTATCTCGCGCTTGCTCGAGTTGCCGCTCAAAGAACAGACGACGCTGCGACGCTTCTGTCACCGCAAGCACCTGCGTAAGCTTCAACAGTTCATCGACGTAAGCGTTCGCCATATCGGCGGCACGCTTCGGACTCTTGTCATCGACCTCGACCGTGATGATGCCGTCCTTTCCTGAGCTAATATTGGTAACGCTCGCCAGCGCTACACGTACTCTAGACGGGTATTCAAGCTTATAAAGCTGCATAAGGTCAAAACGCTTGATCAAATTGTCCGCCACCGTACGACTCTTGAGCATGCCAATATAAAGGTCGTTTGGGGCTCTGAAGTTGGCAAGGCCTCCGGCAAATCCGGCGAGTCCGCCCAATTGGGCCAGCATTGCGGCGGAGCTGGATTGATTTTGCTGCGGTGGCAGAATCCGGGTAGTACCAGTGTAGATGTTAGGCATCAGGAGGCTGATTCCCGCAGCTAGTAATGCCACGACGAATGGCAGTCCGAGAACAAGTTTCTTGTGCTTGGCGAGAACTATTGCGAGATCGAGCAAACCGATTTCGTCGTCGTCCGCTTCGGACGATTGGTTCCCAGGCGGGTTGGCGGATTCGGTCATATGATTGCTAGTCGTGATAATTTAGAAATATCCATCTGAGTGAACGCCCTACCCTCACCCCAGCCCAATCGCGCCAGACAGTAGAGGGAGTTTTCTCCTGTCCATGCGGGGAACGCGTCGTTCGTTCGCAAGCCCTCCAGCCAGCGGGCCTTTATTCAAGGCGCACACTCACACCTACGTTTGCGAGCAAGCCCGCTCCACAGAACAACTTCTTTATTGCTTGAGGACCTTAATGGCTGCAGCACCCAAGCCGAACTGATACAGAATCTGCCCGTAGTCCTTAAGCGTCTTGGTCCAGGTCGTGCGCTCGAAGTCTTCGGGGACTACGATGGTGTCACCGGGCATCAGCCGCTCGCCGTCGAAGCTGCCGACTAGCCAGCCGGATTGCCGCTTGCTGAGGACTGAGCCGTCCACCCGAAGTACATACAAATCGCCCTTGTCTCCAGTGCGGGACACGCCACCCGCCTGGCGCAGGTAATCGGTCAGGCTCTTGTTTGGCCTGAATACGAACGCGTTCTCGTTGTAGACCGCGCCGATGACGCTAACCGTAGACGGGCGCGAAGGCACGATGAAACGGTCGCTGTCTTCGAGCGCGATATCCGGCAGGTCTTTGAGCCCCGCGTTCTCCTCTGGCGGTACTTCAAGAACGATGCGGCCGGTAGCTTTGACCTGGCGCAATTTTGAAATTAGCGCCTGCTGCGCCTGTGCGTTCTGCGTCAGACCAGCCGCCTCTTCGGCAGTGGTGACGTTCTTTGAGGCACTGATAGACGTGCTCTGGATTTCCCGCTCCAGCCGGTTGACGGCCTCGTCCAGCTTTTTCTGCTGATAAATCCGATTCGATTCGCGCGTAAATTCTGCGCCGAACAGGTAGGCGTTCGGGCTCAGGCCGCCGACGCGCGCAACCAACTGGCGCAGGGTCTCGCCCGGTTCGACGCGATAGATTCCGGGATTCACGAACTCGCCTTCCAGCCGCACATACTTGGTCTGCCTGGCAATGGGGGGCTGAATATCGTCAACCGAAAATATCGTCACCACGTCGCCCGGCCGCAGCAGCAGGTTTTGCGTCGGGTCGTCGTCCAGAATTGCCTTGCCCAGATTGAACGGCACCAGCGTCGTCGAGAGGTCTCTCGAATTCATGCGCTCGATCACCGCGTAGTTCCAATTGACCTCATTGAGATTGCGCTTGATCTCATCGGAAAGCTTTACCCCCGGTACCGTTTCCCGATCTTCCGCCTGCGCGCCCTGACCGACGCCAAGGCCCAGCCCTTTCGACGAATTCAACTTCTTCAGCGCGTTTGCATTGGCCGTCGCTACGTCTGCGTTGAGTTGCGTATTCTGCATCGACTCGGCTACTGTTTGATCGGCGTCTCGCTGCTGGCTCTTCTTCAGCAGCTCCGTCACCGGAATATCTACGCCGACTGCGCGGTTGCGCCGCAGCACTTCGGCCACTGCGTTGTCCATGCCGACGGTCTGATTCTTGTGCAACCAGTAGTGACGCGAGATCAGCATGTCTGCTTTCGGGATCAGATCCTTTACGCGCATGCCCTCGTGCCAGGGAAAGCGCCCCGGCTGCGCCACGTTGCCGCGCAGGGTCACGGCGTTTTCAAAGCGCGGCGTGATCGCATAGATCGTGACCAAGTCACCGTTGCGCAGATTCGCCCGCATTCCCGACGGGTCCAGCTTGAACTCCGCGACCTTGCGCGCCTTGCGGTCGTCGATGCGCTCGATCATGGCTTTCTGGCCGTCGGCGGTGCTCGCGAGCCCGCCTGCCCAGGCGATCAGGTCGGCGAGCGTGCCGCCATGCTTGAGTTCGAAGATCGCCGGCACGTTGACGCTGCCCGTGATCGCTACCAGGGACCCGACTGGCGGAACGTAGATCACATCGCCAGGCAGTAGCCGCGCGTCTTTGGATTTGTCGCCGTTGATCAGAAGATCATACAGGTCGAGCTCGGTCACCACCTGGTTGTCGCGCTTCAGCTGGATACTGCGCATGGAGCCTTTGGCGGAGGGACCGCCGGCCGCGAAAATCGCGTTGACCAGGGTGCTCATGGAGCCGATGGTATAGGAGCCGGGCCGACGCGCCTGGCCCACGACGAACACTTGGATTGCGCGCAACTGACCCAGGCTTACGGTGAGGTCGAAATTGCGGAACACGCGGCCGATGGCCGTCTTGATCTGGGATTGCAGATCCTGGTATTTGATTCCGCCGACGTTGATGGTACCGACCTTGGGGATGGTAATCGCCCCGGTGCGGTCCACCACTGCAGAAAAATCGACCTCGAGCTGGCCCCAGGCGTGGACCTTGATCTCGTCGCCGGGGCCGATAACGTAGTCAGCTGTGACCGGAACGTCATCCACCGGCGCAAAGGTGGACGGCACGTTCTTGAACAGTTCGGCACCGAAGATCGGCAGATCGCGGCCGGTGGATTGCGCGACGTAGTCCTGGAACTCGATGCGCGCAGGCGGCGGCTGCAGGTCCTGGATGATTTGCTGCGTGCGCGGATCGATCGGCAGGCCGGTGCGCGGGTCGAGGACCTGGTCCGACTGCCGGCCGGTACGCTGCTCGCGCTTAATTGTTGTATTGAGGATGCTGGGTGATGTAAGGCCAAGGCCGGGTTGCCCTGAGCCAATCGCAGATGAACCTGGCACTTGTGGCGCTTGGCCCTGTGACACTTGGCCTTGCGTAGCAGCACCACCTTGCTGTTGGAATACATCCTGATTAAATGTCTGCGCTTGCGCCACTAGCGGCAGCAGACCGAGGAACGTGGAAATCAGAATACGACGCAAGCTAAAGCTCATGCAGGTTTTTCCGAATAGGTGCAAGAAGCAGATTCCTCGGCCTGCGGCCTCGGAATGACAATTTTGAAAGTTCTCGACAGCTAATATCAATCGCTGCAAAAAACCAGTGGAATCATAGCGTTTTTCGCCTTGGGCGTCTATCAGCAGGAGCCCAAAGTATTCAAGATACCACCCTCACCCCGGCCCTCTCCCGCCTAGGCGGGAGGGAGAGATCGCCAGGATATGTGGGCCTGTGCGCGAAAAGAGCCGTTCAGGCACGCTACCGCCCTGCAAGACACTTTCGTGTTTCGCATAATTTATGCACGAAAACCGCTTACGCCAATCGTCGCGAGCAAGCTCGCTCCCACACAAGACTTACGCCGCGCGAGTAATCCAATCGCGGCTGACCGTAACTTTGTTCGCCTTGCCCAACAGTTCCAACAGTACGATGACGCGCTTGTCGCCGTCCTGCTCGGTAAATATGCCTTCCATGCCCGCGAGCGGACCGTCCACCAGTTTGACTGTCTCGCCTGCCTCGAACAGGGGGCGCTTATCCTCGTGCAGGCCCGAAGCCGCGTCCTCGCGCTGGCGCAGTGCGTCCATCACCTCGTCCGGAACCACCGCCGGCTGCCCACCGAAGCGCACCAGGCCAACCGCGCCGCGGGTTGAGCGCACGGTGGCGGTACTGCGCTGCAGCGTATCGACACGAATGAATATGTAGCGTGGGAACAGCACCTCGACGGCATCGATCCATTGCCCGCGCCGGCGTTGCCTGATGCGGATGCGCGGCAGATAGGTTTGAAATCCCTGGCGCAGGAGATTCTCTTCAGCCACCGTCTCCTGCCGCGGCTTGCAGCACACGGCGTACCAACGCTCAATGCCCGCATGTTCCATCACCGGCTCCCCGTCTGCCGTTCCGGCGATGCAGCCGTGTTGATGCGGCGATTGCTCAGGTCGCCGCGCAGTTGCTCGATTTCGGCCTCCAGCGCCTCGTATTCGGCGACCTTACGCTTGAGGAAGTCCATGGTGATGCGGGTCTTCTCTTCCAGCCCCGCCGGCGTGAGCAGATAGGCGTATTGCGCCTTGTCCGGGTTCCTGCGGAAATTGCCAAACTTGACCAGCCCCTTGTCCATCAGCGCCTTCAGGCAATAATTGGCCTTGCCGAGACTTACGCCCATGGCCCGCGCCAAATCGCGCTGGCTCAACTGCGGTTGCTCCTGCAGCAGCTTGAGTAATTGCAGGCGCTGCGGATCAGTCAACACCGGCATGCCGGACAATTTCCATAGACACTGGCTTGCGTTCAAAAATCACCGGTATATTGTACACACCAGGGGGGGGCTTGCAAGGGGATTTCAAGGGCGCCACAGACGGGCGACCGAGGGCGTGGGTCAACCCGGCCTATTGTCCCGCCGAGGCCAGGATTCGGGCATCCTCAGAATGGATGATCGGGCATACCCCTTACCCCAGCCACAGGGGCACGGTTTCACGCTGGGCACGGGCGCGCTAGAACTTGGCGTACTCGCCGCCGGCGATCTCCAGCGCTTCGAATTCGAGGTCGGCGCGCGCTATCAGCCCGGCAATTTCCGCGTTGCCGATGAGGTGCTCGTCCGAGCTGTATTCGCGCTCGAGCTGGTGCGGCGTGCGCTTGTCCCACCAGGGCAGGATCTTGTAATAGTCGCCCTGCGCTTCCACACGCAACAGCTCTTCTTCGGACACCAGGATCTCCGCGAGCTTCTCTCCCGGCAGCATGCCGATGACCTTGTAGTCCAGCTTCTTGCCGGCGGCCTCGCACAACACGGCGGCCAGGTCGGTGACGCGCGCGGCCGGCGCCTTGCGCACGAAAATCTCGCCACCCTCTGCGTGCTCGGCGGCGTAGAGCACGAGGTCGATGGCGTCGTTGAGCGTGAGCAGGAAGCGCGTCATGCGCTCGTCGGTAATGGTGATTTGCTGATTGAGCTGCAGCTGGCGGCGGAAATGCGGGATAACCGAGCCGCGCGAGCGCAGCACGTTGCCATAGCGCACCGCGGCGAAGCGCGTGCCGTGATTGGCGCGCGAGCGGTTGGCCTTGATCACGAGGCGCTCCTGCAGCGCCTTGGTCATGCCCATCACGTTGACGGGCTTCACTGCCTTGTCGGTGCTGATCATGACGAAGGCTTCGAGGCGATGGCGCATCGCCGCCTCGATCAGATTGTTCGCGCCGAGCACATTGGTGCGCACCGCCTCCATCGGGTGCTGCTCGCAGGTCGGCACCTGTTTCAGCGCCGCGGCGTGGAAAATGATGTGCGCGCCGCTCATGGCCTCGTCGAGCTGTGCCGGGCTGCGCACGTCGCCGATGATGAAGCTCAGGTCCGGGCGCTGCTGGTAGAACACGCGCATGTCGTACTGCTTCTTCTCGTCACGCGAGAGCACGCGCACCTCGCGCGCCCCGAGTTCGAGCAGGCGGCGCACGACGAAGTTGCCGAAGGAGCCGGTGCCGCCGGTGACCAGTACGTTCTTGTCGGCGTAGGGATTCTTGGACATGGGCTGCAGCCGGAGGCGGGGACAGTTGGATTCTAGCGAAAATTGATCCCAGCGCGCGGTTTCGTTGCCCGGGCGCGCCGGCCGCGCAGGAGCGGAACCCTCGCCGCCCTGGAAACCCGGTTCGGCGTTCGACCTTCCCGGGGCAAGCCGCCTAGTACTCCCGCCCGGCTTCTTGCAGCGTTTTCTGCACCGGCGCCAGCAGGTATTGCAGCACGGTGCGCGTGCCGAGCTTGATTTCGGCGTTGACTTGCATGCCCGGCGACAGGCGATAGCGCTTGCCCTGGGCTTGCAGGAAGGGTTCTGGCAATTCGATGAGTGCGCGAAATCCCGACGCAGGCTGATCCTGGATACCGGCGCCACGCATGCCTTTCTGCTCGATTGGTTCCCCCGCATCCGGGCTGATGTGCCTGACGCGACCGTCCATCATTCCGAATTGCTGGAACGGATAGGCGGTAAGTTTCAGTCTTGCGGGCTGTCCGGATTGCACTTGCCCTGCATCCAGATGCGACACCCACACTTCCGCCAGCATCGCATCTCCGGTCGGTACCAAAGTCATGACCACCGTGCCCGGCGCGACCACGCTGCCCAGGGTATGCGTCGCGAGGTCTTTTACGGTTCCGTCCTGTGGCGCTTTCAGCTCGAGCAAAGCGTGGCGGCGCGACTGCTTGTCCCAGTCCTGGCGCAGTCGGTGAAATTGTCCCTCCGCGTCCACCCTTTCGTTCTGCAGTTGCTGATGGTAGCTGGAGACTATCTGCGCGATGCGCTTGTTGACCTGGCTGATGGTCGCCTTGAGGCTGGCGATGTTGAACTGCTGCGCGCGCAGATCCTGCTCTTTTTCTATCCTGTCCTTTTGTTTTTCCAAATGCATCAGCTTGCCGGCGAAACCGTCTTTGACCAGCTGATCGTAGGCCGCCTCCTGCTGCTGGAACAGCGGAATGGTCTTCTGCAGCTTGGCTTCGATTTCCCCGGCGCTGCGCAGATCCTGCTCGGCCTTGGCTAGCACCGCGCGTTCGATTTCGAGCGCGCCCAGGTGCGCCTGCCGGTGCGCGTTGAGCTGCGCCTCGACCTGCGCCGCCAACTCCGGCGGATCGTCGGCGAGCCGCCGCCAGGGCGCGCCGCCCAGTTCCGCGTCGATGCGGCGCAGCTGCAGGCGCTTCAGCTTCAGCTCGTTCTGCAACTGCCGGCTGTCGGCGTCGGAGGCGCGCGCGTCCATGCGCGCGAGCACCTGGCCCGCCTTGACCTGCGCGCCTTCTGCCACGAGGATTTCCGTGATCACGCCGGACTCGCTCGGCTGCACGATCTGCAGATAGCCCTGCGGAACGATCTTCCCAGGTGCAACGGCGATGATATCCAGCGGCGCCAGATAGGCCCAGAGCAGCAGGGCGCCCACCATCCCCAGTCCGGCATAGAGCACCGCGCGCGGCAGCGGTGCGGGTTCGGCATCGCGGAATTGCTGGAACTCAGAGCCGAATCGGGGTGAGGTAGTCATGACTCAATCCGCACATGTCATTCCGAGGGCGCAGCCCGAGGAATCTGCTTTTGCGTTTGATGGAAAGCAGATTCCTCGCTTCGCTCGGAATGACAATTTCGGGATTCTCGGGATGACAGAACTGGGAACATTAAAGATGCCATTTCGCTGCGCGCCCCTCTAGACGACACCCAGCGGCGTGTAGCCTTCGTTGATGCCGCGCAGGGGTTGGAGCGCATTGCCGCCGATCGCTGCCATGCCGGGGCTCTGTCCGAATACGCCTGCGGCTCCGAACCCGACATCGTCTGCGGGGCCGGCGCCAAGGGACGCAAAAAGGTTTCTCTGCGGCGCGGAACCACTTGCCATTGCCGAACCCGCTTCAATACCAGGATGGTCGGCCAGCCACGACGCGATGTTTTCGTAGCGCTGTGCGATTTCATCCGGCGTGAGCGCTTCGGCAGGCTGCGTCTCATGAATGTCGTCTTGCGGAATTCGCGGCGAGAACTCTTCCATCGGCGGCGGAGTGTCTTCGATGTCCGCAGGCGCCGCGTTCTCGCGTGCGCCGGCACTCGCCCGAGCGCGTGGCCCCAGCCAATCGTCCAGCCAGGCTTGCATGCTCGGCTGCGTCGGACGCAGTGGACCGAAAAGCGGATCGGCTCCGGATGAGAAACCCGCAGGCGCGCTTCCCGGCTGAGCCGACGACAGATCGAACGGTTTGCCGCCACTACGCAACGTTGGCGCAGACAGCGAGTCGAATTGACCCGATTGCGATAGCGCCGAAAGCAAGTCGTCTTGCTTGCTCTGCGCAGCGACTGTTTGCAAACCCGCCTTCCTGGTTGCGCTGTCACCGGGGGCGGGAATCGACGGAATCGCAGCCGAATGCGGAAGCTCCGTTGCGGGCGCGCCGCCCGCAGATGTTTGCGACGCAATATCGTCTAATACAATTCCCGCAGCTGGAACTTGTGGCGAGGGTCCCGATGGTGGCACCGCGTCCGCGCGGATTTCGGCAACCCGCTCGCGCAGTGCATCGATTGCTGCTGCATCGTACTGCGCAACATCGTTCACCGAGCTTGTGCCGGGCTCTGACGACCCGGGCGCTTCCAAATTTGGCGATTCCAGGCTTACGACGATCGGCGTACTGTTCTCTGCCGGTGCACCGCTGCCGCCATCCGAATTGCCCGGGGGATCCGCCAGCACTGCGGGCACTGCATGAGCCTCCAGCGCGGCGCCATCCCAGATCGTCCCGTCGGCAAACCGGACGCGTTCGATCGCACTGCCGTCCTGCGGCTGCCACTGGATATCGAGACTATCCCCTACACCTGTAGCGAGCCTCAGCAGTCCGGGACCGCTGAGCACGGTCAAATTCTCAGGCGTGATGCCATCGCCCAATACGACGGTATCGACGTTCTCCGGTTGCGTGTCCTGATCCACAATGGAATCGTGGCCCGACGCAAAGCCGAAATAGTAGATGTCGTCACCAGCGCCGCCGACCATGATGTCGTCCCCGGAACTCGCGTGGAAGCGGTCCGCTGCGCTGGTTCCGAATACAACATCGTCGTTATCAGTTCCGTACAGGTCGAAACCGCGGCTGATCAATTGCGCTTGCGACAGCACGGTTCCGTCGGCGAACTCGTAGCGCTCGATCGCGCCTGCGGCGCTGGCGTCATCGGGATCGAAGCCATCGACGTAGACGGCGTCGCCGGTGTCACCAATGCGTATCAGCAGTGCCCCCGCCACGCCCAGCGTCAGCGACTCGGGATCGATGCCTGGCCCGAACGCCAGCGTGTCGGCACCTTGCGTGCCGCTGTCGAAGACCACATCGACACCGTCGCCCGGATTAAAGATGTAGCGATCGCCTCCATCGCCTCCGTCCAGGACGTCGTTGCCGGCGCCACCGATCAGCGTGTCGTCGCGCGAGCCACCGATCAGGAAGTCGTCGCCGTCCTTGCCGTCGAGTGTATTCGACGCGCCCTCTTTGCCGATGAGGTAATCGCTGTCACCGTATCCGAGGTATTGCGGGGCAAGCTGCGAGAGCGGAAGCAACTCGTCATCGTAATTTTCGACCTGCTGGGGGCTGTCGGAGCCAGGAGGATATTCGATGCGGTATCCGACCATATGGCGCAGAGTCAGGCCCGTCAACGCAGCGAAATCCGCGGAACCGAGAATGATTTCATCGCCGCGGTCTCCATAGGCGATGCGATATCGATTTCCCTCGACATACAACTGAACGCTGTCGCGCGAAACCGGCTCCAGCGGGCGCTCGGAGAGCCAATCGGAGTACTCCAGAGAAAAAATCACGAGTCGATTGGATCCGAGATCGTCCACAACCGTATTTGTGCCCGCCCCAAGGCGAAACTGATATATGTCGTTGCCCTCGCCTCCTTGAACGACGCCGTCCTGATACACATCGAGAAAGTCGTTGCCTGCGCCTCCAAGCATGATATCGGCGCCTGCGTTGCCGATCAGGACATCATGTCCATCGCCGCCGTCCAGATAGTCGTCGCCGCTACCGCCCGTCAGTGAATCGTTACCGGCTTCGCCGTAGAATTCATTGTGTCCGGAGCCGGTAGCGCGGATCTGATCGTTTCCGTCGCCGCCGTAAGCCAGATTGTCGCCCGACCCGCAGGAAATCTTGTCGTCGCCCGCCCCGCCGAGGAAGACATTGTCCCCAGACGTGCTGATCAGAGTGTCGTCTCCATCGCCTCCATCCAGGACGTCGTCGTCCGAAAGCAAGAAATCGCCGTACCGGCCGCCCGCATAAATAACATCGTTCCCGGCGCCGCCGAGCATAGTGTCGGATCCCCTGCCGCCAACTATGAAATCGTCGCCCTCCCCGCCGGATATCCAGTCATCCCCGCCCTGTCCCCAGATCTCGTCACCGCCTGTTCCGCCAAACAGGACATCGTCGTCGCCCTCCGCGAGCTCGCGCGGGAAATTTCCGTATGTGTAATATGGAAAATCCGGCTCCTGGGCCAGCTGATCGCGCGGTACGGGCCAGAGGCGTTCAAATGTGGAATCGCCCAGGATGACGTCGCGCCCGCCGAGACCTGCGATGAAATCCTTTCCCAAGCCACCGAATAAATTGTCTAAGCAATTTGATCCGACCAGGATGTCGTCACCCGGCCCTCCGGACAGGGTCGGGCCAACAGTCCCCTCCCATTCTTCCGCGATCGCGAGTTCGATCAGATCTTGCGATAGTTCGACCGCTTCATCGGCATACAGCCTGTCATCGCCGTTACCACCCTCGTACCTGCTTTCGTATTCCGGCGCATTAGTGGTATTCCGCAACGTAAATCTGCCTTCGATCACATCATCGCCGTCGCCACCGTCCAGGTAGTCGTCGGCTCCGCCCGCGCGTATCCAATCATCGCCTCCCATGGCCAGCACGACATCTCTGCCCTCGCCAGTGGAAATGAAATCGTTTCCTTCGCTTCCCCAGAGGCTATCCGGCTGTCCCACCGCGGAATGCCCCAGATCGACGACCACATTGCCCAAATCGTCATAGAGATTGTAAAAATTGCCCGACTCGTCGAAAACTTGAATCGGCCAGAGATCGCCGTTAATTTCTCGTGTTGCAATGGGATTGTCTCGTGGCTCCTGCAGGTTGATCCCGCAATCGCCGTCCTGATATTCATCGACGATGAATTGCGTACCGTCGGGCAGGGTCACAGTCAGAGGAGAGTTGCGCGTAATCTCAGCGGTGCCGCCGCCGGCAAGCGGCCCGCGCCAGGTATTCGCTAGCCCGGCCACGGCAAATGCGGACAAGGCCAAGACTGTACGCTGGCCGCCGGTGTCTTCGTATACGATGGTGTTGCGCCCTTCGTGATCGAGGACGGTATCCCGCCCGTCGCCGGCGCGGATTAGGTAGATATCGTTTCCCGCGCCGCCTTGCAGAATGTCGTCGCCCCTGCCGCCTTGCAGGGTATCGTCGCCGTAGCCGCCGATCAGCGTGTCGGCACCGTTGCCGCCGATCAAGGTGTCGTCACCAGCTTCGCCAGTGAGCGTGTCGTCGCCCGCGCCGCCCTCGAGGTAATCGTCACCCTCGCCCCCGGCCAGCGTATCTTTGCCTCGACCGCCATACAGGTGGTCGGCGTAGTAGCCGCCTTGCAGGCTGTCGCCCTGGTCGCTGGCGAAGCTGATGCGGATGGGGTCGATTTGTTGCAGCGTATTGCCACCTACAACTCGGATGCTGTAGTCGTGGCCTTGGGAGTCCTTAAGCGCCTTGTCGGTAAAGAGATAGCTGGCGACGCCGTTGTCCTTGCGCAGGATCGGAACGCCGTCAGCGATGTCGTTGAGGTTCTTCTGGTTCTTCCAGGTAAGGAATTGGGCGCGGTCCTGAAGGAACGCATCGCTAAAGTTTCCTTGGCCTGCGGATCGATTTGCCGTCGTCAACGATTGATCGGCCTGCCATTGATCGTAAAGTTCTCCATGCGTCGCACTGAAGATGTTATCCGCATGGATTGCCGCAAACGAAGTCAAGGTACTAAGCGCGAACAGGTAGCCGAAATCACTTTTTGCATTTGCCGCCAAGTTAGTAGCATCCATCCCCACCAGGGACACGATTCGTCCGGCAAGGGCGTTTGCACCGCCCTCAGTATTTGCAATGCTTCGAAATAGCGGCGTTGTTGTCAGGCTGTGAATATTGCTATAAAGAGAATTCCGAATCTCCGTTGGTGTTTCATCATTGAAACCAAAAATCTGCCTCAGCGCGTCCAGGCTTGCCTCTAGCGTTCGGTTATTTTGCGCGCTTGCCGCTTTCAGCAGATTACCGATCTGATCTACTTCAAGTGCGGGGTCGATAGCGTTGAACAGCGCGTATATTGCCAGCGCGTCGGTCAGAGGATCCTGGCTATGGTTTCGCGCCGCTGGTGGATTCGGCACATCGGAACTGAGCTGGTCTTCTATTACTATGCGGATAGGTGGCGTCAGTTGAGCGCCAAGCCCGGCTATGGGCGACACACCCGCGTCGGCTCTGATGTTCGATAGACTCGACGACTTGACCGGAAAAGCAATTCCCAATGCCCAAAGAATTGGTGCCGTAGCGATTCCTAGCACACCATTTAGGCCTGGCGCGTTGTAGAGATAGGTGTGCTCGACGTATGTGGCGAACTCTGCAGCAATACCGACCGCAAGAAAGCCGCCAAGAGAGTGACCGGTAACAGTAAAGCGCGCCGGTAACGTGCCATTGTCGATCCACTCCTGGACTTTAGTGCGCAATACTGAGTATTGCGGTTGTCGCACCATGGTCCCCAGCAGCGCTACATTGAGTAAGTCGGTCGCAAGATCGGCGAGATCATCGGTACCACGTATCGCGAGATAGCGCTTTCCAGTTGAAACTTCTTGGAAGACTGTGGCTGACAGTCCGGACGTAGAATTGCCGATCTGATCAACAATGCGCCATCCGTCGCCAAAATCATTAGCAAGAGTTGTAGAAAAGCCCGCGCGTTGCAGCTCAACAACGTTTGCGACACCAGGCAGCAGCTTTGCGTAAGCTGCCAACGCTAATTGCCCTTGCTTGAAGTAGTCGCAAATATTGGGCATTGATTTCTCTAGCTCAGTGCGCTTTGACAAATATGTCTGAAAGCAGAACGGCGTCACCGGAATGCTGAGGGCAGCCGAACGATGATTCTTGCCAAGGTCCAGGGAAGTCTCCACCTCGTCGGCTATAGGTGACAGACTCGCCAAGCAATTTTCCATCATGTCGACGAATTACACGATAGTAGCTCCGCCACATCTCCGGGTTGCCTGTTCGGTAATAATCAATATGTGACTCAAAGGCATATTCGGAGCCAAGAGGTTCTTTAGACGATCGACGATAAAAATTAATGAAGCCGAACTGATCGAATCTATCCGCCTCCAAATTTACCCGCTCATAGACCTTGATCCCGCCGTCTTTTGCACAAAGTCGGCGGACCTCCTCATCGAGCCTGTCTTTTTCGCGTACGCAGCCTCCAAGAACACCTATGCATAGGGTTGCGCAAAAAAGAAAGCTCGTAAGCATGGAATAGGATCTTGACTCCACCTTAACCCCTAAGAATGCCGAGCATGCATTGCAAGACTCCCCCTCACCCTAACCCTCTCCCCGCAAGCGGGGCGAGGGAACGCCTTTACTATGTTTTGGTCCCACCGTGCCCCAACTTCACAATCTCATCCACCTCCAGCCCCTGCGGCAGCTGATGCGTGATATAGAGCATGGTCACCCTACCCTTGAGCTGGTTGATGGTGCGCGCGAACTGCTCTGCGACGCTGCGGTCCAGATTGCTCGCGGCTTCGTCGAAAATGAGGATCTTCGGACGCTTGAGCAAAGCACGTGCAATGGCGAGGCGCTGCTTCTGGCCACCGGACAGGCCGGCGCCGTGCTCGCCGATTCGGGTCTGATAGCCTTCCGGGAGCCGATCTATGGTGTCGTGGATTTCCGCCCACTTGCAGGACTGGATCAGCTGTTCGAACGTTGCGTTCGGATTGGCGACGATCAGGTTGTCGTAAATCGTGCCCGAAAAGAGCATAGTCTCCTGCGGCACCACGCCGAAGTAATTGCGCAGCTCGTTCGCCGGGAGATGCCGAATGTCGCGCCCATCTATCCGAATCTGGCCTTCGGTCGGCAGATAGAAGCCCTGCAGTAGTTTGGCCAGCGTGCTCTTGCCGCTGCCCGACGGACCCATCAGGGCGACGCAGCTGCCCGGGCGCAGTGCAACGTTCAGGTGACGGAACAGGTAAGGCAGGTTTTCGCCATAGCGGAAGCTCAGGTCGACGATCTCTATCGCACCTTCCCCCGTGCCCTCGCGTGCGGGAACGACCGAGTAGGGCTCGACCGGCGCGTTCATGATGTCCCCAAGGCGCTTGACCGCGATCGCCGACTGCTGAAATTCCTGCCACAGGCCCACCAGGCGCAGCAGCGGCTGCGACATGCGCCCGGCGAACATCTGGAACGCAACCAGCATGCCGATGGTGAAGCCTTCGTTCTTCATCACGATCCAGGCGCCGGTGACCAGGATCAGGAGCGTGAGCAGCTGCTCCAGCGCATTGGCGGCGGCGTAGTAGGTATTGCTCAGCTGGCGCGTGTCGAAACCAGCGCGCAGATAAGTCGAAAGGTACTCGCCGTAGCGGGATTTGAGCTGCGGCTCCATCTGCAGGGATTTCACCGTCTCCATGCCGGCGATGTATTCGGTGACGAAGGCCTGGTTGCGCGCACCGAGCAGGAACTGCTGATTCACGCGCTTGCGGATAAGTGGCACTACGGCGAGGCTCAGCACGATAATGGCGGCGAGCACCGCCAGCGTGATCAGCGAAAGCACCCAGCTGTAATAGAACATCGCCGCCAGGAAGATCAGCAAAAAGGGCAGATCGAGCAGCAGCGTCACCGCGGCGCCGGCGACGAATTCACGTATGGTCTCGACCCCGTGCAGCCGCGCAACCACCACTCCGGTCGGCCGATAGTCGTAATAGCGCGGCGGGAGCTTGAGCAGATGATCGAATACCTGGGTGCCGAGTACGGCGTCGACGCGAGTCCCGGTATGCAGCACAAGATATTGCCGGATCCAGCTCATGCCGGCGTTGAACACCAGGAACAGGCCAAGCGCGATGCCGATAACCGTCAGCGTGTTCAAGCTCTGGTGCACGATTACCTTGTCCAGAACGACCTGCGTGAACAGCGGCGTCGCCAGCGCGATGAGCTGAATCGCCAGCGACGCCAGCAGCACGTCGCGCCAGATGCGCCTGTGCTTGAGCAGCTCGGGGATGAACCAGGAAAAGCCGAACGCGCCATCGTGAGCTGTTGCGCTGTCTGCATCGTGCAGAGGCGCAGGCTGCGGGTCAAGCAGTATCAGTTCGCCCGCGTAGCGCTTTCCAAAATCCACAGTGCTGAGCTTTGCGCCTTCTGCCGCGCCCGGCTCGAACATTACAACGTGTTCATCGTCGGCCTTGACCACCAGTCCCAGCGCATGCGCGCCGGACTCGGTGAGTTTTCCGGCATCGCTCTCGGATGATTTCAGCAGTGCCAGACAGGGCAAGGGCGCGCGCTGGATTTCGTTCGCTGCGCGCGCATGTCGCTGCGCCTTGAAACCGAGCGCGGCGACGGCGTCGAGCAGCGCCGCTGCCGAATGTGGCGGAGGAAACTGCTGTTCTACGAGTTCCGCTGCAAAAGGAATGCGTTTGAGCTGGCTGATCGCGCCCAAAGCCCAGACAAAATGCACGCTAGCCAACGGCACGTCGAGCGACATGGGCGCCCTCTTACAAGTTTGTGGCCAGAACTCCTATGCGGGGACGCTAGCAAGAAAAATCCTCGGCGACAATCATCCGTTCGGCCAGATTCCAAGAATTTGGATTAGGACAAAATGCGAAGCATTGGATTGTGCACAGGATTTGTGCCTGTGATTGACTGAACCGGCGAACTTGCAGGAAGGTCAGATAATCGCCGTCTTGGCACTCAAGCGGAACTGTTCATGCAATCGGCCAAACTGGACTCCCAGCCAGGCATTGCGAGCCCAAATTCGCGCTGCAGCTTGGCGTGCGACAGCACCGAGTAGCGGGGTCGCTGCGCCGGCAGGGGATAGTGCTCGGTCCTGATCGGTATGAGCACGGGCATGCGTTTCAGGGCAAGCGGCGATGCGCCGGAACGCACACTCGCGGCGTTCGCGAGTATCGCCGCGGCGAATCCGTGCCAGGAGGTCTGTCCCGCCGCGCTGAGGTTGTAGATGCCGCGCTTCGCTGCGCAGGCGTCGCGAAAGCCGGAATGGCCGTAGCCGAGGCTGGTGAGCATGGCGCCGGTGGCGGCAGCGATCGCACGGCTCCAGGTCGGGGCACCGATCTGGTCGTCCACGATGGTGAGTTCGTCGCGCTCCTTCGCCAGGCGCAGGATGGTCAGCAGAAAATTCCTGCCGCGCATGCCATAGACCCAGCTCGTGCGCAGGATCAGGTGCGGCGCGTCCACCGCCTGGATCGCGCGCTCGCCCGCGAGCTTGGTCCTGCCGTAGGCGTTGATCGGCCGCGGTTCGTCGTCTTCGGCATAAGGCGCAGCCTTGGTGCCGTCGAAGACGTAGTCGGTGGAGTAATGAATCAGCGCCGCGCCAAGGCGCTGCGCCTCTTCGGCGAGGATGCCGGGCGCGACGCCATTGACGGCCTGCGCGAGTTCCGGCTCGGATTCGGCCTTGTCCACTGCGGTATAGGCCGCCGCATTGACGATCAGATCGGGCTTCGCTTCGCTTACCACGCGGCGGATCGCGTCCGGATCCGCAAGGTCCATTTCATCCCGACCCGTGCCGATAACCTGCCCCAGCGCGGCGAGGCGGCGCAGCAGCTCGAAGCCGACCTGCCCATCCTTGCCGGTGACGAGGATACGGCTCAATCGAAGACCTCGGCCTCCGACAGGCGCTTGCCGGCCTTGTCTTTGGCCGCCAGGATGGGTTCGCCCGCGAGCGGCCATGCAATCGCCAGTTCCGGATCGTTCCACAGCAGAGTGCGCTCGTGCTGCGGCGCCCAGTAGTCGGTGGTCTTGTACAGGAAATCCGCATATTCTGAAAGCACGCAAAAACCGTGCGCCAGCCCTTCCGGAATCCAGATCATTTTCTTGTTCTCCGCGGACAGGACTTCGCCGACCCACCGGCCGAAGGTCGGTGAACTCCGGCGGATATCCAAGATCACGTCGTAGACGTCACCCGCCACCGCGCGCACCAGCTTGCCCTGGGGTTGCTGTATCTGATAATGCAGGCCCCGCAGCGTGTTCCGGACCGAACGAGAGTGGTTGTCCTGCACGAACTTTGGCGCAAAACCGGTCGCCTCGGCGAACGCACGTTCGTTATAGCTCTCGAAGAAAAATCCGCGCTCGTCGCCGAACACCTTGGGTTCAATCACCAGTACGTCGGCGATCGCAGTCTGGGTCACGCGCATCAGAACACCTGGTCGCGGAGAATGCTGTAAAGGTATTGTCCGTAGCCGTTCTTTTTCATCGGCTCGGCCAGGCGCTCGAGCTGCGCAGCATCTATATAACCGAGCCGGTAGGCGATCTCCTCGACGCAGGCGATCTTGAGGCCCTGGCGCTTTTCGATGATCTGGATGAATGTCGAGGCTTCGAGCAGCGATTCGTGCGTGCCGGTATCTAGCCAGGCGGTACCGCGGCTCATGAGTTCCACGTTCAGTTGTCCTTGTTCCAGATAGCGGCGATTCAGATCGGTGATTTCGAGTTCGCCGCGCGCCGATGGTTTGAGTGCGCGCGCCAACTCCACCACCTGTTCGTCATAGAAATACAAGCCAGTCACCGCGTAGCGTGATTTTGGCTGCTTTGGCTTTTCCTCTATCGATAGCACCTTGCGCGTCTCGTCGAACTCGACTACACCGTAACGTTCAGGATCGTGCACGGCGTAGGCAAAGACTGTCGCGCCGCTGGGCCTCGCAACGGCAGCACGCAAGTCATTCACAAGGTCCGTGCCATAGAAAATATTATCGCCTAGTATCAGGGACGCGCGCTCACCTCCGACGAAGTCGGCGCCAATCAGGAAGGCCTGGGCGATACCCTCCGGCGCCGGCTGCACCGCGTACGCGAGTTTGATCCCCCATTGGGAGCCGTCGCCGAGCAGCTGCCTGAAGCGCGGCGTGTCCTCGGGCGTGGAGATCACCAGGAACTCGCATATTCCGGCCAGCATCAGCGTCGACAGCGGATAGTAGATCATCGGCTTGTCGTAGATCGGCAGCAGCTGCTTGGACACCGCGAGTGTTGCCGGGTAGAGGCGCGTGCCGGAACCTCCGGCGAGGATGATGCCCTTCATGCCGCCGCGTCCGTTACAGAGTCTCGGCTCAAACCCAGGCACTGTCGGCGTCCGGCGGCAATCGCGGCCGGTCGCATCCCCGCTCCGCGTGGCCCCTGCTCCCTGCTCATGCCGCCGCCTCCGATACCAAGCCTCGGTTCAAACCCAGACACTGTCGGCGGCTGGCGGCAATCGCGGCCGGTCGCATCCCCGCTCCGCGTGGCCCCTGCTCCCTGCTCATGCCGCCCCCCGCTCCAGATAATTCGCACTCATCCACTGCTGATACTCGCCCGGGGTCACTTGCCGCGTCCACTCCGCGTTGGCCAAATACCACTCCACGGTCTTGCGCATGCCGCCAGCGAAATTCTCCGCTGGCTGCCAGCCAAGTTCGCTGCGTATCTTGCTTGCATCGATGGCGTAGCGCCGGTCGTGCCCCGGCCGGTCCTTGACGTAGCTGATCAGCGACGCGTAGGGTTTGGCCGTAGGGCGCAGTTCGTCCAGCACAGCGCATAGCGTCTGCACCACTTCGATGTTCGCTTTTTCGCTGTTGCCGCCTATGTTGTAGACCTCTCCCGGCCGGCCGCCTTCGAGCACCCTGCGGATGCCGGAACAATGATCGTCCACGTACAGCCAGTCGCGCACATTCTTGCCGTCGCCATAGACGGGAATCGCCTTGCCCGCGAGCGCATTCAGGATCGTGAGCGGGATGAGCTTCTCCGGGAACTGGAACGGCCCGTAGTTGTTGGAGCAATTGGTGGTGAGCGTAGGTAGTCCGTAGGTGTGGTGATAGGCGCGCACCATGTGGTCCGCAGCGGCCTTGGATGCGGCATAGGGGCTGTTCGGCGCATAGGCCGTGGTTTCGCGAAACGGCGCATCGCCGGCGCCCAGCGAACCGTAGACCTCGTCGGTAGACACCTGCAGGAAGCGAAATCGCGCCTTCGCGTCGCCGGCCAGCCCGAGCCAGTAGGCGCGCGTGGCTTCGAGCAGGGTGAAAGTGCCGTGGATGTTGGTGCGCACGAACTCCGCCGGCCCGAGTATCGAGCGATCCACATGGCTTTCCGCGGCGAAGTTCACGAGCGCGCACGGCTGATGTTCGCGCAGCAGCTGGGCTAGCAGCTTGGCATCGTCGATGTCGCCCTTGACGAATATGTGACGCGCATCGCCACGCAGGCTCTCCAGATTGCGCAGATTGCCGGCATAGGTGAGCTTGTCGAGATTGACTAAGGGCTCATCCTTCTTCGCCAGCCATTGCAGCACGAAATTGGAGCCGATAAAGCCGGCGCCGCCGGTGACCAGGATCACGTCATACTCCGAGCGAATACACAGGCGGCATTATAGCTCCCACGATGTTCTAGCCGCCCCACTGCCGCGTGAAATGCCCGACCAGCCAGATCGAACTGACGCCGAGCGCAATCAGCACCGACTGCGACAGGGTCGCGCGCAGTTCGGTGCGCTTGTGCAGACCGGGTATCAGGTCGGCCACGGCGACGTAGATCATGCTTGCGGCGGCGAGCGCGAGTATGCCTTGCACCCATTGCTGCAAAGACTGCAGCGCGAAGTAGGCCAGCAGCCCGCCGGCGAACATGGCGAAACTAGAGAGCAGGTTGAGCATAAAAGCGCGCGTGCGGCTGTAGCCCGAGTGCAGCAGGATGAGGAAATCGCCGACCTCCTGCGGAATCTCGTGCGCGATGATCGCGAGCGCGGTGACGATGCCCAGCTGCGTGCTCTCCATGAACGCCGCCGCGATCAGGATGCCGTCGCAGAAATTGTGGAAGCTGTCGCCGATCAGAATCAGCATGCCGCTGCGCCCGTGGTCGTGCGTATCCGCATGCTGGTCGTGCGCGTCGCAGTCCTCGATGTGGCAGTGGCGCCACAGCACCAGTTTCTCGAGGATGAAAAAACCGAAAATGCCGGCGAGGATGGTGGCGGCGACGGCATGCACGCTCATGTTGCCTTCGAACGCGTGCGGCAGCAGTTCGAGAAAGGCCGCGCCGAGCAAGGCGCCGATGGCGTAGCTGACCAGCATCGGCACCCAGGCCGCGCGCGCCGAAAGCGCGAACATGGCCGCGAACGCGACCGACAATACTCCGCCAAGGACGCTTGCTGCCGTAATCCATGCCAAGGTGGACATATAGTTTATTTCGCTATGAGGGGATACTTCCCCTCATGCTCCCCTATATCGGGGCCATTTCGCAAAACATGAAATGGCCGCAATTTCACGGTTCAATCCAGATGAGGCTCGCCATGCGCCCGGTGACGCCGTCGCGGCGATAGGAATAGAAGCGCTCGCGCTCGGTGTAGGTGCAATAGCCGCCGCCGTAGACTTTGGTGACGCCGCGGCGCGCCAGGCGCAGGCGCGCAAGCGCGTACAGGTCGGCATGGAACCTTCCCGGCCGGCCCGGCGCGAATGCGGCCGCGGAACCGGCCCCTGCCTCTGCGTCGGCGGCGATGAACGCATCGCGCACCTCCGCGCCGACCTCGTAGGCCGTTGGCCCGATTGCGGGCCCGAGGTAGGCGAGCAGCGTATCCGCCGGCCGGTCCATGGCCTGCAGCGCCCGCTCGATCACTCCGGCGCAAAGCCCGCGCCAGCCCGCGTGCACCGCCGCCACCGTCGTCCCGTCCTCGTCGCATAGCAGCAGCGGCAGGCAGTCCGCAGTGAGCGCTGCGCACACCGTCCCCGCGCGCCGTGCCAGCGCCGCGTCGGCTTCAGGGCTGCCCTCGGCATCATCGGCCTCCACCACCGTCGTGCCGTGCACCTGGCGCAGCCACAGCGGCTCGGCCGGCAGCCATTGCCGCAGGCGCGCGCGGTTGCGCGCCACGTCCTCGGCGTCGTCGCCGGAAAGAAGTCCGAGATTGAGACCGGCATAGACGCCGCCGCTGGCGCCGCCGGCGCGCGTGGTAATGAGCGCGCGTACTTTCGGCGGCGCCGGCCAATCCGGCACGATCCAACTGTGGGTTTTCATGCCGACGCCTCCGCACCGAAATCACGATTTGTGCGCCGCCACTGTCGGCGTCCAGCGGCAATCGCGGCCGGTCGCATCCCCGCTCCGCGGGGCCCCTGCTCCCTGCTCATGCCGCCGCCTCCGATACCAAGCCTTGGTTCGAGCCCAGACACTGTCGGCGGCTGGCGGCAATCGCGGTCGGTCGCATCCCCGCTCCGCGGGGCCCCTGCTCCCTGCTCATGCCGCCAGACTTCTAAGAAGCTGCCGAAAATCTTCGGGCAGCGGCAATTCCCATTGCATGGTCTTGCCGCTTCGCGGATGCACCAGGCCGAGGCGGTAGGCATGCAGCGCTTGGCGCTTGAAATTCGCCAGCGGCCCGGCCGCGGCCCCGCGCCCGGCGCGGTACACCGGGTCTCCCACCAGCGGATGCCCGATGGACTGCAGGTGCACGCGGATCTGGTGCGTACGCCCGGTATCGAGGCTGCACTCGAGCAGGGTCGCGCCCGCGTAGCGCTCGATCACGCGGTAGCGCGTGCGCGCTTCACGGCCGTGCTCGCTCACCGCCATGCGTGTGCGCTGGGTCTGGTGCCGTCCTATGGGCGCGTCGACCGATCCGTCACGTGCCACTGCCCCGTGCACCAGCGCGAGATACTTGCGCGTCACGGTGCGCGCCTGCAGCTGGCGCACCAGGTCGGTCTGCGCTTGCAGCGTCTTGGCCACCACCAGCAGGCCGCTGGTGTCCTTGTCCAGCCTGTGCACGATGCCTGCGCGCGGAATCGCAGCCAGCGGCGGATAATGATGCAGCAGGCCATTCAGCAGCGTGCCCTGCCAGTTGCCGCTGCCCGGATGCACCACCAGGCCCGCAGGCTTGTTGAGCACCAGCAACGTTGCGTCTTCATGCACGATATCGAGCGCGATCGCTTCGGCCTGCTCGGCAGTTGCGCGCGGCTCTGGCGGCGCAGTGAGTGTAACCCGCTCTCCTCCCCAGACTTTGCGCTTGGCGTCGACCTCAGCGTGATCCAATCTCACCTGACCCTGCTTGACCCAGGCGGCGAGGCGGTTGCGCGAATGTTCGGGGAACATGCGTGCCAAGGCTTGGTCGAAGCGCATTCCCGCGCAAGCGATGGGAACTTCCCGTTCCTGCCCCTCGACTGCGTTATAATTTTGCGTTTCCCTAATCTCTGTGCCTGCCATCATGAAACGTAGTGTAGCGGTAATTCTGGCCCTGCTGTTGGGCGCCTGCGGCCTGCTGCCCGAGGTGAAAGACGAAACCGCGGGCTGGTCGGCCGACAAGCTTTATTCCGAAGCCAGGGACGCAGTGAACGATGGGAACTACGAAAACGCGATCAAGTATTTCGAGAAGCTCGAGGCGCGCTATCCGTACGGCCGCTACGCGCAGCAGGCGCAGATCGAACTGGCCTACGTCTATTTCAAGGACGGCGAGCAGACGTCGGCGCTCGCCGCCGCGGACCGCTTCATCAAGCTGCACCCCAACCACCCCAATGTCGATTACGTCTACTACCTCAAGGGGCTGATTAATTTCAACGAGGACCTGGGACTGCTGGGCAAGATCAGCAAGCAGGACCTGACCGAGCGTGATCCCAAGGCGGCGCGCGATTCCTTCGACTCGTTCAGGGAACTGATCACGCGCTACCCGGACAGCAAATACGCGCCGGATGCGGTTGCGCGCATGAAATATCTGGTGAATGCGCTCGCCTCGCACGAGGTCCACGTCGCGCAGTACTACATGAAGCGCGGCGCCTATATCGCGGCTGCGAACCGCGCGCAGTATGCGCTGCTGAATTACCCGCAGGCGCCAGCTAACGAGGAGGCGCTGTTCATCATGGTGAAAGCCTACGATGCGCTGGGCATGACGCAACTGCGCGACGACGCCGACCGGGTGATGCACATGAATTTCCCCGACAGCCCCTATTTCAAGGGCGGCGTCGGCAAGAAAGATCCCTGGTGGATGCTTTGGGGGAACAGCTGGTAGTAGTGACGCTGCGCAAGCCCCTCACCCCGGCCTCTCCCCGTTTGCGGGGAGAGGCCGGGAACGGAGCCGCGATACGGCTCAAATTTTGATGCCCTCGTCGCGTATGTAATCGCGAATCACGCTTTCCACATCCGTATCCGCGACGAATCCCAGCCTGAGAGCGCGTTCCGTCGTGAAACGCGCCGGCCAGGTTTTGACGATGGCCTGAATGCGCGCATCCGGCTTCCATTGCACGCGTGCCGCGACCTTGTCGCCCGCAACCTTGCGCAGCGCCTCGACCATCTGCGCCACGGTCGCCGTGATGCCGGGCAGGTTCACCACGCGATTGACGCCCCAGGCAGTGGACGGCAGTTCATGCGCGTGTATAAAGGCGTCGACCACCTTCCCCGGCGAAAGCAGCCAGACGCCGGTCTCCGGACCTACGGGGCAGTCCGAAATTTCGCCGTTCAGCGGCTCGCGGATGATGCCGCTCGCAAACGAGGAGGCGGCAAGGTTGGGCTTGCCCGCACGCACCACGATGGTCGGCAGCCTGAGCGAGCGACCGTCGATGAATCCCTTGCGGCTGAAATCGGTGGCGAGATACTCGCCGCACACCTTGTGCGCGCCGTAGGAGGTTTGCGGGTTGGGTGTGGTGCTGTCGTCCAGCACCGGCGGCAGGTCTCCGCCGAAGGCCGCAACCGAGCTCGCGAAAACGTAGCGCGGCGGCTGCGCCTGCTTGCGGCAGGCCTCGAGCAGCGCGCGCGTGCCATCCAGGTTCACCCGGATGCCCAGGTCGAAATCGGCCTCCGCGCCGCCGCTCACCACCGCGGCCAGATGGAACACCGAATCGGTGTCGCGTCCGATCGCCTCTGCGAGAAGCGCGGCATTGGTGAAATCGCCCTTGACGCATTTCAGCCGCGGATCGGTCTGAGCGGGAAAGGCCGTGTCGATGAGCACGATCTGCGAGATCGCCTCCTGCTTGCCGTCCGCCTTGCTCAAGCTGCCGCGCTTGAGCAGGGCCAGTGCCAGGCGGTAGCCCAGGAATCCGCCGCCGCCGGTGATCAGTATCTTCATGGTTTCCTCGTTTATAGGTGTTTCAGGACTCGTAATGATTCAGACTTGGTAATACGAACGATACCATTCGACAAAGCGCGCGATGCCGGTCTCGACCGGCGTCGTCGGCCTGAATCCCACTGCATGCCCCAGCTGCGACACATCGGCGATGGTCGCGGGCACATCGCCCGCCTGCAACGGCAGCAGATCCAGTTTCGCCTTCTTGCCCAGGCACTGCTCCAGCACCTCGATGTAGCGCATGAGCTTGACCGGCTGGTTGTTGCCGATATTGTAGATGCGGTAGGGCGCATCGCTGCTCGACGGCCTCGGCGCAAGCGCCGACCAGGCGGGATCCGGCTGGGCGGGCCGGTCTATCACCCTGATCACACCTTCGACAATATCGTCGACATAAGTAAAGTCGCGCACCATTTCGCCGCGGTTGAATACCGGAATGGCGTCGCCGGCGAGTATGCCGCGCGTGAATTTGAACAGCGCCATGTCCGGCCGTCCCCAGGGACCGTAGACGGTGAAAAAGCGCAGGCCGGTGCAAGGCAGGCGGTACAGATGCGCGTAACTGTGCGCCATCAGCTCGTTCGCTTTTTTCGTCGCCGCATACAGCGAAACCGGATGGTCGATATTGTCGTCCTCGGAAAAGGGCAGCTTCGCATTGGCGCCATAGACCGAGCTCGACGAGGCGAAAACGAAGTGCCCGACGCTGGCACGCCGCGCGCCCTCGAGCACGTTGCCGAATCCGAGCAGGTTCGCGTCCACATAGGCGCCCGGATTTTCGATCGAATAGCGCACGCCCGCCTGCGCCGCGAGGTGCATGACCGCGTCGAAGCGGTTCCGATCGAATAATGCAGCCATCGCCCCACGCTCGACGATATCGATTTTCTCAAACGTGAAACCAGGGGATGCGCGCAGGCGCGCCAGCCGCGCTTGTTTCAGGCCGACGTCGTAATAATCATTGAGATTGTCCAGCCCGACGACGCTGTCACCGCGTTCGAGCAGCCGCAACCCAAGAGTCGCCCCAATGAAGCCTGCCGCGCCGGTTACGAGTATGTGCATCGCTATCGAATCTGGAATATTGGACGGAAGCGGGCGCCGGGATCTTCTTGCCCGATGCGGAGCTTACGCTTGAAGCGGCGAGTTTATCGAGCCGCTATTCTACCGGAGCAGCGGCGAAGAATTCCGTCACTTCTTCGAGCAGGCGCGTGCGCCGCATCGCCGGCAGGCTTTGCCAGATGCGCCGGCCGTAGGGTTTGCTGATCAGGCGCGGGTCGCAAATCATGAGCACGCCGCGGTCGGTCTCGTCGCGGATCAGGCGCCCCGCGCCCTGCTTCAGGCTGATGGCTGCGCGCGGCAGCTGGTATTCCATGAAGGCGTTCTTGCCCTGCTTGTCCAGATACTCGATGCGCGCGGCGAGCACCGGATCGTCGGGCGGGGCGAACGGCAGCTTGTCGATCAGCACCAGCGACAGCGCTTCGCCGCGCACGTCCACGCCCTCCCAGAAACTCTGGCTCGCCACCAGCACCGCATTGCCCAGCCGCCGGAATCGCTCCAGCAGCTCGCTGCGGCTGCCCTCGCCCTGCTGCAGCAGCGGATAATCCACGCCCGCGGCCTGGAAGCGCTCGAGCAGCAATTCATGCGCGCGGCGCATGGCGCGCAGGGTCGTAAACAGCAGAAATGCGCGGCCGCCGCTGGCGCGGATCACCGGCCAGGCGGCCTCGATGACTGCCGCAGTGTGGGCGGCATCATTGGGCGCGGGCAGCCCCTCCGGAACATACAACAGCGCCTGCTCCGGGTAGTTGAACGGGCTGTCCCAGCAGGCGGTGCGCGCCTCATCCAGCCCCATCTCGCCGGTGTAGTGCGTAAAGTCGCGGTTCACCGCCAGCGTCGCCGAAGTGAATATCCAGGCGCGCGGATGTCCCTGCAGCTGTTTGCGGAATATTTCTGCGATCACCAGCGGCGCAGCGTTCAATTGGAAACTTGCGCTATAGGTTTCCGCCCAGCGCACCATGCCTTCCGGCTCCGCGCGGCGCCAGCGCGAAAGCCGCGCCTGCAGGTCGAGCGCGCGCCGCCAGCAGTTTTCCAGGCCTTCGCCGCGCTGCGCCTGGGTTTCCAGTAGTTTGGACAGTTTCTGCAAATCTTCATCCAGGGCGCCCAGCGCCCGGACCAGCGCATTCCTGGCCGTCGCCGCGGCGTAGGCGAGGCGCGCGGCGTCCAGTGGCAGCGCCAGCCGCGCGTCACGACTGGCCTTCTCCACCGCGGCGACAGCCGGCCGCAATGCGGGCAGGTCGCCAGCGCCTGCGGCCGCTTCGAGCAGGGTGTCGCGGCACAAATCGAGCAGCTGGCCCATGCTCAGGTTCTCGCCGAAGAACAGCGTCGCAGTTTCGGGCAGCTGGTGCGCTTCGTCGAATATCACCGCGTTGCAGGCGGGCAGCAGCTCGGCCACGCCCTCGTCCCTGAGCATCACGTCGGCGAAAAACAGATGATGGTTGACCACGACGATGTCGGCGCTGAGCGCATCGCGCCGCGCTGCCATCACGAAACACTCGTTGTATTGCTTGCACTCCTGGCCCAGGCAGTTTTCGCGCGTAGACGTCGCGGACTGCCAGACAGGCGCATTCTCCGGCACGTCGTCGCATTCGGCCTTGTCGCCGGTCCTGGTGATTTTGGCGAAGCGCGCGATCCTGTGCAGTTGCGCCACATCCTCGCGGCTGGCAAAGCGCCCGTCGGCGAGCGCGACCTCCAGGTGATGATGGCAGACATAGTTGGCGCGCCCCTTGAGCAGCGCGGTGCTCACCGTGACCTGCAGCGCTTCGCGCACGGTGGGCAGGTCGCGGTTGTAGAGCTGGTCCTGCAGATTCTTGGTGCCGGTCGAAATGATGACCTTGCCGCCCGAGAGCAGCGCCGGCGCCAGATAGGCAAAGGTCTTGCCGGTGCCGGTCCCGGCTTCGGCCACCAGCAAGCTGTTCTCGCGCATCGCCTGGGCGATGGCTTGCGCCATTTCGATCTGCTGGCGGCGCATGCGGTAGCCGGGGATGGCCCGGCTCAGCGCGCCGTCGGCGCCGAACACGGCTTCAAGGCTAGCTTCTGCAGAAAAAGGCATCAGACGATACTAGCATGCGCATCCGCTTGAATTCCCGCCTGCGCACCGCGCCCTGCGCCTCAGTCGGGCCCTGAATTGGAGCGCTCAGTCCCAGTCATCGCCGCCAGTCGCCCTGGGGCACGCCAATCCATTGTCAATAACGCTTTACTTTTCCGGAGATATCTCCTAGATTACTTCAATGCAGAGCCATAATCCACTGTTTATTATCGGTTTCATTAGTATGTTCCTGGCCGGATGCGCGAGCCAGGCGCCGCGCTTTCCGGAAGCAGAAAGCGAGCCGCAAGCTGCTAGCGCGCCAACCATCCGCGCGAACGACGCGGCGAGCGGCGTCGCTCTCCAGGCCCTGGCCTATCTGGGTACGCCTTATCGGTCGGGCGGCGAGTCGCCGCGGACGGGCTTCGATTGCAGCGGCTTGGTGGCCTATGTTTTTCGCGAAGGGGTCGGTATGGCACTGCCGCGCAATACGTTTGATCTCAGCCACGTGGGATGGCCCGTCGCCACTGAGGCACTCAAGCCAGGCGATCTGGTGTTCTACAACACCCAGCGGCGCGAATATTCGCATGTCGGCATCTATCTGGGGGAGAACCGCTTCATCCATGCGCCCTCCAGCGGCGGCGAAGTGCGCGTCGAAAACCTGCGCGCAGGCTACTGGACGCGCCGCTTCAGCGGCGCACGGCGCATCATAGACCGCGACGGGTACGTCGACTCCGCCTCACCTGCCCGCGTACTGGTCAGCTCCCCGCATTGACCCCGGCTCTCAGGAGCCTGGATTGTCCAGATTGAATATCACGGGGACGTCGATGCTGAACGCGCGGCCGCGCAGGCTTGCTGGAATCTGGACGGTGCTCTTGCCCTTCTTGAGCATGTCCATCGCCTGATTGTCCAGGATTTCATGGCCGCTGCTGGTCTTGATCGAGGTGCTCGCAAGCATGCCGTTCGCGCCGATCGCCATCTGCACTACGACCCTGCCCTGCCAGCCCTTCTCCATCGCGATTGCCGGGTAGCGCTTGTAGCGCCGAGTTGCCACGATCAGCGCGAGGCGGTATTGCTCGAGCGTCCCGTCATCCACCGCGCTACCGGGCCTGTCAGCCGCTTCGGCCTTCGGCCCGGCAGGCGCCGAGGGTGCGGCCGCCGCCTGCGTCGGTCCGGACGGCGCTGAGCCCGGCGCGGCGGACGCGGGCGCGGCGGATTCGCGCGCCGGCTCGGCCGGCGCAGGCTTCACCGCTTCGGCGGGGACCGTCTTCTGCACCACCGGTGCCGGTACGGGCACCGGCTTCTTGCGTTCCGGTTCAGGCGGCGGGCGCGGCGTCGGAGCCAGCTTCGAAGGTGGCTCGGCCTGCGGGCGTTCCCGCGGCGGCTCGCGCGGCGCCCGGACAACCGGTGCCAGCCTCGCGGTCAGCACCAGCAGCGATTTTTCCGACGGTGCCGGCGCTTCGCGCACGGACATGCCGAGCAAGACCAGCGCGTGCAGCATGATCGAAACGAGGACGCCCCAGATCAGCGCGCGCTCTCGCCGCAGCGCGTGGACGAATCCGGGATCGGCAACTGATGCGAACATGCGTCAAGAATAGCCGAATGGCAGGGGCCCAATCAAAAAAAGCGACCATGGGTCGCTTTCTTGATCTGGCGGAAGGGTGTCTCTCACATTGTGCCGGGAGAACCGCGTCAATCCTTGCTCTAGTCAATGTGGCAATTGCAAGTTACCACACTTCTTACCACGTCTCCTTTGTCGCTATCCGCCGAGCCTGCACGCTGCCGCGCAATGTCCCCTAGGCTAATCTCAAGCGGCGGCGCCGCGCGCCCGCCCGCAGCGCGAGCGAGGACGGACGCACGGCAACGCCGCCCCAAGACTTCAACGAGCGGACACGCCTCGATGGAGCAGCCCTGCAATGGGCTCGACACGGAACGTTCCCTCCGTATAGTAATACGGAGGGAAACTAACAGAGTCTCTATTGCCGATTGCCAATCAGGGGCTTAGGCTTGCAAAGATTTTTACCGCTGGCACGATTCGTAACGGATCGGTACATTAGGTACCTTAAAGTGCCTTTGGGAAATCGGACATGGCTGAATCGGTACGGGTGAATCTGAGCGTCCCTGGAGCGGTAGACGCGGTGTTGGACGAGTTGGCGACGGTAACCGGGCGGAGCAAGGCTTCGCTTGTCATGGAAGCGGTCGGCTATCAGTTGCCTGCATGGCAGCGTTTCCTTGAGCGTGTGCGGAGCGGAAAAATTGCATTGACGCGAGACGAGCGTCAAGACCTTGAACGCCGCGAAACGCTCCCGCTTAGCCGCCAGCAGCGCCGAGCAGCCGACCGCGCCCAGGCCAAAGGGCGTGCTCGCGGTCAATCGTGAACGGATACCGGCGCCACCGAACGGCCGCTTACGGACGCGTCAAGGAATTCACACTTTCGGCCAGGAGCGGCCAGTGGCGATTCTTCTCTATAGCGGCCGCTGGTCCAACGCAGTCACGCGAAACCCGCCACTGGATCGAGGCGATCCAGTCTTTGCACCTGAGCGGCATTTGTGCAGCGGGAGCTGCCGCTCGACCCCCGTGCGCGAAATCACACTCCGGGCCGTGAGCGGCCATTCGCGCTCGCACTCAATTGCGGACATTCAGGTTCGATATGCCTACCGTGGTGGTGCCTGAGCGAGCGAGTTGATGATTTCTCCACGGCACCTGTTATCGGCCGATGTAGAGCTAACTAAGGGTGAGATAGAAGGCGGTACCTTTTCCCACTTCGGATTCGGCCCAGATTCTTCCGCCGTGCCGGGCTACGATGCGATGTACGATGCTCAGGCCGATCCCCGTGCCTTCGAACTCCTTGTCGGTATGCAAGCGCTGGAACGGTGCAAACAGCTTGTCGGCATATTTCATGTCGAAGCCTGCGCCGTTGTCGCGGACGCAAAAGATCACCTTGCCGTCGCGCTCGTCGCTCCCAACCTCGATTCTTGGTTCGTTCGTGCGCGAAGTGAATTTCCAGGCATTCCCGATCAGGTTTTCCAGAACAATCCGAACCATGCCGGGATCGCCTAGCGTCTTCATCTCCGGCTTTACTGTTACCCGGACCTCCCTGTCCGGGTGCGTTTTAGCTAGGGTGTCGGCCACCTGGCCGGCCAGTTCGCTCAGATCGAAATCTCGTGTCCTCAGTTCCTGCCGCGATACGCGCGACAGTGCGAGCAGGTCGTCAATAAGCAGTCCCATGCGCTGTCCTGCCGCCTCGATTCTGCTAAGGTAATCGACGGAAACTTCATCGAGCTTGCCTTCATTCTCTTTGAGCACGATTGCGCTGAAGCCGGCGATGTGACGCAGCGGGACGCGCAGGTCGTGGGAAATCGAGTAGCTGAATGTTTCGAGTTCCTTGTTGGCAGATTCCAGCGCGGCCGTCCGCTGTGCGATGCGGTCTTCGAGTTGCGCGTTGAGCGCGTTGAGTTCGGCCTCCGCCAGCTTCAGCTTGGTGATGTCACGTGCCACAGTGACTATCATCCACCCCATGTCCGAGCGCATCGCGCTGCGTTGGAGTTCCACCCATATTGGCGAACCGTCATTGCGCACGCGCTGTCTTGTGACCGACTCGGTGTGTCCGCCGCTGATCACGGAGTCGTAGATACGCTCCAGTTCCTTGCGCGAAACGGAGAGAACGTCCTGTGGCCCCAGAGCAAGCAGCTCCTCACGTGGGCGCTCCTGCATGCGGCAGGCGGCCTCGTTGACATCGATAAAGCACATGCTGGCGCGGTCAACCAGGTAGATGGCGTCTTGGGTGGCATCCATCGCTGCACGGAAGAGTAGTAGTTCCGCCTCGTGGTGCCGCAGTGTTTCTTCTGTCTGTTTGCGCTCGCTGATGTCCTCCACTGTCACGGCCAATACGTTACCGAAACGTACCAGCTTTCTTCTCAGCCATCTGATCGTTATCGGACTGCCTTCTGGTCTTTCGTATTCGTCTTCGTAAAAGCCGGAGGCCATCGCTTTGCGGTAGGTATCCATGAACGTATCGAAAACCGGGCCGTGGTATAGCGTGGAGATGTTTACGTGCAGCATCTGCGCTTTCGAAAATCTATAGAACGCCGCCCCGTGCTCGTTGCAGTCGACGACTTTGAAATCGACGATGGCATTGTGCTTGTCGCGCATGGCCTCCAGCATATAAAAGCCCTCATTGCTGCCTTCGGTGGTTATCCGATATGCCTGTCGTACCTCTTCCGAGTGACTCTTTCTCCAGGCAAGGCGCGCCGACCATCCCATGCCGGCAAGAGAGAGCAGGAACAAGGCCACGCTGCCGGCGACAGCCTGCTTTCTGTACAGGGCCCAGGTCTTTTGATGTGGGGCGAGCAATTCCTGATCGGCAATCCCGGCCATTACAACAAGAGGATAGGTTTTCAGGGTCTCCCACCCGACAAAGCGCGTACGGTCGTCGACAAACCACCGCTTGCCGTCGAGCAAGGCGGAACCCTGAAGCGTGTCGAATAAAGGGATCGCGCGAAATGCGCGAAGAGGGGGCTCTTGCAGGCCGTTCCCGATGCGTGCCGCACGCAAGGCCCCGTCGTTTCCCGCCACTGCCAGCAATCCCGTCTTTCCCGCGTTGGAGCCGGCATAGAAGGACGCAAAATAGTCCGGCGTGACTGAAACCAACACCACGCCATCGAAGGATCCGTCCGCGGCGTTTAGCCTGCGCGTCAGCGAGACGACTTTTTTTCCAGTGATGCGCCCGAGGACCGGCTTGCCTATCAGGAGGATGTTGGACCTGTCGTTTTGGTGAAAGCGGAAATAATCGGCGTCGGCTAGTGACATCCGCTTAAACTTCTGCTTAGCATAGGGAGCGACTGTTAAGGGTATCCTGTTGCGGTTGACGACCAAAGCAAGAACAACCTGAGGGTCACGGAAAAATCCGCTCGCCGCGAGTTCGGTGAGATTCGGCTTTCCACGCGAGCGCTCCCATGCGTATTTGATTCGCATTGTTATCTGGTCGGTCTGCTGGAGCGCACGCTCGACATATTGCGCGTAGGCATGCGCATCTGAGGAAGCTTGGATCAGGGCGTTATTTCGAACTTCAATCCTTTCGGCGTCGATCTTTCCAAGCGCTGCATACCAGAGGAATGCGCCCAGAATGAGGCAGACAGCGGGCCACATCAGGATCTGAAGTAGATTCGCCTTCAGGAACCCGAGCTTTCCGATTTGGCGGATCAAGCGTTCAAAGTCGTTGACGTCTGGCACTATGGCTTCTTCCTCCGGCGCAATCCTCCCATTGGCGGAACGTCGTAGATCGATGTGTTGCGAAGGATTATTATTGCCGTATTATTATCATGTATGCGCTGGGTGCGATTAAACCATAATACCGGAGCGTATTTCCCCACACCGGAGTTGCGATATGAAAAATCTCGCTTTTTGGTCAGGGTTCACGTCGCTTATCTATGCGATGTGCTGTGGCGCAGCGCTTGCTCAGGATGCCTATGTGGCTGAGGCGAAAGCCTTCGTCGCCAAGGTCTCCGCGCCCAAGCCTCGATGGGATGGGCCGACCACCGGCCCGGCAGCGCAAGGCAAAAAATCGATCATCTACGTCTCCGCAGACCAGAACAACGGCGGCGCACTTGGCGTCGGCCGTGCGGTTGCGGAGGCGGCCCATGTCATTGGCTGGAAGTTCGGCCTCATCGACGGCGAGGGGACCGCTGCCGGCAGAAAGGCGGCTTTGACCGAGGCAGCCAGACTGAATCCCAACGGCATCATTCTCGGCACGGTGGACGCCCTGGAGCAGGCCGAGGCCATTAAACAGATAGCGGCCAAGGGCATCAAGATCGTAGGCTGGCATGCCTTGGCGAAGCCGGGGCCGGCGGCGGATCGGGGTATTTTCACCAACATCGCCACCGACCCGTTGGATGTGGCGAAGGCAGCCGCGATGTACGCGGTGGCCGATTCCGACGGCAAAGCTCAGGTCGTTATTTTCACCGACCCTGCCTACGAGATCGGGATCGCCAAATCCAACGCAATGGTCGAGGTCATTCGCAAGTGCGCCGGCTGTGCCGTGCTGTCGGTCGAGCGCATACATCATGGGGATTTCAGGCAAACCTCGGCACTCATGACCCAACGCACGGCGCTATTGCTGCAGCGCTATGGCGGGAAATGGACGTACAGCATTGGCGACAACGATCTTTTCTTCGATTTCATGTTGCCTTCCTTTGTCGCTGCGGCGATCCCGGGCAACGGACAGCCTAAGAACGTTTCTGCGGGCGATGGCAGCGAGGCCGCCTTTGAGCGGATTCGCCAAGTTCATTACCAGGTGGCTACCGTAGCGGAACCATTGCGGCTTCATGGATGGCAAGCGATCGACGAGCTCAACCGTGAATTTGCGGGGCAGAAGGACAGCGGCTATTCGACGGCGGTGCATCTGATCACCAGGGCCAACATTAAGTATGACGGCGGCCCCCACAATGAGTACGACCCCGACAATGGTTATCGCAATGCGTACGAAAGAATCTGGAGAAGGAAATAACGCGACTAGATTGCGGATAGCCTCGACATGGTCTCTACCCTTCCGCCTCAGAGGAGCCGCTTCGCCAACGCTGGGCTTCTGCGCTGAACGTCTGCATTCCGGAAATCGGAGTGGCCGGAATTAGTCGACCGGGGCGGCGGGCGCAAAAACACTGAGCGGCGGCAAACAGTCTCAAGCCGACCTTGACTGGGATGCCAAGCGTTCTATTGTTCGAGCGGCCGGTTCACGGCGGATTCCCGCCGTTCAGCTTTTGGAAGCCACTGGCGGAAGCCAGCCTGAGCAGCCATTTACGCAGCCAGTGGGGCGGGAAGTCAACAACTTTAGGCGGGCTCACTGCTTGGGCAAAACGTGTGGCGAAGAATGGTGATGCGCGATGAGCCATTCACCACCACGCTTGGTCACAAGCATGGTGAAGCGCGACGGCCGTGCCCACGGCTTGCCGTCCGTGGTCCCGCTGAACTCGTAAAAGCCGGTAACGACCGCCGCGTCGTCGCCGAGCACAATCGTGTTCCTTTCTTGGATAGCATTCTTGTTGCCACTTCCCTTCGTTGCCGAGAAATATTTTAGAATCGCCTCAGTTCCTTTGGATATAACGGGACTCACGGTCCCGAGAAGAATGGCGTCAGGCGCATATATTCTTGCAATTGCCTCGGGGTCATTGGAGGTGTATGCCGCCGACCAGCGGTCAACCACCGCGTTTGCCTCCTCTCCTGCCCCTGCGAACGCCAGCGTAGAGGCAAGCGCGACAAGCAATAGACCCAGAACTCGAATAAATCTGCTCATATCAATTCCCCCTCAGTTTTGACATCAGACATCGTATTGTCTAAACAGCCGTCACATACTACTCTCTGCGTCAATTATTTGACGAACGGCTTGTGGCTGGATGCCGAAATACGCCCAGCGAGCGCCGGCGGCCGGTCCCGCTGCCCAGCCGCCGCCTGAATCGAAAACATGGATTTCGCGTTGCGAGCGTCCGCTCCCGCTATTCTGGTGTTCGCCGCGAAGGCCAGCTTCCAATTTTCGTCGGTGACAGCTCAGGGTCGTGAGTGAGCCTTCGTCAATCGCGTAAGCGGCCATTGAGACCACCTTGGTAGCGTAATGACCGCCAATGGCCGGTCTGGCCGTTAGATAGTCTATCGGCATTGCCGAATCGACTGGCGGCTTCCGGGTTTTGCGTAGTTATTGACCAACGCATTGCGGTGCCCGCCCGCAGCGGGAGCGAGGGCGGACGCCGCAATACGCCGGCCAGGCTCGCCCGGCCCCCGTTGCGATATCGTGGTGGCCTGCGCCTACAGATACATTTGTCTCTCCGTTGCGATAGTCCTACGCGTTTGCGATACGCATTGCCTGGATTGTGCGGGAGCGTCCAGGACCGGCTAGCGTTGTCCGGCACCTTACCGCAATCTGATCGGTGATCGAGTCGCTTGATTAGTCGGAGGCGGCAAACTATGAGGCAGTCGCTTGCCAGTGCGCGGCACTAGCGACGGCGAAACTTTACGCAGTCTTGAAGGGGATCACCTTCGCACCCTGGCGGATTGTCTCGACGTGCTTTGCCCAGACCTGCATCATCTTCCTGCGCTCTGGCAGATACTCGGCTCGGTTATACGCGCCTCGCACTGCGTTGCGCTCTGAGTGCGCGAGCTGGCGCTCAATCACGTCGGCGCGAAACCCCATTTCGTTAAGGCACGTGCTGGCCACAGCCCGAAACCCGTGACCCGTCATCCTGCCTTTGTAGCCGAGGCGGTACAGAGCAAAGAGCATCGTGTTGTTGCTGATGGGTTTGTCCCGATTCCTGCCGGGGAACACGAAGCGGCTGCCGCCGCCGATCTCGCGCAATTGTTCCAGGATTGCAAGGGCCTGCGCCGATAACGGGACGAGGTGTTCGGTCTTCATTTTCAGGCGCGCCGCCGGAACGATCCATAGGCCGGCGTCTGTGTCGAACTCGGTCCACTCGGCACCAATCAGCTCGTTGGTGCGCACAAAGGTCAACACAAGGAGCTCCAGCGCAAGCCGAGTCTGTTTGTCTCCGAGCTCATCGTAGTTTGCAATCGCTCGAAGCAATTGCGGCAGTTCTTCCGGCCGTACCGCCGCCTGGTGGCGCTTCCGGTGGGGTGTCAGCGCCCCGCGCAGGTCCCGGGCAATGTCGCGCTCGCAGCGACCGGTAGCAATACCATAGCGAAACACCTGGCCGCAGACTTGCAATATCCGGTGCGCGAGGTCGTGGGCGCCCCGCTTCTCGATCGGCCGCAGAGCCGCCAATAGCTCGGGGGCTTCGATGTCGCTGATCGGCCGGCTGCCGAGAACCGGGTAGAGGTTGCGCTCGAGCCGGCGCTTCACGTCATCGGCATGACCGGGAACCCAGGTATGGAGCTGTTTCTCGTACCACTCGCGAGCGACCGCTTCAAAGGAGTTCGCCGCGGAAATGCTACGGCGCAGCTTTTGTGCCCTGCGCTCGGCGGACGGATCGAGGTGGCTCTCCAAGCGCCGGCGCTCTTCGTCGCGCCGCTTGCGCGCCGGCTTTAGTCCAACCTCGGGATAGACGCCAAAGGAGAGCGATTTCTCCTTACCGGCAATCTCATAGCGTAATCGCCAGTACTTGCGGCCATCGGCGTAAACCCACAGATACAATCCGCCACCGTCATGCAGCTTGCGGATTGCTTTGTCCTTTGCGCTTGCGTTCTTGCACTCCGCATCGGTAAGAAGATTGAGCTTGGCCAAAGTGTGGTAACTTTCTTGAGTCTGGAAAAGTTACCACACTTTTTACCACATTTCGGTGTTGGACACAATTGGACGGTCGCGGCCGGTACTTGACGCCTTTTATATGAAAACTAAGCGATTTTTTAAGATTCGTCGGACTTCTTTGGACATCTTAGAACGGTATTCTGGCGGAAAGGGTGGGATTCGAACCCACGGTACGGAGAACCGTACACCGGATTTCGAGTCCGGCGCTTTCGACCACTCAGCCACCTTTCCAGGCACGTCCCCGAAGGGGACTTCCTTCGGGCCGCATTTTACCAGCAAGCCCGGCTTCCGAGCATATTGAAATTCAGACCACTCGCGCGATGCGCTCCAGTCCGCCCATATAAGGCAGCAGCGCGGCGGGAACGGAAATACTGCCGTCGGCGTTCTGGTAGTTCTCGAGGACGGCCACCAGGGTGCGCCCGACCGCCAGCCCGGAGCCGTTCAGCGTATGCGCCAGTTCGGGCTTGCCTTTTTCATTGCGAAAGCGCGCCTGCATGCGCCGCGCCTGGAATGCCTCGAAATTGCTGCAGGAGGAAATCTCTCGGTAGGTGTTCTGCCCGGGCAACCACACTTCGATGTCGTAGGTCTTGGCTGAGGAAAAACCCATGTCCCCGGCGCACAAGGTCACCACCCGGTAGGGCAGGTCCAACCGTTGCAGGATGGTCTCCGCGTGCCCGGTCAACAGTTCCAACCCGGCGTAGGACTTTTCCGGATGCACGATCTGCACCAGTTCAACCTTGTCGAACTGGTGCTGGCGGATCATGCCGCGCGTGTCTTTGCCATAGGAGCCGGCTTCGCTGCGAAAACACGGCGTGTGGCAGACGAATTTGAGCGGCAGCAGTTCCAGCGGCAGGATCTCGTCGCGCACGATATTGGTGACCGGGACTTCCGCGGTAGGGATCAGGTAGAACCTGCCTTCCTCGCCGCGCGGCACGGCAAACAGGTCTTCCTCGAACTTCGGCAGCTGCCCGGTGCCGCGCATGCTTGCGGCGTTGACCAGATAGGGCGCGTAGACCTCGGTGTAGCCGTGCTCGCGCGTATGCACGTCGAGCATGAACTGGGCGAGACTGCGGTGCAGTCGCGCCAGCGCGCCGGTCATGAGCGAAAAACGCGAGCCTGCAATCTTGGTGGCAGTGGCGAAATCGAGCATCCCCAAGGCCTCGCCCAGGTCGACATGGTCCTTTACCGGGAAATCGAACTTCCGTGGCGTGCCGACGCGGCGCACCTCGACGTTGTCTTCCGCCGACTTCCCCGGCGGAACGCTTTCGTGCGGCACATTCGGAATCACGAGCAGGAAATCCTGCAGCCTTGCCTGAATCTGCGGCAGCTTCGCTTCGAGCGTCTGCAGCTCGGCATTGGCCGCGCTCGCTTCGTCCATCAGCGCCGAGACGTCCTCGCCCTTGCCCTTCGCCTGGCCGATGCGCTTCGCCAGGCTGTTGCGCGCCGACTGCAGTTCCTGGGTGCGCGTCTGTACCAGCTTGCGTTCCTGCTCCAGGGATTGAAACTCAGCCGCGTCGAGCTGGAATGGCCTGGCTGCAAGCCGGCGCGAGATGCCTTCAAGATCATTGCGCAACAACTGGATGTCTAGCATGGGGTAATCCGAATCATCGTATTCATGGGCGTATCGTGAAATGTGCGGGCGACTCCCCGCATCCTTCCCCGTTCAGGTGTCGCCGCAGCGAAGCACAGGCAGTTTCCTAAGATTTATTCGCTTTTCGGTCCAACTCGCGCAGATAGGCCAATTTCTCCGATATCCTGGCTTCCAGGCCGCGTGGCACAGGCCTGTACCAATTCATTTCGGGCATGCCGTCGGGAAAATAATGCTCACCTGCGGCATAGCCTTCCGCTTCGTCATGCGCGTAGCGGTATTCCCGACCGTAGCCCAGTTCCTTCATCAGCTTGGTCGGGGCGTTGCGCAAATGCTCCGGCACCAGCCGCGATTTGTCCTGAGCGATAAACGCGCGGGCCTCATTATACGCGACGTAAGCGGCGTTCGATTTGGCGGCGCAGGCGAGATAGATCACCGCCTCGGCCAGCGCGAGCTCGCCTTCGGGCGAGCCCAGGCGCTCGTAAGTCTCGCATGCGTCCAGCGCAAGGCGCAGGGCACGCGGATCGGCGAGCCCGATATCCTCGGTCGCCATGCGCACCAGGCGGCGGCCGATATACAGCGCATCCGCACCGCCGTCCAGCATGCGCACCATCCAGTACAGGGCCGCATCCGGGCTCGATCCGCGCACGCTCTTGTGCAGTGCCGAGATCTGGTCGTAGAAGGCATCCCCGCCCTTGTCGAAGCGGCGCAGATTGCGTGACAGGGCATTGTCGACGAAGTCCCCGTCGATTGCCGTCGTGCTCTCGCCTGCGGCCGTCTGGATGATTTCGAGCAGGTTGAGCAGGCGCCGCGCATCGCCGTCCGCAAGGCCGATCAGGCGTTCGCGCGCGACGGCATCGAATTTCAGTCCGGCGAGCGGACCGCCAAGCGCGCGCTCGAGCAACTGACCAAGTTCCTCGTCATTCAGGCTCTTGAGCACATACACGGCAGCGCGCGACAGCAGCGCGCTGTTCATTTCGAACGAGGGATTTTCGGTGGTGGCACCGATGAAGGTAAACAGTCCCTGCTCCACGTACGGTAGAAACGCATCCTGCTGCGCCTTGTTGAAGCGGTGCACTTCGTCGACGAATAGTATTGTGGGTCGGCCCGACTGCGCCAGCACCGCCTCGGCATGCAGCACTGCCTCGCGTATGTCCTTCACGCCCGAGAGCACGGCGGACAACGCGATGAACTCCGCGTTGAAGGCTTTCGCCATCAGGCGCGCGAGCGTGGTCTTGCCCACGCCTGGCGGCCCCCACAGGATCATGGAATGCGGCTTGCCCGACTCGAACGCGAGACGCAGCGGTTTCCCCGGTCCGAGCAGATGCGGCTGGCCCACCACGGCATCGAGAGATTGCGGTCGCATGGCCTCGGCCAGTGGCGCCGCCGGCTTGGTCTTGGAAAAGAGATCGCTCACCGGCGAATCGCGCAGCAATTCGCGTCAGTCGCCGATCACATCCGCGCCCTTGGGCGGGACAAACCTGAACAGCGCCATGTCGAGTTTGGGATTGCGGCGCAGGGCGGTGAACCTGAGCACCGTGGTCTGGCCGAAGCTGTCAGCCAGTTCCATGACCTCCAGCCCGGAAAAACCGAAACCCATGCGGATGGTCTCGAAATTGGATTCTTTATCGCGCGGCTGCGCCTCGACCCATTCCAGGCCGTCCTTCTCGCCGCGGTCGGTGAGCTTGAACGCGCGCTCGATCTCGTTGCTACCGGCAAGCAGCGCCGCTGGCGAGGAGCCGAGTGCACGGTCCAGACGCCGCACCGTGACCTGGTTCAAGTCTTCGTCATACACCCACACCTTGCTGCCGTCGCCAACGATCAGTTGCGCATACGGTTTGGCGTAGGTCCAGCGAAAGCGCCCCGGTCGCATGAACGCCAGCGTTCCACTGGCATCCTGCGTGAGCTTGTGCTTGCGGTCATACACCTTCTGCACGAATTCGCCCTGCGCCGATGCGGTGCCGGCAATGAAGCTGTGCAGCGCTTCCAGTCCCGACGCGTTCGCGCCGCCCAGCGGCAACAGCAGCGCGATCGACAGCAGCAGCAGTCGCAGCACCTAGCCCTCGGCCCGGTTCGGAACCAGCACTTCGCGATTGCCGTTGGACTGCATGGTCGAAACCATGCCCGCCTGTTCCATTTGCTCGATCAGACGCGCCGCGCGATTGTAGCCTATGCGCAAGTGGCGCTGCACCAGCGAAATCGAGGCGCGGCGCGTGCGCAGCACGATCTCCACCGCCTGATCGTAGAGCGGGTCGGCCTCGCCACCGGCTTCGCCCGCGCCGTTGAGTTCGCTGCCGGGCTCGCCCGCATCGAGCACGCCCTCGACGTAGTCGGGCTGGCCCATCTTCTTCAGGTATGCCACCACTTTGTGCACTTCGTGATCGGCCACGAACGCGCCGTGCACGCGCTGCGGTAGCCCGGTTCCGGGGCGCAGATAAAGCATGTCTCCCTGGCCGAGCAGGGTCTCGGCGCCCATTTGATCGAGGATGGTGCGTGAATCCACTTTGCTCGAAACCTGAAACGATATGCGCGTCGGGATATTGGCCTTGATCAGGCCGGTGATCACGTCCACTGAGGGGCGCTGCGTCGCGAGTATCAGGTGTATGCCGGAAGCGCGCGCCTTTTGCGCCAGACGCGCAATGAGCTCTTCGACCTTCTTGCCCACCACCATCATCAGGTCGGCAAGTTCGTCTATCACCACCACGATGTAGGGCAGCGTGCCGAGGAATTGCGGTTCACCCGTTTCCAGCGTGGTCGGATCCTGCAGCGGCTGGCCCAGCTTTTCCGCCTCGGTGACCTTGGCGTTGTAGCCCGAAAGCTGGCGCACGCCCAGCCAGGACATGAGCTTGTAGCGCCGCTCCATTTCCGCGACGCACCAGCTGAGCGCACTCGCCGCCTGCTTCATGTCGGTCACCACCGGCGCAAGCAGATGCGGGATGCCCTGGTAGACCGACAGTTCCAGCATCTTCGGATCTATGAGGATCAGGCGAATCTGGCGCGGCTCGGACTTGTACAGCAGCGACAGGATCATGGCGTTGATCGCCACGGATTTTCCCGAGCCGGTCGTTCCGGCCACGAGCAGGTGCGGCATTTTCGCGAGATCTGCAACCAGGGGCTTGCCGGCGATGTCCTTGCCCAGGGTGAGCACCAGCGGCGACCCCATCTCGTGGTAGACCTCGGAGCTCAGTATCTCCGACAGGCGCACGATCTGGCGCTTTGGATTGGGAATCTCCAAACCCATGCACGACTTTCCGGGAATGGTCTCGACCACGCGTATGCTGACCACCGACAGCGCCCGCGCCAGATCCTTCACCAGGCTCATGATCTGGCTGCCCTTGACGCCCACCGCCGGCTCGATCTCGTAGCGCGTGATCACCGGGCCAGGGTAGGCGGCAAGAACCTTCACCTGCACGCCGAAGTCGGACAGTTTTTTCTCGATCAGGCGCGAAGTATATTCCAGCGTCTCGGCGCTGATTGCCTCGACGTCCCGCTGCGCTTCGTCCATCAGAGCGAGCGGCGGCAGCGGCGTGTCGGGCAGATCCTGGAACAGCGGTACCTGCTTTTCCTTGATGACGCGCTCGGACTTCTGGATCTCGACCACCGGCGCCTCGATGCGTATCGGTTCGTGGTCCTCGATGATGCGCTTCTTGTCTTCCTCCACCACCGCCTCGCGCTCGTGCGTGGCTATCTCGCCCGCCTTGCGGTCCTGGCGTCGCTGCCAGGTGTTGAGCACGAAATCGTAGCCCATCTCGAGCGCGGCTCCGGTCACCTCGATCACGGTCAGCCAGGAGATCCCGGTGAAAAGGCTGGCGCCAATTGCGAACAGCGTCAGCAAAATCAGCGTCGCTCCGGTAAAGCCGAAGGCTGCATATAAGCCGCCACTGACCAGCGCGCCCAGCATGCCCCCGGGGGCCAGAGGCAGGGCTGCCTTGAGCGTATAGAAACGCAGCGCTTCCAGGCCGGAGCTGGAGATCAGAAGCACTGCAAACCCTGCCAGGGCAACTATGACGGAGCGCTTATCCAGCAGACTGCTGCCGTCCAGGCGGCGGTAGCCAGCCACGACGATATAGCCTAGCAGTGCCACGACCCAATAAGCCGATACGCCAAACAGGTAAAGCAACAGCTCCGACAGCCAGGCGCCGGCACGTCCGCCCGCATTCCTCGCCGTCATCGTTCCGGTGCTGTGAAACCAGCCGGCGTCGGACTTGTCGAAAGTCACCAGAATCAGCAGCAGGTAGAGCGCGAGCGCCAGCAGCGCGAACCATTTCGACTCGCGCAGCAGCGCGGCAATTTTCCCCGGCAGGGGCGGTGTTTCGGTGCGGTTCAGAGTGCGCATGTACAGGCGTCCAATCCCGCATTTTACCCGCTCGGCCGCCCGCGCACCAAAGCGCAAAGCCCCGGGCGGAAAAAAGAAATCCCCGCGCTCGGCGGGGATTTCATGCGCGAAGGAAGCGAAACGCGTTCAGCGCCTGACCACGCACTCCTGGTTTTTGCCTGCGTTCACGGCCGCACCGGTCATGATGCTTTGGATGAACGTCGCCGGCGGCGTGAATTGCAGGCCCGGGTCGGTGGACAGGAAGCGTGGCCGGCTGTTGCGGTCGGAAATCGCGCCGAATTGGCCGGCAAGGAAATTCTGCGAACCGGCATTGTTGGTCGCCACGATTTCACCGTCGGTCACGCTGACGTACACGCTGGGTTCGAGGTTCTCGTTCGTACCGGGCTTCGGGCAGGGGGTGGTGATGCAGTCGTCCGCGCCGTAGCTGGTGCCGCGAATTCCGATCGTTGCCGTCGCGGTGCCCAGACTGTAGGCGTCCTGATTGCCGCGTTTGCCCACCAAACCGGTGACTGCACGCAGGCCGCCTTTTACCAGTCCGAATACGAAACTGTCCTTCGCCGGCTCTTCCTGCTTGAAGTGGAAATCCTGGATTTTAACGCTGGTATTGGGCTTGAGCGTAATCAAGCCGCCATCCGAGAACTTGATCTGCGCGTAGCTGTCTTTCTGAGTATTGACGGTATCGCCGCTGACCACCTCTGACTTCTGCGACAGGATGCGCACAGAGCCGTCGGCCTTGAGCACGGACAAGGTACCAGACAGTTGCGTTACCGTGCCCGTATTGGCCAGTGCCGCACCGGATATCAACCCGAGCACCACAAAGGCCAGACATTGCAAACTTGGACGATAGTCTTTCATGTTGTTGCTCCCTGGTCCACGCGCGCCAGCAAACGCAGCAGCGCAATCCATTTTCACTTTTATAGTCTAGTCGATTGCCTGACAATCGCCGAGGAACAAGTTCACGGTTGCGGTCACATACCCGGCTTGCTGAAACGGAAGAAATAACTTACAAATCCGTCAGTTACGTGCGTTTAAGCTCGCGACCATAAAATCGCGGCTAATCCGGCAGCATGATACTGTCGCGTATGACAATGGCGTCGCCGCGCACTTCGATATAGCCGGCCTCCTGCAGATGCTTCATCACGCGGCTGACCATTTCACGCGAGGCGCCGATCATGCGCGCAATATCCTGCTTGGACAGCTTCTTGGTCACCACCTTCTCGCCGCCGACGACCTCGGCCGTCTCCAAAAGCAGACGCGCCACGCGCCCGAAAACATCCATCAGCGCCAAACTGCCGATCTGCTTGTCCGCCTCGCGCAGACGCTTCACCAGGCCGCGCATCACGGTCATCGCCATCTCGAAATTGTCTGCGAGGCAGCGTTTGAATTCGGGCTTGGAAATGCAGATGAGCTCGCACGGCTCCAGCGCCACGACGCTGGCCGAGCGGGGACTGTTGTCGATGAGGCCCATCTCGCCGAAGAATTCGTTCGGCCCGAGGATGGAGAGAATGACCTCCTTTCCGTCGAGATCGCTCATGAACACCTTGATGCGGCCGCTGATCAGGATGTAGAGCGAATCGGTCGGATCGCCGGCGCCCAGAATCTGGGCTCCGCGCGCGTAGGACTTGCGCGCAACGACTCGCGCCAGCAATGTGAGTTCGCTGTCGCTGAGCAAAGAAAGCAGGGGTACATTGCGCAGAAGCGCTGTGGAAACCGGGGGTACGCCCGACATGCTTTTCCCTCTTGTTATCCGTTCTACCCGTCGTGCACCTGCCCAGCGCCGCCCGGTTCCCCACCTAGGCCGGGCAATCCGTGCGTGGCCCGGCAGGACCCGCGCTGCGCAGAGCGTACTGCGCCAAGCATTTGCGTGCGTGTTAATGCTATCAGATTCTCAAGCTGCCGGCGCGGATCGAAACGCGGGCGGGCCGGCGGGGGGGCGTGACTTAGTCCGCGAGCAGGATATTGTCGCGCAGGACGATAGAGCGGCCGCGCACTTCGATGTAGCCGCCCATTTGCAGGTCCTTCATCACGCGACTGACCATCTCGCGCGAAGCGCCGATCATTTTCGCGATGTCCTGTTTGGACAATTTCTTGACCACCACCTTCTCTCCGCCGACTTCCTCGGCCATCTCCAGCAGCAGCCGGGCCACGCGGCCGTACACGTCCATCAGGGCAAGACTGCCGATCTTCTGGTCGGCTGCGCGCAGACGCTTGACCAGGCCGCGCATCACCATCAAGGACAGTTCAAAGTTCTCCGCCAAGCTGCGCTTGAAGTCGGTCTTGGAGATGGTGAGCAGTTCGCACGCTTCCAGCGCTACCACGCTGGCCGAGCGCGGGCTGTCATCGAGCAAACCCATTTCGCCGAAAAACTCGCCCGGCCCGAGGATGGACAGTATGACCTCCCTGCCCTGCTCGTCGCTCATCAGCACCTTGAGGCGGCCGCTGATGACGATATACAGCGAATCGGTGGGGTCGCCCGCGCCGATGATCCTGGCATTACGGCCTGCGCTCTTGCGCACTATGGCGCTCGCCAGGACACTCAGCTGCTGCTCCTCCAGTCCCGCGAACAGCGGGACGTTTCGCAGCAATGTGGTCGATACCTTCGCCAGCTGTGACATGTTCGATTTCCCGTACTTTCCAGGTGCACGCGCCGTTCCGTTCCCGGCTGCGGACGTTCCCGCAGCAGGCCATGACCCGCGCTGCCGACGCGCCGCAGCGGGACCGCGAACCCCGGCACAGCGGTATCAGTTGCAGGAAGGCTTGTTCGAGTCGTCTGTGTTCGAAACACCGGTGACAATGCGACCGGCCCGGGTTTCCTCGTTCGCAGCAAAGATGATATACGCCATAAGCGAATCGTCAAAGCCGCGCTGCGACTGCGACTGCAGGAAGGACGATGCCTTGGTCAGATCCAGATCCAGGAAGTAGGTACCGCCACCCGCGCCGCCGTTGATCGCGGGGAACAGAATCAGAACCTGCGACGAGACGTCGTAATAGAGCTTGATCGGTTGATTGTTGCGGTCGAACAGTCCCGAACCGCGTCCGCCTTCAAGCAGCAGACCCACGTCAAACCTGGTCTGCGTAACGCCGGTCGCATCCTTATACTGGTAGTCGAACTTGCCGCCGATCCTGATCTCCATGTCGCCGTTGTTGACGATGGCTGCGGGCGCGCCGGCGCCGGTGCCGCCGATCAGCTTGATGTAGCCCCCGGTATTGATGAACAGGCTGGCAGGGTCGATTTTTGCGGACGCCGAGGTCTGGCCGAGCTTGGTCGAATCCGCCGTTCCGCCGTACAACTCAAGATTGCCGCCGATGTCGATGAACTTCCTGGTATTGCCCAGCATCAGCGCATCGGCTGCGGCAAGCGCCCCGCCCCCTGCCGTGGCATCGCTGGTCGCGGTACCACCGGTCAGGGTGATATTGCTGCTGTTGGTGGTGTAAGGCAGCGCCGGGTTCACCGTTTGCGTAGTCGGATCCAGCGTGGGCAGTTGCGTCCCGCCCTTGACTCCAAGGATGGTGATAACGTCGCCGCGGATCGCCGCCAGCGCCGAACTCTTAGTCGCCTGGCCAGCTACGCCGGACGAGGTCGCCGTGGCGCTGCCGCCGGTGATCACAATATTGCCCGAAGTTCCGGCACCGTTCTGATCGCCGTTGAGGTAGATGTCGAGCTTGTTGTCCGCGCGCAGTACGGTATCAATAAATTTGCCACCGACCGCCGAGTTCGCGCTGTTGTCGATGATCAGATTCTGCACCGGCAGGGGATTGCCGGCCGCGTCCTTCTGACCCACCAGGATATTCTGCGCACGCACCTCCACCGGATTGCCCGCCGAACCGGCAATGATCACGCTGCCGCTCCCCGCTCCATAGCCGGCCACGCCGCCGGGCCCGGACGCCTCGGCGGCGCTCGCATTGGCGCGCAACGCCAGGTCGCCTGTCACCTGGACCGTTCCGTAAATTCTCACGTCACCGGTGGCGACCAGCGTCAGGGTATGGTCGAATTTCTCGAACTCCCTGTTGCCGAGCTTGTCCAGCGTACCCAGGTCCTTGCCGATCACTACGCCGGCGCTGTCGCCGCCGGGGTCGTTCAAGATGATATTGCCCGCGGCATACAGATTGAGCGACCCGCCAGATTGGCCGCCATTGACCTGCGCGTTGGTGATGGCCGACTTCACCGTCACGTCGCCCGCCGTCGCGATCAGATTGATATTGGTGCCGGAAAGGCTGGATCCAGGCGCCAGATTGATGGTCTGGCTCGGCGCGACCAGCGAGAAATCGGCCGCGGTGCCGATGCCGGATATATTGGTGCCGTTGATGCTCTTGTATTCGATGTTGCTTTCCGCGTAAGGCGGCGGATTGACCGAGCCGGCCAGCCGCGCTTCCAGCGTGATCGGACCCATGCTGTTGCCGGTACCCGCAATATTGTTCTGCAGGTCGATCACGCCGACCTGAGTACCGTTATTGAACGTCCTCACGCTAAGCGCGCCGGCGTCGACACCGCCCTTCACCGCAAGGCTTTGCAGCCCGGCGGCCCCGCTCGTGCTTTGCTTGACGCCGCCGGTGGCGAAGATGGAAATCGCGCCGCCATTGCCGGCGATAACTTGCGCGTTGACGTTGACCCCGCCGAGGCTGCCCGCGGCCACCGACGCAGGCGACAGCCCGAACCCGCCGGCAGCGGTGTAAGCCGTGTCGTTTCCGGTCACGAACTGAATATGCCCGATGTTGTTCTGCACCTTGCCGTTGATATTGAGGTTGCTACCCACGTTGAGGTCGATGCCGCCGTTTGCCGCCGCGCTGTTGCTGATCGAACTCACGTTCAAATCGCCCAGGTCCACGCGCTCGAATACCCCGCCGCTGGTGCTGTTGGTCACAGTCAAGTTTGTGCCGCTCGCATGCGAAAGCACCATCGGCGCCGCCAGTGTGCCTACGCCGGTCGCCGCATTCATTGCGAGCGTGCCAGCCACGTCGAGCGCGCTGCCGTTGGTGGTGATTGCGCCTGCCGCCGCGCCGTTGCCGTTGGCCGCCAGGGTCAGGTTACCGTTGCCGGCGGCGTAGGTGATGGGCGCATTGATGGCAATGCCGCCGCTGTTGTTGAGCAGCGTGAAACCGTTCTGCGCGCTAGTCGGCGAGAGTGCGCCCAGCACCGTGATCGCGCCGGTATTGTTCGCGGCGCCGACAGTCAGGCCGCCTGTGGTGGTGATGGTATTGAGCTCGCTGTCGGAGAGTTCCAGCGTCGCCGCGGAATTGTTGGTGCTCGCTGTGGCCGCACCAAGCGCGATCGCATCCGCCGTATTGTTCGGTTTCAGCGTGACCGCGCCGCTGCCGGAATTGATGGCGCTGGTCAGCATCATTTCGTCCGCTATCAGCGCCACGGCGCTGTTGGTCGTAGCCAATGTTCCGCCGTTCTGCGTGAGTATGCGGTCGGTTCCGGTCACGTTCAGCGTCGCGCCCGCCGGGGCAGTGACGCTGCCGCTGAGCGTCATGTCACCGCCGCTGCTCAGAGTCACTGTCGAGCCCGCGCCGGCCGCGATCGAGCCCGAGTCGGAGATGGTCAGCGCGCCGCTGGTGGCAAGGCTGGTATTGCCGGTGGTGTTGACTGCGGCATTGATCGTCGTAACGCCGGCCGAGGGCGCCGTCGACGGCGTGCCGGTGGCCCCCTGCGACTGGGTCAGGGTCTTGGCATTGAACGCGGACTGGATCGTCAAATCCCGTGCCTGGGTGATGCTCACATCGCCCAGCCGGATTGCGCCAACGGTATTGTTGAAACTCACGCCGCCGCCGCCACCGGCATTGAGCGTCAGGCTCTCCGCGCTTGCAGTGGTACCGGTAAGCGTATTGCTGAAAGTGATATTGCCGCCAGCAGTGCTGCCGCTCCCGGTGGTGTCGATCGTCGTAGTGCCGGCCCCGTTCAAGGTGACCGGGCTGGCAAAGCTCACCGCATCGCCGGTCGTGCGGATCGAGCGCGGGCTGGCGACAGACACCGTGCCGGTTCCGCTCGAGCTGATCTGGGCGAAGGCTCCGTCGGTGCTGATGTCGTTGTTGATCGTCAGCGTGTTCGGCACGTCGAGCCGCACTGCGCCGGCGGCCGTGCTCGTGATTCCCGTGGTACTGACACCGGACGGTGCATCGCTGACGACGCCAACGGCGAAGGAATTGGCGTCGCGGTAGCTGATGTTCCCCGCCACGTTCGCGGCGAAGGTGGTGACGTCGTTTCCTGCGTTGGTAAGCGTGAACGGACCATTGCCGAGCAGTTGCAGTCCGCCTGCCGTGACATTGTCCGCCGCGGTGGCCTGGGTGACAGCACCGTAAGCGTTCAGCGTCAGCGTGTTGGCCGCCGTAGCCGCATTGCCCACGGTAGTTCCAAAAGTCGTATCCGCACCGCCACCGGCTGTCTTCACTGTGCTCAGGCCACCGCCGCCGGTACCGATGGAGAAACCGTTGGCGTCGCGGTAGGACAATGAGGTTGCACCCCCGGTGAGGTCGGCCACCAGCACGTTGATGTTGTTGCCCGCCTGATTCAGGCTGAAAGCGCCCGCGCCGATCAGGCGCAAGCCGTTGGCAAGGATTGACCCGCTGCCCTGCGAAATGCCGCCGCCGGTCTGATTGAGCGTGAGGTTGCCGGTGGTCTGCAGCGTCACGGTGTCGCCGCCGGCGCCGAGAACCATGCCGCCGGTGGTTGTTCCATTCAGCAGGATGTCGCCCGCAGCGCTCGAACCTCCGACACTGCCGGTTCCGCTCGATAGCTTGATGTCATTGCTGCCTGCGGCGCCTGTACCCGTTACCTGGATGATCGCCGTCCCGGTGGAAGCGATGCTCGAGCCGGACAACTCGACGCCGACGTTGGACCCGCCGCTGCCGCTGCCCACGCCGGTCAACGTGATGACGCCACTGCCCGAATTCACGCTCGCGCCGTTGCTCAGATAGATCCCGCGGCTGCCGCCGGTTCCCGCGCCCCCGGTGCCCAGCAGCGTTACGTTGCCAGATGTACTCGTGATCGAGGCGCTGTTCGCCAAGCTGATGCCGTGCGCATTCGCTGCCCCTGCAAGACCGGTGCCGCGGACATTGATAGCACCGGCGCCGGAAATGAGCTGCGCATTGTCGAGCTTCACTCCTTCAACCAGCGCGCCGGTGCCGATTGCCGCTGTCGTCAGCGGGTTGGAACCGCCGCCCAAGGTGATGCTGCCGCCATTGCTGTTGATGACGGTGCCGGAGTTGAGCTGGATTGCACCGCCGGCCGATGCGTCACGGTCTGCGTTCAGTACGACGGTATAGGTGTTCGCCGCACCGCTTGCAAGTCCTGCCGCCGCGGCGCTGTTGAACACGATATTTTCGTTCGCCTGCAGCATCAGCGTCTGCGCTCCAGAGCCAGCTTTTTGAATGTTATTCGACACCGTGATATCGCCGGCGCCGAGAGCCTTGAGCGTGATGTCGCTCGCCGAGCTCAGGCCGACGGTATTCACCGTTGCAACCGTGAAGCTGTTGCTGTCGGTATAGGCGACCGGGCCGGTCGCGTTTCCTGCCAGAGTGGCGATGTTGTTCCCGACGTTGGTCAGGGCGTAGGAGCCTGCGCCCTTGAGTTCCAGGCCAGCTGCGAAAATGTTGTCCGCAGCAGTTGCCTGCGTGACTGCGCCACCGGCGGTCAGAGTAAGGTTGGTCGCGCCAGCATTGGCGCTGATGCCGCTAATGCCCGAGAAATTTCCGGCGGAAGCAACTGTGGCAAGCGCGAAGCTGTCGGCGTCCTGGTAGGTGATCGTCCCCGAACTCGTCGCCGCCGCCAACGTGGTGACGTTGTTCGTGGCCGAGTTCGCCGCAATCGTGCCCGCCGCATTCATCCCCAGCGTCGCCGCCGTGATCTTCGCCGAACCCTCCGTGATCCCCGCCGCGCTCGTCAGGTACACCGTGCCCGAACCCGCAACAACGTCATTGTTGATCGTCAGCAGCCCGCCCGTCTTGAGGTCAATGTTCGCGTTGCTCGTGCTCACACCCGTGGTCAGCGGGAAGTTCCCCGCCGCCGCCACGCTACCCACCGTCAGCGTATCGGCGTCCTGGTAGGTGATCGTCCCCGAACTCGTCGCCGCCGCCAACGTGGTGACGTTGTTCGTGGCCGAGTTCGCCGCAATCGTGCCCGCCGCATTCATCCCCAGCGTCGCCGCCGTGATCTTCG